>Ga0255338_1000062_pt1 | contig 464741 bp, 438 predicted proteins | sample MeOH1_35cm_T4_19_FD_203715 | JGI IMG/M metagenome (GOLD analysis project Ga0255338, IMG submission 203715) | Sandy soil microbial communities from University of British Columbia, Vancouver, Canada - MeOH1_35cm_T4_195 | ecosystem: Engineered > Artificial ecosystem > Sand microcosm >...
CGAACCCATCGGCTACATACCGCCGGCGGAAGCTGAGGCAAACTACTACCGGCAACTCGCCAACCACGTCACCACGGTGGCGGCCTGACTTAAACCAACTGGCCTCCAGGAATCCCGGGGCGATTCACCATCAAGACAACGCCCGCCATGGAGGCGGGCGTTACTGACTTTCTCTGGAGCATGGAGGACATCGTGCTGATGTCGGACACAAACGCTTAGCCCTGCAGCACCTCTTCAAGTTGCGCGGCGTATCGCTTATGCAATCTGCTAGTCCTAGGTGACAAGAGCATGCAATTGAGGAGATAACGTACAAACTGAACATCCACCGGATCGTGACTACGAAACGTGTTCTTCGCTACAAGCTGCTCCAGTTCCGTCGCCAGTCGTATTTCTGCCATGCTGAACGCAATGTACGACGGCGCGGTGATGGCTCGATGAATCTTGGGGCCGGGTTGCAAGACGCATGTTGCATCGTGTTTTTCCGTATGGATGCTTGTCGCATTAACAAGCATGCACGCCTGCTTTGGACCGCCATGGAAATCCATGGGGTCGTTCAGAATGAAGTGAAGGTGTTCCTTGTTGGCAATGCCAGATCGGAGCATGATGGTGCTGCCGACCACGGCCTTCCAAGTCATTCAAACAGCCTACGCGGATTGCTTGAATACTGCCCGCGCTCTGTTGTGAGCCCTCAAACCATCAATTTGCTTGTGCGCCTGCTTTTCACTCAGGCCAACCGCTTTGAACAGCTTGACTTGATTGATAAGAGAGCGCCGACCAGGCGCTGGCTCTTCGTACTCTGGGAGCTTGTGGGTGTAGTCCCTCAACTCCTTCGCGGACATGTGCCCAAACTCAGCCCATATGGCGTTCAATATTTCGAGGTCTGAGTCACTCAGATTCAGCAAGTTGTCTTCGCTGAAGCCATCGAGTTTCTTGAGCGAGACATGTCGGTCTGTTGAAGGAGCAACATATGCGCTCCACTTCTGCGAATGGACTTCGCTGTCTGCCCTTGCCAAATTGAAGACCTTTGACAATACAGGACCGTGTTCGAATGAGTAGGCGACGTCTCCAATGATCGGCTCGCCATATTGGGCATACGATTGCCGCTCGACCAAGTAGACCAACTTCATCAGCTTGAGCACTTCCATCGACCCGCCCGACTTGTCGAGTAGGAACGCAACGGCTTCAGCCGCTTTGGCTTCGTTGAACAGGCTGTAGAACATCTCCGGCGAGTGGTGGTGATCTATGCGCCCGCACCATGCAAGCGCTATTCCCAACCAGTCAAGTAGTATTTTCATACAGTACTGTTTGTACCTGTATGGCATATGGCTATCGAAAAGCGGTTAACCATAGGTTACAAACCGCGTTTCAAACTGCACCATGACCCTTGGCGATCAGGTCGGCAGGGCGAGGTAGGCCTGCGCCAGTTGCCGGAAGTCGGCCACCCGCGGGTCGACGCCGGTCTCCTGCAGCAGGATCTCGCCCACGGCCGGGGCCAGCTCCCCGGCCAGCCGCGCGTCCAGGAACAGCAGCCGCCAGCGCCGCGCCAGCATGTCCTCGGCGGTGCGGGCGTACTCGGTGCGGGCCGCGAACCGCACCATCGCCTCGGTGAGGCCGCCGCCAAGGTGGTTGCCCGCGCCCGGCAGCGCCAGCACCGCGGCCGCCTCGCTGCCGTACGAATGCAGGCCTTGCGGCTGGCTCAGGGGCACCGGGCGAGGCGGCGCCGGGTCGGCGCCCACTAGGTGCAAGTTAGCAGTAACTCCCGGTCTTGGCGGCGCCAGTAGCCGCTCGTCGAAGCATGTGTTCAGCACATCCTCGGCCATCGCCCGGTACGTCGTCCACTTGCCGCCGGTGACCGTCACCAGCCCGCTGCGGCTGACCAGCACCGTGTGCTCCCGGCTCAGGCCCTTGGTATTCCCGCCGTCGGCGCCCTGGGGCTTGACCAGCGGGCGCAGGCCGACCCACATGCTGCGGATGTGCTCGGCGCGTGGCGCGCGCACCAGGTAGCGGCCCGACTCCCGCAAGATGAATTCGAGCTCCTCGCGGAACGGCCTCGGCTCGATGGCGAGGTCGTCGCGCGGCGTGTCGGTGGTGCCCAGGATCAGCTTGCCGAGCCACGGCACGCCGAACAGCACCCGGCCGTCGGCGGTCTTGGGCACCATCAGCGCATGGTCGCCGGGCAGGAACTCGCGGTCGACCACGACGTGCACACCCTGGCTGGGCGCCACCATGGGCCGAACCGGCCGGCCGATGGCGTCCCCGTCCTGCTGCCGCAGCCGGTCGACCCACACGCCGGTGGCGTTGATCACGCAGCCGGCGCTCACGTCGTACTCGTGGCCGGTCTCCTCGTCCCGGCACCTGAGCCCCGCCACCCGCCCCTGCTCGTGGCGCAGCGCCGTCACCGGGCAGTAATTGACCACCAGGGCGCCGCGCGCCGCCGCGGTGCGGGCCAGCGCCAGCGCCAGCCGCGCATCGTCGAACTGGCCGTCCCAGTACTGGATCCCGCCCTTCAGTCCGGCGCTGCGGGCGCTCGGCAGCCGCGCCAGCGTCTCCCGGCGACCCAGGAATTCCGTGTGTCCCAGGCCGGCGCGCCCGGCCAGCGCGTCGTACATCTTCAGGCCCGCGCCGTAGAACGGCAGTTCCCAGTAGTGGTATGCCGGCAGCACGAAGGGCAGGGGTTGCGCCAAGTGCGGCGCGTTGCGCAGCAACACGGTGCGCTCGTGCAGCGCCTCCCGGACCAGGCCGATGTCGCCTTGCGCCAGATAGCGCACGCCCCCGTGGACCAGCTTGGTGGCCCGCGACGACGTGCCCTTGGCGAAGTCGTGCGATTCCAGCAGCACCACGGACCAGCCGCGTGCCGCCGCGTCGAGCGCCACCCCCAGGCCGGTGGCCCCGCCGCCGATCACGGCGACGTCGTAGGTGACGGGGCGGGCCAGCTGGGCGATCAGGTGCGCTCGATTCATTGCCCGCGATTTTCGCCCAGCGAACGAGCGTTCAGCTTTTTGTGCGGGACAGGCCGCTAGACTCGCGCCATGTCCTCCAAGCCCGACCCCTCTTCGCCAGCCGTCATCGCCTTCATCGGCGGCGGCAACATGGCCAGCGCGATCATCGGCGGCCTGCTGCGCCAGGGCATGAGCCCGGACCGGCTGGAGGTGGTCGAGCCGTTCGCACCCGCCCGCGACAAGCTCAAGGAGCAGTTCGGCATCGCCGCGCTGGAGACTGCCGGTCCGGCGCTGCGGCGCGCCGGCCTGGTGGTCTGGGCCGTGAAGCCGCAGACCTTCCGCGAGGCCGCTGCCCAGGCGCGCGCCCACACGGGAGGCGCCTTGCACCTGAGCGTGGCAGCGGGAATCCGCTCCGCCAGCATCGCCGCATGGACCGGCACCGAGCGCATCGTGCGCTGCATGCCGAACACGCCGGCGCTGATCGGCAAGGGCATCACGGCGCTGTACGCGCGCGCCGGGGCGAGCCAGGACGACCGCGCGCGCGCCGAACAGGTGATCGCCACCACCGGCGAGTGGCTGTGGGTGCGGGACGAAGCGCAGCTGGACGCCGTGACGGCGCTGTCCGGCTCCGGGCCCGCCTATGTGTTCTTCTTCCTGGAAGCGATGACCCGGGCCGGGGTGGAGATGGGCCTCGAGCGCGAGCAGGCCTACCGCCTCGCCGTCGCCACCTTCGGCGGCGCGGCGGCGCTGGCGCATGCCTCCGACGAGCCGCCCGAAGCGCTGCGCCAGCGCGTCACCTCGAAGGGTGGCACCACCTACGCGGCGATCACCTCGATGGAGCAGGACGACGTGCAAGCCCTGTTCGTCAAGGCGCTGCACGCCGCCGGCCGGCGGGCGACGGAACTCGGCGACGAGTTCGGCTCTTAGGAAGCTCCGGGCAGATCCCGCCGGACGCGCGGCGATTCATCCGCAGCTGCCCCAGCCCGTCAGCGCAGCGCGTAGCCGGCCGCGATGCCGGCGAACACCGTGAACGCCAGCCAGTGGTTGACGCGGAACGCCCGGAAGCAGGTTTCGCGCTCGCGGCTGCGGATCAGCGTGAAATGCCAGGCCGCCTGGGCGGCGGCCGCGGCGAGCGTCAGGCCCAGCACCCACGCCGGGATGCGGCCGGCCAGCACCACGCCCCAGATCACCAGGTACGCCGCATAGCACAGCATGATCACCGGCACGTCGGCGCGACCCAGCGTGATCGCGGACGTCTTCATCCCGATCTTGATGTCGTCGTCGCGGTCGACCATCGCGTACTCGGTGTCGTAGGCGATCACCCAGAACAGGTTGCCCAGCAGCAACACCCAGGCGACCAGCGGCACGCGCGACTGCACGGCGGCAAACGCCATCGGGATGCCGAAGCTGAAGGCGATGCCCAGCACCGCCTGCGGCATGGAGACGAAGCGCTTCGCATACGGATACACGAGCGAGATCGCGAGCGCCGCGAACGACCAGGCGATGGCCACCGCATTCGTCGTCAGCACCAGGGCGAACGCGAGCAGCGCCAGCACGGCGCCCAGCGCCAGCGCCTCGCGCACCGACACCGCGCCGGTGGTGACCGGGCGCTGGGCCGTGCGCTTGACGTGCCGGTCGAAGTCACGATCGGCGACGTCGTTGACGCAGCAGCCGGCGCTGCGCATCAGGATCGTTCCCAGGGTGAACACGACCAGCAGATGCCAGCCGGGAAAGCCGTGGGCCGCGATCCACAAGGCGCCAAGGCTGGGCCACAGCAGCAGCAGCCAGCCGGCCGGCCGGCTCCAGCGGATCAGGTCGAGATAGAGCGAGAGCCTGTTGTTCGCCATCAGAGTCCGAGCTGCCGCAGGTCGAGGCGGCCGTCGCGCATGGGCGGGCACCACAGGAAGGCGCCGTTCACCGGTTTCGAGATCCGGAACATGGCGTCGACGATGCCATCCTCCTGCCCCGCCATGCGCCGCATCTGCGCCACGAAGGCGTCGTGCGACTTGCCGAACGCGACGAACATCAGTCCTGCCTGCGTGCTCAGCAGCCATGGCATGGAACGGCGCAGCATGAACGCCGGCGGGTCGAAGCTTTCCTGCGCGGTGCGCTTGACGTGCGCCCAGGTCGGCGAATCCTCGATTTCCTCGTTGTCGCTGCGGCGCCGGCCGAAGTGATGGTCCTGCTCCTCGCCGGCGAGGGCCTCGAAGGCGTCGAAGTCGTGCACCCACTGCTGCACGGCGAGGTAGCTCGACCCGTCCAGCCCGGCGCCGCGACCGTGCACGATGGCGGCCTCCACGGCGTCATCGCCCCGGGGGTTCTCGGTGCCGTCCTCGTAGCCGGTCAGGTCCTTGCCATGGCCGCTTTCGCCGAGCGCATGGCGGAACGCGTCCAGCACATGGCCGATGCGAAACGCCGGCGCCAGGATTTTCTGCAGCTTGCGCATCGCGTGCAGCAGGAATCCCAGGTCGTCGCCGCGCAGCCAGCACCAGAGCTGCAGCGCTGTCGACGGCACCTTGACGCCCTGGCCGCCGATCGCGGGAAATTCGCGCAGGCCGGGCACTGCCGCGCCGAGCGCCGCCACCAGCGAAGGCCCGATGCCGACGACGATCGCATCGCCGTCGGCGACTTCCGCCAGGCGCCGCAGTGCGGCGCCGATGGCGTCCCGGCCGGCTTCGGGGACGGCGTCGAACGTGACATAGCGCGCCACGGCCGGCACGCCCTCGAGGATTCCTGGTTGCGCTGGAAGAGTCATGCGCCGATGGTAAATCGGCGGCGGCGCCGGCTCCGCCAAGCTCAGGACAGGCCCTTCGACAAGCTCAGGACAGGCCCTTCGACAAGCTCAGGACAGGCCCTTCGACAGGCTCAGGACAGGCGCTTGACGCCGGGCAATTCGCAGGCGTAGATCGCGTTGCGCAGCGCGGCGATCGCCTCGTACCGCGTGAAACTGCGGCGCCATGCCAGCACCACGCGGCGGCTCGGTGGATCGCCATCGAACGGGATGTACCGAACGAACGCCTGGTCTTCCTTGCGGCGCTTGGGACGCGGCGCCAGCGCCTCCTTGGGCACCGACAGGCGCGGCACCAGCGTGACGCCCATGCCGGCCGCCACCATGTGCTTGATCGTTTCCAGCGAGGAGCCCTCGAAACTCTTGCGGATGCCCTCGGCGTCGCTGGAAAAACGCGCGAACTCGGGGCAGACCTCCAGGACATGGTCGCGGAAGCAATGCCCGGTGCCCAGCAGCAACATGGTTTCGCTCTTGAGCTCCTGGGCGGTGATGTGCTGCTTGCCCGACAGCGGATGCGTGCTCGGCACGGCCGCCAGGAACGGTTCGTCGTACAGCGCCGCCACCGCCAGCCCGGTGTCGGGAAACGGCTCGGCCATGATGGCGCAGTCGATCTCGCCGGTGCGCAGCATCTCCAGCAGCTTCACCGTGAAGTTCTCCTGCAGCATCAGCGGCATCTGCGGCGTGCGGGCGATCGCCTGGCGCACCAGGTCCGGCAGCAGGTAGGGGCCGATCGTGTAGATCACGCCCAGCTTGAGCGGGCCGGCCAGCGGGTCCTTGCCGCGCTTGGCGATCTCCTTGATGGCGGCCGCCTGCTCCAGCACGCTCTGCGCCTGGCGGACGATGTCCTCCCCGAGCGGGGTGATGGTCACCTCGTTCGCGCTGCGTTCGAACAGCTTGACCTCGAGTTCGTCCTCGAGCTTCTTGATCGCCACCGACAGCGTCGGCTGCGAGACGAAGCAGGCTTCGGCGGCCTTGCCGAAGTGCTTCTCGCGCGCAACGGCGACGATGTACTTGAGTTCGGTGAGGGTCATCCCTGGTACCAGGCCGTTCAGGCCTTCAGATACTCCGATTTTCCACCCAACCAGCGTGCCGTGTGGCGTTTTGCGAGCTCGGGGTGGCGATCGAGCATCAGCGGCGCGAGCTCGCGGGCCCATTGCAGCAGCTCGGTATCGGTTGCGAGGTCCGCGAACCGCAGCAGCGGCGCGCCGGACTGGCGCGCGCCCAGGAACTCCCCCGGCCCGCGGATCTCGAGGTCGCGACGGGCGATCTCGAAGCCGTCGCCGGTCTCCACCATCGCCTTGAGCCGTGCGCGCGCCGTCTCCCCGAGCCGGCCGCCCTCGCCGGCCGAATAGAGCAGCACGCACGCCGATGCCGCCGCGCCGCGGCCGACCCGCCCGCGCAACTGGTGCAACTGCGACAGCCCGAATCGCTCGGCATGTTCGATCACCATCAGCGAGGCGTTGGGCACGTCGACGCCGACCTCGATCACGGTCGTGGCCACCAGCACGCCCATGTGGCCGCCGGTGAAGAGCGACATCACCGCCTTCTTCTCCGGCGCCGGCATGCGCGAATGCAGGAGGCCGACGACCACGCCGGGCAGGGCGGCCGTGAGGGCCTCGTGCGTCGCGCGGGCGTTGGCGAGGTCCAGGACCTCGCTTTCCTCGATCAGCGGGCAGACCCAGTACACCTGCCGGCCCGCGGCGACCTGTGCGCGGATCCGCTCGGTGACCTCGTCGCGCCGGCTGTCGGTCACCAGTTTGGTGACGATGGGCGTCCGCCCGGGCGGCAGTTCGTCGATGGTGGAAACGTCCAGATCGGCGTAGTAGCTCATGGCGAGCGTGCGCGGAATCGGCGTCGCCGACATCATGAGGAGGTGAGGCTCGCGCGAGCGATCTCCCTCCCCCGTGCGGGGGAGGGCCGGGGTGGGGGCGGGCACGTGCTCCCCAGAGGGGTTCGCAGCGGTGCTCGCCTTGCCGCGCAAGGCGAGCGGCTGCGCAACCCCCACCCCGTCCCTCCCCCTCGAGGGGGAGGGCTTCGGCCCGTCGCCGACGGCGGCCTTGCTGCGCAAAGCCAGGCGTTGCGCTACTCCGAACCGGTGCTGCTCGTCGATGATGGCCAGCCCCAGCTTGGCGAACTGCACCTGCTCCTGGATCACGGCATGGGTGCCGACCACCAGCGCCGCCTCGCCGCTGGCGACCATCTCCAGCATCGCGCCGCGCTCCTTCCTGCGCTGGCCGCCCGTCAGCCAGGCGACCCGCAGGCCGCGCGGCGCCAGCAGCGGCTCCAGCCAGCCGATCAACTTGCGGAAATGCTGCTCGGCGAGGATTTCCGTGGGCGCCATCAGCGCGCACTGCCAGCCGGCCGCGATGGCCACGGCCGCCGCCAGCGCTGCGACCACGGTCTTCCCGGAACCGACGTCGCCTTGCAGCAGGCGGTGCATCGGCACGTCGCGCGCGAGGTCCGCCGTGATCTCGCCGACCACCCGCCGCTGCGCCGCCGTCAGCGCGAACGGCAATGCCGCCAGGAGTTGCTCCGGCAGGTCCCCGGCGCCGGCGACCAGGGAAGGTGAGCGCAGCCTCGCCCGCTCCCGCTTGCTTTGCAGCTGCGACAGTTGCTGCGCCAGGAGCTCCTCGGCCTTCAGGCGCTGCCAGGCCGGATGGCTACGGTCTTCCAGCGTTGCCAGCGAGAGGTCCGGCGTCGGATGATGCAGGAAGGCGAGCGACTCCTGCAGGCTCCACACCAGCGGCCGCAGCGTATCGGTGACGCCGGGCGGAAAGGTGTCGGACAGGTCGGCCCGTGCCAGCCCGCTGGCAACCGCCTTGCGCAGATAGGCTTGCGGCAGGCCGGCCACTGTCGGATAGACCGGGGTCAGCGCCGCCGGCAGTTCGCCTCCGGCGGCCTGCCAGCCCGGATGCACCATCTGCCAACCGAGGAAGCCGCCCTTGAGCTCGCCGCGGATGCGCAGCCGCTTGCCGGCCGCCAGCGACTTCTGCTGCGACGGATAGAACGTGAAGAACCGCAGGAGGCAGGTGTCGGTGCCGTCGTCCACGGTGACCAGCAACTGCCGCCGCGGGCGGTACGCGATCTCGCAGGCCGTGACCGTCGCCTCGATCTGCACCACGTCGCCTTCGCGCGCGTCACGCAGCCTGACGATGCGCGTCTCGTCCTCGTAACGCAGCGGCAGATGCAGCGCCAGGTCGATGTCCCGTGCCAGTCCCAGCTTGCGCAAGGCTTTCTGGGGCTCGGTCAGTGCCTTGGTCTCGGGCATGGGACAATTCTGCCCTGCTCCCACGATCACTTGGAACGGGCTTGTCCAGCCCTCAAGCGCATGCGCCATTTCGCCCTCGGCGATTTCGACTTCGCCCTCCCGCCCGAACTCATCGCCCAGCACCCGGCCGCGCAACGCAGCGCGTCGCGCCTGCTCGATGGCACCAGCTCGCCGTCCATCGACCGGGTCTTTCGCGAACTGCCGGCGCTGCTGCAGCCGGGCGACCTGCTGGTCTTCAACGACACGCAGGTCGTGAAGGCGAGGCTCTTCGGCGAAAAGCCCACCGGCGGCCGGCTCGAGCTGCTGGTCGAGCGCGTGCTCGCCGGCCACGAGGTGGTCGCGCACATGAAGGTGAGCAAGAAGCCGCCGGCCGGGACCGCGCTGGCCATGGCGGGCGGCTTCACCGCCACCTTGCTCGGACGCTGGCCGGAGTCCGACGGACCGCTGTTCCGCTTCCGTTTCAGCGACGATCCGTACACGGCCATGGAGCGGCACGGGCACGTCCCGCTGCCACCCTACATCGAGCACGCCGACACGGCCGATGACGTGCAGCGCTACCAGACCGTGTTCGCGAAGCATCCCGGCGCCGTGGCGGCGCCGACCGCGGCCCTGCACTTCGACGACGCGCTGCTCGCGGCGCTCGACGCGCGCGGCGTCCAGCGCGCCAGCGTCACGCTGCATGTGGGCGCGGGCACCTTCCAGCCGGTGAAGACCGAGGACCTCGCCGCGCACCGCATGCACAGCGAGTGGTACGAGGTGCCAGCCGCCACGCAGGCGGCGATCGCGGAGCTGCGCGAGCGCGGCGGCCGCCTCGTCGCCGTGGGCACGACCACGGTGCGCACGCTCGAATCGTGGGCCCGCAGCGGCCAGGCCCGTGGCGACACCGACATCTTCATCACGCCCGGGTTCGAATTCCGGCACGTCGACCTGCTCGTCACCAATTTCCACCTGCCGAAGTCGACGCTGCTGATGCTGGTCAGCGCGTTCGCCGGGTACGAGCACATCATGGGCCTGTACCACGACGCCATCGCGCGGCAGTACCGCTTCTTCAGCTACGGCGACGCGATGCTGCTCGCGCGCGCCGACACCAACGCCTGACATGCTCCAGTTCGAACTCCTCAAGACCGACGGCCACGCGCGCCGCGGCCGCCTCACCCTCAACCACGGCGTGGTGGAAACGCCGATCTTCATGCCGGTGGGCACCTACGGCACCGTCAAGGGCGTGACGCCGCGCTCGCTCGAGGAGATGGACGCCCAGATCATCCTGGGCAACACCTTCCACCTGTGGATGCGGCCGGGGCTGGACGTGCTGGGGCAGTTCGGCGGCCTGCACCGATTCGAAGGCTGGCGCAAGCCGATCCTCACCGATTCCGGCGGCTTCCAGGTATGGAGCCTGGGCGAGATGCGCAAGATCTCGGAGGAAGGCGTGAAGTTCGCCTCGCCGGTCAACGGCGACCGGCTGTTCCTCACGCCCGAAGTCTCGATGCAGATCCAGACCGCCTTGAACAGCGACATCGTGATGCAGTTCGACGAGTGCACGCCGTACGACACCAAGGGCCACATCACGACCGAGGCCGAGGCGCGCTTTTCGATGGAGCTGAGCCGGCGCTGGGCGGCGCGCTGCCAGTCGGAGTTCGCGCGCCTGGAGAACCCCAACGCCTTGTTCGGCATCGTCCAGGGCGGCATGTTCGAGCACCTGCGCGAGGAGTCGCTGGCGGCGCTGATGGAGATGGACTTCCCCGGCTATGCGGTGGGCGGCGTCAGCGTCGGCGAGCCCAAGGAAGACATGCTGCGCATCATGGCGCACACGCCGCACCGGCTGCCGGCGCACAAGCCGCGCTACCTGATGGGCGTCGGCACGCCGGAAGACCTGGTGGCCGGCGTCGCGCAGGGCGTCGACATGTTCGACTGCGTGCTGCCCACCCGCAACGCGCGCAACGGACACCTGTTCACGCGCTTCGGGGACCTGAAGCTGCGCAACGCACGCCACCGCTCCGACGAGCGGCCGCTGGACGAGAGCTGCGCCTGCTACACCTGTGCCGGCCACACGCGCGCCGACGGCAGCGTCTCGGGCGGCTTCTCGCGCGCCTACCTGCATCACCTCGAACGCTGCGGCGAGATGCTCGCGCCGATGCTCGCCACCATCCACAACCTGCACTACTACCTCAACCTGATGCGCGAGGTCCGGCAGGCGCTGGACGCCGGCACGTTCGGCGCGTTCGTGCAGCGGTTCCGGCAGGACCGATCGCGCGGCGTGTGAACGCCAGCTAACAGAAGACGGTAAGCACGCCCGTGTAGCCGTACAGGTGGTCGCGCGCGATTTCGCCGCCGGCGAAGAATCCGACCAGCGGCACGTCGCCGAGCGCCCGCCGCACGATCTGCAGCTCCGCGCTCGGGCCGCCGAAATGCGGTCCGCCGCGGCCGGCGCAGCTCACGTACACGGCGCCGGCGATCTGGCGCGCCGGATGCGGCCCCGCGCTCGCCTCCGGCGCCGCCAGCGCGGCGGCCACCGGCAGGCTCGTCTCCTGCGGCTCCAGCTCTTCGCGGACCTCGGCGCAGATGCGCATCAGGTCGGCTCGCGCCGCCTGCGCGTTGCGCTGGCAGAACGCCATGCGCATGCCGGGTTCCACCTTGTCGGCGATGGCCACCGCGTTGCGCGCCGGGTCGAGGCCGATGATGTGGCGCACCAGCACGTCGGCGCCGAAGTGGCCGGTGCGCCCCACCGCATCGGATCCCCTGGGCGTGATGCCGACCAGCGTGGCGCGCAAGGCCGCCATGGCTTCCTGCGGGCGCTCGAGCGAGATGCCGGTGTCGCGCAGCAGCACCTCCAGGGCCGGCTCGCCGTCGAGCTCCACCATGACGTTGCCGTCGGCGGCCGTGACGACGCGCTGCGGCGCCACCGGATGGCAGCCCTGCGTCACCCGCGACACCAGCGTCACCCCCTCGCCGAAGGCCACGCCGGACAGGCCGCCGCAGAACACGCCGCCGGCCGCGCCCTGGCCCTTGACGTTGCCGTTGCCCCCGACCGCGAACTGCACGGTCTGCGTGCGGCTGGAAGCCAGGCCGCCGAACAGATACCCCGTGGCCGTGCGCTGCGCCATCTCGGCGATCAGTTCGGCCACGTCGATGGTCGAGGCATCGGCATGCACCAGCGCCGTGTGCGGCTCGAAGCCCATGCCTGCGCCGACGCCGAGCGGCGCCACGCCCGAGAAGACGCGGTACTGGTCCGGCGCCAGCGCGCACAGCATCACGCACAGCGCAGGCTCGTCGAAGTACTCCACGTTCGACGCCGCGACGCCGACGCCCACGGTGCCGGACCAGTCCGTCACCTCCGGAAGTTCCGCGCCCAGGTGATCGAGGATGTCCTGCGCGTGCGGCGCGAAATGGTCCGTGATGTAGAGCAGGCCCAGTGTCGGAGCGGCCGCGTACCCGGGAAGGGCCATCTGCGCGCGCAGCTGGGCGAGCACCAGGCCGGCGGCCATCGGCCACTGCGGGTGCGTGGCATGCGCGCAAGGAAAGAGCTTCATGGCGCTCAATCCGGGGCGGTCTTGCGGGCGGGACGGCGCTTGGGCTTGGCGGCGGGCTTGCCGCTGGCGGGGGCCGGGGCGGCGGCCGGGCCGGGCACGGCGGTCGCGGCTGCGGCGTCCGCGGAGGCCGCGACGTCCTGCATCGCCTTGGCGGCGATCTCCTGGAACTGCTGCGTCAGCGCGCCCCACCATTGGAGCGGGTCGACCGCCTTCGCCTGGGCGCCCTGCCTGCCTTCGCCGCTGCCCTTGCCCTGCCGGCCCGGCTTCGGCGGCGGGGACGCGGCGGCGGCCGCCGCCGGCTTCAACTTGAGCGACTCGGCGAGATCCGCCATCTGGAAGTTCATGCCCTGCAGCGTCGCCAGTGTCATCTTCTGCACTTCGAGCGCCTGGATCGTCGCGCCGACGGCGGTGGCATTCTGTTCCAGCCAGAAGCGCACGGCCTTGAGTTCGCCGATGCGCTTGTCGAGTTCCTCGACGTTCAAGGTCGGCGCCACCCAGCTCGACAGATTGGGCATCTGGGGCATGGCCTGCCCGGCGCCCTTGGCCAGGTTCTGCAGGAAGTCGAAGCCCGGAATGAACTGTCCGAAACCGGAATGCTGCTGCTCGCTCATGGCCACGCTCCGCGGGTGTCCCGATGCGTGCAGCTTACCCCATGCACCACGGCGCGGGGGCCCCGCGCCCGGTCAATGTTTGTGGGCATCCATGTGGCCGTGGCCGCCGCCCGGCGCCTTTGCCGCCACCGGCACTTTCAGCTCCAGCCGGCTTTCGGCGCCGGCCGCATCGCGCAGCTGCAAGGTGATCGGCACCGTGGCTCCCGCCTTGAGGCTCTGCTTCAAGTCCATCAGCATCAGGTGGTAGCCGCCCGGCTTCAGTTCGACGGCGCGGCCGGCCGGCAGGTCGAGGTGGGGCATGGCCCGCATCTTCATGACCTCGCCTTCCATCTTCATCTCGTGCACCTCCGCCACGCCGGCAACCGGCGTGGCCACGCCGACCAGCTGCATGGGGCGCGGCGCCGTGATCTTCATGAAGGCGCCCGTGCCGTGCTGCCCGGCCACCGTGGCACGGACCCAGGCGCCTTCGACCCGGGGCAGCTGCTGCGCCTGGGCCGCCGGCGCGGCGGCCAGGGCGCCGCCCGGGCTCATCGCCGCCAGCGCGGCGGCCGCCAGGGAAAGTGCCGCCAGGGAAAGAGGGGTCGACATGATCAGCTCCTGAACAAGAACGTGGCAAGAACGTGGGCGCCGGCCGATTATGGGTGCAGGCCGCCAAGCCCCCGCCGGGGGCAGGGAAGTTGGGGGCGCGGCGCCGCCCATCCGCCGGTAGGCTTCGTCCTACGCGGCCAGGGGCCCGCCCGGACTGGTCCGCGCCCGCCGCGCCTGATAGGGTCACACACCATGAATTTTGTGGACATCCTCTGCCCGTCGTCCGCGCTGTTCCTCGATTTCGACGGCACGCTGGTCGATCTGGCGCCGCAGCCCGAAGCGGTGGTCGTCCCGCCCGGCCTCACCGGCACCCTGGCCGGGCTCGAGAAGTACCTCGGCGGCGCGCTCGCGCTGATCTCGGGGCGGCCGATTGCGCAGATCGACGAGTTCCTGCGGCCGCTGCACCTGCCGGTGGCGGGCGTGCATGGCGCCGAGCGGCGCACGGCCGGGGGCGGGATCGCGCTGATGCACACCCATCCCCTCGAGCATGTCGAGGAGGTGGCGGCCGAACTGGCGGCCCAGCATCCGCGGCTGCTGGTCGAGACCAAGCGCGGCTCGGTCGCGCTGCACTACCGGCAGGCACCCGAGCTCGAGCAGCTGTGCCTGCAGACGATGCAGGCTGCCGTGCAGGAATCGCCCGGGCTCACGCTGTTGCGCGGCAAGATGGTGGTGGAGGCCAAGCCCGGCGGGGCGAGCAAGGGCAACGCGATCGAGGCTTTCCTGCATGAGCCGCCGTTCGCCGGGCGCACGCCGATCTTCGTCGGGGACGACTGCACCGACGAGGTCGGCTTCGCCACGGTGCAGCGGCTGCAGGGACTGGGCGTGAAGGTGGGCGATGGCGTCAGCGTGGCCTGGCACAGGCTGGACTCGCCGGCCACCTTGCGCGACCAGTTGCACACCGCCGCGGCCGCCAAGGCCGGAAAGGTCAACGCATGAACACGCCGGCCGGCGCCCTCGAACCCTCGTTGCGGCTGGGCATCATCGGCAACTGCGCCTACAGCGCGCTGGTCGACGAGCGCGGCCGCGTCGTGTGGTGCTGCCTGCCGCGCTTCGACGGCGACCCGGTCTTCGACAGCCTGCTCGATCCGAGCGAGAACGGCAGCCTGTGGTCGTTCGAACTGGAGCAGTTCGCCCGCAGCGAGCAGGCCTACGAGCCGAACACCGCCATCCTGCGCACCCGCCTGTGGGATGCGCAGGGACAGGGCATCGAGATCACCGACCTGGCGCCCCGCTTCTTCAGCCGGGGCCGCACCTTCCGGCCGCTGACGCTGATCCGGCGGCTCAAGGTCCTCGCCGGCTCGCCGCGCGTGCGGGTGATGCTGAGGCCGCGCTTCGAATGGGGCCGCGTGAAGCCGCAGGTCACGCAAGGCAGCACGCACATCCGCTACGTCGGGCCGCACCTGACGCTGCGGCTCAACAGCGACGGCCCGTTGAGCTACATCCTGTCCGAAACACCGTTCGTGCTGGACCGGCCGATGGACTTCATCCTGGGCCCGGACGAGACGCTGACCGGCGGCATCGAGGACACGGCCCGCACCTTCGAGCAGGAGACCGCGAGCTACTGGCGTTCCTGGTCGCGGGCCCTCTCGCTGCCGCTGGAATGGCAGGAAGCGGTGATCCGCGCCGCCATCACCCTGAAGCTGTCGCTGTTCGAGGACACCGGCGCGATCGTGGCGGCCATGACCACCAGCATCCCGGAAGCGCCCCACAGCGGCCGCAACTGGGACTACCGGTTCTGCTGGCTGCGCGATGCGTTCTTCGTGGTGCGCGCGCTCAACAGCATTTCCGAGGTGGCCACCATGGAGGAGTACCTGCGCTGGCTCAACAACGTCGTCGTGCGCTCGGGCGGCGGCCACATCCAGCCGCTCTACGGCATCGGCCAGGAGGAGCGGCTGCCCGAATCCATCCTGGAGCACCTGCCGGGCTACCGCGGCCAGGGGCCGGTGCGGGTGGGCAACCAGGCCCAGGAGCATTTCCAGCACGACGTGTACGGCAACATCATCCTGGGCGCGTCGCAGGCCTTCCACGACCATCGGCTGTTCCGCCGCGCCGGCCTGGCCGAGTTCGGCTACCTGGAAGCGGTGGGGGAACAGGCGTTCCGGGTCCACGACCAGCCCGACGCCGGCATGTGGGAGCTGCGCACCCGGGCCCGGATCCATACCTCGTCCGCGCTGATGAGCTGGGCCGCCTGCGACCGCCTGGCCAAGGTCGCCACGGCGCTGCGGCTGCCGGACCGCCATCGCTACTGGGCCGAGCGCGCCGACACCATCCGCCAGCGCATCCTGGCCGAGGCCTGGTGCGAGCAGCGGCAGGCGTTCGCCGAAAGCTTCGGGGGCCGCGACCTCGACGCGAGCGTGCTGCTGATGGCGGAAGTCAATTTCATCGACCCGAAGGACCCGCGCTTCATCGGCACCGTCGACGCGCTGGAGAAGTCGCTGTGCGACGGGCCCTACATGCGCCGCTACGAGGCGCCGGACGACTTCGGCAAGCCGGAGACCGCGTTCAACATCTGCACCTTCTGGCGGATCGACGCCCTCGCGCGCATCGGCCGGCGCGGGCAGGCGCGCGAGATCTTCGAGGTGATGCTCCAGAGCCGCAACCCGCTGGGGCTGTTGTCCGAGGACACGCATCCCGTCACCGGCGAGATGTGGGGCAATTTCCCGCAGACCTATTCCATGGTCGGCACCATCAACGCCGCGGTGCGCCTGTCGGCGCCGTGGGACACCGTGATCTGAGCGATCCCATGCCGCGGCTCGTCGTCGTGTCCAACCGACTGGCCGACCCGCGCAAGACGGCGGCGGGCGGGCTCGCGGTCGCGCTCGCCGACGTGCTGAACAACACGGGCGGCCTGTGGTTCGGCTGGAGCGGCAAGATCGTCGAGGCGGCCGCCGGGGGCCATCCGGGCGAAGGCGAGGTGCACACCCAGCAGGCCGGACCCGTCAAGCTGGTCACGCTGGACCTGAGCCGGGAGGACCACGACGCGTACTACGTCGGCTACTCCAACGGCGTCCTGTGGCCGGTCTTCCATTACCGCCTGGACCTGGCGGACTTCGACGCCGGCTACATCACCGGCTACCGCCGTGTGAACCAGTTGTTCGCGCGCAAGCTCAAGCCCCTCCTGCGACCCGACGACATCCTCTGGATCCACGACTACCACCTGATCCCGCTGGCCGCCGAGCTGCGCGCGCTGGGGTGCGCGCAGCGCATCGGCTTCTTCCTGCACATCCCGCTGCCGCCGCCGCTGATCCTCGCCGCGATCCCGGGCCACGACTGGTTGATCCGCGCCCTGTTCGCCTACGACCTGGTCGGCTTCCAGAGCGAGGCGGACCACCAGCACTTCTGCCGCTACATCGAGGCCGAGGCCCATGCGCAGCACCTGGGCGACGGACGCTGGCGCGCCTTCAACCGCACCGTGCAGGCCGGCGCGTTCCCGATCGGGATGGACGTCGACGAGTTCAACGGCCTGGCCGACGCGCCCGAGGGCCGCGAGATGTACGAGCGCATGCGGCGCGAATACTCGCGCCGCAAGCTGCTGGTGGGGGTGGACCGCATGGACTATTCCAAGGGCCTGCCGCAGCGGCTGCGGGCCTTCCGCGAGCTGCTGCAGCGCTATCCCGAGACTCACAACAGCGCCACGCTGATCCAGATCGCCTCGCCCAGCCGCGAGGACGTCAGCGCCTACGCGGACATCCTGCACGAGCTGGAGAGCCTGTGCGGCTCGATCAACGGCAACTACGGTGAGCTGGACTGGATGCCGGTGCGCTACATCCACCGCACCGTCGCCCGCAGCCGCCTGCCGGGCCTGTACCGCGCCAGCCGGGTGGCGCTGGTGACGCCGCTGCGCGACGGCATGAACCTGGTGGCCAAGGAGTTCGTGGTCTCGCAGGACCCGCAGGACCCGGGCGTGCTGGTGCTTTCGCGCTTCGCCGGCGCCGCCGAGCAGCTGAAGGAGGCATTGCTGGTGAACCCGTACGACGTGGAAGGCACGGCGAACGCGATCCACCTGGCGCTGCAGATGCCGGTGGAGGAGCGCCGCGCGCGCCACCAGGCGCTGATGGCGAACATCCGCGAGTACGACGTGCACTGGTGGTGCGACGCCTTCCTCGATTCGCTGGTCAAGGCGCAGGCCGAGGAAACCGGCACGCCCTGGCTGCGGCTGTAGCCAGGGCTCCCGGCCATCGCCTCGCGCACGCGGCGATCCTCTCGCCGAGCATTCCCGGAGCTACAGCAACGCGAGGGTCCTGGCGTCCGGCTGGCCGCCGAAGTACCGGTCCAGGCAGGCGCCGAAGACCGGTTCGCCCGGCGCCGCGCGCTGGAACAGCGTCATGCACGAGCGGAACTTGAGGTCGTCGGGCGAGCCGAAGATGCGCTGGATGTCGGGCTCGGCCGCCTGCAGCACCAGGGCGCTGCATTCGCGCAGGCGCGGCCCGAGCACCGGATGCAGCAGATAGGCCTGCGCCTCGGCCGGCGAGGCGATCGCGTAGCGCCGCGCCATCGGACTGGCGCCCAGGCCGGCCAGTTGCGGGAACACGAACCACATCCAGTGGCTCGTCTTGCGGCCGGCGCCCAGCTCGGCCCGCACCTGCGCGTACACCGGCGCCTGGGCCTGCACGAAGCGTTCGAGGTCGAACCCGCCGTTCATGGGGCCGGTCCCGGGCGCGTTCAGCGGCCCGGCGCGGCGATCGTCTGGTCGATCGCGCCGAAGACGCTCTGGCCGTCGCGGCCGCGCATCTCGATGCGGATGGTGTCGCCGTACCGCATGAAGCCGGTCGTCGGCTGGCCGTCCTGGATGGTCTCGATCGCGCGCTTTTCCGCGATGCAGCTGTAGCCCTTGGGCCACTCGGTGCGGCCGCCGGCGCCGGCGACGCCCTTGTTGCTCACCGTGCCCGAGCCGACGATGCTGCCGGCGCGCACGTTGCGGGTCTTGCACATGTGCGCGATCAGCTGGCCGAAGTGGAAGGTCATCTCGGGGCCGGCGTCGCACAGTCCGACCTTGCGCCCGTTCCAGCTGCTTTGCAGCGTCAGGTGCAGCCGCCCGCCGTCCCAGGCGTCGCCCAGTTCGTCCAGCGTCACCGCCACCGGGCTGAACGCGGTGGCCGGCTTGCTCTGGAAGAAGCCGAAGCCCTTCGCCAGTTCGGCCGGGATCAGGTTGCGCAGGGACACGTCGTTGGCCAGCATCACGAGCCGGATGCCGTCCAGCGCACGCTCGGGCGTGGCGCCCATCGGCACGTCGCCAGTCACGACGGCGATCTCCGCCTCGAAATCGATGCCCCACGCCTCGTCGGCGACGACGACCTCGTCGCAGGGACCCAGCAGGTCGTCGCTGCCCCCCTGGTACATCAGCGGATCGCTGTAGTAGCTCTGCGGCACCTCGGCCTTGCGCGCCGCTCGCACCAGTTCCACGTGATTGATGTACGCCGAGCCGTCCGCCCACTGGTAGGCCCGCGGCAGCGGCGCCATGCAGCGCGCCGGATCGAACGGGAAGGCGTGGCGCGCCTTGCCGCCGTTCAGCGCGTCCGAGAGGTCCTGCAGCTGCGGCGACAGGAAGCCCCAGTCGTCCAGCACCTGTTGCAGGCGGTCGGCGATGCCGGTCGCGTAGTGCGCGCTGGCGAGGTCGCGCGACACGACCACCAGCTGGCCGTCCCGGGATCCGTCCTTGTACGTCGCGAGCTTCACTGCAATTGCCTCCCGGATGTCGTCGCGCTAGAGTCCCGCGACGTTACGCATCGTGAAATGAATTTACCCTATCGAAATTCTAGGGCCTGTTCGCACGGAGCGCCCGCGCGATGAAGGAGCGCACCGGCATCCAGTCGGTCGAGGTCGGCTTCGGCCTGCTCGAGGCCCTGTCGCTCGCCGCGGGGCCTTTGATGCTGCGCGACCTGGCGGCCGCGGCCGGCATGAGCGCGGCCAAGGCGCATCGCTACCTCGTGAGTTTCCAGCGGCTGCGCCTGGTGACCCAGGACGCCGCCAGCGCGCGCTACGACCTCGGGCCGGCTGCGCTGCAGCTCGGGCTGGCCTCGCTGTCGCGGCTGGACGCGGTGAAGCTCGCCCGCGAACGGATGACGCCGCTGATGGAACAGATCGGGCACACCGTCGCGCTCGCGGTGTGGGGCAACCATGGCCCGACCATCGTCCACTGGGAGGAGTCGCCCCGCGCCGTCCCCGTCAACCTGCGGCTGGGCGACGTGATGCCGCTGCTCTCGTCGGCGACCGGCCGCTGCTTTGCCGCCTGGCTGCCGGAAGACGCGATCGCCGCGCGGCTGAAGGAAGAGCTTGCCCGGGCGCGGCGCCAGCCGCGCCCGGACGTGCCCGCCACCCTGGCGCAGGCCCGCGGCCTGCTTGAAGAGGTGCGGTGCCGTGGCGCCGCCCGGGTCGCGGACACCTTGCTGCCAGGCGTCCGGGCCTTCTGTGCGCCGGTGTTCGACGCCAGCGGCCGGATCGTGCTGGGCCTGCTCGCGCTCGGCCCGGCCGGCTCGTTCGACGCCGAGTGGGACGGTGCCGTGCTGCGGCCGCTGGGCATGGCCGCGGCACAGTTGTCCAGGGACCTGGGCTGGCGGCCATGAACCATGGCGCCGGCATGCCGCTGCGCGTGGGCCTCGCGCTCACGGCGGCCGTGCTGGCGACGCACCTGTGGCTCCTGCAGGCCAGCCCGCCGCGCGTGCACCCGGCACAACCGGCCCGGACGGCGCCATTCGCCACCCGCAGTCTCGGCGCGATGCCGGCGGCGGGCGCCGCGCCGGCCATGCCCTCGGCCGCGGCAAGCCCGCGCCAGGCACCCGCCGCGCCGGTGCGGCTTGCGACGCGGCCGGGCGTCGCTCCAAGCCTGCCCGGCACCACCACGCCAGCGCCGGACCCCAGGCCGGCCGAGGCTGGCCCGCCCCCGGTGCGGGTCAGCATCCCGGCCGCAGCGCAGCTGCGCTACCAGGTTACCGCCAGCGTCCGGCGCCAGACCACCCAGGGCACCAGCGAACTGGCATGGCGCCACGACGGCGCCAGTTACGAGGCCACGTTCGAAGTGCAAGCGCCCCTGTTGCGGTCGCGCCGGCAGCACAGCGCCGGGCGCTTGGGCGAAGAGGGCCTGGAGCCGCTGCGCTTCGGCGACCGCGGCCGCGGCGAGCAGGCGGCGCACTTCGACCGGGACGAGCAGCGGCTGGTGTTCAGCAACAACCGTCCGCCGGCGCCCCTGGCGGCGGGCGCCCAGGACCGGCTGAGCGTCCTGCTGCAGCTGGCGTCGCTGCTGGCCGGCGATCCGGCCCGGTACCCGCCCGGCGCCACGGTGGTGATCCAGACCGCGACCACGCGGGAGGCCGGGGAGTGGGCGTTCACCGTCGAGGGGGAAGAACAGCTGAGCCTGCCCGGCGGCGACGTGGCGGCGGTGAAGCTCACCCGCCCGGCGCGCGCCGAGTTCGACCAGGGGATCGAAGTGTGGCTGGCTCCCGGGCAGGCTTACGTCCCGGTGCGCCTGCGTCTGACACAGCCGAACGGCGATTGGACCGATCACCAATGGTCGGCAACCGACAGGCGCTGAGCTGGCCGCTGCCTATTCTGGGAACCATCGAAGGGAGGCCTTTCCAACCGTGATGGTCCGGTCATCACCTTGAAACCGGACCAAGCGCAGCCAATTGAGGTGGCAAGAGGAAAAACCAGATGCAAATGCTTTATGACTCCGACTCGTTTGTCGTGGTGCACATGCAGGCGAACGAACCCGCCGCGGGCGAACCCCCGCCGCGCATCGCCCGCCATGGCTTCGAGATCGTCGACAAGCGCTCCAACAAGGAGGTCTACCTCGACGGCTCCTGGGCCGAGGCCTTCCAGCGGCAGATCAACGCCTGGCAGCTGAACACGCCGACCCAGGAAGAAGTGGAAGAGACGCTGGACGGCTACGCCGAACTGGCGCAGAACCCGCTCGTCATGCACTGACCAGGCGGGCGCCAGAGGCTGCTCCCTCTTCAGCGCCGCCGGTCCCAACGGTACATTGGCTCGACCAGCACCAGCACCGCCACCAGCCGGCACACCTGGAACGCCGTCACCATCGGCACCCCCAACTGCAACACCTTCGCGGTAATGGCCATCTCGCCAATGCCGCCGGGCGCGGTCCCCAGCACCAGCGTCGCCCAGCCGAGCCCGGTGCCCCACGCCAGTACCCCGGCAAATCCCGCGCACAGCGCGATCATCCCGACAGTACCGGCCGCCACGGTCCCGACCCATTGCGGCGCCGCGCGCAGGAATCCGGCCGAGAAACGCACCCCGAGGCTGACGCCGATCAGCAGTTGGGCGGCGTTGGTGGCCCAGCGCGGCACCGCCGACAGCTCGATGCCGCCCATGGTCAGGCCCATGGCCGCCAACAGCGCCCCCATGAACCAGGGGTTGCCCCGGCCGGCGCGTTGCAGCAGCAGCGCCCCCGCCACCGTCGCCGCCGCCAGCAGCGCCAGGCCCACCGGCTCCACGCGCATCGGTCCGGCGACGCTGATGTCGCCGCCGGAAAAGCCGCCGAACGTGAGCGCGAACGGCACCAGGACGGTGACGATCACCAGCCGGACGCTGTGGGCGGCCGCCACCAGGTCGGTGCGCCCGCCCTGGCGCTCGGCCAGCACCGTCATCTCCGAAGCACCCCCGATGGCCGCGGCAAAGTAGACGGTCGCGTGCTGCTGCCCGGGGGAGCCGCCGATGCGATGGCCTTGCGTGCGCTGCAGCCATCGCCCGAAGATCCAGCCCAGCCCCAGCGCCCAGCCGATGCTCAGGAGGATGGCCCACCAGAGCCCGGCCACCAGCGCCGTGACCTGCGGGGTGAAATACAGGCCCAGGGCGGTGCCGATCGCCCACTGGCCGGCGTTGCGCAACGGCGCGAGGCTGCGCGTGGGCAGGCCGGCGATGGAGGCGGCACCGGTCGCCAGCAGGGGGCCGATCATCCAGGGCACGGGGGTGCCCAGCCACACGCACAGCAGGGCAGCGCCCAGGGCCAGCAGGAGGGTGAGCGCGACGCGGGTGGCAAGGGTCAGGGTCATTCGGGACGGCGGGGCCGCACGTGACGCGGCACAAGCCCTGGGGCGCGTGGATATTTGTGCGAACAGGCCCTAGTATCCGTGGATGCGCCTGCCCCTCACCGCCGCCCTGCTCCTCGCCCTGTCCGCCTGCACGACGACGCTGCCGATGCCGCCGCTGGTGGCGCGCGACGGCACCGCGCTGGACGTGATGCTGCTGGGAGAGCAGCACGACGCCGCGGAGCACCAGGACATGCATCGCAAGGTCGTGGACGAACTGGCGCGCCGCGGCGTGCTGGCGGCCGTGGTGCTGGAGATGGCCGAGCGCGGCCGGTCGACGGCCGGCGTGCCGCGCGATGCCAGCGAAGCGCAGGTGCGCGAGGCCCTGGGCTGGGGCCCCGGCGGCTGGTCCTGGAACTCCTACCGGGCGGCCGTGATGGCGGCGGTGGCCGCGGGCGTTCCGGTGCTCGGCGGCAACCTGCCGCGGCCGCAGATGCGCGAGGTGATGGCCGACGCCAAGCTGGACGCCGTCCTGCCCGCTCCCGCCCTGCAAGCCCAGCATCAGGCCGTGCGCTGGGGCCACTGCAACCTGTTGCCGGAACACCAGATCGCGCCGATGGCGCGCATCCAGATCGCCCGCGACCGCGCCATGGCGCAGACGCTGGAGCAGGCCGCCACGCGCGGCAAGACCGTCGTGCTGCTGGCCGGCGGCCGCCACGTCGACGAGCAGCTGGGCGTGCCGGTCCACCTGCCGTCCGGCCTGCGGGTGCAGACCACCAAGTGGCCGCCGCCGCCGCCCAAGAAGGACTATTGCGCGGAACTGGAGACCCAGCTCAAGTCGCGCGGACAGGCCAAGCCGGCCGCGCCCTGAGCCGCGGCCGGATTCGGCCGAACGTCCGCTCCAGCCAGTGGTGCGAGGTGACCGAGCCCTCGTGCGAGTGGCAGATGCTCAGGCGTTCTGGCGGATCGCGTCGGCCAGCGTGTTGACCAGCGTGTCGATGTGCTGCTTCTCGACGATGTACGGCGGCGCGATCACCAGCACGTCGCCGGCCGGCCGGACCAGCGCCCCCTTGTGGAAGCAGTCCAGGAACACCTGGTAGGCGCGCTTGCCGGGCGCGCCGGCGATCGGCGCCAGCTCCACGGCGGCCGCCAGCCCGAGGCTGCGGATGCCGATCACGTTGGGCAGGCCCTTGTACGTGCTGTGGAAGGCGTCGCCCAGCACCTTGCCCATCTCGCCGGCGCGCTGGAACAGGTTTTCCTGCTTGAACAGGTCCAGCGTGGCGATGGCCGCGGCGCACGCCACCGGATGGCCCGAATAGGTGTAGCCGTGGAAGAACTCCACCACGTGTTCCGGGGCGTCCGTCTTCATCATCGCGTCGTACAGCTTGTCGCGGCAGATCACGCCGCCCAGCGGCACGACGCCGTTGGTGACGCACTTGGCGAAGTTCAGCATGTCGGGCACGACGCCGTAGAAGTCGGCCGCGAAGTTGGTGCCCATGCGCCCGAAGCCGGTGATGACCTCGTCGAAGATCAGCAGGATGCCATGCTTGTCGCAGATCTCGCGCAGCCGCTGCAGGTAGCCCTTGGGCGGCAGGTACCAGCCGGCGCTGCCGGCCACCGGCTCGACGATGATGGCGGCCACGTTGCTCGGATCGTGCAGCGGCAGGATGCGGTTCTCGAGCTCGGTCAGGATGTCTTCCTGCCACAGCGGCTGCTCGTTGTGGATGTACGCGTGGTTCACCGGGTCGTGGATGAACCGCATGTGGTCCACCCGCGGCAGGAAGGCGCTGCCGAAGATCTTGCGATTGGCCGGGATGCCGCCCACGCTCATGCCGCCGAAGCCGACGCCGTGGTACCCCTTCTCGCGGCCGATGAACACGTTGCGATGGCCTTCCCCGCGGGCGCGATGATAGGCCAGCGCCACCTTCAGCGAGGTGTCCGCCGCCTCCGAGCCGGAGTTGCAGAACAGCACCTTGTTCAGGTCGCCGGGCGCCATGGCGGCGATCATGTCCGCGGCCTGGAACGCCTTGTCGTTGGAGGCCTGGAAGGCGGTGGCGTAGTCCAGCGTGTCGAGCTGCTTCTTGATGGCCTCGTTGATCGGCTTGCGGTTGTGGCCGGCGCCCACGCACCACAGGCTGGAGATGCCGTCCACGACCTTCCTGCCGTCGTGGGTGGTGAAGGTCATGCCGTCCGCACCGACGAACACGCGCGGGTCCTTGCGGAAGTGGCGGTTCGGCGTGAACGGCAGCCAGTGGTGGTCCATCGAGAAGTCGTTGTATGCCATCGCGTTTCTCCTAGGTATGCGGCGAACGGCCATTGTCGCACCGCCGCCGCGGGCGCTTCCGACGCTCCTGCGACAATCGGCCCGGTATGACCAACGCCTACATCCTGACGCTTTCCTGCCCGGACCGGGCGGGAATCGTGCACGCCGTGTCGGGGTTTCTCCTCGAGCGCGGCGGCAACATCGAGGAAGCCGCCCAGTACAACGACCACGACACGGGCCTCTTCTTCATGCGGGTGCAGTTCGCCTGCGACCAGCTCACGTTCGACGACCTGAAGGCGCAGCTCGGCTTCTTCGCGGAACCCTTCAAGATGCAGTGGAAGCTGCACGCCGTGCGCGAGCCGATGCGCACGGTGATCATGGTGAGCCGGGAAGGCCATTGCCTGAACGACCTGCTGTTCCGATGGAAGAGCGGCCTGCTGCGGCTGGACGTCGCCGCCATCGTGTCGAACCACCGCGACTTCTACCAGCTCGCCGCCAGCTACAACGTGCCGTTCCACCACCTGCCGGTGACGGCGGCGACGAAGGCGCAGGTCGAGGCGAGGCAGTTCGAGATCATCGAGTCCGAGCGCGCGGAACTGGTGGTGCTGGCCCGCTACATGCAGATCCTGTCGGACGACCTGTGCCGCAAGCTGGCGGGCCGGGCGATCAACATCCACCACAGCTTCCTGCCGAGCTTCAAGGGTGCCAAGCCGTACTACCAGGCGCACGACCGCGGCGTGAAGCTGATCGGCGCGACGGCCCACTACGTGACGGCCGCTCTCGACGAGGGACCGATCATCGAGCAGGACGTGGCGCGCGTGGACCACGGTTTCACCGTCGAGGACCTCACCGCCCAGGGCCGCGACACCGAGAGCCAGGTGCTGGCCCGCGCCGTCAAGTGGCACAGCGAGCACCGCGTGCTGATGAACGGCCACAAGACCGTGATCTTCAAGTAAGGAAAAACCGCCGGTCGCTTGCGCGGCCGGCGGTCCCGGGGTGCGGCGAAGCGGTCAGTGCTTGGTGGCCGTGATGATCTGGAAGTTGCCGAAGAAATACGTCTGGCGCTCCACGGTCCAGCCGCCCATCTTCTGCAGGATCAGCACCGGGTCATGGCTGTCCCACAGGGCCAGGCCCAGGGGCTCGAACACCTTGAAGTAGCTCCAGCTCAGGCACTTGAGGACCAGCGGCGTCGGCTTGTGGAACTCGCCCAGGTACAACTTGCCGCCGGGAGCCAGCATGCGGCCGGCTTCGCTCAGGGCCTTGCCCTTGAGCTCGTGGGGCAGCTCGTGCAGCAGGAAGAACATGATGTTCGCGTCGGCGAAGCCTTCCTTCTGCGTCATGGCCGTGGCGTCGTCCTCGACGTACTCGATCCGGCTGCCGTACGGCTGGTCCAGCTTGCTCCTGGCGTGCAGCAGCTCGTTCTTGATGATGTCGGCGACGACGATCCGGCTGGCGCCGGACTGCAGCGAGGCGTCGACCACGCGCGGAATCACGTTGCCGAAGGCGCACGACGTCACCAGCACCTTCTTGTGCTTCAGGTTGGTGGCGCGCAGGCCGGTGACGATCTTGGACACCAGGCGGTGATACTGGAACAGCAGGATCGCGGAGATGATCGGCTGGAAGTCGACCAGCTTGATCAGGCGCATGTTCGAGTAGATCGGGTACACATGCGACTCGGCGCTGCGCGGCGCGCGCGACAGGCCGCGCACGATCAGCGCGCCCCGGGTGGCCACGAAGAAGAACAGGCCCGTGGCAGCCAGCAGGACGAAGATGCCGGCAGCTGCGTTGATCATCCAGGGGCTCATGTTGGTCTTCCTTTCGTTCCGGGAAATCGCTCGATGACCGGATCGTGCCAGCGGTCGAGCAAGCCAGGGTTGACATTTCTCATGATGACCGGCGGGCGGGAAGGCGCCGCGGTTGGCGTCCAGGTGGTACAAACGGGACCAAATTCCTCATTTGCCGCGGCCCCATGAACTTTCGACCTCTGACCGCTGCCGCCAAGGCCCGCCCGTGAACCGCCCGCCCGAACCCGCGGTCCTGGATCGCGCCGAACTCCAGTCGCGCGTCGTCGGCGCGCTCGAACCGCTGCTGCCGCGCGGCGGGCTGTTGTGGAACCTGGAGGACACGACGCCATACGAGTGCGACGGGCTGACGGCCTACCGCCAGCGGCCGCTGGTGGTGGCGCTGCCCGAGACCGACGGCGAGGTCCAGGCCGTGCTGAGGGCCTGCCATGGGTTGCAGGTGCCGGTCGTCGCCCGCGGCGCCGGTACCGGCCTTTCCGGCGGCGCGATGCCCCACGCCATGGGTGTCACGCTGTCGCTGGCGCGCTTCAATCGCATCCTGAAAGTCGATGCCGCGTCGCGCACGGCCGTGGTCCAGTGCGGCGTGCGCAACCTGGCCATCAGCGAGGCGGCCGCCGCCTACGACCTGTATTACGCCCCCGACCCGTCGTCCCAGATCGCCTGCACGATCGGCGGCAACGTGGCCGAGAACTCGGGCGGGGTCCATTGCCTGAAGTATGGACTCACCATCCACAACGTCCTGAAGGTGCGGGGCTTCACGGCCCAGGGCGACCCGGTCGAATTCGGCGCCGACGCACTCGATGCACCCGGGTACGACCTGCTCGCCGCCGTGATCGGCAGCGAAGGCATGCTGGCCGTCGCCACCGAAGTCACCGTGAAGCTGGTGCCGAAGCCGCAGCTGGCGCGCTGCATCATGGCCAGCTTCGACGACGTGCGCAAGGCGGGCGACGCGGTGGCCTGCGTGATCGCGGCGGGCATCATTCCGGCCGGCCTCGAGATGATGGACAAGCCCATGACCGCGGCGGTCGAGGACTTCGTGCACGCGGGCTACGATCTCACCGCCGAGGCCATCCTGCTGTGCGAGAGCGACGGCACGCCCGACGAGGTGGAAGAGGAGATCGGCCGGATGACCGACGTGCTGCGCGACGCGGGCGCCACCGCCATCGCCGTGAGCCGCGACGAGTCCGAGCGGCTGCGCTTCTGGAGCGGCCGCAAGAACGCCTTTCCCGCGTCCGGCCGCATCAGCCCCGACTACATGTGCATGGACTCGACGATCCCGCGCAAGCGTCTCGCCGACATCCTGCTGGCGATCCAGCAGATGGAAAAGAAATACCGGCTGCGCTGCGCCAACGTCTTCCATGCCGGCGACGGCAACCTGCATCCGCTGATCCTGTTCGACGCCAACGACCCCGACCAGCTGCACCGCTGCGAGCAGTTCGGCGCCGAGATCCTGGAAACCAGCGTCGCCATGGGCGGCACCGTGACCGGCGAGCACGGCGTGGGCATCGAGAAGCTCAATTCGATGTGCGTGCAGTTCAGCGCCGCCGAACTGGAACAGATGCGCGGCCTCAAGCGCGCGTTCGACGGCGCCGGGCTGCTCAACCCGGGCAAGGTGATCCCCACGCTGAACCGCTGCGCCGAGTACGGCAAGATGCTGGTGCGAGGCGGACGCCTGGTCCGCCCCGACCTGCCGCGGTTCTAGCCGGGCGCCGTCACCGGCGGCAGGTGTCGCCGTCGATGATGATTTCGCCGGACCGGCGCTCCGGCCGCTCCTGGTCGCGCTCGCGCTCCCGCTGGCGCTCGTCCCGCGCTTCCTGCTGCTGTTGCTGCTGCTCCTGCACCAGCAGCGTCACGAACGTCTGCAGCGGATTGCTGGCCTCCGACACCACCTGCTCGGCCAGCGCCTGGTTGCCGCTGAGCATCGGCGCGATGCGGTCGGCGGCCGAACCGGTCGGTGCGGGCGTAGGGGCTGGAGTCGGTGCGGGCGTGGGCGCAGGGGTGGGCGGCGGCAGCGGCTCCGGTGTGGGCGCGGGGGTCGGCGCCGGCGTGGGCGCCGGCGTCGGTGCCGGCGTCGGTGCGGGCGTCGGTGCGGGCGTCGGCGCCGCGGTCGGAGCTGGTGTCGGGGCCACGGTGGGGGCCACGGTAGGGGCCGGCGTGGGCGCAGCGGTCGGCGCGAGCGTCGGCGCGGTCGTCGGGGCCTCGGTGGGCGCGGTCGTGGGTGACGTCGTAGGTGACGTCGTAGGTGACGTCGTAGGTGACGTCGTGGGTGACGTCGTGGGTGACGTCGTAGGTGACGTCGTAGGTGACGTCGTAGGTGACGTCGTAGGTGACGTCGTAGGTGACGTCGTGGGTGACGTCGTGGGTGACGTCACCGGCATGTTGGCGACTTTGACCAGCCCCGCATATGGGGGGTCAATGGCGGTCGTCGTAAATGCACCCGTCACGCTGCCGCCGGACGTCGTGATCACGTTGAACGAATCGCCGGTCGTCGGGGTGTAGCTGCCAGTCACATGCAGCATGCCGCCCAAGGTGACGTTGCCTATCACGTAGAGCTGGTCGTAGCCGGTGCCGGGAGTATTCCCTGCAATCTCCATCAGCATCGATCCGGTCGGTCCTTGCGCGAAGTGCCCCAGGACCGTCAGCACACCCTGCGAAGCACCGGGCGCAACCAGGCCGTTATTGACGAAGGTGTAGCCGGCACCCACGTCGAACGTTCCGCTTCCGGCGACGGTCCCGGAATTGCTGAAGCCGCCCAGTGCCCGGAATGTCGTGCCGGCTGCCATGATGATGCTGCCCGACTGAACCGCGCCAGGAGTGATCGCAAGCGTGCCTCCTTGCACGTACACCGCACCAAGGCTGGCGTTGTTGAAGGCAACGGCGATGTTGGTGCTGCCCGAACCGGTCTTTTTGTAGGTGCCGGTGTTGGTGAAGCTCGAGGCCGTCCCGCCGAAGTCGTTGCTGATCTGGCCAGCCAGGCTCTGGTCATCCCAGGTGCCGCTGTTGTTGATCGCCGCCGCGCTGCCGGTGCGGATGCGCCCGCTCCCGCTCGTCGCGTTCGTCCAGGTGGTCAGGCCCGCCGTGTTGAGCGTGCGACCCCCCGTCAGGTCCTTGAATCCATCTCCGCTGATGTTCAGTGCCCCGTTGGCGTTGGTGGCGCCCGTGCCGGTCATCGCCCCGCCCGTCCACGTCGCCGTCCCGGTCACCGTCACCGCCCCCGTGCCAGCCAACACGCCGCCGCTTTGCTCGTAGCTGCCCACGCTGGCGTTCGATCCCACGTTGGCCGTGCCGTTGGTCAGCTTCAGCGCCGTGCCAACATTGGTCAGCGTGCCCGTCAGGTTTGCCGTGCCGCCGCTGACCAGCGTGGTGCCCGTGACGTTGTAGCTGCCGCCCACGTTGGTCGTGCCGCCGCTGAAGGTCGCCCCGGCGCCGCTGATGCTCGAGCCGGCCGCCAGCGTGTGCGTGCCGCCGCCGAACTCCAGCAGCGCGCCGCTGGCGCCGCTGAAGCTGCCGCTGCTCGCACCGCCGCCGCTGAGGTTGAGCGTGCCGCTGTCCACCTGCGTCAGGCCTCCCCCCAGCGCGGCGGTATTGTTGTTGAAGGCAACGGCGATGTTGGTGCTGCCCGAACCGGTCTTTTTGTAGGTGCCGGTGTTGGTGAAGCTCGAGGCCGTCCCGCCGAAGTCGTTGCTGATCTGGCCAGCCAGGCTCTGGTCATCCCAGGTGCCGCTGTTGTTGATCGCCGCCGCGCTGCCGGTGCGGATGCGCCCGCTCCCGCTCGTCGCGTTCGTCCAGGTGGTCAGGCCCGCCGTGTTGAGCGTGCGACCCCCCGTCAGGTCCTTGAATCCATCTCCGCTGATGTTCAGTGCCCCGTTGGCGTTGGTGGCGCCCGTGCCGGTCATCGCCCCGCCCGTCCACGTCGCCGTCCCGGTCACCGTCACCGCCCCCGTGCCAGCCAACACGCCGCCGGTCATGTTCAGCGATGCCATGTCGAAGGGCGAATTGACCGTGGCCGTGCCGCTGGCGATATTCACCTTCTTTCCAACCGCGCTGATCGTTCCGCCGTTGGCATTCAGCGTGGAAGTGCCCAGGTTGACCGCGCCCCTGCCATCGCTGTCCAGATCAGGCTGCAGCACCACGTCGAGCCGACCCACGGACGCAGTGATGCTCTGATTGACGTTGATGTCGTTGTGAGCCCTCAACGTCAACGTCGCATCGGCGCCCGCCGTCTTGGCAATGGGGCTGCTGACCGTGATATCACCCTGGCCCGTCCCTGTGCCGGACGTATCGACAATGACGCTGCTTCCGCTATTGAGGACCGTGACGATGGTGGACGCGGCGACCACGGAGCCGACAGCAGTCGCCTGGAAGTTGCCTCCCGGCCCCGTGTCGAGGTCGAACACGTTGCTGTCCGTGCTGCCGATCGTGATATCGAACGGATCCAGCAGCCAAGTCCCCCCACGCGCCCGGGGCGCTCCGACGTCCACTGAAACTCCGCGCAGTTCCAGAAATTGACCAGAGGTTTCGACGGATCCGCCGCGCCCGGCCGCGCCGCCGCGCGCCGAGAGGCTGCCGGACACCCGGGTCGCGCCGTCCGACCAGGCGACGATGGTCCCGCCGTCGCCGCTGCCGGTGGCGTCGGCCTTGACCTGGACGCCGGCTTCGATGGTGGTGCGAGCGGCGTTCGCGATGCGCGCGTCCCGCCCCTGCCAGCCGCCGCCCAGCAGCGCTTCCCCGCCGCCGGCCGCGCCGCTGACGTCGATCTGCGCGCCGCCGCGCAACGCCAGGTCGGCCGCCGTCGCATGCACCTGTCCGCCGCGGTCGCCGCGCGTGGCGCTGACGGTGCCGTCGATGAGCGCCCGGTCGGCGGCCCTCAGCAGCACCTTGCCGCCCTCCAGCGTCACCCCGGTGGCCTGCACCAGTCCGCTGTGCTGCAACTGGCCGGCGAAGATGCCGACGGCATCCCCCTGGAGCGTGCCCAGGTTCAGGGCGCGGTCGGCCGGCGCCTGCAGGTGCAGGCGAATGCCTTCCAGGCCGCGGCCGGTGAGCTCCACCGCCTGGCCGGCCGCGAGCAGGGTGGCGCCGCCGGGCGCCCGGACCAGCGCCTGGCTGCCGACCTGCACCTGGGGCGCGATCAGCACGACGTCGCCCTGGCGCGCGATCACGTTGCCGTCCACCTTCAGGCCGCCCGCGCCCTCGCCCCCGAACATGAGCCGGCCGGCCAGCGCGTCGGCGTCGCTCATCTTCAGGGTGGAGGCGGTGAAGCCGGCGGTGTCCACCACGGCGCCGGCGCCGACCGCGATGCCCGAGGGGTTGACCACCACCAGGCGGCCGTTGGAGCTCAGGGTGCCGTAGATCGCGCTCGGATCGTTGCCCAGCACCCGGTTGATCGACGTGCTAACCGCATCAGGCTGCCGGAAGTGCGTCACGCTGCCGCCCGGCACCGAGAAGCTCTGCCAGTCGATGGCCGAGTGGCGCGTGCCGGGGCCGTTCCGGGTCGTGACGACCAGCGAGTTGCCCTGCTGCTGGAGGCTGGCCTGGCCGTGGATCACCCGGGCGCCCGCGGGCTGCGCCAGCACGTCGCCATAGGGTGCAAAAGCGGCTGCCACCGCGAGCGCGAAGCCGGCGGGACGAAAGCCCGCCGCCAGCGGATGGCGAGCGCCGCGGCGCGAGCAACCGAGGGCCGGCCAGGAGGAGCGGCGCTGGAGCGTTGCCACCGCCGAAGCCATGAGGTTCGCTTGCTCCACGGATGTGTGCCCCAGAAGTGACGGTTGGAGGAAGGCTCGTCGGGTGCGCGCAGATAGCCGGCAGTCTGCAGTGAAGGTAGCATATGGTTACGTACTCGGCAATGTCGCGCTCCCTATGGCGGCGCTGGCGGCGGGAGCTGGTCTTGGCCGCAGGTGTGCAGGGCCCGGGGGCCGGCCGCTTGTTACGATGCGGACGGTCGGCCCCAGGCGTTGCCGCCCTCCAACGCATGAGCATCTTCGTCAGCATCGCTTCCTATTGCGACCCCGTCCTCGGCTTCACGCTGGGGCGGGCGCTGGCGACGGCGCAGCGGCCGGACCAGTTGCACTTCGGGATCGTCGACCAGAGCCCTGCGGCGGCCCCGGCGCCGGCCGCCGCGGCGCTGCAACCCGCACGGTTGAGCTATCTGCGTCTCGATCCGGTGTACGCCCGGGGCCCCTGCTGGGCCCGGGCGCTGGCGATGTCGCTGTACGAAGGCGAGGACTGGTTCTTCCAGATCGATTCGCACATGGACTTCGACCCCGGCTGGGACGAGCGGCTGATCGCACAGGCCGCGGCGCTGCTGCCGGGGCGGCGCGGCGTCGTGCTGTCCTCGTACCCGAACTCGTTCGTGTTCGACCAGGGCCGCCCGGTGCGTCGCCCCGCCACCGACAAGGTGCTGGCCCATGTCGTCAAGCCCGGCGGCCTGTTCGATCCGCAGCACCTGGTGCTCAGCTTCGAGGCGCATCCGGCGCCGGTCGACCAGCCGGTGCCGGGATTCCATGTCGGCGCCGGCTGCCTCTTCGCGCCCGGCGCGTTCGTGGAGGCCTTCCCGTACGACCCGTGGTTCTACTTCCACGGCGAGGAACAGGGCATCGCGATCCGGCTCTTCACGCACGGCTGGGACATCTTCCACGTGCCCGGCCTGCCGGTCTATCACCTCTACAACAACGCCGACGCCGGCGCGCCGCCGCGGCCGATGCACTGGGACGCGGCGCACGAGGCGCTGCGGCAGCGCACCTGGTGGAGCCTGGAGCAGCGCGCGCGGGCCCGGCTGGCGGCGCTGGTGGCGGGCCAGCCGCTGGGCGTGTACGGGCTGGGCGGGCTGCGGACGGTGGCCGATTACGCCGTCTTCAGCGGCATCGACTACGCGGCGCGGACGATCGCGCCGCGCGCCTACAAGCCGCTGTTGCCGGAACCGGCGCCGGCCTGATCCTGCAACTGGCCGAGGGCCAGGCACAGGTCGGCCCAGGCCTTGGCCTTCTCGGGCAGGTTGCGCAGCAGGTACGCCGGGTGGTAGGTGACGACCACCGGCACGCCCTGATAACGGTGGACGCGCCCGCGCAGGCGGCCGATCGGCTCGGTGCTGCCCAGCAGCGACTGCACCGCAAAGCGCCCCATCGCCACGATGATCCTGGGCCGCAGCAATTCCACCTGCCGCCGCAGGAAGGGCTCGCACTGCGCGACTTCGGCCGGTTCCGGATTGCGGTTGCCGGGCGGGCGGCACTTGAGCACGTTGGCGATGTAGACCTTGCGCTGCCGGTCCAGGCCGATCGCCCGCAACATGTTGTCGAGCAGCTTGCCGGCCTGGCCGACGAACGGCTCGCCCTGCAGGTCCTCCTGCTCGCCCGGCGCCTCGCCCACGATCAGCCAGTCCGGCTGCGGATCGCCGACGCCGAAGACGGTGGTGGTGCGGCGCTCGCACAGGCCGCAGGCGCGGCATTCGCTGACCGCGTGCCGCAGTTCGTCCCACGACAGCATCGAGACCGGACCGCGCGCGCCCGCCGCCGGCTCGGGCGCGACGCGCTGCGCAGTCGCCGCAGCCGGCCGCACGGGCTCGCGCGCCGGCGCCGGTGCCGTCACCGGCGCGCGCTGCGTGTCCCCGGCGCCTGCCAGCGGCATCGCGGCGAAGCCGCCCAGCCCCATCTCGGCGAGCATGGCCCGGCGCCGTTCGTCCAGGTCCAGCGTCATAGCTTCAGGCTCATCACGACGGCGTCCTCGCGCTTGCCGGCGCCGGCCGGATAGTAGTTGCGGCGCTCGCCGACCCGGTGGTATCCGTGCCGCTCGTACATCCGCTGCGCGCGGGCATTGCTGGCGCGCACTTCCAGCCACAGCCACTGGGCGCCTTGCGCCTGCCCCCACAGGCGCAGGGCGTCGAGCATGAGGCGACCCCACCCCTGCCGCTGGTGCTCGGGCGCCACGGTGATGTTGAGCAGGTGCACCTCGTCCACGCCTTTCATGGCGACGTAGTAGCCGATGAGCTCGCCCGCGGCGACCAGCATGCAGGCGTGGTAGCCGGCACGCAGCGAATCGACGAAATTGCCTTGCGTCCAGGGATGCGGATAGACACGCTGCTCCAGGGCCACGACGGGCGCCAGCCGGGCCTCGGTCATGGGCTCCAGGGCAGCTTCGGCGGTGTTCGGCAAGGCACTCATGGACTGGGCGGGACCGCGGCGCGGGCGGCGGCGCGCTCGACGGTCGTCTGGGCCACTTTATCGCGAATGTACAGAGGCAGTGCGGCGTCGGCCGGAACGGCCTGCCCGGCGGCCAGCAAGGCCGGTGCCAGGCGCAGCAGCGCACCCGCGCCGGGCAGCGCCTCGAGGCGTTCGCCGGCAGGCAGGCGGGGGCCATACGCGGCAAAGACGTTGCCGGCCATCGCCCATCCGGGGGGCACCTGCACGTCCTGCGGCGCCTGCAGCGCGATCTCGCCATGCCGCTGCCACATGGTGCCGTTCCATTCGTAGGCCGCCGCGTACACCTGGTCCATGCGTGCGTCCAGCAGCGCGACCACCCGCGTCACGCCCGCGCGCGACCGCGCCTCCTCGGCCACCGCCAGCAGGGTCTCGACGGGCAGCACCGGCAGCCTCGCGCCGAAGGCCAGGCCCTGCGCCACCGCGCAGGCGGTGCGCAAGCCGGTGAAGGAACCGGGGCCGCATCCGAAGGCGATCGCGTCGAGCGCGGGCAATGCGAGCCCGGCCTCCGCCAGGAGGCGCCGGATTGCCGGAATCAGCGCCGCCGAGGCCTGGGGGCCGCCCGGCGCCTCGTGCTGCAGCACCTGGCTGCCGTGCCGCACGGCGACGGCAAGGACTTCGGTGCTGGTATCGAGGGCGAGCAGGTTCACGCGGGACTTTCGGGGGAACCCGTGATTATCGAGGGCCGGGATAATCTCCGGATGCCGCTGCCCCGCTGCCTTGCCCTGCTCCTGCTGTTCACGGCGTTCGCCGGCCACGCGCAGGGCCTGCCGCCCGAGGTGGAAGCGGCGCTGGCCCGCGGCCGCCTGCCGGCCGATGCCGTCACGGTGCTGGTGGCCGACGCCGACGGCGCCGCCCCGCCGCGCGTCAGCCACCGCGCCGAGGTCCCGGTGAATCCGGCCTCGATCGCCAAGCTGGCCACCACCGTGGCGGCGCTGGAACTGCTCGGCCCGGCCTTCACCTGGAGCACCCCGGTCTACCTCGACGGGCCGGTGCGCGACGGCACGCTGCACGGCGACCTGTACATCCGCGGCGGCGGCGACCCGAAGCTGGTCGCCGAGCGCCTGTGGCTGATGCTGCGACGGGTGCAGGGCCTGGGCGTGCGCTTCATCACCGGCGACATCGTGCTCGATCGCAGCGCCTTCGCGCCCGCGGCGGCCGATCCCGGTGCCTTCGACGGCGAGCCGCTGAAACCCTACAACGCCGCGCCCGATGCGCTGCTGGTGAATTTCCGCTCCCTGGTGCTGACGTTCACGCCGCAGGCGGGGCAGGCGCGGGTGCACATGGAACCGCCGCTGGCGGGCGTACGCGCGCCGGCCGCGGTGGCGCTGGGCCCCGGCGAATGCGGCGACTGGCGCGGCGGCCTGAAGGCGGACTTCAGCGATCCGGCGCGCATCCGGCTGGCCGGCGCGTATCCGGCGGCGTGCGGCGAACGGGCATGGCCGCTGGCGTATGCCGACCCGGCGGGCTTCGCGGCGCGGGCGATCGCCGGCGCCTGGCAGGAGGCCGGCGGACGCCTGGGCGGGCGGGTGCGCGAAGGCCGTGTGCCGGCGGGACTGGCGCCGGCGTTCGAGTGGCATTCGCCGCCCCTGGCGGAGATCGTGCGCGACGTCAACAAGTTCAGCAACAACGTGATGGCGCAGCAGCTGTTCCTCACGCTCAGCCTGCAGCAGCAGGGCACCGGCACGTTCGATGGATCGCGCGAAGTCCTGAAGCAGTGGTGGCGCGACCGGATCGGCGGGGCCGGCGTGCCGACCTTCGGCAACGGCTCCGGCCTGTCGCGCGACGAGCGGGTGACGGCGCTGCAGCTGGCACGCCTGCTGCAGTTCGCCTGGCGTTCGCCGCTGATGCCCGAGCTGCTGTCCTCGCTGCCGCTGGCCGGCGTCGACGGCACGATGCGGCGCGCGCGCGGCCACGGCGTCGGGCTCGCGCATCTGAAGACCGGCAGCCTGCGCGACGTGGCCGGCGTGGCCGGCATCGTGCATGGTGCCAGCGGCCGCCGCTACGTGCTGGTGGCGATCGCGAACCATCCGCAGGCGGCCGCCATCCGGCCGGCCATCGAGGCGCTGGTGGACTGGACGGCGCGCGACCGATGACGGGCTGGACCGAACTGGTCGGCACCCTGGCGGCCGTGCTGACCACCGCGAGCTTCGTGCCACAGGCCTGGCACACCTTCCGCACCCGCGACGTGAGCGGCATCTCGCTGGGCATGTACTGCGTGTTCGCCGCCGGCGTCGCGCTGTGGCTGGTGTACGGCCTGCTGCTGGGTGCCTGGCCGATCGTCGCCGCCAACGGGATCACCCTGGCGCTGGCCATCGCGATCCTCGCGATGAAGCTGTGCTACCGCTGACCGGCGTCGCGCTCGCGCTTCAGGACCAACCCGAGGAACTCCCACGGCCGCGCCGGTGGCCGCGGCCCAGCGCGCCATCGAACGCGACCTGCCCGGCGAGTTCGACATCGCCGCCGCGGCCCATCTCGCGGGTCCCTACAGCCTCTCCGGCTCGATGCGGCTGACCAACGCGATCGCCGGCTACCAGTTCTTCGTGCCGTTCATGGTCACGGCCTGGCAGAAGGTCTACGGCAATCTCTACGGCGAGGTCACGCAGGCCTTCAGGCCGCCGTACGCGAGCTCCATCGAGAGCCTGCTGCCCAGCCCGACGCTGACCTATGCGACGCTGGTGGCCACCGGCGCGCTGCCCGGCGGGCCGGGGGTGAGTCCCGACCAGGCACGCGACCTGCTGTTCCAGCCGGCGTTCCTCGCCGACATGCAGGCCAATCCCGACAGCGCGACGGTGCTGGCGGCCCGCCGCAACGACCCGCTCGGCTGGAGTCCGCGCTCGCGCACGCTGTTGTGCGGCGGCACCGGCGATCCGACGGTGCCGGGCGCGCTGCACGTGGGCGTGGCGCAGGCCGACTTCGCGAGCCGCGGCCTCGCCAACGTGACCTCGGTGGACGTCGAGCCGCCGCTGTGCCATGCGCAGGCACGGGCGCTGTTCAATACCGTGCGCTGACGCCCTGCGCCCGGCGGCGACGTCAGTCTGGTATACAGGAACTCCCGAATTCTCCTGTCCCGGAGGGCCTTGATGACACCGGTTTTCACGCGCGAGGAGGTGGAGTCCGCGCGCGCGATCGTGCGCGCCACGGTTCCGCCCACCCCGCAGTACGCCTGGCCCCTGCTGCGCGAACGCCTGGGCTTCGACGTCTGGGTCAAGCACGAGAACCACACGCCCGCCGGCGCCTTCAAGGTGCGCGGCGGCCTGACGTATTTCGACAGCCTCGTGCGCGGCGCGCCACGGCTGGCCGGCGTGGTTGCCGCCACCCGCGGCAACCACGGCCAGTCGGTGGGCTTGGCGGCGCGCCGTTACGGGCTGCCGGCCACCATCGTCGTTCCCCACGGCAACTCGGTGGAGAAGAACGCCGCCATGCGCTCGCTGGGCGTCACGCTGCTGGAACACGGCGACGAGTTCCAGTCCGCGCGCGAGCACGCGATCGCGCTGGCCGCCGAGCGCGGCCTGCACATGGTGCCTTCCTACCATCGCGAGCTGGTGCGCGGCGTGATGACGTGCTGGCTCGAATTCTTCGAAAGCTTCGCGCGCGGCGAAGAACCGGACGTCGTGTACATCCCGATCGGGCTGGGTTCGGGCTTTTGCGCCGCCGCGGCCGCCCGCGCCTTCACGGGCGCGCGCAGCCGGCTCGTGGGGGTCGTCTCGGCGCATGCGACGACGTACCTCGATTCCTTCCGCGCCGGCCGCGTGGTGGCGTCGCCCGTCACCACCCGGCTGGCCGACGGCATGGCCTGCCGCATCGCCGAAGACGAGGCGCTGCGGGTGGTGGTGCAGGAAGCGGAGGAGCTGGTCGCCGTCAGCGACGACGAGGTCGCGCAAGCGATGCGCGTGCTCTTCGCCGACACGCACAACGTGGCGGAAGGCGCGGGCGCCGCCGCGTTGGCGGCCGCCATGCAGCAGCGGGAGCGCTGGGTCGGCCGTTCGGTGGGCGTGGCGCTCACCGGCGGCAACGTGGATTCGGCGGTGTTCGCGCACGTGCTGGCCGAGCGAAGCCAGGACACCTGGAGGGACTCGTCCACACCGGGTCGCTCGAACCAGCGCTGAATCGCCAGTGGCGCATCGAGCTTCCGGCGCACATGAAAAAGCGCCCTCGCGGGCGTTCCTGTCGTTGCCGGCCGCGGCGTTTCACCAGCGCTGGCGGATGCGCGAGTAGGCGTAGTCGCCGAAGTGCCGGTGCGCCGCCGGCGTCGGATAGACGAGGTCGGCGAACACGAACTGGCCGTAATCGACCGAGGCGCGCAGCGTCGAGGTCGTGCAGCGTGCCGAATTGACCTGGCCGGCGCCGATGCCGATGCCCGGCCCCGGATCCACCGAGGTGCAGACCGGATCGGTCGAATTGGCCATCGAATACGCCCCCGGCTCGGCGACCATGATGTTGAACACCAGCGGTGCATCGATGTACAGCACGTGCTGGCCCAGGTCGACCATCGAGACCAGCAGCTGTTCGTTGAAGCGGTTGCTCGCGTCGGACAGCAGTTGCCCCTGGCCGGCGCCGCGGGCCCATGGCGAGCGCCCGAGGTCGTAGGTGCCGACGACGGCGACGTGCGGTGCACCGGCGTCCACCAGCCGGCGCACCTGCGCGGCGAGATCGCGGCCCGCCTGGCGCAGTTCGGCCAGCATCTGGTCCCGGCTCTGCGTGCCGGCCGTGAGCCTGGCGACTTCGGCGATCACGTCGGCGGTGCCGGCGTTCACGATCAGCAGGTCGTTCGCGCCGATCGGCCCGCGCGCGAGAAAGGCGTCGATCTGCTCGGCCACCGTCGGCGTCGCGCCGTTGCCCGTGGCGTCCGGCTTGCGGACGACACGGGCATTGCCGGTGGCGAACGAGGTGCCGCCCGCCGCCGCGGGCGTGAGGTCGAGGCCGAAACCCAGCGCGACCTGCTGGGTCCAGATGTCGATGCCGCCGTCGTTGACGGTGTAGCGCGAGCCGGTCTGGCCGACATCGGCGAACGAGTCGCCGAAGGACACGATGCGCGACGGCCGCAGCTGCGATTCGATGGTTCCCGAGCCGCAGGCCGCCAGCACCAGCGCCGAGGCGCTGGCCACGGCGAGCAGGGCACGGCGCATCCATACACAAGACATGAGCGATTCTCCAAAAGGCTGGGACGCCAGTGTAACGAGCCGGCGCCAGCGGTCAGCGGACCGAGGCCCGCTGCAGCCGGTCCCGCACGCCGTCCCATTCGGGGCCGGCCGGCGGCGTTTCCACCCAGATCAATTGCACGCCGGCGTCGTCGAAGTCGCGCAGCGCCGCGAACAGTTCCCTCGCGGCTTCGCCCGCATCCTCGGGCATCCGCCGCAGCAGCACCTTGGGCGAATCGCTGCGCAGCGCGGAGCGGGCATACAGCGCCAGGCGCGCCGCCTCGGGCCCCAGCAGGTCCAGCGCGGTGCGCAGCGAGCGCGCGTCCATCAGCCGCACCGCCGCCCGCGGCGCATAGTGCGACTCCAGGGTGCCGGAGGCACGCGGCGCGGGCTGCTGCCGCTCGACCTCGTGCGGCAGGCGCAGCGGCTGGCCGCAGGCGACGCTCACCGCATCGGCCGTCAGCACGCCGGGCCGCAGCAGCACCGGCACGCCCCGGGTGCAATCGACGATCGTCGACTCGATGCCCACGTCGCAGGGGCCGCCGTCGAGCACCAGCAGCGCGTCGCCGAATTCCGAGCGCACGTGCTGCGCGGTCGTCGGGCTGACGCGACCGAACTTGTTGGCACTGGGCGCCGCCAGCCCGGCGATCGGCGGCGTCGCCTGCGCGCACGCGAGCAGCAAGGCATGCGCCACCGGATGGGCGGGACAGCGCAGGCCGACCGACGGCTGTCCGCCGGCCGCGGCGGCGGCGCGACCGCCATGGCGCGGCAGGATCAGCGTCAGCGGTCCCGGCCAGAAGGCCGCGATCAGCCGGCGCGCGAACTCGGGGATCTCGGCCGCGAAGTGCGGCACCGCCGCCGCGTCCGCCACGTGCACGATCAGCGGGTGGTCGCTCGGCCGGCCCTTGGCGGCGAAGATCCTCGCCACCGCGGCTTCGTTGTCGGCGTCGGCCGCCAGGCCGTAGACGGTTTCGGTGGGCACCCCGACCAGTTCGCCGGCGGCCAGGGTCCGCACCGCTTCCGCGATGCCCGCAGGAGCACGGCCGTCGACGATCAAGGCATGCTCCTAGAACGGCTCGATGCCCAGCACGCGCGCCGCCTGCAGCGCGGTGTCGCGCACGGCGGCGGCACTCGCGCCGGTGACGGTGAGATGGCCCATCTTGCGCCCCGGGCGCGCGCTGAGCTTGCCGTACAGGTGCAGGTGCACGCCGGGCAGGGCCAGGACCTGCTGCCATGGCGGCGGCGCTTCGGCGCCGCCGGCGAACCAGAGGTCGCCCAGCAGGTTCAGCATGATCGCCGGGCTGTGCTGGCGCGGCGGCGCCAGCGGCAGGCCGGCCAGCGCGCGCACCTGCAGCTCGAACTGCGACACGTCGCAGGCATCCATGCTGTAGTGGCCGCTGTTGTGGGGGCGCGGCGCCATCTCGTTGACCACCAGCGAGCCGTCCTGCAGCAGGAAGAACTCCACGCACAGCACGCCGACGTAGTGCAGGCCTTCCGCGATCGCGCGGGTGGCCGCTATCGCCTGGGCCGCCGTCGCTTCCGGCAGGGCGCCGGTGCCCGCCTGGGTGACCGCGAGGATGCCGCCGCGATGCAGGTTCCACTGGGCCGGCAGGTGCACCATGGCGCCGTCGGCGCCTCGCGCCACGATCACCGAGCACTCCGCCGCCAGCGGCAGCAGCTTCTCCAGCACGCAGGGGACGTTCTTCACCTCGTCCCAGGCGCGCGCCAGATCACCGCGCGTCGCCACCCGAACCTGGCCCTTGCCGTCGTAGCCCAGGCTCGATGTCTTGAGAATGCCGGGCAGCAGGCTGTCGGCCACCCGCGCGAGGTCGGCCGCGGTCGCCAGGACGGCATGGGGTGCGCACGGGACGCCGCAGCGCGTGAAATGGGCCTTTTCGCGGGCCCGGTCCTGCGCGATGGCCACCGCATCGGGGCCCGGCGCGACCGGCCGGTGCGCCGCCAGCGTCACCAGCGCCGGCGCCGGCACGTTCTCGAATTCGGTCGTGATCGCGGCGCTGCGCTGCATCAGTTGCGCGAGGCCGTCCTGGTCGAGGTAGGCGGTCTTGACGTGGTAATGGCTGACCAGGCCGGCCGGGCTGGCCGGGTCCGGGTCGAGCACTGCCGTGAAATAGCCCATCCGCTGGGCCGCGTGGACGAACATGCGGCCGAGCTGGCCGCCGCCCATCACGCCCAGGGTGGCGCCCGGCAGGATGACCGTCACGTGGCGGCTCCGGCGGGCGGCAGCGTCATGTCGCGGGCGGCCTGCGTCTGGCGCGCCCGCCAGGCCTCGAGCCGCTCGCGCAGCGCCGGCTGCTCGCCGGCCAGCATCGCCACCGCGAACAGCGCCGCATTGGCGGCGCCGGCCGCGCCGATGGCGAAAGTCGCCACCGGAATGCCCTTGGGCATCTGCACGATGCTGTGCAGCGAGTCGACGCCCTGCAGATGGCGGCTGGCCACCGGCACCCCGAGCACAGGCACCGTGGTCTTGGCTGCCAGCATGCCGGGCAGATGGGCCGCGCCACCGGCGCCGGCAATGATGGCCTTCAGGCCGCGACCGGCCGCGGCCGAGGCATAGGCGAACATGTCGTCGGGCATGCGGTGGGCCGAAACCACCTGCGCCTCATGCGCGATGCCGAATTCCTGGAGAATGGCGACCGCGTGCTGCATGGTGTCCCAGTCGCTGCTGGAGCCCATCACCACACCGACCTGGACGGCGGTGATGGTGCCCCCACGCTCCCCCACTCCGTGTGGGTCGCTGCCCCCCAAGGGGGTCCTCGCGCCTTCGGGCGGCCGTGCGGCGCTCATGCCGCCTCCCGCCGCGGCGCGTCGGCGCAGAGGCTGCCCCGGCGGCAGCGCATGAAGGTGGCGCGATGGTCCATACAATTCCCAAAGACCTCAATTTTATTGGTTTGCACCCAGGAAGCTCCGATGATCGACGTCACGCTGCATAACTTCGAAGCCGAGGTGATCACCGCCTCCCGGTCCGTCCCCGTGCTGGTGGACTTCTGGGCCACCTGGTGCGGGCCCTGCAAGGTGATCGGGCCGCTGCTGGAAAAGCTCGAGGCCCAGTACGCGGGGCGCTTCAAGCTGGTCAAGATCGACTCGGACCAGGAGCAGCAGCTGGCGGCCGCCTTCGGCATCCGCAGCATCCCGACCTGCATCCTGCTGATGAACGGCCAGCCGGTGGACGGCTTCATGGGCGCCCTGCCCGAGGGCAAGATCAAGGAATTCCTGGACAAGCACCTGCCACCCGCCGAGCAGGCGCAGGAGGAGTTCGTCGAGGAGGAACTGCCCGCCGACGCCGCCTCGCCATTCGAGAAGCTGCAGCACACGGTGGCGGCGGACCCGGCCAACGACGACGCCCGCTTCGACTACGTGAAGGCGCTGCTGCTCGCCGGCCGCACCGACGACGCCAAGGTGGCGTTCGCGCCCGTCATCGCCAAGGTGCCGGCCATGCGCCGGTTCGAGTCGCTGCAGCGGTGGATGGAGGCACTCGATTTCGCGCATGCCGCGACCGATCCGCGGGCGGCGATGGCCGACCTGGAGGCGAAGATCGCCGCCAACCGGCGCGATTTCGACGCGCGCTACGGCCGCGCGCGGCTGCTGGTGGCGCAGCAGCAGTGGACGCAGGCGATGGACGAGCTGCTGGAGATCCTGATGCGCGACAAGTCCTGGAACGACGACCAGGCGCGCAAGACCTTCATCGCGATCCTGGACATCATCGAGCCGCCGAAGCCGAAGGTGGCCGAAGGGCAGATCCCGCCGGACGATCCGACGGTGGCGACCTACCGCCGGCGCTTGTCGAGCGTGGTGCTGAGCTGAAAACCAAAGCAGGACGCAGAGGACGCGAAAGATACGCGAAGGACGCAAAAGTGGATTCACAGGAGGCTGCGGCTCGTTGGTGAGACGGGATCTCGAGCTTCGCCTGCCCAGCCTGCTTCAGCGCATTCCTTTTGCGGCTTCTGCGTATCCTTTGCGCCCTCTGCGTCCGGCAGTCCGGTCCCGGACCCGCTCCCCCTCCCTACGCCAGCAGCCGATCCAGCGCCTCGCGGTACTTCGCCGCGGTCTTCTCGATCACGTCCCTGGGCAGGCGCGGCGCCGGCGGCGTCTTGTCCCAGGGCTTGCCGTTGATGCGCACCTGCTCCAGCCAGTCGCGCACGAACTGCTTGTCGAAGCTGGGCGGGTTGGTGCCGGCGCGGAACGCCTCTTCGTAGCCCTCGACGGGCCAGTAGCGCGACGAGTCCGGCGTCAGCACCTCGTCCATCAGGACCATCCGGTCCTGTTCGTCGAGCCCGAACTCGAACTTGGTGTCCGCGATGATCATGCCCTTGGCCAGCGCCAGCGCGGCCGCTTCCCGGTACAGCGCGATGCTGGTGTCGCGGATCTGCGCGGCCAGCTGCGGGCCCACGATGCGCACGACCTCGTCGAAACTGATGTTCTCGTCGTGCTGCCCCATCTCCGCCTTGTGCGCCGGCGTGAAGATCGGCTCGGGCAGGGGGCTTGCGTTCTTCAGCCCCGGCGGCAGCTTGACGCCGCACACCGACTGCGACTCCTGGTACTCCTTCCAGCCGCTGCCGGCCAGGTACCCGCGCACCACGGCCTCGACCGGGATCGGCTTCAGGCGCCGGACCAGCATCGAGCGCCCGGCCACCTGCGGCACCTCCGCCGGCGTGACCACGCTTTCGGGCGCCTGCCCGGTCAGGTGGTTGGGGCAGACGTGGCCCAGCTTGTCGAACCAGAACAGCGCCATCCTGGTGAGCAGCTCGCCCTTGCCCGGGATCGGCTCGCCCATGATGACGTCGAACGCCGACAGCCGGTCGCTGGCGACCATCAGGATGCGGTCGGCGCCGACGGCGTAGTTGTCGCGGACCTTGCCGCGCGCCAGCAGCGGCAGCGACGTGATGGAGGAGGTGTGAAGGGCGGAGGTCATGAGCGGCTCACCAAGGCAAAAGGCCCGTCGGGGCAACGGGCCTTTCGATTATCGCCGGGTGGGCGTCAGGCCACGACCTGCGCCAGCTCGCCCTTGGCGTACCTGGCCGCGACCACCTGCAGCGGCTCGCCCTTGATCCTGGCGCCCTGGCCTTCGCAGCCGAACTGGATGTAGCGCTGCTTGCAGATCTGCCTGGCCGCCTCCCGCGCCGGCTTCATCCAGTCGCGCATGTCGAACTTCTCGGGGTTCTCGGCCATGAACTTGCGCACCGCGCCGGTCATCGCCAGCCGGATGTCGGTGTCGATGTTGATCTTGCGCACGCCGTGCTTGATGGCCTGCTGGATCTCCTCGACCGGCACGCCGTAGGTTTCCTTCATGTTGCCGCCGTACTGGCGGATGATGGCCAGCAATTCCTGCGGCACGCTGGAGGAGCCGTGCATCACGAGGTGGGTATTGGGGATGCGCCGGTTGATTTCCTTGATGCGGTCGATCGCGAGGATGTCGCCGGTGGGCTTGCGGGTGAACTTGTAGGCGCCGTGGCTGGTGCCGATCGCGATGGCCAGCGCGTCGAGCTGGGTCTTGCGCACGAAGTCGGCGGCCTGCTCGGGGTCGGTCAGCAGCTGGTCGCGCGTCATGGTGGCCTCGGTGCCGTGGCCGTCCTCCTTGTCGCCGCGCATGGTCTCCAGGCTGCCCAGGCAGCCGAGTTCGCCCTCGACGGTGACGCCCAGCCGGTGCGCCAGGTCGACGACCTTGCGCGTCACGTCCACGTTGTAGTCGTAGCTGGCGATGGTCTTGCCGTCCGCCTCCAGCGAGCCGTCCATCATCACGGAGGAAAAGCCCAGGTCCATGGCGCCCTTGCACACGTCGGGGCTCTGGCCGTGGTCCTGGTGCATCACCAGCGGGATGTCCGGATACGCCTCGACCGCGGCCTGGATCAGGTGCTTGATGAACGATTCGCCGGCGTACTTGCGGGCGCCCGCGCTGGCTTGCAGGATGACCGGCGCGCCGGTCTCCTTGGCCGCTTCCATCACCGCCTGGACCTGCTCCAGGTTGTTGACGTTGAAGGCCGGAATGCCATAGCCGTTGGCGGCGGCATGGTCCAGCAGTTCGCGCATGGAAACGATTGGCATGGTGGGGTCCTAGGGAGTTGAAAAACCGGCGTGCCTTCGCAAGGCAATTGCGGGAAATTCTACCCACGGCCCCGCCCCGGCGGGGCACCCATCGCGACAGCCGAGCCAGACGTGAACCGGCCGGACGCGGAGGTCCCGCGCGTCCAGCCGCGCGCTCGGCTCAGGTCGCGCGCACGATCTTCAGCATGTTGGTGCCGCCGGGCGCGCCCATCGGCTCGCCGCAGGTGATGGCGTAGATGTCGCCGCTGGCCACGATGCCGCGCTTCTTCAGGTACGCCTCGGCTTCACCCAGCGCCGTGTCGCGATCCGCGCTCTGGTCCAGCAGCAGCGGGCGCACGTTGCGGAACAGGGCCATGCGGCGCTGCGTCGCCAGTTTCGGCGTCAGCGCGTACATCGGGATATGGACGCGGTGGCGGCTCATCCACAGCGGCGTCGAGCCGGAATCGGTCAGCGCGACGATCGCCTTGCAGCCCAGGTGGTAGGCGGTGAACAGCGCGCCCATGGCGATCGAGTGGTCGATGCGGGCGAAGGTCTTGCCGGTGAAGTCGGCGTCGAGCTTGACTTCCTCCGCCTTCTCCGCTTCCAGGCAGATGTTGGCCATCTCGACGATCGTCTCCAGCGGGTAGCGGCCGGTGGCGGTTTCCGCGCTCAGCATCACGGCGTCCGTGCCGTCGATCACCGCGTTCGCCACGTCGCTGACCTCGGCGCGGGTGGGCACCGGGTTCATGATCATCGACTCCATCATCTGGGTCGCGGTGATCACCACCTTGTCGCAGTCGCGGGCCATGCGGATCATGCGCTTTTGCAGCGCCGGCACGGCGGCGTTGCCGACTTCGACGGCGAGGTCGCCCCGGGCCACCATGATGCCGTCGCTGGCCTTGAGGATCGACTCGAGGTTGGGGATCGCCTCGGCCCGCTCGATCTTGGCGATCAGGCCCGGCCGATGCCGCAGCTCGGCGCCGGCGACGTTGCACAGCTGGCGCGCCATTTCCATGTCGGTGGCGTTCTTCGGGAAGCTCACGGCGACGTAGTCGGCCTTGAAGCTCATCGCGGTGCGGATGTCCTCCATGTCCTTGGCCGTCAACGCGGGCGCGGTGAGGCCGCCCCCCATCTTGTTGATGCCCTTGTTGTTGGACAGCTCGCCGCCCTGCTTGACCGTGGTGCGCACCTGCTCGCCCCTGACGGCGTCCACCGTGAGCACGATCAGGCCGTCGTTGAGCAGCAGCACGTCGCCGGCCTTCACGTCGCGCGGCAGCTCCTTGTAGTCCAGGCCGACCCCCTGGTGGTCGCCGGGCTCGGCGCGCGACGCATCCAGCACGAATTTCGTGCCGGTCTCCAGCTGCACCTTGCCTTCGGCGAACTTGCCGACGCGGATCTTCGGCCCCTGCAGGTCGGCCATGATGGCGACCTCGCGACCGGCCCGCGCCGACGCTTCGCGCACGAGGTTGGCCCGGTTGATGTGGTCATCGGCGCTGCCGTGGCTGAAATTGAGGCGCACGACGTTGACGCCGGCGCGGATCATCTGCTCGAGCAGGACGGGGTCGCTGGAGGCGGGGCCGAGCGTGGCGACGATCTTGGTGGCGCGACGGACCATGTCAGGCCCCCGTTGCGCACGCGCGCGCAGTGCCGGACGAAGGAAGGGTGTGCGGGGTCAGAGGCGCGTGCATGGGATGACTGGTTGTTGGGGGGTGGTGCATTCTGGGGCAACAGGAGAAACCCGGCTTCGGCGCGGCACGGGCCGAAGCCGGGCGCTGAGTCAGGCGGCGGCGCGCCGTTGCAGGATTTCGAACGCAGGCAGCGTCTTGCCCTCGAGAACCTCGAGGAACGCCCCGCCGCCGGTGGAGATGTAACCGATCTGCCTTTCGATGCCGTACCTGGCGATGGCCGCGAGCGTGTCGCCGCCGCCGGCGATGCTGAACGCGCTCGATGCGGCGATGGCGCGGGCGATGGTTTCGGTGCCCTTGGCGAAGGCGTCGAATTCGAACACGCCGACCGGGCCGTTCCAGACGATGGTGCCGGCGGCCTCGAGCTGCCGCGCCAGGCGCCCGGCCGTGACCGGGCCGATGTCGAGGATCAGGTCGTCGTCGGCCACTTCGGTGGCGGGTTTCACGGTGGCCGGCGCGTCGGCGGCGAAGGTCTTGGCCGTCACGACGTCGACCGGGATCGGCACCTCGGCGCCGCGCGACTTCATGGCGTCGATCACGGCCGCCGCCTGCGCCACCAGGTCGGCCTCGGCCAGCGACTTGCCGATCGGGAGGCCGGCGGCGAGCATGAACGTGTTGGCGATGCCGCCGCCGACGATCAGCTGGTCCACGTTGCGGGCCAGCGACTTCAGGATCGTGAGCTTGGTCGACACCTTCGAGCCGGCGACGATCGCCACCAGCGGCCGCTTCGGATTGGCGAGCGCCTTGCTGATCGCGTCGATCTCGGCCGCGAGCAGCGGGCCGGCGCAGGCGATCTTCGCGTACTCGGCGATGCCGTAGGTCGAGGCTTCGGCGCGATGCGCCGTGCCGAACGCGTCGTGCACGAAGATGTCGCACAGCGCCGCCATCCTCTTGGCCAGCTCCGGATTGTTCTTCTTCTCGCCCTTGTTGACGCGGCAGTTCTCCAGCAGCAGCACCTGCCCCGGCTGGACCGCAACGCCGTCCACCCAGTCGCGCACCAGCGGCACCTCGCGCCCGAGGAGTTCACCGAGCCGCTTCGCGACCGGCGCGAGCGAATCCTGCGGCCTGAACTCGCCTTCCGTCGGCCGGCCCAGGTGCGAGGTGACCATCACCGCCGCGCCCGCGTCCAGCGCCATCCGGATCGCTGGCACGGAAGCGCGCACGCGGGTGTCCTCGGTGATGTTGCCGGCGTCGTCCTGCGGCACGTTGAGGTCGGCACGGATGAAGACGCGTTGCCCGGCAACCTTGCCCTGGGCACAGAGATCGGAAAAGCGCAGCACATGCATGGGGGTCTGGGGCTCCGGCGAAAAGTCACATTCTAGGAGCCTGGGGACCGCCGCCTCAGCCGAGCTGGCGCCCCGCTACCAACCCAGGCCGAGGTGCAGCGGGAGGTACACGGCCATCCCCCCGGCGATGGTGAGCAGCACGCTGTGCCGCCAGAAATACAGCGCGGCACCGACGATGGCGGCGAACAGGCGTGCGTCCTGCCAGGTCGCCACGAGGTGCCCCTGCTGCATGACGACCTCGGGCGCGACCACGCCGGCCAGCGCCGCGACCGGCGCGTAATGCAGCGCGCGCTGCGCCCAGGCAGGCATCGTCCACGGGCGGTCCAGGATGAAGAAGAAGCAGCGCGTGAGCAGCGTCACGCCGGCCAGCCCGGCGATCACGACGAGCGTCCACAGATCGGTGTGCGCGCTCACGCGGTCCGGCCCCAGGAGCGCGGCAGGCGATGCTCGAGCCAGAAGCCCGCCAGCACCGCCGTGGCGATCGCCGCCACGATATTGAGCTTGAGGGGCCAGGCGTACGCGGCCACCGCCGCGACGCCCGCGACGACCGCCGCCAGCAGCCGCGTCGGCGTGTTGGCGAGCGAAGCCAGGATGCCGATCAGGCACAGCACGCCAGCGAACCCGAGCCCCCAGGCGCTGGGAATCAGGTTGGCCAGCACGATCCCGACGACGCTGGCGCCCATCCAGCTGCACCACGTGACGCCATAGTTGCCGGCCAGATAGGCCTCCTGCTCGCGCCGCTGCGGCGGCGTTTCGCCCGGCGTCGGAAAGCGGCGGGTGAACAGCGCGTACGTGAGGTCGGCCGTGAGATAGCCGTTCACCAGGCGCCGCCAGCGCGGCAGGTGCATCAGGTAGGGGCGCAGGTGCAGGCTGAACACCACGAAGCGCAGGTTCACGCAGAACCCGGTGGCCAGGATGACCCAGATCGGCGCGCCGGCCACGATCAGCGGGATGGCGGCCAGTTGCGAACTGCCCGCGTACACGAGGAAGGTCATGGCCAGCGCCTCGGCCACGCTCATGCCCGACTTGACCATCGCCACGCCGGTCATGAGGCCCCACGCCGACACGCCGGCCGCCAGCGGCGCCATGTCCAGCGCGCCTTCCCGGAAGGCGGGGTGCCTGAAATTCGAAGGAACGAAGAACACCGGGACCCTCAACCCAGCCTGGTGCCGGGCGCAACGGGGAATCCGCGCAGGAAATCGGCGGCCGGCAGCCGCCGGCCGCCGGCGCGCTGCAACTCCGTCAGGCGCAGCGCACCGGCCCCGCAGGCGACCACGATGCCGGCGCCGTCGGCGGCCAGGACCAGGCCCGGCGCGGCCGACCCGGCCAGCCGCTCGAGCCCGCCCCGCCACACCTTCACCGACTCGCCGGCCATCGGCGTCGTGGCGCCCGGGAACGGATCGAAGGCGCGGATGCGGCGCGCGATGACCTCGGCCGGCTGGGTCCAGTCGATCGCCGCCTCGGCCTTTTCGATCTTGTGCGCGTAGCTGACGCCTTCGGCCGGCTGCGGCACGCGCCGCAGGCCGCCGCGGCCGGCCAGTTCGACCGCCTCCACGATCAGTCGCGCGCCGAGCGCGGCGAGCCTGTCGTGCAGCAAGGCGGTGGTGTCCCCGGGCGCGATCGGCAGCCGCTGCGCCAGCAGCATGTCGCCGGTGTCCAGCCCGGCGTCCATCTGCATGATCGTGATGCCGGTTTCGGCGTCGCCCGCCTCGATGGCGCGGTGGATCGGCGCCGCGCCGCGCCAGCGGGGCAACAGGGACGCATGGATGTTGAAGCAGCCCAGGCGCGGCAAGTCCAGGACCCACTGGGGCAGGATCAGGCCGTAGGCGGCCACCACCATCAGGTCGGGACGGGCCGCTTCGAGCGCCGCGCGCGCCGCCTGCGCGTCATCGGGATACTTGCCGTCCAGCCTCAGGCTGCGCGGCTGCGCCACCGGAATGCCCTGCTCCAGGGCGAACCGTTTCACCGGCGAAGCCTGCAGCTTCATGCCGCGGCCGGCCGGCCGGTCGGGCTGCGAAAGCACCAGCGGGATCACTGCGCCGCTGGCGTGCAGCCGCTCGAGCGCGGCGCGGGCGAACTCCGGCGTGCCGGCAAAGACGACGCGCATCGGATTCACCGGCCGTCAGTCCCGCTCGGGCGCATTGATGAATTCCATGCCGGGATGCGCGCGGCGCACCACGTCCTGCTCGTCAAGATAGACGAAATAGAACATGTCGCTGCCGTCGTTCCAGCGGTAGGTCAGGATCGGACCGCTCCAGCTGGCGACGCGATCCACCAGCGCCGGCCGCCCGAACTCGCGCTCCACGTCGGATCGCGTCCATGTCCCCGGCTGGATTCGATTGAATTCGTTCGCCGTCAGCACCTGCCGCGACCGCAGCACCTTGCCGGCCGGGTCCAGGTCGACCATCCAGGCATACTGGCCCGAGGGCTGCAGCGAATACTGCAGCCGCTCGCCGCTGCCGAGGCGAACGACGCGCGAAGGCGGTCCCATGCGCGCCAGCACGGCGTCGCGCGGCGTGCCGGGCTGCACGCTGTCGCCATGGAACGGACTGGCGCAGCCGCCCGCCAGCAGGACGAGGGCGGACCACAGGATCTTGCGCATGCTGGATTCCCGGCGCCGCTTCAGGCGCGCTCCGTCTCGCGCCGCGCCTTGAGCATCTTGGTCCTGATGCGGTTGCGCTTGAGTGGCGACAGGTATTCGACGAACACCTTGCCCAGCAGGTGGTCGAGTTCGTGCTGGATGCACACCGCCAGCAGCCCCTGCGCCTCCAGCACCCGCGACGTGCCGTCGCGGTCGAGCGCCTCGACCTTCACCGCCGACGAGCGCTCCACGCCGTCGTAGATGCCCGGCACCGACAGGCAGCCCTCGTCGTTGACCTGCTTTTCCGCACTGGCCCAGGTGATCTGCGGATTGATCAGGACGATCGGCGCGTTGCGCTCTTCCGACACGTCGATCACCACCACCCGCTCGTGCACGTCGACCTGCGTCGCCGCCAGCCCGATGCCATTGGCGTCGTACATGGTCTGGAGCATGTCGCCGACCAGCGCGTCGATGCGCCCGTCGACGGCCGCGACCGGCTTGGCCACGGTGTGCAGCCGCGGGTCGGGATAACAGAGGATCGGAAGCAGTGCCATTCGAAATCGACGGGGAGGTGGCGTATTTGACCACCGGCGCGGGCGCCGGGTTCTCGGTGCGAGGTGTCGCTATTTTCGCTACTTTCCCCGCGCCGGCCGGCCGCCGGTGGGCATAAACGTTGCCCGATCAAGGGCTTGAGCGCAGAATCGCCAGTACTTTATCAAGAGAGGCGACCCCGGCTGCCGGGGCCGCAGCGGTCCTGATGCACGAACACAGCCACCCCGAGACGACCCGTCGCACCACCGCCCGCCGCGCCGCCGGCCTGCTGCCGGCCTGGCTGCTGCTCGCGGCGCTGGCCGGCCCGGCCATGGCGCAGAAGTACCCGGTGACCCCCACCCAGCGCGGCACGGCCGAACAGGTGGCCTCCGCGGGCGTGCCGTTGTCGGAGCTGGCACCCGACGCGCCCGACCAGTACACCGTCAAGCGCGGCGACACCTTGTGGGGCATCTCGGGCATGTTCCTGACCAAGCCGTGGCGCTGGCCGGAGCTCTGGGGCATGAACCTGCAGGAGATCCGCAATCCGCACCTCATCTATCCGGGCCAGCAACTGGTGCTGGAAAAGCGCGACGGCCGCGCCACCTTGCGGGTGCGGCAGGCCGCCGGCGAGGCGCCGGGCGAAACCGTGCGGATTTCGCCGCGCGTGCGCATCGAGTCGCTGTCGGGATCGGCGGTGCCTGCCGTCCAGACCCATCTCATCGAGGCGTTCCTGTCCGAGCCCATCATCGTCGACGAAGCCACGCTGCTGCAGGCGCCGCGCATCGTCGCCTCGCCCGAGACCCGGGTACTGATCACCCGCGGCGACCGCGCGTACGTGCGCGGCCCGGTCCAGGCGCCGCTGCAGCGCGCCCCCGGCGCGACCGAGTACCGGGTCTTCCGCAACGCGCGCGCCATCAAGGACCCGGTGACGAACGCCGTGCTGGGGTACGAGGCGCCGTATCTCGGGAAGGCGACGCTGGTGCGCGGCGAAGGGGCGCAGACCGTCCGCACGTCCAGCGGCGGGCAGGAACAGCTGCCCGTGCCGGCGACGATCGACATCGTGTCGGCCAGGGAGGAGATGCGCGTCGGCGACCGGCTCCTGCCCGAGCCGCCGCGCCAGTTCACGAGCTACGTGCCGCATGCGCCCGCGCCGGGCATGGACGGCACCATCGTCTCGATCTACGGCGAGGCCGTGAAGATCGCCGGCCAGAGCCAGGTGGTCCTGATCAACCGGGGCACGGCCGACGGCATCGAAAGCGGTCACGTGCTGGCCATCCTGAAGGCGGGCGACCGTCGCGTCGACCGCTCGCAGCCAGGCGAGCGCACCCCGATCAAGCTGCCCGACGAGCGCAACGGCCTGCTGATGGTGTTCCGGCCGTTCGAGAAGCTGTCCTACGCGCTGATCCTGGAGATCAGCGACACGGTGCAGGTTGGCGACCGCGTCGCCAGCCCGCAGTAGCCCGCCGCGGCCATGGAGCGCGACGAGCTGGCCGCGTGGCTGCGGCTGGCGCTGACGCCGGGCGTCGGCAATCTGCTCGCCCGCCGCCTGCTCGCGGCCTTCGGGCTGCCCCAGGATCTCTTCGGCCAGGCGCCGGCCGCGTTGCGGCAGTTCGCCACGCCGGCCCAGGCGCAGGCCCTGGCCGCCCAGCCGGCAGAGCTGGCGTCGCTGCTGGAAACGACCTGGTCGTGGTTGCGCCAGGGCGGCCCCGTGCCGCGCACGATCCTCACGCTCGGCGACGCCGGATACCCGCCCGCGCTGCTGGCGACCGAAGACCCGCCGCTCATGCTGTACCTGATGGGTCGCCTGCCGGGGGCGTGGCCCCGCGCGGTGGCCGTCGTGGGCAGCCGCAATCCGACGCCGCAGGGGCTCGCGAACGCGCGCGGGTTCGGCCGCAGCCTCGCGCAAGCCGGCCTCACGGTGGTGTCCGGGATGGCCCTCGGCGTGGACGGGGCGGCGCACGAGGGTGCCCTCGAGGGCGCGGGGGCCGACCAGCTCGCCACGATCGCCGTCGTGGGTACCGGCCTCGACCGGGTCTACCCGCGGCAGCACCTGCAACTCGCCCACGACATCGCCCGGCGCGGGCTGCTGGTGAGCGAGTACCCGCTCGGGACGCCGCCGCTGCCGCCCAACTTCCCGAGGCGAAACCGCGTCATCGCCGCGCTCAGCGAAGGCACCGTCGTGGTCGAGGCGGCGCTGCGCTCCGGCTCGCTGATCACCGCGCGGCTGGCGGCCGAACTGGGCAAGGACGTGTTCGCCATCCCCGGCTCGATCCATTCGCCGCAGGCGCGCGGCTGTCATGCCTTGCTGAAGCAGGGCGCGAAACTGGTCGAGACGGCGCAGGACGTGCTCGAGGAGTTGCTGGGCGCAACCGCGCCGGCCGCGGGCCGGCCCGAAGAGGCCGATCGCACCGGCGCGCGCGAGGACGAGGTGCTGGCCGCGCTCGGCTTCGACCCGGTGAGCCTGGACGCGCTGGTGGCGCGCACCGGGATCGCACCGGCCGCGCTGCAGGCGCGGTTGCTGGAGCACGAGCTCGCCGGCAACGTGGCGCGGCTGCCGGGCGGCCTGTTCCAGCGCATCGCCGCGGCGTGACGTTGACGCCGAGGCGCAACACTCTTCGCCGCGGGTTTACCGTCCCGGCAGGGGTTCTGGGCTATATTGGGGCATGTTTGAAGTGCTCGTTTTCGTCTACGAACACTACTGGCGCGGCGATGCCTGCCCTGAACTGCAGCAACTCGAACGGCGGCTCAGCGCCCATGGATTCGAGGCCACCGAGATCCACGATGCCCTGGTCTGGCTGGACGGCCTGAACCTCGCCGCGCAAAGCACCTGCCTGCCGGAGGCCGCCGCCCGGCCCGAAGCGCAGCAGCCGCCTTCCCCGGAATCGACGGACAGCATCCGGGTCTATTCAGTCGCCGAGCAGGACCACCTCGGCGCGCAATGCCTGGGCTTCATTTCGTTCCTCGAATCGTCCGGCGTCCTGCCGGCGGCGATGCGCGAAATCGTGGTCGATCGTGCGATGGCGGCCCCGGGCGACCCGGTCACCCTGGACGACCTCAAGATCATCGTCCTGATGGTGTACTGGAGCTTCGGCCAGGAGCCCGACGCGCTGGTGCTGGACGAACTCTGCGACGACAGCGACAACCGCCTTGCGCACTGAGCAGGCGGGCGGTCCGCCGCGGCCGGCGCGTTACTGCAACAGCCGTTCCGGGTTCGCGTCGAGCTTGGCCAGCGCTTCGCGCGTCGCGCGCACCGTGAGCGCCTCTTCCTCGGCCGGCAGCAACAGCCCCGCCTGCAGATAGGCGGCCAGGCGCTTGGCCTGGATCAGGTAGCTGCGGCCGCTGGGCGCGGCGAACAGGTGCAACTGCCCCCGATCGCTGCGCCACGCGTACTGCACCTGGCTCGTCGTGCCGTTGTGGTCCAGCGTGAACCAGTGGCCCAGTTGCAGTTCGGCGGCCCAGGCGACCATCGCCGAACTCGGCCTGGAGCCGCCGTCGGCCACCACCTCGATCATCGAGGCATCGATGCCCAGCATCAGCTCGATGCTCTCGGCGTCCAGCGGCAGGTCCGTGCCGGAGTCCGCCGTCATGACGAAATCCTCGAGGTGCGCCAGCCGTTCGGCCATGTCCTCGATGCGTTCGCGCGGGATGGCTTCGGTCTTGAGCAGGAACGCGTCGGCGAGGATGTCGCCGATCAGCTTGATCTGGGTTTCCTGGTCCGGCCCTTTCATGCCGATCAGCGACATGCCGTGGCGCAGGCGCTGCAGCAGCTGCGGCAGGTCCTGGATCACCCGAGCGCGCTCGGCGCGGTTGGGCTTGGCGCTGGCCGCCCAGACCAGTTCCGAGGCGCATTTCTTCAGCGCCAGCGTGTCTTCGTGCTGTGCGCCATGCTTGACGGCGGCGAGCGCCAGCACCTCGGCCCAGACCTTGAACAGGAACTCGCGGATCTCCTCGCGCACCGGGATCTCGGCCAGCATGGTGCGCAGCTCGATCGTGTACTGCACCGCCAGCGTTTCCTTCAGCTCGACCTGTTGCGCCACCGTCACGAGCCTCTGGGTCGGCCCCTTCTCGGTCAGGAACCGCGAGAGGAACTGCAGGAACTCGTCATACACGAGCTGGAACACGCGGCGGCCCGTCTCGGGATACTGCTCGATGACCTGGACGACGCGCTTGATCTCGATCTCCAGGGCGCTGCCGCTGATCTCGCTGGCGTTGAAGCCCAGCACGCACGAGCCCATGCGGTCGATCAGCTGGCGAGCGGGATGCTCGAGCGATCCGAAGAACTCGGGCTCCGCGATCGCCACCCGCAGCACCGGCATCTGCAGGCGCGCGAACCAGACGCGGATCGCCGGCGGAATACGCTCCTCGGCGAGGATGCTCTGGAACATGAGCGCGACGATCTCGATGATCGCCTTCTCGGTCTGGGTGGCGGCCTTCTTCTTGAGCTCGCCGGTGCGGCGGCGCAGATCGACCGCGACCTCCTGGACCGCCGCGTCGTCATAGACCATTTCCCCGGTATCGCCGCCCGTGCGCAACTGCTGCGTGTCGCGCAAGGTAGCCTGCTCGTGCGATATGGCGTTGGCCAGCGTCGGCGAGGGGTTCCCGATCGGACCGCCGTCGAAGCCGGCAACCCGCTCGCGCAGGAACCGCTTGAGCTGGCCGATCACGCCCAGGCCGCGCCCGGCCGCGCCACGCAGCGCGGGACGCCTGGTCATCATGCGGGTCTCGTCGGCCACGCCGCCGCCTGCCTGGCCCGGCTGGAACGGGGCGCCGCCGGAGTCATGCGGTCCGGCGCGGCCCTCCGGCCGACCGCCCGACCCGGACCACGAGCCGTACGGCCCGCCGGGCACGCCGCCTTGCGAGCTCTCGCGGTCGCCACCGGCTCCGCTGGCGCGGTACGGCTGCTGGCCCTGCTGGTGGCCGCCGCCCTGGTAACCCCCACCCTGGTGGCCCCCCGCACCGGTCGGATACTGGCCGCCCGGCGCCCCTTCGTGCGGCGGTTCGCCGGGGTCGAAGCCCGGGGGGTCGCCCTCCGGCCGCCTGCCGGTCGGCACGGTGGCCGTGCGCCGCACCCGGGAGCTCAGATCGATGTCGCGCAGCACGCCCTTGCCGATCAGGAACTCGTTGGCCGCCTTGTAGGCCTTTGGCACATGGTCGGCGAGCCCGACCTGGACGATGTCGTGCACCATCGTCCACTGCTCGCGGGAGAGGCCCGACTGGTCCCACTGCTCCACGATGATCTGGCTCAGCGCCTCGGGCCGCAGCACGTCCGCCCCTTCGAGCGCGTCGTCCCCTTCGAGGTGCTGCATGCGCACCTTCAGGTCGTTCAGTTCCCAGGAAGCCTTTTCGCGGATGGCCAGCGCCAGCCGCGAGGACAGGATCTTGCGTTCCACGACGTCGTCGCCGATCAGCGCCAGGCTCGCCGCCTCCAGCCGCACGCGCCCGGCAGTCGAGGGCGGCGCGACGGCCTGGCGCCACCCGGTACCGGTCCCGCGCACCCAGTTGCGGCCCTTCTGCTCGAACTCGAGGATCGCGTCGCGCAGCTCGTACATCTCCCTGGCGTTGAGCGCGCTCTCGGCGAGCTCCGCGAGGCGGGCGCGGATCGCCTGTTGCAGCGGCACCAGCGCACCCTCGATCTGCGTCACGAACTGCTCGCGCAGCCGCCGGGCGAGCGCCGCGGCGGATTCGGGAGTTGGGCGCTGGGTGCTCACGCCCGGGTCCTACACGGTGGCGCCCGCGTTCGGGTCGTTGGGGTCCTCGTCCTTCCTGGCCGAGGACTTGACCAGGTCTTCGCGCTTGATGCCCAGCCACATGGCGATCGCCGCCGCGACGAAGACGGACGAATAGATGCCGAACAGGATGCCGATGGTCAGGGCCAGGGCGAAGTAGTGCAGCGTGGGACCGCCGTACAGCAGCATCGACAGCACCATGATCTGCGTGGAGCCGTGGGTGATGATCGTGCGGCTGATGGTCGACGTGATCGCGTTGTCGATGATCTGCACCGTGTTCATCTTGCGGTAGCGCCGGAAGTTCTCGCGGATCCGGTCGAAGATGACCACCGACTCGTTGACCGAGTAGCCGAGCACCGCCAGCACCGCCGCCAGCACCGCCAGCGAGAACTCCCACTGGAAGAACGCGAAGAAGCCCAGGATGATGATCACGTCGTGCAGGTTCGCGATGATCGCGGCGACCGCGAACTTCCACTCGAACCGGAACGCCAGGTAGATCATGATCCCCGCGACCACCATAGCCAGGGCCTTGAGGCCGTCGGTCGCCAGTTCCTCGCCGACCTGCGGCCCGACGAATTCGGTGCGCCGCAGCGTCACGCCGGGATCCTGCGCCTTCAGCGCGACGAGCACCTTCTCGCTTTGCTGGGCCGAGCTCATGCCCTTCTGGGCCGGCAGGCGGATCAGCACGTCGCGCGAGGTGCCGAAGTTCTGCACCTGGACGTCGGCGAAGCCGAGACCGGACACCACCTGGCGCACCTTCTCGACCTCGGCCGGCTGGGAATAGCCCACTTCCATCACGGTGCCGCCGGTGAACTCGACCGACAGGTGCAGGCCCCGGGTCACCAGGAAAAACACGGCGGCGGCAAACGTGATGAACGAGACCACGTTGAAGATCAACGCGTTCTCCATGAACGGGATGTCGCGACGGATCTTGAAGAATTCCATGGGGTCCGTTCTGCCTTACTCGGCCTTGGTTATAGCCGCATCCGCCTCGGGACGCCACACCGTTCCGATCGAAACGGTCCTGAGCTTCTTCTTGCGCCCGTACCAGAGGTTCACCAGGCCGCGGGAGAAGAACACCGCGGAGAACATCGAGGTCAGGATGCCGATGCAGTGCACCACCGCGAAACCGCGGACCGGACCCGAGCCGAACGCGAGCAGGGCCACGCCGGCGATCAGCGTCGTGATGTTGGAGTCGAAGATGGTGCTCCACGCGCGCTCGTAGCCGGCCGAGATCGCGGCCTGGGCCGACGCGCCGTTGCGCAACTCCTCCCGCACCCGCTCGTTGATCAGCACATTGGAGTCGATGGCCATGCCCAGCGCCAGCGCCATGGCGGCCATGCCGGGCAGGGTGAGCGTGGCCTGCAGCATCGACAGCACCGCCACCAGCAGCAGCAGGTTGACCCCGAGCGCCAGCGACGAGAACAGGCCGAACAACATGTAGTACACGGTCATGAAGGCGCAGATCACCGCAAAGCCCACCGCGACGCTGTGGAACCCCTTGGTGATGTTCTCCTTGCCGAGCGTGGGGCCGATCGTGAACTCCTCGATGATCTCCATCGGGGCGGCCAGCGAGCCGGCGCGCAGCAGCAGCGCGACGTCGTTGGCTTCGCTGGTGGTCATGCGCCCGGAGATCTGGACCCGGCCGCCGCCGATCTCGCTGCGGATCACGGGGGCCGTGACGACCTCGCCCTTGCCCTTCTCGAACAGCAGGATCGCCATCCGCTTGCCGACGTTTTCGCGGGTGATGTCCTTGAAGATGCGAGCGCCCTTGGCGTCAAGCGTCAGGTGGACGGCCGCCTCCTGGGTCTGGTTGTCGAAGCCGGCCTGGGCGTCGGTGAGGTTGTCGCCGGTCAGCACCACCTGCTTCTTCACGACCACGGCCTGGCCGCCGCGCTCGATGTACTTCTCGGCGCCGAACGGCACCGAGCCGGTGCCGAGTTCCGCGGCGCGCGCCTCGGAACTCTCGTCGACCATGCGCACCTCGAGCGTCGCGGTGCGGCCCAGGATGTCCTTGGCCTTGGCAGTGTCCTGCACCCCCGGCAGCTGCACCACGATGCGGTCCAGTCCCTGTTGCTGGATCACCGGTTCGGCGACGCCGAGCTCGTTGATGCGGTTGTGCAGGGTCACCATGTTCTGCCGCAACGCCTGCTCCTGCACCCGGCGCGCGGCCTCCGGCTTGATCGCGCCGGCGAGCTTGTATTCGCTGCCCTCCGGGGTTTCCGTCACCTGCAGGTCCGGGAACTGCTCGGCGATCAGCGTGCGCGTCTGCTGCAGCGTCTGCGCATCGCGCAGGCGCACTTCGACGGTCTGTCCGTTGCGCGCGATGCCGCCGTGGCGGATGCTCTTTTCGCGCAGCATGGATCGCAGGTCGCCGGCCAGCGATTCGGCCTTCTTGGTCAGCGCCGCCTGCATGTCGACCTGCAGCATGAAGTGGACCCCGCCGCGCAGGTCCAGCCCCAGGTACATGGGGAACGCATGCAGCGCCGTCAGCCACTGGGGCGACCCCGAGATGAGGTTCAGCGCGACGACGTAGGACGGGTCGCCCGGGTCGGGCACGAGCGCCCGCTGGATCGCGTCCTTGGCCTTGAGCTGGTTGTCGGTGCTGTCCAGGCGGACCTTGACCGAGGTGGCGTCGAGGGTGATCGCGTCCGGCCGGATGCCGGCGCCGGCGAGCGCCTGCTCGACCCGGGAGCGGGTGGCCGCGTCCACCTTCATGGTGGCCTTGGCGGAGGAAACCTGCACGGCAGGCGCCTCGCCGAAGAAGTTCGGCAGGGTGTAGATCGCCCCCACCAGCAGCGCGATCACGATGATCGCGTATTTCCAGACCGGGTATCGGTTCATGCGATGTCGGTATCGGTGATGGGCCAGGACGCGGCGTGCCTGCACGCCGCGTTCTCACCTCACTTGATGCTGCCCTTCGGAAGCACCTGCACCACGGCCGAGCGCTGCACCTGCACCTCGACGCCGTTGGCGATCTCGAGGCTCAGGTGGGCGTCGCCCATCTTGGTCACCTTGCCCAGCAGGCCACCCGCGGTCGCGACTTCATCGCCCTTGGCCAGCGCGTCGATCATGGCCCGGTGCTCCTTCTGCCGCTTCATCTGCGGGCGGATCATCACGAAATACAGCACCACGAACATCAGCACCAGGGGCAGCATGCTCATGAGGGAGGACTGCATGTCGCCGCCGGTGGCGGTTTGGGCATAGGCGGTGGAAATGAACACTTTGGCTCCAGATAGAGAGTCGAATCGGCACGGTCAAGCCGCCGGCGGGAAGCGCCGGCGGCGGAACACGGGATTGTATGACGCGCGCCGGCGGCACCAGCCGCAGCCTCAGGCGGCCTGGCGGCCGGCGCCCGGCTGCGCCCACTGCTGCATCAATTGCCGCCACTGCACGCGGGCGGCCGCCAGATTGCGGGCCTTCACATGTCCGAAGCCCTTGATCTGGTCGGGAATCCGCGCGATGTCGACCGCCAGGGCATGGTTGCCGGCATTCAGGCCGGCCAGCACCTGCTCGATGCTGGCGCGGTACTCGCCGATCAGGGCGCGCTCGCCGCGCCGCTCCTCGGTGCGGCCGAAGATGTCCAGCGGCGTGCCGCGCAGCCCCTTCAGCCGGGCCAGCAGGCGGAACATGCCGATCGTCGCCGGCCCGTACTTGCGCTTGACCAGCTCGCCCTTGTCGTCGCGCCCGGCGAACAGCGGCGGCGCCAGGTGGTAGTGCACCTGGAAGTCGCCCTCGAACATGGCGGCGATCCGTTCCCGGAACCCGGTTTCGGCGTGCAGCCGGGCGACCTCGTATTCGTCCTTGTACGCCATCAGCTTGAACAGGTTGCGCGCGACCGCCTCGCTCAGCGCGGTCCGCCCCAGCGACGCCTCGGACGCCTGGACCTTGCCGACGAAGTCGCGGTAGCTGTCCGCGTAGGCGGCGTTCTGGTACGCGGTGAGGAACTCCACCCGGCGCGACACGATGCCGTCCAGCGATTCGCGCTTGCGCAGTTCGATCACCTGGGCCGGCGTGACCAGCTTGCGAACCGCCTCCGGGTCGTGGGCGGCCTGGCGGCCCCACTCGAACGCCGTCTTGTTGTTGTCCACGGCCACGCCGTTCAACTCCATCGCCCGCAACAGCGACTCGCGGCCCAGCGGGATCAATCCCTTCTGCCACGCGTAGCCGAGCAGCATCGGATTGGTGTAGATGCTGTCGCCCATCAGCCTGGTGGCCGCCACGTCGGTGTTGAAGGCGGCCACCGCCTGCGGCCCGACCACCTCGGCGATCTCCGCGGCGCAGGCCTCGGCCGGATTGGCCCAGTTGCCGTTCTTGACGAACGCGGCCGTGGGTGTGCTGTACGAGTTCAGCGCCACCTTCGTGCGGCCCTCGCGCATCCGCAGCACGGTTTCCTTGCCGGCCGTGACGATCGGGTCGCAGCCGATGATCAGGTCGGCGGCGGCCATGCTGACGCGGGTCGTGCGGATGTCGTCCGGGTGCTCCCCGACGAGCACGTGGCTCCAGGTGGCGCCGCCCTTCTGCGCCAGCCCGGCCGAATCCTGCGTGACGATGCCCTTGCCCTCGATGTGCCCGGCCATGCCGAGCAGCTGGCCGATCGTGATCACGCCGGTGCCGCCGACGCCGGCCACCACGATGCCGTACGCGCCAGCGATCGCCGGCAGTCGCGGCTCGGGGACCGGGCCCAGCTCGGCCGGCGACAGCACCTTGCCCTTGGTCTTCTTCTTCAGCTGGCCGCCTTCCACGGTGACGAAACTGGGGCAGAAGCCCTTGAGGCAGCTCCTGTCCTTGTTGCAGGTGCTCTGGTTGATGACGCGCTTGCGCCCGAACTCGGTCTCCAGCGGCTCCACCGACAGGCAGTTGCTCTTGGCGCTGCAATCGCCGCAGCCCTCGCACACCAGCTCGTTGATCATGACCCGCACGGCCGGGTCGACCATGGTGCCGCGCTTGCGGCGGCGGCGCTTCTCGGTCGCGCAGGTCTGGTCGTAGATGATCACGGTGCAGCCCTTGACCTCGCGCAGCTCGCGCTGGGTGCGATCCAGCTCGTCGCGGTGGCGCACCTGCACGTCGGGCGGCAGGCTGGCGTGCTCGTACTTTTCCGGCTCGTCGGTGACGATCAGCACGCGCACGGCGCCCTCGGCGATCATGCTTTGCGCGATCTGCAGCACCGAATGGCCCTCGGGCCGCTCGCCGACCTGCTGCCCGCCGGTCATGGCGACGGCGTCGTTGTACAGGATCTTGTAGGTGATGTTCACCCCGGCGGCCACCGACTGGCGGATCGCCAGCAGGCCGCTGTGGAAATACGTGCCGTCGCCGATGTTGGCGAACACATGCCGTTCCTTCGAGAACGGCTGCTGGCCCACCCAGGGCACGCCCTCGCCGCCCATCTGCGTGAAGCCGATCGTCGAGCGGTCCATCCAGACCGACATGAAATGGCAGCCGATGCCGGCCATGGCGCGCGAGCCCTCCGGCACCACGGTGGACGTGTTGTGCGGGCAGCCGGAGCAGAACCAGGGCATGCGCTCGGACTGGACCTCCAGCACCTGCATGGAGCGTTCCTTGGCATCGAGGATCGCCAGCTGGGCATCCATGCGCGCGCCGATGTCGCCGGCCACGCCCAGCTTGCGCAGGCGCTCGGCGATGGCGCGGGCGATCTGCGGCGGCGAGAGCTCGGCGTTGGCACGCAGCAGCGTGTTGGCGGCCGGATTGGCGAGCGACCATTCGCCACCCGAGTGGCCGCGCTCGTCGTCGCGGAACTTGCCGACCACCGCCGGCCGCACGGCGTCCGGCCAGTCGTACAGCTGCTCCTTGACCTGGTACTCGATCATCTGGCGCTTTTCCTCGACGACGAGGATCTCGCGCAGGCCGCGCGCGAATTCGTGCGTGCCTTGCGCCTCCAGCGGCCAGACCACGCTGACCTTGTGCAGCCGGATGCCCAGCTGGCGGCAGGTGGCGTCGTCCAGGCCCAGGTCGAGCAGCGCCTGGCGCGTGTCGTTCCAGGCCTTGCCGCTGGCCATGATCCCGAAGCGGTCGTTCGGGCCCTCGATCACGTTGCGGTTCAGGCGGTTGGCGCGGATGTAGGCGAGCGCCGCGTACCACTTGGAGTCGAACAGGCGCGCCTCCTGGTCGAGCGGCGCGTCCGGCCAGCGGATGTGCAGGCCGCCCGGCGGCATCTGGAAGTCGGTCGGGATGCGGATCTCGACCCGGTCGGGATCGATCATCGCCGTGGCGCCGGACTCCACGATTTCCTGGATCGTCTTCATGCCGGACCAGACGCTGGCATAGCGGCTCAGCGCGAAGGCATGGATGCCCAGGTCGAGGATTTCCTGCACCGACGACGGGAAGAACACCGGCAGGCCGCAGGCCTTGAACATGTGGTCGCTCTGGTGGGCGGCGGTGGAGCTCTTGGCCACATGGTCGTCGCCGGCCACCGCGATCACGCCGCCCCAGGGGGTGGTGCCGGCCAAAGTCGCGTGCTTGAAGACGTCGCCGGAGCGGTCGACGCCCGGCCCCTTGCCGTACCAGATGCCGAACACGCCGTCGAAGCGGTGCGTGCCGGGCGGGGCGAAGCCCAGTTGCTGGGTGCCCCACAGCGCCGTGGCGGCGAGCTCCTCGTTGACGCCTGGCTGGAACACGATGTTCTGCGCCTTGAGGTACTTGTCGGCCTTCCACAGCGCCTGGTCGTAGCCGCCCAGCGGCGAGCCGCGGTAGCCGCTGATGAAGCCGGCCGTGTTCTTGCCGGCCTTGGCGTCGCGCAGCCGCTGCAGCATCGGCAGCTTGACCAGGGCCTGCACGCCGCTCATGAAGGCGCGGCCGTAATCGAGCGAGTACTTGTCGTCCAGCGTGACGGTCTCGAGGGCCTTGCGGATGTGTTCAGGCAGGGGAGCGTTCATCGCGGTGTTGTCTCCGTGTCGTGCTCTGGGGCACTGGCCGCTGGGCGCGGCCGGTCCACGAGCCGTGTGGCGTTTGCAGCAGCTGCACAGTGTATGACTGCGACGCGGGAAAGTCTGCGGTGGGGCTGTCGCGCCAGCGGCAGATACGAAAGGCTGACAGGGCCGCCCGCGGGCCGGTCACTCGCGCACGCAGTGCGCGACCAGCGGCGGCTGCGCATAGCGCAGGACCGCCTCGTTGCCGGCGCCGCCCAGGCCGAACTCGGCCTTCAGGCCGGTGCTGCTGTACACGGTCTGCTGCGGGGTCACGCCGCCGGCGTCGCGCAGCAGCACCTCGCGGCCGCGCGGGCCGGCGTCGATGGTGACGGAATCCGTCCCGTGCCGCACCGTGAAGGCGATGTCGTGATCGCAGCGGTACCGCGCCAGGCCGGCGCCGGGGTTCGCGGTCGCCGGCGCCGGCGCCGGCGGCGCGGCCGCGCAGGCACATAGCATGGCGGCCGCCAACGCGGCCGGTGCCGCCGTGGCGCTTCAGCGCGGCCAGAGTGCCCACAGGCGCAGCGGCTGCTTCAGGCGGCCGGCCAGTTCGCCCGCTTCCGGCCCCCAGCCGGTGAAGAAGTCGGCCCGCACGGCGCCGACGATGGCGCTGCCGGTGTCCTGGGCCAGCACCAGCCGGCGCAGTTGCGCCTGCGGTCCGCTCGAGGCCAGCCAGACCGGCGTGCCGTACGGAATGCTTTCCTTGTCGACGGCGATCGAACGGCCCGGCGTCAGCGCCACGCCCTGCGCGCCGCGCGGGCCGAAAGCGGCATCCGGCGCCGGCAGCGGCTCCTCGCGGAAGAAGACGGTGCGCGGATTGCTCCACAACATCTCCTGCACCCGGTTCGGGTTCTGCGCCACCCAGGCCCGGATCCCCGGCCAGGAGGCGTCGCGCAACGCCCCTTGCTGCAGCAGCCAGCCGCCCACGCTGCGGTACGGGTGCTCGTTGCTGCCGGCGAACGCCAGTCGCACCAGGCGCTGGGTGCCGTCGGGCTCGGTCATCCGCACGCGGCCCGAACCCTGGATCTGCAGCAGCAGCGCGTCGACCGGATCGGCCAGGTAGCCGATCTCGCGGCCGCGCAGCGCCGCCAGCGCTTCCGGCAGCACGTCCATCTCCTGGCGCGAATACCACGGCCGGCGGCTGGCCAGCGTCGCCGGCGGCCGGTACAGGGGAACGGTGTGGCTGGCGGTGGGGCGCCGGCTGGCGTCCAGCACCGGCTCGTAATAGCCGGTGAGCAGGCCCTCGGGCGGGCCTTCGAACGGCTCGACGCGGTATGGCTGCAGCCGCTGCTGCATCCAGTCGCGCTGCTCCTGGGCCGAACCGAGCATCAAGCGCCGCACCTGCGGACACAGGGGCGCGAACGCGACCGGCGGCCGCTCGCAGCTGCGCACCCAGGCGTTCCACGCCTCGTGCAGCGCATCGTCGGCAAAGCCCGGCAGATCCGACCAGGCCACGGGCACCCAGCGGCTGCGGCCCTGCATCAGCACGGGACCGGCCGCTTGTGCCGCGGGCGCGGGCGCGGCCGCGGGGGACGGCGGCGCGTCGGGCGGCGGCAGCAGCGGCGGCGCGCTCGAACAGGCGGCGAGGATTCCTACAATCAGGGCCCGAACGACCCATGCCCGCGATGCACGAAGGAACCGGTTCATGCTGCTGATCCTGCTGGAGGCGCTGCTCGCGCTCGGCCTGCTGGTGCTGATCGTGTGGTGGACGATGTTCTCGGGCCGCAAGAAGGGCGAGCCGGACCGCACGGACGAGCCTTGAGCATCACAGCCGCCGCAGCATGTTGGCCAGCTCGACGGCGGATTTCACTTCCATCTTGTCGAACACGCGGGCCCGGTGCACCTCCACCGTGCGCACGCTGATGTCGAGCTGGTCGGCGATCAGCTTGTTCGGCAATCCTTCGACCACCAGCCGCATCACGTCGCGCTCCCGGTCGGTGAGTTCCGTCAGGCGCGCCTGCAGCCGCTGCTGCTCGTGGCGCTCCTGCAGCACTTCCTGCGACCGGCGCAGCGCCTGCTCCACCCGGTCGACCAGCGCGTTGTCGGAGAACGGCTTCTCGCAGAAATCGAAAGCACCGCGCTTGACCATGGTGACGGCCGTCGGCACGTCCGCGTGGCCGCTCAGGAAGATCACCGGCATCACGTCCACCAGCGCGCGCTCGACCAGCCGGTCGAACAGCGCCAGCCCGCTCATGCCCGGCATGCGCACGTCCAGCAGCAGGCAGCATGGGTGGCTCGGGCTCCAGCCGCCTTCGAGCATCGCGTCGAACTCCTCGGCGCCGGCGTAGCCTTCGCCCAGCAGGTGGCGCGAGCGCAGGAGCCAGGCCAGCGCCTCGCGCACGCTGGCGTCGTCGTCGACGATGAAGACGGTGGCATTGGCGGCGGGCTGCATCAGGCGGTGGCGGCAATCGAGGCGGCGGCCGGAATCGGCGCCTGCGGAAGCGTGAACCTGAAAATGGTACCTTGCGGCCGGTTGGCCTCGAAGCTGAGCGAGCCGCCGTGCTGTTCCACCACCGTGCGGCACAGGCTCAGCCCCAGGCCCATGCCTTCGGACTTGGTGGTGAAGAACGGCGTGAACAGGCGTGCCTGCACCTCGTCGGAAATGCCGGGGCCGACATCGCCCACCGAGAACTCCAGCCGGTCGGCGGCCGCGTCGCCGGCGGGTGCGTGGCGCACCTCGAACACCAGGGCCGGCGCCGCGACCGCGGCCTCGTCCATGGCCTGCATCGCGTTGCGCGCGAGGTTCAGCAGCACCTGTTCGACCATCGTGCGGTCGCACAGCACGGGCGGCAGCCCGGCCTTCGCGCGCACCTGCACCCGCACGCCGAGCTTGCGCGCCTGCAGGCTCACCAGCGGCATGACGGCCTCGAGCAGATGCTGGGGCGTCACCGGCTCGCGGTCCTTGTCGCTGCGCCGCACGAAGTCGTGCACGCTCTTGATCACCTTGCCGGCCCGCTCCGCCTGCTCGGCGATGCGGCGCATGGCCACCTCGATGTCGGCGATTGCCGGCGAGCCGGCGGCACTCGTCGCATGCGCCTTCAGCAGGTTGATCGAGCCGCTGGCGTAACTGGAGATGGCGGCGAGCGGCTGGTTCAGTTCATGGCTCAGCAGCGAGGCCATCTCGCCCACGGTCGCCAGGCGCGCCGTCGCCTGCAGCCGCTCCTGGGTGGCGCGCGAGAGCTCCTCGATCCGGCGCTGCTCGCTGATGTCCAGGAAGGCGCTCATCCAGCCGGTCTGCACGCCGTGCGCATTGATCAGCGGCGCCTCGATGATCAGCACCGGAAAGCGCGAGCCGTCCTTGCGCATGAACACCGATTCGTAGCCTTCGCGCGGCGGCGTCAGCTGGCCGGCGAGGCGGATCTCCTGGCGCTTGGAGTACTCGTCCACCAGCTCGGGCGGCCAGTACGGCGCGGGATTGGAATGCCCCAGCAACTCCTCGGGCGAGAAGCCGAGCATCTGGCAGAACGCCGGATTCACGTACGTGATGCGGCCCTGCAGGTCGCGCGCGCGCAGGCCCGTCACCAGCGAGTCCTCCATCGCCTTGCGGAACGCCAGCGCATCGGCCAGGTCCTGCTCGGCCCGCAGGCGCAGCCGCATGTCCTTGCCGAGCATGAAGAGCACGATGACCAGGGCGATCGACATGGCCGTCACCAGCGCCGTGAGCACGTTCGGGAACACGTCGGGCGCGCCGCGCCAGCTATCCATGCGCAGCACGATGGTGTTGCCCGGCAGGTCGAGCAGCTGCTGCGCCGTGAACACGCGGCGGCCGCGGCGCGGAACGCCGTGCAGCGCCAGCCGCGTGCCGTCCGCTTCGGTGAAGGAGACCTCCTGGCTGCGCCGCAGCTGCGGCCCCACCAGGGTCGCCAGCACGTCGCCCAGCGAATAGGTCGCCACCACGTAGCCCGCCAACTGGCCCTGGGTCATGTGCGGCAGGCACAGTTCCATGACTTCGATGCCCAGGCCGTCGACCTGGGGCAGGAAGTAACTGCCCGAGTAGGCAGGGCCGCTCATGCGCCGCGAACTGGCGCAGGCCAGCGCCACGTCGGCCTGGGCGTGGGGGCGGCCCATGCGCTCGAAGGCCGGCGGGCGGAACGGCGAATCCGCCGCCGCCAGGATGCCGAGCGCGGTGTCCCGCCACTCGATGCGCACCCATTCCGGATGCTCGCGCAGCAGGGCGCCCGCCTCGCGGTCCCACTGGGCGCGCTGGCCGTGGGTCGACTGCAGCGCCAGCAGGTGCTGCACGTTGCGGTTCAGCGCCGAGCGGATGTCGGCCGCGGCTTCCGCCGTGTCGCGCTCCAGCTTGTCCTGCACCTGGCTGGCCTCGTAGCGGCCGGCCAGCCACACCAGCGTCACCAGCAGCCCGGCCACCAGGGCGGCCAGCAGCACCCACAGCGACCAGCGGGCCAGCGGCGCCGCATGGCGCGTGGCGGCGCCGGGCGCCTGCGCCGCGACCGGTCCTGCGCTCACTGGGCGACCTCCGCGCTGCGCACTGCTCCCTTGGGTCGGCCCGGCGCGCTCATAGCACGCGGTGGTCCAGCGCGGGCAGTTGCGCCCGCCGGTCGGCCAGTCGCGCCGGGTCGAGGTCGGCGATCACGATGCCCGGGCCCTGCTCGCGCCGCGCCAGCACCTCGCCCCAGGGATCGACGACCATGCTGTGGCCCCAGGTCTGGCGGCCGTTCTCGTGCACGCCGCCCTGCGCCGGCGCGACCACGTAGGCGAGGTTCTCGACGGCACGGGCGCGCAGCAGCAGTTCCCAGTGCGCCTGGCCGGTGACGTACGTGAAGGCGCTGGGCACCAGCAGCACGTCGGCCCCCAGCGCGCGATAGAGCTCGGGGAAGCGCAGGTCGTAGCACACGCTCATCCCGATGCGCCACTCGTGGCCGGCGCGATCGCTCATGGCGAACGCCACGGCGGCGGCGCCCGGCTCGATCACGCGCGACTCGTCGTAGCGCTCGCGGCCATGCTCGAACTTGAACAGGTGGATCTTGTCGTAGCGCGCGGCGAGCTGGCCCGCGGGCGAGAACACCAGTGACGTGTTGCGCACGCGCGCCTCGTCGCCCGTCTCCAGCGGCAGCGTGCCCCCGACCAGCCACAGCCCGCACTCGCGCGCGGTGCGCGCGAGGAAGTCCTGGATCGGGCCGCCGCCGAAGGCCTCGCGCACCGCCAGCTTGTCGCCGTCGCGGCGCCCCATCAGGCAGAAATATTCGGGCAGCACGGCCAGTTCCGCGCCCGCCGCGGCCGCCTCGCGGATCAGCATGGCGGCCTGGTCGAGATTGCCCGGGACCGTCACGCCCGACACCATCTGGATCGCTGCTGCCTTCATGTCGGTTTCATCCTAGTTGGTCCTTCCGCCGGGCGTTTCGCGCGCGGCCTCGGTGCGGCTTTCGGCTTCGCCGCCGCGGGCTTCGGCCGGCGTGCGCCGGTCGACCCGGTTCACGCGCGGGTCGGCCCAGGTGCCGTCGATGTGGAATTCCTGGGTGGCCGCCCGGATCAGCGGCTGGCGCAGGAACATCTGCGCGAGAAAGCTGCCCAGGCCGATCGCCGGGTTGATCATCGTCGCGACCAGCGAGGCCGTTCCCGCGTTGATCTCCGGCACCACCACCACCTTGATGTCCTGCGTCTCGCGCGCGATGTCGGCGCGGCCTTCCATCAGCACCGCGGCATTGACGCCCTTCATCTGCAGGTTGTTGGTAGCGGCCATGCCCTGCTGGATGGTGATGTCGCCGCGCACGAAGTCGAACGCGAAGCCCTCGGTGAACACGTCGCGGAAATCGAGCACCAGCCGCCGCGGCAGCGACTGCAGGCTCAGCACGCCCAGCAGCTTGGCCAGGCCGGGGTCGGCCTTGAGGAACTGCCCGGCCTCGACGTTGATGAAGAAATTGCCGCTCATCGACGGGTAGTCGATGGTCAGCGGCGAGCCGACCCAGGCCACCTGCCCCTCCATGCGGCCGCGGCCGCGGCGCACGATGTCCTTCATGCCGAAGCGCGCGAGCAGCTGGCCCGAGTCCGCGATGTCGAGCTTGAAGTTCATCACGGTGCGCCGCCGCTCGCCCGGCGCGGCCGGCCCGGGCCGCGGACCGCCGGGCGCGGCCGACTGCGCGCCCAGGGCCGCCCAGTTGCCGGTGGCGCTGAATTCCGCCTCCGGCATGTGGATGCGCAGCTTGCTGAGGCGCCATTCACGGATGCCGCCCTCGCGCGCGACCGTGCCGGCGCCGCGGTTGACGGCCTCGATCTCGACGCGGCCCAGCTTCCTGCCTTTCAGCTCGAAGTCGTCAATGACGATGTCCAGCGCCGGCAGCTTTTCCGGCTGCTCGTCCAGCAGGGTCTCGACCTGCGAGGCGGCCGCCGCGGCAACCGCGAGCCGCGCCAGCCGTGCGTGCAGGCGACCGGCGCCCGCGCCGCTGGGCTGGCGGTATTCGAGGAAGCCATTGAGCTCGCGCCCGTCGACGCTGGCGCGCCACAGCTGGCCATCGCGCGAGCCGCCGACCACCACGTCATGCAGCGTGCGGCCTTCCACGGTGAGTTCGCGCGCCCGCACCGCGATCACCGTGGGCAGGTAGCCGGAGGGCGCGTTCGGCGCCGGTGGGGCGCCGCCGGGCGCGACCGTGGCGGACGCGGCGGCGCCTCCGCTGCCGGCAGCCACCCGACCCAGCACCGACTCCCATGCGTCGAGGTCGAGGACGGCGAAATTGATGTTCGCACTGACACCCTGCTCCGGCAGCTGGGCCGACTCGCCCGGCTCGAGGCCGACGCCGATCGCGCCGCGCACGACGCGCGGCTCGGCCTGCGTGATGTCGCGCACATAGACGATCGAGGCCAGGCGGCCGATGTCCACCGCGATCTGGTCCAGCCGCGGCGCCGCGGCGCCGCCCGGCACCAGCACGTTCTCGTAGCGCAGCGGCAGCGCCGCGTCGGCCACCTTCGCCAGCGGCGGCGGCAGGTTCAGCGCCAGCCCCTGCAGCGTGCTGGTCACGGTGATCTCCGGGATGCCGCGCCGGAACGCGAGCTGCAGCTGGTAGGCGGCGCCGCCGGTGGCGTCGCGCGCCAGGCGCGACACGAAGCCGAGCTCCCTGGCCTGGCGCAGCCCTTCGGCCGTGGCGGTGCCCTGGGCCCGCAGCGCGATCGTCGCATCGGAGTTGGCGGGCAGCAGCACCCCGGGCTGGCCACGGCTGCCGCCATCGAGTCGCACGTCGCCACCGAGCGCGCGCGCCTGCGCTCCCGCCAGCGCGAACCCGGCTTCGTTGAACGTGACAACCCCGCGCGTGCGGGCAAGCAGCGGGCTGTCGGGCGTGATCTGGACGTCGTTGCCGGCCAGCGTCACGCTGCCTTGCACCTTGGACTGGGCCAGCGCCGCGATCGGCAGGACCAGCTTCAGCTTGACGTCGGTCTGGCCGGTGCCGCTGGCACGGTCCAGGGCGTGCGACGTGAGGCCGGCGACCGGCGAGCCGTTCACGATGCCCAGGGCCTGGGCCAGCGGCCCGCGGATGTCGCCGGTAACGACCACCGTCGTGGTCCTGAAGTCGGGAATCTGCGCGTCGGCCTTCACCGCCAGCCCCGGCGCGCCGGCCAGTCGCCCGGCCGCGCCCTTGACCTGCATGCCGTTGCGCTCGAACAGGAGCTGGCCGGCCAGTTGCGTGAGCGCGGGCCAGTGCGGCCCGCTGCCGGTGACGCTGCGCGGCACGTAGGCGTAGGTCACGTCGCGCACGTCGGCGGTGACCCGGAATTCGCCTTCGCGCGGATCGTCGAAGGGAAAGCGGCGCAGATCGCCCCTGACCCGGAACTTCGCGCCCGTGGCCGTGCCTTGCAGCACCGACTCGCGCACATAGTCGCGGGCGCTCTTGGGAACCCCGAGCGGCAGGTAGCGGTACACCCGCGCGCCGTTCGCGCGGCTGATGCTCGCCTGCAGGTCGAGGACGCCGGGGAAGCGGGCCACCGCCGGATCGCCGGTGCGCCAGCTGGCGCGGCCCTCGCCGGCAGCGTCGGCATTGCTGAACTTGAGATTGCCGACCGTGACGTCGATCGCCGGTCCATCGATCCTCCACTGCAGGTCGGCCGAAAGTTCGGCCACGGGGACGACCGGCTCCTCGAACACCCCGGGCACGTCGACGGCGCCGTCGCGCAGCGCGAGCTTGCCCTTGCCGCCCGCCTGCGTCAGGTCGAACTCCAGCGCCGCGCCGCGAACGCCCGGCGTGCCCGCGCCACCCGGCCGGGCGGCGATCTCCAGCCCGGTCGCACGGCCCCTGGCCGCGTACTGCTGCAGGTTGTCGAGCGGTCCCTGCCATGTCGCCTGCACCGTCTCGACCACCCCCTTCGGGGCGTACGCGAGCAATGCCGAATGCGTCGCCTCGCCCAGCGGCAGCCGCGCCGCCACCTGGCTCAGCGCCAGCAGGTCCAGCCGGTCGGCCCGCAGCTCGCCGCGGGCCGGCTGGCGGCCCGCGGCCTCGGTCCAGCGCAGGAAGACGTTGCCGCCCGGCCAGCCCTGGCCCTCCTGCGTCTCGAACTGCAAGCCTTCGGTCTGCACCTCGAAACCGTCCGCCAGCCGCTTGCCGCCCACGCGGCCGGCGACGAAGCGCAGCGCCAGCGGCTGCAGGTCGGGAGCCAGCCTGCTGTTCACGTCCGCCAGCACGATGTCCGCCACGCCGCCGGCCAGCTGGCCGCGGTCGATGTCGGCCCAGGCCCGCACCGCGCCATGGCCGGCGCTGACCTCCACGCCGACGTTTGCATAGCGGCGCAACTGGGAGACATCGACCCGCGCGAAGTCGCCATGGAGCTGTCCCTGCCACTCCTGCCAGCGACCGGCATGCACCGACAGCAGCGGCTGCCGGAACACGCCGCGCAGCGTGAAGCGCTCGCCCCATTCCGGCGGCGGCGTGGCGTCCAGCCGCATCGCGTGGCGGCGCGCGCTGTTGCGCATCACCAGGTCGACGCTGTCCAGCGCCAGCGGCGGCGCGCCGCGGCTCTCGTCGGTCCAGCGCACGGTGCCGTGCCGGATGACGAACTCGGTCTGGCGGAAGAACCAGTCGGCCGCGCGGCCGTCGTCGTGGCTGCGCGAAAAGTCCAGGCCGGCGACGAACAGGCGGCCGTCGGCCGCACGCCGGATGTCGAGCTCCGGTCGCTCGATCAGCAACTGCTCGAATCCCAGGTTCCACAGGGAACGCGGCGACAACGCCGCCAGCACCAGGGGCAGCCGCAGGGCCGGCCGGCCCTGCGGGTCCAGCAGCACGACGTCCGTCAGCTCGAACGAGGGCATCAGGCCCTCGGTGCGCGCCTCGATGCGGCCGATGCGCACCGGTACCCCCAGCACGCGCCCGGCTTCCACTTCGAGCCGGGGGCGCAGCTCGCCGATCCGGGGCACAATCCAGCCATGCAGCGCGCCCCAGGCCAGCACCAGCACGAGCCAGGCGCCCAGGAGCAGCCAAAGGCACCACTTCGCCACGGCGGCATAAGCCCTCAACGGACGTGACGGAGTCGGCAGGTCGTACATGGAAACTTCGAAGTGGCAGGAATTATGACCCCCGGGGCTGCGCCGGGTTCACTGCCCGGGAGCGCGGAAATGTCACCGGCGGTGCCGCCTGGCGAGCCGCTCTCGGCCCATTCGCGTTTTGCCACGCGGCTGCGACGCCGCTATGCGGCGGAACTGCCGCTGCTGCCGGCGGGCGCCCCGCGCCGGGCCCAGATGGCCCAGGTGTACGAGGCGCTGCGCGCTCGCGGCGACGATACCGGCACGGCGCTGCGCATCCTGCGCCAGCTGGTCCTGGAGCGGCTGATCGTGCTCGATTGCGAATGCGCGGCGCCGCTCGCCGACGTCACGCGCGCGGTGACGGAGCTGGCCGAATTGGCGCTCGACGCGGCGTGCCGCCAGGCTTTCGAGGAACTCGACGCACGGCACGGCGCGCCGCTCGCAGCGCAAGGGCAGCGCGCGCAACTGTGGGTGGTCGGCATGGGCAAGCTCGGGGCGCGCGAGCTCAATGTCTCCAGCGACATCGACCTGGTCTACGTCTACGACCACGACGGCGAGACGGCTGGCGTCGACGGCGGGCGCGGCCGCGTCTCCAACCATGAATATTTCGCGCACGCCGTCAAGATCGTCTACGGCCTGATCGGCACCCCGACCGAGCACGGCTTCGTGTTCCGGGTCGACCTGGCGCTGCGGCCCAACGGCAATTCGGGGCCGCCCGTGGTCTCGCTCGATGCCCTGGAGGACTATTTCCAGGTGCAGGGGCGGGAATGGGAGCGCTTCGCCTGGATGAAGAGCCGGGTGGTCGCCCCGCGCGCCTGCATCGAGACCGGCTCCGCCCACGCGTTGCGCGGCGCCGTCCTGCCGTTCGTCTTCCGCCGCTACCTCGATTACAACGTGTTCGAGTCGCTGCGCGGGCTGCACCGGCAGATCCGCGAGCACGCGGCGCGGCGCAGCGCCGGCCGGCCCGAGCGGGCCAACGACGTCAAGCTCTCGCGCGGCGGGATCCGCGAGATCGAGTTCACCGTGCAGCTGCTGCAGGTGGTGCGCGGCGGGCAGTTTCCGGAGCTGCGCACGCGGCCGACGCTGCAGGCACTGCCGCGCGTCGCGGCCGCCGGGCTGATGCCGCCGGCCACGGCGCAGGCGCTGGCCGAGGCCTACGAATTCCTGCGCCGGGTCGAGCATCGCATCCAGTACCTCGACGACCAGCAGACCCATGTGCTGCCGATGTGCGGCAACCCGCAGGACGACGGCGACCTGACCTGGATCGCCCGGACCATGGGATTCGCCGAATGCTGTCCCTTCCTGCACGAGCTGGACCGGCATCGCGAACTGGTGGCGCAGGAGTTCGACCGGCTGCTCGGCGGCGCCCAGGAGTGCAAGGGCTGCAACGGCAACCAGCAGCCGGCGCGCGCGCCGGACCTGGACCAGTTGCAGGAGCAGCTGCCGCCGCAACTGCGCGAGCGCGTGGCGCTATGGCAGCGCCAGCCTCGGGTGATGGCGCTGCGCGAGGACGCGCGGGCCCGCCTGTCGCGGCTCATCGCCCGCACCGGGCAGTGGGTGGAACAGGGCCATGTGAGCGAAGCCGCGGCGCTGCGAATGGCCGAGTGGATCGATCCGCTGCTGCGCCGCGAGAGCTACCTCGCGCTGCTGCTGGAGCGCCCCGGCGTGCACGAGCGGCTGTTGCGCCTGCTCGGCGCCGCGAAGTGGCCGGCGCGCTACCTCATGCAGCACCCGGGCGTCATCGACGAACTGGCCAGCGACCAGCTGTTCTCCGAACGCTTCAGCGCCGCCGACTTCGAAAGCGAGCTCGAGCAGCGGCGCCTGTCGCTGCAGCGCACCGGCGAGGACGACGACGAAACGCTGTTGAACCTGCTGCGGCGGGCGCACCACGCGGAGGTGTTCCGCACGCTGGCCCGTGACGTCGAAGGCCAGCTCACGGTGGAGCAGGTGGCCGACGACCTCAGCGCCCTGGCCGACGCGGTGCTGCGGGTGACCGCGCGCTGGTGCTGGCAGCGGCTCAAGCAGCGGCACCGCGACACGCCGCGGTTCACCATCATCGGGTACGGCAAGCTGGGCGGCAAGGAGCTGGGCTACGGCAGCGACCTCGACATCGTCTTCGTGTACGAGGACGACGACGAGCGCGCGCCCGAGGTGTACGCCGGCTTCGTGCGCAAGCTGATCATCTGGCTCGGAACCAAGACCGCCGAGGGCGACCTGTTCGAGATCGACACGGCGTTGCGGCCGAACGGCAACTCGGGGCTGCTGATCACCAGCTTCGAGGCCTATGCGAATTACCAGCAGCGCCGCGGCAGCAACACGGCGTGGACCTGGGAGCACCAGGCGATGACGCGCGCCCGCTTCGTGCTCGGCGAGGAAGACATGGCCGCGCCGGTCGCCGGCGTGGCGGCGTCGCCCGAGGCCGCCGCGCGCAGCCTGCGCGAGCGCTTCGACGCCGTGCGCGAAGCCGTGATCACGGCGCCGCGCGAGGTGGCCGCGCTGCGCTCGGAAATCATCGCCATGCGCGACAAGGTCCGCGGCGCCCACCCGGTCAAGCCGGACCGTTTCGACGTCAAGCACAGTCCCGGCGGCATGGTCGACGCCGAGTTCGCCGTGCAGTTCCTGGTGCTGTCGCAATCCGGCGCCCACCGCGAGCTGATTCCCAACGTCGGCAACATCGCCTTGCTGGTACGCGCCGAACAGGCGGGCCTGCTGCCGGCCGGTGTCGGCCGCGCCGCCGCCGATGCCTACCGCGAGCTGCGCCGCGTGCAGCACGAGGCCCGGCTGAACGAGGAGCCGACCCAGCTGCCGCCCGAGGCGCTGCAGCCGCAGCGCGACGCCGTCCTGGCGCTCTGGTCGGCGGTGTTTTCCTGAACTGCCGCGCGGGGCGCGGTGGTAGGCTTGCGGGCTGCCGCGGGCCCGGCGCCGGCCGCCCGTCCGCTGCCGGTGCGCCACCGCCATGAACCACGCCGTCGCCCTCGCCGTCCTCTGCCTGCTTGCCGGCTGCGCCACACCGCCGCCGCCGGTCGCGCCTGCGCCGACGCCGGCGCAGGCGCCTCGATGGCATGCCCCACTGCCCCACGACGGCACCCTGGCCGGCCTGGCCGCCTGGTGGCAGCAGCTGGGCGATCCCTTGCTGGCCGAGCTGGTCGCGGCCGCGCAGGCGGCCAGCCCGTCCGTGTCGGCCGCGCGGGCGCGCATCGAGGAAGCACGGGCCGCGCGCATCGCCGCACGCGCCGCGCTGCTTCCGGCACTGGAGGCCAGCGCGGCGGCTGCCCGCGGCAACAGCCAGCCGCCCGCGCCGTTGGCCACGACCGTGCAGGCCGGGGCGCAGGCCAGCTGGGAAATCGACCTGTTCGGCGGCAACCGTGCGGCGGAGCAGGCCGCGCAGGCGCGGCTGGAAGGCGCCGAGGCCGGCTGGCACGACGCCCGGGTCGCCGTCGCCGCCGAAACGGCCGCCACCTACCTCGGCCTGCGCAGCTGCGAGCGCCAGGTGCTGGTGGCCGACCGCGATGCCCAGTCGCGGCGCGAAACGGCGCGGCTGGCCGCCCTCAGCGCGAACGCCGGCTTCACCCCGCCCGCCGACGCCGCGCTCGCGCGTGCCAGCGCGGCGGACGCCTCACGGCGCGCGACGCAGCAGCGCGCGCAGTGCGAGATGGAGGTCAAGGCGCTGGTGGCGCTGAGCGCCCTGGCCGAGCCGCAGCTGCGCGAACGCCTGGCCGCCCCGTGGCAGGAACCCGCCGGCGCGGTCCCGGCGGTGCCGGCGGTGCCCGCGGCCCTGCTGGCGCAGCGTCCCGATGTCCATCGCGCCGCGCGCGACGTGGCGGCGGCCAGCGCCGACGTCGGCAGCGCGCAGGCGCAGCGCCTGCCGCGCCTCACGCTGGCAGGATCGATTGCCGCCGGCACCGCCCGGGCTGGCGGCGTCGCCACCGACCTGCAGACCTGGTCGATTGGGCCGCTGGGGCTCACGCTGCCGCTGTTCGACGGCGGCCGCCGCGCGGCGAACGTCGACGCCGCGCAGGCGCGCCATGCCGACGCCGCGGCCCGCTACGCCGACCGGGTGCGGCAGGCCGTGCGCGAAGTGGAGCAGGCCCTGGTGCAGCTGGAGAGCGCGCGCGCCCGCGACCAGGATGCGCGCACCGCCTACGAAGGCTATGCGGCATCGCTCGCGGCGACCCAGGCACGTTACGGCAGCGGCCTCGCGAGCCTGCCCGAACTCGAGGAATCGCGCCGGGTGGCGCTCGCGGCCGAGACCGCCTTGCTCACGCTGCAGCAGGAGCGGCTGGCCGCCTGGGTGGCGCTGTACCGGGCGGTGGGCGGCGGCTGGAGCGCGCCCGGGGCAGCGCCGGCGGCCACCGCCGCAAGCTCGTGATCGCACATGAAGAACATCATCCGACCCAAACCGCTGATCCTGGCCCTGCTGGTACTCGCCGCCGGCGGCGCCCTCGTCTGGTTCCTGCGCGGCGAACGCGCGCCGGCGCCGGCGGCCGCCGTGCGGCCGGCCCTCACCGTGACCACGGCGCTGCCGCAGCGCGTGAGCCTGCCCACCACGCTGGCCGCCAACGGCAACATCATGGCGTGGCAGGAGGCCAGCATCGGCGCCGAAGGCGCGGGGCTGCGCCTGACCCAGGTGCACGCCGGCGTCGGCGATCATGTCCGCAAGGGCCAGGTGCTCGCCACCCTGAGCGCCGACACCGTGCAGGCGGATCTGGCGCAGGCGCGCGCCGCCGTCGCGGAGGCCGAGGCGGCGGCGGCCGAGGCCGCGAACAATGCCCAGCGGGCGCGCACGCTGCAGGGCACGGGCGCACTGAGCGCCTCGCAGATCAGCCAGTACCTCACCGCGGAACAGACGGCAAGGGCCAGGGTGGAAGCGGCCCGCGCCCAACTGCAGTCGCAACAGGTGCGGCTGCGGCAAACCAGCGTGGTCGCGCCGGACAGCGGCATCGTCTCGTCGCGCGCGGCCACGGTCGGCGCGGTCGTGGCCTCCGGCACCGAGCTGTTCCGGCTGATCCGGCAAGGGCGGCTCGAATGGCGCGCCGAGGTCACCTCCACCGAACTGGGACGGCTGACCACCGGCACCACCGCCCTCGTCACGGCCGCCAGCGGCGCACGGCTCGCGGGGCGGGTGCGCATGATCGGCCCGACGGTGGACCCCCAGACACGGTCCGCGCTGGTGTATGTCGACGTGAAGCCGTTGCCGGGCACGGCGGCCAGCGCGCGGGCCGGCATGTTCGCGCGCGGCGAGTTCGACCTCGGCGCCGTGCCGGCGCTCACGGTGCCGCAGCAGGCCGTGGTCGTGCGCGACGGCTTCAGCTACGTGTACCGGGTCGGTCCCGATCATCGCCTGGCCCAGGTGAAGGTGCAGCCGGGCCGGATCGCCGGCGACCGCGTCGAGATCCTGCAGGGACTCGCTGCCGACGCGCGCATCGTCGCCACCGGCGCCGGGTTCCTCAATGACGGCGACCTGGTGCGGGTGGTCGATGCGCCGGTGCCGGCCGTCGTGCCGGCCGGCACCGCGCGCCCGGCGGCCTCGAACGCGCGCTGACAGGGCGGCCATGCTGAACGTCTCGTCCTGGTCGATCCGCAACCCGATCCCCGCGGTACTGCTGTTCGTGCTGCTCACCTTCGCGGGACTGATGTCGTTCCGCGCGATGAAGGTGCAGAATTTCCCGGACATCGACCTGCCCAGCGTGCGCGTGACCGCGGCACTGCCGGGCGCGGCGCCGGGCCAGCTGGAGACCGACGTCGCCCGCAGGATCGAGAACGCGATCGCCACGCTGCAGGGCCTGAAGCACATCTACACCAAGGTGCAGGACGGCGTGGTGACCGTCACGGCGGAGTTCCGGCTGGAAAAGCCGGTGCAGGAGTCGGTCGACGACGTGCGCTCGGCCATCGCGGCCGTGCGCAGCGACCTGCCGGCCGACCTGCGCGACCCGGTCGTCACCAAGATCGACCTGGCGGGCCAGCCGGTGCTGGCCTTCACGATCGCGTCGCCGCGCATGGACGAGGAGGCGCTGTCCTGGTTCGTCGACAACGACGTCACGCGCCGGCTGCTGGCCGTGCGCGGCGTCGGCGCCGTGACGCGCGTCGGCGGCGTCAGCCGCGAAGTCCGCGTCGCCCTGGACCCGCAGCGGCTGCAGGCGCTGGGCGCCACCGCCGCCGACATTTCGCGCCGGCTGCGCCAGGTGCAGACCGAGAGCGCCGGTGGCCGCGCGGACGTCGGCGGCAGCGAGCAGCCTGTGCGCACGCTCGCCACGGTGCAGACGGCCAGCCAGCTGGGCGCGATGCAACTGCCGCTGTCCGACGGCCGCAGCATCCGGCTGGACCAGGTGGCGGCCGTCACCGACACCACCGCCGAGCCGCGCGCCGCCGCCCTGCTCGACGGCAAGCCGGTCGTCGGCTTCGAAGTGGCGCGCAGCCGCGGCGAAAGCGAGGTCGCGGTGGGTGCCGCCGTGCACCAGGCGCTGGCCGAACTGAAGCGCCAGCGTCCCGACATCGAGCTGGTGCAGGCCTTCGACTTCGTGACGCCGGTGCAGGAGGAATACGAGGGCTCGCTGCACCTGCTGTACGAAGGCGCGGCGCTGGCGGTGCTGGTGGTGTGGCTGTTCCTGCGCGACTGGCGCGCGACCTTCGTGTCGGCGGTCGCGCTGCCGATGTCCGCGATCCCGGCGTTCCTCGGCATGTACCTGCTGGGTTTCTCGGTCAACGTCGTGACGCTGCTGGCGCTGTCGCTGGTGGTCGGCATCCTGGTCGACGACGCGATCGTCGAAGTGGAGAACATCGTGCGGCACCTGCGCATGGGCAAGACGCCGTACCAGGCCGCGATGGAAGCCGCCGACGAGATCGGCCTGGCGGTGATCGCCACCACGTTCACGCTCATCGCCGTGTTCCTGCCGACGGCCTTCATGAGCGGCATCGCGGGCAAGTTCTTCAAGCAGTTCGGCTGGACCGCCGCGCTGGCGGTGTTCGCCTCGCTGGTGGTGGCGCGCGTGCTGACGCCGATGATGGCGGCCTACATGCTCAGGCCCGCGCACGGCACCGTCACCGAGCCGCGCTGGCTGCGACTGTACATGCGCTGGGCGAACTGGTGCATGCGGCACCGCGTGAAGACGATGGTCCTGGCGACCCTGTTCTTCTTCGGTTCGGTCGCGCTGATCCCGCTGCTGCCGACCGGATTCATCCCGCCCGACGACAACTCGCAGACCCAGGTCTACCTGGAACTGGCGCCGGGTTCGACGCTGGAGCAGACCAGGGCGGCCGCGGAACAGGCACGCCACGTCATCGGCGGCGTCAGGCACGTGAAGAGCGTCTACACCACCATCGGCGGCGGCGCGGCGGGCGGCGACCCGTTCGCCATGACCGGCGCGGCCGAGGCGCGCCAGGCGACGCTCACGGTGCTGCTCGCCCCCCGCAGCGAGCGGCCGCGCAAGCAGGGCATCGAGAACGAGATCCGGCGGGCGATGGAGCAGCTCCCCGGCGTGCGCAGCAAGGTGGGGCTCGGCGGCTCGGGCGAGAAATACATCCTGGTGCTCACGGGCGAGGACCCGCAGGCCCTGGCCACCGCCGCGCGGGCCGTGGAACGCGACCTGCGCACCATTCCCGGCCTGGGCAGCGTCGCGTCCACCGCGAGCCTGATCCGTCCCGAGATCGCCGTCCGGCCGGACTTCGCGAAGGCGGCCGACCTCGGGGTCACCAGTGCCGCGATCGCCGACACGCTACGCATCGCGACCGCCGGCGATTACGACACCGCGCTCGCCAAGCTCAATTTCTCGCAGCGACAGGTGCCCATCGTCGTCAAGCTCGAGGAGCATGCGCGGCAGGACCTGCGGGTGCTGGAGCGGCTCGCCGTCCCCGGCACGCGCGGGCCAGTGATGCTGGGCCAGGTCGCGACGCTCGAACTCACCGGCGGGCCGGCCGTGATCGACCGCTACGACCGTTCGCGCAACGTCAATTTCGAGATCGAACTCTCGGGGCTGCCGCTCGGGGATGTCGCCGCGGCCGTGCAGCAACTGCCGTCGGTGCGCGACCTGCCGCCGGGCGTGAAGGTGGTGGAGGTGGGCGACGCCGAGGTGATGGGCGAGCTGTTCGCCAGCTTCGGCCTGGCGATGCTGACCGGCGTGCTGTGCATCTATGTCGTGCTGGTGCTGCTGTTCAAGGATTTCCTGCATCCCGTAACGATCCTGGCGGCGCTGCCGCTGGCGCTCGGCGGCGCGTTCGTGGGCCTGCTGCTCGCGCAGAAGAGCTTCTCGATGCCGTCGCTGATCGGGCTCGTGATGCTCATGGGGATCGCGACCAAGAACTCGATCCTGCTGGTGGAATACGCGATCGTCGCGCGCCGCGACCACGGGATGAGCCGCTTCGCCGCGCTGCTGGACGCCTGCCACAAGCGCGCGCGGCCGATCGTCATGACGACCATCGCGATGGGCGCCGGCATGCTGCCGATCGCGATCGGCATCGGCACCGCCGACCCGAGTTTCCGCTCGCCGATGTCGATCGCGGTGATCGGCGGGCTCATCACCTCGACGGTGCTCAGCCTGCTGGTGGTGCCGGTGGTGTTCACGTACATGGACGACATGGAGCAGTGGGTGCGGCGCGGCGTGCAGCGCTTGCGCGGCCGGTTCGGCCGCGGCGCGGCGCCCGCACAAGCGCCCGCGCCGGCCACCGGCGAGGGGAAAGGAAGCTCCGCTTGAGAGCCTGGCTGGCGATCTGCGGCGTGCTGGGGGCCGGCGCCGCCGTCACGGCGGCGGTGCGCGGGCTGGTGCCGCCGTTCCATGACGTGGCCGTCGAGCCGCTGGCGTGGCAGGCCGGCGCCTGGTCGCGGCACCCCTGGACGCTGTGGACCAGCGCCTGGGTGCACACCTCGGCCGGTGCCCTGGCCGGCAACCTCTTGGCGCTGGCCGCCCTGGCCGTCGCGGGGACGGCGCTGGGGGCGGGCGGGCTGGCCGCACTGGCGCTCGCACTGGCCTGGCCGCTCACGGCGCTGGCCCTGCTGGCGTGGCCGCAGGTGTCCAGTTACGCCGGGCTGGACGGAGCGATCCATGCCGCCGCCGCGGTGCTGGGCGTCCACGTGATGCGCCGCACGTCGTTGCAGGCGCTGGCGACGATCCTGTTCGGCGGGATGGCGCTGAAGCTGATCGCCGAGCGCGGCTGGGCGCAGCCGGTGGCGTTCGACCCCGGCTGGGGCGTCAATGTCGTCTATGGCGCGCACCTGGCAGGAACGCTGCTGGGCGTCTGGTGCGCGGCGGCGGTGGACTTCCTCCTGGCCGGCCGGGCGCCGACGCGCTAACCCTTGATCTTCCTGACCAGCGCCGTGGTGGAATAGCCGTCCACGAACGGGATGGCGAGCGCCTTGCCGCCCCAGCTTTCGACCACGGCCGTTTCGGGCAGCCGGCTCATGTCGTAGTCGCCGCCTTTCACGAGCAAGGCCGGCTTCAGCGCCCGGATCAATTCGAGCGGCGTGTCCTCGTCGAACCAGGTGACCAGGCTCACCGGCTCCAGCGCCGCCATCAGCACGGCGCGGTCCTGCTCGTTGTTGAGCGGCCGATCCGGGCCCTTGCCGAGCCGGCGCGCCGAGGCGTCGGTGTTGAGGGCGACGACGAGGCTGGCGCCCAGTTCGCGCGCGCGGCCGAGGTACAGCACATGGCCGCGGTGCAGGACGTCGAAGACGCCGTTGGTGAACACCACCGGCTGCGGCAGGGCGGCGACCCGCGCCGCCGCCTGCTCGCGGGGGACGATCTTGTCGAGGAAGGCCGGGGTCACTGGCGCACCCCTGGGCCTTCGGGCGGCCGGGCGGGGCTCAATGGTGCACCCTTGGGCCTGCGGCCCTGTCCCTCCGAGAGGGAGTTCGCCCCTTCGGGCGGCCGGGCGGGGCTCACGCGCCCTGGGGCGCCGGCCCCGAGCCGGCGGCCGCCGCCGCGACCGATGCCGCCAGTTCCTTGCGGTAGCGATTGAGCTCCTGCACGGTCTTGAAACTACGGTCCATCAGCAGGCTCATGTTGTGCAGGATCCGATCCACGACCTTGCCTTCCCACACGGCGTCGAAGGCGATCTGCTTGTCCAGCCAGTGCTCCAGCCACTCGGGGTCGGGCAGGCGCGACTGGATCGTGTCGCGCGGGAACAGGGTCTTGTTGACGTGCAGGTTGGTGGGATGCAGCGCCTGGGCGGTACGGCGCGCGCTGGCCATGAGCACCCCCACCTTGCTGAAGGCCGCCTTCGCCTCGTCGCCGAATTTCGCGATCGCGCGCCTCATGTAACGCAGGTAGGCGCCGCCATGCCGGGCCTCGTCCTGCGACAGGGTCTGGTAGATCTGCTTGATCACGGGTTCGGTGTGCCACTCGGCGGCACGCCGGTACCAGTGGTTCAGGCGCACCTCGCCGCAGAAATGCAGCATCAGCGTCTCCAGCGCCGGCGCGGGCTCGAACTCGAACCGGATGTCGTGCAGTTCCTGCTCGGTGGGCACCAGGTCGGGCCGGAAGCGGCGCAGGTACTCCATCAGCACCAGCGAGTGCTTCTGCTCCTCGAAGAACCAGATCGACATGAAGGCGGAAAAATCGCTGTCGTCCCGGTTGTCGCGCAGAAACATCTCGGTGGCCGGCAGGGCGGCCCACTCCGTGATGGCATTCATCTTGATCGTCCGTGCCTGCTCGTCGGAGAGCTTGGCGGCGTCGAATGAGCCCCAGGGAATGTCCTTGTCCATGTCCCACCGGACGGACTCGAGTTGCTTGAACAGTTCGGGGTACAGCATTGGCGTCTTTCTCGGAGGCGGACAATTCTATGCGCCGGTGGATAACCCCGCCCGGCGGGGGTGCGCTGCCGCGGCGCCGGCCGGTCCCGGCGTGAACCGTTTGTGCATTTCAGGCGGCTGCGCCGCCTTCACAAAAATTTACCGCGCGCCGGCGCCGGATTCCGGAACCAGCGGCGAGCCTCCCCACTCTCACCCGGACCTGCCCCGTCCTGCTGGACAGGAGCAGCGAATCGGTTTCTTGCTGCGAAGCCTTCCGGGACCGCCCCGGATGCAATCCTGGAGCGACTCTTCTCCTCCTCCCTCCCTCCCTCCTTCGCTTCGGGGCGCTTCGCAGCATTTTTATTCCCACGGCGCCGCTCGGCCGGCACGCGCCGGTCCGGGGAAGGGATCGGGCGGCTCAGGCCGGCTGGCTGTCGATGAAGCTCTGGCGCTGCATCAGCTTGTCCTGCAGCCTGGCGAGATTGGGATAGCTGCCGCGCCAGTCGATGTCGGGAAACCGGAAATCGAGGTAGCCCAGCGCGCAGCCGACGGCGATGTCGGCCAGGCTCAGGTAGATGCCGGCGCAATAGGGTTTCTCGCCCAGGCCCTGGCTCATGGCCTTGACGCTGGCACTGACTTTGCCCACCTGCCGGTCGATCCAGGCCTTGCTGCGCTCGCCCTGCGTGCGCCCCGGCCAGTTCGCCTCCATCCGCGCCAGGATGGCGGCATCCATGACACCGTCGGCCAGGGCTTCCCAGGTCTTGACCTCGGCCCGCTCGCGCCCGACGGCGGGAATCAGCTTGCCCACCGGCGACAGGGTGTCGAGGTATTCGACGATGACGCGCGAGTCGAACAGCGCCTCTCCGCCCTCCATGACCAGGCAGGGGACCTTCCCCAGGGGATTGGACTGGCCGATGGCCGTGTCGGCGGCCCACACGTCCTCCAGCACGAATTCGTAGTCCAGCTTCTTTTCCGCCATCACGATGCGCACCTTGCGCACGTAGGGGCTGGAGTTGGATCCGATCAGCTTCATGGGACGGTCTCTCTGTGGGATGTTCGAGTTCTGGCGGTGCGGCCCTGGCCATTCTAGCGAGCGCGGTCCCGCCGCCGCAGCCCGGTCCGGTCCGCGGCGCGACACGCCGGATCCGGCGCCCGGGCCCGGCACCTACAATTCCGCCATGACGCTTTCCACGATTTCCGCGCTGTCGCCGCTGGACGGGCGGTACGCGGGGCGGCTCGCGCCGCTGCGCCCGCTGATGAGCGAGCAGGGGTACATGCACAAGCGGGTGCAGGTCGAGATCTGCTGGTTCATCGCCCTCAGCGACGCCGGTTTTTCCGAATTCAGGCCGCTCACCCCGGGCGCCCGCACCTACCTGCTCGCGCTGGTCAAGAACTTCTCCGAAGCCGACGCCCTGGCGATCAAGGAGATCGAGAAGACCACCAACCACGACGTCAAGGCCGTGGAGTACTGGATCAAGTCGAAATTCGACGCCCGCCCGGAGCTCAAGGCCGCCGGCGAGTTCGTGCACTTTGCCTGCACCAGCGAGGACATCAACAACACCAGCCATGCGCTGCAGCTCAAGGGCGCGCGCGACCAGGTGATCCTGCCGGGCCTGGACAGCCTGATCGAAACGCTGCGCCGGATGGCCCACGACTGGGCGGACGTCGGGATGCTGAGCCGCACCCACGGCCAGACCGCGAGTCCGACGACGGTCGGCAAGGAAATCGCCAACGTCGTGGTGCGGCTGGCGGCCGCCCGCGAGCGCATCGCCGGCGTGAAGTTGCTGGCCAAGATGAACGGGGCCGTGGGCAATTACAACGCCCATCTGGCGGCCTGGCCGGATTTCGACTGGGAGGCCTTCAGCCGCAAGGTGGTGGAAACGCCCGAACCGTTCGGGCTCGGGCTGACCTTCCAGCCCTACAGCATCCAGATCGAGCCGCACGACTACATGGCGGAGCTGTTCGACGCCGTGGCCCGCGCCGACACCATCCTCATCGACTGGTGCCGCGACATGTGGGGCTACATCAGCCTGGGCTACTTCAAGCAGCGCCTGCGCGAGGGCGAGATCGGCTCGTCCACCATGCCGCACAAGGTGAACCCGATCGACTTCGAGAACGCCGAGGGCAACCTGGGCCTGGCCAATGCCCTGTTGCGGCACCTCTCGGAGAAGCTGCCGATCTCGCGCTGGCAGCGCGACCTCACGGACTCCACGGTGCTGCGCAACATGGGCGTGGCGCTCGGGTATGCCGCCCTGGCGTACCACTCGCTGGGCATCGGCCTGGCCAAGGTGCAGCTGAACGAGGCGGCCCTGACCGAGGACCTGGCCGGCGCCTGGGAGGTGCTGGCCGAGCCGATCCAGACCGTGATGCGCCGCTACGCCGTCCCCGGGGCCTACGAGAAGCTCAAGGAAGTGACGCGCGGCAAGACCGTGCGCGCCGAAGACCTGCACGCGCTGATCCGTTCGCTGGACATCCCGGCGGCCGAGAAGGACCGGCTGCTGGCCATGACGCCGGCCAGCTACACCGGCAAGGCCGCCGAGCTGGCGCGGCGAGCCTGACCATGCCCGTCGCGACTCACGTCCCCCGCGAGGGGCGCGCATGGCGCTGAAGTCCACCATCTTCAGGGCGCAGCTGGCGATCGCCGACATCGACCACGGTTACTACGCCGACCACGCCCTGACGCTGGCCCGCCATCCCAGCGAAACCGACGAACGGATGATGATCCGCCTCGCGGCGCTGGCCCTGGAGGCCCACCGGTTGCAGACCTTGTGCGCCGGCGACGGCACGCTGGCGTTCGGCGCCGGCCTGTCCGATCCCGACGAGCCGGACGTCTGGCTGCGCGACTTCACCGGCGCCGCCCGCGTCTGGGTGGAGGTCGGCCAGCCCGACGAGAAGCCGCTGGTGCGCGCATGCGGCAAGGCCGACGAGGTACGGGTCTACTGCTTTCACCACGCGGCCGAGGTGTGGTGGCGCGGAATCGAGTCGAAAGTGGCCCGCCTGCGCAACCTCAGCGTGTACCGCTTTCCGTCCGCCGCGGCGCAGGAGCTGGCCCGGCTGGCACAGCGCTCGATGCAGTTGCAGGCCACCATCCAGGAGGGCGGCCTGACGCTGGGCGATGCGAACGCCAGCGTCCATGTGGAGCCATTGCGCTGGAAGTGAGCGCCCGCCTTACGGCATGAGGCGGCCGCAGTTCCAGCACTGCTCGAACCCGCCTTCCACCAGTTCGCCGCAGGCGCACGTCCACCGGCGCTGCGGCACGCACGACAGGTCGTGCAGGAGCAGGCGCGCGGCCGGTTCCTGCCGGTCGTCGGTCACCCAGATCTCGGGCAGGCACTGATCGGGCGGCAGTTCGCCCGCCGCCGCGCCCAGGAAGTAGCGCTGGACGGTCGCCTCGATGCCGGCCTGCCGCAGCGCTTCGGCCCACAGCGCGGCAATCGCGATGTTGGGGGCCTGGGTGAGCCGCCGCATCGCTTCAGGCCTCGCCGGCCTCCATGCCGGCCGTGGCGCGCTCGGCGTAGCGATTGAAGCGCCAGGCCTCGCCGCGCGCGGTGATCCGGTGCCACACCTGGCGTTTCTGCACGGCACTCAGGGCCGGCCAGTGCTGCACTTCGTGGAAGGAGCGTCCGCACCCCTTGCAGATGTCGTCCCCCTGCGCGGTGGAGCAGATGGCGATGCACGGCGTGTCGGGGGTGGTCTCGTACCAGGCGTCCCAGGCGGCGCGCGCCGCCGGCGACAGCGCCCGCTCGTCGACCTGCTCGGCCCGGCGCACGGCCAGCAGCGCATACACCTCGGCCAGGCACTGCAGCTCGGGTGCCAGGGCGACCCCGTCCGGCGACGGCCGCCGGGCCCGCCAGAAGTTGATGGCGGCCTCGATGTCGGTGATATGGATGTCGGCCACGTGCAAGTCGCAGGAGAAAACCATGATAACGCCCGGCTTGCGAGCGAATCCGGCGGCGCTGTGTTTTAATCGCCCCTCGAAGGGGAGTAGCTCCCGACCTGATGCCGCGAAGGAACGCCCGTACCACGGGGCCCCGGCGGCGCTCAGGTCACGGCAGGTCGTCAATACGAAGCCTTGGCTTCCGGCCTGCCGGGCGTACGACACACGACTCCACGCCGAGCAAGACCTTCGACTGCAACCTGTTCCAGGTTCGGTCGAACGTGCTCGCTCTCCCCGTCGAGACTCCCGGCTCGCTCGATCGCCTTTGGCACAGACGTCCCGATCGAACCTTGCCGGAGCCGCAAACATGGAGTTTCTTTCTGCCGCTTGGTGGTCCGCCCTGCTGGCCATCATCCTCATCGACCTGGTGCTCGCCGGCGACAACGCGATCGTGATCGCGCTCGCCGCGCGCAGCCTGCCTCCGCGCCTGCAGCGCAAGGCGATCGTGTGGGGCACGGTGGGCGCCATCGCCGTGCGCTCGGCGATGACCGTCGGCGTCGTGTGGCTGCTCAAGATCCCGGGCCTGATGCTGGTGGGCGGACTGGGCCTGCTGTGGATCGCCTACCGGCTGCTGGCCGACACGGGCGACGACGACGAGCACGGGCCGGTGGCCAGCACCTTCTGGGGCGCGATGAAGACGATCGTCGTGGCCGACGCGCTGATGGGCGTCGACAACGTGCTGGGCGTCGCCGGCGCGGCGCACGGCTCGTTCGACCTCGTCGTGATCGGCCTGCTGATCAGCGTGCCGATCGTCGTCTTCGGCAGCACGATGGTGCTCAGGCTGGTGGAGCGCTTCCCCATCATCATCCAGGCCGGCGCCGCCGTGCTGGCCTTCACCGCCGCCAAGATGATCGCCAGCGAGCCGCTGCTGGACACGGTATTCGACCACTCGGCGCTCGCGCGCTGGGCGCTGTACGCGCTCGCCATCGCGGGCGTGCTGGCCGCAGGCCGGCTGCAGGCACGCCGCACCGCCGACCCGGCCTGACCGGGCGCCGGGCGGCCGGTGCTATGCTGCCGCCATGATCAAGCTCCTCGCGAAGTGGCTGTTGAGTGCCGCCGCGCTGCTGCTCGTGGCCTACGTCTACAACGGCGTGGAGGTGAAGAGTTTCACCGCCGCCCTCATCGCGGCCTTCGTCATCGGCCTGTTCAACACCGTCGTCCGACCGGTCCTGCTGGTGCTGACGCTGCCGGTGACGCTGCTCACGCTGGGCCTCTTCCTGTTCGTCGTGAACGCCCTGATGTTCTGGGCGGCGGCGAGTGTGCTGGACGGCTTCCAGGTGCGCGGCTTCCTGGCCGCCCTGGTCGGCTCCCTGCTCTATTCGGTGCTGGGCGTCGTCATCGAGTCAGCGCTGGAGAGCCTGTTCTCGAAGGAGTGACTCCACCTGGCGCGCGCGGGTGTCGATGATCGACGCCTCGATGTGATCGCCGCCGGCCGTGGCGCCGCGCCGGGCGAGTTCCTGCGCTGCCTTGAACCGGTCCAGGGCCGCCTCGTAATCCAGGTGCGCCACCTGCGCCTCCGCTTCCGCCCGGATCGCCCGCAGCCGCTGCCCCTGCGCGGCGTGGGCCCGTGCCAGCAACTGCCAGGCCTGGGCGTCGCGCGGGTGCAGCGCCACCCAGGTCTGCAGCCGCTGGGCGGCCTCGGACGCCCGTCCCCGCTCCACCCGCGCCTGCGAAGCCAGCAGCAGTTCGGGGCGCGCCGTCGCGGCAGCGTCGGCCAGCGCCAGCGCCTTGCTCGGGTCGCCGGCCTGCAGTGCCACCTCGACCGCCAGCAACTGTGCCACCCGGGCAGCGTCGGCATCCGCCCGGGCCAGGTCGGAGAGCTTCGCCGCCAGCCTGGCGGCTGCCGGATGGTCGCGCAGCCTGGCGCTGGCCAGGGCCGCCGCGTACAAGGCGGAAACCTGCCGCGGCGCGGCCGCCGTCGAGGGCCCCGCGGCATCGGGATCCGCCACGTAGCCGCGCAACACGTCGACGCCGGGATTGGACAGGACGCGGGCGCGGCCGACCATCATCGCGTGCACCAGGTCGGCGGCAGCGGCGCCGGCGGCCCGCGGCGCGAGCTGCTGGCGCGCCTGCATGTCGGCCGACCGCTCGGTCGTCATCGGGTGCGTGCGCAGGTAGGGAAAGCTGCCGTTGTCGTTGAGGCGGGACGCCTGCTGCAGCTTGTCGAACATGGCGACGAAGCCATGCGCTTCGAAGCCGGCCTGCGTCAGCACCCCGTACCCGATGCGATCCGCCTCCCGCTCCATGTCGCGAGAGAAGTTCAACTGGTTCTGCATCGCAAGCGCCTGGCCGCCCGCCACCAGCGCGTTGGCCGCTTCCGGGTTCTTGGTCGCCGCGAGCGCTCCCAGGATCATGGCGCCGATGACCCAGGGCGCCTGCCGCTTCTCCTGCGACATGAGGCGCGAGACGTGGCGCTGCGTCACATGGCTCAGTTCGTGCGCGAGCACCGACGCCAGTTCGTCGCGGCTGGCCGTGACGCTGACCAGGCCCAGGTGCAAGCCCAGCCAGCCGCCCGGCAGCGCGAACGCGTTGATGGTGCGGTCCTTGCCCAGCAGCACCTGCCACGCGAACCGCTCGTCGAGTTCCGCCGTCAGTTCGCCACGGGTGCGGGCGGCGGCGAGCAGGCGACCCCAGATGCCGCGCACGTACTCGTCGAGGATGGGGTCGTCGATGTAGTCGGGATCGCGGTACAGCTCGCGCGCGATCCGCTCGCCGAGCTTGCGCTCGGTGCTGGCGTTCATCTCGCTGGTATCGCCCAGCGTCGGGATCTGGGCCTGCGCGGGCACGGTCGCCAGCAGCGAGAGCGCCAGTGCGGCCGCGATCGCGCGGCTGCGGGCAGATGGGCGTGCGTTCAAAACGAATCCAGAGGCAGGTAGGCGATCACTTCGGCGGTGGTGGCATCCAGCAGGACCGTCCAGGCGTCGGACGTGCGTGCCACCAGGGGCAAGTATGCAGCGCCGGCGGCCTCGCGCCCGCGCTGGCGCAGCGCCGCGTCGATCTCGGCCGAGCGCTGCGGGAAGCGGCTCTTCAGCTGTACCGCGGGGAGTGCCGCCGCCAGCACCTGCGCACGCCCGGCTTCGTAGGGCTGCCACAGTTCCGGGCGTGCCGACAGGTGGACGCCCCGCAGGGCCTCGAGGGTCAGCGCCGTCTTTTCCTCCTGGTCGCGGAACGGCCGCAGGGCCAGCGGCGTGGGCCCGCCCAGCGGCGCCAGGTCGATCCCGGCCGGCACCCGGTCCGCCAGCTCCAGCGGAATGTCCACCTGATGCACCACGCGGAAGCGGTCGTATTCGAACACCATGTGCACGGGACGGGCGAGCTGCACGGTCCACAGGCCGTAGGCCAGCCCCGCCAGCTGCAGCAGCACCACCACGGCCAGGTCGCGCCGCAGCTCGCCGCGCGGTTTGGCCAGGTTGAACACCGCGAAGGTGATCAGCGGCCCGAGGACGATGTCCACGGCGACGACCAGCAGGAACAGCTCGCGCCCGCCGGAGATCTCGCGGTAGGGGTACGGGTACCAGAGCGCGAAGACCAGCAGCGCCGCCAGCAGCGCCACCGCCGCGCTGAGCGCCAGGTGGATCGCCGCGGCGCGCAGCCGCGTGTGCCAGCCGAAGCCGGTCGTATGATGATCGATTGAAACAGACGGTTGCTGCATGAGCGGACTCACCCATTTCGACCCGCAAGGTCAGGCGCACATGGTAGACGTTGCCGGAAAGGCGGCGACGCACCGTGTCGCCGTCGCCCGCGGCCGCATCGAGATGCTACCGGCTACCTTGGCCATCATCCGTGCCGGCAACGTAAAGAAAGGGGACGTGCTGGGCATCGCCCGCATCGCCGGCATCCAGGCCGCCAAGAAGACCAGCGAGCTGATTCCCCTGTGCCACCCGCTGGCCCTCACGCGGGTGGCGCTCGATTTCGAGCTGCAGGACGCGCAGGGCGGCGTTCCCGCCGGCGTGATCTGCACCGCCACCGCCGAAACGATCGGCCCGACGGGCGTCGAGATGGAAGCCCTCACCGCCGTCCAGGTCGCACTGCTCACCATCTACGACATGTGCAAGGCGGTGGACCGCGGCATGACGATCACCGGCGTGCGCCTGCTGGAAAAGCAGGGCGGCAAGTCGGGGCATTACGTCGCGGGGGAATAGGCACCAACTCGCAGCGGCGGCATGGCCCGGTGCGTGCTTCTTGTCCAGATGGTGTCCGATAAGGGCTTCCCGCCCGAGGTGCAGAAGCAGGCCAGCTACTCTCGCCTTACGCGAGTGCCTGGCAATATATTGCGATTCATGCTATAAATCTTTCCATAGAAAGACACTGGAGTGCCCATGAAGACGCAAACCGTCACGAACACCGATGCAGAGGTGTTGGGCAAAGCTGTCGCCAGGACGTGCGAACTGCTGGGTTTGTCAGGCGCGGCCCTTTCGCGCGCCATTGGTGTCAGTGGACCCACGGTCTCGCGCATCCTGAAAGGGGAGCGCGGCCTTGACCCAAAGACCAAGGAGGGCGAGCTCACGCTGCTGTTGGTGCGCGTCTATCGCTCGCTGGATCCGCTTGTGGGCACCGATGATGCAAAGCGCAAGGCCTGGATGCGCAGCTACAACAAGGCATTGGGAGGCGTTCCGGCTGAACTGGTGCAACGAGCGGACGGTCTGGTCGCCACGCTCAATTATCTGGACGGGATGCGGGCGCCAGCGTGACCGATGCCGACTGGGACCGCGCCTGGTTCGAAAGGGGCATCGCCCCCAAGGAGATGCATGCGTGGCGCGGTGTCGAGGCCCAGCATGTCGTCTCGACAATGCGGCTGGTCGACACAACCGACGAGCAGGCGGTCCTGGAGCAACTGCTCGAAGGAAGCAAACCCGCACCGCCGTCCATGAAGGCTCGGAAGCACTTCCTGCTGTATACGCCTTTTCGCTACCGGCCTCAGCATCCGAGTCGATTCCGGGCGGCGGGAACGCTGGGTCTCTGGTACGGAGCAGAAGACCTCTACGCAGCGTGTGCGGAAGTAGCTTATTGGCGGCACCGTTTCATCTTGGACAGTGCCGGCCTTGCGAGTGCGGAACTTCTCACCGAGCACACCTTCTTCCAAGCTACCGTCAGCGGCGCGGCCATCGATCTCACTGCTGCGCCCTGGGTTGCTGCGCGGGCCGTGTGGACGCACGCCAGCGACTACACCGGCACCCAAGCCCTCGCCGATGCGGCGCGCGAGCGGCAGGTCCAATGGATCTGCTACGAATCCGTTCGCGCGCCGGAGCATCATTGCGCCGCCGTGTTGGATGTGGAGGCGCTCGAGATGGTCGATCAAGGGACGACCCAACAGACCTGGCACTGCAAGGCCAGCAGGCACGCGGTCATGATGGCCCACGGCACCGATCGCTTTGACTGGTCCTTCTAGGGCCTGTCCCTCGCCGCCATCCAGGTCGCCCCGCTGACCATCTACGACATGTGCAAGGCCGTCGATCGCGGCATGACGATCACCGGCGTGCGCCTGCTGGAAAAGCAGGGCGGCAAGTCGGGGCATTACGTCGCCGGCTGACCGCCCTCGGCGCGCCGCCACCGGCCGGAGCGTCCCACCCACTCGGCATAGGCCCGCGGGAAGGCGGCGCGAAACCGTGCCAGGTGCGGCGCCATTTCATCCGTTCGGCCAAGCGTGAGCGCGCTGTCCAGGAGCTTTTCGATCACCGGCGGTTCCGGCGAGAAGTGCAGCAGGTCGGCCGCGCTGTCGTAGGTTCGCGCCGCGTTGTCCCGGGTCACCGGCGTCAGCGTCAGGTCGGCGAACCGGACCTGGTTGCGAAACAGCCACGAGCCACGCAGCCGCGCCAGCGGGTCATGCTGCCACCCCTCGGCCCGGCGTTCGGGCGGCAGGTAGATCTGGCTGGCACGGAAATAGTCCCAGGCGGCGTAGCCTGCGGCCGCCAGCGCGCCGCAGGCCAGCAACCAGCCCGCCAAGCGGCCTGCCGCGGACGCCGGCACCGGCGTGGGCGTGGGCGTGGGCGCTCGGGCCGGCCACAGCAGTCCGATGGCCAGCCCGAGCGCGATCTGGAACGGTCCGTACCACAGCGGGTATTCGAGCAGGCTGTGCAGGCCCAGCACCAGCAGCACGATCCACGCCAGTTGCCGGGTCGGGTCCGCCTCGCGCCAGGGGCGGGCGCGCCAGACCGCGGCGGCCACGGCCGCGCACCAGGCCGCGGCCGCAGGCACGCCCAGTTCGACGGCTAGGTGCAGCGGCAGGTTGTGCGCGTTGTCGAGGATGTCGCAGAAACGCTGGCCGGCATAGAAGGTGGTGTAGTGCGCGAAGTCGAGTTCGCCCCAGCCCCAGCCGAGCCAGGGCCGCTCGCCGACCAGGGTCAGGACGTTCCACCACAGCACGACCCGGCTGCCGCACGATTCGCTGCTGCTCACGCGTCCCCACAGCGAGTTGGCGGCTTCGCCGCTCAGCGCCTGCGCCAGCAAGGGCAGCGCCACGGCCGCGACGACGTAGCTAGCGAGTCCGAGCAACCACAGCCTGAGCCGCGCCGAACGCGGTCCCGTCCATAGCCACAGGGCGGCGCCGAGCAACAGCAGTTCGAGCAGTCCGGTGCGCGAGGTGGTCACGGCATTGCCGGCGGCCAGCCACGCCATCGCGGCGGCCGGCCAGCGACCGCGCACGTGGTCCGCGAGCCAGAGCAGCGCCGCCATGCCGATGACGGTCAGCGATGCGAACTGGTTGCGCTGGCGCAGGTTGGCGTAGGCCTCCCCGCCGGCCGACTGGTTGATCCACGGGTCGAACCGTTCCGTCGCGCCGAAATACTGCAGCAGCGCCGCGGCCGTGCTCACCACCGCGGCCAGCACCCAGGCGGCCGCGATGGCCTGCACCAGCTTCTCGCGGTCCGCCGCGCCCGCGGCGAGCGCGGCCATCATCCAGACCAGCAGGCAGGCTGCCGCCAGTGCGAGCGTTTCCGGCGCCCACCCCGTGCGCAGGATGGCCCAGCCCGCCACGCCGGCCAGTACCCCGGCGACGCCCCGGTGCGGCGAGCGCGGCTGCCAGGTCGCGAAGGCGACGAGGGCGCATACGGCGCTGAACAGCCAGGGCCCCACCCAGGACGACGGCCCGGGAGCGAATGGGTTCAGCCAGGGCAGGGCGCAGAGCAGGCCCACCGCCACCAGGCGCATGGAAACGGTCGTCTTCACTTGAGCAACGAGCGCAGCGCAGCGAACACTTCATCGACCTCGATGCATTCCATGCAGTTCACCGGACCTTTCGGATATTCGAAGCCGAGGTGCAGAAACTCGCATCGCGCGGACGGCGGGGGCGCGAGGGCGATGCTGCGGCCGCCGACCGGCCCCCAGCGCAGGCGGCTGGTGGGACCGTGCAGCGCCACCAGCGGGACGTCCAGCAGCGCGGCCAGGTGCATCACGCCGGTATTGACGGCCACCACGGCGGCGGCGCCGCGCAGCAGGGCGGCGAGCTCGGCGAGCGACGCCTCGCCCGCGATCGACCGCACCGCCAGCCCGCCCGGACAGGCGGCGACGAAGGCCGCCGCCCTGGCCCGGTCGGCAGGGCCGCCGGTCACCAGCACGGACACGCCGAGGCCGGCCAGGCGGGCGACCAACCCGGTCCAGCGCGACAGCGGCCATTCGCGCGATGCGAACCTGAAGCCGCTCGCCCACGGGTGCACGACGATGTAAGGCGCGCGCGCCGAGATCCGCGCCGGCGGCGCGCCGGGCGGCCTCAGGGCGCGCGCCGGCGGCAGCGCCGGCGTATCCGTGACCGGCGCCAGCAGCCGCTGGAAGTTTTCCAGCTCGTGCACGTCCCGTCCGTGGGCCACGGCGGTGTCGTAGGCATAGTGGCGCGACTGCCCCGGCGTGGCGAACCCGATCGTGTGCCGGCTGCGGGACGCCGCGCACAGCACCGCATACCACCGCGGCCACTGGCCGATGTCGATCATCACGTCCACCGGAACGCTCCGGACCGCGGCGAGCGCGCGGCGGGGCCGGGTCAGCGGAACTTCAACGACCGTGTCGATTCCCGCGAGGAGCGCCACGGCGCCGCGGTTGCCGCCGGAGACGAAGGCGACCAGTTCGCCGCCGGGAAAGCGATCGCGCAGGCTGGCCACCAGGGTGCCGGCGAGCAGGGTGTCGCCGATCGTCTCGAACATCATCAGCCCGAAGCGCCGCGGTGCGGCGGGCAGCGGCCGCTTGCGGCGCCCCGCGCCCCACAGCCACAGCAGGGGCGCGCCGGCCGCGTGGTCGACGAGCCGCGGCAGCGCGCTCTCTCGGATGGAAGACAGGGTGGACGGCATTGGCTGCAGGGCGATTGTGCCAGCGCGGTCGGCCGCTCATCCGTCGCCTATAGTGGACGCCATGGCGCCCGCACCCCGCCCACCGAGTTCCGTCCTGCTGTGGAAGATCGGCGCGTTGGGCGACGTCCTGATGACGACGCCGCTGGTGCGGCAACTGCGCCGCGCGCTGTCCGGCGCGCGCATCGACTACCTGACCGGCAGCGCCTGCGCGGCCGTGCTCGAGCGCAATCCGCACCTGGACCAGGTGCGCACCTTCGACGCGTCCATCCTGTACGGCGGGCAGGTCCACCGGCTGCGCGAGCTGCTGCCGCTGCTGCGCGGCTACGACTGCATCCTGACCCTGGACAAGCACTGGATCTTTCCCCTGCTGGCTCGGGCCGCCGGCGCCCCGCTTCGGGTCGGATTCCGGCGCCGGCCGCACGAAGCGTGGTGGCTCACGCGGACCGTGCGCTACGGCGCGCTGCGCCACGAGATCGACTGCTACCTCGATCTGGCCGAAGCGGCCGGCTGCCCCGTCGCGCGCGAGGATGTCGCGCTGGACGCGCCGGCGCAGGCGACGTTCGCCTGCGAGCCCGGCGCCGTGGTGCTGATCAACAGCGGCGGCGACAACGCCAACGAGAACTCCACGGTGCGGCGGATGCCCGACGCCTTGTTCGGCGCGTTGGTCGAGACCTGCGCCGCGCGTCAGCCCGTGGTCTTCGTCGGCTCCGCATCCGAGGCCGGCTATTACGATCGCTTCGCGGGCGCGGGCCGCAGCAATCTGTGCGGCCGCACCAGCCTGGCGCAGGCGACGGCGGTGCTGCGCCAGGCCGCCCGGGTGGTCACCACCGACACCGGGCTGATGCATCTGGCCGCCGCCGTCAACCGCCAGGTCACCGCGGTCTTCGGACCCACCCACCCGTTGCGCAAATGCCCGCCGGGGGCGCGCTGGGCCTGGCGCGACGAAGCCCGCTACGACCCGCGCTACGAGCTGTTCGGCGCCGTTCCTGCGGGCAGTCATTTCGGCTCCCTGACGGTGCAAGACATCCTGGAGCGGGCCCATCCCTCGCCGTTCGCCGGGCGGTGCACGACGGAGGCGGCGTGACGCTGCAACGACCGGTCGCCACGCGATGCCGGCACGCGCTCGTGAACTGGCTGCGCCCGCGCGGCAAGCTGGCGTTCCTCGCGTCGCTCCCGCCCGCCGCCAGCGTGCTGGACGTGGGTTGCGGCAACAACTCGCCGCGCGACGCCAAGATCCTGCGACCCGACCTGGACTACACCGGCCTGGATGTCGAGGACTACAACCAGCGCGATTCGCTGCATTACGCCGACACCTACATCCTTGCCTCATCGGCCGATTTCGCCGATGCCATCGCCGCCCACGCGGGCCGGATGGACGCGGTGCTGTCCTCCCACAACCTCGAGCATTGCGATGACCCGGCCGCCGTGCTGAAGGCGATGGCGGCGGCGTTGCGCCCCGGCGGCCACCTGTTTCTCGCGTTCCCCTGCGAGGAAAGCGTGCGCTTCCCGAAGCGGCGCGGCACTCTGAATTTCTTCGACGACAGCACGCACCGGTCGGTGCCGGCGGCCGGCGCGGTGCTGGACTCGCTTCGCGAATGCGGCTTCACCGTGGTGTACGCGTGCAGGCGCTACCGCCCCGGGCTGCTGGCCAGCCTGGGCCTCGTGCTGGAGCCGCTGGGCTGGCTGCTGGGGCGCAACATGCCGGCGGGCGCCACGTGGGCGCTGTACGGGTTCGAATCCGTCATATGGGCGCGGCGTAGCGGCGCTGCAACCGGCACACGCGCAACGCCACCGGTACCGGTACCGGCAACTAGAATGGACGGGTAGCAGGCCGCAGCGCCTTTCGGGCCATGCAACCCGGTGCGGCATGAGGTGCGCGTCAAAGGAGGGCGTCTGGACATCCTGATCGTGAAACACGGCGCGTTGGGCGACGTGGTGCGCACTTCCTGGTTGCTTCCGGGCTTGCACGACCGCTTCGGGCCGGCCACGCGGGTTGATTGGCTCACGGCGCCCGGCGCCGCGGACCTCCTGCGCTTCAACCCCTTCGTCGAGCGCGTACTCACGACCGCCACCCGGCTACGCCCGCGCTATGGATGGGTGCTCTCGCTGGACGACGAGCAGCACGCGATCGAGGCGGCGAGCTCCGTGAACTGCGAACGCCTTTCCGGCGCGCTGCTGCGCGATGGCCGTCACGATTACACCGAAGACGTGGCGCCCTGGTTCGACATGGGACTGCTGTCACGCCTCGGCAAGACGCGGGCCGATGCCATCAAGGTGGAGAACACGGCGTCCCACTCCGCCCTGTTCGGCTCGATGCTGAGCGTGCCGATCACGCACGCCACTTTCTTCAACAGCTCATCGCGGGAGGCCCGCTGGAAGTCCGCGCTGCGCCGCGGCTCGGACGGCGCCGTGTTCGGGATCAACCCCTTCGCGGGCGGGCGCTGGCCAGCCAAGGCCCTGCCCGCATCGGCCTTGTCGGAGCTGCTCCAGCACTTGCTCGGAGACCCGGCGTTGGGCGTGGGCCGCATCGCGCTGTTCTCGGAGGAGCGCGCGCGCGCCGAAGCCCTGCTCGCAGGCTTCCCCGCGAGGCTGGCCAGCCGCATCGTGGTGCCGGACACCAGCGAGTCGACGCTGGAGCTCGCCGCGGCCATTCGCGCGCTCGACTACCTCGTGACGACCGACAGCCTGGCCCTGCACCTGGCAGTGGCCCAGTCGGTCCCGAGCCTGAGCTTCTACGCACCGACGTCGGCGGCGGAAATCGAGACCTTCGGCACCGGCGTCAAGCTGCTGTCGACGGCGCCCGACTACTGCTCCTACCGCGGCGACGCCGACAACACGAGCATCACCGCGGCGCGCCTGCTGCCCTTGCTGCAGGAGCACTGGGCCCGCTGCCGGCCCCGACAGGTTTGAAGCAGACGCACGCTAGACGTCCTGCCACTGCCTGTCCTTGATCTTCGCGTGCCTCACCTGCATGCCGAACTGCGCCCGCGGATGGCCGAAGCACGTCCTCGGGTCGATCTCGGGCAGCCAGCTGCACTGAATGTCGTTCCTCAGGAAGAATGCGTTTGTCGCGAACGCATTGGTGCCGACCAGGCGGTAACCCTTCTTCCTTGCGAGCTTGACGAAGGCCGCCAGCGAAGCTCCGGCGTAATCGGATCCATGCTCGGTGAAGCCGCCCACGAAGTCGTCACGGTAAGGCACGGTGACCGAGCGCTCCGGCCCCCACAGGTGATTGATCTCGGTCACCACCACCCGCGGCGAGATGCTGTCGATCGCGTCCCATAGCCAGTAGTCGACGCCGTCGACGTCGATCGACAGCAGGTCGATGTCGCCCGCGAAACCGTTGCCGGAGATGATCCGGTTGACATTGCCTCGCGTCACCCACTCTCTCACGAACTTCGGCGGCCACACCCTGGTGTTGTGATGCTGTGCGTAGAAGTCCCGCCCCGCCGCCACGTTGTGCTCGTCCCCGTCCACCAACAGGCCGACCCACTTGTGATTCACGATGAGATTGGCGGTATTGCACTCGACCCCGGTGCCGGCGCACAGCTCGACGCAGCGCTTGTCGGTCGTGCCGATCAGGGCGAAGACATACAGGAGGATGCCGTCCTCCTCGTGCTGGGAATGCACGCTGAAGCCGACGTCCTGGAACTTGTAGGGCGCCAGGCCCTGCTGGAATTGCTGCCGGTACTGCGCGAGGAGCGCCAGCTGCTCCGCAGCCCGGGGCGCCGTCTTCGGCGATTCCTGCAGCGCCGCGAGCAGCGGGGCCAGTAACCAACCCCTGCACCTGTGCATGAATGAGCCGAGCATCCGGGCATGTTAAGTGACGGCTGGCCGGGGCGGAATGCCGTGGGGCTTGTGCAGGCGAAACACCAGCAGGCCCGGGCCGAGGTGGCCGAATTCGTCGCTCGCGTAGGACTCGCAATGCACGGGCGAGAAGCCGGCCGCCCGCATCGTCTCCAGCAGGTCCCATCCGAAATCCTGGAACACCAGGGAACCGTCGGTGGACACCGGATTGCCGTGGTACTGAGGGGGCAGCAGGTGCTCGACCGCGTTGCCCGCGAGTGTCGCTCGCACCCTGGTCGTGTCGTTTTCCACGTGGAAGGGGAAGGTGGCGAGCACGGTCCCGCCCCGCTTGAGGACCCGGAAGCACTCCTTGAGGGCTCGCCCAGGGTCGGGAATGTGCTCCAGCACGTCGTTGCTGACGATCAGATCGAACGACCCATCCGGGTACGACAGGTTCATGACGTCTTCATGCCGCACGCCCTTGATCCGCGCCCCTGCCTGGTACTCGGGTCCCAGGTACTCGCTCCCATGGACCTCGGTCGCGTCCAGCTGCCTCACCCATTCGAAGATCGGCGTGACCTGCTCCATCAGGTAGACCCTGGGACGCTCGTACCGGACGGCGGACTGCTGGACCAGCTTGGCGACGAGTCTTTGGCGGTTGTTCATTCCGCAACCGGGGCACACGAGCCGCTCGCGCCAGTTCGGCGTCCGGCTGCCGTCCTCCTCCACCCGGCCATACTGGTAGTCGACCAGCATGGGCATCGTTTCGTTGCAGCAAAGACAGAATCGGCGCAAGTGAAACCTGCCGGACGGGTTCGCTCGCACCGCGTCCGAGCAGCGTTGCGCCAACACCTGCGAGTGCGAGCGCACCGAGGCTTCGACAAAGCCCTGTCGGTCCGACGCCACGAAGACAGCATCGATCCGAAGCAGCCTCGCAACATCGCGGCGCAGCGTTTCCAGCCGGGCCCCGGCCGATGGCCCGAGTGGCGGGGAGAGCCTTGTGCGCAGCCGCAGGTACAGCGCGCCACGGTTCAATACCATCGACCTGATGAACGGCAGGCGGGCCGCCATCTGCTGCAACGCTTTCTTCATGGCGCCTCGTCCCTGCGGGTGTGCGTTTCTGCCGTCATGCGAAGGCCCTCTTCACTCTGCGCGCCGCGCTGCCACAGCGACGGCGCGAACATCAGCCGCAGGACAAGCCGCGCGCGCGCCATTTCGCCATGGGCCAGCCGGTCCAGGATCACCAGCAGCAGGCTGGCCCAGACCACCGGCAGCCAGTGCGGCCAGAACTTGCGTGTGATCCGCAGCCGGTTGATCACGCCGTAACGCTCGGACAGCAGCGACTTGTTGCGGACGCCGCCGCGCGATCCGGTGCTCGCGCCCTCCTTGTGCCGCAAGCGGCTCGCCAGGGCCACCACCGGGCGATACCCCCGCCGGCGGCCGCGCTCGGCCCAATCCATCTCCTCGCAGTACAGGAAGTAGCCCGGCTCCATCAGGCCGACCTGGTCGAGGTATTCCGCGGCGACGTACATCGAGGCGCCGATCGGGTAGTCCAGGGCCAGGCTCACGGCACTTCCGTCCGCGGGCAGATTCTTGGCGTGCCAGCCGACGCCCAGCCAGCGGCGGTAGATGCCGGCCACGCCCTGGACACGCGCCGGCTCGTCCCATTCCAGCAGCACGGAACCGCAGATCCCGGCGTCCGGCACGCTGCCATGCGCCGCGACGAGCGCATCGAGCGCGCCGGGCTGCGCCTGCACGTCGTTGTTCAGGAGCCAGAAGCCGCGCGGCGTCCACCTCTGGCGCGCCCATTCGATTCCCGCGTTGAGGCCGCCCGCGTAACCCAGGTTGCGAGGCAGGCGCAACAGGTGTACCGCCAGCACCCCGTCGCCCGGTCGGGGATCGATGAAGCCAGGCTCGGCTCCCGCAGGCCGCCAGTGCGGCAGGCGAGCGCGCAGGTACTGCTCGATTTCAGGCACGGACGCGTCCGTGGAAGCGTTGTCGCATACGACGACACGCATCGGCGTGCCGCCCAGCGCGAACAGGCTCTCCAGGCACAAGAGGGTGTCGCGCCAGCCGTTCCAGTTGACCACCACGGCGCAGATGGCCCAGGCGCTGTCGTTTCCGGCGGCGGGCAGCATGATCAGAAACCTGCCGTACCGGGTTCGGCGCCGCCCGACGCGGACACGGACAGCGCCTCGAGCGCTTGCAATGCCTGCGTTTCGACGGGCACGACCCGGCCCCCGGCCAGCTCCCACACCGCATCGGCCACCTGGACCGGCGCTGGCCGGTGCGACACGACCACCACGCCGGTGGTCGCGGCAAGCTCCTTGAAGGTGGCGAGCAGTTGCTGCTCCGTTTCCGCATCCAGGGCCGCCGTGGGTTCGTCCAGCAGCAGGTAGTCGCAATCCATGTAGAGCGCCCGTGCCAGCGCGAGCCGCTGGACCTGCCCGCCCGAGAGCCCCCGCCGGGCATCCAGCAGGTAGTCCAGTTGCCCCGGCAGCCCGCGCACCATTTCGTCGAGGTGCGCCCGGGCGAGGGCTCGCCACACGGCCTGGTCGTCGATCGCCTCCGGCGGCAGGCCGAAGGCCACGTTGGCGCGGATGGTGTCCGGGAATACCGCCGGTTGCTGCCCGGCGTAGGCCACGCGGCCGACCAGCGCCTGTTTGTTCGCGATGCGCTCGCCATCCAGCTCCACCATCCCGGAGGCCGGGGTACGCAGCCCCGCCATGATCTCCAGCAGCGTGCTCTTGCCCGCGCCCGAACGGCCTTTGATCGCGACCAGCGCGCGCCGGGGCAGTTCGAAGTCGACGCCCTGCAGCACCGGCTTGCCCGGGGTGTAGGCATAGCTCACGTCCTCCAGCCGCAGGGACCCTTCCGGCGCGCCGCTGCGGCCCCGGCCGGCCGCGGCTGGCGTGGCGGGACTGGCCAGCACCTTCGCCACCCGTTCGACGATCGCACCCGCGAAGCGCATGACCTGCACGCTGGCGACCACCCGGTTGATGCCCAGCAGCAAGCGGAAGCCGGCAACGCCGAACACGCCGATGCTCACCACCAGCGTCGGTTCCAGCCCGGCGTCCGCCTGCGCGTACACCACCACCAGCAGCGCGCCGACGAGAGCGACTTCCAGTGCGAACCGCGGCGTGGCGGCGAGCATCTGGAACGCGCGATTCGTCGCGCCCAGCCGCGCGAGCTGACGTTGCAGGTGCGCCACCGCGCGCAGCCCCGCCGAGTAGATGTACATCTCCCGCAGATGGCCGAAGATGCCGGTCAGCAGGCGCAGGCGTTCGTCCTCGACCTGGTGCCGGTTGCGCCCGAGCCGCAAGACGACGCGCCGGCTCACCAGGACCAGCACGCCGGTGATGACCCCGAGCGTCGCGAGCATGCCGGCGGAGAACAGCGGCTGCGTGAGCAGCAGGAACAGCACCAGCGCCACCATCAGCGTGCCTTCGGCCAGCAAGGTCAGCCCGGGCAGCAGCAGGTTGTGCGAGATCGCGGCCATGCCTCCCGTCAGAAGGTTGATGCTGGCACTGCCGTCGCCGCGGCTGGTCACCTCGTAGTCCTGCCCCAGGATCGCCGCGAGTGCCTTCACGCTCAGGTGCGACTGCACGCCAAAGGCCAATCGGGCTTCCAGCCAGGCCAGGGCGGCCATCAGCGCGTTCTTGCCGACGTAGACGATGCCGCAGATCACCGCCAGGATCCGCAAGTCCGCGTTGCCCGCCTTGCCCGCAACCTCGGTCAGCCAGAATCCCGGCGGCATCGCTCCTGCCTGGGTAATGCGCAGCAGCACGACGCCGAACAGCGCAAGCCCAAGCACCTCCAGCACGGCTGCCGCGAGATTGCCAACGACCAGTGCCACCGCGCCGAGGCGATGGTAGGGAGCCAGGTGGCGCCAGAGTTGCAGGTAATGGGCTGTCACGGGGATACGGAATGCGGCGTCAGGCCAGGGGGGCCGGTTCGTCCACGAAGTTCTTCCTCGCCAGGCGCATGATCGCGGCGTGCCGCGCGTCGATGGCAACGGCCAGGTCCGGAGCGGCTGCGATGAAGCCTTCGATGCGCCCTGCCAGCTCCGCGGGATCGTCGAAGATGGCGGGAGAAAGCAGCAGCGACTGCGGCAGCTCGAAATGGCTGTACAGGCCTTCGAACTTGTCGTGGTACGTCAGGGCGAGCGCCGGCACCCGCATGCCCAGCGCCGCGATCGCGAGGTGCATGCGGCCCGTGATCACCGCGTCCAGGCTCCCGACGAGGGCCTTCAGGTCCGCCGCGCTGTGGCAGCCGTCCAGGAAATGGGCCTCGGCGTCGCCGCGCGCCTGCAGCAGTTCATGCACACGCCGCAGGCAGGACAGGTCACCGAACTGCTCGCGGTAGTCGTGCGGCAGCAGCATCCAGCTCACGTCGCGGCGGGCCGCCACTTCGCACAGCGCCCGGGTGAGGCTGGCGGCCATCCGTTCGACCCAGGCCGCATCGGGGTTGCGAACGAGCATGGGGTGCGCGTTCACGCCGACCACCTTGCGGCCGAGCGCGCGCTGCCGCTCGATCCAGGCCGCGGCAGCCGGATCCGCGTGTCCCGGCTCCAACAGGAACGCCGCGTCGGCCACCAGCTGCGGATGCACGGGCGCGAACGCCTGGATCCTGCGCAGCGAGATCGGATCCCGCATGTTCAGGCGGACCCGCCGGTCGAGCCGCTGGAACACCGGCTTCAGCTCGGGCGCGGGGTCTTCGCCGAAGCTGCAGCCCAGGATGGTCGCGCGGACGCCGGTGCGCGCCGCGAGGTCCGCGGCGATCAGCATCAGTGCGGGAATGCGGGGTCCGAACCGGCCGTCGACGATGTCCGCTCCCAGCGCGACATAGGTGTCGTAGCGGCGTTCCCCCAACAGCTTCGCGGCCGCGGCCGCGAAGTCGCGGTCGGCGCCGATCGCCACGGGATGGAAACCCATCGCCGCCGCGATCCGCTCTCCCTCGCCTTCGCAGAACATGTCGGCTTGCGCCTGCGGGGCGACGGACCGCGCCGCCTCGAGCACGGCCGTGATCATCGCGTCGTCACCGCGCGAACCGACGATCGCGCCGGGATCGGAAGGGAAGACCAGGATCCGGTGGGAAGCCTGGGTGCTTTCCGGTGCAGGCGCGACCGGCGCTGCCTGCTCCTTCCAGTTGCGCAGCATCAGCCGCCACTCGGTGCGCGCCCGCTCGCGAACCTCCGCCTCCCACCTTCTCACGCTGGCCTTGTGCCGGTAGGCGCGGATGCCCTCGAGCACGGGCCTGGGCAGCGCTGCCTTGATCCAGTCCTGCGACCAACTCAGGAACTGCGACATTCAGGTCTCCCGCAAGGCAGGCGCGGCGTCCTGCCGCCGCGGCGCCTGCAGCCCCAGCCGCAACGCCTGCTCCATGGCCTCGATGGAAAAGCGTCCCTGCACGTAGTCCACCTGCCTGCGCGAGGCCTGCTCCCAGCGCTCGTCGTCAGCCAGCAGCGCACAGATCTCTTGGGCCAGGACAGTCTCGTCGTCGGAGACCGCCACCACCGACTCCAGGCCTTCCAGCCCCTGCGCCCCCACCGGCGTGGTCACCAGCGGGATCCCGTAGTGCAGGGCCTCGATCACCTTGCCTTTCATGCCGGCGCCGACGCGCAGCGGCACGACGGCCACTCGGGCGCTGGCGTAGAACTGCAGGAGCCGCTCGTCGGCCACGTAGCCCGTGACACTGACGTCGTCGCCCGCCAGCCGCTCGACTTCCTCCGTCGGATTGGAGCCGACCAGCCACAGATGGACCTGGCCGGCTGCCTTGGCCCTGACCAGGGGCATGACGGCCTGCACCAGCCACCTGGCCGCGTCCACGTTCGGCGGATGGCCGAATCCGGCGACGAACAGGATGTCACTGCGCTGCCCGGGTCCCTGCACGCGCGGCACCTCGTCGAAGAAGAAGATCGGCAGCAGTTCGGCCCGCGCGGCGGGGTCCGCGGCGCGCACCGCATCGGTCTCGACCGAGGTCAGGTAGTAGACGACGTCCACTTGGCGCCAGATCGACTCTTCCGCCTTCCGCATCTTTTCCGCCTCGCGGCGCGCCGCCTCGGAGCCGAACACCCGGTGTTCCATGAGCAGGCGCGCGTGATGCACGTCGTGGCCGTAGTAGAGGATCTTCGCGCGGCTGCGCTTGCGCAGGAGGGGCAGGAACTCCGGGGCGACCGTGGGCCGGCTCAGGAGTACATAGTCCAACCGGTGGTGGTTCGCCGCCAGCCAGCCCGAGAAGTTGTTGCTGACCTCGTCGCCGACGATCACCTCGATCCCGGCCTGCTGCAGCAGGTCCGCGTAGTCGGGATCGTAGAACTGGTTCTGCGGCCAGAACTTGACCACGAGCCCCATCTTCACCAGGGCGCGCATGACGCACCACATGGTGCGGGAGCCGGCATCGCGGTCCGGCTGCGGGATGTAGTGATCCACCACCAGGATCATCTGGCGGACCGGTGGCCGGTCGTGGCTGCGAAGCACGTCCCAGTAGCGCTCGAAGTGCTCCGCCTCCAGGACGTCGCGCCAGCGCTGCCCGAACTTCTTCTGGTTCACGGGCTGGTATGCCTTGACGCCGCGGGATTCGTCGGTGCCATGCGAGATGCCTTCGTGGTGGACCACCACGGAACGCGGCTGGTACAGCACCCGCTTGCCGGCGGCGCGCACGCGGAAGGCGAGGTCGGTGTCCTCGCAATAGGCGGGCACGTACAGCTCGTCGAAGCCTCCCAGCGAGCGGAAGAGCGCCGCCGGGATCAGCAAGGATGCGCCGGAGCAGTAGTCGACTTCCCGCACGTAGTTGTAGGGGCTGCGCGCGGGCGAATCGAGGCAGCCGAAGTTCTCCGCGCTGCCATCCCGCCAGACGACGCCGCCGGCTTCCTGCAGGCGGCCGTCCGGATACACCAGCATGGAGCCCACCAGGCCGCAGTCCGGCTCGGTGGCGAACAGGTCCAGCATCCGGTCCAGCCAGCCCGGGGTGACTTCAGTGTCGTTGTTCAGGAAATAGAGGTACTGCCCGCGTGCCTCGCGCGCGGCGGCATTGCACGAGCGAACGAAGCCGAGGTTGACCTCGTTCTCGAGGAAGCGCAGCCCGGCGACCTCCTTGAGGCGAAGGATCTGCGGGTCTGCGGACGCGTCTTCGGCCACGATCACTTCGACCGGCGCCTGCGGCATGTGTGCATGGATGGAGCGCACGCAGGCCAGGGTGTGTTTGATGTTCCCGTAGGCGGGAATGATGATCGACACCAGCGGGTCCGGCACGGACGGAAACCGGATGGACGCGAGCACTTCGTCGACCTGGTCGTTCTCGATCGGGTTGACCTGGACAGCGATCCGGCGCACGCGGCCCTTTCGCTTCCAGATCTCGTAGTTCTTGTCGCCCTTGAAGATCCAGCCGGTGACGGCATACAAGGCGTAGGCGCAGCGGTTCTTCCACCGGACGGGCAAGGGCGCGAACACATAGCAGACATGCGCCGCCTTGCGCAGCCATGTGCGCGTGCTGCCGAACAGGCTTTGCCGTCGGTCGCGAATCAGTGACATCGCACGCATGGCGTCATGGAATCGGTGGCGTCGTGTTCCTTGCGCATCGCCGGCACGGGGCCTAGATCTCGCGCTCCCACGGCAGTCCGGAGCGGCCCCGGATCTTGCCGCAGTCCAGCCGCGACCTGCCCGCCAGCACGTCGTCGGCCTTGCCGACGAGCACGGGGTTCAGAGCGCGATAGTACTTGTAGTACACCTCGCCGCTGTCGTACACGTACGCCTTCATCTCGGCCCGCAGATACGTGCGCACCTCGCCGTTGGGCAGCGCCTGGCTGTCCCGGTCGCCCCCCGGGGGGAACAGGCGCGGGCACTGGGCTTCCAGCGCCTTGAAGACGGCGTCGTGGCGGTTGGCCGGCAGGGCGCCGGGCGCGGCGCCCTGCCGGCGCGCGAGCTGGCACAGCCAGAATCCCGATTGCGAGCGCTCCCGCGGCGTCTTGTCGCCCAGCCCCATGTCCGCCAGCCCGCGCGAAGCCAGGAAGCGGCATGCCCCAGGGACCAGCGCCAGCTGGTACGGCGCCAGCTGCTGGTCGATCGCCCCGGACACGCCGGCGTTGGGCAGCCGCTGCGGCGTCAGCATGCCGGGCACGGCCGGCGCCAGCAGGGTCAGCGATCCCGGGTCCGCCTTCGCCAGTAAATCCGCGGTGCGGCGGCCGTCCGCGGTGACGCGGTCCGGGAACGGGGCGTTGTGCAGGCTGATCCAGCGCGACTGCGGATGGAACATGGGCGCCAGCAGCGAGTAACTGATGGCGGACAGCGTCACGTAGGTAGCCGGTCGCGCCCGCGATTCGGGCGGAACGTCGACGTGGAAATAGGGCGGCTCGTTCCACGAGGCCATGGTCCAGGCTCGCCACGGGATGCTTTGCTGCACGACGAACGCCTGCAACGCCACCATGCCCACCGCCAGCGCCAGGCGCATCGCCCGCGTCAGCGGCAGCAGCCATGCCAGCCCCACGCACACCGGCCCCACGATCAGCAGGCCCGCCAGGAAATAGCGGCCGTTCGCCGTGGTCGCGAGCCATGGCACGAAGCCGGTCGCCAGGGCCGCCGCCAGGATGAACACGGTGCGAGCGCCGGCCCTGCGATGCGTCCCGTCGCCGGCCTCCGCCCCGCGCCGGCGCGGTGCCAGCGACATGGCGGCCACCAGCACCAGCAGCGCCAGGACGAAGATGAAGCGGAAGTCCGGCGCCATGATCTCGACGTACACGTTGGCGTCGGGGGCCGCCATCGCGACCGGGCGCGACAGGGCTTCGAGCCAGTTGTCGGGTTGGAAACGCACGCGTCAGCCCGCCCATCCGACCCATGCGCGCAGCGGCGCGAACCAGTGGTCGTAAAAAGGAAACAGCGGGTTGCCAAAGTGCCGCCAGAGCAGCCAGCCCCAATAACCATATCCGAGCAGGAATCCCGCCAGCGTGCCGATGCTTCCCAGCAGCACGGCCGCCAGCCGGCGCCGCGGGCCGCGCGCGCATAGCAGCCAGAGCCCCGGCATGAACACGGCCAGCGGGCCGTTGCTCAGTTTCACCGCCACCGCGAGGCCCGTGCACAAACCTGACAACAGCACCCAGCGGCATGCCGCCGCCGGACCCGGGTCGCCAGTCCGCGTCACCGGCTCCATCGCCAGCGCCACGGCCCAGACCAGCGGCGCCGCGGCCAGCAGGTCGTTCATGCTGGAGCCGAACGCCGACAGGACCACGCTGGACATGAAGGCGAGCGCCACCGCCAGCACGCGCATGGCGAAGTCGAACATCGTCGCGCCCGGAACACAGCCACGGGCGAGCATCCAGACCGGCCACACGACGATCACGTGCAGCGAGGCGAGCACGGCCCCGGCAGCAGTCCCGGTCCAGCCGCCGGCAGCCATCCTGTAGACCGGCCAATACAGATAAGGCGACTGGAACGACTGGTACCCGGCGCCCAAAAAATCGCGATCGAACCGGTGCTGCTCCGCCGTCCAACCCAGGTAGATGTGATGATTCAGCGCGTCCCAGCCAAGGCCCAGTTCTCCCAGCGATAGCGGAATTGCCAGGAAACAGCCCCAGGCCGCGAGACACACCAGCACCACCTCCCAGCGCAGCAGCGCGGCCGGCACGGCACGCTCCAGCAGGGGCGGATGCGGCTGCCTCATGAGTCGGATTCGCGCTCCGACGAGGCCCAGCTGAAATTCAAGGCCCCTGCAAACAGGGAGCCGGCTGCGACCTGGGCGCCGAGGATGATCAGCGTCACCGCGGGGATGGCTACCCGCATGGTCTGGACGGGATCGAGCGGTCCGAACCCGGCGGCGCCCCAGTCCCACGTCAGCCAGGCCGACCAGGCCAGGCCCACCGACATCAGCAGCATGCCGGCCAGCAGCCCGTTCTCCAGCTTCAGGTAGGGCGACAGGCTGGTCAGCCACCGCTGCGGCGGCACCACGCCGGACATGATGCCCACCCATTTCGTCAGCAGCGCCAACTGGACGATCTGCGCTCCCAGCACGGTGGCGGCGGCCATGTAGAGAAGCGAGTGGATGCCCAGCGGGAGCGCGCCGTGCGTGCCGGTCGCGCCGAGCGCGAACCCGCCCAGGCCGACCGTCATGAGGGCCAGGCCCGGGTACAGGAACAGCCAGCGCGGACAGAACAGCAGGAGGAAGCGCAGATGCCGCCAGCCGTCGCGCCAGGTGCGCAGATGCGGCGGACGGTCGCGGCCATCGGGACGCAGGGTCGTCGGAACCTCCTCGATCCGCAAGCCGGCCAGCGCTGCCTTGGCGATCATCTCGCTGGCAAATTCCATGCCGGGCGACACCAGGCCCAACCGGTGCATGACCTCGCGCGAGAAACCGCGCAGGCCGCAGTGGAAATCGCCGATGCGCGCGCGGAAGAACAGCCGCCCGAAAAAGCTCAGCACCGGGTTGCCCAGGTAGCGGTGCAGCGGCGGCATGGCCCCCGGCGCGATCCCGCCGCGAAAGCGGTTGCCGATCACCAGTTGCGCACCGCCGCGCAGCGAGTCCACGAAGGCCTGCAAGGCCGAGAAGTCGTAACTGTCGTCGGCGTCGCCCATGATCACGTAGCGGCCCCGGGCGGCGCCGATGCCGGCGCGCAAGGCGGCGCCGTAGCCGGGTCGGGGCACGTGGATCACGCGCGCGCCGGCCTGGCTCGCCAGAGCCTGCGAGCCGTCGGTGGAGCCGTTGTCGGCCACCAGCACTTCGCCGGCGACCCCTGCCTGCGCCAGGAACCGGCGCGCCGCCTGGACACAGCTTGCCACCGTGCGGGCTTCATTCAGGCATGGCATGAGCACCGTGAATTCGACGCAGCTCACGGACTCGGCCGGGGTTCCGGCTGCGGGCTCGGCGGAAATAGCGACCATGGCTCTCATATACCAGAAGGATCGCGCGGAGCGCAAAGTGAACGAGCGGCCCGAAGGCCGCTCGTTCACAGGCTAGCCGGACTCCCCTGGCCGGATTGGGCGAGGGGAACCGCGCGGGGCGTGATCAGTTGCCGCGGCAGGAACCGGGCAGGAACTTCAGCGCGACGTCGGTACCGTCGGTGGCGCTACCGCACCTCCACTTGCCGACCGTCGAGCCGGCGGTCGGGGCAGTCGTGCCGTCGACCAGGAACGGCTTCAGGGTGACCTTGCCGCCCGCGCTTCCGTCGTCCTTGTTCGGGATCCCCTTGCTCGTCACCGTGATCATGCCGGTGCCGTCGGTCTCGACCTTCGACACATACTGGGACGAACCGGCAGCGGCGGTCTGTTCGCAGCCCCAGGCGCCAGCGGCGGGCAGCGCGGTGGCCGACTGGATCACTTCCGTGATCGAGGTACGGCAGCTGGAGGCGGCCAGGATCACTTCGGACATCTTCGCCCGCTTCGTGTAGTCCTGATACGCGGGCAAGGCCACGGCGGCCAGGATGCCGATGATCGCGACCACGATCATCAGTTCGATGAGGGTGAAACCCTGTTGCATACGCTTCATGTGTCCTCCGGAAAGTGAAAGAAGCGGGATGAAACCGCAATTGCTGTGCCATCAGCAAATTGAATGCTTTAGTAATCGTTATTGGCGTGCTTCAGCGATGAAAGTGTCAAAAACGGTCGAGTTGCCACGCGGATCCGACATTTCTTGTCAGCCATCGGCGGCAACGGGGCGCAGCCAAACTACTTGATGCACACCGCCCGGACCTGCTTCAGGTCCGTCAGCCCCATCATCACCTTCTCCATGCCGTCCATCTTGAGGGTGCGCATGCCGGTCTCGACGCAGGCGGCAAAGAGTTCCGCCACCCGCGAGCGCTCCTGGATCAGGTGCTTGATGTTGTCGTCGGCCACCAGCAGTTCGTGCAGGCCGAGGCGGCCCTTGTAGCCGCTCTGGCGGCACTTGTCGCAGCCGCCGGCCTTGTAGAACCTGAGCCGCCCGTCCCGGCCATGGAGCTTCAGCCAGCCTTCGTACAGCTTGCGGGCCTCGCCGGCGTAATCGGCCTTCCAGGCCGTGGTGTTGCGCAGCTCTTCGGCGTACTCGGCGACGAACAGCTTGATCTCTTCCTGGTCGGGCTGGTACTCCTGCTTGCAGTCGCACAGCTTCCTGGCCAGCCGCTGCGCGAGGATCCCGAGCAGGGCGTCGGCGAAGTTGAACGGGTCCATCCCCATGTCAAGCAGGCGCACGATGGACTCCGGGGCGGAGTTGGTATGCAGCGTCGAGAACACGAGGTGGCCGGTCAGCGAAGCCTCGACGCCCATCGAGACCGTCTCGTGGTCGCGCGATTCGCCGACCATGATGATGTCCGGGTCGGCGCGCAGGAAGGCGCGCATCACGGTGGCGAAGTCGATCCCCGCCTTCTTGTTGATCTGGACCTGGCGCAATCCCTTCTGCGTGATTTCCACCGGGTCCTCCGCCGTCCAGATCTTGGTCTCTGGCGTGTTGAGGAACTTCAGGATCGAGTGCAGCGTCGTGGTCTTGCCCGAACCGGTCGGGCCGCACACGTAGAACAGCCCGTAGGGCTTGCTCACGGTCTTCTCGAGCCGTTCGCGGCTGTGCACCGTCAGGCCGAGCTTGTCCAGCGGGATCGGCTCGCCCGCGGCCAGGATCCGCATCACGACGTCCTCGACGCCCCCGGCGGACGGAATCGTCGCCACCCGAAGCTCGATGTCCAGCGGCCCGAACTTCCTGAACTTGATCTTGCCGTCCTGCGGTTTGCGCTTTTCCGAGATGTCCAGGTCGCACATGATCTTCAGCCGCGTCACCAGGGCCTGGCGGAAGTGCGCCGGCACCTCGATGTACGGCTGCAGGCTGCCGTCGATGCGGAAGCGGATGCCGGTCTTGGCCTTGCCCGGCATCGGCTCGATGTGGATGTCGGACGCCTTCTGGTGGCAGGCGTCGACGATGACCTTGTTGACGAACTTCACCAGTTCGTTGTCCGCAGCGGCGCTCTCCAGCGCCGTCTCGTCGCCGTTGTCGTCCTCCAGCGCGCCGCCCATGTCGGCCAGCAGGTCGTCGATCGACGCCTCCTTGTCGCCGCCGTACAACTGGAACAGCGTCTCGTCGAATTCCGCCTGCGTGGTCACCCGGTAGGCGAACTTCGCGAAGCGCGGGAACACCTGCGGCACCACGCGCGAACTTCGCACCGCCTCCGGATCGGTGCACATGATCACGAGCCCGTCGGGCGACTCCTCCAGCGGGATCCAGCGGTGCTCCTGGACGAATTCGCGCTTGAGCGGCCCCTGCAGCTGCTCCGAGCGGATGCGGCCCTCATTGAACGGCTCGTACGGAACGGAAAAGAACTTCGACAGCGAGGTCCCGATCTGCGCCGCCCGGATGCTGAAGTTCGCCATCAACAGGCGCTCGACCGGCTCGCCCTGCTCGCGCGCCTTCTGGATGCACTCCTGCAGCTCGGCGGCCGTCATCACGCCGTCGTTGACCAGCGCGTCGTATTTCGTGGCGCGTCGCCGCTGCTCGTCGGCGGCCTTCTGCATGCGCTGGCGGATCGCGGTCGCCAGCGTCTTGCACAGCTGGGTCGCGCCCTCGACCTCGAGCTCGCCGAAGGGCTGATCGTTCTTGTTGTTGATCACCTGCAGCACGCCGTGCAGCTTCTCGCCTTCGGTGATCGGCAGCACCAGCATCTGCTTGGTGCGATAGCCCGAGCGCTTGTCCACCTCCTTCAGGAAGGTGAGCGACGGGTTGATGCGCAGCAGCGCATCGTCGTCGTACACGTCCGCGATGTTCAGCACCTTGGCGCTCAGGGCGGCGTACCCGGCCAGGCTCTGCGCGCTGATCGGCAGCTTCAGGTCGCGGCTGGTGTTCAGGCCGGTCTTCACCTTCGAGACGATCGCCGTGCGGTCCTCGTTGACGGCGTACAGGGTCAGCCGGTCGGCGTTGAGCAGCTTGCAGATGTCCTGGCTCGACTCGAGCATGATCTGCTCGACGTTCTCGGTGTCGTGGATGCGGGTCGAGACCTGCTGCAGCCGGCGATAGAACAAGGCTTCGAACGAGACCCCGCGCTTGTCGGGCGGCAGCTGTTGCGACTCGATGAACGCGAGTTCGGAGTCGGCCGGCTTGGGCACGGCGCTCACAGTTCGAATTCCTGGCCGGCGTGCAGCCAGCGGATGTCGTGGACCACGTTCTGCCCGATCGGCTGCGTCTGGTCGAAGCGCTGGATCTCGCTCATGATCAGGTCGGTCTCGGCCGGCTTGGTGTGCATGATGTAGATGGGAAAGCTCTTGGTCCGGTCGATGTGGTCCAGCTCGTTGGCGAGCACGCGCGGCGACAGGTGCAGGCTGCGCTCGGCAAGGTCCCTCTCACGGTTGCTGAACGCCGTCTCGATGACCAGGGCGGCCACGTGCAGCTGGTTCAGGCGGCGCCAGAACGCCGGGTTGCGCTCCGTGTCGCCCGTGAAGACCCAGCAGCCGTCCCCGGCCGTCACCGCATAGCCGACGGCCGGCACCGTGTGGACCGCGGGCAGCACCTCGATGTGCTTGCCCCCGAGGTGCAGGGTCTGGCCGACGCGCACCTCCCGGAACTGCACGAAGGGGGCCTGCGGCGACGGGATGCGGGTGAAATCGGGCCAGATCACGTCGTTGAACAGGTGCGTCTTGAGCGCGGCGATGGTTCCGGCCAGCGCGTGGACCTGCACCGGCCGCGTCAGTCCCGCGGCGATGGCGTCGATCATCAGCGGCAGCGCCGCGACGTGGTCCAGGTGCGAATGCGTGAGCAGGACATGCTCGATGCCGCGCATCTCGTCCAGCGTGAGATCGCCCACGCCGGTGCCGGCGTCCAGCAGCACGTCGCGATCGATCAGGAACGACGTCGTCCGGCAGTCCCTGGCGATCGCACCCGAGCAGCCCAGCACCCGCACCTTCATGTCGGCCCCCGCGCGGCGCAGGGGCACCGGTGGCCGCGCCCGCGGGCACCGACGAGGGAAGGTGAGCTTGGGCGCCCCATGGATTCCTCACTTGGTCTCGAATCTGCTCGTGCCGTCCCATTCGGGGTCGAAGGGCAGCGTCCGCAGCGAGGCTACACGCTGGGCATAGAGCTCGTAAAGGTATTTCTTCGGATTCATCCGCCGCAGATTGAGCAGCAGCAGGTCGCACTGGTCCCAGTCCTGGTCGCGGTAGGCCCTCAGGAACGCCGCCCAGGTCCTGAGTTCCTCCTGAGCCGCCTTGTCGATGCGGTCGGCCGGCGCGGCCGGCCAGTAGATGGCCACGCTCTGCTCCTTGCCCTTCACGCGGACGCGGTCGATTTCCTGCCACGCGAAGTCCGGCGCCTGGCTGCGCGTCGCTTCGCTGGCGATGATGTCCACGCCGTAGACCTTCGAGAGCCCCTCGAGCCGCGAGCCCAGGTTCACGGCATCGCCGATCACGGTGTAGCTGCGCCGGATGTCCGAGCCCATGTCGCCGACGAACATGAGGCCGGTGTTCAGGCCGATCCCGACGCCGATTTCCGCCATGCCCCTGGCCCGCTGCTCCTCGTTGATCCGGCGCACGGCGTTGGCCATTTCCAGCGCGCACTTCACCGCGTAATGCGCCGGCTGCGGAATCTCGACCGGGGCGCCCCAGAACGCCATCACGCAGTCGCCCATGTACTTGTCGATGGTGCCGCGATTGCCGCGGATCACGTCGGTGAGGCGGTTGAACAGCGTGTTCAGCAGCTCCTGCACCTGCGCCGGCTGCAGCTTCTCGGACACCTTGGTGAAGTTGCGCATGTCGCAGAACATCACCGTCAGCTCGCGGCTGGCCGCCTTCATGCTGTAGCTGTCCGGGTCCTTCACCATTTCGTCGACCAGTTCCGGCGGCACGTAGGTGCCGAACAGGTTGGCCAGCTCGCGCTTGCTGCGGCTCTCGACGAAATAGCCGTAGCTCATGTTGAGCGCCGAGGTGACCAGGGCCATCGACAGCGCCGCCGCCAGCGGCAGGACCAGCCCGCCGCCCGAGTACAGGGCGAAATTCAGCCCCGCCACCGCGGCGATCGCGAGCACGCTGAGGATTACCGCGCGGCGCGCCGTCAGCAGCGGCAGGCCCACCGCCAGCAACAAGCCGGCCAGCACGATGACGACGACGTCGTAGCCGGTGGCGTAATCGGGCTTGACCGCCAGGCGGTTGTCCAGAAGCCCGGACAGCAGGTTGGCATGGGTCTCGACACCGGCGTACGCCTCGCCAACGGGCGTGACCCGGTGATCCAGCAGGCCGGGCGCCGTGGTGCCCACCAGGATGACCTTGCCCTTGAGGCTGCCCGCCGCCACCCGCTTTTCCAGCAGGTCCGTCGCCGAGATGTAGCGGAAGGAGCCCCCCGCCGGCCCGCCGAAGCCGCGGAACGGCACCAGGGTCGTGATCCCCTCGGCCACGGGAATGGCAAGCGACTTCTGGCCCAGGCGCAGCCGCACGCTGTCCAGGTTGTGGTACGTGCGGGCGACCGAGCCCTCGGGCGGGAAGCCGGGCTCCACCGACGGCAGGCCGGTCAGCGTACGGAACATCGCGAGCGACAGCGATTCGTAGTAGCGGTCCCGGTACTCCGCCAGAAGCGGGATCGAGCGGACCACGCCGTCCGAATCGACATACGGATTGAAGAAGCCGCCCATGGGCGCCGCCTTGGCCAGCGGCGCGATGTTGGCGCCGAAGCCGTTCCAGCTGGTGACCTTGATCGGCCGGCCGCGCATGCTCTCGCGGTCCATGACCGGCGGCGGGAGCACCCCGGCCGTGCGGCCGCCGCGGTCGCTCGTGAAGTAATACCCCAGCACCACCGGCCGCTGGCGCAGCGCGTTGGCGAACAGCGCGTCGTAGTCCAGCGCGGATTGCAGCTGTTCGAGCTTGTGCACGAACCCGGCCTGATCCTTCAGGTCCTCCCTGGCGAGTCGCCGCAGCTGCCGCAGCCCGGAGCTGTCGTCCTGCTCCGGGAATACGACGTCGAAGCCGACCACGCTGACCTGCTGGCGCTCGAACAGTTCGTCCATCAGCTGCGCCAGCCGGTTGCGCGCCCATGGCCAGTGGCCGACCTCGGCCAGGCTCTTCTCGTCGATGTCGACGATCACGATGCGCTCGTCCAGCGTGCGCGGCATGGTCCAGCGCAACCTGGCGTCGTAGATGATGTCGTCGAGCCGCTGCAGCACGCCAATCGGCAGCGTGCCCGTCGCATGCAGGAGCGCGAAGAGCAGCGGCACGAGCGCGATGGCGATCCGCGCTGCGTGTCTTCTGATCGCCTTCATCCGATCATGGGCTGGTCCGCCGGCGCGCGAGCGCGACAGGCCGGGGTCAGCTCTGGACGAACTGCATCTGCGTTCCCGCCAGCTCGAGCAGGTCGCCGTGCCGCAACGGAACCGGCTCGGAGCCGATCACGGTGCCGTTCACGCTGGCGCGGCTGGCGCCTTCGACATGCGCGACGACGAAGCCTTGCGGGCGCTTGGTGATCGAGGCCACCGCGACGCCCGGCTTGCCGATGGTCGTCACCACCTTGACCAGCGCCACCTCGCGACCGGCAGCGGCGCCCGAGAGCACCTTGATGCTGCCATGGACGTGGCTCATGTCGTACGCAGGCGGGGCCACCGGGGCCGCCGCCGCGGGAGCGGGCGCGGCCGGTTTCGCCGGCGCCGGAACCGGCGGCGGCATGGACCCCGGCTTGATGATCATCGTCTTCTCGAAGCTGGCGCCGGGCGCCTCGTTGACGTACTTGATCTTGTACTTGCCGATCTCGACGGTGTCGGAATTTTGCAACAGCTGCTTCTTCACGGCCTTGCCGTTCACGTACGTGCCGTTGGTGCTGTTGAGGTCTTCCAGGTACACATCGTTGCCGGTCATCAGCAGGACCGCGTGCTCGCCGCTTACGGCGAGGTTGTCGATCACGATGTCGTTGTAGGGGCGCCGCCCCAGTGTCGTGCGGTCCTTGCTCAACTGCACTTCCTTGATGACGACACCGTCGATCGAGACGATCATTTTCGGCACGGTCCGCTCCTGTCTGTAAGGCTCATGGGTGGTCCCAATACGGTCGGGCTCATTTTCCCAGCAATCGCGACATCAGCCCGCGCTTTCTGGAACCCTCGCCTGCCAGCGCCAGCAGGACGGAGATGTTGTCGCGGCCGCCACTGGCGTTGGCCGCGGCGACCAGCTGCATCACCCTTTCCTCCAAACTTGCCTCCCGGCGCAGGATGTCGGCGATCCCGCCGTCGTTCACCATATCAGACAAGCCGTCCGAACACATCAGGAAGACGTCGCCGGGCTCCACCTTCTGTTCCGTCACCTCGAGCAGCACCGTGTCCTCCACGCCGAGCGCGCGGGTGACCAGGTTCTTGTTGGCCGAAGTCGCCGCCTGGGCGGCCGTGATCAGCCCGGCGTCCATCTGCTCCTGCAGCAGCGAATGGTCCTTGGTGACCTGGGCCAGCTCGCCGGCGCGCAGCCGGTAGCAACGCGAGTCGCCGATGTGGCCCAGCATGAGCCGGCCCTCCTGGAACACGCCCAGGACCAGGGTCGTGCCCATCCCGCTGTAATGCGGGTTCGAATTGGCGGCGTTGAAGATCGAGCGGTTGGCGTTGTCGACGCAGATTTCCATGGCGCGCCGCACCTCGCGCGCATTGGCGTGGCGGCCGGCCTGGGAAAGCCAGCGTCCGAGCTCCGACCTGATGAACGTGGTGGCCATCCCGCTGGCGATCTCGCCCGCGTTGTAGCCGCCCATGCCGTCGGCCAGGATGGCCAGCCGTGCCGCTTCGTCGACGGCGATGGAGTCTTCGTTGTTCTCCCGCGCGAGGCCCGGGTCAGTCCGAAAGCAAAACTCGTAGTTCATATCTTCCCTGGTCATGGCTCCAGGTCGCTCGGCCCTTCCCGGCGCGGCAGCCGGTCGGACGCGGGTGGTCTGCTGACCACCTCGGTCCTGTCGAAGGGCGCAGTCGCGCCATCGCTGCCGCTCGGGGCCGCATCATAGCTGGGTGCGTCGGGCCCGATCGCCGCCGGCTGGACCACGGTCCGTCCGAAGTTTGCGGGCGCCGGCACTGCGCCGGCGGGCGGCGCCAGCTCATCCATGAGTGAGCGCAGGTCGGCGGCGAGCTGCTCGCCGGTCTGGTAGCGCGCCTCGGGCGCCTTGGCCAGCGCGAGGGCGATGATCCGCGCGAGGCGCTCGGGCAGTTGCGGACGCAGCACTCGGATGTCGGGCGCCTGCTCGCTGGCGATCTTGAACATCAGCTCCGCCATCGAATCGCCGCGGAACGGCAATATGCCCGTGAGCAACTGAAAGAGCATGACGCCCAGCGAATACAGGTCGGAGCGGCCATCGACCTTCTTGCCGGCGATCTGCTCGGGCGACATGAAACTGGGGGTGCCCAGAACCATGCCGGTCCTGGTCTTGCTGGAGTCGGTGATGCGGGCGATGCCGAAGTCGGTGACCTTGACGGTGTCGCTGTCCGGCTCGTACATGATGTTGGCCGGCTTGATGTCGCGGTGCACCACGTTCTGCCGGTGCGCGTAGGCGAGGGCCTCGGCCACGCGCGCGACGATGCCGAGCACCCGCGGCACGGGCAGCAATTGCCCCTGGTTGCAGAACCCGGCGAGATCGCTGCCCTTGAGGAACTCCATCGCGATGTAGGCCAGGTCGTGCTCCTCGCCGGCGTCGAAGATGGTGACGATGTTCTGGTGCTGCAGCCGCCCCGCCGTTTCGGCTTCACGGAAGAAGCGCTCGCGCGCGTCGACCAGTTCGTCGCCGGAGAACTCCTGTCCGAGCGCCATGGTCTTGATCGCGACCACGCGGCCGATCTTCGGATCCTTGCCGAGGTAGACCACGCCCATGGCGCCCTTGCCAAGTTCCTTGTCGATCTGGTAACGCCCCAGCATCGGCTTCTCGACGGCGCCGTCTTCGAGCAGGATGGTGCCGCCCGGATGCGAGCCGCCGCCGAGGATGACGGTCTCGGACAGGTTGCGGGCCCGATTGAGCTTGGACTTCAGATCCTTGAAGTCCGCGTCCCAGGCGGCCATGTGCTCGTACACCGTCTGCGCCTTGTTGAACTGGCGCTTGCGCTCGAAGTCGAGCGCCAGGTGGTACAGGTTCTCCATCAGCGCGTCGCCCATGGGAACACGGCGGTAGCGGTCGAACGCCATGTCCAGCTGGCCCTGCCCCTGCAGCGCGAGGCCCATCATGCGGTTGGTTTCCGCCGATTCGTCGTCCGACTTCAGCTTGCCGGCCTCGGTGACCACGTAGCGCTTGGTCGTCAGGGCCAGGTGCCCGATCAGCAGCAGCGTGGCCGGGAACATCAGTTGCAGCCACAGCGACGCGCCGGCGAGCAGGCCGAACTCGCTGCCCGCCAGCGCCGCCAGCAGCACGCCGGTGGCGGCGGCGCCCTTGCCCGCCGACAGGCGCGGCAGCAGGCCGATCAGGTAGGCCGCCACCAGCAGGAAGACGCCGAATTCGGCCAGTCCGGCCCACGACGGCCGCACCAGGAAATGCTCGCCCAGGATGCTGGAAGTGATGTGCGCCATCAGCTCCACCGGCGACAGTGCGGCGTAGCCGGGCACCGGGAACTGCGTGCCCACCCCGGCCGCGGTGGCGCCCACCAGCACGATCTTGCCGGCGTACTTCGACGCCGGGATCTTGCCGCCGAGGACGTCGTAGAAGGAATCAGCCGCGAACGCCGGCGCGCCGTTTCGTCCCTTGTAGAACTGCGGCAGCATGCGCGCTTCGTCGGAGGTGCGGATCCGCAGCTTGCCGAGCTGGACGGCTTCGCCGGGCTGCAGTCTCAGGTCGCCCGGTGCCAGGTTCAGGCTGCGCGCGGCGGCCAGCAGGGCCATCGACGGCACGGCCCTGCCGTAGTAATTCACCAGGAGCGCGTCGTCGCGCACGGCGCCGTCGGCGTCGTGCAACTGGTTCAGGTGGCCGACGCCGGCGGCCGCCTGGCCCAGCGCCGGCAACGGGTACTGGCCGCGCACGGCGGGGATCGAATAGCCGTGGTTCTCGTCGAGGGCGTCGCGCGCGACGTACGGCGGCAGCGGCTGGTCGGGCTTGCCACGGGGCTCGCCCAGCGTGTAGACGGCCGGCAGCAGCACGTTGCCCGCCCGTGCAATGCTGGCGGCCAGCAGCGCGTCGGTGTCGAGGCTGCTTTCGGCCTCGGCGATCACCTGCTGCGCCGCGGCACCGGCCTCGGGATCGGGCAGCGCCGCGAGCGCTTCCTTGATCCTGCGGATGAACGCCAGCCCGCGGTCGGTCTGCGGCTCGAAGAAGAACGTGGTGTAGACGATCGTCCTGGCGCCGGCGGCGGCCAGCTTGTCGATCAGCTGGGCGTGCACGTCGCGCGGCCAGGGCCAGCGCCCGATGTTGGCGACGCTCTGGTCGTCGATCGCGATCACCGCGATGCGGTCGGAAGGCTGGCGGCCGGTGCTGGTGCTGCCGAAGTCGTAGAAGCGGCGGTCGAGGGTGCCGATGGCGTCGGTCGCCTGATGCAGGGCCCACACCGCCAGCACGATCGCCAGGGCCACGAACCAGTCCGCGCGCCAGAACGCGCCCCGCCTTGCCGATGATGAAGTGCTCACTGCACGCCCCCTGCAGCCTGACCCGTGCCAGGCGCTTTGCGGGCCCTGGCAGTCGCCCGCATGCTGCCTGCGGGCGCGCAACCGTCAGGACGTTAGCAGAGGCTCATCCGGCGGACAAGTAACTTCTTCACGCCTTTGACACAATCTGTTTCATGCGGTTCACGCCGTCCCGGACCCGGCGCCACGACGGGCCGCCAGGATCTTGCTGATCACCAGGACCATGAACGCGCCGGCGGCGGCGGCGGCGTATTCCCACGCCTTGCCGTCCGGCAGGTGCGGCCGCACGCCCGGGTCGGTGAAGGCCATCTGGCCCGCGATCCAGCCCAGCAGCATGGCACCCAGCGTGATGATGAGGGGGAAACGATCCATCAGCTTGAGCACCAGCTGGCTGCCGGCCACGATGATCGGAATGCTCACGACGAGGCCGAAGATCACCAGCGGGATCTGGTGCGAGCCGGCTCCGGTCGCGGCGCCCGCGATGGCCAGCACGTTGTCGACGCTCATGACGAGGTCGGCCACGATCACGGTCTTCACGGCGCCCCACAGCTTGTCGGAAGAACCGATGTTGCCGTGATGGTCGTCCTCGTCCTGCGGCAGCATCAGCTGCACGCCGATCCACACCAGCAACGCACCGCCGACGAGCTTCAGGTACGGGATCGACAGCAGCGCCAGCGCGAAGGCAATCAGGACCACCCGCAGGACGATCGCGCCGAGCGTGCCGTAGATGATGCCCAGCTTGCGCTGCTTGGGCGGCAGGCCCCGGCAGGCGAGCGCGATCACGACGGCGTTGTCGCCCCCCAGCAGGATGTCGATCAGGATGATCTGCCCGACGGCGATCCAGAAGGTGGCGGTCAGGAATTCTTCCATGCGGGAGTCTCGATGCGAATGGCCGGGTCGGAGAGACGCCCATTCTCCGCGAGCCGCAGGGCTCGCGGATTGTGGATAACCGCAATGCGGTTACAGCAGCGTCTTGAGCAGCTTGCCCATCTCGGACGGGTTGCGCGTCACCTTGAAGCCGCACTCCTCCATGATGGCGAGCTTGGCTTCGGCGGTGTCGGCGCCGCCGGAGATCAGGGCGCCGGCGTGGCCCATGCGCTTGCCGGCCGGGGCGGTGACGCCCGCGATGAAGCCGACGATCGGCTTCTTCATGTTGGCCTTGCACCAGCGCGCGGCGTCCGCCTCGTCCGGGCCGCCGATCTCGCCGATCATGATCACGGCGTCGGTGTCCGGATCGTCGTTGAACGCCTGCATCACGTCGATGTGCTTCAGGCCGTTGATCGGGTCGCCGCCGATGCCCACGGCGCTGGACTGGCCCAGGCCGATCTCGGTGAGCTGCGCCACCGCTTCATACGTCAGCGTGCCGGAGCGGCTCACGACGCCGATGCGGCCCTTCCGGTGGATGTGGCCGGGCATGATGCCGATCTTGATCTCGTCGGGCGTGATCAGGCCGGGGCAGTTGGGGCCGAGCAGCAGCGTCTTCTTGCCGCCCCTGGCTTCCTTGGCCTTCATCCTGGCGCGCACTTCCAGCATGTCGCGCACCGGAATGCCTTCGGTGATGCAGATCGCGAGGTCCAGGTCGGCTTCCACCGCTTCCCAGATCGCGGCCGCGGCGCCCGCGGGCGGCACGTAGATCACCGAGACCGTCGCGCCGGTCTGCGTGGCGGCCTCCTTCACCGACGCGTAGATCGGGATGTCGAAGATCTTCTCGCCGGCCTTCTTGGGGTTCACCCCGGCAACGAAGCAGTTCTTGCCGTTCGCGTATTCCTGGCACTTCTCCGTGTGGAACTGCCCGGTCTTGCCGGTGATGCCCTGCGTGATGACCTTCGTGTCTTTGTTGATGTAGATGGACATGGGAGTGATCCTGATCGTTACGCGGCGACGGCGGCCACGACCTTCTGGGCCGCTTCGGCCATGGTGTCGGCGCTGATGATCGGCAGGCCGGACTCAGCCAGCAGTTTCTTGCCGAGTTCCTCGTTGGTGCCTTTCATGCGCACGACCAGCGGCACGCTGAGGTTCACGGCGCGGCAAGCGGCGATGACGCCCTCGGCGATCGTGTCGCAGCGCATGATCCCGCCGAAGATGTTGACCAGGATCGCCTTGACCTTGTCGTTCTTGAGCATGATCTTGAAGGCCTCGGTCACCTTCTCCGGCGTGGCGCCGCCGCCGACGTCCAGGAAGTTGGCCGGCTCGGCGCCGAACAGCTTGATGGTGTCCATGGTGGCCATCGCCAGGCCGGCGCCGTTCACCAGGCAGCCGATGTTGCCATCCAGGCTGATGTAGGCCAGGTCGAACTTGCTGGCCTCGATCTCGGCCGCGTCCTCTTCGTCCAGGTCGCGCAGCGCGACGACCTCGGGATGCCGGTAGAGCGCGTTCGAATCGAAGTTGAACTTGGCGTCCAGCGCCTTGATGTTGCCGTTGCCCTCGAGGATCAGCGGGTTGATCTCGGCCAGGCTGGCGTCGGTGTCCATGTACACCCGGTACAGCTTCTTGAACACGTCGACGGCCTGCGCCGTGGAGGCGGCCGGAACGCCGATGCCGTCGGCCAGCTGCTTGGCCTGCGCGTCGGTCATGCCCTCGATCGGATCGACGAAGACCTTGATGATCTTCTCGGGCGTCTTGTGCGCCACTTCCTCGATGTCCATGCCGCCCTCGCTCGACGCCATCAGGGCGATCTTCTGCGACGCGCGGTCGGTCACCACCGAGACGTAGTACTCCTTCTTGATGTCGGCACCTTCCTCGATCAGCAGGCGCCGCACCTTCTGGCCCGTGGGGCCCGTCTGGTGGGTGACCAGCTGCATGCCGAGGATCTGGCCGGCGAGGGTCTTCACCTCGTCGACCGAGCGCGCGAGCTTGACGCCCCCGCCCTTGCCGCGACCGCCGGCGTGGATCTGGGCTTTCACCACCCAGACCGGTCCGCCCAGCTGCTGCGCAGCTTCCACTGCTTCCTGCACGGTGAAGGCCGGAATGCCGCGAGGCACAGGCACACCGAAGTTGCGCAAGATTTCCTTGCCTTGGTACTCGTGAATCTTCATCAGGTATCTCTCGAGGAACGGGCCGTGGCCCGACGACGGGCGGCGCCGATGGCCAGCGGCGAGACCGCCAGCAGATATCGGCCATCAACTGTATCATGGTGCAATGCACCAATTTCGCCCGGCCGCGGCGCGAGACGGGATGCCTTGCACAGGATCAAATGATGGCGAAAGTATTCATCGACGGCGAAGCGGGGACAACCGGGCTGCAGATCCGCGAGCGGCTCGCGCAGATGCCGGCGGTCGAACTGGTCAGCATTGCGCCCGAAAAGCGCAAGGACGCGGCGGCCAAGCGCGAGCTGATGGCCGGCGTCGACCTCGTCATCCTCTGCCTGCACGACGACGCGGCGCGCGAGACGGTGGCGGCGATCGACGAGATCCGGCGCGGCACCGGCCGCGCACCGCGCGTGATCGACGCGTCGACCGCGCACCGCACCGCCGACGGCTGGGTCTTCGGCTTTCCGGAACTCGCACCCGGCCAGCGCGAGGCGGTGGCGACGGCCGACCGGGTGAGCAACCCGGGCTGCTACGCGACCGGCGCGATCGCCCTGCTGCGTCCGCTGGTGGACGCGGACCTCCTGCCGCGGGACTTCCCGGTGGCGCTGCCTTCGGTCAGCGGCTACTCGGGAGGCGGCCGCACGATGATCGAGGCGTACGAGCAAGGCCTGGCGCCGGCGTTCGAGCTCTATGCCCTGGGCCTGAAGCACAAGCACCTGCCGGAGATCATGAAGTACACCGGCATGACGCGCCGCCCGATCTTCATCCCGTCGGTGGGCAACTTCCGCCAGGGCATGCTGGTGCAGTTGCCGCTGCACCTGGACACCCTGCCGGGCAAGCCGAAGGCCGGGGATCTGCACGAGGCGCTGGCCCGGCACTACGCGGGCAGCGAATGGGTCACCGTCGAGCCGCCGACGGACAGCGGCAAGCTCGACGCGCTGGCGCTCAACGACACCAACAGGATGGAACTGCGGGTCTTCGCCAACATGGACCACCACCACGCGGTCCTGGTGGCGCGACTCGACAACCTGGGCAAGGGCGCCAGCGGCGCGGCGGTGCAGAACCTGAAGCTGATGCTGTCGCTTTGACCGGCTGCGCGCGGGGCTCAGTCGTCGTCAGCGTTCAGCACCCGCCGGATCACATCGCCGCCGAAGCCCCGGGCGGCCAGGAACCGCGCCTGCCGCGCCCGCTCCCTGGCATCGGCTGGCAAGACGCCGAAGCGCCGCTGCCATGCCTCGCGCGCTCGCTGCAGTTCGGTGGCGCGCAACGCCGTCACGGCCTCGGCGACCAGCGACGCGGGCAGGCCCTTGGCCTGCAGTTCCTGCTTCACGCGCATGGCACCCAGTCGGGGCGCGCGCCGGTGCAGCACCGAATCGACGACGCGCTGCTCGTCGATGAACCCCTTGGCCTGCAGGTCGTCGAGGATGCGCGCGAGCTGCCCCGGTTCTTCCTCGTGCGCGGCGAGCTTGCGTTCGAGCTCGGCGCGCGAGTGCTCACGTGTGCCGAGCAACCGCAGCGCGCGGCCCTTCAGCGAGAGCTGCGCCCCCGGCAGCGGCATGCCGCCTACTCCGCGTCTTCGACGTCCGCGGGCAGGAGCGGAATCCCCAGGGATTCCCGGACCTTGTTTTCAATCTCTCGCGCCAGGTCGGGGTTCTCGCGCAGGAATTCGCGGGCGTTGTCGCGGCCCTGGCCGATCTTCTCGCCGCCGTAGGCGTACCAGGCGCCGGACTTCTCGATGATGCGGGCGTTGACGCCCATGTCGATGATCTCACCCTCGCGGCTGATGCCTTCGCCGAAGAGGATGTCGAACTCGGCCGTCTTGAACGGCGAGGCCACCTTGTTCTTCACCACCTTGACCTTGGTCTCGTTGCCGATCGATTCCTCGCCCTTCTTGATCGTGCCGGTGCGGCGGATGTCCAGGCGCACCGAGGCGTAGAACTTCAGCGCGTTGCCGCCGGTCGTCGTTTCGGGGCTGCCGAACATGACGCCGATCTTCATGCGGATCTGGTTGATGAAGATGACCATGCAGTTGGTCTTCTTGATCGTCGCCGTGAGCTTGCGCAGCGCCTGGCTCATCAGGCGGGCCTGCAGGCCGGGCAGCGAGTCGCCCATCTCGCCTTCGATTTCGGCCTTGGGCGTGAGCGCGGCGACCGAGTCGATCACGATCAGGTCCACCGCGCCGGAGCGCACCAGGCTGTCGCAGATTTCCAGCGCCTGCTCGCCGGTGTCGGGCTGGCTGATCAGGAGGTCGGACAGGTTGACGCCGAGCTTTTGAGCGTACTGCACGTCCAGCGCATGCTCGGCGTCGATGAAGGCGCAGGTGCCGGCCTGCCGCTGCATCTCGGAGATGACCTGCAGCGTCAGCGTCGTCTTGCCCGACGATTCGGGGCCGTAGATCTCGATCACGCGGCCGCGCGGCAGGCCGCCCACGCCGAGCGCGATGTCCAGGCCGAGGGAACCGGTCGAGACGACCTGGATGTCCTCCAGCTTCTCGCCTTCGCCCAGCCGCATGATCGTGCCCTTGCCGAACTGCTTGTCGATCTGGGCCAGCGCCGCCTGCAGCGCCTTGGCTTTCTCGCTGTCGGCGGCGCCGATGCGGGTTCCCTTGACTTGAGCGTCCATTGAAATCTCCTTGAAAGCAGCGTTGGTTGGTCTTCATCCACTGTCGTTCGACACAGGCTGGATGCTTGACCAGTACTCTAACGGCTCGCCTTGGAAAAAGTAAACGCAATTTTTTGTCAGTTTGCCTTACGATTTGCGGATGGACGACGCCTGGCGGCTCACGCACCTTGGCCGGCTGCTTGGACACGCCTTGCGGCGCTTCGACGAGCGCGTGCTGCAGCTCATGGCGCACGACGTGGAAGTACCGCTGGCGCTGTCCAACCTCGCCGCCCGCTCGCAGGTGAGCGCGGCCCACATCCACATCACGCGCCACCTGGCGCTGGAGGGCTCGCGCCTCACCGAGCTGGCCCGCAGCGCCGGCATGAGCAAGCAGGCGATGGGCGACCTGGTCGACCAGTGCGAGGCCTGGGGCTTGGTCGCCCGCGAGCCCGACCCGCGCGACGCCCGCGCCCGCCTCGTGCGCTTCACGCCGACCGGACTGGCCTGGCTCCAGGCGTTCCATGACGCCGTGGCCCAGGCCGAGGCCGAATTCCGCGGCGAGGTCGGAGAGCAAGTGGCCACTGTCGTGGCCATCGGCCTGGAGGCCTACGCCAGCGGAGCACCGGAGCCACCCTGCGCTTAGGCGCCGGCGGCCGGTGCGAGCACCACGTCCTCGTCGGCGCACCCGAGCAGCCAGCGCCGAAAGCAATCCAGCGCGCGGCGCTGGCTGCGGCCCTCCGGATAACAGAACCAGTACCCCAGTTCGCTGCGATAGCCGCCGCCGGGCAGCGGCTCGCGCACCAGGCCGGCCGCGATTTCGTCCTGCACCAGGCAGCGCGGCACCAGCGCCAGCCCCATGCCGGCCATCACGGCCCGGATCATGGTCTGGAACTGGTCGAACTGCGGGCCGGCGAAGGGGGCTACGCGCGCCACGCCGTGGGTGTCGCTCCAGCGCAGCCATGCCTCCGGCACCGTCACATGGCGCAGCAGCGTGTAGCGCCCCACGTCCTGTGCGGCGGCGATCGGCCAGTCGGCCACGCCGGCGCGCGGCGCGATCAGCGCCACGTCCTTGCCGGTCAGGTAATGCGCATGTGCGCCCGGCCAGTGCCCCTCGCCGAACAGGATCGAGCAATCGAGGTCGGGGCGGTGGAAGTCGTAGCCTTCGACATAGGGAACGAAATGCAGCGCGATCTGCGGATGCAGCTGCTGGAAGGCGGGCAGGCGCGGGATCAGCCACTTGGCCGCCAGCGTCGGCAGGCACGACAGGTGCAGCACGCCCGCCCCGGCGTCGCTGGTGATCAGCTCCAGCGTCGCGGCCTCCAGTTGCGCCAGGAGGGCGCGCACCGTCTTCTCGTAGTGCTCGCCCGCGGGCGTCAGCGCCAGGCGCTTGCGGCTGCGCTCGAACAAGGGCACGCCGACCCAGGTTTCCAGCTCCTTGACCTGCTTGCTGACGGCGCCCTGGGTCAGGTGCAGGGCCTCCGCGGCGCGCGACACGCCGCCGAACTGCACCACGGTCGAAAACGAGCGCAGCAGGTGCAAGGGCGGGGCGAGGCGGCGCAACGACATGGAACCTGGGTCCTGCATAACATTCCAGATGGGAATGTTATCAGCTCCATCCTTCGATTTTCAAGTGGCGAAAAATGGAGTAGCCTTGCAGCTATCGTCAGAGGAAATCACCGCATGCATCGTCGCACCCTCCTCACCAGCCTGGCCGCCATCACTGTCGCTCCAGGAATATCCCTTGCGCAGGAAGGCAAGCCCCTGCACATCATCGTGCCGTTCCCGCCCGGGGGCGCCACCGACATCACGGCCCGCGCGCTGCAGGAGCCGCTCGGCCGCATCCTGAAACAGCCGATCGTGCTCGAAAACCGCGGCGGCGCCGGCGGCTCCATCGGCATGGCGGAGGCGGCCCGCGCCACGGCGGACGGCCTGACGATCGCCGTAGCGACGCTGTCGACCCATGGCGTCAACCCGGCCGTCTACCGCAAGCTGCCGTACGACCCGGTGAAGGACTTCGTCGGCGTCACCGAGATCGTCAAGGCGCCCGGCCTGTTGGCGATGAACGCCAATGCCCTGCCGGTCAAGACCTTCCAGGAACTGGTCAAGTACCTCAAGGCCAATCCGGGCAAGGTGTCCTATGCCACCCCCGGCAACGGCACCATCGGCCACATGTGGGGCGAGCTGTTCAAGAGCAGCACGGGCGTCTCGATGGTCCACATCCCGTACCGCGGCACCGGTCCGGCGATCAACGACGTGATCGGCGGGCAGGTGGCGGTGTATTTCGACCAGGTGGCTTCGTCGCTGCCGCACATCAAGGCCGGCAAGCTGCGCGCGCTGGCCGTGTCGTGGCCGACCCGCCTCGACGTGCTGCCCGACGTGCCGACCTATGCCGAGCTCGGCTACCCGATCAACAACGACCCGTCCTGGTTCGGCCTGGTGGCGCCCGCCGGCACGCCCGCCGCCGCGGTCAACCGAATCCAGCAGGCCGTGGTCCAGGCCCTGAAGGAGCCCGCCGTGCGCGACCGCCTGGCCGCCCAGGGCCTGTACCCCTCGGGCACGACGCCGGCCGACTTCACGGCCCAGGTCGGGCGCGAGATCGCCAAGATGAAGAAGGTGGCCTCCTACGCCAAGGTGTTCCTCGATTGATTGCCGGGGCCGGCCGGCCCCCTTCGCTCCCTTGCACGCTGCACTGAAATTGATCCACCAACGATTCGAGCCGGCGCCGCCCGCGAGGCCGGCGCCGGCGCGCGCCGCCCGCGAGGCCGAGCCGGTCCGCATGGTCTCGCGCGTCCCGGGCACCACCGCCCTGGTGCTCGACTCGCCGCACAGCGGCACCCATTACCCCGACGACTTCCGCCCGGCCATCGAGCTCCCGGTCCTGCGCCGCGCCGAAGACACCCATGTGGAGAAGATCTACGACTTCGCGCCGGGCCTCGGCGCGGCCTGGATCGAAGCCCACTTCCCGCGCATCTATCTGGACGCCAACCGCGACACGAGCGAGCTCGACACCACGCTCCTGGACGGCGAATGGCCCGACCCGGTGGCGACCGACCCGGGCATGCTGGCCAAGATCCGGCTCGGGAAGGGCCTGATCTGGAAGTTCACCGACGAAGGCATCCCGGTGTACCAGCGCCGGTTGAGCGTGGCCGAGGTGCGCCAGCGCATCGAGCGCTGCTGGCGGCCATACCACGCCGCGGTGCAACAGGCCGTCGAGGCGGCCCATCGCCGCCACGGCTACACCATCCACATCAATTGCCATTCGATGCCGGCCGTGTCGGCCAGCCACGCGACCGAGTTCCCCGGCCTGGTCCATCCGGACTTCGTCGTCGGCGACCGCGACGGCAGCACCGCCAGCCCGGCCCTTTCGCAGCTGATCTGCGAGCACCTGCGGGGCCGCGGCTACAGCGTCGCGTACAACCACCCCTACAAGGGAGTGGAGCTGCTGCGCCGCTACGGCGACCCGGCGCGCCACCGCCACAGCATCCAGATCGAGCTGAACCGCCAGCTCTACATGGACGAGGAAAGCCTCGCCATCAAGCCCGCCGGCATGGCGCGGCTGCGCGCGGACCTGCAGGACCTGATGCGGGTCCTGCTGGCCACCGACCCGCGCTGACGGCGCGGCCCGGGCCGCGGGGAAACCCTGGGGCGGCGCTGCCTAGAATCTCCTGCAGGGGCCAGGCCGGATCGGCCCCGAAGGGAGACCAGCCGTGCGCATCCTCATTGCCGAAGACGACCAGGTGCTCGCCGACGGGCTGCTGCGCAGCCTGCGCGCGTCGGGCGCCGCGGTCGACCATGTCGCGAGCGGCAACGAGGCCGACGCCGCGCTGATGACCAACACCCAGTTCGACCTGCTGATCCTCGACCTCGGGCTGCCTCGCATGCACGGCCTGGAGGTGCTGCGCAAGCTGCGCGGCCGCGGCTCGACGCTGCCGGTCCTGATCCTCACCGCGGCCGACGCGATCGAGGAGCGCGTCAAGGGCCTGGACTACGGCGCCGACGACTACATGGCCAAGCCCTTCAGCCTGCAGGAGCTCGAGGCGCGGGTGCGCGCGCTCACGCGGCGCGGCGCGGGCGTCTCCAGCAGCACCATCCGCCACGGCCCGCTGGTGTACGACCAGGCCGGCCGCGTCGCCACCATCGACGGCAAGCTGGTCGAACTCTCGGCGCGCGAACTGGGGCTGCTGGAGGTGCTGCTGCAGCGCGCCGGGCGCCTGGTGAGCAAGGACCAGCTGGTCGAGCGCCTGTGCGAGTGGGGCGAGGAGGTCAGCAACAACGCGATCGAGGTCTACATCCATCGCTTGCGCAAGAAGATCGAGAAGGGGCCGATCCGGATCGCCACCGTGCGCGGCCTCGGCTACTGCCTGGAGAAGATCCAGCCCTGAGTGAAACACCGCCACCCGCCACCGTTCGGGCTGAGCTTGTCGAAGCCGGCGCGTGCCCTTCGACAGGCTCAGGGCGAACGGCTTTTCTTCGCCCGAGGCTCGCGCGGCATGCGATGGAGCGACTGACATGAAGATCTTCCAGCGCGAGCAGCGCTCGCTGTTCGGCGAGATCCTCGACTGGATGCTGACGCCGCTGCTGCTGCTCTGGCCGGTCAGCCTGGCCCTGACCTGGCTGGTGGCGCAGAGCATCGCCGGCAAGCCGTTCGACCGCGCGCTCGAATACAACGTACAGGCCCTGGCGCAGCTCGTCGCCGTGCAGCAGCAGCGGGTCGTCTTCAACCTGCCGCAGCCCGCGCGCGAGCTCCTGCGCGCCGACGATTCCGACCTCGTGTACTACCAGGTGCTCGGCGCCCGCGGCGAGCTGCTGTCGGGCGAGCGCGACCTGCCCCTGCCCCCGGAGGACGAGTTCCCGCAGCCCGGCGAAGTCCGGCTGCGCGACGGCGAGATGCGCAACCACGAAGTGCGCATCGCCTACACCTGGGTCAGGCTGGACCTTCCCGGGGCCCAGCCGGCGCTGGTGCAGGTGGCGGAGACGCGCGAGAAGCGCTCCGTGCTGGCCACCGAGATCATCAAGGGCGTGATGCTGCCGCAGTTCGTGATCCTGCCGCTGGCCGTGCTGCTGGTCTGGCTGGCGCTGGTGCGCGGCATCAAGCCGCTGTCGCAGCTGGAGGAGCGCATCCGCGCGCGCAAGCCCGACGACCTCAGCCCGCTCGACGAGAAGACCGTGCCGCTGGAGGTGGTGCCGCTGGTGTCCTCGGTCAACGACCTGCTCACGCGGCTGAAGGATTCGATCGCCACGCAGAAGCGCTTCCTGGCCGACGCCGCCCACCAGCTCAAGACGCCGCTGGCGGGCCTGCGGATGCAGGCCGACCTGGCGCAGCGGGAGGCGGCCAACGCCGAGGAGCTGAAGCAGTCGCTCAAGCAGATCGGCCGCTCCAGCATGCGCGCGACGCACACCGTGAACCAGCTGCTGGCGCTGGCGCGCGCCGAAAGCGGCGGCCAGGTCATCGCGCGCCAGCCCTGCGACCTGGCCCGGCTGACGATCGAGGCGGTGCGCGACTCGGTGCCGCGCACGATGGACCGGCACATCGACCTGGGGTACGACGGCCCGGAGCCGGGGTCGCCCGGCGTCCAGCTCGAAGGCAACCCGACGCTGCTCAAGGAGATGATCCGCAACCTGCTGGACAACGCGATCAACTACACGCCGTCCAGCGCGCAGCAGCCGGGCGTGATCACCGCGCGGGTGCTCGCCGACCCGTTCGGCCAGGTGCTGCTGCTGCAGGTCGAAGACTCCGGCCCCGGCATCCCGGCGCACGAGCGGGAACTGGTGTTCCAGCCGTTCTACCGCGCCCTGGGAACGAACGTCGACGGCTCCGGGCTGGGCCTGCCGATCGTGCTCGAGATCGCCCGCCAGCATCAGGCCGAGGTCGCCATCGAGGATGCGCGGCCCGGGCAGGCGCCGCCCGGCACGCGCGTCATCGTGCGCTTCGCGCTCGACGCCGGCACGGCCGGCGGCGAGCGCAGCGGCGGCGACGTTCAGGCCGGCTTGTAGACGTTCAGCTGCAGCCGCTCGCGCTCGATGGCGCGGGCCACCGGCGGGAGCGCCGCGACGCGCTGCACATGCGCCCACAGCGCCGGGAAGCGCTGCGGGTCGTAGCCGGCGAAACCGCCCCAGCGCAGCAAGGTGAGCGCGTAGGCGTCGAGCGGGCCGAACTTCGCGCCGCCCAGGTACTCGCGGCCCGCGTCGGCGGCGCGCCGGGCCATGGCCTCGATCTCGCCCAGCATCCCGCCGAAGGTCGCGGCGGCCTGGGCCTTGATTTCGGCCTGCGCCTCGGGGCTGGCCGCGAACTTGTGCGGCATGAACACGTGGGTGAAGGTCGGGTGCACCGTGTTGTTCATCCAGGCGAGCGTCTCCAGCACCCGCACCCGCGCGAGCGGGTCGCGCGGCAGGAACTCGCATTGCGGAAACCGGTGATCGAGCCAGGCGATGATGGCCAGGATCTGCGTGATCACCTCGCCGCCGTCGACCAGCACCGGCACCTGGCCGTGCGGGTTCAGCGCCAGGTACTCGGCGCCGCGCTGCTCGCCCTTGTGCAGCTTGACCGGCATCGGCTCGAAGGGCGCGCCCGTGGCTTCGAGCATCGAATGCGGCACGAACGAGCAGGCGCCGGAGGCGAAGTACAGCTTGAGCGTCATGGAGCGGTCCTTTCGGCAGGGCGGCAGGGCCGCAGCTTGAGTGCGAGAAGCGTCGGCTGCAGCTCGTCCAGCCGCGGCCGCAGGCGGTCGTCGACCGCGGGGAATTTCAGCAGCCGGGTGCGGGTGTCGGCCCCGGCCGGCGGCTCGAGCGACCACGAACCGGCGGGCCAGGACGCGAGCGTGGCCTTGACGCCCGCCGCCTGGGCCTCGTCGAGCGGTCCGGCGACCAGGCAATCCGCCTTGGCCAGCACCACCGCCTGCTGGTCCGTGCGGCGCGCCTCGTCCTCGCGCAGGATGCGCAGCGCGCCCGGCTTGATCTGCTGCTGCAGCCGCTGCGGCTCGCCGGTCGCCGCCGGCGCGAAGCCCCAGGCGCCGAGCAGCCCCTGCGACCACGCGAAGTAGCCGGCATTGGCCAGGACGAGCAGCAGGACCACGAGGCGCAGCATGTCGCGGCTCAGGCAGCGGGGCGCACGCTCACTTCGGAGCTGGTGACGGTCTTCACGGCGCCCGCAGTATGCACCAACAGGGCGCCCTGCTCGTCGGTGCCGGCGGCGACGCCGGCGGTGCCGTCGCTCAGGACCACGCTGCACCCGCGCAGGGCGTCGCGCGCCTCGAAGCGGGCGCGGAACGCGGCGAATCCGCTGCGCTCGAACAGCAGCACCGCCGCCGCCAGCGGCGCCGCCAGTTGCAGCAGCACCGGGCCCGGCTGCGCCTCGGGCCACAGTTCGCCCAGCCACGCCGGGGCGGTGGCAAGGTCGGCGCCGGATCGCGGCGCAAGGTTGATGCCGGCGCCGATCACCGTGAAGCGGGCCGCCCCGGGTTCACCGGCGGCCGATGCCGTCTCGATCAGGATGCCGCCCAGTTTCCGCCCGTCCAGCCAGAGGTCGTTGGGCCATTTCAGGCGGATGGCGGGGTGCAGGCTCTCGGCCAGCGCGACGCCGACGGCCAGCGACAGGCCCGACCAGTCCGCCGGCGCCAGCGGCAGCCCGAGCGAGAAGGTCAGGGACGCGCCCGCGTCGCTGCGCCAGGAACGGCCGAGACGGCCGCGGCCGGCCGTCTGGCGCTGCGCCACCAGCAGGACCGGCTCGGTCCGGCCGGCCCGGCCCCGCCGCATGAGCTCGCTGTTGGTCGAGTCGAGCTGCGGCACCACCTCCACCGTGAACCCCGGCAACAGCGGCGCGACCGCGGTCCGGATCGCCTGCGCCACCCCCGGCAGCGCGCCGCCGGCACCGGCCGCGCCGGGCCCAGCGGGTTCGCGCGCGCCGGGGCTGCCGGTCACTTGCGCCGTCCGCGCTTGGGCGCCAGCAGCGTGCCGCGGCAGTTCTTGGCCCCGCACCAGCAGGGGTACTCGGCCTTGAGCCTGGGCGTGTACGGCTCGTCGATGATCAGGCCGTAGTCGTAGCTGAGTTCCTCGCCCGCCTCGATGTTGCGCAGCGCCTTGATGAACACCCGCCCGTCGTCCTCGTCGGCCTCGCAGTTCGGGTCGCACGAGTGGTTGATCCAGCGCGAGGAGTTGCCGCCGTGCTTGGCGTCGATCACCCGCTTGTCGTCGACGTGGAAGTAGAAGGTGTGGTTGGGGTCCTTCGGATCGTGCGGGTGGCGGCGCTGCGCCTCCTTCCAGGTGATCACCTCGCCCACGTACTCGACGATTCTTTCGCCCTCGGCGATCGGCTGCAGCGCGAACACGCCCTTGCCGTGCACGCCCGAACGCCTGACCTGGATCCGGCGCGCGGCGGCCGCGCCGCCATTGGTGGCGGCCGCGCGCCGGGATGCGCCGGCCCGGGGGCCGGCGGCTGTTTTTTCTGCCATCGGTGAAAGTCTGTTAATTTGAATGTGCACACGTGCGCGCGCGCGCACGCGTGAGGAAGCGCCGATTGTAAGGAGAGTGCCGCCCGCGGGCGGCGCCGCAGAACGACTGGATCAGACAGTGAGCATGAAGACACTCGTCATTGCCGAAAAGCCCTCGGTGGCACAGGACATCGTGCGCGCACTCACGCCCGTGGCCGGCAAGTTCGAGAAGCACGAAGACCACTTCGAGAACGAGAAATACATCGTCACCAGCGCCGTGGGCCACCTGGTGGAGATCCAGGCGCCGGAGGAGTTCGACGTCAAGCGCGGCAAGTGGAGCTTCGCCCACCTGCCGGTGATCCCGCCGTACTTCGACCTGAAGCCGGTCGACAAGACCAAGTCGCGCCTGAACGCGGTGGTGCGGCTGGCCAGGCGCAAGGAGGTGGGCGACCTGGTCAACGCCTGCGACGCCGGGCGCGAGGGCGAGCTGATCTTCCGGCTGATCCAGCAGTTCGCCGGCGGCGGCAAGCCGCTCGCCAAGCCGGTGCGGCGGCTCTGGCTGCAGTCGATGACGCCCCAGGCGATCCGCGACGGCTTCGACCAGTTGCGCACGGACCGGCAGATGGAAGGCCTGGCCAACGCCGCGCGCTCGCGCTCGGAGGCCGACTGGCTGGTCGGCATCAACGGCACGCGGGCGATGACCGCGTTCAACTCGCGCGACGGCGGCTTCTTCCTGACCACGGTGGGACGGGTGCAGACGCCGACGCTGGCGGTGGTGGTGGAGCGCGAGGAGCAGATCCGCAAGTTCGTCAGTCGCGACTACTGGGAGATCCACGCCACCTTCCTGGCCGAGGCCGGCGAATACCAGGCCAAGTGGTTCGACCCGAACTGGAAGAAGAATCCCGACGACGCCGAGCTGAAGGCCGACCGCGTCTGGTCGCAGCGCGAGGCGCTGGCGATCGCCGACGCCGTGCGCGGCAAGGCCGCGTCGGTCACCGAGGAATCGAAGCCGACGACCCAGGCCTCGCCCGGACTGTTCGACCTGACTTCGCTGCAGCGCGAGGCGAACGGGCGCTTCGGCTATTCGGCCAAGACCACGCTGGCGCTGGCGCAGAGCCTGTACGAGCGGCACAAGGCGCTGACCTATCCCCGGACCGATTCGCGCCACCTGCCGGAGGACTACCTGCCGGTGGTGCGCAACACCATGGGCGTGCTGGCCGGCAGCGGCATGCGCCATCTCGCGCCTTTCGCGCAGCAGGCGATGGACGAGGGCTACGTGAAGCCCACCAAGCGGATCTTCGACAACGCCAAGGTCAGCGACCACTTCGCCATCATCCCGACGCTGCAGGCGCCCAGCGGCCTGTCGGACGCCGAGCAGCGGATCTACGACCTGGTGGTGCGGCGCTTCCTGTCGGTGTTCTTCCCCAGCGCCGAGTTCCTGGTCACGACGCGCATCTCGCAGGCCGTCGGTCACAGTTTCAAGACCGAGGGCAAGGTGCTGGTCAAGCCCGGCTGGCTCGCGATCTGGGGCAAGGAAGCCGCCAGCGAGGTCGAGGGCGCCAAGGAAGGCGACAAGGGGCAGAGCCTGGTGCCGGTCAAGCCCGGCGAGATGGTGCGGGCCGAGAACGTGGAAGCACGCGGGCTCAAGACCCGGCCGCCGGCGCGCTACAGCGAAGCGACGCTGCTGACGGCCATGGAAGGCGCCGGCAAGTTCATCGAGGACGACGAGCTGCGCGAGGCGATGCAGGAGAAGGGCCTGGGCACGCCGGCCACGCGCGCCGCGATCATCGAGGGGCTGATCAACGAGAAGTACATGATCCGCGAGGGGCGGGAACTGATCCCGACGGCGAAGGCGTTCCAGCTCATGACGCTGCTGCGCGGCCTGGGCGTGGAGGAACTCTCGCGGCCCGAGCTGACCGGCGAGTGGGAATACAAGCTGGCGCAGATGGAACACGGCAGGCTCTCGCGCGACGAATTCATGCGCGAGATCGCCGAGATGACCAGGCACATCGTGCAGAAGGCGAAGGAATACGACCGCGACACGGTGCCCGGCGACTACGCGACGCTGCACACGCCGTGCCCCAATTGCGGCGGCGTGGTCAGGGAGAATTACCGCCGCTACACGTGCACCGGTGCCGGCGGCGACGGCGAGGGCTGCGGTTTCTCCTTCACCAAGATCCCGGCCGGCCGCGCGTTCGAGCTGCAGGAAGTGGAGCAGTTCCTGCGCGACAAGAAGATCGGGCCGCTGGAGGGTTTCCGTTCCAAGGCCGGCTGGCCGTTCACGGCCGAACTCGCGCTCAAGTACAGCGACGAGGACCGCAACTGGAAGCTCGAGTTCGACTTCGGCAAGGAAGACAACCCGGCCGAGACCGGCGAGCTGGTCGACTTCGCGGGCCAGGAGCCCCTGGGTCCCTGCCCGAAGTGCGGCGCGCGCGTCTTCGAATGGGGCAGCAACTACGTCTGCGAGAAATCGGTTCCCACCGCGGCCCAGCCGGCGCCGAGCTGCGACTTCAGGAGCGGCAAGATCATCCTGCAGCAGCCGGTCGAGCGCGCGCAGATGGCCAAGCTGCTGGCCACGGGCAAGACCGACCTGCTCGACAAGTTCGTCTCGATGCGCACGCGCCGCGCGTTCAAGGCCTTCCTGGCCTGGGATGCCGACGCCGGCAAGGTGAACTTCGAGTTCGAGCCGAGGGCGTCCAAGTTTCCGCCGCGCAAGGCGCCGGCCGGCAAGACGGCGAAGGAGCCGGCGGCGAAGTACGCACCCGCCGCCAAGGCGGCCAAGACGGCCGCGAAGAAGGCCGCGCCCGCGAAGAAGGCGCCCGCGAAGAAGGCGGCGGCCAAGGCGCCGCGCAAGACCGGCCCCGGGCTCAAGCCGAGCCCGCAACTGGCCGCCGTGATCGGGAGCGAACCCGTGGCGCGCACCGAGGTGATCAGGAAGCTCTGGGACTACATCAAGGCCAAGGGGCTGCAGGATGCGCAGAACAAGCGCGCGATCAACGCCGACGACAAGCTGCTGCCGGTGTTCGGCAAGCCGCAGGTGACGATGTTCGAGCTGGCCGGGATCGTCGGCAAGCACCTGACGGCAGAATAGGGCGATACAGGGAGCAGGCACGACCGGGCCGGCGGACGGCCCGAGGAGGAGAAGTCATGAAGGACCGGGCCTGCCGGCAGGCAGTGCTGTGGCTGTCCGCGGCCGCACTGGCGTGGTCGTCGGCGCACGCCATGGCCGCGCTGCCCGCCGGTGCCGCGGCCGAGATCCTGACGCTCCAGGGCGCCGGCGAGCAGCGCGCGGGCAGCGAGCCGCAATGGCGGCCGGCGCGCGTCGCCCAGGCGCTGGCCGCCGGTGACTTCGTCCGCACGCGCGAGGCGGCGCGGATGGCGCTGCTGTTCGCCGACCAGACCCAGGTGCGCCTGCACCAGAACACGGTCCTGCAGGTCAAGGGCGTCGCCACCGCGGCCAGGCCGGTCACCAGCATGCTGCTGGAGATCGGCCGCGCCTGGGCGCAGACCCGGCGCGTGCCGGACAGCCGGCTCGAGCTGCAGACGCCGGCGGCCACGGCCGGCATCCGCGGCACGGACTGGGACATCGAGGTGGAGCCCGGCGGCCGCACGCTGCTCACGGTGCTGTCCGGCGCCGTCACGTTCTCCAACGAGCAGGGCACGATCGTGGTCGGCAGCAACGAGGCCGCCGTCGCCGAGATCGGCCGCGCGCCGGTGCGCATCCACCTCGGCCAGCCGGCGGATCGCGTGCAGTGGGTCAATGCGCTGGTGGCCGAGCCGCTGCGCCATCTCGCCGTCGACGAGGTGCCGGCGGCGCTGCATCCGGCCCGCGCCGCCCTGGCCGCGCGCGATGCGGCGGCGGTGCGGGCGGCGCTGGCGGCCGCGCGGGCCCAGGCGAGCCCGGCCTGGCTGGCGGTCCTCGAAGCCGCCGCCGAGATCCTGGCCGGCCGCGGCGACGCGGCGGCGCAACGGCTTGCGCGCACCACCGCCGGCGCCGATGCCCCGGTGGCCGCGTACGGCATGCTGGCCGACCTGCGCCTGGTGGACGGCCGCAATGGCGAGGCGCAGGCCACGCTGCGCAGTGGCCTGGCGCGCTGGCCCGGCGCGCCGGCGCTGCGGGCGCAGCTCGCGCAGGCCCAGTTGCTGGCCGGACGCGCCGACGCGAGCGCGCAGACGCTGGCGCCGGTCGAAGCCGGCGATCCCGCGGTCCTCTGGCTCGCGCGCGGGGCGTTGGCGCGGCGCGAAGGCGACGCGGCGGGCACGCTCGACGCCTACGCGCGGGCCACGCGGCTCGCGCCCGGCGACGACCGCGGCTGGTTCGGCCTCGGCAGCGCGCACACCGAGCGCGAGGACACGGTGCCGGCGCGCGCGGCGCTGCAGCGCGCGCTGCAGATCGAGCCGCGCGGCGCCGGGTACCGCGGCGAGCTCGGCACGCTGGAGACTTTCCGCAACGCGTTGCCGCAGGCCCGTGCCGCCTTCGACACCGCGCTGGCCGACAACCCCGGCGATTACGTCGCCCTCACCGGCCGCGGGCTGTTGCACCTGAAGCAGGGGGACCCCGGGCGTGCGCTGGACGACTTCCTGCGCGCGGGGGTGATCGAGCCGCGGTATGCGCGGGCCCGGACCTACACCGCCGTCGCCTACTACCAACTGGGGCGGCACCAGGATGCGATCGCCACCCTGGAGCAGGCCGCCATGCTGGACGACAAGGACCCGCTGCCCTGGCTGTTCCTGGCGCAGGTCCACACCGACCTGTTCCGCGCCGGCGATGCCGTGCAGGCCTCGCGCCGCGCCGTCGATCGCATGCCGTACCTGAAGTCGCTGAACCAGGTCGCCAACGACCAGCAGGGGCGGGCCAACTTCGGCGCGGCGCTCGCCTTCTTCGGCATGGAGGAATGGGCGCTGGAGCTGGCGCAGCAGGGCTATCACCCGTACTGGGGCGGCAGCCACCTGTTCCTGGCCGACCGCTATCCGGGCGAGTTCAACAAGAACTCCGAGCTGTTCCAGGGCTTCCTGGCCGACCCGCTGGCCTTCGGCGGCAGCCCGCGCTTTTCCAGCCTGCTGCAACGGCCCGGCGTCCACGGCGTGGTGGGCGCCACGCATGACCGGGACTTCTACCGGCTCTCGGGCCCCTCGTTGGCCGTGAATGGCCTCGTCGACGCGAGTTATCCGCTGGCCTTCTTCGCCAAGGCCCAGCGCGCCAATGTCGCCGGGATGCCGGTGGACGCCGGCGGCGGCCGCGAAGACCACGATGCCCGGGCCCGGGTGGACACCATCGCCGTGGGCGCGCGTCCGACCGAGCGGCTCGGCGCGCTGCTGTATCTCACGCAGACCGACATCGGCCTGGCCGGCAGGCGCCTGGCCGATCTTTTCGGCGACGGCACGCTGGGCACCAGCCATGTCGACAACAACACGCGCCAGGTGACCGCCGGACTGTCGTACCGCTGGTCCCCCGTCGCGCAGACCTGGCTGAAACTGGGCTACGGCACCGACGACTCTTTGCTCGACGGCCTGCCCTCGCCGTTCGCCAGCGAGTTCGCGTCCGGGTCGCTGGGCCTGGCCGGCATGCTGAAGAAGCGCTTCGCCGACGCGCAATTGCGCCATACGGCCGACCTCGACGCGGACACGCGCCTCGCGCTCGGCATCGAGCACGTGCGGGAGAAGCAGGACAACCAGGTCGGCGGGATGGGACCGGTGCGGATCGCCTTCTTCGGCGAGTCGCTCTCCGACACGATGGTGTTCACCGGCTTCAACGACATCGACCGCCGCTTCTCGGCCCTGACGCTGGCGGCCGAACGCCGGCTGACGCCGGCGCTGCGGCTGGACGCGACGCTGGTCGCCAACCGGCTGCGCCAGGAGGTACAAGGCCGCAACAGCATCGGCTTCCTGGGGCTGGGCGTCGCCGATCACGCAGCGGTCGACGCGCAAGGCACCGAGCGCACGCTGACGCCACGCCTGGGCATCGTGTTCCAGCCGCGGCGCGAGCTCACCCTGCGCGCCGCCTACCAGGACTGGCTGCGGCCGCTGGGCGTGAACACGCTCACCAGCGTGCAGACGGCCGGCATCCCGGCGGAAGACCGGCTGGTGGAAGCCGGCGGCCGCCATCGCCGCGTGGTCGCGCAGGCCGGCCTCACGCTGGGCGACGACTCCTTCATCGCCGGCCGCGTGGAACGCCTGCGCGTCGCCAATCCCACCTCGCCGGGCGTGGACCTGCGCACCCCCGGCCTGCCCTTCCTCGAGGAGCTGCGCAACGCGCAGGTGGTGAACCTGTCCACCACGGACCTGCTGGAGGCGACGCCGTCGTTCCAGCGCGGCACCGTGCGGGCCGCGGCGCTCGCCGTCAACCGCATGTTCAGCCGCCAGGTGAGCGGGTATGCCAAGCTGCTGCACCAGGACACGACCAGCGCCCTGGACGGGGACGCCGGCGCGACCGGCGGCGACCGGCGGATCCCTTACCTGCCCCGGTCCACGCTGGCCATCGGCGCGACCTGGGTCGGCGCCAACCGGCTGTACCTGAGCGGCCGGGCCGTCTACCGCTCGCTGCGCTTCGAGGACCAGGAGAACCTCAAGCCGCTGCCCGGCGGCACCACCCTGGACCTGATGGGATTCTGGGAAACGGCCGACAAGCGCTGGGTGATCGGCGCGGCGGCCCTCAACCTGCTGGGCCGCACCAGCGAGCGCCAGACCCGGCGCTACATCGTCGATGTCCGCTGCCGCTTCTAGCGAGCGCCGGCGCGAGCGGCTCGCGAGGCTGGCCGCCGCCGTGCTGGCGGCGCTCGTGGTGTGGCTGATGTCGCTGACAGCCGCCGGGCGACTGGCGGAGGCGAAGGCGTTCGACCTGTTCACGACGCTGGCCGCGCCGGGCAGCATCGGGGCGCCGGTCGTCATCGTCGCCATCGACGAACCGAGCTTCCAGGAGCTGGGCCTGCAATGGCCGTTCCCGCGCAGCCTGCACGCGCGCCTGGTGGAACGGCTGCATGCCGACGGCGCGGCGGCGGTCGGCTTCGACGTCGTGTTCGCCGAGCCGACGTCCGCTGGCGAGGACGGCGCGTTCGCCCGCGCCATCGCCGCCTCGCCGCCGGTGGTGCTGGCTTCGTCGCGCGAGATGCTGCATAGCGCCAATGCGGCGCTGTGGACCGACGTGCAACCGCTGGCGCAGCTGCTGGCCGCCGGTGCCCTGCCCGGCGACATCAGCGTGCAGCCCGATGCCGATTACGTGGTGCGGCGCCGCCCCCTCGGCGCGGGGACCATGGCCGAACAACTGGCCCGGCATGCTCGCGCCGCCGGCTCCGCCCGCGCAGCGCGCGGCGAGCTGATCGAGTACCTCGGGCCGCGCGGCACCGTCGACACGCGCTCGTACTACCAGGCGGTGCTGCCCGGCCTGCTGCCGCCCGGGTTCTTCCGCGACAAGGTGGTGCTGGTGGGCCGCACCAGCCGCAGCGCGGCCGAGCTGCGCCAGGTGCGCGCCGACCTGTTCAACTCGCCGTTCGTGTCCGGGGAGCAGGGCGACAGCGCCTTTCCGGGGGTGGAGATCCAGGCGACGCTGCTGGCCAACCGGCTCGCGGGCGGCGGCGTGCAGGCACTGTCGCCGGCGTGGGCCCTGGCCGTGGTGGTCGCCGCTGCGGCCATCCTCGCGCTGGGCGGGGCCGCGCTGCACCCGGCGCTCGGCGCCACGCTGGCGGCGCTGGTGCTGGGCCTGTCATGGTCATTGTTCGCGGTGCAGCGCTGGTGGCTCCCGCCCATGGGACCGCTGGCGGCGATCGTCGCCGCGGGCGCCGCCACCGGACTGCTGCACTTCCTGGCGGTACGGCGCCGGGCGTTGCGCGTGCGGGGCCTTTTTTCGCAGTACGTGCCGCCCCAGGTAGTCGCGCAACTGGTGGAGCAGCCGGGACTGGTCCGCCTGGGCGGCGAGGCGCGCGAGATCACGGTGATGTTCACCGACCTCGCCGGCTTCACGGGCATGTCGGAGCGGCTGAGCGCCGAGCAGACGGTCGAGGTGCTGTCGGCCTACTTCAGCGCCATGACGCCGATCGTCCACCGGCATGGCGGGACCGTGGACAAGTACATCGGTGACGCCATCATGGCGTTCTGGGGCGCGCCCTTGCCGGACGCGGCGCACGCGGAACACGCGGTGCGCGCCGCGCTCGAGATGCAGGCGGCGATGACGCTGCTGGAGGACGAGCTGCGCGGCCGCGGGCTGCCCCCCATCGTCATGCGCATCGGCCTGCACACGGGCCCGGCCGTGGTGGGCAACGTCGGTTCGGACATCCGCTTCGCCTACACCGCCGTCGGCGACACGGTGAATCTGGCGGCGCGGCTCGAAGGGGCGAACAAGGCGTTCGGCACCGGCATCCTGCTGTCCGGGGCCACGGCCGCGCGCCTGCCGCCGGACCTGCCGCTGCGCCTGCTCGACACCGTGATCGTCAAGGGCAAGTCGGAACCGGTCCAGGTCTTCACGCCATGCGCCGACGCCGACGTCCGCGAGCACAGCGCGGCGGCGCTGGCTGCCTTCGCCGGGCGCCGCTGGGAAGAGAGCGAAGCCCACCTGCGCTCCCTGCTGCTGCTGCGGCCCGAGGATCCGGCGGCGCTGGGCCTGCTGGAACGCGTGGCCGCCGCCAGGGCGGCGCCCGATGGGCCCGGCCGGACGTCCGCGCTCGCCCTCGACAAGCTGTAACGCGCTGGCTGGTCAGCGTGCCTGTTCCGTAGCATCATGCGGGTCCCGATTCGGAAGGAGAACCACATGAGAGGCCTGCTGATTCCGTCCCTGCTGCTGCCCATGGTGCCGCCGTCCCAGGGTTCCGGATTCACCCTGGGCAGTCCCGAGCTGCAGCCGGACGCCATGATGCCCGCGAGCTTCGAGTTCAACGGCTTCGGCTGCTCGGGCGACAACCAGTCGCCGGCACTGCGCTGGAGCGGCGCGCCGGCCGGCACGAAGAGCTTCGCGGTGACCTGTTTCGATCCGGACGCGCCGACCGGCTCCGGCTGGTGGCACTGGTGCGTGGTGAACATTCCGGGCGACGCGACCGGGCTGGCGCGTAACGCCGGGGCCGAAGGCGACGCGCAACTCCCCAAGGGCGCGAGCCATGTGCGGATCGACTACGGCGTGAAGGCCTGGGGCGGCCCGTGCCCGCCGCCGGGCGACAAGCCGCACCGCTACGTCTTCACCGTGGCGGCGCTGAAGGACACGCTGCAGCTGCCGCCGGACGCGACCGCCGCCCTGGCCGGCTTCATGATCAACGCCAACACGATCGCGAAGGCATCGTTCACGGCGTTGTACGGGCGGCCCGCGCAATAGGCGGGCCAGGGACGGGGGCCGCAGCACCGATGAAGCCGCGCACCCGTCAGGCGCCCCGCGCCTCGGCCGCGGCCGAGGCCGCGGAGATCCGCACCTACCGGATGGTCGACCGGTCGGACCGGCTCGACTTCGAGATCCGCGACCACACCGTGCGCGCGCCGGTGGTCACGCCGCACCGGCACGAGTTCTTCCAGATCGAGGCCAACGTCAGCGGCCAGGCGCACCATGTGCTGGGCGGCAAGCGGTGCCGCTACCCGGCCCGGTCGCTGATCTTCATCCTGCCGTACCGGGTGCACTACGCCGCCCACGAGGCCGGCAGCTGCGACTACTACGTCATCAACTTCGCGACCAACTTCCTGCGACACGACTTCGACCTCTCGCCGCTGGACATGGAGGAGGCCTCGATCGCGGAGTACCCCGAGCTCACGCCCTTCCTCTACGAAGGCCATGTCGACTTCGTGTTCGGCGAGGAGGACTTTCGCCACGTGCTCGCGCTGCTGCGACACCTGAGCGCGCTGCACCGCGACCGCCGGCTGGGAACGCTGGAACGCATCCGCGGCGCGCTGCTGGAGCTGATCGGCTTCACCGTCGAGCGCCACGCCGAGGAACTGCAGGCGCTGTCGGGCAGCCGGGTGTACATGCAGGGCCGCACCGACGCGCTGCGGCGCGTGCTGAAGTTCATCGACGAGCACCTGCAGCGCGACATCTCGCTCAACGAGGTGGCGGAGGCCGCGTTCCTGTCGCCCAACTACCTGTCGCAGCTGCTGAAGAAGCAGACCGGCATGGCGTTCGTGGAGTGGCTCACGGTGCGGCGCATGGAGCGGGCCCAGCACCTGTTGTCGCACACCGCCGAGCGGATCTTCGAGGTGGCCAATGCGGTCGGTTTCGCCGACGAGGCGTATTTCACGCGCCGCTTCCGCCAGCGCTTCGGCCAGTCGCCGAGCGCGTATCGGAAGTCGATGCGCAGCTCCTGAGAACCGCACGGCCGGAAAGACAACAGCCGGACGCAGAGGACGCAAAGGGTACGCAGAAGGCGCAAAAAAAAGAGACCAAGGAAGAGTTGAAACGAATTTCAGTACTTTTCTGGATTCCTTTTGCGATCTCTGCGTATCTTTCGCGTCCTCTGCGTCCGGCTGTCCGCTCCCGCTTTCAGACCAGCCGGGTCTTCACGAACTTCGCTTCCAGGTAGTCCCGGATCCCCAGCGGCCCGCCTTCCCGGCCCATGCCGCTGTCGCCGACGCCGCCGAACGGCATCTCGGCGCTGGCGATCGCCAGTTCGTTGATCCCCACCATGCCGGCGCGGATCGCCTCGCTGGCCAGCGTCGCCGTCTTCAGCGAGCGCGAGAACAGGTACGACGCCAGCCCGTACGGCGTACTGTTGGCCTTCGCGATCGCCTCGTCGAAGGTCGCGAACGGCGCGATCGGCGCCACCGGCCCGAACGGCTCCTGCTGCATGACCAGCGCGTCCTGGGGCACGTCGGCCAGCGCCGTCGGCGCGAAGTAATACCCCTTGCTGCCGGCGATGTGCGACGGCCGGCCGCCGCCGGCGAGCAGGCGCGAGCCGCGTTCCAGCGCGTCGGCCACCAGCCGCTGGGTGTTCTCCAGGCCACGCCGGTTTGCGAGCGGGCCGACCTTGAGGCTGCCGGTCACCTGCGCGAACTGCTCGCAGAAGCGCTCGTAGATGCTCTCGTGCACGTAGAAGCGCGATGGCGAAGCGCAGACCTGGCCCGCGTTGCGGTACTTGAAGCGCGCGCACTGGTCGGCCGCGTGGTCGACGTCGGCATCCTCGAACACCAGTACCGGCGCATGGCCGCCCAGTTCCATCGACACGCGCTTGATGCCGTCGGCGGCCAGGTGCAGCATCTGCCGCCCGACGCCGGTGGAGCCGGTCAGGCTGATCTTGGCCACGACCGGCGAGCGCACCAGGTATTCGGAGATGAAGCGCGAGTCGCCGGTGACGACGTTGACGACGCCGGCCGGGCAGCCGGCATCCGCCAGCGCCTGCACCACGGCCATGCAGCTGCCGGCGGCTTCGCTGGCCGGCTTGACGATGATCGAGCAGCCGGCGCCCAGCGCCGCCGCGATCTTGCGCGAGGGCAGCAGCGCCGGGAAGTTCCAGGCCGAGAACGCGGCGACCACCCCCACCGGCTCGTACCGGATCTGCATCCGCACCTCCGGCACCCGGCTCTCGATGGTCTGGCCGTAGATCCGCTGCGTCTCGCCCGCGTACCACTCGAACTGGTCGGCGGCGTCGCGCGTCTCGCCGCAGGCCTGCACCAGCGGCTTGCCGGTTTCCTGCGACATCAGCCGCCCGATCTCCTGCTCGCGCGAGCGGATCAGGTCGGCCGCCCTGCGCAGCACCGCGGCCCGCTCCCACGGCGAGGTGCGGCGCCAGAGCGCCAGCCCGTCCTGGGCGCTGGCCAGCGCCGCGTCCAGGTCGGCCTGCGCCGCCACCGGAATCCAGCCGAGGATCTCCTCGCTGGCGGGGTCGATCACCTCCCGGGCGCCGCCGTCGGCGGCGGGTCGCCAGGCACCGCCAATGAACAGGCCGTACCCGCGGTACAGGCCGAGGTCTTCTCGCTTCATCGTCTCCCTCTCAGATGGTCATGCCCTGGTAGCGGCGCTGGACGTCGTCGCACCAGTTGCCGACGTTCCAGGAGCCATAGGCGCCGAGCCCGCCTTCGGGGGCCGTGCCGGCGTAGACCGGCACGTGCACCACGGAGACGCCGTCGTGCGCATGCGCCTGCCGCAGCGCCGCGTCGAGCGACGCGGCCGTGTCGCCGCCCCACACCGCCTTGACGCCGGCCACGCTCGACGCGAGTTGCACGTAATCCACGGCCACGCCGTCATTGGTGCGGAAGTCGACGCCGTACTGCGCGTGCTGCAGGCCCGAGATCGCCGCCATGCGGCGGTTGTCGAAGATCACGATCATGCCCCGCGCGCCATGTTCCACCGCGCTGATCAGCGCCTGCGGATTCATCATGAACGAGCCGTCGCCGGTGAAGGCGATGCCGTAGCGGGGGTGCCGTGCCAGCCCGGCGGCGATCACGGCGCAGGTCGCGAATCCCATGTAGGACGCGCCGGTCTCGGTGAAGGTCTCGAACGGCCGGTCGTCCTCGACGGTCTGGAAGCCGTTGGCCTGCACGTCGCCGGCGTCGAAGAACTTCACGGCGCCGACCGCCCGGGCGAAGTCGCACACCTTCTTGATGGCGGCCGGCTGCGTCAGCACCGGCCGCTGCCACACCGGGTCGGGCAGGCCGGGCAGCGACTGGCGCTGCCCCAGGAACTCCTTCCACGCCTGCTTCTGGCGCGCGCATTCCGCGAGCCAGGCCCGGCGCTCGGGCGAATCGCCCGAGCGCTCGCCGAGCGCGTCCAGCAACTGCCCGATCACCATCGCGATGTCGCCGACCAGGGCCAGCGTGCGGTTGTAGTGCGTCGCGTCGGCCAGGTCGGCGTTGATGTTGATGACGTGCTGCGCGTTCGGATAACCGACCCCGGAGCAGTCGGCCTGGCACACGGCGCGGGTGCCGATCGCGATCAGCAGCTCGCCATGCCCCATCGCGTGGTTGCCGCTGATCGAGCCCTTGCTGCCGCCCACGTGCATGTTCTGCGGATGCGCGTCGGGCAGCACGCCGGTGGAGCCCGGCGACAGCACGACGGCCGCGCCGATGCGCTCGGCCAGGGCGCGCACGGCGCCCGCGCACTCGCGGCCGCCGCCGCCCACCTTCATCACGATGCGCGGCGACTGCGCGATCAGCGCCGCCGCCTGCGCGAGCAGTTCGCGGTCGCCGACCGCCGCCTTGGGCACCTGCAGCCGTTCGGGCAGGGAGGCGATATGGAGGTCCTGGATGGTCTTCGGTTGCGTGTTCAGCGGCAGCAGCAGGTAGAACGGCCCGGCCTTGTACGGGTGGTGCACGCATTGCGTGCCGCGCCGCATCGCGTCGCGCAGCGCCTCGGGCGTGTGCAGCACGTACGATTGCCCCATGACGGCGGTGAGCTGCCCGTACAGGCCCTGCAGCGGCTTGGGGATCTGCTGCATGTTGTAGCCTTCGCCGTGCGTGGTCTCGTCGCCGTAGATGTGGTACACGCCGACACCGTTGCTGGCGGCGGCGAGCGAGCCCGCCATCGCCTGCAGCGCGCCCGGACCGATCGACGTGACGACCGCGCAGGTCTCGCGCCAGGCCCACGCCAGCGCCGTGCCCGCATGCGCCATTTCGACCTCGTTGCGGAAGTTGAAGACCTGCGTCACCCCCGCCTCGCTGTACACGCGCAGCACTTCGGCCAGATCCGTGGAGCCGTGGCCGAAGATCGCGAGGTACTTGCTGACGCCCTGCCGCAGCAGGCCCAGCACCAGCCCTTCGGAGAGCGAGACGCTGGCGCGGGCGGGCAACAGCCCTTGCGCCAGGGCGGCGTCCAGGCTCCCCGCGCGCGCGATGGCGGCGGCGCGCAGCTGCTGGCCGGCGAGGCCGGGCAGTTCGGCCAGGGGAATTTCGGCGATCTGGTTCATGTCGGGATCTCGGGGCAACACGGATGCCGGCCGCGGCCGGCGCTCGCCACTACTGGCTCTTCTTCAGTCCGGCCTTTTCCATCGCGCGCGACAGCAACTGGTCGTCGGCGGCGATGGTCGGCCCGAAATCGGTGGCCGGCTGGAACGCCGGCGCGAAGCCGAGCTTTTCGCCCTGCGCCTTGAACTCGGGCGTGCTCACGGCCGCGCGCACGGCCTGTTCGAGCTTCGCGACCACGGTCCTTGGAGTGCCCCTGGGCACCGCGATGCCGCGCCACATGTCGGCCTGGAACCTCATGCCCTGCTCGATGGCCGTGGGCACGTTCGGGAACGCGGGTTCGCGCTGCGAGGCGAGCACGCCCACCACCTTCAGGTTGCCCGCCCGCACCAGCGGCGCCAGCGCGCCGGGCAGTTGCACGATCGCGTCGATGTGGCCGCCGACGAGGCTGGTCACGACCTGGGCCGCGCCGAACGGCACGTGGTTCACCTCGACGCCCTGGTCGTTGAAGAAGCCGACGCCCGTGATGTGGGTGTGGCTGCCGATGCCCGAGTTGCCCACCTTGAGCGCGCCCGGATTCTTGCGCGCGTACTCCGTGAGGTCCTTCAGGCTGTTCCAGGGCGCATCCCCCTTCACGGCGATCACCGGCAGCTCCACGGTGACGCGCGCCACCGGGTCGAACGCCTTGTAGTCGAACGGCGTGAGGCCAGAGTAATGCACGGTGGAGATGGAATTCGAGTTGAACACCATCGCGTAGCCGTCGGGCTTTTGCGCCTGCACGTGCTTGTAGCCGATCGCACCGCCGGCCCCCGGACGGTTGACCACCGTCACCGGCTGGCCCAGCTGCCTGGACATGCCCTCGGCCAGCACGCGCGCGACGACGTCGGCCGACGAGCCGGCCGGGAAGAGCACGGTGAGTTCGACGGGCTTGGCCGGAAAGTCCTGCGCGGCCGCCAACGAAGAGGCGCCGGCCACGATGGCCAGCGCCCACAACCTGATCGAAAGGAGCCGTCTGGCGGCCCGGGTGGCGATGTTCATGTCTGTCTCCTGGTGTTGTGCTGGGTGCTCATGGCACGGGGGGCATTCTGGCGTGGAGCGGATGACCGGCCAGGTCACGCGACCTTGCGCAGCGGCGCCCGGCCCGCCCGCTTCTCGCGCAGCGCCGCCAGCACGCGCTCGGGCGTGGCCGGCAGCCGCGTCATGCGCACGCCGACGGCATCGTGGATCGCGTTGACGATCGCGGCGGCCGTCGGCGTGATCGCCGGCTCGCCGATGCCCTTGACGCCCAGCGGCGTCTTCGGGTCGGGCTCGGTGATCAGCACCGAAGTCACCTTCGGCACGTCCAGCGCCGTCGGCAGGATGTACTTGGCGAAGCCGGGCGTGGTGGTCTGGCCGTCGACCTGGACGTAGTCTTCCATGAGCGCATGGCCCAGCGCCATCACCACGCCGCCTTCGATCTGCCCTTCGACTTGCTGCGGGTTGACGACGCGGCCGACGTCGTGCGCGGCCCACACGCCCAGCACCTGCACCTCGCCGGTGTCGTCGTCGACTTCCACTTCGGCGATCTGGGCGCCGAAGACATAGCTTTGCCACGGCGTCGACGCGCCGGTGTCCGGATCGAGCGCCGTGTGGCGCGAGGTGAACAGGCCGCTGCCGACGATCACGATGCCGCGCTCCTTCTTGAGCACGTGCACGGCGTGTTCCATGGTCATGCGCTTGCTGGGCGAGCTTTCCACCCACACCTCGCCGGCGAAGGCCTTGATGCTCTCGGGCGCGACGCCCCAGTAGTCTCCCATGGCGGCGCGGAACTTGCCGAAGGCCTCGCGGCAGCCCACGGCCACCGCGTTGCCGATCATGTAGGTCATGCGGGTGGCGCCGGCATGCGCGGCTTCCGGCACGCGCGCCGTGTCGTTGTCGCCGAGCACGATGTCCTCGGGCCGCACGCCCATCTCCTGCGCCGCGATCTGGGCCAGGCCCGTGAGCACGCCTTCGCCGATCTCGGTGACGCCGGTCGCGATCTTCACCGTCCCGCCGTCGTCGAGCTCCACCCACACCGCCGCGCGGTCCATCGCCGCCGTGCGGGCGATGCCGTACCAGCCGCAGGCGACGCCGCGTCCCCTATGCTTCATGTGCTTCTCCCGTGGCGCCCACCGGCTGCTGCTTCGGCAGCCGGGCGCCGAGCGCGCACGGCGCCCGCGTGCCTTCGCCGCCGAGGTCCTGGCGCGCCGGCAGCCCCTGGCCCTGGCGGTGCGGCACGCCGCCGTCCCAGCCGGCCGCCGCGACGACGCCTTCCAGGCATTCCACCGCCAGCACGCGGTCGAGCTGCTGGCGCGTGTGCGTTGTGGCGCCGTCGCGCATCAGGTTGACCATGCGCAGCTGCACCGGGTCCATGCCCAGCCGCTGCGCGCACAGGTCCAGGTGCGCCTCGGTCGCGAACTCGGACTGGAACGCGCCGAACGCGCGCATCGCGCCGGACGGCGTGTTGTTGGTGTAGACGCCGATCGCGTCGACCCAGACATTGGGAATGGCGTACGGCCCCGGTCCCAGGATCGCCGACTTGTTCATCACGCCCGGCGTCGACATCGCATACGCGCCGCCGTCGGCGATCATCACCATCTTCGTGGCGACGATGCGGCCGTCGCGCTTGAGGCCCATGGTGTAGCGGATCCTGAACGGATGCCGCTTGGCGCTGGCCGCGAAGCTCTCCTCGCGCGTGAACACGTAGCGCACCGGGCGGCGGGTCCTGATCGCCGCCAGCGCCAGCATGCCCTGGTAGATCATGTCCTCCTTGCCGCCGAAGCCGCCGCCGACGGTGCTCATGATCATGCGCACCTTGTTGATGGGCCGGCCCAGGATCTTCGCCAGCATGTGCCGGTGGTGCGTGATGTTCTGGCTGGGCGACTGCACCGTGACGCAGCCGTCCGGCTCCAGGTACGCGAGGCCCGCTTCCGGCTCCAGGTAGGCGTGCTCGATGGGCGCCGTCTGGTAGGTCTCCTCGATCACGACGTCCGCATCCTTCAGCCCGGCCTCGACGTCGCCCTTGCGGATCTTCGTGTGCTTGCAGACGTTGCCGGGCGCGAAGTCGTGCAACTGCACCGCGCCGTCCTGCAGCGCCAGCTCGGGGTCGAACACGCCGGGCAGCAGTTCGTAGTCGACCTTGATGGCGCGCACGGCGGCGCGGGCGATCTCCACGGTTTCGGCGGCCACCGCGCAGACCGCCTCGCCGACGTAGCGCACCACGCCGCGCGCCATGACCGGCTGGTCCTCGATGAAGACGCCGAAGTTGTCGACGCCGGGCACGTCGTCGCTGGTGATGACGCACTCGACCCCCGGCATGGCTTTCGCGGCGCTCGCGTCGATCCCGCGGATGCGGGCATGCGGGTGCGGGCTGCGCAGCACCTGCAGGTGCAACATGTTGGGCATCCAGAGATCGGCCGCGTACTTGATCGCGCCGGTCACCTTGGCCGGCGCGTCCAGGCGCCGCGTGCTGGCGCCCACGAAACTGTCCGCCTTGTCCTCGTCGAGGGCCGACGCCGGCTTGCTGCCGTTGATCACGTCGCGGGCCAGCTCCACCGCGTCCAGGATCTTCTGGTAGCCGGTGCAGCGGCAGATGTTGCCGCCCAGGCCCTCCTTGATCTCCTCCAGCCCGGCGTGCGGGTTGCGGCGCAGCGTCGAAGTGGCCGCCATCACCATGCCGGGGATGCAATAGCCGCACTGGCTGGACCCGGACTTGTGGAAGGCCCGCTGGATCACGGTCATGCCGTTGTCGCGGTCCAGGTCGTCCACGGTTTCGATGGTCGCGCCCTGGATCTTGTGCACCGGCGTGAGGCAGCTCTTGACCAGCTTGCCGTCGACGAACATCGAGCAGGTGCCGCATTCGCCGGCGCCGCAGCCTTCCTTGTTGCCGGTGAGATGCAGCTCCTCGCGGATGAAGTCGATCAACCGGTAATGCACCGGCACCCGCCGCGTCACGGCACGGCCGTTGACGGTCGCGCTGACCTCGGTCAGCGCCGGCCGGCCGGAAAGACTGGTGGCCGGTTCAGGCATGGACGGATTCCTCCTTGGGCAGGCGCTGCACGGACGCGCCCGCATGGCCTAGCGCGGCGACCAGCGCCCGCTCGACAAAATTCACCAGCACTTCGCGCCGGTACTCCTGGCGGGTGCGCGACTGCACACGGTCTGCCACCAGGGCCGCGGCCTGGCGCACCAGTTCACCGGTCGGCGGCTGCCCCGCCAGCATCCGCTCCACGTCGGGCAGGCGCTGCGGCACGGGGCCCACGGCGCCGATCGCGACGCGGGCGTCCTCGATGCGGCGCTTCGCCCAATCGAGCTTCACCAGCGCCGCGAGGCACGCCGTGGAGATCACGAGCGAGCGCCGGTGCCCCACCTTCTCGAACGCGGCGCCATGGCCCGGCACGGCATCCATCTCGATGCGGGTCATGATTTCCAGGGGCTGCAGGGCCGTGCGGCCCGGACCGAGGATGAACTCGGCCAGCGGCAGCGAGCGTTCCACGATGGCGCCGCCTTCGCGCCGGGCCAGCGTCACCGCGGCGTTCAGCGCCAGCAGCGCCGGCTGCGAATCACCGGCCGGGGACGCGTTCACGAGGTTGCCGCCGACCGTGGCCTGCTCGCGGATCTGGTCGTCGGCGAACCACACTGCGCAGCAGCCCAGCACCGGCGCCTGCCGCTGCAGCACCTCGTCGTTCTGGAACGCCGCGATCGGCGTGGCGGCGCCCATGCGGATGCGGCCGCCTTCGATGCCGATCCCCTGCAGCCGCGGGATGCGCGTGACGTCGACCAGCGCCGGCAGGTGCACGTCGCCGGCGCGCCCCTCGCGGGCCCAGGGCAGCAGGTCGGTGGCGCCCGCGACGATCCGCGCCCCCGGGATGCTCCCGAGGGCCTCGAACGCCTCGTCGAGCGTGGCCGGCGTGAGGTACTGGTCGAACGTCAGCACGGGTGCTCAGCAGCCTTGGGGGTGGTTCATCTTGACCACCACCTTGATCGCGTCGTCGATGCGCTCGCGCGCGTAGCGCAGCGCGGTGGGCACTTCCTCCAGCGGGAAGGTGTGGGTGTGGATCATCTTGGCGTCGAAGCGCTTCTGCGCCATCAGCGCCGCGGCACGATGGGTGGCGCTCCTGCCTTCGCCGCGGATGCCGTACAGGTAGATGTTGTTGCGCACCAGGTTGGCAATGTCGACCGGCACCGGCTCCGACGGGAAGGCGGCCAGGCAGATCCGGCCGCCGCGCTTGAGCATCTTCGCCGCGTCGTTCACGGCGTTGGGCGCGCCCGAACACTCCAGCACGTAGTGCGCTCCGCCATTGGTGTACCGGCGCACCGCCTCGACGGAATCTTCCTTCGTCACGTTGACGGTGTAGTCGGCGCCGAGCTTGCGGCCCATCTCCAGGCGGTTGTCGCGGGTGCCGGTCAGGATCACCTCGCTGGCGCCCAGCGCCTTGGCGACCGCGACGCCCATCAGGCCGATCGGGCCGGGTCCCATCACGACCACCGACTGGCCCGCGATCAGGCCGGCCGTGACGTCCAGGCCGTACATCGCGGTGCCGGCGGTGACGATCAGGGTGGCCTCCTCGTCGCTCATGTCGGGCGGCACATGCGCCAGCGTGTTGATGCTGTTGATCGCGTACTGGGCGAAGCCGCCGTCGGTGGTGAACCCGTTGGCGCGGTGGCCCTTGTTCATCTCGCCGTAGTTCTTGCCGTAGTTCAGGCAGGCCGTGTACATGCCTTCGCGGCAGCGCTCGCAGCGGCCGCAGCCGGCATGCACTTCCACCGTCACCCGGTCGCCGACCTGGTACTCGTCCACGCCGGGGCCGAGCTTGACGATCGTGCCCATGTACTCGTGGCCCGGCGTGAAGTTCTTGTTGAACGGCAGGCCGCCCTGGATCAGTGCCGGCGGGCCCTTGTGGATGATCTCCAGGTCGGTGGCGCAGACGGCGATGGCGTCGATGCGCACCAGCACCTCGGCGGCACCGGGCTGGGGCACCGGCTTCTCGACGAAGCTCAGCTGGTCGGGGTCGCCGAGCACCCACGCCTTCATCTTCTCGGGAATCTGGAACGACTGCTGGCGGAAGGGCGCTTCGGTCACGGCGTTCATTCGGTCTGTCTCCACTGGATTGGTCTGGCCGGAAGGGGCATGCACCGGCATCCCCGCGAGTTGCCGATTACAGGGCCGGCACCGGCCCGCGGCAAGGGCGCGGCGGCCGGTTCTTGGATCCTTTCAAGACTTGCGTGGATTTGTCCAAGCTCGCCCGCGGGCGAGCTCGTCGGTGCGCGGTGCGGACACCTGGGGAGAACCCTCAGCGCGGCTGGGCCTGGCTCGCCTTCACCCCCGCCAGGACGCCCGCGTGCTTGTCGGTTTCGGCGACCAGGCTGCGCGCGCAGGTCCGGATCGCCTCCGCCTGGCAGGCACCCACCCTGGAAGTGAGATAGCCGTCGTCGGCCATGCCGCCGAAGGTCCAGGTCGCCGAATAGATGGTCGACTCGCCGCGGCCCATGGTGACCAGGTACAGCCCGATGCGCTCGCTGGACGCCTTGACGAGTCTCAGCCGCCTGCTCGCGCCGAGTTCGCTCGCCAGCGACGCCGCCAGCCGCTTGCCCAGCCAGTCGGTGCCGGAGTGACTGATGGTCACGTCCAGCCGCCCGTCGTCGGCAGCGCCGGCTGCCTGGCCTGCCAGCAGGACCAGTGCCACTCCCAGGCAGTGCACGAATCGCATGGATGCCTCCCCGTGCGCGCCCACACCCGGGGGCACGCTTGCCACGTCCATTGTGTGGCAAAGGTCGCTAGCGTGCAGGCACCGCCAGCCGCTGCAGGCTGCCACCGGAAAGGGACCCGTGAACGATCACAAGGTGCTGACGAGGTGGCCGCCGTCGACCGGGATGACGGTGCCGGTCATGTAGCTCGACGCGTCGGAGGCCAGGAGCAGCAGCGGCCCGTCCAGTTCCGGCAGGTGGCCGGGGCGCTGCTGCGGCACCCGGGCGATGATGGCCTGCCCGGCCGGCGAGCGCAGCAGGTCGCGGTTGATGTCGGTCTCGAAATACCCGGGCGCGATCGCGTTGACGCGGATGCCGTGCTCGGCCCACTCCAGGGCCAGCGCCTTCGTCAGCTGCACGACGGCGGCCTTCGTGGCGGCATAGGCGGCCACCTGCGGGCGCACCCGCAGCCCGAGGATCGAGGCGATGTCGATGATCGTGCCGTCCCGGTTCGCGCGGACCAGTTCCCGCGCCGCCGCCTGCGCCACCCGGAACACGCCCGAGAGGTTGACGTCGACGACGTCCTTCCAATCCTGGTCGCGCAGCTCGATGGTCGGCGCGCGCGCCACCGTGCCGGCGTTGTTCACGACGATGCCCGGCACGCCCATGTCGGCGGCGACGCGCTCGAACGCGCCGCGCACGCTGTCGGCGTCGGTGACGTCCGCCTGGTACGCGCGGACGTCCTCGCGGCCCACCGCCGCCGCGATGTCGCGGGCGACGATCTGTCCCAGTTCGATCCGGCGTCCGACGATCGCCACGCTGGCACCGTGCTGCGCCAGGACTTGCGCGAAGTGCCGGCCGAGCCCGCTGAAGCCGCCGGTGACGAGCGCGGTGCGCCCGCGCAGGTCGAATGTGATCATCTTGCCTCCGTGCTGTTCGCCGCCGAGCGTAGCCCAGCGGCCGCGACACCGCGTTGACCCGGATGGACCCTATCATCGGCCGTCGCCACCGGGACTCCTTGACGAGCATGCCAGCCGTGGACCATTCACAGATCACCGACTTCGACGCCACCGCGCTTTCCGAGGCGATCCATGCCCGGCAGGTGTCGTGCCGCGAGGTCATGCAGGCGTACCTGGCGCGCATCGGCGCGGTCAACGGCCGGTTCAACGCCATCGTCAGCCTGCAGGGTGCCGAAGGGCTGTTGCGCCGGGCCGACGAGCGCGACGCGCAACTGGCGCGCGGCGAGTCGATGGGGTGGATGCACGGCATGCCGCAGGCGATCAAGGATCTGGCGAACGCGGCGGGTCTTCCGACCACGCTCGGCTCGCCCCTGATGCGCCAGTTCGTGCCGAAGGCCGACGGCCTGATGGTGCAGCGGATGAAGGCCGCCGGCTGCATCGTGGTGGGCAAGACCAACACGCCCGAGTTCGGCCTCGGCTCGCACACCTTCAACGAGGTGTTCGGCCTCACCCGCAACGCCTGGGACCCGGCACGCTCGGCCGGCGGCAGCAGCGGCGGCGCCGCGGTGGCGCTCGCCCTGCGCATGTTGCCGGTGGCCGACGGTTCCGATTTCATGGGCAGCCTGCGCAACCCGGCCGGCTGGAACAACGTCTTCGGCCTGCGGCCCAGCCAGGGGCGGGTGCCGTCCTGGCCGGTGCAGGACGTCTGGGTGAGCCAGCTCGGCACCGAGGGTCCGATGGCGCGCTCCGTGCGCGACCTGGCGCGCCTGCTGGAAGTGCAGGCGGGGCACGATCCGCGCGTGCCGCTGTCGCTGGCGGAGGCGCCGGGCTTTGCGCTCGATGCGCAGCGGCTGGACCCAGGCAAGGTGCGTATCGGCTGGCTCGGCAACCTGGACGGCTACCTGCCGATGGAGCCCGGCATCCTGGACGTCTGCGGGCAGGCCCTGCGCCGGTTCGAGGGCCTGGGATGCGCAGTGGAGCCGCTGCCGCTGGGCACGCCGCCGGCCGCCGTGTGGGACGCGTGGCTGGTCTGGCGCCGGGCGCTGGTCGCCACGCGCATCGCACCCTTCCTGGTGAACCCGGCCAACCGCGCGCAGGTCAAGCCCGAGGCGCTGTGGGAGTACGACCAGTCGCGCAGCCTCACCGGTCCCGAGCTCCTCGTCGCCAGCGTGCAACGAACCGCGTTCTACCAGCACATGCTGTCGCTCCTGGAGCGGCATGAAGCCCTCGCGCTGCCGGTGTCCCAGGTATGGCCGTTCGACGCCGCGCAGCGCTGGCCGGCCGAAGTCGACGGCGTCGCCATGGACACCTACCACCGCTGGATGGAAGTGGTGATCTACGCCACCTTCGCCGGCCTGCCGTGCATCAGCGTGCCGGCCGGCTTCGACGACCGCGGCCTGCCGATGGGCCTGCAGCTGATCGGCCGGCCGCGCGGCGAACTGGCGCTGTTGCGCCTTGCCGCCGCCTACGAGGAAGCCGCCGCGGAAGTCATCGCGCGCCGGCCGTGAGAAAACTCAGCAGCCGGACGCAGAGGACGCGAAAGATACGCAGAGGACGCAGAAAAGACAGAAAGAAGAATGAAAGGCAGGGATTCGATCCTTCTTTCTTCCTTGGATTCTTTCGCGCTCTCTGCGTACCCTTTGCGTCCTCTGCGTCCGGCTGTCCGTATTCGTCTTCAAGTAGTCCGCAGGTGCCACGCCCGCGGCCGCGTGAACGCCTGGATGCCGTACTTCGACAAGGTCAGGCCCACGCCCGAATCGCCGTAGCCGCTCCACGGCAGCCGCGGGCTGACGCGGTCGCAGCAGTTCCAGTACAGGCTGCCGGCACGCAACTGCGCCAGCAGGCGCCGGGCGCGCTCCGCCGCCGGGGTGTAGACGGCGGCCGTCAGGCCGTAGCGGCTGTCGTTCATCAGGCGCACGGCTTCCTCGTCGCCGCCGACCCGCTGGATGCCGATCACCGGACCGAAGCTCTCCTCGCGCATCAGCGCCATCGTGTGATCCACCTGGCTGAACACCGTGGGCGCGTACCAGTTGCCGGGGCCGGGCAGGCGGTGGCCGCCGGCGTGAAGCAGCGCTCCCCTGGCCCTGGCGTCGGCCACCTGCGCGTCGAGGACGTCGAGCTGCGCCGCCCGGGTGATGGCCCCGATGTACGTGTCCTCGCGCATCGGATCGCCGACCGTGAACCCGCGCACCGTCTCGACGAACGCGGCCAGGAAGTCGTCGTGGATGCGCTCGTGCACGTAGATCCGCTCGACCGCGCAGCAGCTCTGGCCCGTGTTGTACATCGCGCCGTCGGCCAGCGCTTGGCCCGCGGCCACCGGATCGGCGTCGTCGCAGACATAGGCCGGGTCCTTGCCGCCCAGCTCCAGTTGCAGCCGGATGAAGCGCGATCCGACACGTTCGGCGATGCGTCTGCCGGTCGCGTGCGAGCCGGTGAAGAACAGGCCGTCGATCCCTTGCTCCAGCAGCGCGCCGCCGACCTCGCCGCCGCCGATCAGCGGCACGAACAGGTCCTTGGGCACGCCCGCCTGGTGCAACAGCCGCGCGATCTCCAGGCCGGTGAGGCTGGCGAATTCCGACGGCTTGTACAGCACCGCGTTGCCGGTCAGCAGCGCCGGCAGGATCACGTTGCAGCCGACGAACCACGGGTAGTTCCAGGCCGAGATGTTGCCGACCACGCCCAGCGGCGCATGCTCGATGCGCTCCTTCATGCCGCCTTCGTCGAACACCGTCTCGGTCGAGACCGCCTGGTCGACCTCCCTGAGGAAGAAATCGATGCGCGGCAGCAGGCCATTCAGCTCGTTGCGCGACATCCGGACCGGCTTGCCGGTCTCGCGCGTCATGGTGACGGCCAGCGCCTCCAGGTCGCGCACCACGCCGTCGCGGAAATGGGCGACGCACGCCTTGCGCTCCATGAGCGAACGGGCGGCCCATCCGGGCTGCGCGGCGCGCGCCGCGGCGACCTTGGCGGCGATCGACGGCGCATCGTCGTTGGGCAGTTCGGCGATCCGCTCGCCGGTGGCCGGGTTGTGGACGGCAAGCCGGTTCATGGTCGTTGGCGGACAACGGCCGCGGCGGCGAGGAAATCGTCGAGCAACGCGGCGTCGTCGAGGGTATCGGAGTTGGGCAGGTGGAACTCGGGGTGCCATTGCACCGCGGCGGCGTAGGGCCGGGCCGGATCGGCGCGGCGGATCGCCTCGACCAGCCCGTCCTCGTTGCTCACGGCCTCGGCCGCGAAGCCCGGCGCCAGGTCCTTGATCGCCTGGTGGTGGATGCTGTTGACCTTGAACGGTCCGGCCGGCGGATACAGCCGCGCCAGCCGCGTGCCGGGCAGCACGCTGATGGTGTGGAAATTGCGGTCGTACACCGAAGCGTCGCGGTGCACCAGCGCCTGCGGCAGCTGGGTCTGGATGTCCTGGTACAGCGTCCCGCCGTACGCGACGTTGAGCAACTGCAGGCCGCGGCAGACGCCGAACACCGGCTTGCCGCGCCGCTCGAACGCGTTGACGAGCGCGATTTCGTAGTCGTCGCGGATCTTGTCGCCCGACCAGCGCTCCTGCAGCGGCTGCTCGCCGTAGCTGAGCGGCGACACATCCGCGCCGCCATGCAGCACCAGCCCGTCCAGCCACTGCGCGTAGTGGTCCAGCGCCACGTCGCCACGCCGCGTCGCGCCGCTGGGACTGGGGACCATCACCGCCAGGGCGCCGGTCGACATCACCCAGTGCGTGATCGACTGCTCCACGTACTGCAGGGTCTTGCCGGTGAAGAGCTGGCGCGCCGGGTCCGGGTGCATGAAGCACGCCGAGATGCCGATCTTGAGCCGGTTGCTCGCGTCCATCGCCGTGCCTACATCGCCGCCTCGAAGAACGCCTCGAAGTCGGTCCGCGTACAAGGCCGGGGATTGGTCAGGTGGCAGCCGTCGGCCAGCGCGATCTCGACCAGGCGGGGCACCTGCTCGCGCTTCACGCCGTGCTCGCCCAGCCTGCCGCGGATGCCGGCGCGCGCCTTCAGCGCGCGCAGCCACGGGATGAACGCCTCGCCCCCGCCCGACACGCCGCACACGTGCGCCAGTTCCGCGAACTTGTCCGGCACGGCTTCCTGGTTCCACTCCAGCACCGTGTCGATCATCAGCGCGTTCGCCAGGCCGTGGTGCATGTGGCACACGGCGCCCAGCGCGTGCGCGCAGGAATGCACCGCGCCGAGGTCCTTCTGGAACGCGATCGCGCCCATCATCGACGCCATCATCATGTCCCCGCGGGCCCCGATGTCGTCCGGCTCGTGCACCGCGCGCAGCAGCGAGCGCGCCGCGATGCGGGCCCCTTCCAGGGCGATGCCGTCGCAAAGCGGGTGGTAGGAGGGCGACAGGTAGCTTTCGATGTTGTGCGTCAGCGCGTCCATCCCGGTGGCGGCGGTCACGATGGGCGGCAGGCCCAGCGTCAGCTCGGGATCGGCGAACACCGCGCGAGCCAGGATCTTCGGGCTGAAGATGATGCGCTTCAGGTGGGTATCGTCCTCGCTGATCACCGCCGAGCGGCCCACTTCGGAGCCGGTGCCCGCGGTGGTGGGCAGCGCGACGAAATACGGCAGCTCGCGCTCGATCGCGCGCACCCGGGGATGGTCCCAGGCGTACTCGAGGATCCGGCCTTCGTGTGTCGCCGCCAGCCCCACCACCTTGGCGACGTCGAGCGCGGCCCCGCCGCCGAAGCCGATGACGCAATCGGCGCGGTGCGCACGGTACGCCTGCGCGCCGGCCTCCACCTGCGCGGCCGTCGGGTCGCCGGCCACCCCCGGGAACACGGCCACCTCGAGCGCCGTGAGCAAGCCGCGGAATTCCGCGAGCATCGGCAGTTCGGCCAGGGCCCGGTCGGTCACCAGCAATGGCCGCTGCAGGCCCTGCCCGCGCAGGTGCTCGGCGACCTCGCGCCGGGCGCCGGGGCCGAACCGGATGGCGGTGGGAAAGGAAAAGCCGCTGATGGTCATGGTGGGTCGCTCCGCAACTGGGTCATTGTCCGCTCAGCGCGCTGCCGCCATGCAACCAATTCTGAACGCGGACGTGGCGCAGAGAACGCGGAGATATTCCTGAAGTTCTCCTGTCTTTCCCCGCCGTCCCCGGCGTTCGGGAAGCCATCGCGTGCAGGCACGCCGAGGCACACAGGAGGCTCGTGGAGGCGCGAAGAACTGGTCCACGGCCCCTCAGATGATCTCGAAGTAGCGCTTCAACTCCCAGTCGGTGACGCCGTCGAGCCACTGGCGCCACTCCCAGTCGCGGGTGGCGGCGAAGTGGTCGACGAAGGTGTCGCCGAGGAAGTCGCGGGCAATCTGCGACTGCCGGAAGATGCGCGTGGTCTCGATCAGCGTGCGCGGCGCCCGCGGCACGTTCTCGGCACCCTGGTTGGTGCCGGTGATCGGCGGCGTGGAAAGCTTCAGGCCGCGCTCGACGCCATGCAGGCCGGCGGCGATGACGGCCGCCATCGCCAGGTAGGGGTTGATGTCGGCGCCCGGGCACCGGGTTTCCAGGCGCGTCGACTTCGCGCCGGCGGCCAGCACGCGAAAGCTCGCCGTCCGGTTGTCCAGGCCCCAGGTCGGCTTGACCGGCGCCCAGAAGCCGTCGACCAGCCGCTTGTAGCTGTTGATGGTCGGCCAGAACATCGGCGCGAACTCGAGCAGGCAGGCGATCTGGCCGGCCACGTAGCTCTCGAACAGCGCGCTCATGCCGCGGCTGCTGGCGCGATCGTGGAACAGGTTGGCCTTGCCGTCGGACAGGCTCTGGTGGATGTGCCCGGAGCAGCCGGGGTAGCGCGCGCTCCACTTCGCCATGAAACTGGGCATGATGCCGAAGCGCATGCCGATCTCCTTGGCGCCGGTCTTGAACAGGATCGCGCGGTCCGCCTGCTCCAGCGCCTCGGAGAATGCGATCGCGGCCTCGTACACGCCGGGTCCGGTCTCGGTGTGCAGGCCTTCGATCGGCACCCGGAACGCCGCCATCTCGTCCATCAGCGCATTGAAGAACTCGCGGTTCTGCTGCACCCGCAGCATGGAATAGCCGAACATCCCGGGCGTGATCGGCTCCGGCCCGACGCCGTTCTTGGCGGCCCAGCTGTGCGACGTCTCGCGGAAGTTGAACCACTCGTACTCCATGCCGGTCATGACCTGGAAGCCAAGCTTGCGGGCGCGCTGCAGCACCCGCTTCAGGACCTGCCGCGGACAGACCGGGTACGGCGTGCCGTCGGGATTGACGAACTCGCCCAGGAAGAAGTCCACGTTGTCGTCCCACGGCACCTGGCGGTGGGTGTCCAGGTCCAGCCGCGCCAGCGCGTCCGGAAAGCCGTGCTGCCAGCCCGTGACCTGCGCGTTGTCATAGGTCGCGTCGCCGCAGTCCCAGCCGAACACGACGTCGCAGAAGCCGAAGCCGCCTTCGGCCGCGCTCTCGAACTTGTCGCGGTGCAGGTACTTGCCGCGCAGCACCCCGTCGATGTCGCTGCAGGCGACCTTGACCTTCGCGGCGCCGGACTCGCGGATGGCGGCCAGCGCGGGATGCAGCGGTGATGCCATGGGCCTCCTGCACGTTGACTGAACAGCCAGTCTGCGCGAAATCCGCCGGCGCGGGCGGCCATGGCTACAGGATGAAACCGTGCCTGCTCTAATGCACCCCATGCTCAAGGCCGCCGCTCCATGGAACTGACCTGGTTCGTCGCCGCCGCGGTGCTGTTCGGCGCGCTGCTGCACGCGGGCTGGAACGCACTGATCAGGTCCAGCACCGACAAGACGCTCGACACCGCCTGGTTGCAGGTGCTGGGCTCGGTGCTCGGGCTGCCCCTGGTGGCCGCGGTCGGCTGGCCCGCGGCGCAGGCATGGCCATACATCGCCGCATCGGTGGCGATCCATCTGGGTTACTACACCGCGCTCAGCCGTGCCTACCACCACGGGGAGCTGGGACTGGCCTATCCGCTGATGCGGGGCACCGCGCCGCTCCTGGTGGCGCTGTCCACGGCCGCGGTCGTCGGCGAGTCGCTGTCGGCGCTGTCGTGGGTCGGCGTGCTGGGCATCTGCGCCGGCGTGCTGGCGCTCGGCCTGTCGCGGCAGGCCCTCGAGTCGCCCCGCGGCGCGGCCTTCGCGCTCGCCAACGCGCTCATCATCGCCGCCTACACGCTGACGGATGCGCTGGGCGTGCGCGCCAGCGGCGACGCGCTGCAGTACGTCGCCGCGCTCTACGTCGTGCACGGCTGGCCGTTTGCGCTGCTGGTGCTCGCGCGCCGGGGCGCCGCCGCCTGCTGGGCGTACGGACGCGTGCGCTGGCCGATGGCGGCGCTCGGCGCGCTTGCTTCGATGATTTCCTACGGGATCGCCCTGTGGGCGATGACGCGCGCTCCGGTAGCCACCGTGGCGGCCCTGCGCGAAACCTCGGTGCTGTTCGCCGCCCTGCTGGGTACCTGGCTGCTGAAGGAAGCGTTCACGCCGCAACGCGCGGCCGGTACGGCGCTGATCCTCGCGGGGGTGGCGGCATTGCGGCTCGGCTGACGCGGGACACTCCGGGCACGTCGCGTCCCGCACGGCGGCATCCACAGAGCGAGCGGACACTTACGTGCCGCAGGCGCGAATCGATGCTTCGCCCCGGACGCCGTTCACTCGACCAAAGCGCGCGCGGCTGACCGGCATCAAGGCGGGTGCTGTCCGGGGCTGCGGCCGCTGGCTTACCATGTGGGTCATCGTCTGTACAGGAGAGAACATGCTTCCCATCTCCCGCCGCCCGGCCCCACTCACGCAGGAGCGCCGCCAGGCGGTCCGGGGGGAGGCATGACCATGGGCACACCCGCGGACATCGCAGCACTGCGCACCCTGGCCCTGGTCGGCCCCGCCACGTCGGGCAAGACCACCCTGGCGGAGGCGCTGCTGTGGAAGGCAGGCGCCATCGGCACCCCAGGCACGGTGGAGCGCGGCTCCACGGTCAGCGACTGGGATCCGCTCGAGAAGAAGGCCCAGCGCTCCCTCAACAGTTCGATCGTCCACCTGCACCACGGCGGCGTGCACGCGCATGTGGTCGACACCCCCGGCGCCCAGGACTTCCTCGGCCAGTCGCTGCCGGCCCTGGAAGCCGTCGAGACCGCCGCCGTGGTGATCAGCGCCACCACCGGCGTCGAGCCGATGGCCACGCGCATGATGCAGTGGGCGGGCCAGCGCGAGCGCGACCGCATCATCATCGTCAACAAGATCGATGCGCCCGACATCAACCTCGAGGCGCTGGTCGGACAGATCCAGGCCGCCTTCGGGCGCGAATGCCTGCCGCTGAACCTTCCGGCCGACGGCGGCGCCAAGGTGGTGGACTGCTTCTTCAGCCGCGAGTCCGCCGTGAAGACCGACTTCTCGTCGGTCGAGCAGGCGCACCGCGCCCTGGTGGAGCAGGTCGTGGAAGTGGACGGGGAGTTCGTCGAGCGCTACCTCAACGACGGCGACGTCGACGCGTCCGAGCTGCACGCGCCGCTGGAGCAGGCGCTGCGCGAGGGGCACCTGATCCCGATCTGCTTCGTGTCCGCCCGCACCGGCGCCGGCGTTGCGGAACTGCTGGACGTGATCGCCAAGCTGCTGCCCGACCCGACCGAGGCCAACCCGCCGGCCTTCCTCAAGGGCGAAGGCGCGCAGGCCAAGCCGCTGCTGGCCCAGCCGGATCCGAAGATGCACGTGCTGGCGCATGTGTTCAAGATCGCGCAGGACCCGTATGTCGGCAAGATGGGCGTGATGCGCGTGCACCAGGGCACGCTCACGCCCGGCATGCAGCTGTACGTCGGCGACGCGCGCCGCCCGTTCAAGGTGGGCCACCTGCTGACGCTGCAGGGCAAGGAGTTCGTCGACGCGCCCAAGGCCGTCCCGGGCGACCTGTGCGCCATCGCCAAGGTGGAGGAGCTGTACTTCGACGCCGTCCTGCACGACGCCGCCGAGGACGACCACATCCACCTCAAGCCGCTGGACTTCCCGGTGCCGGTGCACGGCCTGGCGATCGAGCCCAAGCGCCGCGGCGACGAGCAGCGGCTGCACGACAACCTGCAGAAGCTGGTCAGCGAAGACCCGTGCCTGAAGGTGGAACACGTCGCCGCGACCAACGAAAGCATCGTCTACGGCCTGGGCGAACTGCACCTGCGCACCACGCTCGACCGGCTGACCGAGGTGTACAAGTGCGAGGTCAACACGCGGCCGCCGCGCATCGCCTACCGCGAGACCATCACGGCGCCCGCCGAAGGCCATTACCGCCACAAGAAGCAGACCGGCGGCGCCGGCCAGTTCGGCGAGGTCTTCCTGCGGGTGGAACCGCTGCCGCGCGGCAAGGGCTTCGAATTCGTGGACCAGGTCAAGGGCGGAGCGATTCCCTACAACTTCATGCCCGCCGTGGAAAAGGGCGTGCGCCAGGGGCTCGACGCCGGCGTGGTGGCCGGCTATCCGGTGGTGGACCTGCGCGTGGTCGTATACGACGGCAAGAGCCACCCGGTGGACAGCAAGGAAATCGCGTTCATCACCGCCGGCAAGAAGGCTTTGCAGGCGGCGGTCCAGGCGGCGCGGCCCAGCGTGCTGGAGCCGATCGTCAACATCGAGATCTCGGCACCGGAGCAGAACATCGGCGACATCACCGGCGACCTCGCCTCGCGGCGCGGACAGGTGAGCGGGACCACGTCGGCGAGCGGCGCCCTCGCCGTGGTCGCGCAGGCGCCGCTGTCGGAGCTCTCGAGCTACCAGTCACGCCTGAACGCCCTCACCGGCGGACAGGGCCGCTACACGATCGAGTTCAGCCACTACGAGGCGGTGCCGCCGAACGTGCAGACGCAGCTGGCGTCGCAGCACAAGATCAAGGACGAGGACTGACGGCCGCGCGACGGGCCTGACGCCCGCCTTCAGGCCGCCAGCGACAGCGGCCTCACCTTCGAGCTGTGCGGCCGCAACGCCGCACGCTCGAACGCGAGCGCCGAAGCGAGCGCCGCGTCGCCGCCGCGCACCGCGGCCTCGAGCACGGTGAGATCGATCAGGTCGCGCTGGGCGTGGCTGCCGCCGAAGCGGCTGGCCCGGCTGCGCACGGGGCGCAGCAGGCGCGCGCAACCGGCAAAGTCGCCGCGGGCGAAGGCCCGGACCGCCTGCGTCGCCGCCGCGCCGACCTCCCGCGTGAACACCGCGTTGTCCCCGGCGCCCGCCAGCGCCTCGCGCTGCGCATCCAGCACCGCCTGCTGATCGGCCTCGCGGCCGGCGCCCGCGTACGCCATCATCGCGTGCAGGTCGTTGAAGGCATAACGGCCGGGCTCCAGCACGGCGTGCCAGCGCTCGGCCAGCGGCTGCCAGCGTTCGCCGACGTCCACGCCGCGCAACTGCAGGCGCCACAGCATGGCGCTGGCGTCGACCATGTCCAGCACGAGGCTGGAACCGGGGCCGCCGATCGTCTCGTCGTACAGGCGCAGCGCCTCGCCGGCCTCGCCCAGCGCGATGTGGAACAGGGCCAGGTGCCACCAGTTGTGGACCGCCAAAAAGCTCTCGCGCGACCACACGGCGGCGTTCGGCCGCAACCAGTCGACACCGGCGGCGGGCTGGTCGGTCATCTCCAGCACATGGGCGACGGCGTGCCAGGCCCAGCTGTCGCGCGGCTGCAGCTCGACCGCGGCGCGGCCCTGCTTCTCGGCGGCGGCGTAGTCGCCGCTCTCCTCCAGTCCGAAGGCATGCATGCCCAGCACCGCGTGGAAGCCTTCCATGCCGCGCTGCCAGGCCGGCAGCGCCCGTGCGATGCGGTCGCGCAGCATGCGCGCGTCGCCGGTGAAGAAGTCGACCTGGTGGCCGGCCTGCAGCGCCACCAGGTCGAGCGGCTCGCGCGCGCTGAGGTCCTCGAGCAACAGGCCGGCCTCGTACCACCGCCCCTGGGCCAGCGCGGTGGCGGCGGCGAGGTGCCGCCGCTCGCGCTCGTCCGCGGGCAGGCCGCGCGCCGCCTCGCAGCACGCGAGCGCCGCCGCGTTGCCCGCGGGCTCGGTGCCCAGCAGGTTCAGCCAGGCCTTGAGCAGCCAGGCCATCGTCATTTCGGGGCTGGCGACGATCGCCGCCTCGGCCGCGGCCAGCGGATCGCCGACCAGACAGGCCAGCTCGCGCTGGGCCTGGCGGTACGCGGCGACGCTCGCGCCGTTGGCGCCCGAGAGGGACAGGCCCTGGTTGTCTTCCATGAGCACTCCTTGCGGCCCGACGGGATGGCCGGGCCCCGGCCGGGGCCCCGGGGGACGGAGTATGGCCCGGCGGGTCGATCGGCGCCAGCAGCGCACGCGGCGGCGCCATTGGCATTCGGCGCCGCGTGACCTTTCGCACGGAAGCCGGCCGGACGCCGGTTTCACGGCAGAATCGGCGGATGAAAATCGAAAAGGACACGGTACCGACCGTGCAATTCAGGATCGCCGACGACCAGGGCCGCCTGGTCCAGGACAGCCGCGAGCCGATGGTCTACCTCCATGGCGGCTACGACAACACGCTGCCGAAGATCGAGGAGGCGCTGGAAGGCCGGGAGCCGGGCTACCAGACGGTGCTGGCGCTGGGCGCCGCGGACGCGTTCGGCGAGCGCGACGAATCGCTCACCCGCACCATTGCCAAGAGCGAGTTCCCGCCCGGCATCAAGGTGGGTGGCCAGCTCGACGGCTACACCGACGACGGCCACCAGCACACCTATTTCGTCTCCAAGATCAAGGGCGACAAGGTGCTGCTCGACGGCAACCATCCGCTGGCGGGCAAGGCGCTGCGCTTCCACCTGAAGGTGGTCTCGGTGCGCCCGGCGACGGCCGAGGAAATCGCGCACCGGCACGTGCACGGCGAGCACGGCCACCATCACTGAAAGGAATCGGCCAATGCGGCTGAAGATGGCGCGCAACTCGCTGTTCGCGGTGCTGCTGCGCTCGCAGTGGTGGATCAGCCTCGTCGTGGCGCTCGTCCTCGTCGCGGCGTCGCGCGCCCTGCTGCCGCCCGACTACTGGGTGTTCGGCGCGATGGGCGCCTTCCCGTTCGTGGTCATCGCGGCGATCGCGCTGGGCAGGCAGCTCAGGCGGCCCGGCGCGAAGCGGACGCACGACATCCTGCAGCAGGTGCGGGCGATGTCCTGGCGCGAGTTCTCGCAGGCGCTGCAGGAAGCGTTCGAACGCGACGGCTGTCGCGTGGAGCGCCTCGAAGGCGGCGCGGCCGACCTCGCCGTCACCCGCGCCGGCCGGACCTCGCTGGTCGCGGCGCGGCGCTGGAAGGCGGCCCGCCACGGGGAGGAAGGCCTGATCGCGCTGCACGCGCAGATGCGCGAGCGCGACGCCAGCGAATGTACCTACATCGCCCTGGGCGAGCTGAGCGCGAACGCCCAGCGCTTCGCGCGCACGCACAACGTGCAGGTGATGCAGCAGGATGGGCTGGTGCAGCTGCTGCGGGCGCTGCCGGCGCGCTGAGTGAAATAGAACCCAACAGCCGGACGCAGAGGACGCGGAGAGTACGCAGAGGTCGCAGAAGAATTCAGGAAAGAAGCAATTTCCTTCTTCTGTCGCTTCTGCGCCCTCTGCGTATCTTTTGCGTCCTCTGCGTCCGGCTGTCCGCGTTCGCTGTCCGCCTGCGGGCTTACTTCGCCACCACCCGGACCATCTCCAGGCACTTGTTCGAGTAGCCCCACTCGTTGTCGTACCAGGTGACGAGCTTGACGAAGGTGCCGTCCAGCGCGATGCCGGCGTCGGCGTCGAAGATCGAGGTGCGCGGGTCGCTGCGGAAGTCGGTGGCCACCACCTTGTCCTGGGTGTAGCCCAGCACGCCCTGCAGGCCGCCCTGCGCCACCGGCTTCTCGCTCATCGCCTTCATCTCGGCGCAGATCTGCTCGTAGCTGGCTTCCTTGACCAGTTCGACGGTGAGGTCCACCACCGACACGTCGCTGGTCGGGACCCGGAAGCTCATGCCGGTCAGCTTCTTGTTCAGCTCGGGGATGACCTTGCCGACGGCCTTCGCCGCGCCGGTGCTCGACGGGATGATGTTCTCCAGGATGCCGCGGCCGCCGCGCCAGTCCTTGTTGGAGGGGCCGTCCACCGTCTTCTGGGTGGCCGTCGCCGCGTGCACGGTGGTCATCAGGCCGCGCTTGATGCCCCACTTGTCGTGCAGCACCTTGGCGACCGGCGCCAGGCAGTTGGTGGTGCAGGAGGCGTTGGAGATGATCGCCTCGCCGTTGTACTTCTGGTGGTTCACGCCGTACACGAACATCGGCGTGTCGTCCTTGCTGGGCGCGGACATGATCACCTTCTTCGCGCCGGCGGCCAGGTGCTTCTCGGCCGAGGCCTTGTCCAGGAACAGGCCGGTGGACTCGAGGACGATGTCGGCGCCGACCTCGTTCCACTTCAGGTTGGCCGGATCGCGCTCCTGCGTCAGGCGGATCTTCTTGCCGTTGACCAGCAGCGTGTTGCCGTCGACGGCAATCTCGCCCTTGAAGCGGCCGTGCACCGAGTCGTACTGCAGCATGTAGGCCAGGTAGTCGGGCTCCAGCAGGTCGTTGATGCCGACCACCTCGATGTCGCTGAAATTCTGCACGGCCGAGCGCAGCACGTTGCGGCCGATGCGGCCGAAGCCGTTGATGCCGATCTTGATGGTCATGGGGTCACTCCTGAAGTTGAAAAAGCAAACCTGACGGCTGGCGCCACTGGGCCAGCGCTCGAACGAAGGAAGCCTAACGCGAAACCCGGCGCGCCAGCACGGCGCGGACCGTGTCGGCGACATTCTCGGGCGTGAACCCGAAGTGCTTGAACAGCACGTTGGCCGGCGCGGATTCGCCGTAGGTGTCGATGCCGACGACGGCGGCGCAACCGTACTTCCACCAGAAGTCGGTCACGCCCATTTCGACGCCGATGCGCGGGACCCCGGCCGGCAGCACCTGCGCCTTGTAGATCGCGCCCTGCCGGTCGAACGCCGTGGTGCTGGGCATCGAGACGACGCGCACCGCGACCCCCTCGGCGGCGAGCTGCTCCTGTGCCTTGAGCGCCAGCTGCACCTCGGAACCGGTAGCGACGATCACGGCCTGCAGCGGCGCGTCCAGGCCCACTTCCGCCGGCTCGGCGAGCACGTAGGCGCCCTTGCTGATGTCCTCGAGGCCGGCCTTGGGCGCGTACGGCAGGTTCTGCCGCGACAGCAGCAGCGCCGTGGGCCGGTTCATGTTCTGCAGCGCGACGGCCCAGGCCACCGCGGTCTCCGCGGTGTCACAGGGACGCCAGACGTCGAGGTTGGGAATCAGGCGCAGGCTGGCCGCGTGTTCGATCGACTGGTGGGTCGGCCCGTCTTCGCCCAGCCCGATGGAGTCATGGGTGAACACATGGATGATGCGCTTCTTCATCAGCGCCGCCATGCGGATCGCGTTGCGGCTGTAGTCGCTGAACGTGAGGAACGTGCCGCCGTAGGGGATGTAGCCGCCGTGCAGCGCGATGCCGTTCATGATCGCGGCCATGCCGAATTCGCGCACGCCGTAGTTGATGTGGCGGCCGATGCGGCGCGGGCCCTCGGCCTGCTGCTCGCCGTCCGCCAGCTTGACGTTGCCGGCGAGGTCGAAGCGCAGCGGCGGCGTGCTCTTCGTGTTGGTGAGGTTCGAGCCGGTCAGGTCGGCCGAGCCGCCCAGCATCTCCGGCAGCGCGGCGGTGAACGCCTCCAGCGCGAGCTGCGAGGCCTTGCGCGAGGCCACCGTCTCGGCTTTCGCATGCGCGGCGACGGCCGCGTCGACGGCCACCTGGGCGAAGTTGCGCGGCAGTTCGCCCTTCATGCGGCGCATGAACTGCGCGGCAAGTTCCGGATGCGCGGCGCGGTAGGCCGCGAAGCGCTCTTCCCATTCGGCCTGCTGCGCGGCGCCCTTCGCGCGAGCATTCCAGTCGTCGTAGACCTCCTGCGGCACCGTGAACGGTTCGTGCGGCCAACCCAGGGCTTCGCGCGTGAGCTTCACCTCCTCCAGGCCCAGCGCCTCGCCGTGCGCCTTGGCGGTGTTCGCGCGGTTCGGGCTGCCCTTGCCGATCTGGGTCTTGGCGACGATCAGCGTCGGGCGCTCGGCGCTGCGCCGCGCCTGGGCCAGCGCCTTGTCCACCGCGTCGACGTCATGCCCGTCGACCGGGCCGATCACGTTCCAGCCGTAGGCCTTGAAGCGGGCCGGCGTGTCGTCGACGAACCAGGGCTTCACTTCGCCGTCGATCGAGATGCCGTTGTCGTCGTACACGGCGATCAGCTTGTTCAGCTTCCAGGCGCCGGCGAGCGCGCAGCTCTCGTGGCTGACGCCTTCCATCAGGCAGCCGTCGCCCAGGAAGGCGTACGTGAAGTGGTCGACGATGGCGTGGCCTTCGCGATTGAACTCGGTGGCCAGCAGCTTCTCGGCCAGCGCCATGCCGACGGCGTTGCTGATGCCCTGGCCGAGCGGCCCGGTCGTGGTCTCGACGCCCGGCGTGACGCCCGCTTCCGGATGACCGGCGGTCTTGCTGTGCAGCTGGCGGAAGTTCTTCAGCTCGACCAGCGGCAGGTCGTAGCCGGTCAGGTGCAACAGCGCGTAAATCAGCATCGAGCCGTGGCCGTTGGACAGCACGAAGCGGTCGCGGTCGGGCCAGGCCGGATTGGCGGGGTTGTGGCGCAGGTGCCGGCCCCACAGCGCGACGGCGATGTCGGCCATGCCCATCGGGGCACCGGGGTGGCCCGAGTTGGCTTGTTGCACGGCGTCCATGGCGAGCGCGCGGATCGCGTTCGCCATCTGTGTTTCGTTGGCCATTCGGTGGCTGCTCCGGGATTGGGGGAAACCCCAGATTTTAACGGCCGGGCCCGCCCGGCCTTCCACGCCCCTTCGTCCCGCAGGGTGCGCCCTGCCGCGCGCCGCTCTTCGTCTACAGTCCGGTGATGCCGGGGCTCCACCTCACCGCCGACCTCTACCGGTGCCGCTGCGATGCCGCCTGGCTGGCCGACGCCGAGCGCCTCGGCCAGTGGTGCGCGCAGGCCGCGCAGGCCGCGGGGCTCGAGCCGGTGGAGCAATCCTTTCGCGGTGCGGCGGCCTCCGGGCGGGGGCCGGCCGGCGTCACGGGCGCCGTCCTGCTGGCCCACGGCCATGTAGCACTGCACACCTGGCCGGACCGGCGCCTGGCCACGCTGGACGTCTTCGCCGGCGACTGCGGCGAGGCCCGGCCGGCACAGGCGCGGGCGCTGATGAGCGCGCTGGTGGACCGCTTCGCACCCGAATGGACCGAACAACGCTCGCTCGATCGCGGCGACGACGAAACATGAACCAACAGATCCCATGACCGGCGCTCCAGCGATGATCCTGGCCGCTGGCCGCGGCGAACGCATGCGGCCGCTGACCGACGACTGCCCCAAGCCCCTGCTCGCGGTGCGCGGCAAACCCCTCATGCAATACCACCTGGACGCGCTCGGCCGCGGCGGCTACGCCGAGGTGGTCGTCAACACCGCCTGGCTGGGCGAGCAGATCGAGGAGCGCTGCGGCACGGGCGGCGGGCAATGGCCGCGCATCCGCTATTCCGCCGAGGGCCGCGACTTCGGCTTCGCCCTGGAGACCGCGGGCGGCATCGCCCGCGCGCTGCCCCTGCTGGCCGACGTGTTCTGGCTCGCCGGCGGCGACGTGTTCGTGCCGGAGTTCGAGTTCGGCCGCGACGCGATGGCCCGCTTCGCCGATTCGGGCGCGCTCGCGCACCTGTTCCTGGTCCCCAACCCCGCGCACAACCCGAACGGCGATTTCGGCCTGCTCCCCGACGGCCGCGCGGTGCGCGAGGCCGACCACCGCTACACCTATTCCACCATCGGGCTGTACCGCCGGGAGTTCTTCGCGTCGCTGCCCGCGGGCAACCCGGAAGGGCTGAAAGTCCCCATGCTGCCGCTGCTGCTGGCCGCGATCCACAATGCGCAGCTCACCGCGGAGATCTACACCGGCCGCTGGACCGACGTGGGCACTCCCGAGCGGCTGGCCCAACTCAACGCACCATGAACAACGACAAGTCGATTTACGCCACGCGGCGCGCCCAGGTGGCCGCGCGGCTCGGGGACGGCGGCATCGCCATCGTGCCGACCGCGCCGGAGCGCTCCCGCAACCGCGACAGCGGCTTCCCGTTCCGCCACGACAGCTATTTCTACTACCTCACCGGCTTCACCGAGCCCCATGCCTGGCTGATCATCACCGCCGACGGCCAGAGCACCTTGTTCTGCGCGCCCAAGGACCTCGAGCGCGAGATCTGGGACGGCTTGCGGCTCGGCCCGCAGGCGGCGCCCGCGGCGCTCGGCGTCCATGCGGCGCACAGCGTCGACGAGCTGGGCGTGCTGTTGCCGAAACTGCTGGAGAACCGGCAGGCGGTCTGGTATCCGTTCGCGGTCCACGACGGGCTCGAGGGTCGCATCGCCGGATGGCTGAACCAGGTGCGCGCCCGGGTGCGCTACGGTGCGATCTGCCCCGAGCGGCAGCAGGACCTGTGCGCGGTGCTGGACGAGATGCGCCTCGTGAAGGACGGCCACGAGCAGGAGATCATGCGCCGCGCCGCGCGGATCAGCGCCGGCGCGCATGTGCGGGCGATGAAGGTGTCCGCGCGCATGCTGCGCGAAGGCCTCGACCTGCGCGAGTACCACCTGGAAGCCGAACTGCTGCACGAGTTCCGACAGCACGGATCGCAGTATCCCGCCTACACCTCGATCGTCGCCGCCGGCGCCAACGCCTGCGTGCTGCACTACCGCGCCGACACGGCGCCGGTGCGTGCCGGCGAGCTGGTGCTGATCGACGCCGGCTGCGAGCTGGACGGCTATGCCAGCGACATCACGCGCACGTTCCCCGCCGACGGCAGGTTCACCGGCCCGCAGCGCGCCCTGTACGACCTGGTGCATGCGTCGCAGGAAGCGGCCGTGTCCGCCACGAAGCCGGGCGCGCGCTTCACCGATCCCCACGACGCGACGGTGAAGGTGCTGGCGCAAGGCATGCTCGATCTCGGCCTGCTGGACCGGGACAAGGTCGGCGGCGCGGACGACGTGATCGAGAAGCGCGCCTATTTCCAGTTCTACATGCACCGCACGGGCCATTGGCTGGGCATGGACGTCCACGACTGCGGCAGCTACATCGAGCCGTCGCAGGTGGGCGAGGTGAGCGAACGCCGGGATCCGCTGTCCGGCGAGATCATCAAGAACCGTCCCAGCCGCATCCTGCGGCCCGGCATGGTGCTCACCATCGAACCGGGGCTGTACGTGCGGCCGGCCGAGGGCGTGCCCGAGCAGTTTCACAACATCGGGATCCGCATCGAGGACGACGCGATCGTGACGGACAGCGGCTGCGAGCTGATCACGCGCGGCGTTCCGGTGCGTGCCGGCGAGATCGAAGCCGTGATGCGCGGGTAGGCCGGCGTCAGCCGCCGTTCGGGCGCTCGGCCCCGCCGCGCGCCACCACGGCATCGCGCGCCAGGCGACGACCGGCCTCGCCCGAGGCGCCCGCGCCGGCGCGCGCCGCGGCCGGCTGGCCGTCGGCCAGCAGCCGGTGGTATTCGCTGGCCACGCGCCGTTCGCAGGCACAGGCCATCGCGCGCAGCGCCTCGCAGTCGCGCACGGCGAAGACGCCGTCGCGGCGCCAGGAAGCGCCACCGGCATCGCGCAGCCGATCGATGGTGGCACCCAGGTGCTGCGGCGCCACACCCAGCAGCCGCGCCGTCAGATGCTGGTTCAGCACCAGTTCCTGGCCCGGCAGCCGCTCGACGCTCATCAGCAGCAGCGAGCCGAGCTGCTGGTCGGGCGAATGCAGGCCGCGGCAGGCGGTCAGCACCACCTTCTGCGCCGCCAGCGCGCGGTCGTAGCGCATCAGCAGGCGCATGAAGGTTCCGCCGCGTGCCCATTCCTCGAGCAACTGGTCGCGCCCGAGCGCCAGCCCGTAGCCAGCGGACTGCACGACCACCCGCGTCACCGAGGCATCGCTCATGAACTTCGGCAGGCCGACCACGCCCTCGCTGCCGACCAGCGCGGCGACGCGCTCGCCGCCGTCGGGCAGTCCCTGCAAGAGGGACACCACGCCCGCCACCGGAAAGTAGGCGCGCGCGAAATTGCCGCTCGGTTGGCTCAGTTGATGGTCGACAGGCAGGTCCGCGATCGCCAGATGCGGCAGCAACCGCGCGCGCACGTCGTCCGGCAGCGCGGCAAGCACGCCGTTCTGCGGCAGCAGCTTGGCCAGCGCGCGTTCACGCAAGGCGCCGGGCAGCGGGACGAGGGGCATGCCGGCACTCTAATGAGCCTGTCGTATTTCGCACGAGGGGCGTAACGGCCGGTAGCCTCGCGCCGCCGCAGCCGGGCCGCGATGGCGGCGACGCCTCACACCGGCGCGAGGCCTGCGCTGACAAGGCGCCGGACTGCATGCGCTTTTTTTCCAAATTCTGCGGACTGTCACGTAAGCAAAAGCCTGTTCACGCAAGGCATCGCAACAACCGTAATACTCACATGGCGGCGCGATTTCGTACGTCCGCTTACAGTGCGGCGCTCGGTGCCCTGCGCCCGATCCGGCAGGCCGGCCTTCGCCCCGCGCAGGTCTACAATGGCACCCCCGCAGATCAGGCGCCATTGCGTGGCGCACCGAGGCTGCGACCAGGAGAACTCGACTCATGCCCCCCACCACCGCGGCGCCCGCCGACGAGAAACGCAACGAACTGCGGCAGGCGGCCCTGCGTTACCACGAGTTCCCGACGCCCGGCAAGATCGCGATCCAGGCCACCACGCAGCTGGTCAACCAGCGTGACCTGGCGCTGGCGTATTCGCCCGGTGTCGCCGCGCCATGCGAGGAGATCGTCAAGGACCCCGCCGCGGCCTTCCGCTACACCAGCCGCGGCAACCTGGTGGCCGTGATCACCAACGGCACCGCCGTGCTCGGCCTGGGCGACATCGGACCGCTCGCCGCCAAGCCGGTGATGGAAGGCAAGGGCGTGCTGTTCAAGAAGTTCGCCGGCATCGACGTCTTCGACATCGAGATCAACGAGAAGAACGACCTCGACCGGCTGGTGGACGTGATCGCCGCGCTCGAGCCCACCTTCGGCGGCATCAACCTGGAAGACATCAAGGCCCCGGACTGCTTCTACGTCGAGCGCAAGCTGCGCGAACGCATGAAGATCCCGGTCTTCCACGACGACCAGCACGGGACGGCCATTACCGTCGGCGCCGCGATCCTCAACGGCCTGAAGGTCGCCGGCAAGGACATCCGCGAAGTGAAGCTGGTGACGTCCGGCGCCGGCGCCGCGGCGCTGGCCTGCCTGAACCTGCTGCTGAAGCTCGGCTTGCCGCGCGAGAACATCTTCGCGACCGACCTGGCGGGCGTGGTGTACGAGGGCCGCAAGGAGCTGATGGACGAGGACAAGATCCAGTTCGCGCAGAAGACCTCGGCCCGCACGCTGACGGAGGTGATAGCGGGCGCCGACATCTTCCTGGGCCTGTCCGCCGCGGGCGTCCTCAAGCCGGACATGGTGCGCAGGATGGCCGCCCGGCCGCTGATCCTGGCGCTGGCGAACCCGAACCCGGAGATCACGCCGGAGGAGGTGCAGGCCGTGCGGACCGACGCGATCATGGCGACCGGCCGCACCGACTACCCGAACCAGGTCAACAACGTCCTGTGCTTCCCGTACATCTTCCGCGGGGCGCTGGACTCCGGCGCGACCACCATCACCGACGAGATGGAAATCGCGGCCGTCTACGCGATCGCCGAACTGGCGCAGGCCGAGCAGAGCGAGGTCGTCGCGGCCGCCTATGCCGGCCAGCAACTGGCCTTCGGCCCCGATTACCTGATTCCCAAGCCGTTCGACCCGCGCCTGATGATGAAGATCGCCCCGGCCGTCGCGCAGGCGGCGGTGGACAGCGGCGTGGCATCGCGGCCGGTCAAGGACATGGACGCCTACCGCGAAAAGCTGCAGAGCTTCGTGTATGCGTCGGGCACGACCATGAAGCCGATCTTCTCGGCCGCGAAGACGGCGGCCAAGAAGCGGGTGGCGTTCTGCGAGGGCGAGGAAGAGCGCGTGCTGCGGGCCGCGCAGATCGTGGTCGACGAGGGCGTGGTGCGCCCGACGCTGATCGGGCGGCCGACGATCATCGCGCAGCGCATCGAGAAGTTCGGCCTGCGGCTCAAGGAAGAGCTCGACTACGACGTCGTGAACGTCGAGCAGGACCGGCGCTATCGCGACTTCTGGCAGACCTACCACCGCATGACCGAGCGCAAGGGCGTCACCGTGCAGATGGCCAAGATCGAGATGCGCCGGCGTCTGACGCTGATCGGATCGATGCTGCTGCACAAGGACGAGGTCGACGGCATGATCTGCGGCACCTGGGGCACGGCGCCAATGCACCTGCAGTACATCGACCAGGTGATCGGCAAGCGGGCGGGCGTCAACACCTACGCCTGCATGAACGGCCTGCTGCTGCCGGGCCGCCAGGTGTTCCTGGTCGACACCCACGTCAATTACGACCCCACCGCCGAGCAACTGGCCGAGATCACGGTGATGGCGGCCGAGGAAATGATGCGCTTCGGCATCAAGCCGAAGGCGGCCCTGCTGTCGCATTCCAACTTCGGCAGCAGCAACCAGCCGAGCGCGGTGAAGATGCGCCAGACGCTGGACCTGCTGCGCGCGCGCGCGCCCTGGCTCGACGTGGACGGCGAAATGCACGGCGACGCGGCGCTCGACGAGCACACCCGGCAGCAGATCATGCCGCACAGCACCCTGGCCGGCGACGCGAACCTGCTGGTGCTGCCGAACATCGATGCAGCCAATATTTCTTACAACCTGCTCAAGACGGCGGCCGGCGGCAACATCGCCATCGGCCCGGTGCTGCTGGGTGCGGCCAAACCGGTGCATATCCTCACGGCCAGCGCGACCGTGCGCCGCATCGTCAACATGGCGGCGCTGACGGTGGCGGACGCAAACGCCACCCGGTAAAGTCTCCTTTCGACAGCCTGCGCTCACTTCATCGAGCCGGCACCGGCTGGGAAAGCCCATGCCTCTTGCCCAAAAAATGGGCATCGGGCTTGCGTTTTCACAACGGATACGTCACACTACCGCCTTGATTTTTCCGGGTTTACCCGGAGTGGCGTCCCAGAAAGGCGCCCCGAGAAGGCCTCGTCCATGGCGCGCATCGCCGCTGTCAAGTTTGCGCTTACTAGCCTCTTGCTGGCAGCTGCGATCACCGCTTCCCCGGTACAAGCCAGGGCGTGGACGGACCGCACTGTCGACAGCAGGCCAGCCGCCGTCCAGGTGGGCGAGCTGCCGGCGCAGGCTCGGGTCACCTACGGACTGATCCGCCAAGGCGGACCATTCCCGTACGACAAGGACGGCTCGGTGTTCGGCAACAGGGAGCGGCTGCTGCCTGCTGCCAGTCGCGGGTACTACCGCGAATACACCGTCGCCACGCCAGGATCACGCGACCGGGGCGCCCGGCGCATCGTGTGCGGCGGCCCGGCCAGGGTCCCTCACATGTGCTACTACACCGCCGACCACTACGCCAGTTTTCGACAGATTGTGGAGTGACCCCGATGAAGCGGGACTTGTTTGTGACTATGGAAAGAGACACGGAGATGGACGCACCACTTCGTAAGGAACTCGGCGAGACATCGCTGAAGGGCGTTCGCAGCAACATCGTGCAGTCCATCCGCGCCTTCCGGGTGCAGGATCTGCAGGATTCGGCGCGCGCGATGGGGCATCACTTCCTCTACGCCAATCTGGCCACGGCCCAGAGCAAGCAGGAAGTGCTGGACCTGATCGCCCAGCAGTTCATCCTGCCCGCGCACTTCGGCAAGAATTTCGACGCGCTCTACGACTGCATGACCGATCCGGTCCACAAGTCTGGGCCGCAGCCGGGCTTCATCGTCGTGCTCGAGCAGATCCCGGCCAACGCCAAGTTCGACAAGGAAGCGCGCGAGCAGCTGCTCGACATCTTCCGGGACACCGCCGATTACTGGGCGGACCGGAAGATTCCATTCAGGTGCTTCTATTCTTTTCTGTAGCCCGTTCTGCACAAACCAGCCAAGCAGAACGGGCGAACGAGGCTCAAGGCACCGAAGTCGCTGTCAGCGCTCCGGCCGCCACCGACAACGGCGAAAAAATGCCCACCGACAAACTGGTGGACGTGTCGCCCCTGGCGCTGCGCATGAGCAGCCCATTCAACGCGGGGTATTGGCTCGCGGCCGCCTGATTCGGAAGACGCTGCGCGTTTTCCGGATTGACTGGCCAGACAAGAACGCCCGGGAGACCCGGGCGTTTTTCCTTGGAGTGCCCTGCGCACTGCTGCCGGGCGCAGCTCATGGGATCGCCTGCTGCAGTGCCTGGCACAGCGCCACGTACTCGCCCACCGGCACTTCCTCGGCCCGCCGCTGCAGGTCGAACTCGCCGCCGAAGCCCTTCTGCTCCAGCCACTTGCCCAGGCTGTGCCGCAACAGCTTGCGGCGCTGGCTGAAGGCCGCCTGGACCAGTCCGGAGAGCAGCATTTCATCCACCGCCGCCGGCTGCGCGAGCGGCACCATGCGCACCACGGCGCTGTCCACCTTCGGCGGTGGATCGAACGAGGCCGGCGGCACGAAGAGCACGTCCTCCATCGCGTAGCGCCACTGCAGCATCACGGAGAGCCGCCCGTAATCGCCGGTCGCCGGGTGCGCGACCATCCGGTCGATCACTTCCTTCTGCAGCATGAAATGCTGGTCCTCGACGCTGGCCACGTACCGCAGCAGGTGGAACAGGATCGGCGTGGAGATGTTGTAGGGCAGGTTGCCGACCACGCGCAGCTTCGCGGCGCCGAGCGACCCCGCCAGGGCGGCGAAATCGACCTGCAGGACGTCGGCCTCGGTGACGGCCAGCTGCGGGTGCTTGCGCAGGCGCGCCGCCAGGTCGCGATCGAGCTCGATTACGGCCAGGCGGCCGAGCCGCTCCACCAGCGGCTGCGTCAGCGCGGCCAGGCCGGGGCCGATCTCGACCATCGGCTGGCCCGGCCGCGGGTCGATCGCCCGCACGATGGCGTCGATGATCGCGGGGTCGGTCAGGAAATGCTGGCCGAATCGCTTGCGCGCTACGTGATGCACGGGGTCAGATCCCGATGAGCAACGTTATCCGGCCGGAGCACGTTGCGGTGCGCGCCATCGGGCTCTGCCCCCGCGAGACATGCCTCACGTCGGCGGCTCGCGCAGTTCGACGTACGCGCGGCCCCGGACGTCCTGCGCCCACTTGGCGTACGCCTCGTCCAGCTTCTTCTCGCGCAACAGGTTGCGCGCCAGCTCGCGCTGCTCGCGCTGGCTCAGCGTCGCTTCGCGCCGCTCCACCAGCTGGATCAGGTGGACGCCGAAGCGGGAGACCACGGGATCGGCGATCTCGCCGGGCTTGAGGCCCTCCAGCGCTTCCTCGAACTCCGGCACGAACAGACCCGGGCTGGCCCAGCCGAGATCCCCGCCATTGGGCGCACTGGCGTCCTGGGAGAACTCGCGGGCGAGCTGCGCGAAATCGGCCTGTCCGGCCTGCACGCGGCGCTTGTAGTCGGCCAGCCGCTGGCGGGCGGCGGCTTCGGTGAGCTGGGGGGTGGGGCGCAACAGGATATGGCGCGCGCGGCTTTGCACGACCTGCGCCCCGGGCACGTCGCTGCGCCGCTTCTCCAGCACCTTCACGACGTGGAAGCCGGCGCCCGAGCGGATGATGGCGCTCACGCCGCCCGGCGGCAGCGCCTGCGCCGCCTCGACGAACAGCGGCGGGTAGCGGTCGGCCGTGCGCAGCCCCACGACGCCACCGCTCTGCTTCGCGCCGGGCGCGTCCGAGACCTCGCCGGCCAGCCTGGCGAAATCCTCGCCGGCGCGGGCGCGTTCCTGCACCCGCAGCGCCTTGGCCCGCAGCGCCGCGACCTGCGCCTCGCCGGCATTCTCGGGCACCGCCACCAGGATATGCGCCAGGTTCAGTTCGAGCGACGCCGGATCGTTGCTGTGCTGGCGCTCGCGCATGAACTGTTCGACTTCCAGGTCGCTCACCCGGATCGAGGCGAACTCGCGCTCGCGCAGGCGCGTGAGCAGGATCTGGTTGCGCAGCTCCTCGCGGAAACTCGCGAGCGGAATGCCGTCGGCCTGCAGCCGGCGCCGCAGCTCGGCGACGTCGATCTGGTTCTGGCGCGCGATGTTCTGCTCGGCCTGGTCGATCGCCGACTCGTCGGCGCGGATGCCGTTCTCGCCGGCCAGCTGCAACTGGGCCTTCTCGCTGATCAGGCGTTCCAGCACCTGGCGCGCGAACTCGGGCTGCGACGGCACCGGCTGCCCTTGTTGCGCCAGCTGCGCCTCGAAGCGGGCCATGCGCTGGCGCACCTCGTGATTCGTGATCGGTTCGGAGTTCACCACCGCGACGATGTAGTCGGCAGTGCGAGGTCCGGTCTCCGGCGTGCGCACGGCGGGACGCCCGCCGGAAGGCGGCACGCGCAGGCCCTGCGCGTTCGCCGGCAGGGACAGGGCGATGGCCTGCGCGGCGCAGGCCAGCCACAGGGCATAGAGGCGTTGGTTCATCTGGTCAATCGTAATTGCTGAAACGGCTGGGGGCGCCGACATGCTCGCGCAGGAACTGGTAGCGCGGGATATTCTCCCTGAGCCGCTGGAGGGCGTTCGTGCCCAGCCGGGTGAAGCCCACGAATTCGAGCTGGAAGAGGATCCGCTTGTTCGAGGTGTTGGTGCTGCTTTGCAGCCGCTCCAGCACGATCCGTCCCAGCCAGCACCCGGCGTCGTATTCCAGGCCGATGATGCTGTCGACCAGCCGGCGGTCCTTCAGGCTCAGGTTGAGGCGGCCGACGCTGTACCAGCGGCCCTCGCCTTCGCCACGGCCCGGACCGAGGTCGCGGCCCCGGTCGCCCCACAGGTCGTTGAGCGGCCATTGCCAGCCGATGTCCAGCTGCTCGCTCAGGCCGCGCTGCAGCCGGTAGGCGGCGCTGATGACGCGGTAATTGCCCGGGCTGTAGCGGCCGCCGATGGTGGAGCGGATGGACCGGGCGGTCTTGGGGTTGTACTGCATCGTGGAGTCCAGGCTCCACTGCGGCGTCCAGTTGATGGTGGCGCCGAACAGGACGTCCGACAGGCGCTCGCTGACCGGCGCGCCGCCCGGCAGGGTGATGCGCTGGTCCTTGAACCGCAGCCGCTGGGCCATGCCGAATCGCGCCGCTTCGGCGCCGGTGTCCGGGTCGAGCAGGCGCGTGCTGGCGCCCAGCGTCAGCAGGTTCGTCTCCGAGATCCGGTCGTGCCCGCCGAATTCGTTCTCGGTGTAGACCGTCGCGAAGTTGAAGTCGTTGAGCGCCGAATCGTAGTTGGGCAGATGGTTCTGCTCGCGCCAGGGCGTGTACACGTAGAACGCGCGCGGCTCCAGCGTCTGGCGAAAGCGCCGCCCGAAGAACCGCGCATCGCGCTCGAACACCAGGCCCGAGTCCAGGCTCGCCGTCGGCACCACCCGCGTGGCCCGCTCCCGGCCGGTGGCCAGCGGCGCGTCGAACTGGTACTGCGTCGCGTGCAGTTGCAGCCTGGGCGTGACGAACCAGCCCGGCGTCTGCCACGGGCGGCTGACCTGCGCCAGTGTGTAGCTGCGCTGCGCGTTCGGCTGGCGCGTCAGCTGCCGGTCGGCCTCGAAGCGCGTGGAGTCGGCCTCGAACGAGGCTTCCAGGCCGCCCGGCAGGTTGTTGCGCAGGTAGCGCGCCGCCACCTGCGGCAGCCGGTCGTACGGCGGCAGGATCGGCGCGTTGACGTCCTGCAGCACCTGCCACTTGAGGGCCCTGGCCAGCACCGACAGGTCGCCGCGCGACCACGAGAGGGCGCCGTCGTTGGCCAGCAGCCGCTGCGTCAGCGACGCCGTGGCGCGCGAAAAATCGCGCCAGTAGTTGTCGTCGCTGACCCGGTTCAGGTTGAGGTTGAGCCCCAGTCCGCCCAGGGACGAGCCGGCCAGCAGCGCGCCGTCGTGCTGCGCCGCGAAGCCCCAGCGGTCGCGGTCGCGCAGGCGGTCGCCCGGCATGAAATTGGCGCGCACCTGGCCCCCGTAGCCGCGCTCCAGGTAGCGGAACTCGCCGCCCAGGTCGACGCCGCGCTTGCTCATCAGCGTGGGATACAACGTCGCGTCGCGGTTGGGCGCGATGTTCCAGTAGTACGGAACCGTCAGTTCGACGCCATTGAGGCTGTCGATGCCGATCGTCGGCGGCAGCAGCCCCGACTTGCGTTTCTCCGTCAGCGGAAAGCTCATCCCCGGGATCGGCAGGATCGGCAGCCCCATGAAGCTCAGCACCGCGCCGCTCGCCTGCCCCGTTTCTTCCTCGTTGTCGATGCGCAGGCTGGCCGCGCGCAGGATCCAGTCGGGCATCCAGCCGGGTCCCGGATGGCGCTGGCAGGTCGTGTACGTGGCGTTGCGGATGATCGCCCGCTTCTCGTCGATGAAGTCGACGCGGTCGGCCTGGCCGTAGGCATCGTTGCGCAGGAAGCGGTAGGTCGGCTGGCTGAAGAAGCCCTCGAAGGATTCCACCTTCAGCTCGAGCAGCGGTCCCTCGAAGACGTTGCCGGCGCGATTGAGGTGCACGTTGCCGCGCGCGCGCGCCAGGTCGTCCGGTTGCCAGTACTCGAGCCGGTCGGCCCGGATCAGCAGGTCGCCGCGGCGCAGCTGGGCCCCGCCCTCGATCACCGTTTCCAGGTCGGGCCGGCCGAAGACGTGGTCGCCTTCGACGAAGATCGGCAGCTCGCGCGCCACCGGGCCGGGAATGTCCTCGCGCAGGATGGGGCTGGGTTTGAGCACCAGCGGCGCCTCGGCCTGCGCCAGCGCGGCCTGGCCATGCAGCAGGGCGCAGGCCACCACCGCAACAGGGGTCAGGGCAAGGCGTGGGCGGAACGCCCGGGAGGTGGAGTCGTGCATCAACGGCGATCGAGGTGCCCGCCGCGGCGCGGCACCGGCAGGACTGCATTTGTAGAATGGATTATCCATGAGCGTTCCCGCCAGTCCCCCCCCCGAAGCACCCGCGCCCGTCACCTGGGCCGACCCGCAACGCCAGGCCGCGTTCCAGCGCTGGCTGGAAGGACTCGCCGGCGCGCACCGGCTGCTGCCGCCGACGCTGCGGCCCGCCTCCGCCGACGCCAGTTTTCGCCGCTACCTGCGGGTGGACGCCGCAGACGGCACCCGGATCGTCATGGATGCGCCGCCCGACAAGGAGGACTGCCGCCCGTTCGTGAAAGTGGCGCGGCTGATGGCCGACGCGGGCCTGAACGTGCCGCGCATCCTGGCCTGGGACGAACCCCTGGGCTTCATGCTGATGGACGACCTCGGCACCCGCACCATGATCGAGGTGGTCGGCACCGAGCCGGGCCAGGAAACCCAGCGCCTCTATTTGCGCGCCGTCGACGCCCTGGTCGCCTGGCAGTCGGCGTCGAAACCGGACGTGCTGCCGCGCTACGACCAGGCCCTGCTCGCGCGCGAGCTGTCGCTGTTTCCCGACTGGTACCTGCAGCGGCACCGCGGCGTCGCCGTACAGGGCGAGCTGCGCTCGACGCTCGACGGCCTGTTCAAGCTCATCATCGAGCGCAATCTGGCGAGTCCGGCGGTGTACGTGCACCGCGACTTCATGCCGCGCAACCTGATGATGCCCGGCGACCCCGCCGAGCCCCGGCTGGGGGTGCTCGATTTCCAGGACGCGGTGGAAGGCCCGATCACCTACGACGTCGCCAGCCTGATGCGCGATGCCTTCCTCAGCTGGGACGAGGAGTTCGTGCTGGACATCACCGTGCGCTACTGGCAGGCGGCGCAGAAGGCCGGGCTGCCGGTCGACCCTGACTTCGGGGAGTTCTACCGCGCGGTGGAGTGGATGGGCCTGCAACGGCACCTGAAGGTCGCGGGCATCTTCGCCCGCCTCACGCTGCGCGACGGCAAGCCCAGGTACCTGGCCGATGCGCCGCGCTTCATCGGCTACATCCGCTCGACCGCCAGCCGCTACCGCGAACTCGCGCCATTGCTGCGGCTGGTCGACGAGGTCGAGGGCGTCCAGCCCGCCACGGCCTATGCCTTCGGCCGGCTCTGACGGGGCGCGGGCGCCGCGATTCCATTGTCCCGGGCCGCTGGCGGCCGGGACGGCGCTGGCATTGCCGGCGGGCGCGGCGCGCCATGTCCAGGTGCTGCGCCTGCAGCCGGGCGCACCGGTCACGCTGTTCGACGGCCGCGGCGGCGAGTGGCGGGCAGTGGTCCTGCAGATGGGCCGCAGCGATGTGCAGGTGCTGGTCCAGACGCACGACGCCGTCGAGCGCGAGGCGCGCCGCGAGGTGCACCTGGCCATCGGGGTGCCCGCCAATGAACGCATGGACTGGCTGGTCGAGAAGGCCACGGAACTGGGCGCCGCCAGCATCCAGCCGCTGCTGGCGCAGCGCAGCGTCGTGCGGCTGGACAGCGAGCGCGCGGCGCGCCGGCGGTCGCACTGGCAGGGGATCGCGGTCGCGGCCTGCGAGCAATGCGGCCGCAACCGCGTCCCGGCCGTGCATGAACCGGCGGGGCTGGCGCCCTGGCTGCGGCAACAGGCGAGCGCGCCGGCCGCCGGCGGGCGGCGCTGGGTGCTGTCGCTCGAACCCGGCGCCGAGCGCCTGCCGGCTCCGGGCCCCACGCCCGATCCGGTGACGCTGCTGTCGGGGCCCGAGGGAGGCCTGAGCCCGCAAGAGGATGCCGCCGCACGGGCGGCGGGATTTCGCCCGCTCTCGCTGGGCGAGCGCGTGCTGCGCGCCGAGACGGCGCCGCTGATGGCCCTGGCACGCTGGGCCGAATAGGTTTCGGGCAGCTCATCCGGAAAGCGGCCACAATGGTGGCTTCGCCTCCACGGCCGGGGCGCACCCGACCATCGGCCGGCCTTCGGGACACCGCATGAACCGCAATCTCGGCCTCCTCGCGCTCTGCCAGGGGCTTTTCCTGACCAACAACGTCACCTTCATCGCCATCAACGGGCTGGTGGGACTGGCGCTGGCGCCGCTGGGCTGGATGGCGACGCTGCCGGTGATGGCGTATGTCGTCGGGGGCGCGCTCTCCACCGGGATGGTGGCCAGGACGCAGCAGCGCTTTGGCCGCAAGGCCTCGTTCCAGGCCGGCCTCATGGTCGCGCTGCTGTCGGCGCTGCTGTGCGCCTACGCCGCCTTCACCCGCAACTTCTGGCTCCTGTGCCTCGCCACGCTGGTCGCGGGCTATTACAACGCCAACGCCAACCTCTATCGCTTTGCCGCCGCCGAGCTGGCCGGCCGCGCCGCGCCGGAGCAGGCGGTGTCCTGGGTCATGGCCGGCGGGCTGCTCGGCGCCGTGGTCGGCCCGAATCTCGCCGCGCGCACCCGCACCCTGTTCGACGTGCCGTTCGCCGGGGCCTACATCGCACTGGCGGTGGTGGCGCTGCTGGGCATGGCCGCGCTGTCGTGGATCGAGTTTCCGCCGGCGTCCGGGAAGAAGGACGTGAGCGGCGGCCGGCCGCTCGGACAGATCATGAGGCAGCCGGTCTTCCTCGTCGCTGCGCTGGCCGGCGCACTCAGCTACGGCGTGATGAACCTGCTGATGGCGGCGACGCCGATCGCCATGCAGCAATGCGCGCTGCCGTTCGCCGACGCCGCCCTGGTGCTGCAATGGCACGTGATCGGCATGTTCGCGCCCGGCTTCTTCACCGGCAACCTGATCAAGCGCTTCGGGACGCTGCCGGTCATGAGCGTCGGGGTCGCCTTGAACCTCGGCTGCATCGTCATCGCGCTGTCGGGCGTCGAACTGCACCAGTTCCTGGTCTCGCTGTTCCTGCTGGGCGTCGGCTGGAATTTCCTGTTCACCGGCGCCACGACCCTGTCGCTGTCCGCCTATCGGCCCGAGGAGCGCGACGCGGCGCAGGGCGCGCTCAATTTCTTCGTGTTCGCCACGCTGGCCCTCAGTTCCTTCTCCTCCGGCGTGCTGGTGACGACGCAGGGCTGGCAGCTGCTCAATTACGGATCGCTGGTGCCGGTGGGCCTGACGGCGGCCGCACTGCTCTGGCTGGCGCTGAAGCGCAGAAGCGCCGGTCCAGCCACTGCCTGAGCCGCTCGAAGACCGGGCCGCTGTCCGGCTCGTTGAAAAGCTCGTGGTACAGCGGCCCGAAGCAGTGCGCGTCGACCACTTCGGGCGGCGCGGCCGCGGCGAAGGCGCGGCTGCCGGCCGGGTCGACCAGCCCATCGGCGCCGGCATAGAGCAGCAGCGTCGGCACCTTCCACCGGCCCGCGCAGCGCAGCACCTGCGGCCCCTCGTCGGCGATGAACGCCCCCAGCCGCACCGAGATGCGGTCGTGGACCAGCGGGTCCGCGCGATAGGCTGCCACCACGTCCGGATCGTGCGACAGGAACCGGGGATCGACACCGTTGCCCACGGCCAGGTTGGGAGCCACGCGCGGCAGCGTGGCCAGCAGGAATTTCCGCACGCCGCCCAGCCCGGCGTCGAACGCCGGTGACGACAGCACGAGCGCGTCGACGCCGGCGCCGTTGCGGGCGACCAGGCTGGCCGCCACCAGGCCGCCCAGGCTGTGGCCCAGGACGATCAGCGGCCGGTCGGCGCCGAAGCGCTGGCGCGTGCTCTCGAGCACGTCGGCGAGGTCGTCGATCAACCGCGCCGGCGCCGGCAGGCCGCCCCGCGGCCCGCTCGACTCGCCATGTCCGTACTGGTCGTAGCCGCGCACCGCATAGCCCCAGTCGTTGAGCCGGGCGGCCAGCTCCTCGTAACGCCCGGCGTGTTCCCCCAGGCCGTGCACCAGGACCACGACGCCGCGGCTCGCCGCGCCGTGCGGCAGCGGCCAGTCGTGCAGCGCGATGTTCTCGCCATCGCTGGCGGTGAACGGTGAAAGGACGGCCGCCGGGTCTCGCACGAGCGCGGCTTCCCCGCCTCAGGGCAGTTGTGCGATCACCTGCGCCACCGCCGCCGTGAGCTTCCTGGCGTACGGCACGTGCAGGAACTCGTTGGGGCCGTGGGCATTGCTCTTGGGCCCGAGCACGCCGCAGACCATCATCTGCGCCTGCGGGAAGCCTGCGCTCAACATGTTCATGAGCGGAATGGTGCCGCCCTGGCCGATGTAGCCGCACGGCGCGCCGAATTGCGCCTGCGACGCCTGGTTCAGCGCCTGCTCGAACCATGGCGTGGCCGCCGGGGCGTTCCAGCCCGTCGCGGCGCTGCCGGCCTCGAAGGTCACCCTGGCCTGGTACGGCGCGTTGTCCTCCAGCAGCGTCTTGAGCTCGCGCACCGCCTGCGCCGCGTCCACCAGCGGCGGCAGGCGCAGCGACAGCTTGAAGGCGGTATAGGGCCGCAGCACGTTGCCCGCGTCCTGCAACGCGGGAAAGCCTTCGGCGCCGGTCACCGACAGCGTCGGCGTCCAGGTGCGGTTAATCAGCGCCTGCAGCGGCTCGGTGGTGGTCGGCAGGGCGAAGGCGGTGGAGCCGCCGCAGTCCCAGTGCGCCCACGGAAAGCGCCGGTACACCTCGTCGCCCAGGATCGCGGCGGTGGCCCGCGCCTGCGCCAGGCGATCGGCGGGGACCTCGCAATGGAAGTTCGCCGGCAGCAGGCGGCCGGTCTTGCTGTCCTCCAGCCGGTCCAGCACCTGCCGCATGATGCGGAAGCTCGAAGGCACCAGGCCGGACGCGTCGCCCGAGTGCACGCCTTCGGTGAGGATCTCCACCTTCAGCGTGCCGCCGGCCAGGCCGCGCAGCGACGTGGTCAGCCACAGCTGGTCGTAGTTGCCGGCGCCCGAGTCCAGGCAGATCACCAGCCCCACGTCGCCCAGCCGCGGCCGCAGCGCGTCGACGTACGGCGGCAGGTCGTACGAGCCCGACTCCTCGCAGGTCTCGATCAGGCCGACGATGCGCGGATGCGGCACGCCCTGGGCCTTCAGCGCCTGCACGGCCGCGATGCTGGCGTACACCGCGTAACCGTCGTCGGCGCCGCCGCGGCCGTAGAGCTTGCCGTCCTCGTACTTGGGCGTCCAGGGCCCGAGGTCGGAGCGCCAGCCGGTGAATTCAGGCTGCTTGTCCAGGTGCCCGTACATCAGCACGGTCTGCTTCGAGTCGCTGCGCGAGGCGGGGATCTCGAAGAACAGCACCGGCGTACGGCCGGGCAGCCGGACGATCTCCAGCACCAGGCCGTCGACCCGCTGCGCCTCGACCCAGGCGGCGGCATTGCGGACGACCGCGTCGATGTAACCGTGCTCGGCCCACTGTGGATCGAAGCCGGGCGACTTGGCGGGAATGGCGATGTAGTCGGTGAGCTGGCGCACGATGTCGCCATCCCACTGTGCCGTCACGTGGGCCAGCGCAGCGGCGGGGTCGAGCAGCCCGTTCGGGATTTCGCGGTGCAGGGGAGCGTTCATGACTTGCGGCTCGGTGAAAAACCGCCACTGTACCTCTGCCCGGCCGGTCTCGAAACTGCTCGGGATTCCGCGGCGCCGGAGTGGCGGTACAGTGGGCGCATGCCGCAACCGGCCGCAGCTGCTCATCCACGCATCCGCATCGGCATCGGAGGCTGGACCTACGAGCCCTGGCGCGGCACGTTCTTCCCGCCGGGGCTGCCGCACAAGCAGGAACTGGCCCACGCAAGCCGGCGCCTGTCGGCCATCGAAGTCAACGCGACCTACTACCGCACGTTCAGGCCGGCCATGTTCGCCGCCTGGCGCGAGCAGACGCCCGACGGTTTCGTCTTCTCGCTCAAGGCCAGCCGGTTCGCCACCAACCGCAAGGTGTTGGCGACGGCGGCGGAGTCGATCGAGCGGTTCGCCGGCAGCGGCATCGCGGAACTCGGCCCCAAGCTGGGCCCCATCGTGTGGCAGTTCATGCCCGCCAAGCACTTCGAGCCCGGGGATTTCGAGGCATTCCTCGCGTTGCTGCCCGCCAGCGCCGGCGGCGTGCCGCTGCGCCACGTGCTCGACGTGCGCCATGAGAGCTTCGCGTGCGCGGCGTACCTGGCGCTCGCGCGCCGCTACGGCTGCGCGACGGTGCATACCGACGCGCCACAGTTCCCGGCGATCGCCGACGCCGGAGGCGACCTGGCCTATATCCGGCTGATGCGCAGCGCCGCGGAGTGCCCCACCGGCTACCGGCCGGCCGACATCGCTGCCTGGGCGCAGGGCGCGCGCGCGTGGGTCGCCGGCGGGCCGCAGCGCGAGGTGTTCCTCTACTTCATCAACGGGGCGAAGGAACGCGCGCCGGCCGCCGCCCTCGAACTCATGCAGGCCGTCGGCTGAAGCGCCCGCCCGACTCATCCATGGATCGCCGCGATCCGCCAGCGCCCGCGCCTGCGGCCCGGCAGTTTTCCTATAGCGCGGTAGGAAGGGGATGACAGCATGTTTCGCCGGGCCCCCTCAGGCTACATGCGGTGACTGCGGCCCAATGACGGATACGAGAAGAACACAGGAGTACCGCCATGGCGTACGTCTTCGAAACCGTTCCGGCCGACCGCGGCCTGATCGATCTGGACGATCCGCGCGAAGTCAGCTGGTGGAGCAAGCGGTTCGGGTGCAGCGCGCAGCAGTTGCGGCAGGCCGTTGCCGAGGTGGGCAAATCCGCGGCGCAGGTCGAGCAGCTGCTCGACGGCAAGGACATCGTTGCGCTCTGAGCCGGACCCTCACTCCAGCCAGCGCAGCGCGCCCTGGCCGGCCTCGTTCAGCCGCGCCGCCAGCACGGCCGCCGCGTCCTCGGTGACGCTGAATGCGAACTCGACGTCCTGGCCATGCGCGACCGCGCCAAGCTGCGCGCCCGCCTGCTGCAGCTCGCGCCGCATCAGTCCCTCCATGGCATAAGGCACCGCACAGCGCATGGCGACGCTGCGGCGCAGCGGCAGCTTGGGAACGCCGAGCAGCGCCTGCGCAACGGCGTCGGTATAGGCCCGCACCAGCCCGCCGGCCCCCAGCTTGATCCCGCCGAAGTAGCGCACCACCGTGGCCAGCACGCCTTCCAGGTCCTGGCGCCGCAGCACTTCCAGCATCGGCCGCCCCGCGGTGCCGCCCGGTTCGCCGTCGTCGTTGGCCGCCGACTGCCCGCCGGCCAGCAGCGCCCAGCAGACGTGCGCGGCCTGCGGGTGCTCGGCGCGCAGCCGCGCCACGATCGCCTGCGCCTGCGCGCGGTCGGGCACCGCCTGCACGCAGGCGATGAACCGGCTCTTCCTGATGACGAGTTCGCTGTGCGCGGGTTGCGCGATGGTGAGGGCCACGCCCCCGATTGTCTCAGCGCCAGCGCTGGAACCAGCCCAGGCCGTCGGACGTTCCGCCCGGCGTCGCGCCGCGGCGCGGCTTGTATTCGCAGCCGATCCAGCCGGACCAGCCGCACTGCTGCGAGACCTGGTCGATCACCTGGAACAGGTACTCGTAATTGAGCTCGCCGATGTCGGGCTCGTGCCGCTCCGGCACCCCCGCCAGCTGGAAGTGCCCGACCCGTCCGGTCGGCAGGTACTGGCGGATCTTCATCGCCAGGTCGCCTTCGACGATCTGGCAGTGATAGAGGTCCATCTGCACCTTCAGGTTGGGCGCGCCGATCTCCGTGACCACGGCATGCGCCTCGTCCTGGCGATTGAGGAAGAAGCCGGGAATGTCCCGCGTGTTGATCGGCTCGAGCAGGACGTCCACGCCCTGCCGCGCCGCTTCGGCGGCGGCCCAGCGCACGTTGCCGACGTAGGTGCTGCGCAGCTGCACGCGGTCGCTGCCGGCCGGCGCCAGCCCCGCCATCACGTGCACCCGCGGGCAGTCCAGCGCCTGCGCGTACTCGAGCGCCTGGGCGAAGCCCGTGCGGAACTCCGGCTCGCGGCCGGCCAGGCACGCCAGGCCCCGCTCGCCGCCTTCCCAGTTGCCGGGAGGCGCGTTGAACAGCACCTGCTGCAGGCCGTTTCCCTTCAGCCGCGCGGCCAGCTCGGCCGCGGGATATGCATACGGAAACAGGTACTCCACCGCCTTGAAGCCGTCGCGGGCGGCAGCTTCGAAGCGGGCGAGGAAATCGAGCTCGGGATAGAGCATCGACAGGTTGGCGGCAAAGCGTGGCATGGATCGTTCCCCAGTCTTTCCGGTGATGACTACCAGTGGGCGCCGAACACCCGGCGCAGTTCCTCGATCTGCGGCTGCGACAGCGGATGGCAGCCACCCTGGTCCAGCAGCGCCAGGCGCGCCGTCTCTTCCAGCTCCTCCAGCACCGCCATCGCGGCCGCCGGCGTGTCGTGCCAGACGTTCGGCCCAAGCCGCTCCAGCATCACCGCGCGGATCGGGCGGCCCTGGGTGCCGTAGCCGGCGATGAGCCGGGCGACTTCCTCGGCGACTTCCGGCGCGCCCGGACGGTGGTACGGCACCAGCGGCACGTGGCCCACCTTCATCACGAAGTACGGCGTGATCGGCGCCAGCAGCTCGGGGCCGTGCCCGCGCAGGCTGAGCGCGACGCTGTGGGTGCTGTGGGTATGGATCACGCAGCGCGTGGCGGGCGCGAACGCCCGTGCCGCGCGGTAGATCGCCGCGTGCAGCACCAGCGTCTTGCTGGCGCGCTCACCGGACAGCTGCCGGCCTTCGGCATCGACGCGCGCGAGCTGCGCCGGGTCGAGGAAACCCAGGCAGGCGTCGGTGGGCGTGATCAGGAAGCCGTCGTCCAGCCGCACGCTGATGTTGCCGGCCGTCGCGTGCACGTAGCCGCGCTCGAACAGGCTCTTGCCGACGCGGCAGATTTCGTCGCGGGCGCTGGACTCGTTCATGTCAACTGGTCGAACGCCTTGGTGAAGAAGTCGTCGGCGCCGAAGTTGCCCGACTTGAGCGTCACGTGCAGCGCGCGGCCGGCGGCGTCGCGGCCCCAGCACCACGGCACGCCGGGATCGATCTGCGGGCCGATCTGCAGCTGGCGCATGCCCAGCGCCTGCACGCAGGCGCCGGAGGTTTCGCCGCCGGCCACCGCCAGCTGGCGCACGCCGAGCTCGACCAGGCCGCGCGCGATGGCCGCGATCGTGCGTTCCACCATGGCGCCGGCTTCGTCCACGCCGAGCTGGCCCTGCACCGACTTCACAGCCGAGGGCTCGGCGGTGGAGTACACCAGCACCGGTTCCCGCGCGAGCAGGGGCTTGGCCCACGCCAGCGCCTGCGCGGCGACGTCGTCGCCGGCGGCGATGCGCAGCGGATCGATCGCGTACGCCGGCCGGCCGCCCTGGATGAACGCGCGCACCTGGCGGTTCGTGGCCACGGAGCAACTGCCGGAAACCACCGCCTGCCGGCCCTCGGCCGCCGGCAGGCGGCTCGCCGCTTCCGAGGCCGCGAGGCCGAAGTTCGCGGGCAGGCCGATGGCGACCCCGGAACCGGCCGTCACCAGGCGCAGGTCCCTGAGCGCGGGACCGAGCCGCAGCAGGTCGTCGTTGCTGAGGGCGTCGACCACCGCGATGCCGACGCCCTCGGCCTGCAGCGCCGCGATGCGCTCGCGGATCGCGGCCTCGCCCTGCGCCACCGTGCGATAGTCGATCAGGCCCACCTTGCGCCGGCACTGCGCCTGCATCACGCGCACCAGGTTGGCGTCATGCATCGGCGTCAGTGGATGGTCGCGCATGCCCGATTCGCTGAGCAGCACGTCGCCGACGAACAGGTAGCCCTTGAACACCGTGCGCTGGTTGTCGGGGAACGCGGGCGTCGCGACCGTGAACGGCGCTTCCAGCGCGTCCATCAACGCCTCCGTGACCGGGCCGATGTTGCCCTGCGCCGTGCTGTCGAACGTCGAGCAGTACTTGAAATAGATCTGCTGCGCGCCCTGCGCCTGCAGCCAGCGCAGTGCCGCGAGCGACTCGCGCACGGCGTCGGCCGCTGTCGTGGTGCGCGACTTCAGCGCGACGACCACGGCGTCGGCCTCGACCTGCAGCGGCCCGTCGGGCACGCCGATGGTCTGCACCGCCCGCATGCCGCTGCGCACCAGGTTGTTGGCGAGGTCGGTCGCACCGGTGAAGTCGTCGGCGATGCAGCCGAGCAGCGTCCGGCTCATGGGCGGACCGGCAGCTTCACGGCGGCGCCGTTCTCGCGGATGTAGTCGCGCACGACCTGCACGTAATCGGTGTCCGCCTGCAGGCCCAGGCCGCGGGCGCGCTCGAACGTCACGTTGCCGGGCCAGGTCTTGACCAGCTTGATGATGGCCGGGTCGGGGGTCCAGTCCAGCAGCTCGGTGCCGGGCTTGCCGGCCACGCGCTCCAGGGCCGCCGCCATGTCGCCGACGGTGGTGCGCAGCGACGGCAGGTTGACCGCCGTGAGCGGGCCCCACTCGGCGTCGCCGGCCTCCGCGGCCCGGATGATGCCTTCGATCGTGCGCGCCGGCGACGACAGCGCCACCGGCGTGTCGGCGGCCACCGGCACCTGCGCCTTCACGCCCGCCAGCGGCTCGCGGATCATGCCCGAGAGGAAGCTCGAGGCGGCGCCGTTGGGCCGGCCGGGGCGCACGCTCACGGTCATCAGCCGCACGCTGCGGCCGCGCACGAAGCCCTTGCGCGCGTAGTCGGCGACCAGCTGCTCGCCGACGAATTTCTGGATGCCGTAACTGCCTTGCGGGGTCGGCAGCGTGAAGTCGCCGATCGGCTCGGGCAGCGGCTGGCCCGGCAGGTTGCCGAAGACCGCCAGCGAGCTGGAAAAGACGAACGTCGGCTGGTTGCCCTGCGCGCGGCAGGCGTCGAGCAGGGCGCGCGTCGCGTCCAGGTTGCTGCGCATGCCCAGGTCGAAATTGGCCTCGCACTCGCCGCTCACCGCGGCCGCGAGATGAAACACGACGTCGGTGCCGGCGGCCGGAACGGTGCGGCTGGCGATCTGCTCGTTGAGGTCGCCGCCGGCGAACCGCACGCGCGGGTCGTCGGCGAGGTCCTGGGGCGGCGGGGCCCGGTCGGCCAGCGTGATCGACTCGATGGCGCGCGGCGCGCCGCCGCCCACGGCCAGCGTGCCCCTGGCCAGCAACGTGCGCGCCAGGCGCGCGCCGAGGAAGCCGCTGCCTCCGGTGATGAGAATCTTCATGTCGTCTTTCCTTGGTCTGGGGTGCTGCTTCCCGGCAGTTCGATGCCGGGAAAGATCTTGATGACGGCGCTGTCGTCCTCGCGCCCGTGGCCGGCGCTGGAGGCCTGCATGAACATCTGGTGGGCGGTGGAAGACAGCGGCAACGGAAACTTGCTGGCGCGGGCGACGTCCAGGACGATGCCCAGGTCCTTGACGAAGATGTCCACCGCCGACAGGGGCGTGTAGTCGCCGGCGAGCACGTGCGCCATGCGGTTCTCGAACATCCAGCTGTTGCCGGCGCTGTGCGTGATCACCTCGTAGAGCGCGGCCGCGTCGACGCCTTCGCGCAGTCCGAGCGCCATCGCCTCGGCGGCCGCCGCGATGTGCACGCCGGCCAGCAGCTGGTTGATGACCTTGACCTTGCTGCCCGCGCCGGCCCGGTCGCCGAGCCGGTACACCTTGGCGGCCATCGCGTCGAGGACCGACCCGCAGCGCTCGTAGGCCTCGGGACGACCGGCCGTCATCATCGTGATCTGGCCGGCCTCGGCCCGCGCCGCGCCGCCCGAAATCGGCGCGTCCAGGTACAGGATGCCTTGCGCCGCGAGCCGCTGCTCCAGGTCGGCCGACCAGCCCGGGGCCACGGTGGAACACATGACGAACACGCTGCCGGGCTTCATGGCCGCGGCGCAGCCGCCTTCGCCGAACAGCACGGCTTCGGTCTGCGCGGCGTTGACGACCACGCTGACGATCACGTCGCAGTGCGGCGCCAGGTGCGCCGGCGAGCCGCACGCGCCGCCGCCTTCGGCGGCGAACGCCCGGGTGACGTCGGGACGCACGTCGAAGACATGCACGGCGTGGCCCGCGCGGCGCAGGGAGCGGGCCATGCCGCCGCCCATCGCCCCCAGGCCGATCACGCCGACGTCGCGGGGACGCGGCGGCGCAAGGACGTTCGAATTCATATGGTCATCATACAAGTTGAGGGGCGGCGTTCAGGCCCGGCCGCGGCCGGGCGCGACCAGCGGCACGGCCAGCCGTTCGCCCTGGTGCCGCCAGAACCCGGGGTCGGCATCCTCGATGCGGCGAATGGCGTTGTTCATGTGCAGCGAGGCGGCCGCCCGGGCCCTGGCGGGCTGCCCGGCCTCGATCGCCTGCAGCACCGCGGCGTGCTCCTGGCGCACCTGCGCGGCAAAATCCGAGCGCCGCGCCTCGTTGGCGCGCGTGACGCCGATGGCGCCGCGCATGAACTGCGCGAGGTAATCCAGCGTGCCGATCAGAAACGGGTTGTGCGCAGCCTGCGCGACGGCCCGGTGGAACTGCAGGTCCTCCTCGACGCCGTCGCCGCCGGCCGCCACCGTCCGTTCGATCGCCGACATCGCGCCATGCAGGCGCTCGAGGTCGGATGCTTCGCGGCGCTGCGCGGCGAGCCCCGCGGCCTCCGCCTCCAGCGCGCGCCGCACTTCGGCCATCTGCACGACCGCCGCGCGCGATTCGGTATGGCGGGAATCGAAATTGAGCGGCGCATACGAAGGGTTCGCCGTCACGTAGACGCCGCTGCCCTGGCGCGAATCGACCAGTCCCAGCGACTTCAGCCGCGACACCGCTTCGCGCACCACGGTACGGCTGACTTCGAACTGCTCCACGAGCCGCGACTCGGGCGGCAGCTTGGCGCCCGCGGCCAGCCGGCCGGCCGCGATTTCCGCGGCGAGCTGGCGGGCCACCTGGTCGGACAGGCGGGCGCCGCTGGTGACGGGGGTGAACTGGCTGGTCATGCGGGAGAAGAGGATACCCGGTCAGGCCCAGCCCGCCAGGCGCAGCGCCAGCCCGGCCAGCGCGCACCCGGCAATCACCGGGATGACGCCCGCCTTGTAGCGCAGCAGGGCCACGGCGGCCGCGGCGGCAATCGCGAGCGCGATCCAGTCGATGCCCGACCCGTCCGCGCGGCGTGCGATGTGCAGCAGGAAGAACAGGGCCAGGCTGCCGATGACGCCCACCACCGCCGCCGTGATCGCCGCCAGCGGTGCAGTGAACTGCAGCTTGCCGTGCGTCGACTCCACCAGCGGCCCGCCGGCCAGGATGAACAGGAAGGACGGCAGGAAGGTGAACCAGGTGACCAGCAGGGCCGCCAGCGCCGCGCCGGCGAACAGCAGGTCCGGGCCGAGCACCTGCCGGCCCCAGCCGCCGACGAACGCCACGAACGCCACGACCATGATCAACGGGCCGGGGGTGGTTTCGCCGAGCGCCAGCCCGTCGATCATCTGCGGCCCCGTGAGCCACCGGAACTGCTCCACCGCGCCCTGGTACACGTACGGCAGGACCGCGTAGGCTCCGCCGAAGGTCAGCAGCGCGGCCTTGGTGAAGAACCACGCCATCTGCGTCAGCACGCCGTGCCAACCCTGTGCGGCCACCAGCACGGCCATCGGCGCCAGCCACAGCAGCGCGCCGGCAGCGGCGACTTTCGCCAGGCGCGCCTTCGCGAAGCGCGCGTGCGCCGGCGTCGGCGTGTCGTCGTCGATGACGAAGCGTTCCGGCGGATGGACGGCCGCCGCCGCGCCGACGCCTCCATGGCCGCCATCGCCGCCGAACTGGTCCGGCGCGAGCCGGCCGCCGATGGCGCCCGTCACCGCCGCCGCCAGCACGATCCATGGGAACGGGAGGTGCAGCAGCGCGATGCCGACGAAGCTCAGGATCGCGATCAGCCACGGCAACGGTGCCCGGCGCGGGTGCTTCAGGGTGCGGCTGCCGACGCGCCACACGGCCTGCAGCACGATCGCACTGACGGCCGGCTTGATGCCGTAGAACAGTCCCGCGACCCAGCTCACCTCGCCGAAGCGCACGTAGACCCAGCTCAGCGCGATCAGGACGAACAGCGACGGCAGCACGAACAGCGCGCCGGCGGCGATGCCGCCCCAGGTGCGGTGCAACAGCCAGCCGATGTAGGTGGCCAGTTGCTGCGCCTCGGGTCCGGGCAGCAGCATGCAGTAGTTGAGCGCGTGCAGGAACCGGCGCTCGGAGATCCAGCGCTTCTGCTCGACCAGTTCGCGGTGCATGATCGCGATCTGGCCGGCCGGCCCGCCGAAACTGATCAAGCCCAGCTTCAGCCAGAACTTCAGCGCCTCGCCCAGCGGCACCGGCGGCGGCGCCTCCGCTCGAGGCGCAAGCACCGCGGTCACGGGGCGGCTCCAGCCAGCAGGTCGGGGTTCCAGCCGTGGCGTTCGCCGGCGGCGTCGCGGCACCACGCGTACAGCGCGTCGTAGAGCGGCAGCGCGGCGGCCAGCATCGCGTGATCGTCCCGGTGCAGGCGCGACAGCCCGAGCGAGAACGCCAGCAGCCCGGCCGACTGGGGCGCCAGGTCGAGCCGGTCGGTGTCGGCGCCCCGCACGATCGCCGCCAGCGCGTGCAGCGGCGGATCGCGCAGGTCGAACGCGGCCAGCAGCGCATCGAAGCTGCAGCGCTCGCCTTCATGGGAGACCGCGGCGCCCGGAATGTCATAGGCGACCGCCTGCAGCCGGTCGGCCTGGGCGAAGACCTGCGCGGTCGGCGCGTAGAAGAACTCCGCGGCCGGATCGATGAAGCGGCGCACCAGCCAGGGACAGGCGATGCGGTCGATCTTGGGCCGCTCGCGGGTGATCCACCGCGAACGCTGCTCGCCGGTCACACCCAGGTCCGGGCGCTTGCGCATCAGCGGCGGTCGCACGGCGCGCCACAGCGCGATGGCCTGCGGATCGTCCACGCCGTCCTCGCCGCCGTCCATTCCCCCGGCCAGGAAGCGCGCGTCCCAGCCGGCCGCCCGCAGCGTGCCGGCGGCGTCGCGGCCGACATCGTGGCCGTGCACGCAATAGACGATCACTTCCTGCGGCGGATGGTCCTGCGCCCAGCGCGCGACGGCGGCCGGCGCGCAGCGCAGCGCCCCGGCGATGAGGAAGGGGCTGGCGGCGAAACGCTCTTCGCGGCGCACGTCGAGCACGAGCGGCGCGTCGGCGCGGCCGAGGCGGGCGGCCAGTTCTCGCGGGGAAATGGATGAAGACGGCAATGCGGTGTCCATGGGAACCTCCGGAAGGGGGCTGCCAGCGCTTGGACGGGACACCGTCTACCGTGAGGGCCGGGAGGCTGTCTTCCCGATGCCGCCGATACTACCGCAGGCCGCGTGTCAGCCCCGCTCGAACTTGAAGACCGCGGTGCCCGCGCGGGCATTGGGCAGGAAGCGCACCTCGCGCCCCTCCTGCAGCCCGAAGGCATCCAGGATCGCCAGCCGGTTCTTGGTGGCCAGCACCTCGAAGTCCTTGAAGGTGCCGACGCGGATGTTGGGCGTGTCGTACCACTGGTAGGGCAGGCGCTTGGTCACCGGCATGCGGCCGCGCGCGATGCTCAACCGGTTGGGCCAGTGCGCGAAATTGGGGAACGCGACGATGCCGATGCGGCCCACGCGCGCCGTCTCGACGAGCATCGTCTCGGCGTTGCGCAGGTGCTGCAGCGTGTCCACCTGGAGCACCACGTCGAACGAGCCGTCGTCGAAAATCGACAGGCCCTGGTCGAGGTTGGCCTGGATCACGTTGACGCCGCGCTTGACGCAGGCCAGCACGTTGGCGTCGGCGATCTCGATGCCATAACCGCTGCAGCCGCGCTCGCGCTGCAGCCAGTCGAGCATGGCGCCGTCGCCACAGCCCAGGTCCAGCACGCGCGAGCCCGGCGGCACCAGCCGCGCGATCGACTCCATCGTCAGGCGGTCGCTCATGATGGTGCCCCCACGCTCCCCACTGCGTGTGGTTCGCTGCCCCCCGAGGGGGCCTTCGCGCCTTGGGACGGCCTGGCGGCGCTTGTCAGCTCCTTGGCGACCCGCTCGAAGTACGCGCGCACCACCGCCATGTAGCGCGCGTCCTCCAGCAGGAACGCGTCATGGCCGTGCGGAGCGTCGATCTCGGCGTAGCTGACGTCGCGCCGGTTGTCCAGCAGCGCCTTGACGATCTCGCGGCTGCGCTTGGGCGAGAAGCGCCAGTCGGTCGTGAAGCTCACCAGCAGGAAGTTCGCCACCGCCGGAGCCAGGGCCTTCGCCAGGTTGCCGTGGTGGTGCAGCGCCGGGTCGAAGTAGTCGAGCGCGCGCGTGATCAGCAGGTAGGTGTTCGCGTCGAAGTACTCGCTGAACTTGTCGCCCTGGTAGCGCAGGTAGCTCTCGATCTGGAACTCGACGTCCTGCAGCGTGTAGTTGTAGGCCCCGACGCCGCGCCGCGCCGCGCCGCCCGCGGCGGCGGCACGCGGATCCATGCCTTCGCGCAGCTGGCGTCCGAACTTCTCGTTCATGACGTCGTCGCTGAGGTAGGTGATGTGGCCGATCATGCGGGCGATGCGCAGGCCGCGGCGCGGGATCACGCCGTGCTGGTAGAAATGGCCGCCGTGGAAGTCGGGGTCGGTCACGATGGCGCGGCGCGCCACCTCGTTGAAGGCGATGTTCTCGGCGGTGAGGTTCGGCGCGCTGGCGATCACCACCGCATGCCCCACGCGCTGCGGGTACTGCAGGGTCCACGACAGCGCTTGCATGCCGCCCAGGCTGCCGCCCATGACGGCGGCCAGCTTCTCGACGCCGAGCGCATCCAGCAGGCGGGCCTGGGCATTGACCCAGTCCTCCACCGTCACGACCGGGAAGTCGGCGCCATAGATCCGGCCGGTGTCGGGGTTCGCGTGCATCGGGCCGGTGGAGCCGAAGCAGGAACCGAGGTTGTTGACGCCGATGACGAAGAAGCGGTCGGTGTCCACCGGCTTGCCGGGCCCGATCATGGTGTCCCACCAGCCTTCGGAGCGCGCCTGGCCGGCGTAACTGCCGGCCACGTGGTGCGAGGCGTTGAGCGCGTGACAGATGAGCACCGCGTTGCTGCGCTGCGCATTCAGCGTGCCATAGGTCTCGTAGGCAAGCGCGTAATCGCGAATCGAAGCGCCGCTTTGCAGGGCGAGCGGCTCGCGAAACGGCATCGATTGCGGCGTGACGATCATGGCAACGAGGACAGCGGCCCTTCCCGGCCTGCGCGAAGCTGCGGCTGCAGCAAAAGACCCGGCGCCGCTGAAAGATGCGAGGCCGGGTCGGGCAGGGCGATCTTTAGCTGCATTTATTGAGCGCCCGCAAGCTGGAGCAAATCGGCGCCCGCCTAGTATACGTGCAGATCTTGGGGAGCCGCCATGAGCGAACTGTACGGATCGGACGCCTATGCGCCGCTGGAGGTGGCGCGGCGCGTGGAAACCGTGGGCGTGGCCAAGGCGCGGATGGCGACGCTGCCGCTGCTGATGCTGGGCGTGCTGGCCGGCGCGTTCATCGGCCTCGGCTCGATGCTGTACGTGATCGTGCGCTCCGACGCGACGCTCGGCTTCGCCGGCGCCCAGATCGGCGGCGGCCTGGTGTTCTCGCTGGGCCTGCTGCTGGTGGTGGTCGCCGGGGCGGAGCTGTTCACCGGCAACAACCTGCTGGCCATGGCCTGGGCCGACGGCCGCATCACGACCGCCGAGGTGCTGCGCAACTGGGTGCTGGTGGGCGCCGCCAACTTCGCCGGCGCCGCCGGGCTCGCGCTGCTGGTGTTCGCGAGCGGCCACCCGGCGATGAACGACGGCGCGATCGGCCGCGCCGTGGTGAAGATCGCGCTGGCCAAGCAGGGCCTGCCGGCCTGGGAGGCGTTCTTCCGCGGCGTGCTGTGCAACGTGCTGGTCTGCATGGCCGTGTGGATGGCCATGGCCGGGCGCAGCGTGGTCGACAAGGCCGTGGCGGTCGTCTTCCCGATCACCGCCTTCGTCGCCGCCGGCTTCGAGCACAGCATCGCCAACATGTACCTGATGCCGCTGGCGATGCTGGTGCAACCGGCCGGCGCCGCCACGCTCGTGACCTGGTCCGGCATGGCCGCGAACCTCGCCTTCGTGATCGCCGGCAACCTGCTGGGCGGCAGCGTGCTGGTGGGCCTCACCTACCACGTGATCTACGAACGCCGGCGCGCCGCGGACCTTGCCCGCCCCGGCGCACCCGAGGGCTAGCCTGCCCAGCCCATCAGGGCGGCCGCTCCCAGCACCGCGAAGATCACCGCCGAGACGAGGTGCACGACGCGGATCGGCACGCGCCGCGTGACGGCGTCGCCGAACCACACCACCGGCGCGTTCGCGAGCAGCATGCCCAGCGTGGTGCCGGCGACCACGGCGGCCCAGACCTGGTACTGCGCCGCCAGCATCACGGTGGCGACCTGCGTCTTGTCGCCCATCTCCGCCAGGAAGAACGCGATCAGGGTCGTCGCGAAGACCCCCATCCGGGGCGCCTCGCCGGGATCGCCTTCGTCGAGCTTGTCGGGGATCAGCATCCAGGCGGCCATCGCCAGGAAGGAGCCGCCCAGCACCCAGCGCAGCACCTCGGGACCGAGCAGCGCCGTGACCCAGGTGCCGGCCGCGCCGGCCAGGGCGTGGTTCGCCAGGGTGGCGACCAGGATGCCGGCAATGATCGGCCAGGGTTTGCGAAAGCGGGCGGCGAGCACGAGCGACAGCAATTGCGTCTTGTCGCCCATTTCGGCGAGGGTGACGATGCCCGTGGAGACGAGGAAGGATTCCATGAAAGGTCCAGGCCGGCGCGCACGCGATGACTGCCCAGCATCCCCGGCCTAAAACGGAGGCTGCGCAGTCAAAGGTCTCGCCAAGTCCGGAATACCGCTTGCGCCATGGGTGGACCCCAAGTCTGTTGACGCAAGCCCCTTTCGGATCGAAGGGAGGCTACTCCCCGATGACAGCGGCGATTGTAGCCGCGGCGCGGTGCGTGCACCGTCATGGCTCGCTTGTTGCTTCCCTCCGGTGCATCCGCCCCGAAGTGCCACAGAACGCACCAATCAGGGGCATTTGCACCGGAGAGGACACATGGAAGCACTCAAACAGGGCTCGGACGCCCTGTTCATTCTGCTGGGCGGCATCATGGTGCTTGCCATGCACGCCGGCTTCGCGTTCCTGGAGCTGGGGACCGTGCGCAAGAAGAACCAGGTCAACGCCCTGGTCAAGATCCTGGCCGACTTCTCGGTTTCCACGGTCGCCTATTTCCTGGTCGGCTACGCCGTGGCGTACGGCACCAGCTTCTTCGTCGGCGCCGAGCAGCTGGCCGCGCGCAACGGGTACGAACTGGTGAAGTTCTTCTTCCTGCTCACCTTCGCGGCCGCCATCCCCGCGATCATCTCGGGCGGCATCGCCGAGCGCGCCCGCTTCGGGCCGCAGCTGCTGGCGACGGCCGTCATCGTGGGCGTCGTCTACCCGCTGTTCGAAGGGGTCGCGTGGAACCAGGCCTTCGGCGTGCAGGCCTGGCTCAAGCGCGTGACGGGACAGGAGTTCCACGACTTCGCGGGCTCGGTCGTGGTGCATGCGGTCGGCGGCTGGCTGGCCCTGCCCGCCGTGCTGCTGCTGGGACCGCGCCGCAACCGCTACCGCAAGGATGGCGCGATCTCGGCCCACCCGCCGTCCAACATCCCGTTCCTGGCGCTGGGCGCCTGGATCCTGACCGTCGGCTGGTTCGGCTTCAACGTGATGAGCGCGCAGACCATCGACAAGATCTCCGGCCTGGTCGCCGTCAATTCGCTGATGGCGATGGCCGGCGGCACCCTGGCGGCGCTGGCGCTGGGCCGCAACGACCCCGGCTTCATCCACAACGGCCCGCTGGCGGGACTGGTGGCCGTCTGCGCCGGTTCGGACCTGATGCACCCGGCCGGGGCGCTCGCCGTCGGCGCGATCGCCGGCGCGATCTTCGTGTTCCTGTTTACGCTTACCCAGAACCGCTGGAAGATCGACGACGTCCTGGGCGTCTGGCCCTTGCATGGCCTGTGCGGGGCCTGGGGCGGCATCGCGGCCGGCATCTTCGGGCAATCCGCGCTGGGCGGCCTCGGCGGCGTCAGCCTCGCGGCCCAGTTCGCCGGAACCCTGTTGGGGGTGGCCTGGGCCGTGGTTGCCGGCGTCGTGGTGTACGGCACCCTCAAGGCCCTGCTGGGCCTGCGCCTGTCCGTCGAGGACGAGCACCAGGGCGCGGACCTCGCGATCCACCGCATCGGCTCTACCCCTGAGCGGGAAGCCACCTGGTGAGCGGCGCGAGCCGTCGCGACCGACTTTTCCGAAAGTCAAGCGCAAAAGGCACGGATGCCCCATAATGCGCGAGTGCTGCCCGAGGCAGCACATAGTTTGCGGTGACTGTCGGTTTCGCGTGGTTTGTAGCTTGCGTTGTTCGGACTCCATCGCTTCGTGCGTTTCTTTTCTCGAGGAGTCCATTCAATGGGCAACAAACTTTACGTGGGCAACCTGCCCTATTCGTACCGCGACAGCGACATGGAACAGGCGTTCAGCCAGTACGGCACCGTCTCCAGCGCCAAGGTCATGATGGAGCGCGACACCGGCCGCTCCAAGGGTTTCGGCTTTGTCGAAATGAGCACTGAGGCGGAAGCCAAGGCCGCCATCGAAGGCATGAACGGCCAGCAGATCGGCGGCCGTGGCCTCGTCGTCAACGAAGCCCGCCCGATGGAGCCGCGTGCTCCCCGTGCCGGCGGCTTCGGCGGCGGCGGCGGTGGTGGCTACGGTGGTGGTGGCGGCGGCGGCTACGGCGGTGGTGGCGGCCGGCGCGAAGGCGGCGGTGGCGGCTACGGCGGCGGCCGCGGCTACTGAGCCACGGGCAGCGGCGGGGTCCAACCCCGCCGGCAAAAAGCACACAAAGGGCCTACGGGCCCTTTTTTTCTTGGGCGCCATTAAGGGTTTTCAACGAGGTCCAGGGGCTTCCGGGGGCCTGCACTTGCGCCGAATTCCTGTTCATAATGGAAAAGCGTGTCCGTGCAGGGCACGCAAGGTCTGCGGTGAACAGGTCACTTATCGCTTCGCTCGGGTTCAGTGGAATGCGTTTTCGGGACTCCATCGCGCTAGTCATCGTCTTTTCAGGAGCCCCAATCAATGGGCAATAAACTGTACGTGGGCAATCTGCCTTATTCCGTGCGCGACAGCGATCTCGAGCAGGCGTTCAGCCAGTTCGGCGCGGTCACCAGCGCCAAGGTCATGATGGAGCGCGACACCGGCCGCTCCAAGGGCTTCGGCTTTGTCGAGATGGGCAGCGACGCCGAGGCGCAGGCCGCCATCAGCGGCATGAACGGCCAGCCGCTCGGCGGCCGCAGCGTCGTCGTGAACGAGGCCCGTCCGATGGAATCGCGCCCGCGCACCGGCGGCTACGGCGGTGGTGGCGGCGGCGGCGGGTATGGCGGCGGCGGTGGCGGCGGCTACGGGGGTGGTGGCGGCGGTTACGGCGGCGGCGGCGGCGGTGGCGGCGGCCGGCGCGAAGGTGGCGGTGGCGGCGGCCGTGAAGGCGGCGGCTATCGCGGCAGCGGCGGCGGTGGCGGCGATGGCGGCTTCCGCAGCCCGTACGGCTCGGGCCCGCGCGGCGGCAACCGCGGCGGCGGCGGCTACTGACCGTCCTCGTTGCAACAAGAGAGGCTCCTGCGGGAGCCTTTCTCTTTGGCGCCGCTCATTCGCCCTGGCGGCGCTTGCGGGGCTGGCCGGCAAAGGCCCGGTCGAACACCGCATTGGGCAACACCCGCAGCAATTTCGAGGCGATCCCCATCTGCCACGGGATCACGCGATACCCGGCGCCGGCCTCGATCGCTCGGAACGCGCGGTCGGCGAACGCCGGCGCCGTCATGAGGAACGGCATCGGAAAGCGGTTGCGTGCCGTGAGCGGCGTGGCGATGTAGCCCGGGCAGATCGTGACCACCCGCACCCCGCTGGCGCGCAGTTCGCCGCGCAGGCTCTCGCAATACGAGATCGCCGCCGCCTTGCTGGCGCAGTACGCGCCGTGCCCCGGCAGGCCCCGGATGCCGGCCACGCTGGCAATGCCCACGAGCGTCCCGCTGCGGCGCTGCGCCATCGGCGCCACGAACGGGTGGAACGTGGCGGCGAGGCCGACGGTGTTGGTGGCCAGGACCCGCGCCATCACGTCGAGGTCCTCGCGCACCGCGGTGTCCATGCCGACGCTGATTCCGGCATTGGCGATGACGGCATCCGGCAGCCCCTGCCGCGCGATGCAGTCGTGCCCGGCCGCGGCAATGCTGCCGGCCTGGGCCACGTCGGCCTGGTAGACCGCGCAACGGTCGGCGGGAATCCCTTGCTGGCGCGCCCACTGCTCGATCTCGGCGCCACGCCGCGCCGCGAGCGCGAGCCGCCAGCCGGCCTGGTGGTAGCGCCAGGCCAGCGCCTGCCCGATGCCGCTGGACGCGCCGGTGATGAACACCAGCTTGTCCATCAGCCGCCCTGCCGCGGCGCGATGGTGCCCCGCACCCGCCCGTGGAGCACCAGCACGCGGCCGACGTTGTCGTAGTCCAGGCTGTCGGCCGTGAAGCGGTCGGCGCCGCGCCGCAGCTCCACCGGCTTGTCGGAGACCATCCGCTCCGTGTTCAGGAAGGCGTGCAGGAAGTTGCCGCGGAACTCCAGCGCGGGGCGCTGCTCCACCTGCGCGGTCGCGCTGCGCGTGACGACGGCATCGCCGAACAACTGCACTTCGGAGCCGTCGGCATTGCTCAAGGCCCGCTGCGCCGTGGCCACGGTCAGTTCGCCCTGGACATTGAAGGACCGGATCCGCGGCTGGTCGATCTCCAGGGTGTCGGTGTCCGGAAAGTGGCGGGCCTCGGTGCCGTGGACCTCGCTCTTGAGCCGGCCGGCCGGATCGAAGGTCTTCACCGAGAACCCGCGCATCACCGTGTCGGGATCGTGCGTCGGCGCGGCCGGCACCTCGACCACGCCGAGCGTGGGCGTGTTGCGCGCGAGCCAGTAGGTACCCAACGCGATCAGGCCCATCAGGATGATGGGCAGGTAGACCGAGATCCGGTCCCAGGCCCCGCGCACCGCCGACCAGGGGCGGCGCGGCCTCTCGGCGATGATCGCGCTCATCGGCCGCAGCGTAGCCTCACTGGTGCACCCTTGGGCCTGCGGCCCTGTCCCTCCGAGAGGGAGTTCGCCCCTTCGGGCGGCCGGGCGGGGCTCACTGGTGCACCCTTGGGCCTGCGGCCCTGTCCCTCCGAGAGGGAGTTCGCCCCTTCGGGCGGCCGGGCGGGGCTCACGCGTAGTCCTCCAGCAGGCCGGCGTAGCGGCCGCTGGCCACCAGCAGCAGGTCGCAGAACTCGCGCGCCGCGCCGGCACCGCCGGGCGCCCGGGTCACGTGGTCGACCACCGCCTTCACCTCGGCGTGGGCGTTGGGCGGCGCACAGGAAAAGGCGCAGCGCGACAGCACCGGCAGGTCGGGCCAGTCATCGCCGATCGCGGCCGCCTGCGACCAGTCGAACCCCAGCTCCCGCAGCCTGTCCTCGGCCGCGCCGAGCTTGGCTTCGGTGCCGTAGTGCACATGTTCGATGCCCAGCGCGGCCAGGCGGTGGCGCAGCGGCGCCGAGTCGCGACCGGTGATGACGGCGGGCGTGATGCCCCCGCGCTGCAGCAGCTTCAGCCCCAGTCCGTCCAGGATGTGGAACCGCTTGAGCGTTTCGCCGGTTTCGGTGAAATACACGCCGCCGTCGGTGAGCACGCCGTCCACGTCGAAGAACGCGACACGCACGCCTTGCGCGGCCAGCAGCAGTTCGGCGTCGAAGTTCAGGGCGGGGCCGCGCATCAGATCACCTTGGCCCGCATCAGGTCGTTGCTGTTGACGGCGCCGCACAGCCTGCCTTCGGCGTCGACCACCAGCACGCTGGTGATGCGGTGCTGTTCCATGAGGTCGGCCGCTTCGGCGGCGAGCGCGTCCTGGCGGATCACCCGCGGGTTGGGGTGCATCACGTCGCGCGCGGTGAGGCCGCGCAGGTCCATTCCCTTTTCCACCAGCCGCCGCAGGTCGCCGTCGGTGAAGATGCCCAGCACGCGGCCTTGCGCATCGGCCACCGCGGACGCGCCGAGCCCCTTGCCGCTCATCTCCCGCATCAGGTCGGAAAAGCCGGTGTCCGGGCCCACGCGCGGCACGGCGGCGCCGGTACGCATGACGTCGCTCACGTGCGTCAACAGCTTGCGCCCCAAGGCCCCGCCGGGGTGCGATCGCGCGAAGTCCTCGGCCCGGAACCCGCGGGCATCCAGCAGCGCCACCGCCAGCGCATCGCCCAGCGCCAGCTGCGCCGTCGTGCTGGCCGTCGGCGCCAGGTTGAGGGGACAGGCCTCCTTGGCCACGCCGCTGTCGAGAACGACGTCGGCATGGACGGCCAGTGTCGAGCGCAGTCCACCCGTCATGGCGATCGTCGTGACCCCCAGGCGCTTGAGCACCGGCAGGATGGCGCTGATTTCGTCGCTCTCGCCGCCGTTGGAAATCGCCAGCACCAGGTCCTCGGCGGTGATCATGCCGAGGTCGCCGTGGCTCGCCTCGGCCGGGTGCACGAACAGCGCCGGGGTCCCGGTGGAGGCGAGCGTGGCGGCGATCTTGCGGCCCACATGGCCGCTCTTGCCGATGCCCATGACCACGACCCGTCCACTGGCCGACAGGATGCGCTCGACGGCGTGGGTGAAGGCGGCTCCGGTGCGCGCCTTCAGGCCCAGCACGGCCGCCGCCTCGATGTCGAAGGTTTCCAGCGCGAGCCGCAGCGCCTGCGCGGCGTCGAAGGCGGGCGCGGCGCGGCGCGGCGGGAACGGGGCGTGCTCGGGGCTGGACACCATGGCCGGATTCTATCGAGCGCCCGCGCCGCGGGCCCGCGCACGGCCGCCGCCCGGGCGCTTGGTAGCATGCGGTCATGTCCGCCCTCGAGCTCACGCTGCTCTATCTTCTGGCCGCGGTGCTGGGGGTGGTCGCCTGCCGCCTGCTGAAGCTGCCGCCGATGCTCGGCTACCTGGTCGTGGGGATCCTGATCGGGCCGAACGCCCTGGCGCTGGCCGAGAACTCCGACGCCGTGCGCCATCTCGGGGAATTCGGAGTCGTGTTCCTGATGTTCGTCATCGGGCTGGAGTTCAACCTGCACAAGCTGCGCGCCATGCGCAGCCAGGTCTTCGGGCTCGGCCAGGCGCAGGTGCTGCTCACCATCGCGCTGGCCACGGGCGGGTCGCTGCTCATGGGCATGGCCGGCATCCGGCTGTGGGGCATCGACTGGCGCGCCGCCGTGGCGCTGTCGGGCGCGGTGGCCATGAGCAGCACGGCGATCGTGCTGAAACTGCTGGCGGAACGGCTGGAACTGGAAAGCGAGCACGGCAGGCGCGTGGTCGGCGTGCTGCTGTTCCAGGATCTGGCGGTCGTGCCGCTGCTGGTGCTGATCCCCGCGCTGGGCAGCCCGCCCGAGACCCTGTTTCGCGCGCTGGCGCTCGCGGGCGTCAAGGCCGCCGTGCTGATCGGGGTGCTGCTCGTCGGCGGGCAGTGGCTGACCCGGTGGTGGTTCACGCTGGTGGCGCGCCGCAAGAGCGAGGAGCTGTTCGTCCTCAACCTGCTGCTGGTCACGCTCGGGCTGGCGTGGCTGACGCAGCTGGCCGGCCTGTCGCTCGCGCTCGGCGCGTTCATCGCCGGCATGCTGATTTCCGAGACCGAGTACAAGCACCAGGTGGAAGCCGACATCCGGCCCTTCCACGACGTGCTGCTGGGCCTGTTCTTCATCACCATCGGCATGATCCTGGACTGGCGCATCGTGGCGCAGCACTGGGGACTCGTGCTGGTGCTGCTGACGCTGCCGGTGCTGTTCAAGCTGCTGCTGGTCACCGCGCTCGCGTGGCTGATGGGCGCCTCCCCCGGCATCTCCCTGCGCACCGGCCTCTATCTCGCCCAGGCCAGCGAGTTCGGCTTCGTGCTGATGACCCTGGCGCACCAGAATGCGCTGGTGCCGGCGCAGCTGTTCAACCCGATCCTGGCGAGCATGGTGCTGTCGATGCTGGCCACGCCGTTCATCATCATGCACGCCAACACGATCGTGCTGAAACTGGTGGCCAGCGACTGGATGCAGCAGTCACTGCAGATGACGGCGATCGCGCGGCGCTCGATCAACACCAACCGGCACGTGATCATCTGCGGCTACGGCCGCAGCGGCCAGAACCTGGGACGCCTGCTGGAGCGCGAAGGCATCCCGCACATCGCGCTGGACCTGGACCCCGATCGCGTGCGCCAGGCGGCCGCCGCCGGCGAGTCGGTGGTGTTCGGCGACGCCGCCCGGATGCAGGCGCTGGTCGCCGCCGGCCTGTCGCGGGCGAGCGCGGTGGTGGTGACCTACCTGGACGTGCCCGGCGCGCTCAAGGTGCTCGCCAACGTGCGCAGCCATGCGCCCCAGGTCCCGGTCGTGGTGCGCACCCAGGACGACTTCCAGCTGGAGGCCCTGCAGGCCGCCGGCGCCGTCGAGGTCGTGCCCGAGGCGCTCGAAGGCTCGCTGATGCTGGCCAGCCACACGCTCGCGCTGGTGGGCGTGCCGCTGCGGCGCGTGTTCCGGATCGTCCAGGAGCAGCGCGATGCGCGCTACGGCCTGCTGCGCGGCTATTTCCGCGGCGCGGACGAAACGCCCGACGAACTGGAGCACGAGCGGCTGTCGACCGTCACGCTGCCGCTCGGCGCCACCGCCCTGGGCCGGGCGCTCAGCCAGATGGCGCTGCCGGCGCTGGGGGTGCGCGTGGTCAGCCTGCGCCGCGGCAGCGGCCGCCAGCTCGATCCGGCGTCGGATCCGCGGCTGGAGGATGGCGACACGCTGGTGCTGTCGGGACGACCGGAGCCGCTGGCGCTGGCCGAAGAGCGGCTGCTGACCGGCTCCGCCTGAGGTCAGGTCAGGTCAGGTCGCCGGCCTGCGTGGAGCTGAGCGTGCGGCCGCGCGGTTCGTCGTCGCGGCGCACGACCGTGTCGGCAAAGCCGGTCGTCGCCGGGCCGGTGTCGGTCGCCGGAACGGGCACCGGGCGGGCCGGGCTGCGCGCGGCCCTGGGCGCCGCGGCTGGAGCGCCGCCACCGTTGGCCAGCGCCGCCCGCAGGGCCGCGAGTTCTTCTTCCTGGATCGGGTCGATGCCTTCGGCGGCGGCCGGCGGCGCGGCGCGCGCGGGCGCCAACGGGGCCGGCTCGGACAGCAGTTCCGCAGGCTGCGACGGGATCACCGGCGCCGCGCCCGAACGGGCTTGCTGGCGGCCGGCGACCGACCGCATGCCGGCGCCGATCTGGTCGCTACGGCGCCAGTAGACGGCGCTCACCACCAGCTCGTGGCGGCTCTTGGCCCGCTGGGTGATCACTGCCTCGATGTCGGTCAGCAGGTCGACGTCGGCGCGTTCGCTGCCGGCCAGGTCGACCATCACCAGGAACTGGCGCCCGGCGGTGTCCAGCGACAGCACCTTGAACTTGTAGCTCGCCGAGAGCACGCCGGCGCGGGCCATCGACTCGCGCACGACGGAGTACAGCAGCTCGCGGCGGGCCACGCGGTCGCTCTTGCGGGCACCGGTTGTCGCGGGCGCGGCGCGGTTGGGCTCGGCGCGGCCGGGCACTGCCGGTTCGGCGGCGGCCTTGGTCGGCTTGTCCCGGGAGAGCCAGCTGAACAACGACATGCGAACACGCTTTCTTCAGGAACGCAGCCGCGCGCCGAATGGCTGCGCTGCCCGGCGAGTGTAAATCGCCGGCATCGCCAGCGTCCATCGGCGCCACCACCACCGGCGCACCGCCGGGCACGCCGAGGCGCACTTCGTGCCAAGGTTCACGGACCGGCAGAGCCGTTGCAGGCCGGCGCGGCGGCAACACGCCGAAAAATCGTTACATCTTGTGTCCAGCCCTCAGACGATGGCGACATGACGCGGCGCCTTGCGGCCGATGCCGAGGTAGGTGTCGATGATCCGCCGGTCGTGCAGCAGGTCCTGGGCGGAGCCGTCCAGCACCACGGCGCCCATTTCCAGCACATAGGCGCGGTCGGCGACCTGCAGCGCGGCGCGGGCATTCTGTTCCACCAGCAGCACCGACACGCCGAGGTCGCGCAGCGACCCGACCATGTGCAGCACCTCGCGCACGATCAGCGGGGCCAGCCCCAGCGAGGGTTCGTCCAGCATCAGCAGGCGCGGCCGGGCCATGAGCGCGCGGCCGATCGCCAGCATCTGCCGCTCGCCGCCCGAGAGCGTCGACGCCAGCTGCTGGCTGCGCTCCTGCAGGCGCGGGAACAGGGCGTACACCTCCTGCAGGCGCTGGAGGTGATCGCGCTCGCCCTTGCGCCAGCGCCAGAAGCCGCCGAGCAGCAGGTTGTCCTCGACCGGCATTTCGCCGAACAGCTCGCGCCGCTCCGGCACCAGTGCGACCCCGCGCGCCACCATGATCTCGACGCTGGGCCGGGGGATGATCACGCCGTCCACCGCCAGGGCGCCGCTGGACGGCAGCAGGCCCATCGCCGCGCACAGCAGGCTGGACTTGCCGGCGCCGTTGGGGCCGATCACGGTGACGATCTCGCCCTCGTGCACCGAGAGCTCGACGCCGTGCACGGCCTGCACCTCGCCATACGAGACGCCGAAATTGCGCAACTGCAGCAGCGGGGCGGCGCTGGCACCCCCACGCTCCCCCACTGCGTGTGGGTCGCTGCCCCCCGAGGGGGCCTTCGCGCCTTCGGGCGGCCGGGCGGCGCTCATGCCGCGGCCTCCAGGCGTTGCTCGACCTCGACCGGGTCCTCGCCGATGCCCAGGTAGGCTTCGAGCACGCGCGGATCGGCCTGCACCTGCGCGGGCGTGCCGCGCGCGATGACGGTGCCGAACTCCATGACCGTCACGCGGTCGGCCAGGTTCATGACGAATTCCATGTCGTGCTCCACCACCAGGATGCCCAGGCCTTCGGCCCGCAACTGCGACAGCAGCTGCGCCAGGGCCACCTTCTCCAGGTGGCGCAGGCCGGCGGCCGGTTCGTCCAGCAGCAGCAGCGCGGGCTGGCCGGCCAGCGCCCGGGCGATCTCGATCACGCGCTGCTGGCCCAGCGCCAGCGACCCCGCCGCCTCGCCGGCATGCGCGTCGAGCTGGCAGCGCTCGAGCTGGCAATGGGCATGCGCCAGCAGCGTCGCCTCCTCCGCCCGGTCCAGCCGCAGCATGGCGGCCAGCCAGCCGCGGCGTCCCCGCCGGTGCGCGCCCAGCGCCACGTTCTCCAGGACGCTGCGATGCGCCATCAGCCGGACATGCTGGAACGTGCGGCCCAGCCCCAGCGCCGCGAAGTGGCGCGACGGCCGGTGGCTCATGTCCTGTCCCATCAGCCGCACCTGGCCGGCGGTGAGGCCGGTCACGCCCGACACCATGTTGAAGAAGGTGGACTTGCCGGCGCCGTTGGGGCCGATCAGCGCGTGCACCTCGCCCGCCCTGACGTCCAGCGTCACCTCGTTGACCGCCTTCAGGCCGCCGAAGTGCTTGCTGGCGCCGGTGGCTTCCAGCAGCAACTGGCCCTTGGGCGGCAGCACCCGCGGCGGCAGCGGCTCGCCCGCGCCGGACGCGCCCGCCGGCGCCGGGCGCATGAAGCGGCGACTGGTCCTGGCCAGCGTGGGCCACATGCCTTCGGCAAACCGGTGCAGCACCACCAGCATCAACAGCCCGAACACGATCACCTCGAAATTGCCGCTGCTGCCCAGCAGCTTCGGCAGCACGTCCTGCAACTGCGACTTCAGCAGCGTGATCAAGGTCGCGCCCAGCACGGCGCCCCACAGGTGGCCGGCGCCGCCGACCACCGCCATGAAGAGGTACTCGATGCCGATGTTCAGGTTGAACGGCGTCGGGTTCACGAACCGCTGCAGGTGCGCGTAGAACCAGCCGGACAGCGCGGCCATCAGCGCCGCCAGCACGAACACCTTGACCCGGTAGGCCGCCGTGTCGACGCCCATCGACTCGGCCATGAGGCGTCCGCCCTTGAGCGCGCGGATCGCACGGCCTTCGCGCGAATCGAGCAGGTTGTGCAGGGCCCACAGCATCAGCAGCAGCGTGGCCCAGATCGCGACGCCCATGACGCGCGAGGCCGCCAGCGAGACGCCCCCCACGACGATGGGCGGCAGCCCGCCGGTGCCGGTGTGGCCGCCCAGCACCTCGAGGTTGCCGAACAGGAAATAGATGCCCAGCCCCCAGGCGATGGTGGCCAGCGGCAGGTAGTGGCCGGAGAGCTTGAGCGTGACGGCGCCCAGGATCCAGGCCACGGCGGCCGCCAGCAGCACGCCGAGCAGCAGCCCGAGCCAGGGCAGCCACACCGGGTCGAGCCGGCCGCCCAGGGCCGCCGCCAGCGCGGGCGAGGTGCAGACCCAGGCCGTGGCATAGGCGCCGACGCCGACGAACGCGGCCTGGCCGAACGAGGTCATGCCGCCGACGCCGGTCAACATCACCAGGCCGGCGGCGACCATGGCGTAGAGCCCGATGTAGCACAACAGGGTGATGGTGAATTCCGGCAGCCAGCCCCAGGCCAGGGCCAGCGCCGCCACCGCGATCAGGGTCAGCCGGCGCGGTGTCATTCTTCGTCTTCTTCCACGTGCACGCTGCGCATGGAGCGCCACCACAGCACCGGGATGATCAGCGTGAAGACCAGCACCTCCTTGAAGGCGCTGGCCCAGAACGAGGAGAAGGACTCGAGCTGGCCCACCAGCAGCGCCCCGCCCAGCGCCAGCGGATAGCTCGCCAGCCCGCCGACGATCGCCGCCACGAAGCCTTTCAGGCCGATCAGGAAGCCGGTGTCGTAATAGACCGTCGTCAGCGGCCCGATCAGCAGCCCCGACACGGCGCCGATGACGCCGGCCAGTGCGAAGCTCAGGTCGCCGGACAGGTCGGTGGGGATGCCCATCAGCCGCGCCCCGACCCGGTTCATGGCCGTGGCGCGCAGCGCCTTGCCGATCATCGAGCGGCCGAAGAAGCGGAACATCGCGAACACCAGCGCCACGGTGACGCCGACCACCACCAGCGACTGGCCCGTGATCTGCATGCCGCCGAGGTCGAAGCGCAGGTCGGAGAACGCCGGCGTGCGCGATCCCTCGGCGCCGAAGAACAGCAGGCCGAGCCCCACCATGACGCCGTGCAGGGCCACCGACACGATCAGCAGCATCAGCACGCTGGCGCTGGCAATCGGCCGGTACGCGAGCCGGTACAGCAGCGGGCCGAGCGGCGCCACCACCAGCAGCGTGGCGAGCGCCTGCAGCGCGACGGAGGTGGGCCGCAGCACGACCATGGCGCCCGCCATCACCGGCAGCAGCACCGCCCACACGACGGTGGAGCGCCAGTCGACCGGCGCGCCGCGCCGCTGCCGCCAGGCTTCCACCAGCAGCGTGATCACGGACAGCGCGATCAGCAGCCAGATGCTGGGCGGCACCCGGCCGGCGTTCAGCGCCGCCATGGACAGCGCCGCGAACGCCACCAGCTCGCCCTGGGGAATGAAGATGATGCGCGTGACGGAAAACACCAGCACCAGGGCCAACGCCAGCAGGCCGTAGACCGCGCCGTTGACAATGCCGTCCTGCCCCAGCAGCAGGGCGATCTGAACATCCATGATCACTACCGGTTGCGGAGCCGCGGGCGGCCCCCTGATGAAAGGCTGGGCGCCGCGCCGGCACCCAGGCACCAAGCGAGGGCGGCGCCGGCGCCGCCCTCAGTGACGGTCGTTCAGGGCGTGTACTTCCAGGTGCCGTTCTCGATGCGCACCATCACGCGCGCGTTGTTGTCCAGCCCGAGGTGGTCGGTCTTGGACATCGTGAAGATGCCGTGCGCGCCGGCCATGCCCTTCACGCCTTCCAGCGCGTCGCGCAGCGCCGAACGGAACTCGGGCGTGCCGGGCTGCGCCTTCTTGAGCGCCTCGGGCACAGCCGCGGCCATCAGCATGCCGGCGTCCCAGGCGTGCGCGCCGAACGTCGACACGGTGCCCTTGCCGTGCGCCCCCTCGTAGGCGGCGATGTAGGCCAGCGCGGCCTTCTTCACCGGATGGCTGTCCGGCAGCTGGTCGGCCACCAGCACCGGGCCGGCCGGCAGCAGCGTGCCTTCCACGTCCTTGCCGCCGACGCGCAGGAAGTCGGCGTTGGCGACACCGTGGGTCTGGTAGATCTTGCCGGCGTAGCCGCGTTCCTTGAGTGTCTTCTGCGGCAGCGCGGCGGGGGTGCCGGAGCCGGCGATCAGCACGGCGTCGGGCTTGGCCGCCATGATCTTGAGCACCTGGCCGGTGACCGAGGTGTCGGTGCGGGCGTAGCGCTCGTTGCTCGTGATCTGCAGGTTCTTCGCGGCCGCCGCCTTGCTGAATTCCTGGTACCAGCCTTCGCCGTACGCGTCGGAGAACCCGACAAAGCCGACGGTCTTGATGCCGCTCCTGGCCATGTGGTCGACGATCGCCTGCGACATCATGATGTCGTTCTGCGGGGTCTTGAAGACCCACGCCTTCTTGGCGTCGACCGGCTCGACGATCCTGGCCGAGGCCGCCATCGAGATCATCGGCACCTTCGCCTCGGAGACCACGTCGATCATCGCCAGCGAGTTGGGCGTGACCGTGGAGCCGAGGATCACGTCGACCTTGTTTTCCGTGATGAGCTTGCGCGTATTGGTCACGGCCGCCGTGGTGTCGGACGCGTCGTCGAGCACGATGTAATTGATCTTCTGCCCGCCGATGGTCTTGGGCATCAGCGCGACGGTGTTCTTCTCCGGAATTCCCAGCGACGCGGCAGGGCCGGTCGCCGACACGGTGACGCCGACGTTGATGTCCGCGAAGGCCAGCGTGCTGGACAGCAGCGCGGCGGCCACGGCGACGGGTTTGAGGAATTTCATGGGGCAGTCTCCTTTGTGTAATTGAGCAAGCACGGAATACCGGCATCAAAATACCTGAATACAGGTTCCGCCCGCAACGGGTTTACCCGGCGCCCGCGGGCCAGCGCTTGCCAGCCTACAAAGTGGGTTGATCCAGGTCAACCCGTAAAGGCACCGGGTTGACGCTGGTCGAGTCTCGGACCGCCCGGGACCGCGAGGCACCGCCGGCCGGCTACTTGCCGATGCAGAAACTGGAGAAGATCACGCCCAGCAGGTCGTCGGAGCTGAACTCGCCGGTGATCTCGTTCAGCGCGTTCTGCGCCAGCCGCAGTTCCTCGGCGAGCAGTTCCAGCGCCGGGCTGCGCCCGCCGAGGCGCTCCGCGGCCACCTCGAGGTGCCCGGCCACCTGGCGCAGCGCCTGCACATGGCGTTCGCGCGCGATGTACACGCCTTCCGGCGCCGCCTGCCAGCCGGCCACCTCGAGCAGCTTGCGCCGCAGCGCGTCCAGGCCGGCGCCGGTCCGGGCCGACAGGCTCACGCGCTCGTGGTCCGCCGCGCGCAATCCCGCGTCCGGCGCGGCGTCGACCTTGTTCCAGACGTCGATCACGGGCACCGACGGCGGCAGCCTGTCCTCCAGCTCGCGCGCGATCGCCTGGTCCGCGGCCCGGTACTCGGCGAGGCCCGCTCGCGTGAGGTCGTGCAGGAACAGCACCGCGTCGGCGCGCTCGATCTGCCCCCAGGCACGCGCGATGCCGATCCGCTCGACATGGTCTTCGCTTTCGCGCAGGCCGGCCGTGTCGATCACGTGCAGCGGCACGCCCTCGATCTGGATGGTTTCGCTCACCGCGTCGCGCGTGGTGCCGGGCACCGGCGTGACGATCGCCAGTTCGGCGCCGGCCAGTGCGTTGAGCAGCGAACTCTTGCCGGCGTTGGGCTGGCCCGCGATCACGACCTTGATGCCTTCGCGCAGCAGCGCGCCCTGGCGCGCGCGCTGCTGCACCCGCGCAAGCGTCTCGCGCAACCGCTGCAACTGGCCCTGCGCGTCGGCCTGCTGCAGGAAGTCGATCTCCTCGTCCGGAAAGTCGAGCGTCGCCTCGACCAGCATCCGCAGGTGGATCAGCGCGTCGCGCAGTCCGCCGACCTCGCGCGAGAATTCGCCCGACAGCGAACGGCCGGCGCTGCGCGCGGCGGCCTCGGTGCTGGCGTCGATCAGGTCGGCGATCGCCTCGGCCTGCGCCAGGTCGATCTTGTCGTTGAGGAACGCGCGCTCGGTGAACTCGCCCGGCCGGGCCAGCCGCAGGCGCGGCAGCCGCGGCTGGCCAGTCGCGGGATCGGCCTGGGCCGCGGCTTCAAGACAGCGCGCCAGCAGCAGCTGCAACACCACCGGGCCGCCGTGTGCCTGCAGTTCCAGCACGTCCTCGCCGGTGTAGGAATGCGGGGCCGGGAAATACAGGGCGAGGCCCTGGTCGATCGCGGCGCCGTCGCCACCGCGAAACGGCAGGTAGGTCGCCTCGCGCGGCTTCAGCGCGCGGCCGCAGATCGCCTCGATCAGCGGTGCCAGCGCCTTGCCCGAGACGCGCACGATGCCCACCGCGCCGCGGCCGGAGGCGGTGGCGATGGCGGCGATCGGGTCGGCGTGGCGCGGGAGCATCCCCGGATGGTAGCGGGAGCCCCTTCGCGCGGCCTCACGGCAGCTTGTAAGTGCCCAGGATGCGTCGACAGCCCTGCAAGGTGCCGGCCCGCACCGGACTGATATTGCCCAGGCGCTCGACCTTGCCACCGCCGGTGATGCCCTGGAACTTGCCGGTGCCGCCCAGGTACTCCCAGGTATAGCCGCCCTGCGGGGTGACCGTGTCCGCGAGGTAGGTCTTGTCGCCGCTCGCGTCCTGCGAGACGCAATAGCCCTTGTGCTGCCAGCCCGCCGGCCGGTTCTCGAAGACGCCCACGCATTCGATGCTCATCGCGTCGAACAGCTTGTTGGCCGATTGGGCGCCCCCGGTCACCGTGTACGTGCCGAATCGCTCGTTGGCGCTCGGCGTCATGACGTGCACGGGCCCGCCCCAGCAGTTGATCGATTCGACCGTGCCTTCCTTCGCCGTCTGGCCGAGCGCGGCCGGGGCGAGCAGGACCAGTGAAGCCAGCAGCGTCCGCTGCATTGGCGTGGCGTGTCTCGGAATCTTTGTCATCGCATCGCTCCAGGTGGTTGAAGACTGTCCGATCGGTACGAGAGCACGGGGGCGGGCCGCTCCGCTGCACCTTGGTCTCGTGGCGCTCGAACGCCGCGGGCAGTCTGGCGCCGAGGCGTGGAGCGCGGCGTCACGCCGGCGTGAGAAAAGCGTCACAAGCCTTGCCCGCGCGGGCGAATCAGTTCATCCTTGGCGGCGCAAACCCGCCGCGCACACATGGCCGCGAGCGGGGATGGCCCTGGGGAACAGGGCGCCGAGGGCACCGGATGAGTATTTCGAGCCTGCGACTGCTGGGCGCTTTCGCGCTGACGACCGCCGATTCCCGCGCGCCGGTCCGCCTCGGCCGCAAGGCGCAGGCCTTGCTCGCCTGCGCCGCGATCCAGGGCGGCGCCGGGGTGCCGCGCAGCCGCCTGATCGCCTTGTTGTGGGCGGATCACGGCGAAGATGAGGCCAGGGGCGCCTTGCGTCAAAGCCTGCACCTCCTGCGCCGCGCGCTCGGAGCCGCGGCCGAGGGACTGGACAGCCACGGCGAACGCATCGCGCTGCGCGAGAACGCCTGGGAAGTGGACCTGCGCCGGTTCGAGGCGCTCGCCGGCCGGCCCGACCTGGACTCCATGCTGACTGCCGCCGCCCTGTACGGCGGGGATTTTCTCGACGGGCTGGATGCCGGCGCCGAGTTCGGCCATTGGGCCGCCGCCGAGCGCGAGCGGCTGCGGGAGCTGGCGCAGCGGCTGCTCACCGCGCTGGTGGCGCGCGGGGACGATCCGGCGGCGCATGAGTGCGCCGTCGGGCTCGCCCATCGGCTGCTGGCGGCCGACCCCGTGCACGAAGGCTGCTATCGCGCGCTGATGCGCCTGCACGCCGGCGCCGGGCTGCGGGCCAAGGCATTGCAGGCCTGGAATGAGTGCCGGGACGCGCTGCGGCGCGAGCTCGACGTCGAGCCGAGCGCGGAAACCGCCGCGCTGGTCGAGCAGCTATGCCGCGGGGCCGCCGCCAGCGCCGCACCGGCCCGCGCGCCCGCTTCGCCCGCCTTCTCTTTCGTGCCGGTCGTCTCGGCGGCGCGGGTCGGCGACGATCCGCGGGTGGTCGACCTGAACCTGCGCGGGTGGGAGCAGTACGTGCTGTACACGCCCGAGGCCAACCTGCGGGCGCGCGCCGCGTTCGAGGAAGCCGCGCGGCTCGCCGGCGACCATGCCGAAGTGATCGCCCGGGTCGGCTGGACCTGGTGGACCGAGGCCACCAGCCGCTGGACCAGCGACCCCGGCGCCAGCATGGCGCAGGCGTTTCACTGGGCTTCCCGGGCGATCGCCTGCAACCGCGGCCGGTCCACGCCGCACTCGCTGATGGGCAAGGTTCTGCTGTGGCGTGGCCGGCACGATGCCGCGCTGGAGCAGTTCCGCGTCGCGGTCGGCCTCGAACCCAATTACTCCTGGGCCCATTTCCACCTCGCGGACGCCCTGATGTGGGCCGGGCAGTGCGATGAGGCGCTGGCGGAGGCGGACCGCGCCCTGGCGCTGGACCAGAACGATCACGGGATGTTCCTCACGATCCGCGGCTTCTCGTTCTGGATGCTGCGCGAGCACCGGGCCGCGCGGCTGGCGCTGCGCAGCGCCCTCACGCGCAATCCGGGTTACTTCTGGCCGGCCTTGATGCTCGCCGTGATCGATGCGGAGGAAGGGGATCTCGCCGCCGCGACGGCCGCCGCGGCGACCGCGCGGGAACGGCGTCCGCAGTTCAGCGTGTCATACGCCGAGCACGTGCTCCCGTTTCGCATGCCCGGGCACCGGCGCCGCATGGTGGAAGCCTTGCGCGCCTGCGGCGTGCCGGGGGAGCAAGCGCCGCCGGCCGCGCCGGGCGCGGCGCAATCCCTTACTTGAATTTCGGCAGGTTGAACTGCGGCGGCACGCCCATGCGCGTGTTGATCAGCCACTGCTGCGCGATCGACAGCAGGTTGTTGGTGATCCAGTACAGCACCAGGCCGGCCGGGAAGAAGAAGAACATGACGCTGAACGCGAGCGGCATGAACCACATCATCTTGGCCTGCATCGGATCGGGCGGCGCCGGGTTGAGCGCCGTCTGCAGCATCGTCGTCAGCGTCATCACGACCGGCAGGATGTAGTACGGGTCCGGCGCGGCCAGGTCGCGGATCCAGCCGACCCAGGGCGCGCCGCGCATCTCGACGCTGGCCAGCAGCACCCAGTACAGCGCGATGAACACCGGGATCTGGATCATGATGGGGAAGCAGCCGCCCATCGGGTTGACCTTCTCCTCGCGGTAGATGCGCATCATCTCCTGCTGCATCTGCTGCGGGTTGTCCTTGAAGCGCTCGCGCATGGCCATGACCTTCGGGTTGATGGCCTTCATCTTCGCCATGCTCTCGTAGCCCTTGGCCTGCAGCCAGTAGAAGGCGATCTTGATCACCAGCACCAGCGCCACGATCGACCAGCCCCAGTTGTGCAGGAAGGTGTGCAGCTGCGTCAGCAGCCAGTACAGCGGCTTGGCCAGGATGGTGAGCCAGCCGTAGTCCTTGACCAGCTCGAGGCCGGGCGCGATCTTCTCCAGCACCGTCTCCACCTGCGGGCCGGCGAAGAACTTCGACTCGACGGCCCTGGCCGACCCCGGCGGGATGGCCGCGACCGGCGCGATCATGCCCACCGCGTAGAGGTTGTTGGCGATCTTGCGCGCGAACAGTTCGCGCTGCACGCCCTCGGGCAGGATCCAGGCGCTGGCGAAATAGTGCTGCACCATCGCCACGTAGCCGTTGGGCGACGACTTGTCGATGTCGACCTTGCCCTTCTCGATGTCGCCGAACTCGATCTTGTGGAACTTCTTGTTCTCGGTGTAGACGGCCGGGCCCGTGAACGTGGAATAGAACGACGATTCGCCGGGCAGGCCGCCGCCGTCGCGCACCAGTTGCAGATAGAGCTGCGGGGCCACCGGCGCGGCGCCGGTGTTCACCACCTCGTGCCGCACCGCGATGTCGTACGCGCCGCGGCGCAGGGTGTAGGTCTTGACCAGCTTGACGCCGCCCTTCTCGGGCGATTCGAACTTCACGACCAGGTCGCTGGCGCCGTCCTTCAGGTCGCGCTCGCCGCTGAAGGCCATCGGCGACTTGTGGTTCGGGAAGTCGCCGCCGATCAGCCCCGACTCGGCCACATAGGTGCGCTGCGGGCTTTGCTCCAGCAGCACGAAGCTCTGGCCGTGGTCGCCGTTCTCCTTGACGAACTCGGTGCGCACGATCGAGCCGCCTTCGGTGTCGAAGGTCACCCGCAGCAGGTCGGTGGTGACGGTGATCTTCTGGGCGGCCGGCGTCGGCGCGCCGCCGGTGGCCGGCACGGCCGCGGGCGCCGCCACGGCGGCCGTGGTCCCCGGCAGCGCGGCCGTCGCCGTGCTGGCCGGCGGCACGCTGGAGGCGCCGGCGGCGGGCGCCTGGGCGGTCGCCGCCGGCTTGGCGCCGGGGAAGAACGTGGCCTGCTTGCCGTTGTAGACCTGCCACTGGTCCCACAGCAGCACCATGGAAAAACCGAAGATCACCCACAGGATGGTGCGGCGAATGTCGTTCATGAAGACTTCTTCTTGGAGAGGGGGGAGACCAGCTGGGTGAGGAAGCGGGGCGGGGCGGCGTGCCCGGGCACCGGGTCGTGGCCGCCTTCGCACCAGGGATGGCAGCGCACCAGGCGCGCCAGCGTCAGGTAGGTGCCGCCGGCCGCGCCGTGGCGCTGAAGCGCCTCGAGCGAATACGCGGAACAGGTCGGCGTGAAGCGGCAACTCGATCCCAGCCAGGGGCTGAGCAGGAGCCGGTAGCCCTTGACCAGGGCGATGAGGGCGGCGCGGATCATGGGGTCGCCCGGGCGAAGAGGTCCTGCAGCTCGCCGCGCACGGCGTGCTTCAGCGCCCCGGATGTCGCGCTGGAAAAGCGCGCGCGATCGAAGCCGGCCCGCAGCCGCACCACATGGGCGGCCAGCGGCAGGCGGGGCTCGAAGTCGCGGCTCACGGCGTAGATCTGGCGCTTGATGGTGTTGCGCGTCACGGCCCGCCGGGCCCAGCGCTTGGGCACGAGCGCACCGATCCACGCCTCGCGGACAGCAAACAGGGCCTGGGTCCGTTCGGTCCCAAGCCCTGTGGGGGGTGCCGGGGGGGTGTCGAGCTGCGTCCGGTGCAGCGCGAAGTGCGCGGTGCGGGAAACAGTGGTGCCCGCCATCACGGCCTCGAACTGTGCCCGGTTCTTCAGCCGCTGCACTTGCGGTGCGCGCGTGGGCTGGGCCAGCGGAACGCCGGCTCAGACCGCCAGGCGCTTGCGGCCCTTGGCGCGGCGAGCGTTGATCACCGCACGGCCGCCACGGGTCTTCATGCGCACGAGAAAGCCATGGGTACGCGCGCGGCGCACTTTGGAGGGTTGGTAGGTGCGTTTCATTTGGTTGGTTCTCAGGGAAACCCATGATTATCGCGGATTTCAGCCGCGGCGGCAACGACGAGAGCACCGCTCGCCCGGCCGCCCCCGGACGCGGAGTGCTCACTTCCATGGCGCGCGAGGCCCAGCCTCGCACCACGCCGGGCATTGTGGATAAGGCCTTGATAAATTAGAATGAGCGGCTCCCAGAATGAAAACTATCCACAAGAGGCGGCAGCCACGATGAGCGAGGGGCAGCACAACAGTCTGGCGGCGCAAGCCCGCCAGAACGCCGGGGACAGCCTGTGGCAGGCGTGCCTCGAGCAGCTGGCGCAGGAACTCCCCGAGCAGCAATACAACACCTGGATCAAGCCGCTCGTGGCCCAGGTTTCGGACGACCTGTCCAAGATCACCATCTTCGTCGCCAACCGGTTCAAGCTGGACTGGGTGCGGGCGCAGTACTCCGGCCGCATCGGCGGCCTGCTGGAAAAGCTCTACGGCCAGCCCGTGCAGCTTGAGTTAGCGCTTGCTCCGCGCGATCCCGTTGCCAGGTCGTATGCGACGCCGGCCGCCGTGGAGCTGGTCCGGACGACGGAGCCGCCGGAGCTCAGCGAGGAAGCCGGGGCGAGCGGCTTCAAGAGCCGACTGAACACGGCGCTGACCTTCGACACCCTGGTGGAGGGCTCGGCCAACCGGATGGCGCGCGCGGCGGCCATGCACGTCTCGGGCACGCCCGGGCAGCTGTACAACCCGCTGTTCATCTACGGCGGCGTCGGGCTGGGGAAAACCCACCTCGTGCACGCCGTCGGCAACAAATTGCTGGCCGACCGCCCGGGCAGCAAAGTTCTCTACATCCACGCCGAGCAGTTCGTGTCCGATGTGGTCAAGGCCTACCAGCGCAAGACCTTCGACGAATTCAAGGAACGCTACCATTCGCTGGACCTGCTGCTCATCGACGACGTCCAGTTCTTCGCCAACAAGGACCGCACGCAGGAAGAGTTCTTCAACGCCTTCGAGGCCCTGCTGGCCAAGAAGAGCCACATCGTGATGACCAGCGACACCTATCCCAAGGGGCTGGCCGACATCCACGAGCGGCTGATCTCGCGCTTCGATTCCGGGCTGACGGTGGCGATCGAGCCGCCCGAGCTGGAAATGCGCGTGGCGATCCTGATCAACAAGGCCCGCGCCGAAAGCGCCGAGATGCCCGAGGAAGTGGCCTTCTTCGTGGCCAAGAACGTGCGCTCCAACGTGCGCGAGCTCGAGGGCGCGCTGCGCAAGATCCTGGCCTATTCGCGCTTCAACCAGAAGGAAATCTCGATCCAGCTGGCGCGCGAGGCCCTGCGCGACCTGCTGTCGATCCAGAACCGGCAGATCTCGGTGGAGAACATCCAGAAGACGGTGGCCGACTACTACAAGATCAAGGTCGCCGACATGTACTCCAAGAAGCGTCCGGCCTCGATCGCCCGGCCGCGCCAGATCGCGATGTACCTGGCCAAGGAACTGACCCAGAAGAGCCTGCCCGAGATCGGCGAGCTGTTCGGCGGCCGCGATCACACGACGGTGCTGCACGCCGTGCGCAAGATCTCCGGCGAGCGCCAGCAACTCACCGAGCTGAACCAGCAGCTGCACGTGCTGGAGCAGACGCTGAAGGGCTGAGCGTGGGGGCAAGTGCTTGATGAAAAAGGGGAAAATGGCGGATGTCCGCAGTGGGCCGGACTTTCCCCCAGCGATGACCCGTTTGAAATAAAGAAAGAAGAGAAGAGGTTGACATGATCGTCCTGAAGGCAACACAAGAAAAACTGCTCTCGGTGCTGCAATCGGTGGCCGGCATCGTGGAGCGCCGCCACACGCTGCCGATCCTGGCGAACGTCCTGATCCGCAGGAACGGCGGATCGGTGCAGCTGACGACCAGCGACCTCGAGATCCAGATCCGCACCACGGCCGAACTGGACGGCGACGGCGGCAGCTTCACGACCACCGTCGGCGCGCGCAAGCTGATCGACATCCTGCGGACCATGCCCTCCGACCAGACCGTGTCGCTGGAATCGAGCCAGAGCAAGCTCGTGCTCAAGGGCGGCAAGAGCCGCTTCACGCTGCAGACGCTGCCGGCCGAGGACTTCCCGCTGGTGCAGGAGGCCGCGAGCTTCGGCCCGGTGTTCAGCGTGCCGCAGAAGACGCTGAAGAACCTGCTGGACCAGGTGTCGTTCGCGATGGCGGTGCACGACATCCGCTACTACCTCAACGGCATCCTGTTCGTCGCCGAGGGCAAGCAGCTGAGCCTGGTGGCCACCGACGGCCACCGGCTGGCGTTCGCCACCGCCGCCCTGGACGTGGAAGTGCCGCGCCAGGAAGTGATCCTGCCGCGCAAGACGGTGCTGGAACTGCAGCGGCTGCTGTCCGATGCCGAAGGCGCCATCGAGATGCAGTTCGCCGGCAACCAGGCCAAGTTCAGCTTCGGCGGCATGGAGTTCGTCACCAAGCTGGTCGAGGGCAAGTTCCCCGACTACAACCGCGTGATCCCCAAGAACCACAAGAACTCGGTGACGCTCGGCCGGGCGCCGCTGCTGGCCAGCCTGCAGCGCACGGCCATCCTCACCAGCGAGAAGTTCAAGGGCGTGCGCCTGAACATCGAGCCCGGCACGCTGCGCGTGGCGTCCAACAACGCCGAGCAGGAAGAGGCCGTCGACGAGCTCGACATCGACTACGGCGGCGACGCGATCGAGATCGGCTTCAACGTGAGCTACCTGATAGACGCGCTGGCCAACATGGACAACGAGATGGTGAAGATCGAGCTGGCCGACTCCAACAGCTCGGCGCTGCTCACCATCCCCGAGAACGAGTCGTTCAAGTACGTGGTGATGCCGATGAGAATCTGAACGGAGGATGACGCGGCCCCCGGGCCGCGTCCTTCTTGGCCGACCCGCCATCCGGCGGGTTTGGTCCTTTGAGAGAGTCCGAGAGAAGCGCGAGTTTGCAGGGAAGCGAAGTGTCTATGTCCGAAGAGAACCAGCAGAACCAGGTGCACGTGGGTGCGGGAAGCGAGGAAAGCTCCAACTTCCAGCCGACGATCGACGCCCACCAGGCGGGCGCCAGCGAAGGCTACGGCGAGGGCGCCATCCAGATCCTGGAAGGCCTGGAGGCGGTGCGCAAGCGCCCCGGCATGTACATCGGCGACACCTCGGACGGCACCGGCCTGCACCACCTGGTGTTCGAGGTGGTCGACAACTCCATCGACGAGGCCCTGGCCGGCCACTGCGACGACATCGTCGTCACCATCCACACCGACAACTCGGTCAGCGTCGTCGACAACGGCCGCGGCATCCCGACCGGCATCAAGATGGACGACAAGCACGAGCCCAAGCGCTCGGCGGCCGAGATCGCCCTGACCGAACTGCACGCCGGCGGCAAGTTCAACCAGAACAGCTACAAAGTCTCCGGCGGCCTGCACGGCGTGGGCGTGAGCTGCGTGAACGCGCTGTCCAAGACGCTGCGCCTGACGGTGCGGCGCGACGGCAAGGTGCACGTGCTGGAGTTTTCGCGCGGATTCGTGCAGAACCGGATCACGGAGTCGATCCAGGGCCCGGAGGGCCCGGTCCTCGTTTCGCCGATGCAGGTGCTGGGCGACACCGACAAGCGCGGCACCGAGGTGCACTTCCTGCCGGACAACACCGACATCTTCAAGGAAAACAGCGATTTCCATTACGAGATCCTGTCCAAGCGGCTGCGCGAACTGTCCTTCCTGAACAACGGCGTGCGCATCCGCCTGCACGACGAGCGCACCGGCAAGGAAGACGACTTCTCGGGCGCCGGCGGCGTCAAGGGCTTCGTCGCCTTCATCAACAAGGGCAAGCAGGTGCTGCACCCGAACGTGTTCCACGCCCTCGGCGACCGCCAGAGCGACCAGAACACCAACATCGGCGTCGAAGTGGCGATGCAGTGGAACAGCGGCTACAACGAGCAGGTCCTCTGTTTCACCAACAACATCCCGCAGCGCGACGGCGGCACCCACCTGACGGGCCTGCGCGCGGCGATGACGCGAGTCATCAACAAGTACATCGAAGAGAACGAGATGGCCAAGAAGGCCAAGGTCGAAGTCACCGGCGACGACATGCGCGAGGGCCTGACCTGCGTGCTGAGCGTCAAGGTGCCCGAGCCCAAGTTCTCCAGCCAGACCAAGGACAAGCTGGTGTCGAGCGAAGTGCGCGGCCCGGTGGAAGACGTGGTGGCCCGCACGCTGGGTGACTACCTGCAGGAGCGCCCGAACGACGCCAAGATCATCGTCGGCAAGATCATCGAGGCGGCGCGCGCCCGCGAGGCGGCGCGCAAGGCGCGCGAGATGACGCGCCGCAAGGGCGTGCTCGACGGCATGGGCCTGCCCGGCAAGCTGGCCGACTGCCAGGAGAAGGACCCGGCGCTGTGCGAGATCTACATCGTCGAGGGCGACTCCGCCGGCGGCAGCGCCAAGCAGGGCCGCGACCGCAAGTTCCAGGCCATCCTGCCGCTGCGCGGCAAGATCCTGAACGTCGAGAAGGCGCGCTACGAGAAGCTGTTGACCAGCAACGAGATCCTGACGCTGATCACCGCGCTGGGCACGGGCATCGGCAACGCCGGCGGCAGCAACGGGAACGGCAATGGCAACGGCCATGCCAGCAGCAATTCGGGCGCCGACGACTTCAACGTCGCCAAGCTGCGCTACCACCGCATCATCATCATGACCGACGCCGACGTCGACGGCGCGCACATCCGCACGCTGCTGCTGACGTTCTTCTACCGGCAGATGCCCGAGCTGGTGGAGCGCGGCCACATCTACATCGCGCAGCCGCCGCTGTACAAGGTGAAGGCCGGCAAGGAGGAGCTGTACCTGAAGGACGCCGGCGAGCTCGACCGCTTCCTGCTGCGCATCGCGCTGCAGGGCGCGCGCGTCGTCACCGGCGCGTCGCCTGAGGGCGATGCGGCCGCCGGCGAGAACGCCAGCGTCATCGCCGGCGAGACGCTGGCGGAGCTGGCGCGCAAGCACCAGGTGGCCGAAGCCGTGATCGGCCGCCTGTCCGGCTACATGGACGCCGAGGCGCTGCGCGCCATCGCCGACGGCGTCAGCCTGAATCTCGACACCGTCCGCGATGCCGAGGCCTCGGCCGTGGCCCTGCAGGCCAAGCTGCAGGAGCTCGATCGGGCCAGCAACCAGGCCCCGGCCGAAGTGGCGGGCGAGTTCGACGCGCGCACCGACAAGCCGATCCTGCGCATCAGCCGCCGCCACCACGGCAACGTCAAGAGCAGCGTGATCACGCAGGACTTCGTGCACGGCGCCGACTACGCCGCGCTGGCCGAAGCCGCGAGCACCTTCCGCGGCCTGCTGCACGACGGCGCGCGCGTGGTGCGCGGCGAGGGCGAGCGGGCCAAGGAAGAAAAGGTGGGCGACTTCCGCCAGGCCATGCGCTGGCTGATCGGCGAGGCCGAGCGCGCCACCGCGCGCCAGCGCTACAAGGGCCTGGGCGAGATGAACCCCGAGCAGCTGTGGGAAACCACCATGGACCCGCAGGTGCGCCGCCTGCTGCGCGTGCAGATCGACGACGCCATCGAGGCCGACCGCGTGTTCACGATGCTGATGGGCGACGACGTGGAGCCGCGCAGGGACTTCATTGAGACGAATGCGCTGAGGGCGGCGAATATTGACGTGTGATTCGCTCGACCGGCTGAAAAGCGCGCCCCGAGCTTCGGGCGTTTCGACAGCCCCGCTCTCTTCTTTGCCTCAACCCCGGACTTCCGCGAAGAACTTTTCTTCTTGCTGGGGTCCGGCCGGGTCGCCGGGCCAGGGCGTTGCGCACCTTGGCTTCCGCATAGGGAACTGTAGTTCCGCATTGGGAACTTGACTTCCCAACATCTTCGCTCTAGGATGTGAGCACCATGCAGCCCTCGTCCGTCCAGAGCTTCGTGCGCTATCCGCTGACCGAGCTGCTGGCCAGCGGCGGGCACGTCCGTGTGCTGCGCGCACTGCTGCGCCACGGTGGCGCCCAGAGCGCGGCGCAATTGGCTTCCGACTGCGCCATGACGGCGCGGGGTGTTCGCAACACGCTCGATGCCCTGGTTGCGCAGGGCGCCGTCAAGGTGATGGGCCCGTCCGGCGCCAGGCTCTTTGCGCCGGCACTCGACCAGCCGCTCGTGCAAGCGCTGGCCCAGCTTTTCGAGGCCGAGTGCCAGCGCTGGCAGTGGCTGCAAGACCAGCTGCGCGACGGGTTGGCCGCTGAAAAGCAGATTCGCTCGGCATGGCTGTACGGCAGCGTTGCGCGCGGCACGGACGAGCCTCGAAGCGACATGGACGTCGCGCTCGTGCTTGCCGTTGACAGCGTGGACGCAAGTCGCCAGGTGCGCGACGCCATGCAGGTGCTGGGTGACCGGCTGGGCGTGCACATCTCACCGGTGGTTCTCACGCCTTCGGAACTGGCCAAGCTGCCCCCGAGCGACCACTGGTGGTCGGAGGTGCGCCGAGACGCGAAAGTGCTCAAAGGGCTCGCACCGGCCAAGGAAGCAGCCCGGTGCGCCAAGGCGGCACAGCCAGCATGACAGGCAAGAGCCCGCGCAAGAAGGTCGACGCGCTGTATTGGCAGGGCTCACCCGCCTGGAGCAGGAGTTGCACGCCTTCATCGGCGAGCACCACGCCGAGCTGCTGGCCCTGCTCGGTGAGGTCAAGGGCGTCGGCAAGGCGACCATCAGCACGCTGCTGGCGGAGGTACCCGAGCTGGGGGAGTTGAGCGGCCGCGAGATCAGCGCGCTGGTGGGAGTGGCCCCGATCAATCGTGATTCGGGCACTCTTCGCGGCAAGCGCACGACCTTCGGCGGCCCACCTCAGGTGCGCAAAGTGCTGTTCATGGCGGCCCTTAACGCGATGGCCAAAGCTCGCAAACCGTTCAACGCCGGGCTTCATCTGGCTTGACTTTCAATACAGTTGCTTGGGTAGTGCGGCCGCGAAGCACGGCCCGCACGGGGATGACGAACGAGCCTAGACGCTTTCGACAAGGCACCTGGTAACGGCGGATTGCTGGGCCGGGGGCCGCCGCGCGCCGGACATTCCGGCGCGATCGCGCCCCTGTCCGCTCAAGAACCCGCCAGGTGCGCCCGCGCCGCCTTGGCCAGCTTCGCGCCACCGCCTCGGCAGCACCCTCAACATTTCGTATTTACCTGAATATTCCACAGCAAACGTCTGCTTTTTCCTTTCTCTTTCGCCTGCTATCGTGGCCCACCTCAACTCGATCAACGAAGGAGATCTCATGAGAAAGACACTGGCTTTGTTCGCTGTGGTCCTCACCCTGGGGATGACGGCCGGCATGGACGCGCAGGCCAAGCGCCTGGGCGGTGGCAAGTCCAGCGGCATGCAGCGCCAGGGCGTGACGGCGCCGCCCAGCAACACGGCGCCGGGCGGCACGCCGGGCACGCCGTCGCAGGCGGCGCCGGTCGCCGGAGCCACCGCGGCTGCGGCAGCGCCGGCGGCGGCCGCGGCCGCCACCAAGCGCAGCTGGATGGGACCCCTGGCCGGCATCGCCGCCGGCTTGGGCATCGCGGCGCTGGCCTCGCACTTCGGTTTCGGCGAGGCGCTGGCCAACATCCTCACCATCGCGCTGCTGGCGATGGCGGTGCTCTTCGTCATCGGCTTCGTGATGCGCAAGCGCGCGGCCGGGCAGCCCGGCGCGCTGGCGGGCGCCGGCGCGGCGGGTCCCGGCGGCGTGTTCCGGCAGCCGGAGCCGGCCATGCTTCGCACCGGCAACGAGGCCCCGCAAGGCGGCTCGCTGATCGGCTCGCGCATCGCGGGCATCGGCGCCGGGCTGGCCACGGGGGCGGGCGTGGGCACGATCCCGGCCGGCTTCGACACCGCCGCGTTCGAGCGCGCCGCCCGCGACCAGTTCATGGCGCTGCAGGCGGCCAATGACGCGCGTGACCTGGACCGGCTGCGCGATTACCTCACGCCCGCGATGTTCGAGGCCGTGGGCGAGGAAGTGGCCGCGCGCGGCGAGGCAGCGCAGAAGACCGAGGTGTTCGGCCTGCACGCGCAGGCGCTCAACGTCGCCGAGGAGAACGACCAGTACGTGGTCAGCGTGCGCTTCACCGGCAGCGTGCGCACCGAAGCCGGCGCGGCGCCGGAGGACCTGGACGAGGTCTGGCACCTGACGAAGCCGCGCACCGGTTTCGGCGGCTGGGTGGTCGCGGGCATCCAGCAGGGCGCCTGACCGGCCGGCGGCGGGAAGGATCCCGCCGCCTTCAGCGCGCCGGGTTCAGGCGCGGTTGCCGCTCCTTGCCCAAGGCGGCAGCGTGGCGGCGGCTCACTTGTTCGCGTGCTTCCGATCGTGCTTCACGCTTTCCGTCTGGCCGCTCGGCCCGGCGGGCCCGTCTGATCCGGGCCGCTCCACCTTCCGGCCCAGCGTGCTGGTGCGCCCGGACGACGGCCGCTGGAAGAAGCCGCGCAGCTTGTCCCTTGCCTTTTCCAGGCTGGTCTTGTCGTCTTCGCCCTGGTGCGTGCCGGCGACGGGGTGGGGCGAGTTGATCGTGGCGACGCGTTGCATGGACCTCTCCTGAACCGGCCCCGGAGGGAGCCTTGGGACGAGTCTGGGATCGCGCGCCACGCTCGTCTGTAGGCGCGCTTCCTGTCGCGCTATCAGCGCCGGACTGCCCGGCGCCGCGCGGCGGTCCATAATCGCAGCCGAACTCAACAAAGGGGCGCGCGATGGCGATCCTGATTCTCGGACTGGTGCTGTTTCTCGGCGTGCATTCCACCCGCATCGTCGCCGACGGCTGGCGCACGGCCACCATCGGGCGCATCGGCGAGAACCCGTGGAAAGGCATCTACTCGGTGCTGTCGATCGCCGGTTTCGCGCTGCTGATCTGGGGCTATGGCCTGGCGCGCCAGCAGCCGGTCGTGCTGTGGGTGCCGCCGCGCGGGATGAATCACCTGGCCTCGCTGCTCACGGCGATCGCCTTCGTGCTGCTGGCCGCCGCCTACGTGCCCGGCAACCAGATCAAGTCGAAGCTGCACCACCCGATGGTGCTGGGCGTGAAGACCTGGGCCCTGGCGCACCTGCTGGCCAACGGCAACCTGGCGGACGTGGCGCTGTTCGGCGCGTTCCTGCTGTGGGCGGTCTTCAGTTTCGCCGCCGCGCGCCGGCGCGACCGGGCCGCGGGAACGGTGTACCTCGCCGGCCACGCTTCGCGCACGGTGATCACCGTGGTCGCCGGCCTCGTCGCCTGGGCGGTCTTCGCGCTCTGGCTGCATGCGTCGCTGATCGGCGTGCGGCCGTTCGCATGATCCCTTCCACCCGCCGCAGACGCTCCGCCGCACCATGAAGATCGAAAGCGGCACTTTCGAAGTTCATGGTCGCCGACGGCGACCGCTCCAACCTTGACCACCGTCGCCGTCATCGACTTCGAGACCACCGGGCTGTCGCCGGCGATGGGCGACCGCGCCACCGAGATCGCGATCGTCCTGCTCGAAGGCGACCGCATCGTCGACCGCTACCAGAGCCTGATGAACGCCGGCGTGCGCATCTCGGCCTTCATCGAGGCCTACACCGGGATCACCAACGAGATGGTCGCGGCGGCGCCGCCGGCGGCGCGGGTGATGGACGAAGCCAGCCGCTTCGTGGGCGGGCGGCCCATGGTGGCGCACAACGCCTCGTTCGATCGCCGCTTCTGGACCGCCGAGCTGCAGCGCCTGGACCGGCCGGGGGACCAGCCGTTCGCCTGCACGCTGCTGCTGTCGCGGCGGCTGTGGCCGCAGGCGCGCAGTTTCCGCCTGGGCTCGCTCGCGTCGTGGCACGGCCTGCCGGATGCCGGCCGCGCCCACCGGGCCATGGCCGACGCGGAAACCGCGGCCGCGCTGCTGGGCCGCATCCGCCACGATCTGCGCTCGCGCTACGGCGTCGCCGAGGCGAGGCACGCGCTGCTGATGCAGTTGCAGGCCTGCAGCCGCCAGGCCCTGCCGCGCGCCATCGAGCGGCACCTGGCCACCATGCACTGAGCCGCGCGCCGCGCGGCCGGCCCGGCGCGGCGCGGCGCCGGACAGGCGAAGCTGTCCGACAGCCGGGGCCGTAAGGGGGCTACCAGAATGGGTTCATCCGTTCCGGACCAGGAGTTCCCCATGAGCAAGCATCAGAACCCGCGCGACAAGCAGGCCGCCCTCAGCGGCAAGGTGGAAAACGACTTCAACAAGGTCGGCGAGACCACCCCGACGCAGAAGAACGAGGGCCGCCGCACGCCAGAGAGCCGGCATGACCGCGAGAGTCACATCGGCGGCGAGAACCAGACGCAGACGCGCAAGGGCGGGCCGGGCAGCGGCACGGCCCCGAAGGGCGGCACCCAGCGGTGACTTCCCGGGGGCGGGCGCGCCTGCGCGCCCCGCGCTCCACGGCCCACGCCCGGTTACAGTCGCGGGCATGAACAGCCTCTGGCTGCGCTCGCTGTGGCTGGTCCTGGCCGGCACGGTGTTCTTCGCGTCGGTCGGCCTCACGGCCGTCTGGGCACCCGACCTGCCGCTCGACGAGCTCAAGGCCCGCTGGGCGCAGCCGCCGTCCACCTTCATCGAGATCAACGGCCAGCAGGTTCACCTGCGCGACGAAGGGCCGCGCCACGACCCGCTGCCCATCCTGCTGGTGCACGGCACCTCGGCCAGCCTGCACACCTGGCAGGGCTGGGCCGAGGGCCTGCGCGGCGAGCGCCGCGTGGTGCGCTTCGACCTGCCGGGCTTCGGCCTCACCGGCCCCAACCGGCAGAACGACTATTCGATCGAGCGTTACGTGCTGTTCGTGCGCTCGGTCGCCGCCCGGCTGGGCATCGACCGTTTCGTGATCGCCGGCAATTCGCTGGGCGGCCAGGTCGCATGGGCCACGGCGGCGGCGCTGCCGCAGCGGGTGGACCGGCTGATCCTGGTCGACGCGGCCGGGCTGGCGGGGGCGGCCGGGGACGTCCCGCTGGCGTTTCGCGTCGCGCGCCTGCCCGTGTTGCGCAACGTGGCGCCGTACGCCCTGCCGCGCGGGCTGGTCGAGGGCAGCCTGCGCCGCCTCTACGGCGACCCGGGCAAGGTGACGCCGCAACTGGTCGACCTGTACAGCGACATGGCGCGGCGCGAGGGCAACCGGGCGGCGTTGGCCCGGCAAATCGAGCAGGCCGCGGACGGCCCCGATCCCGCCGCGCTGGCGAAGATCCGGGTGCCGACGCTGGTCCTCTGGGGCGGGCGCGACCGGCTCCTGCCGCCGTCGCTCGGCGAGCGGTTCGCCCGGGACATTCCGGGCGCGCGGCTGGTGGTGCTGGAGGAACTCGGCCACATGCCCCAGGAGGAAGACCCGGGGCGCACGCTGGCCGAGGTCAGACGGTTCCTGGGGTCCTGAGGCCGAAGCCCCAGAGGCGCGTGGTCAGCACCTTTTCCAGCTGGCGCAGCATCGCGCTCCAGCCGCGGCGCGTGCGCTCGACGTAGTGGATCGCGTCCTCGCCGTCGCCGAGGTCGTGGGTCAGCATCAGCTCGCAGCCGGTGCCGGCCGGGACGATCTCGATCGTCACGCGGGTGGTGGACGACGAGAACGGCTCCACGCTGAAGTCGAACACCAGCCGGCGCGGCCGCTCGATCTCGATGTATGTGCCGCGGTGCTGGGCCTCGAAGAAGCTCTCGTCCCCGTCCGGGTTGGGTCGCCGGTCGGTGACGGTGAACGAGCCGCCCACGCGGGGGTCGATCTCGCAGTGCATGATGTTGCCGGTACGGCTGGCGAACAGGAAGCGGGCCGCCTGCGCCGGCGTGAGCCAGGCGTCGAACACCCGCTCGGCCGACACGGGGAACGTGTGAGTCTCGTGCACGAAGATGGGTCGCGCCATCCTCTGTTTATCTTCCGACAGCCCGACAGTGTCAAGCCCAGCGCTCAAGCAGGCGCTGACTTCTGCTCGGGAAGCTCGATCTTGACCTCCAGCACCTCGAGGTTGTCCTGGCGTTCCAGGTTCACCTTGATGTCGCGCTGGTCGATCTTGATGTACTTGGAGATCACCGCCACCAGGTCGCGCTGCAGCGCGGGCAGGTAGTCGGGCTGGCCGGCATTGCGACCGCTGCGCTCGTGCGCCAGGATGATCTGCAGCCGCTCCTTGGCGACGCTGGCGGTCTTCTTCTTTTCGCCCAGCAGGAAAGACAGGAACGAGGCCATGGATCACTTGCTCCCGAACAGCCGCTTGAGGAATCCGGTCTTCTGCGGGTCGATGAAGCGCAGCGGCCGGTCCTGGCCCAGGAAGCGGTCGACGACGTCCTTGTAGGCCTCCGAGACGTCGGTTCCCTTCAGGTGCACCGCCGGCGTGCCCTGGTTGGAGGCCTGCAGCACCGCCTCGCTTTCCGGGACGACGCCGATCAGCTGGATGCGCAGGATGTCCTTGATGTCCTCCAGCGACAGCATCTGCCCCTGGTCGACCCGGTTCGGGTTGTAGCGGGTGATCAGGAGATGCTCCTTGACCGGCTCCTTGCCTTCGATCGCGCGCTTCGTCTTGCTGGCCAGCATGCCCAGGATGCGGTCGGAGTCGCGCACCGAGGACACTTCCGGGTTGGTGACCACCAGCGCGTCGTCGGCGAAGTGCATCGCCATCAGCGCGCCGGCCTCGATGCCAGCCGGCGAGTCGCAGACGATGTACTGGAACCCCATGCCGTCCAGGTCGTGCAGGACCCGCTCGACGCCGTCCTTGGTGAGGGCGTCCTTGTCGCGGGTCTGCGAAGCGGCCAGTACGTACAGGTTGTCACACTGCTTGTCCCTGATCAGCGCCTGGTGCAGGTTGGCCTCCCCGTGGATCACGTTGATCAGGTCGTACACCACGCGGCGCTCGCACCCCATGATCAGGTCCAGGTTGCGCAGGCCCACGTCGAAGTCGATGACGGCGGTCTTGTGGCCGGCCAGGGCCAGCCCGGAGGCGAAGCTGGCGCTGGTGGTGGTCTTGCCGACGCCACCCTTGCCGGAAGTCACGACGATGATTTTTGCCATGGGTATTGGGTCCTGTGGTCTGGTCTTGCACCTGTTCCCGGCGGGAACAGGTGCGGGCGAGGGCACCGCGCGGGCGCCGTCATGAAAGGGGGTCCATCACCAGCTTGCCTTCCACGCCGCCGACCAGCCGCACCTGGGTCGGCCGGGACAGCACTTCGGGCGGCAGCGGCACCTCGCTGGTGCGGTAGACGCCGGCGATCGAGATCAGCTCCGGCTCGAGGCACAGCGCGATGATCCGCGCGTCGCAGTTGCCGCGCGCGCCGGCGATGGCCTTGCCACGCAGCGGCGCATAGACGTGGATATGCCCGTCGGCGATGACCTCGGCGCCGGCATTCACCATGCTGAAGACCACGAGGTCGCGGCCGCGCGCGTACACCTGCTGGCCGGAGCGCAGCGGCTTGTCGACGACGAGGGCGGACGCGGCCGGCGCCTCGGCCACCGGCGCGGGCGCCGGCGAACGCGAGGCGCGCGCCGGGGCGGGCGGCTGGGTGACAGCCTCCGGCGCCGCCGCCAGTCCAGCGGCCAGCGCGGCGCTCATCTGGGCGGCGCTGCCGCCGCGCGCGGCCACCGGCAGCACGCGATAGCGGTGCAACAGGTCCAGCAGGGCGCTGAAATCGACCCGCGCCTCGCCCTGCGCCTGCAACGGCGACAGATCGAGCACCAGCGGATCGTGGTCGAAGAAGTCGGGGTGATCGCCGAACCGGGTGGTGAGTTCGGCGGCCAGCGCGTCGAGGTCGGTTGTCTTGAGCAGCAGCGAGACCAGTGGCAGGGTGGCGCTCTTGATCTCGAACGTGGCAGGAGCGCGTCCTGCGAGGGCAACGGTCATGAAACTACTGCGGAAGGCCGGGTCGCAAAGCGGCGAATCTTAACAGCGCGCTGCCAGCGTCGTCCTACGCATTCTGTTGCCAAATGCACCTGCCGCGAAGGCGCTGCGCAGGGTCAGACTGGAATGGAACGCACCATCCCCGTTGCGGAGGAGCCCGCCATGAAGATTCATCACCGGCCGTCGCACTGGATCGCCGTGGCCCTGGTCCTGGCGGCATTTCTGTTCGCATTGAACGAGGCACACGGCCAGGGCACCGGCGCCGCCGCCGTCTTCGAGGGACGGCCCGCGATGGCGGGCGCGCAGGCGGGGCTGGGCGCGCAGGCCGGCCCGCCGCAGGGCGGCGTCGGCGTGCAGGGCTCGGAGGCCGCCGAGCGCCAGCTGCGGCTGCGCCGCCCGAGCGGCCTGGACGGCATGGCGCAGGTGGCACGCCAGGACGAAGTGGTGGCCGCGCGCGACGAGGCGAGGCGGCCGAAGGACCGCAGCGTCGCGAAGTCGGAGCGCAGCGCCCTCACCAAGGGCAAGCGCGCGGCGAAGCGCACCATCGAACAGGCTCGCACCGGCACCTCGCCGGTCGACAGCACGGCGCCGGCGGGGCGCTGACGACGGCTCGGGCCGCCGATCACCACGCTTCATGAACAAGGCTGGGGACAGTTCCGGGACAACCGCCCTGTTATCCACACCTGCCGCCGCGACGGCCAAGTTGTTCATATTCGCGGCGCACCCGCGGCAGCGGCGGCGCACAGGGATCCGGATCGTGCAAGTCCTTGATGTGCAAGGGCGGAATGCCGGTTGTCCACAGAAAGGTGCGCCCTTCTACTACTACTACTAATTTGAAATAGAGAATTACAGAGAAGAAAGCGCTGACACGGATGGCGGGAAAGGCGGTCAGCCGCCGCGGCCCTGGAACACGTCGCGGTGGCAGGCCAGCCACGCCTCGTCGCCGTTGTCGTCGGCCGGTGCGAGCGAGCGCGCCACGCCATGGGCGTAGTGCAGTTGCCGGCCATCCCACTCCACCGAGCGCTCGGGCGTGAAGATTGCCCAGCGCTGGCGCGGATTGCGCCTGGCGAACCACGAGGCGACCACCTCCAGGGTGTGGTGCGCGGGCGCGAACCAGGCGAGTTGCAGCGCCTCGCCGCTGCCGCCCGGGGTGGGCCGGAAGTGCACCAGGGCTTTCATCTTGTGGATGTCGCGGCGTACCGACTGGGCCATGTGGTGGGCGCGCGCCATGTCGGGATCCACCGGGTCGTGGCGCAAGCCCGGCTCGTGCACGAGGCGCCAGAGCAGCCGGTACAGCAGGGCGAAGCGGTCGGGATCGTGGTGCAGCACGACCACTTCGCACAGGCGCAGGAACGAGGCCGGAACGATCGCGGAAGCGGCCTTGGGCAGGTCGTGCGGGATCCCGTCTCCGCCGGCATCGGCGAAGTCGTCGCTGTTCTGGGCTTGCGCCGTGTGCCAGCGCACTGCTTCGGGGGGCACCTGGTGGCGCAGCAACAATCGAGCCTCCTCGCGGAAGCCCGCAAGGTCGGTTTCGCTGGCCAGGCGCGCTTCCATCTCAGTTTCCTCGGGCGCCGGCGCAGGTGAACATGCGGCCCCCGCTCAGACGCGCCCCGCCATGCGCAGCGCGCGGCGGTGTTTCCTGGCGTGCACTTCCATCACGAGGTACAGCACCGCCGCGATGAGCAACGGCGCGATGTAGTAGATCGCGCGGTACCCCAGCAGCGCGCCGATCAGGCGGCTCTCGGGCACGATGTGCGACAGCAGCGCCACGAACACGAACTCGAAGACGCCCAGTCCAGCCGGTACATGGGCCACCACGCCGGCGATCGCGCCGATCAGCAGCACGGTGAGCACGTCGTAGTAGACGATGCGCTGGCCCAGCAGCACGTACACGACGCCGGCCATCAGGCTCCAGTTGATGCACGAGATCAGCATCTGCAGCACGGCCATGCGCCACGGCGGCAGGTAGATCTCGTGGCCGCGCACCTTCCACACATGGTCGCCGTAGCGCGCGCAGGCCGCGACGTAGCCGAGCGAGACGGCGATCAGCGCCACGCCGATCCACTGCAGGCCATGGTTGCCCATGTGCCAGCTGGGGGGCAGGGCCAGCGGATGCAGCACGAACAGGATGCCGGCCAGCAGCTTGTAGCCGAGCCAGTTGGTGAGCATGCTCATCGAGACGATGCGCGTGATCACGCTTGGCTTGAGGCCCAGCCTGGAATAAAGGCGGTAGCGAAAGCCGACGCCGCCGACGATCGAGCCGATGCACAGGTTGAAGGCGTAGCTGATGAAGTTCACCGTCATCACGGTGCGGGTGGGCAGGTCGTGCCCCGTGTAATGGCGGCCGATCAGGTCGAAGCAGCTGTAGAGCAGGTGGCTCGCGGCGGCCAGGACGACGGCGGCCAGCAGCGCCGGCGCGGGCAGGTCGTGCAGGGAGGCGAGCACGTCGTCCCAGTCGACGGTGCGGCCATAGCGCACCAGCAGGGCCGCGACCGCGGCGAAGAACAGCCACGACAGCCCGCGCTTGATCCAGGGCCACCATGCGTGCGAGCCCGACCGGCGATGGCCGGTGCGCCCCGGGCCGGGCGGCGAGCCGTGCCGTGCCAGCGAGCTGCGAGGCAGGGTGCGCGAGCCCACGGTCACTCCTTCGGCCCGTGGTAGGCGGGATGAAGACGGGCGGCCAGCGCCGGCAGCAGCCGCGGGACATGGCGCGGCAGCCAGGTCACCCAGCCCGGGTACCAGCGCGTGACGTGGTACGCCGCGTAACTGCGCACCAGGGGCCAGCCGCGCAGTTTGCCGATGGTTTCGCGCTCGATCAGGTGGCAGCAGTCGCGCATCAGGCAATCGAGCCGCTGGTGCAGGTGCTGGTTGAACGCGCGGTCGCGGATGATCACGTTGGCTTCGAGGTTGAGGGCCAGGCTCAGCGGGTCGAGGTTGCTGGAGCCCACCGTGGCCCACTCGTCGTCCATCAGCGCCACCTTGCCGTGCAGCGGCCGCTCCTTGTATTCGTAGATCCGGACCCCGGCGCCCAGCAGGTGGTGGTACAGCAGCCGGGCCGCGGTCTTGACGATCGGCATGTCGGGCTCGCCCTGCAGGACCAGGCGCACGTCGACGCCGCGCCGGGCCGCGCGCCGCAGCTCCCTGAGGAAGCGGTAACCGGGGAAGAAGTACGCGTTGGCGATCACGATGCGGTGCCGCGCCGCGCGCACGGCGATGCGGTAATGGCGCTCGATGTCGCTCATGTGCTCGGTGTTGTCGCGCACGACGAACATCGCCGCCGCGCTGCCGGCCTGCGGCTGGCCGTCGGGCGTCGTGCGCAGGTGCTTGCGCCGGCGCCACCACTGGCGGCGGCGCTGGTAGCGCTGCCCCTGCGCCAGGGCCGTGTGCGTGAAGCGATGGATGTCCGCCACCAGCGGGCCGCGGATCTCCACGGCCCAGTCCTGCTTGGCTTCGGGACCGAAGTCGGCGAGGTGGTCCGCCGAGTAGTTGATGCCGCCGACGAAGGCGACGCTGCCGTCGACGACCACGATCTTGCGGTGCATGCGGCGCAGCACGTTGAGGCGCGTGCCGAGCAGCCGCTTGCCGGGGTCGAACACGTGCAGGCGCACGCCGGCCTCGGCCAGCGAACCGACGAACCGGTCCGACAGGTCGGGCGAGCCGAAGCCGTCGATGGTCACGTCCACCTGCACGCCGCGCCGCGCCGCGGCGACCAGCGCCTGGTGCAGCTGCAGCCCGACCTTGTCCTCGAACAGGATGAAGGTCTCGAGCACGACCTCGCGGAGCGCGTTGGCGATGCAGGCGAACACGCGCGGGAAGAACTCCTCGCCGTTCTCCAGCAGCCGGATGTCATTGCCCTCGATCCATCGTCCGTGCATGGTGGCGCCCGCATGGTCAGAGGTGGATCTCGGCGGCCAGGGGCGCATGGTCCGACAGGTGGGACCAAGGCCGGCGCGGCAGCACGACGGGCAGGTGGACGGAGGCGTTGCGCACGTAGATGCGGTCCAGCGACAGCAGCGGAAAGCGCGCCGGGAAGGTCTTGGCGGCTTCGCCGTAGGCGGTGACGAACACCTCCTTCAGGCCGACTTCGCGCCACAGCATGTCGTGCGCACGGCGGCGCCAGTCGTTGAAGTCGCCGGCGACGATCAGCGGCGCTTCTTCCGGCACTTCGCTGCGCACGATCTCGCACAGCAGTTCCAGCTGCTGCTGCCGGTGCACCTCGGCCAGGCCGAGGTGGACGCAGATCGCATGTACTTCGTGCTCATGCGTCGGCACGCGCACGACGCAGTGCAGCAGGCCACGCTTCTCCGGTCCGGCGATCGACACGTCATGGTTCTGGTAATGAACGATCGGGAACTTGCACATCACCGCGTTGCCGTGGTGGCTCTTCGGCGAGACGACGTTGCGGCCATAGGCGTACTGCGGCCAGATCTCGTCGGCCAGGAACTCGTAGTGCGGCGCGCCGTTGACGGTGCGGCCGTGCTCCTCGTGCTCGCCGAGCACCTCCTGCAGGAACACGATGTCCGCGCCGACCTTGCGCACGGCGTCGCGCAGCTCGGGCAGGATGAACCTGCGGTTGAAGGTGGTGAAGCCCTTGTGGATGTTGACGGTCATCACGGTCAACGCCGGGGCGGCGGCCACGGTCTCGGTCATGGGGTCGATGGTGTTCTGGCGGCGGAGACTTTTTGTACTGCCGGGCTCATGCAGGGGCTGTAGGACGGCAGGCAGTCTTCTTGTGGCCCCGCAACGAGCGGCGGCACGCCACACGCGCGTCGCCGAATCGAGGTAGATTCGACGCGTGGCTCAGCCGCCCCGGCGCGATGCGCGCCACGGCTGCGCGATTTGCCCTGAGAAGTTCACGACGATGCACGCACGAAACGTTCTGATGCTGTTGGCCAGCGCGGTGCTGGCGCCGGCCGCCTTCGCGGACCTGCGTCCGCAAGGCATGTTCGTCCAGGCGGGCGCGGGCGAGGACTCGACGCGCGAGGTCGCGGTCGGCGCGGTGTGGCCCTGGGCCTGGCGGCGCGAGATGGGCGGTGGCCGCCTCGAGGGCATCACCGAAGCCTACGTCGCCCGCTGGACGGCCAGGGACAACGGCGAACGCAACGGCTTCACCCATGCCGGCGTGGTGCCCCTGCTGCGCTACCGGTTCGACCAGGGCCGCTCGCCGTGGTTCGTCGAGGGCGGCATCGGCCTGATCTACATGGACCGCGCCTACCGCAGCGCGGACAAGCAGTTCAGCACGCATCTCAACTTCGCGGACGTTGTCGGCGCGGGACGCAATTTCGGCGAGCGCGGCCGGCACGAGGTCAGCCTGCGCGCGACGCACTTTTCCAATGGCGGGCTGAAGCAGCCCAACCCCGGCCTGAACTTCGTGCGGCTGCGCTACGGCCTGATGTTCTGACCCGGCCGTGCATCGCCGCGTGGCGGCGGGCGGTTCCTACAGCCGGCGTCGCGCCTGTCCGGCAACGCCGCCCGGGAGCGACTCTTAAGGTTGCTGCACACCCTCCGCCAAAGCCCTGGCAGAAGAGCCTGTGCCGCGAGGCACAGGCTTCTTCACGGTGCGATGCGATGGGCGAGCTCAGCCGCGGTGATGGCCGAAGCCGCGATGGCCGCCGCCGGGACGGGAGCGGCGCTCCAGCTGCAGCGCGTCGAATGCCTTTTGCTGTGCCGGGGCCAGGGCCGCGTAGAAGGTCTTCGTGGCTTCGCCGCGGCGGTCCATCTCGGCGGCGCGGGTCGCGCGCAGGGCGCGCATCCGGTCGATGCGCTCGGGCGTGGTGAGCCGGGCGAACTCGGCCGGATCGGGGCGCTGCAGGGTGGCCGGCTGGCGCGAGGCGACCCATGCATTCCAGGCGCCTTCCTGCGCCGGCGTCAGTTGCAGGATCTGCTTGAGGCGCGCCTGCCGCTGGGCCGCACGCTGCTGCATGCGGGCCATGTGCTCCTGCATCATCGGACGCTGCTGGCCCTGCATCATGGAGCCCGGACCGGGCCCGACCGCGCCCGGCGGCGGCGTCTGCGCGCCGGCGGACAGGCCCAGCAGCGCCAGGGCGGCTGCGGCCACGCAATGCTTGTACGCTGGTTTCATGGAGTTTCCTTTCGCTGTCGATGCGCCGGCCGGGTTGGTCCGGGCGCGCAATACCAGTATCGGCGGCTGGTGTGTCTCTGCGTTGGCGGCGAAGTAGCGCTTCGGTAAAGCTGGGGCCGCCGCGGTGCTGTGGGAAGCTTCCTACCGCTGTTCGCTTGGGCTGGCCCACAGACGGCTGGCTGCACCCAGCGCAGGATATTCCTGAACCCGATCCAAGGAGCACCCGATGAAATACCCGATTTCGCCGCGCTGCGCGCTGCTCGCGGCCGTGCTGGGAGCGGGCAGCGTGCTCGCCCAGACCAGCCCCAGCGCGACCAGTCCCGGATCCGTGGTCAGCGATGTCGCGCCGCTGCCCGCCGAAGAGCGCGCCAGCGTGGGCGCGGTCGTGCTCGAGAACTCGCTGGTGCGGGCTCAGCGCGAGCAGGCATTCCAGCGCTCGGCGGCGCGCACCGGCGTCGCCTCGATCGGCCGCGGCGTGCTGCGGGCCACCCGGGCGAAGCAGACCCAGGCCGACCTGGCCTCCGTGCGTCTCAACGAAGCGCTCGAGTTCCAGGACCGCGGCGCGTCCAGCCTGGACGGCAAGTAGGCGGCTGCTGCGTTCAGGCGAAGCGCCCGCCCTGGAAGTCCTGCACCGCCTGGAGCAACTGCTCGCGGGTGTTCATCACGAACGGCCCGTACTGCGCGATCGGCTCCCGCAGCGGCCGGCCCGCGACCAGCAGCGCCCGCGCCGGCTCGCTGCCGGCCGCGCCGCGCAATACCACCCCGTCGCCGTCGTTGGCCAGGATCGCCATGCGGCGGCGCCCGACCGGCGATGCCGCTTCGGCGTCGATCACTTCGACCGCGCCGCGATAGACGCACAGGAAGGCGTTGTGGCCGGCCGCCAGCGGTTGCCGGAACTCGGCCCCGCCGGCCGGGAAGTGCAGGTCGAGCAGCAGCGGCTGCGTGGGCTCGCGCTGCACGGCACCGGCCACGCCGTGGCTCTCGCCCGCGATCACCCGCACACCGACGCCGGCCGGGGTGGTGAAGCGCGGCAACTCCTCGCCGGGAATGTCGCGGTACCAGGGATCGCACAGCTTGTCGCGCGCCGGCAGGTTCAGCCACAGCTGGAAGCCTTCCATGCGGCCCTGCTCCTGCTGGGGCATCTCGCTGTGCACCAGGCCGCGCCCGGCGGTCATCCACTGGACGCCGCCGCTTTGCAGCAGGCCTTCGTGGCCGGCGCTGTCGCGATGCAGCATGCGGCCCTCGATCATGTACGTCACGGTCTCGAAGCCGCGGTGCGGGTGGCTGGGAAAGCCGGCGCCGTAATCGCCGGGATCGTCGCTGGCGAAGTTGTCCAGCATCAGGAACGGATCGAGCCGCTGCTGCAGGTCCTGCGTCAGCAGCCGCGTGAGCTTCACGCCCGCGCCGTCGCTGGTGCGCTGTCCGTCGACGAGCCGCTCGACGCGGCGGGGCTGCTGGATGTCGGCCATGTGTGGGTCCTGCGAGGGCAGGGGACCATCATTCCACAGGGCGCGACGCGCCGCCCGCGGGCGGTGCAAGACGCCGACGCCAGGGCGGCCTTTGCGCGCGTCAGGCGCCGTGCCGGGTCTTGCAGGTGCTGAGCCCGAAGATGGCGTACGGCGGGCACCAGCCGATGAGTCCGGTGGCGAGCGGCACGATGCCGAGCCAGCCCCACCAGCCGACGGTGTTGGTGGCGGCCAGGCCGATCAGGACGAGCCCGATGGCGATGCGAAGGATGCGGTCGATGCCGCCGACGTTGGCTTTCATGTGGGACTCCCCGGTGGTGGTGACGAAGGCCTCATTGGACCGGAGCGGGCGGGGCGCTGTCGGTGACTTGCGTCACCGAGCGCTGGGCGTGCCGGCGCAAGGCACCGCTGTCGAGGATGCGGATCTGCTCGCGCGAGAGCGCGACCCAGCCTTCGCGCTCGAACCGGCGCAGCACCCGGGTGACGATCTCGCGCACGGTGCCCAGTTCCTGCGCCAGCGCCTGGTGCGTCACGGCCAAGCTGGGCCCGTGTCCCAGCAGCGCGGCCGCCAGCCGCTCGTCGAGCCGCTGGAACGCGATGGCGTCGACCAGGGCGGCCAGGTCGGCCATGCGCTCGGCAAAGGCGCCCAGCACCATGTCGCGAAAGCCCCGGTGCTCCAGCCACTCCAGGAACAGGGCGGGCGGCACCAGTTGCAGCCGGGTGGGCCGGGTGGCCTTGCCTTCGGCCGTCAGCCGGGAGCGGCTGAACAGGCAGGCGCTGGAAACCAGGCAGAAGTCGCCCGGGCCCACGCGGTACAGCTCCAGCGTCCGGCCCTCGGCCGAGCGCTTGCTCACGCGCACCTCGCCTTCGAGCACCAGCGGAAAGCCCATGCAGGCCTGCTGCTCGGTGAACAGCACCGTGCCGGCCGGCACCTCGAGCACGGCCCCCAGCTTGCCGGGCGCCAGCGCCGCGAGCGCCGGGTACAGCGCCTGCAGCTCAGGCATGGGCGTCGGTGTCGTGCAGGCCCGCGAGGTCGTCCAGGATCGGACAGTCGGGCCGCTCGTCGCCGTGGCAACAGGTGATCAGCCCGTCCAGCGTCCGCTGCATCGCCTGCATGGCGGCGATGCGCTGCGCCAGGTCGGCGGCGTGCTTCTGCGCGATCCGCTTGACGCTGCCGCTCGCGCGGCGGCGGTTGCGCCACAGGCCCACCAGTTCATCGATGTCGGCCATCGGGAAGCCGAGCTCGCGGCAGCGCTTGATGAAGCGCAGCGTGTGGATCTCGGCCTCGCTGTACTGGCGGTAGCCGCTGTCGGTGCGGCCGATCGCATGCAGCAGGCCCAGCGATTCGTAGTGGCGGATCATCTTGGGCGTGACGCCCGACATGCGGGACGCCATGCCGATGCTGACCGGCCAGGCGAGGGCGGCGGCGTTCATGGAGGGCTCAGTTGGCGTCCAATGTCAGGCGGCGACCTCGTAGCCTTCGTCGGCGATGGCCTTGGCGATCGCCTCGCGCGGCTGGGTCGTGGTCACTTCGACCTTGCCGGCCGGGCGGTCGATCTTCACCTGGGCTTGCGGGTCGACCGACTGCACGGCCTGGGTGACGGCCTTCTCGCAATGGCCGCATGTCATGCCTTGGACAGAGAACATCTGGTTCATGGGGGAGCTCCTGGTTCGTCGTTGGGACAGCATAGCCTGAACCTTGTCACCGTGGGAAGGTCAAGCCCGGCTCCCCCGCCGCGCCGGTCCCGGGGTTGATGCAGATCAAGGCTTGACCTTCCCACGATGGCAAGGTGCATGATCCATTCATGAACACCGGCGCCGCTCCCACCCTCGACCTGCCCATCGGCGGAATGACCTGTGCCTCGTGCGTCGCGCGCGTCGAGCGGGCGCTGCGCAAGGTGCCGGGCGTGCAGCAGGCGAGCGTCAACCTGGCGACCGAGTCGGCGCGGATCACGTACGCGCCGTCCGGGGAAATGGAGGCACGGCTGCGCCGGGCCGTGCGCGATGCCGGGTACGAGCCGCGGACCGCCGAGGCTTCCGGCCCCGAGGACGTTTCGCCGTGGGCCGGTTTCGCGCCGGTGGCCGCGGGCCTGCTGCTGTCGCTGCCGCTGCTGACGCCGATGCTGGGCCAGCCGTTCGGCGCGCACTGGATGCTGCCGGCCTGGCTGCAGTTCGTGCTGGCGACGCCGGTGCAGTTCATCCTCGGCGCCCGGTTCTACAAGGCGGGCTGGCATGCGCTGAAGGCGCTCAGCGGCAACATGGACCTGCTGGTGGCCATCGGCACCACGGCCGGCTGGGGCCTGTCGGTCTGGCTGTGGCTCAGCACCGGCACCGATCATCTCTACTTCGAGGCGTCGGCCGTCGTCGTGACGCTGGTGCTGCTGGGCAAATGGCTGGAGGCGCGCGCCAAGCGCCAGACCACCGCCGCGATCCGTGCCCTGCACGCCTTGCGCCCGGACATTGCCCATGTGCTGGGGCGGGGCGGCGTCGAGAGCGACGTGCCGGTGGCCGAGGTGCTGACCGGCGACCGGATCGTGGTCCGCCCGGGCGAGCGCATTCCGGCCGACGGCGTCGTCGAGCAGGGGCAGACCCAGGTCGACGAGTCCATGCTCACCGGCGAGCCGCTGCCGGTGGCCAAGGCCGAAGGCGGCAAGCTCACCGGCGGCAGCATCAACGGCGAAGGCCGGGTGGTGATGGCGGTTACCGCCGTCGGCCAGGAGACGGTGCTGTCGCAGATCATCCGGCTGGTGGAAGACGCGCAGGCCGCGAAGGCGCCGATCCAGCGGCTGGTGGACCAGGTGTCCGCCGTGTTCGTGCCGGTGGTGCTGGTGATCGGCCTGGTGACCCTGCTGGGCTGGCTGTGGACGGGCGCCGGCATCGAGGCGGCGCTGATCCATGCCGTGGCGGTGCTGGTGATCGCCTGTCCCTGTGCGCTGGGGCTGGCCACGCCGGCGGCGATCATGGCCGGCACCGGCGTCGCGGCCGGGCACGGCATCCTGATCAAGGACGCGCAGGCCCTGGAGATCGCGCACCGGGTGGACACGGTGGCGTTCGACAAGACCGGCACGCTGACGGTGGGGCAGCCGCGGCTCGTGGCGTTCCTGGCGGCGCCGGGCGCCGACGAGGCCGATGTGCTCGCCGCCGCCGCCACGCTGCAGGCCGGCAGCGAGCACCCGCTGGCGCGGGCAGTGGTGGGTGCCGCCAGGGAGCGGGGGCTGGCGCCGGGCCAGCCGGACGCGGTGCGCGCGGTCCCCGGACGCGGCAGCGAGGGCACGGTGGGGCCCCGCAGCCTGCTGCTGGGCAGCCTGCGCTGGATGGAGGAACTGGGCGTGCCGCTGGGGCCGTTGGCCGGCGCGATCCCCAAGCTGCAGGCCGAGGGCGCCACGGTGTCGTTGTTGGCGGAGCGCCGCGGCGAAGGCCTGGTCCCGCTGGCGCTGCTCGGGTTCGCCGACGAGCCCAAGGCCGGTGCGCGCGAGGCGCTGGCCGCCCTGCGCGCGCGCGGGCTGCGCGTGGCGCTGATTTCGGGGGACAACAGGGCCGCGGCGCTGGCCATGGGGCAGCGCCTGGGCCTGCACGAGGACGAGGTGCTGGCCGAAGTGTTGCCCGCGGACAAGGCGGCCAGGGTCGCGGCGCTGAAGCAGGGCGGACACCTGGTCTGCATGGTCGGCGACGGCGTCAACGATGCGCCGGCGCTGGCCGCCGCCGACGTGGGGATGGCCATGGCCACCGGCACCGACGTGGCGATGCACGCGGCCGGCATCACCTTGATGCGCGGCGACGTGTCGCTGGTCGGCGGGGCGCTGGACATTTCGCACCGCACCATCCGCAAGATCCGGCAGAACCTGTTCTGGGCGTTCGCCTACAACGTGGCCGGCATTCCGCTCGCGGCGCTGGGCTTCCTGAGCCCCGTGGTCGCCGGCGGCGCGATGGCGCTGTCGAGCGTCAGCGTGGTGACCAACGCGCTGCTGCTCAAGCGCTGGCGACTGCGGCGCGCCTGACGCGTGCGCGGGTCAGGCCGTGTCGAGGGCCGGGTAGTCGGTATAGCCCTTGGCGCCGCCGCCGTAGAACGTGGTCTTGTCCCACTCGTTGAGCGGTGCGCCGCGCTGCAGCCGCTCCACCAGGTCCGGATTGGAGATGAAGGCCTTGCCGAAGGCGACCAGGTCCGCCGCTCCGCCGGCCACCGCCGCTTGCGCCATTGCCTTGTCGTAGCCGTTGTTGACCATCCATGCGCCCTTGCCGCCGGCCGAACGGTAGGCGCTGCGCAAGGCGGCGTAGTCGAAGGGACGGTCCGGGATCTCGCGCGGCCCGCCGGTGGCGCCTTCGATGATGTGCAGGTACGCCAGGCCCAGCGGCGCCAGTTCGCGCACCACATGCTCGAAGAGCGGCTGCGGGTCGTCGTCGTGGACGTCGTTGGCGGGTGTCACGGGCGACAGCCGGATGCCGGTGCGGGCCCCGCCCACTTCGCCGGCGACGGCCCGCATCACCTCGAGCAGCAGGCGGGCGCGGTTCTCGATCCGGCCGCCGTAGTCGTCGCTGCGCTTGTTCGAGCTGGTCTTGAGGAACTGGTCCAGCAGGTAGCCGTTGGCGCCGTGCACCTCCACGCCGTCGAAACCGCAGGTGGTGATCGCGTGCCGCGCGGCGTGGCGATAGTCGTGCACGATCCGCGGCAGCTCGGTCGCATCCAGCGCCCGCGGCTCCGAGGTCGGCACGAACCTGCCGACGCCGTCCTTGACCAGGTAGGTCTTGGTGTAGGCGGCGATCGCCGACGGCGCGACCGGCGGCTGGCCTTGCGGCTGCAGGTCCACATGAGACACGCGGCCCACGTGCCACAGTTGCACCACGATCCGGCCCTGGCGCTCGTGGACCGCCTCGGTGACCGTTTTCCAGCCGTCGAGCTGCTCGGTGCCGTACAGCCCGGGCACATCGGCGTACCCCTGGGCTTCGGCGCTGATGGCGGTGGCCTCGGTGATGAGCAGGCCGGCGCTGGCGCGCTGGGCGTAGTACTCGGCCATCAGCGGCGTCGGCACGGCGCCAGGTGCGCGGTTGCGCGTCAGCGGCGCCATCACGATGCGGTTGGCCAGCTGCAGTTTTCCCGCCTGGAGGGGATCGAAGAGGCTCGGCATACGGGCTCCTTGTTGGTGTTGGTCGGCTTGGCAGAGGGTATTGGGCTTCCGGAGTTCTTGTCCATTGCAGGTCGTTGCAGTTTGCGCTGGCGCAAATTTGTGCCGGAGAATGCCCCATGCTGACTCGACCGCCATGGCGCGACGGCGTCCTGCTGGGACTGGCGCTGGCCCTGTCGCTCGGCACTGCCGTGGCGCTGGGCGTGACCCGCTTCTCGTACGGGCTGCTGCTGCCGCCGATGCGGGCGGACCTGCACTGGTCGTACACGCTCGCCGGCGCGATGAACACGGCCAATGCGCTCGGGTACCTCGGCGGCGCGCTGCTGACGCCGCGACTGCTGCGGCTGGCGCCCACGCCGCGCGTGATGCTGGCCGGCGCCTTGCTGGCCAGCGTGTTCATGGGCGTGACGGGCTTCTTCACCGGCGCCGCGCCGCTGCTGGCGCAGCGGGTGCTGGCCGGCGTGGCCAGCGCGCTGCTGTTCATCGCCGGCAGCCTGCTTGCAGCCCGGCTGGGAGTGCTGCGGCCGGGGCGCAGCGGGCTGCTGCTCGGGATCTATTACGGCGGCGCCGGCCTCGGCATCGTGCTTTCGGCCCTCGTGGTGCCGGCGCTGCTCGAAGCAGCCGGCGAGCGTGAGCATGGCTGGGCCTGGGCGTGGTGGGCGCTGGGGCTCGCCTGCCTGGCCGCCACGGCGGCGCTGGCGTGGCCCGCGCGAGTGCTGGGCCGGGTGCAGTTGGAGCCGGGCGCCGCGCCGGCGGCGGGCGCGGGCTTTCGCTGGCCGGCGTTCGTGCCGGCGCTGGCCGCCTATTTCATGTTCGGCGTGGGCTACATCGGGTACATGACCTTCGTGATCGCCCTGCTGCGCGAGCAGGGCGAAGGACCGGGCCGGATCACCGCGTTCTATGCCTTGCTGGGGGTGGCCGTGATGGCGTCCGCGCGGATCTGGGCCGGGCTGCTGGACCGCTACCGTGGCGGCCAGCCGCTGGCGATCCTGTCGCTGCTCCTGGCGATCGCCACGCTGCTGCCGGCGCTCACGGCAGCCTGGCCGCTGATGCTGCTGTCGGGCCTGTTGTTCGGCGGCGTGTTCCTGTCGGTCGTGGCGTCGACCACGGCGCTGGTGCGCCACAACCTGCCGGCGCCGCAATGGGCCGCCGGCATCAGCGCCTTCACCACCGTCTTCGCCCTCGGGCAGATCGTCGGCCCGACGGTGGTGGGCTGGATCGCCGACGGGCCTGGCGGCCTCGCGCGCGGCCTGCTGTTCTCGGCCGCGGCGCTCGGCGTCGGTGCCCTGCTGGCTGCGCGGCAGCGGCCGCTCGCGCCGTCGGCCGCGCTGCGCGGCGCGTGACCGGCTCCGGCGGCCTGCGGCCGGCGGCGGTCCCCGGCCCTGGCGCGAGCGGCCACAATGCGGACATGAGTCGGGTCGCAAAGTGGATCGGCGCCGCGCTGGCGCTGCTGGTCCTGGTGTTCGCGGGCGTGGCGTTCGCGCTGCAGCAGTGGGTGGGCAGTGCGGACTTTCGCGGCCGGGCCGCGCAACAGGCTTCCGCGGCACTGGGCGTTCCGGTCGAACTGGGGCATCTGGCGGTGGACATGTGGCCGGTGCCGGCCGTCGCCGCCGATCGTGTTCACGTCAGGAGCAAGCCGGCGATCACGCTGCAGCGCATCGAGGCCCGCCCGCAGTGGCGTGCGCTGTTGCAGGGGCGGCTGGAGATCGCGACCCTGGTGGTGCGCGATGCCGTGCTGCCGGAGCAGGCGCTGGCCGCGCTCGCCGCCGCCGGCGCCGGCGCCGGAAAGAAGGGCGGCAGGCCGCCGCCCTCGGCGCCGGACGCGAGCATGGCGCTGCTGCCGCGCCGCGCGCTGCTGGACGGCGTCACCTGGGTGCCGGCCAGGGGCGGCGGCAGCACGATCGACGCGCAGTTGCGCATCGACGACGACGGCCTGCCGGGCGAGGCGCGCATCGAGGTGCGCCGCGGGCGTTTCCAGGGGGCGAAGGCGGCGCTGGACCGGGCGCCGGAGGGGCATTGGACGCTGCGCGCCGACATCGGCGGCGGCACGGTGCGGGGCCGGATCCAGTTGCAGCCGCGCCCGAAGGCGCCGCCGCTGGTCGTGGCGCAACTGGACACGGCGAATGTCGAGGTGGCCGCGCTCACGGCGCCAAGCCGCACCCTCACCGGCCGCATCGAGGCACGCACCGCCATGCGGGTCGATCCGGCGGCCCAGGGCGGCATCGCCGATGGCATGAGCAGCGAAACCCGCTTCACCGTCCGCAATGCCGTCGTGCATGGCCTGGACCTGGCGCAGGCGGTGAAGACGGTGGGACTCAGCCGCGGCGGCGAGACGGCGCTCGACACGCTGGCCGGACAGGTCGTCACGCGCGGCCGCTCGGTGCAGCTGAGCAATCTGGTCGCGACTTCGGGCCTGCTCTCGGCCACCGGCAACGTGGCGATGGCGCCGGACCGCAGCTTGAGCGGGCGCGTCACGGTCGACCTGGCCGCATCCGCTGCCGGCGGCGCCATCGGAGTGCCGCTCGCCGTCGGCGGTACGCTGGATGCACCGTCGGTGACGCTCACCCGCGGCGCGCTGCTCGGCGCGGCGCTCGGCACCGCGGTGGCGCCTGGGGTCGGCACCGGCGCCGGCGCGAAGCTGGGCGACCGGATCGGCGAGGGCCTGCGCGGGCTGTTCGGCAAATAGGGGCCCGTCCTACAGCTGGGCGCGCGGGGCGCCGATCGCTGGCGCGACGGGGCCGGGACAAGATCGGCAGGCGGGCGCCGTGCCCGTGCCACGATCGCCCGCCATGCACCTGTCCACCGTCGAAACGGTGCTCGAATACGAGGTCAAGGTTCCGACGCATTTCTGCTTCAACATCGAGGCGGCGCAATGGCCCACGCAGACCATCCTCGGCGAGCGGCTGGCGGTCTCTTCCGGCGTGGACCCGCGCAAGTTCACCGACGGGCGCAGCGGCAACCGGTTCTTCCGCTTCGATGCCGCGCCCGGCCACCTGCTCGTGAACTACAAGGCGGACGTGGAGGTGCATTCGCAGCACGTCGACGAAGACCTGCCGGAGGATCCGGTGGGGAAGCTGCCCGACGACGTCTTTCATTACCTGCTGCCCACGCGTTATTGCGAGTCGGACCTGCTCGGGCCGGCCGCGCAGCAGTTGTTCGGCGACGATCGGCGGGGCATTGCGCGCGTGCGCCGGATCGTGACGTGGATCCACGAGCACATCGCCTACCGGCCGGGGAGCACCAGGTCGACGACCACGGCGCATGAGGTGCTGGAGCAGCGCGCAGGCGTCTGCCGCGACTTCGCGCACCTGGGCATCACCCTGTGCCGGGCGCTCAACATCCCGGCGCGCATCGTGGTGGGTTATGTCTGGTTCGACGAGCCGCCGCAGGACTTCCACGCCATCTTCGAGGCCTGGCTCGGCGGCCGCTGGGTGCTGTTCGATGCGACCGGCATGGCGCCGGTGGACCGGCTGGTGCGCATCGGTACTGGCGCCGATGCCAAGGACGTGGCATTCAGCACCTTCTTCGGCGAGGCGCAGATGACGCGCATGGCCGTCAACGTTCTGGAGCACGAATCCCGCGCCGCGCCCGACAGCGGCGCGTCCGTCGTGCACCTGGCGGCGGCGGGGGCTTGACGCGCCAGCCGGGTGGCGCGCGGTTTGTCGCACACTAGGCGCCCTGGCAGCCGCCATGGCGACGGCCGCCTCGAACCGACAGGAACCCCGCGATGTCAGACCTCTTCATGCTGATCGACGGCCGCCCGGTGGCGGCCGAACGCAACGCCAGTTTTGAGCGCCTCAATCCGATGGACGGCAGCGTCGCGACGCGCGCGCCCGCCGCCTCGCCCGCGGACGCGGTGAAGGCGGTGGCAGCGGCCGCGCAGGCGTTTCGCACCTGGGGCGAAACAGGCCCCGGCCAGCGGCGCACGCTGTTGCTCAAGGCCGCGGAGCAGCTCGAGGCCAAGGGGCCGCAGTTCGCGCAGGCGATGGCGGCCGAGACCGGCGCCACCGCCATGTGGGCCGGCTTCAACGTGATGCTGGCGGCCGGCATGGTGCGCGAAGCGGCGGCGCTGACCACGCAAATCAGCGGCGAAGTGATTCCCTCGGACGTGCCCGGCTCGCTGTCGATGGGCGTGCGCCAGCCGGCCGGCGTCGTCGTCGGCATCGCGCCGTGGAACGCGCCGGTGATCCTGGCGGTGCGCGCGATCGCGACGCCGCTGGCCTGCGGCAACACCGTGGTGCTCAAGGGATCGGAGAACTGCCCGCGCACGCACGGGTTGATCGTGGAGGCGTTCCAGGAGGCCGGCTTCGCGCCGGGCGTCGTCAACTACCTTACCAACGCGCCGGCCGACGCGGCGGTGGTGGTGGAGGCGATGGTGGCGCATCCGGCGGTGCGGCGCGTCAATTTCACCGGGTCGACCAAGGTGGGCCGTCTCATCGCGCAGACCTGCGCGAAATACCTCAAGCCGGCGCTGCTGGAACTCGGCGGCAAGGCGCCGCTGGTGGTGCTGGACGACGCCGACATCGAAGACGCCGTGAACGGCGCGGCGTTCGGCTGCTTCGCCAACAGCGGGCAGATCTGCATGTCGACCGAGCGGATCATCGTCGACGCGAAGATCGCAGACGAGTTCGTGCGCAAGTTCGCCGCCAAGGCGGGCGCGCTGCCGCTGGGCGATCCCCGCAGGCCGGATCCGGTGGTCCTGGGCAGCGTGATCGGCATGAGCACCGTCGAGCATTGCAACGCGCTGATCGACGACGCCCTGGAGCGCGGGGCGAAGCTGTTGTGCGGCGGCAAGGCGCGCGACACGCTGATGCCGGCGACCGTCCTCGATCACGTGACGCCCGCAATGCGCATCTACCGCGAGGAAACCTTCGGCCCCGTCAAGGCAGTGGTCCGGGTGCAAGGCATCGAGGAAGCGATCGCCTGCGCCAACGACAACGAGTACGGCCTGGCGGCGGCCGTCTACGGGCGCGACATCGCGCGGGCGTTCAATGTGGCGCGCAGGATCGAATCGGGGATCTGCCATGTGAACGCGCCTACGGTCCATGACGAGGCGCAGATGCCGTTCGGCGGCGTCAAGGGCAGCGGCATGGGGCGGTTCGGCGGCAGGGCGGGCGTCGCGGAGTTCACCGACCTGCGCTGGATCACCGTGCAGACGACGCCGCGGCACTATCCGTTCTGAAGACCGGGGGGAAACCCAACAGCCGGACGCAGAGGTCGCAAAGGGTACGCGGAGGACGCAGAAGAATTCAAGGAAGGAAGGAAGAACGAACTTCCTGCCTGCCCTTCTTGCGGTCTGTTCTGCGTCCTCTGCGAAATCTCCGCGTCCTCTGCGTTCGGCTGCTGGGTCAAGACTTCGTCAGCAGCTCCAGCCGGGTGAGGTAGCGCATCGCCGAAGCATCGTCATCGCTGCACATCTCGGCGGAGGGCCGCAGTCGCGAGCACACGGCGGGGCGCTCCGGGAGGCCGAAGATGCGGCAGCGGTTGCGCTCGTCGAGCTGGACGCAGCGCACGCCCGCCGGCTTGCCGGCCGGCATGCCGGGGATCGGCGAGCTGATCGACGGCGCGATGCAGCAGGCGCCGCACCCAGCGCGGCATTCGATGCTATCAAAAGAGGAGCTATTCACTCAGGATTCAAGCGGGTTGCCGCGTCAATGACCTGGTCGACGACGGCTTGCACGGCACCCCGCGCGGCGTCGCTGGCGAGCCGGCCGTCGGCGTCGAACGCTTCCGCGGCGCGCGCCAGGGCGAAAGTCTTCGGCGCCACCCAGCACTGCAGGTTGAACAGCAGCGGCACCAGGTGGCTTTGCGAGCGCAGGCCGCCGAGCGAGCCGGGCGACGCGCTCAGCACCCCGACGACCTTGCCGCGGGTGGACCTGAATTCGTCGCTCCAGACCGGGTCGCCTTGCACGGGACTCGAGATCCAGTCCAGCGTGTTCTTCAGCAGCGCCGGATAGCTCGCGTTGTACTCGGGCGTGCAGATGATCCAGGCCGGATGCCCGGCCGTGATCCGCTTGAGCTGCATGACGCTGTTGGGCGTGCCGCGGGCTTCCAGGTCGGCGTTGTACATGGGCAGGTCGTAGTCGCCCAGCTCCAGGTGGGTGACCTCGGCGCCGGCCGCTCGCGCCAGCCCGGCTGCGACCGTGGCGAGCTTGCGGTTCCAGGAGCCGGCCCGGGTACTGCCCGCGAAGACGAGGAGCTTCATGCCCGGGATTGCACCACAAGGCGCACGGGCCGGCGCTTCGCAGGTGCTTTGGCCGGCCCGGCGGGCGCGAGGCGAGGGCGGCCGCTAAAATTGACGCCCCTCCCCAGCGCCGCCGCCGCAGTCATGGCCCGGCCCTTCCCAATGCTGTACCCCCAGGAATTCGACGTCATCGTGGTAGGCGGCGGTCACGCCGGGACCGAGGCCGCCCTGGCGGCAGCCCGGATGGGTTGCCGCACCCTGCTGCTCACCCACAACATCGAGACGCTGGGCCAGATGAGCTGCAACCCGTCGATCGGCGGCATCGGCAAGGGCCACCTGGTCAAGGAGGTGGATGCGCTGGGAGGCGCCATGGCCATCGCCACCGACGACGCAGGCATCCAGTTCCGGATTCTCAACAGCTCCAAGGGGCCTGCCGTGCGGGCCACGCGGGCCCAGGCCGACCGCGTGCTCTACAAGGCGGCCATCCGGCGCCGGCTGGAGAACCAGCCCAACCTCGTGCTGTTCCAGCAGGCGGTGGACGACCTGACGGTGGAGGGCGACCGCGTCACCGGGGCCGTGACCCAGGCCGGGATCCGCTTTCGCGGGCGGACGGTGGTGCTGACGGCCGGCACCTTCCTGGACGGCAAGATCCACGTCGGCCTGAACAACTACGCCGGCGGCCGGGCCGGGGATCCGCCGGCCGTGTCGCTGTCCGCGCGGTTGAAGGAGCTGAAACTGCCGCAGGGGCGGCTGAAGACCGGCACGCCGCCGCGCCTGGACGGGCGGACCATCGATTTCAGCAAGTGCGAGGAGCAGCCGGGTGATGGCGTAGCCGATGACGGCTCGACGCTGGCGTCGGTCCCCGTCTTCAGCTTCATGGGCGACGCCGCCATGCACCCGCGCCAGGTGCCGTGCTGGATCACCCACACCAACGAGCGCACCCACGAGATCATCCGCTCCGGCTTCGACCGCAGCCCGATGTTCACGGGCAAGATCGAAGGGGTGGGGCCGCGTTACTGCCCGAGCGTCGAGGACAAGATCAACCGCTTCGCCGGCAAGGACAGCCACCAGGTGTTCCTCGAGCCGGAGGGGCTGACGACCAACGAGTTCTATCCGAACGGGATCTCGACCAGCCTGCCGTTCGACATCCAGTACCAGCTGGTGCGTTCGATGGCCGGACTGGAGAACGCCCATATCCTGCGGCCGGGCTACGCGATCGAGTACGACTACTTCGACCCGCGCGGGCTCAGGCGCAGCTTCGAGACCAGGCAGATCGGCGGGTTGTTCTTTGCCGGGCAGATCAACGGCACCACCGGCTACGAGGAGGCGGCGGCCCAGGGCTTGTTCGCCGGGGTGAATGCCGCGCTGCAATGCCAGGGCAGGGAGGCTTGGGTGCCAGCCCGCGACGAGGCCTACCTCGGCGTGCTGGTGGACGACCTCATCACCAAGGGCGTGACCGAGCCGTACCGCATGTTCACCAGCCGCGCCGAGTTCCGGCTGCAGCTGCGCGAGGACAACGCCGACATGCGGCTGACCGAAACCGGCCGCCGGCTGGGACTGGTCGACGACGCGCGCTGGGACCGGTTCAACCGCAAGCGCGATGCTGTTTCACGTGAAACACAGCGCCTGCGCAGCGCCTGGGTGAATCCGCGCACCTTGCCGCCGGCGGAGGCGCAGCGGGTGCTGGGCACGTCGATCGAGCGCGAGTACAACCTGGCCGACCTGCTGCGGCGCCCGGGCGTGACCTACGCCGCACTGATGTCGCTGAACGGCGGGGCGTTCGCCGATCCGGCGCTGGCGGCGCAGGCGCCCGGCCCCTTGCTGGCCGAGGTGATCGAGCAGGTCGAGATCGGCGCCAGGTACGCCGGCTACATCGAACGCCAGAAGGACGAGGTCGAGCGGGCGGCGGCGTACGAGCACCTGAAGCTGCCGTCCGATCTCGACTTCATGCAGGTCGAGGCCCTCTCCATCGAGGTCCGCCAGAAGCTGAACCAGCATCGCCCGGAGACGCTCGGCATGGCGTCCCGGATCTCCGGCGTCACGCCGGCGGCCATCTCGCTGCTGCTCATTCACCTGAAGAAGAACCGCTTCAAGGGTTTCGCCGAGGCGGCGAACCAGGGCGGCAAGGCGGCGGCATGAGCGCGCGGCCGTCCGTCACCGCATGAGCCGGGACGACCTCGAGGCCGGCCTGGACGCGGGCGTCCGGGCGCTGGGGCTGGCCTTGACGGCCGACCAGCGCCGCCAGTTGCTGGACTACCTGGACCTGATCCAGAAGTGGACCCGGGTCTACAACCTCACGGCGGTGCGCGACCCGCAGGAGATGCTGACCCACCACCTGCTCGACAGCCTGGCGGTGATCGCCCCGCTGCGGCGGCAGACCGGCGGCGCGCCGGGCTCGCTGCTGGACGTCGGCGCAGGCGCCGGATTGCCGGGCGTGGTGATCGCGATCTGCTGCCCGGAACTCAGGGTGGACTGCGTCGATGCGGTGGCCAAGAAGGCCGCTTTCATCCAGCAGGCGGCCGCGGCCCTGAAACTGCCGAACCTGCGCGGACTGCACGAGCGGGTGGAGCGGCTGGCCGGCCCGTATGACGTGATCACCTGCCGAGCCTTCGCATCGCTGCCGGATTTCGTGTCCTGGTCGTCCGCGGCCCTGGCACCGCAGGGCGTGTGGCTGGCCATGAAGGGTCATCGTCCCGACCAGGAGATCGCCGCGCTGCCGGTCGAGGTCGAGATGTTTCACGTGGAACAGTTGTTCGTGCCCCACTTGGAGGGGGAGCGCTGCCTCGTCTGGATGAAGCGCCGCATCGCGTAACGTACACTCGGCCATTCACTTCCGGGGGACTTGCGTGTTCGGCGTAGCAGACTACGGCGCCTTCGTGGCCGCGGTCATCATCTTTCTGGCGATCCCGGGCCCCGGGAACCTGGCGTTGATCACCTCCACGGGGAAGGGCCGAATCGCTGGCGGCCTGGCGGCCACCTTCGGGATCATCGCCGGGGATCAGGTGCTGATGTGGGCGGCGGTGGCCGGCGTCGCGGCGCTGCTGCACGCCTACCCCGCGGCCTTCCATGCCGTGCAGTGGCTGGGCGCGGCCTATCTCGCGTGGCTGGGGGCCCGGATGCTGCTGGCCAAGGCAGGCGCCAAGCCGATCCTGCACATCGAGCCGCGCCACTACTTCCGCCAGGCGTTCCTGATCACGCTGCTCAACCCGAAGGCGATCGTCTTCTACATGGCGTTCTTCCCGCTGTTCGTCGACCCCGCCCGGCACCAGGGCGTGCTGACCTTCGGCGTGATGGCGGCCACGATCGCGGCCCTGACCTTCGCCTACGGCCTGGTGGCCGTGCTGCTCACCCATTTCCTGGCGTCGCGCCTGCGCGCCAATCCCGTCATCGGCCGGGTGCTCGAGAAGATCGCGGGCGCCTGCCTGCTGGGCTTCGGCATCAAGCTGGCCATTTCACGCTGACCATGGCAAAGATCTTTTGTGTCGCCAACCAGAAGGGCGGGGTGGGCAAGACCACCACGACCGTCAACCTCGCCGCCGGGCTGGCCAAGGTCGGGCAGCGCGTGTTGATGGTCGACCTGGACCCGCAGGGCAACGCCACCATGGGGTCGGGCGTCGACAAGCGCGAGCTCAAGCTCACGGTGTACGACGTGCTGCTGGAATCGGCGTCCGTCGCCGAGGCGCGGGTGCGCAGCGACAGGTGCGGCTTCGACGTGCTGGGCGCCAACCGCGAACTGGCCGGCGCCGAAGTCGAGCTGGTCGACGTCGAGCGGCGCGAACAGCGGTTGAAGAGGGCGCTGGCCGCGGTCGATGGACAGTACGATTTCATCCTCGTCGACTGCCCGCCGTCGCTGTCGATGCTGACGCTCAATGGCCTGTGCGCGGCGCACGGCGTGATCGTCCCGATGCAGTGCGAGTACTTCGCGCTGGAGGGCCTGACGGACCTGGTGAACACGATCAAGCAGGTGCATGCCAACCTGAACCGCGATCTCAAGATCATCGGCCTGCTGCGGGTGATGTTCGATCCGCGCATCACGCTGCAGCAGCAGGTGAGCGAGCAGCTCAAGGGGCACTTCAAGGACAAGGTGTTCAACACCGTGATCCCCCGCAACGTGCGCCTGGCCGAGGCGCCCAGTTACGGGCTGCCGGGCGTGGTGTTCGATGCGGGCGCCCGCGGCAGCGCCGCGTACGTCGAGTTCGCCGCGGAGATGGTCGAACGCATCAAGGTGATGTGAGGCCGGACTGCGCATGAAGCCATCCAACGTCCTGATGCTGCCCGGCTGGCACGGCAGCGGGCCGACGCACTGGCAGACCCGCTGGGAACAGCGGCACGGTTACCGCCGGGTCGAGCAGCACGAATGGGACCGCCCTTTGCGCGGCGACTGGCTGGCCCGGCTGGAGGACATGGTGCTGTCGTGCGACGAGCCGGCGGTGCTGGTGGCGCACGGGCTGGGCTGCGTGCTCGCGGCGGCGTGGTCGGCCACCTCGCGCCATCGCACCCGGGTCAAGGCGGCGCTGCTGGTGGCGCCGCTCGACGTCGAACGCGAGGAACTCCGCGCGCAGTTGCCGACCTGGTCGCCGATCCCCCTGCAGGCGCTGGCGTTCACCGGCGTCCTGGTCGCGGACGACGGCGATCCGCTGTGCGGCGCGGCGCGGGCGCGGATGCTGGCCAGCGCCTGGGGCGCGCAATGGATGAACCAGCCCGGCGGCAGCCACCTCAACGCAGATTCCGGTCTTGCCAGCTGGCCCGAAGGGCATGTGCTGCTGCAGGACCTCATGAAAGACTGAAGATGAAGACTCGATCTACCCCGCCGAGGGAGGCCGCATGGTGACCAGGAAGCCGAAGGGGCTGGGCCGCGGCCTCGAAGCCCTGCTGGGGCCGGCGGCCGTCGAATCCGGCGGCGACGCGCCGGGGACCAACCCCGGCCAGCCGGCCTCGCTGCTGCTGGAGGACATGGTGCCCGGCATGTACCAGCCCCGCACCCGCATGGACGAGGGCGCGCTGTACGAACTCGCCGAGAGCATCAAGGCGCAGGGCATCATGCAGCCGATACTTGTTCGTCGCCTGAACGGCGGCGAGAACGCCGGCAAGTACGAAATCATCGCCGGCGAGCGGCGGTTCCGGGCGGCCAGGCTGGCCGGGCTGGACAGCGTTCCGGTGCTGGTGCGCGACGTGCCCGACGAGGCCGCCGCGGCGATGTCGCTGATCGAGAACATCCAGCGGGAAGACCTCAACCCGCTGGAAGAGGCCCACGGCCTGCAAAGGCTGGTAAAGGAGTTCGGGCTCACTCACGAACAGGCGGCCCAGGCCGTGGGGCGCTCCCGCAGCGCCGCCAGCAACCTGTTGCGCCTGCTCAACCTGACCGAGCCGGTGCAGACCATGTTGATGGCGGGCGACCTGGACATGGGCCACGCCCGCGCGCTGCTGGCGCTGGAGCGGGCGGCACAGATCACGGCGGCCAACCAGATCAGCGCCAGGAAGCTGAACGTGCGGCAGGCCGAGAGCCTGGTCAAGAAGATCGGCGCCGAGTTCAACCTGGTGTCGCCCAAGCCCAAGAAGGAAAAATCGCGCGACCTGCGGCGGGTGGAGGAAGAGCTGTCCGACCTGCTGATGGCCGAGGTCGAGGTCCGCGTGAAGAAGCGCGTCAAGCGCAACGGCCGGATCGAGGACATGGGCGAGCTGAGCATCCAGTTCGGCTCGCTCGACGAGCTCAACGGCCTGATCGACCGCCTGCGGTCCTAAGCCGCGTCGGCGACCTGCCGGCGGAAAGCCTCGGCCGCGGGCGACAGGCTGCGGTGCCGCCGCGTGATCAGGTGGACCGACGGAAAGCGCAGCGGCAGGTCGAACGGCAGCACGGCGAGCACCCCGAGCCGGCCGTAATGCTTGGCCAGCGGAGCCGGCATGATGGCGGCCATGTCCGTGATCTCGAGCAGGGCCGTCGTGAGGATGGTCGAGGGCGTCTCGACGATGTCGAGCCGGGCGTGGATGTCCGCCTCGTGCAGCGCCGCCTCGAGCCGGTGCCGCTGCGGCGAGCCGGGCGGCTGCAGGATCCAGGGCCAGCGGGCGAGCTCGCCGAGCGAAAGCGGCTCGCGCCCCAACAGCGGATGCCCGGTGCGAACCACCGCCACGTGCTGGTCGCTCAGCAGCGGCAGTGCCTCATAGTCGTCCTCATGGCTGCCCGGCGTGAGGCGGCCGAGCATCAGGTCCACCTCGCCGCCGGCCAGCAGCGACAGCATCACGTCGCTGGTTTCCACCACCGCCGAGACCGCCACCCGGGGGTGGCGCCGCCGGAACTCGGCCAGCGCCGGCGCGAGGAGCTCCGGCACCGCCCCGGGGACGCTGCCCACCCGCAGGATCCCGCTCAGCCCCGAGGCCAGTGCCTGCACCTCGCGGCGCGCGAGGCTGAAATCGTTGCGCATCTGGCGTGCGTAGCGGATCAGCACTTCGCCGTTGGCGGTCGGCTCCATGCCGCGCGCGTGGCGGGTGAAGAGCGGCACGCCCAGCGCTTCCTCGGCCTGCTGCAGCAGCTTGCTGGCGGCCGGCTGGCTGATGTTCATCGCGCTGGCCGCGCGGCCCAGATTGCCTTCGGCGCCCAGTTCCGCCAGCAGCATGAGCTGCCGGGTCCGCAGCCGCAGGAACAGGCGCGCGTCGTGCGACGTGAAACTCATGGTGGTCCAGCCATATCGTTTTCGATATCGATTCTTCCCGTAAATCGATTGGCTGTGGATGACGAAGACCCTTACGCTGCGGTGACCGCGGCCGACCGCGCCCCACGAGGAGACCCGAAGTGACCACCCCTTTCCCGCTCCTGCGCCGGACGCTGCTGCTCGGCGCCGCTTCCTGGGCCTTGGCCGCCCCCGCGCTGGTGGCGGCGCAGGGCTGGCCCGAGAAGCCGGTGCGCATCATGGTTGGTGCCTCGCCCGGCGGCGGCACCGACATCCTGGCGCGGATGCTCGCCGACAAGTTCGGCCCCGCCCTGAAGCAGTCGGTGGTGGTGGAGAACCGCCCCGGCGCATCCAACACGATCGCCGCCGACATGACCGCGCACGCCGTGCCCGACGGCACGACGCTGCTGCTGGCGACCAACACCGGGCAGGCCGTGGCGCCGCATCTGCTCAAGCTGAGGTACGACCCGCTGAAGGACCTGCAGCCGATCGGGCTGGTCGCCGTCATGCCCAACGTGCTGGTGGTCCCGTCCAGTTCGCCGTACCGCACGCTCAAGGACCTCACGGCCGCCATGGCCGCGAAGCCGGGCACCTTCAAGTACGCGTCGTCGGGCATCGGCAGCACCCAGCATGTCGGCGGCGAGGCCTTCAACCTGAGCACGGGACTCAAGAGCATCCACATCCCGTACAAGGGCAGCTCGCAGGCGCACATCGACATCCTGTCGGGCCAGATCGAGATGATGTTCGACAGCACCTCGTCGGCGATGTCGCAGATCAAGGCGGGCAAGTTCCGGCCGCTCGCGATCGCGTGGGACAAGCGCTCGCCCGAGCTGCCCGACGTGGCCACGCTCACGGAGCAGGGGGTCAAGGGCGCCGACGTGCAGACCTGGTACGGGCTGTACGTGACCGCCGGCACGCCCCGCCCGGTGGTCGAGCGCCTGGGCGCCGAGCTGGCGCGCGTGCTGAAGCTGCCCGACGTCCAGGACCGCATCAAGGGGCTCGGCGGGGAGATCAACCCGCTGTCGCTGGAGCAGTTCGCCGCGATGAATCGCGCCGAGTACGAGCGCTACGGCAAGCTGGTGCGCGACGCCAACATCAAGGCCGAATGAAGGAGCCCCGCTTGAACAGCAACGAAGCATCGCCCGGCGGCGCGCGACGCCCGCGCATCGCCCTCCTGCCGGGAGACCCCGGCGGCATCGGCCCCGAAATGACGGTGAAGCTGCTGGCGCGGCCAGCGAACCTCGATGCGGCGGACGTGCTGCTGATCGCGGACCGGACGGCGCTTGCCTGCGGCGAGCAGATCGCCGGCGAATCGCTCGGGTTGGCCGGCGTGCCGAGCCTGGACGATGTGGCGTTCGCTCCCGGCCGGCCCGCCTGGCTGGCGCTGGATACCTTGCGCGGCGACCCGCCGGTGCTGGGCGAGTGCCGTGAAGCGTCGGGACGGGCCGCGCTGGAGGCGCTGGCCCTGGCCACCGACGCGGTGCAGCGCGGGCTGGCCGACGCGATCGTGTTCGCGCCCCTGAACAAGCACGCGCTGCGGCTGGCCGGCATGGACCACGAGGACGAGCTGCGCTACCTGCAGGAGCGGTTTGCCGTCGCCGGGTTCGTCTGCGAGTTCAACATCACGGGCGGGCTCTGGACTTCGCGCGTCACCTCGCACGTGCCGCTGCGCGACGTGGCCGGGCTCATCACGCGCGAGCGGGTCGCCGAGGCGGTGACGATCGTCGAGCGCGCGCTGCGCCAGTCGGGCGTGGCACGCCCCCGGATCGCCGTCTCGGGCCTGAACCCCCATGCGGGCGACGGCGGCTCGATCGGCACCGAGGAGATCGAGGTCATCGCCCCCGCGGCGCTGGAACTGCGCGGGCGCGGCCTGGACGTGCGCGGCCCGTTCTCGCCCGACACCATCTTCCTGGCGGCCCGCCGCGGCGACTTCGACGCGGTGGTGTCGATGTACCACGACCAGGGCCAGATCGCGATGAAGCTGATGGGCTTCGAGCAGGGCGTCACATTGCACGGCGGCCTGCCGGTGCCGGTGGCCACCTGCGCCAGTGGCAGCGCGTTCGACATCGCGGGGCAGGGGGTGGCCAAGGTCGAAGGCCTGCAGGCCGCGTTCGACCTCTGCGCCAGGATGGCCACGCGGCCGCAGGCCTGAGGCTCAGCGCGAACGGCTGATGCCCGGCGGCGGCGCGGCCGCGTCGAGCTCCATTCCGCCGGAGAAGATGCGCTTGGGCGTCGCCGCCGCATCGTCGCCCGGCGCACCGGCCGCGGCCGGCGCCAGCGGCCGGATCCACATTTCGACGCTGTCCTGGCCGTAGACGACTTCCAGCATCGACTGGTTCATCCGCACGTTCTCCCGGCCGAAGACCGCGTCCAGCGGAACCTGGTAGCGGCGCGCCTCGCCCCGCAGGTTGCGAAAGCTGATGGTGAGCAGCCCGGTGGGCAGCGGCTCGGGATACATCCGCACCGCCGTGGAGCCGCACAGCGGCTGCGGCGGGTGTCCGCCCAGCGCGCCGACCGCGTCGAATTGCACCGACGCGTCGCTCACGCAGCCGCGCGCCGCCTTCTCCACGATGCCCCAGGCGAAGGGCGATTGCGCGGCCGCACCCGCTGCGGCGGCCGCGCACGCGAGCGCCGCGAGCGCCCGCAGGGAACGGAAAAACGGGCGTGGGGCAGGGTGCTGGCGCATGGCGGGTCGGCCCGGCGGCCGCTCGTGGAACCTGGACCCACTGTAGGCGCTGCGGTCCATCCACGCAACGCCCGTGCGCGCCGCGCTCAGAGCGTGAAGATCTTCCCCGGGTTCATGATGTTCTTCGGGTCGAGCGCGCGCTTGATGGTGCGCATCATCTCCACGGCGCCGGCGCCGGCTTCGGTGACCAGGAAGTCCATCTTGCCCAGGCCCACGCCGTGCTCGCCGCTGCAGGTGCCTTCCATGCTGAGCGCGCGCGCCACCAGCGCGTGATTGAGCTTCTCGGCCACCTCGCGCTCGTGCGGCAGCGTCGGGTCCAGCAGGTAGCCGAAATGGAAGTTGCCGTCGCCGACATGGCCCACGATGAAGTAAGCCAGTCCGCTCTCGTCGGCTTCGCGCACCGAGTCGAGCAGGCAGTCGGCCAGGCGCGAGATCGGCACGCAGGTGTCGGTGGAGATGGCGCGGCAGCCCGGCTTGGACTGGATCGCCGCGAAGTAGGCGTTGTGCCGCGCCGTCCACAGCCGGGTGCGTTCCTCGGGCGTCGTCGCCCACTCGAAGGCCTTGCCGCCGTGGTCGGCGGCGATCTCCTGCACCACCTCGGCCTGCTCCTTCACGCCGGCCGGCGAGCCGTGGAACTCCATCAGCAGCATCGGCTCCTCGCGCAGCCCCAGCTTGCTGTGAGCGTTGACCAGGCGCACGGCGTTCTGGTCGATCAGCTCGACGCGCGCGATCGGCACGCCGAGCTGGATCACCTGGATCGTGGTGTGCACCGCGTCCGCGATGCTGGGGAACGAGCAGACCGCCGCCGAGATCGCCTCGGGCAACGGGTACAGGCGCAGCGTGATCTCGGTGATGACGCCCAGGGTGCCCTCGCTGCCCACGAACAGGCGCGTGAGGTCATAGCCGGCGCTGGACTTCTTGGCGCGGGTGCCGGTGCGGATCACCTCGCCGCCGGCGGTGACCACTTCCAGGCCGAGCACGTTCTCGCGCATGGTGCCGTAGCGCACCGCGTTGGTTCCGCTGGCGCGCGTGGCGCTCATGCCGCCGATCGTGGCGTCGGCGCCCGGGTCGATCGGGAAGAACAGGCCGGTGCTCTTGATCTCCTCGTTCACCTGCTTGCGCGTGACCCCGGCCTGCACGGTCACGGTGAGGTCCTCCGCGTTGACCGACAGCACCTTGTTCATGCGGCCCAGGTCGATGCTGATGCCGCCCTGCACCGCCAGCAGGTGCCCTTCCAGCGAGGAGCCGACGCCGAACGGGATCACCGGCGCGTCGTACTGGCCGGCCAGCTTCACCGCATCGGCGACGTCCTGCGTACTCTCGGCGAACACCACGACGGCCGGCGGCGGCGCCTCGAACGACGATTCGTCGCGGCCATGCTGTTCGCGCACGGCCAGCGCCGTGGAGCATTGCGCACCGAACCGCGCCTTCAGCGCGTCGATCAACGCGGCGGGCACCTCGCGCTGGCGGATCTGGGGGACGAGGTGGTCGCGGGCGGTGGGGGCGTTCATGCGGATCTCCGGGGACAACGATCCAGTGTAAGCGCTGGGGCCGCGCCGCGGCGGGGCCGCCAGCGCCCGGCGGGCCCGCCGCGCCAGCCGGCGCTACTTCAGGTCCTCGTCGAAGGCAGGGCTGGAGATCGACCCGTCGGGCTCGCCGCCGCCGGTGCGCCAATCGGGGTCAGGGTGTGCCGAAGCCGGCCTGTGGTACGGCAGCAGCCGAGGCAGCGGGACGACTCCCGGGGCCGTGATCGCCGGCCGTGCCGGCGGCGGCTGCTGCGCCCGGGAGGCCAGCGGGCCGATGAAGACGAGCGAAGCGAACAGCGCGACGCTGCAGCTTTCGAAATCGGGAAGATGGAATCTTTTCTGGCGCATCGAACCGCAAGCAGTGGAGAAGCGCGCATTCCAGCGGACCGCGGCGGCGAATGCGAGCACTCTTTCCCACTGTTGCCTTTGATGCATCCGGTTGGCGCTCTGACGCACAATCGACGCAAAGCAAAGGACCGAGCATGGGCAAACGCCTCACACAGATCGCGACGCGCACCGGCGACGACGGCACCACGGGCCTCGGCGACAACACGCGCGTGGGCAAGGACAGCCGGCGCGTGCACGCCATGGGCGATGTCGACGAGCTCAACTCGCACATCGGCCTGCTGCTGTGCGAGGAGCTGCCGCCGGACGTGCGCGGCCTGCTGGTGGAGATCCAGCACCAGTTGTTCAACCTCGGCGGCGAGCTGTCGATTCCCGGGTTCGAACTGCTCAAGCCGGAGGCCGTGCTGGCGCTCGACGAGGCGCTGGCGGAGCACAACGCGCGGTTGCCGAGGCTGCAGGAATTCATCCTGCCGGCCGGCAACCGCGCGGCCTCGCAGGCCCATGTCTGCCGCACGGTGGCCCGCCGCGCCGAGCGCGCGGTGGTCGCCCTGGGGGCGGTGGAGCCGGTGCGCGAGGCGCCCCGGCATTACCTGAACCGGCTGAGCGACCTGATGTTCGTGCTGGCCCGGGTCCTCAATCGGGCGAACGGCGGGGACGACGTGTACTGGAAGAGCGAAAAGCTGGGCCGCTCCGGCGAAGAACCGTCGTCCTGACCGTCACGCGGCGCGCTGCGCCTTGGCCGGTTGCACTTCCTGGCCCCGGTTCAACAGGGCATACAGCAGGATCGCGCCGAAAGTGGCGGTGCCGATGCCGCCCAGGGCGAAGCCGCCGAACTTCAGCGTGAAGTCGCCGGTGCCCAGCACCAGCGTGATCGCCGCGACGATCAGGTTGCGGTTCTGCGAGAAATCGACCCGGTTGTCGACCCAGATCTTGGCGCCGGCGATCGCGATCAGGCCGAACACCACGATCGAGACGCCGCCCATCACCGGCAGCGGGATCGCCTGGATCACGGCGCCGAACTTGGGCGAGAAGCCGAGCACCACGGCGATCACGGCGGCCGTCACGAACACGGCGGTGGAGTAGATCTTGGTCGCCGCCATGACGCCGATGTTCTCGGCGTAGGTCGTCACGCCGGTGCCGCCGGCCGCGCCGCTGATCATGGTCGCGACCCCGTCGCCGATGAAGGCGCGTCCCATGTACTGGTCCAGGTTGCGGCCGGTCATGGCCGTGACGGCCTTGATGTGGCCGAGGTTCTCGGCCACCAGGATCACGGCCACCGGCGCGATCAGCAGCATCGCGTTGCCGTCGAACACCGGCGCCGCGAAGTTGGGCCAGCCGATCCAGGCGGCGTTCGCGATGCCCGACAGGTCCAGCGGCTTGCCCAGCCCGAGTCCGTTGGCCAGCACGGCGTAGACGATGCTGGCGACCACCAGGCCGACCAGGATCAGCAGCCGCTGCACCATGCCGCGCGTGAACACCGCCACCAGCCCCACGCAGATGAAGGTCACGGCCTGCATCCAGGAGTCGAAGTTGCTGGCCGCCATGTTCTTGATCGGGATGCCGGCGAGGTTCAGGCCGATGACGGCGACGACCGCCCCGGTCACCACCGGCGGCATCAGCCGCTCGATCCAGCCGGTGCCCACGGCCTGCACAACGGCGCCGATGAGGGTATAGACGACGCCGCAGGCGATGATGCCGCCCAGGGCCAGGCCGATGCTGGCGTTGGGGCCCTTGCCGGCGTACGCGGTGGCCGCGATCACCACCCCGATGAAGGCGAAGCTCGACCCCAGGTAGCTGGGCACCTTGCCGCCGGTGATCAGGAAGAACACCAGGGTGCCGATGCCGCTCATGAGGATCGCGATGTTGGGGTCGAACCCCATGAGGATCGGGGCGAGCACGGTGGCCCCGAACATGGCGATCACGTGCTGCACGCCCATCGCCGCGGTCTGCGGCCACGGCAGCCGCTCGTCCGGCGCGATCACGCCGCCCTGCTGCAGCACGGCAGCCGGTTTTTCCGTCCAGTGGAACATTCCCATCGCTTCTCTCTCCTTGTTGTGGGTGCGCCCGATGCTAGGGGGAACCCGGATGCGGCACAAGGGGCAGCGTCGCCGGCTGTCCCCGCGCTAAGCTTGCCGCATGCGTGCATCCTCCGTCCCCCAGATCCGCCGCTACCAGGACTGGCTGCGCGAGCAGCGCGGGCTGTCGTTCGCCGACTACGACGAGCTCTGGCACTGGTCGGTCACCGACCTCGCCGGCTACTGGGAGAGTGTCTGGCGCTACTTCGACCTGCAGTCGCCGACGCCCTGGCGCGCCGTGCTGGCGCAGTCCCGGATGCCCGGCGCGCAGTGGTTCGAGGGGACGCAGGTCAATTACGCCCGGCAGGTGCTGCGCCACGTGGAACCGGCGCACGCCGCGGGACTGCCCGCCATCGTCAGCCGCAACGAACGCGGCCAGGCCGGCGAACTGTCCTGGCCGCAGCTGCGGCGCCAGGTCGCCTCGCTGGCGCTGCACCTGCAGGCGCAGGGGCTGCGCCCCGGCGACCGCGTGGCGGCGTACCTGCCCAACATCCCCGAGACGATGGTCGCCTTCCTGGCTGTCGTCAGCGTCGGCGGCATCTGGAGCGTCTGCGCGCCGGACATGGGCACCAACGCGGTGCTGGACCGCTTCCGCCAGATCGAGCCCAAGGTGCTGATCGCCTGCGATGGCGTCACCTACGGCGGCCGCGACTTCGACCGGACCGCGGTCGTCGCCGAAATGCGGGCGGCGCTGCCGACGGTGCAGCACGTGATCGTCCACCGCAACCTCGGGCTGCCGCAAGAGGCGCTTGCCGCCGTCGGGCCCTGGACCGCGTTCGCCGAAACCACCGCCCGCGACGACGCGCAGACCGCTGGTTTCGAGCCGCTGTGGCTGCCGTTCGACCACCCGCTGTGGATCGTCTATTCGAGCGGCACCACCGGCCTGCCGAAACCGATCGTGCATGGCCACGGCGGCACCGTGCTGGTGGCCCTGGCGCTCAAGCGCCTGCACAACGACATCGGCTGCAGCTACGACGCGAACACCTTCGGCGAGCGCTTCCACTGGTACAGCTCCACCGGGTGGGTCATGTGGAACTGCCAGGTCAGCGGCCTGCTCGACGGCACCACCTGCTGCATCTACGACGGCAGCCCCGCCGGCGGCCAGCCGCAGCCGGACTGGGCCAGCCTGTGGCGCTTCGCGGCGGAAACCGGCGTCACGTTCTTCGGCGCGGGCGCGGCCTTCTACGCGAACTGCCTCAAGGCCGGCGTCGACCTCGCGGCCTGCGGCGACCTGCGCCGGGTGCGCGCGCTGGGGGTCACCGGTTCGCCGCTGTCCGAGGAGGCGCAGCGCTGGGGCACGCGCGAGTTCGAGAGGATCGGCACCCAGGATATCTGGTGGGCGAACATCTCGGGCGGCACGGACTTCGCCGGGGCGTTCATCGGCGGGCACCGCGAACTGCCGCTGGTGCCCGGCGAGATGCAGTGCCGGCTGCTCGGTTGCGCAGTCGAGGCCTGGAACGAGCACGGCCAGCCCGTGATCGACGAGGTGGGCGAACTGGTGTGCACGAAGCCGATTCCGTCGATGCCCTTGTACTTCTGGGGCGACCGCGACCACCGGCGCTACCTGGCGAGCTACTTCGACATGTACCCGGGCGTGTGGCGCCATGGCGACTGGCTGAAGATCACGCGCTCGGGCAGTTGCATCATCTACGGCCGCAGCGACGCGACCATCAACCGCCACGGCCTGCGCATGGGCACGAGCGAGCTGTACAGCGCCGTGGAGGCGATCCCGGAAGTGATGGACTCGCTGGTGGTGGACCTCGAGTACCTCGGGCGCGAGAGCTATCTGCCGCTGTTCGTCGTGCTCAGGCCGGGCGTCGCGCTCGACGATGCGCTGCGCGGGCGCATCAACGACGCGATCAGGACCGCGCTGTCGCCGCGCTTCGTCCCGAACGAGATCCTGGCCGTGCCGGACATTCCGCGCACGCTCTCGGGCAAGAAGCAGGAACTGCCCGTCAAGAAGCTGTTGCTCGGCCAGCCCCTGGAGAAGGTGGTCAACCGCGACGCCATGGCCAATCCGCGCTGCCTGGACTGGTACGTCGACTTCGCCGCCCGGCGCGCCGGCGGCGGGCCGCGGCTCACGCCCGCGGACTGATGGCGGCGGGCCGCGCGCCGCGTCGGTTGACGAGCACGATCCCCGCGGCGACGCCGGCCAGCGCCACCATGAGCTGGGGCGTCAGCGGCTCGTGCAGCAGTGCCACCCCGAACACCAGCGCGAACACCGGCGTCAGGAAGGTGAACGAGGACATCTTCGTGGCCGGGTAATGCCCCAGGAGCCACATCCAGGCGAGGAAACTGGCGAAGGCGCCCACCACCGTCTGCAGCGCCAGCGAAGTCCAGGCAAAGGTGGAGTACCGCAGCGACCACGGCTCGCCCAGGGCCAGCGACAGCAGCGGCGCCACGGCTGCCGTGACCGCCACCTGGTAGAACAGCGTCTTCTCGGCGCTGGTGCGCGCCAGCGCGCTGGCGCGGATCACCAGCGTGGTCAGCCCCCACAGCACGCCCGCGGCGAGCGCCAGGGCGTCGCCGCGCAGCTGGCGCGAACTGGTCTGGCCGGAGAAGCCCTCGCTGAAGGCGAAGGCCACGGCGGCGAAGGCGATGAACAGGCCTGCCCACTGCAGCGGCCGCAGCCGCTCCGACGGCACCAGCCGCGGCAGCAGCAGCGCCACCACGAACGGCGACGTGTACAGGAACACCGTGAGCCGCGACGCCGTCGTGTCGCGCATCCCCAGGTAGATGCAGGTGAACTCGGCGGCGAACAGCGCGCCGGCCAGCAGGCCGCCGCGCAGGCTGCCGTCGCGCGCGAAGAGCGGGACGCCGCGCGCCGCGCACCACAGCCACAGCAGCACCGTGGCGCCGGTAAAGCGCAGCGCCGACTGCCACAGCGGCGGCACCTCGGTGACGGTCGCCTTGATCAGGACCTGCTGCGCGCCCCAGAACAGGCAGCAGGCGAGCAGCAGCGACACGGCCAGCGTGTCCAGGTGTTCCTTGCGAGTCCTCATCCGCAAGATGGTAGCGCCCCCATCGGGGGTCTCCAGCCGATGGCCGCGCCTGGCGTCTACAGTGGATGCTCGGTGTAGAAGCGGCCGCCGTGGAACAGCAGCGGCGACGCGCCCGGACGCCATGTGCAGCGCTCGACCTCGCCGACGAAGATCACGTGGTCGCCTTCGTCGTAGCGGCTGCGGTTGAAGCATTCGAACGCGGCGGCCGCGCCATCGAGCAGGGGCGCGCCGCAGGCGCCCTCGGTGAATCCCACGCCGGCCCAGCGGTCGGCCCCTTTCATCGCGAACCGCTCGGCCAGCGCCTTCTGGTCGGCGGCCAGCACGTTGATCGCGTAGTGCGATCCGGCCCGGAACGCCGGCAGCGAAGCGGCGGCCTGCGCGAGGCTCCACAGGACCAGCGGCGGCTCCAGCGACACCGAGTTGAACGAGTTGGCCGTCAGGCCGATGACCTGCCCCTCGGCCGTGCGGGCGGTGACGATCGTGACGCCGGTGGCGAACATGCCCAGCGCGGCGCGGAATTCGCGCGTGGAAAAACTCGGCGGCTGGGCCTGGCGACGCTGGCTCATGGGACGTTTCGGGTGGGGACTTCAGGTAGTATGGCCGATACGGCATGACCAGCTGCACGGCCGCGCGAGGGCGCCGCGCCGGCCTCACTTCCATGAACATCCCGACCTTCACCGTGCTCGGCAGCGGCCCCACGGTGCTGATGCTGCACGGCATCGGCGGCGGTCATCTCGCGTTCGCGCCGCAGGTGGAATCCTTCGCTTCGGCCGGCTACCGCGCGGTGGCCTGGGACATGCCCGGCTACGGCCGCAGCGCGCCGATCGAGCCGTACACGTTCAAGGGGCTGGCTGCCAGTTGCATCGCGCTGATCGAGGCGCTGGCCGCGCCGCGGCCGGCGGCCGGCATCACGCTCGTCGGGCACGACATCGGGGGCATGGTCGCGCAGGAGGTGGTCGCGCGCCGGCCCGACCTGGTCGCCCGCCTCGTCCTTGCCGGCGCGGCGCCGGCGGGCGGCGAGGGGCAAGGCGACGCGCAGCCCGGCTTCCTCGCGCAGCGGCTGGCGTCGCTCGAGGCCGGCGACAGCATGGAGCAGCTCGCCCCGGCGCTGGTGCCGCAGCTGATCGGCCCGGGTGCCTTGCCCGAAGGCGTCCGGCTGGCCACCCACTGCATGGCGCAGGTGCCGCCCGCGACCTGCCGCCGCGCGCTGCAGGCGCTGGCGACATTCGACCGCACCGCCGACCTGTCGCGCATTGCCGTGCCGACGCTGCTGATCGCCGGGGAACATGACCGCGCGGCGCCGCCGCCGGTGATGCGCAAGATGTCGGCCGCGATCGCGCGCAGCACGTATGCTGAGATGGCCGGCGTCGGCCATCTGCTCAACCTCGAGGCCCCCGACGACTTCGACGCGCTGGTGCTCAGGTTCCTGGCGCTGCCGCGGCAGCTGCTGCACTGACCCGCGGCCCGCGCGGGGCGGGCTCAGCGAGCCTGCGCCGCCGGCTGCAGCGGCGCGGGGAGCAGCAGCGTCTCGCGCAACGCGGTCGCGCGCGCGGGATCGAACTGTCCTTCGGCCCGTGCCAGCACCTGCCCGTCGCGGTCGAGGACGAGCACCGACGCATGTTCCCGGCCGGACAGCCCGGCGGCGCGAATGAACTCGTTGCGGTCGGTGAACACCGGCACGATCCGCTGCGCGGGCAGGTCATGGGTCGCGCGGATGCGGCCTTCGACGGCCCGGCGCGAGGCCTCGTCACCCGGATCGTCGAGCACCGGCATCTTGATCCAGGGAATCGCCGCGTCCTCGTGCAGGCGCAGGCCCTCGATCCAGCTGTTGATCTCCGCGCGGTGGCTGCGGTCGAAGCCGACCAGCGCCAGCACGCGCGCCGAAGGCACGGCGGGCGGGCCCAGCCGCTGCGCCGCCGGTGTCGGCAGGCGGCCCATCATGCTGGTCTCGGACGGCGCAGCCACCGCCAGCATCAGGGCGCCCGTGGCCGCGGCGAGCCACGCGAGCGTCGGGGTCCAGAGCGTCTGTCTCATGTCCACCTCCCATGCGCTGGGCAGTCTTGCACATGGATGCGGGGGCAATGCGTCACGAATGTAAAGAACCGCTCCGAGGTGTACCGGGAGGCCAGTCGCCGCGCGGCGAGGACGCTTCAGCGCACCAGCAGCACCGGGACGGTGCACTGCGCGAGCACCTGCATGGTCACCGAACCCATGATCAGGCGGCCGAGCGCGCTGTAGCCGTGGGTGCCCATCACGATCAGGTCGTAGCCACCTTCGGTCGCGAAGCGGGCGATGGTTTCCCCGGCCGTACCGGTGCGCCAGTCGCTGCCGGCGCGGTATCCATGCTCGCGCAGCCGGGCCAGCGCCGGCTCCAGCGCCTTCTGCGCCTCCTCCCGGTGGTACTCGCGCGTGGCGGCGGCGCCGACCGCCGCGGCGGCATGCGGCGGCAGCGGCGACTGCGCGTTGAACAGCGTGTACTCGTGCCGCGCGTCGAACAATGGCTGGCTGCCCACGTAGTCGACGATCTTGCGCGTGTAGTCGCTGCCGTCCACGGCCAGCAGGATCTTCATGCGGTTCTCCCGGTGCTGCAGCTTGCACGCTAGCACGGCTGCCTGACGGGCAGCAATCGGACAAGGCGCCGTCAGCGGGGCGGGACCGCCAGCACGAGCTGCTCGCGAAAGCCCGCCTGCTCGCCCTTGGCGGCGTAGCCGAGGGTGTTGGCCACGACCCGGCAGCCGCCGGCCATGTAGTCCTGCTGGTGATGCAGATGGCCATGCAGCCAGAGTTGCGCATGACCGAGCAGGTCGTCCAGCGAATTGCAGAAGCCGGCCGTGCCCGGCACCAGGCCGTAGCGGGGATCGGCGCTGCGCAGGCTGGGGCCGAAATGGGTGACCACCACCGTCGTGCCTTCGAAGGGGGCGGCGAGCGCCTGCCGCAGCCAGTCGATGCACACCAGCGCCTGCTCGCGCCATCCGGGCGCAAGCCAGGGTTGGCCGCCGCGCGTGGTGCGGGTCTTCTGCAGGTAGAAGTTGGCGGCGCGGAACGCCTTTTCGCGCCGCTTCAGCACCGCCGTCAATCCGGCGCTGCGGTCGCTGTCGGTCACCAGCGCGTCGAAGTCGGCCCACAGGGTGGTGCCGACGAAGCGCACCCGCCCGAGCTGCAGCACTTCGCGCTCCAGCCAGATGATGCCGAGGCGCTCGCAGGTCGCGCGCAGCCGCTCGTGCGCGGCGTCGAAGTCGAGGTTGTCGTATTCGTGATTGCCCGGCACGTAGACCACCGGCACCGGCCAGCCGGCCCTGGGCGAAAAGCGCGCCAGGCCGAAATCGTCGCCGGCCAGCAGGCTGCCGGCCTGGTACGAGCCGATGTCGCCGGCCAGCACCAGCAGCTGCGCGCCGGGCGCCGGCCTGGGCTGAAAGTGCGGATGCACTTCAAGGTGCAGGTCCGACAGCAGCTGGATGTTCATCCGGCGCCATTGTGCCGGCCGCGGAATGCCTTTTCGGTGGCGGCCAGGACGGCCGTGCGCAACCAGGCGTGGTCGCCGCGCTGGCTCTGCCGGCGGTGCCACAGCGAATGCACGACCACCGGCGGCAGGTCGAACGGCAGTTCGCGCAAGGTGAACGCGTGTTCCATCCCCGTCACGCTGATGAAGTGGCGCGGCAGTACCGTGAGCAGGTCCGAGGTGGCCACCACGCGGCCCGCGGTGAAGAACTGGTTGACGGTCAGCACGACCCGCCGTTGCCGGCCCAGCGCGGCCAGCGCCTCGTCGACGAAGCCGAACGGCCGGCCGGTAAAGCTCACCCGCAGGTGGTGCGCGTCGCAGAACCGCTCGATGGTCAGCGGCACGCGCTCCAGCGGGTGGCCCAGGCGCATGACGCACACGTATTCCCCGCCGAACAGGCGCTGGTGATCGAAGGCCGGCAGCCGTCCCGCCTGCTCCTGGCCGGTCAGCTCGGCCAGCACCGCGGGGAAGAACCCCACCGCCAGGTCGATTTCGCCCTCGTCGAGCAGCCGCCGCGGATCGCGGGTGGACAGCGGCAGCACCCGCAGCGAGACCCCCGGCGCCTCGCTCATCGTGACTTCCACCAGGCCGGGCATCAGCTCGGCCGCGGTGGCGTCCGCCATCGCGATGATGAACGTCCGGGTGGCCTCGGCCGGCACGAATTCGCCCGGCGACAGCGAGGTCTCGATCTGGCGCAGCGCATCGGCGAGTGCCGGCCACAGGGCCAGTGCCTTGGGCGTCGGTTCGACCCCGTAGCCGCTGCGCACGACCAGCTTGTCGCCCACGGCTTCACGCAGGCGGTTGAGGGCGTTGCTCACCGCCGGCTGCGTCATCGCGAGCTTGTGCGCGGCCCGGGTGAGGTTGCGCTCGGACATCACCTCGTCGAACACCCGCAGCAGGTTGAGGTCCAGCGTTCGAAAGTTCGGTGGTTTCATCATCGCCATGAATGATTGTCATCATGAATCTAAAGTATGAAAATATTGGGATAAACCCTAATATCTGGTCACGGCATCAGGCAATACCGCCTCCGAGCGCCGCGAGAGGGAAGAAAACATCATGACCAGCTTTGCCCACGTGCAACACCCGACCCAGCATCCCGGCGTCCTGCGCATGGAGCGTGCCGGCAAGAACATCCGCCATGTGGTGAAGGACGCCACGCGCAGTGGCGCCACCCTGCTGCTGGCGGCGATCGTCGCCGCCCTGCTGGTGGTCGCCAACCAGGTCGTCGAGACCTGGACCGAAGGCCATCTGCTGGCCGCCTGGATCGCCATGTGGGCGATCGCCTTTGCCTCGCTGGCGATCCTGGCCACCCCCGCCAAGGGAATGGCCATCAGCCTGCGCGCCGGCTTCAAGCGCTGGAACGCCGCCCGCCGCCAGGCCGCCGAAGACCGTGCCCTGTGGCAACTGGCCCAGGTCGATCCGCGCGTGATGCAGGACCTCAACTGCGCCATGACCCGGGCCGACTCGCTCAAGGCCTATTACGGCGACTGAGACCGACGAACCCTGCGAGAAATCACCATGCCCGCCGTCGCTCACACCAGTTGGCTTTGCTCCCTGCTGCGGCGCCTGCCGGCGCCGCTGCTGGCAAGGCTCGATGCCTGGTCCTACCGCATCGCGATGCAGCGGGCCCAGCGGCGCCGCGCGATCGGCCTGCGCCGCGCCCAACTGGCCGCACAACAGCGCAGCGCCGGCTGAATCCGGCCATCCCACGAACAAGCCACCTTCGGGTGGCTTTTTTGCGTGCGCATGGCGCGCGCCCTAACGCAATCCTGACGCGGCCGGTGGTAGTCTGCCGCCAGCATGAGCGCTGATCTCGAACACCCCGTGTTCCTGGCGCCGGCGCCGCCGCGACGGCGCCGCGACGGCGCCGTCGCGGCGGCGCTGCTGGCGGCGGCCACGGCCATCGACCTGGCCCTGGATCCGCACACCTCGCTCGCCAGCGAGGCCATGATGTACGTGCTGGCCGTGGTGATCGCGTCCTACACCGTCTCGCGCACGGCCGCCGTGCTGACGGCCATCGGCGCGGTGGCGCTGCTGAACTTCCTCTTCATCCCGCCCCGGTACACGCTGCAGGTCGACGCGCAGGAGAACGTTGCCGCGCTCCTGGCGATGCTCGGGGTGGCGCTGGCGATCAGCCATCTCGCCGCCGTGTCCCGGCGCGAGGCCGAGGCCGCCCGGCTCAACGAGCGCCGGGCGCGCCAGCTGCAGGAACTGGCCACCGAACTGGCGGCTTCGTCCACACCCGGCGCGGGGCTGCTGCTGGCGCAGCGGTACCTGCGCGGCGCGTTCTGCGGTCCGTTCGTCATCGCGCCGGTCGCCGTCGACGGTGAGCTGGAGGTCCCGCACGAGCACGCCGCGCTGCGTGACGGCCTGCTCGCCTGCATCCGCGAGGCGGCGCCGCTGGGGCCCGGGACGGGGCGCTGGCCCGGGCTGGACGCCTGGTACCTGCCCTTGAAGGCGCAGCATCACATCGGCGGCGCTGTGTGCATCCAGAACGTGGCGGCGCGGGACGCGGGCGGACTCGAGCACGCGCAGGCGATCTGCGCCCTGGTCGGCCAGGCGCTCTGGCGCATGAAGCTCGCCGCGTCCATGCACGCGGCCGAGGAGCAGTCGCAGTGGCACAAGGCCCAGAACACCTTCCTGGCGGCCATCTCCCACGACTTGCGCACGCCCCTGGCGTCGATCGTGGCGGCGGCCTCATCGCTCCAGCTGCAGCATGACAAGCTGGAGCGGCCGGACCAGGAGCGGCTGCTGGCCACGATCGTCGAAGAGGCCGGCCAACTGGCCACGCTCACCGAGAACACCCTGCAGCTGGTCCGGCTCGAGCATGCCGGCGAGCTGGCGCTGGATTGGCAAAGCGTGGAAGAGATCGTCGGCGCCGTGCTGCGGCGCGTCCGGGCCCGCGACCCGGCCCGGCGCATCCGCTCCGCGATTCCCCGCGGGCTGCCGCTGATCAAGGGCGACCCGGTGCTGCTGGCCCAGTTGCTGGAGAACCTGCTGGACAACGCGCTCAAGTACAGCGCCGACGCGATCGACCTGACGGCCGGCACGTCCGGGGGCCGGATCGAGCTGGCGGTGCACGACCGCGGCGGCGGCTTCGCGGCCGGCGACGACCCGGGCATCTTCGAGCCGTTCCGGCGCGGCGACCGCTCGGGCCAGCGCGGCACCGGCCTGGGATTGGCCGTCTGCCGGGCCATTGCGCGGGCGCATGGCGGCGAACTCACGAGGGCGGCCCGGCCCGGGGGCGGCAGCAGCTTCGTCCTGCTGTTGCCGCTGGATGAACGCCAACCGGCGCCCGACCCGACATGAGCCTGCGCGTGCTGGTGATCGAGGACGACCGGGAGATCCGGCAACTCCTGCAGTCGTCGCTGGGCGTGGAAGGATTCAGCGTGCAGACGGCTGTCTCGGCGAGCGAGGCGGCGGCCATGCTGCGCCACACGCTGCCCGATCTGGTGCTGCTGGACCTGGGGCTGCCCGACGGCGACGGCGCCGACCTGGTCCGCGAGATCCGGCGCACGCACACCGTGCCGGTCCTGATCGTCTCGGCCCGGCACCAGGAGGCCGAGAAGGTCAGGCTGCTGGATGCGGGAGCGGACGACTACCTGACCAAGCCGTTCAGTGTCGGCGAGCTGCTGGCCCGCATCCGGGTGGCCCTGCGGCACCGCGGCACCGCGGTGGCGCCGTCGCAGCGGCTGCACGAGCACGAGGGCCTGCGGATCGACCTGGAGGCGCGCTGCGTGAGCGTCGACGGGCAGCCGGTGCACCTGACCCCCACCGAGTACAAGCTGCTCGCGCGGCTGGCCCGCAACGCCGGCAAGGTCGTCACGCACCGGCAGCTGCTGCTGGACGTGTGGGGCGCGGAATTCGCGGAGCATACCCACTACCTGCGCCTGTACATGGGGCAGCTGCGAGCGAAGATCGAACGCGATCCGGCCGAGCCGCGGCACCTGCAGACCGAGACCGGCGTCGGCTACCGGCTGGCCGCGGGCTGAGCCCCCGCGTCCATATGCTTTCCTGACGCGCGCGCGGACACACTGGCTGCCTCATTCGCTTCACCGAGCAGCCATGACGACAACCCCCGGGCGGGAAAGCCGCGCCGCATTGACCCTGGGCGCCCTGGGCGTGGTGTACGGCGACATCGGCACCAGCCCGCTGTACACGATCAAGGAAATCTTCAATCCGGCGCACCAGCTGGCGCTGGATGCCGCCAACCTGACGGGAGCCGTCTCGCTGATCCTGTGGGGCCTGATCTTCGTGGTCACGCTGAAGTACGTCGTGCTGATCCTGCGCGCCGACAACCGGGGCGAGGGCGGCATCATGGCGCTCACCGCGCTGGCGGCCAAGGCGGCCGGAAGCACGGCGCGGCGCCGCCTGATCCTGCTGCTGACCGGCGTCTTCGGGGCGGCCCTGTTCTATGGCGACAGCATCATCACGCCGGCGATCTCGGTGCTGAGCGCGGTCGAGGGCCTGGAGGTGGTCACCCCCGCCCTGAAGCCGTACGTGCTGCCGGTGTCCCTGGGCGTGCTCATCGGACTGTTCGCCGTCCAGCGCCTGGGCACCGGCCTGGTCGGCCGGCTGTTCGGCCCGGTGATCGCGCTGTGGTTCCTGGTCCTGGGCATCGCCGGCGCGATCCAGATCGCGCAGCACCCGGCCATCCTCGCGGCAGTGAACCCGCTGCACGCGCTGGGCTTCGCGCTCGATCATGGCTGGCGCGTCTTCGTCATCCTGGGCGCGGTGGTGCTGGCCTTCACCGGCGCCGAAGCGCTGTACGCGGACCTGGGCCATTTCGGCAAGCGGCCGATCCAGATCGCGTGGGTCGGCCTGGTGCTGCCGGCGCTGGCCCTGAACTACATGGGGCAGGGCGCGCTCCTGATGCGCGATCCGTCCGCGATCGCGCACCCGTTCTTCCACCTGTTCGTGCCGGCGCTGCTGGTGCCGGCCGTGGTGCTGGCGACGGCGGCCACCATCATCGCGTCGCAGGCCGTCATCACGGGCGCCTATTCGCTGACCCGGCAGGCGATCCAGCTGGGCCTGCTGCCGCGGATGCAGACGCTGTACACCTCCGAGAAGGAGATCGGACAGATCTACATGCCGACGGTGAACTGGCTGCTGCTGGTGGCCGTCCTCCTGGCGGTCCTGGGGTTCGGCAGTTCGTCGGCGCTGGCTTCGGCCTACGGCATCGCCGTGACGGTCACGATGTTCACGACGACCTTCCTCACCTTCTTCGTGGTGCGGCACGCGTGGCGCTATCCGCTCTGGCTTGCCGCCGCCGCCACCGGCGTGTTCCTGGCGGTCGACCTCGCGCTGTTCGCGGCCTGCGCGCTCAAGTTCGTGGACGGCGGCTGGTTCCCGCTGGTGCTGGGCGCGGCGCTGTTCATGATGATGGCGAGCTGGCGGCGCGGCCGCGAGCTGCTGATCGACAGCATCACCCGTGGCGACCCCGAATTGCTGCCGTTCCTGGAGGCACTGGCCGCCGACGCGCTGCCGCGCGCCAGGAGGACGGCGGTCTATGCGGTGGCCAATCCCGACACCGTCCCGCAGGCGCTGCTGCACAACCTGAAGCACAACCAGGTGCTGCACGAGCGCAACCTGATCCTCACGGTGGTCTTCCAGGACATCCCGTGGGTGCCGGAATCGGCCCGCGTGCAGGTGCAGCCGCTGGCGCCCGGGTTCTGGAAGGTGACGGTGAACTACGGCTTCAAGGACAGCCCGGACATCCCGCGGGCGCTCGGGCGCTGCAGCTCGGAAGCGCTGCCCATCAACCTGTTCGAGACGACCTACTTCCTCAGCCGCGAAACCATCATCCCGACCGACCGGCCGGGGATGGTGCCGTGGCGGGAGAAGCTGTTCGCCCTCATGGCCCGCAACGCCGGGAACGTCGCCGACTTCCTGCGGCTGCCGAACAACTGCGTGATCGAGCTGGGCACGCGCGTGCAGATCTGAAAGGCCGCCGGCCCCGGCGGCCCCGGCCCTTCAGGCCGCGAGCCGCTGCTCGATCCTGTCCTTGGTTTCGCCGAGTTCGGCCGGCAGGTGGTACTGCAGCTGCTGGAACAGCTCGGTGTGCAGCTGCAGCTCCTGCCGCCACGCGGCCTTGTCGATGCTGGTGACGGTCTCGAACTGCTGCCGGCTGAACGCCAGGCCGGTCCAGTCGAGGTCCTCGTAGGAAGGGCTGACGCCGAACACATGCTCCTGGCCGCCGGCGCTGCCCTCGATCCGCCCGATCATCCACTGGAGCACGCGCATGTTCTCGCCATAGCCGGGCCACACGAACTTGCCGTCCTCGCCCTTGCGGAACCAGTTGGTGGTGAAGATCTTCGGCAGGCTGGCGCCGGAAGCGGCGAGCGTGCGGCCCAGATCCAGCCAGTGCTGGAAGTAGTCGGACATGTTGTAGCCGGCGAAGGGCAGCATCGCGAACGGGTCGCGCCGCACCACGCCCTGCTGGCCCGTGGCCGCGGCGGTCGTCTCCGAGCCCATGGTCGCGGCCATGTACACGCCCTCGATCCAGTTGCGCGCCTCGGTCACCAGCGGCACGGTGGTCGAGCGGCGTCCGCCGAAGACGAAGGCATCGATCGGCACGCCCTCGGTGTCGTCCCACTGCGGGTCGAGCACCGGGTTGTTGGCGGCGGCGACCGTGAAGCGCGCATTCGGGTGGGCGGCCTTGGCCCCGGTGGCCCGGGCGATCTCCGGCGTCCAGTCCTTGCGCTGCCAGTCGAGCGCGTGCGCCGGCGCCGGGCCCATCCCTTCCCACCACACGTCGCCGTCGTCGGTCAGCGCCACGTTGGTGAAGATCACGTCCCGCTCCAGCATCTTCATGCAGCTCGGGTTGGTCTCCATGTTGGTGCCGGGAGCGACGCCGAAATAGCCCGCCTCCGGATTGATCGCGTACAGCTTGCCGTCGGCATGCGGCTTGATCCAGGCGATGTCGTCGCCGATCGTGGTGACCTTCCAGCCCTCGAAGCCCCTGGGCGGCACCAGCATCGCGAAATTGGTCTTGCCGCAGGCCGACGGGAACGCGGCCGCCACGTGGTACTTCTTGCCGGCCGGGCTGGTCACGCCCAGGATCAGCATGTGCTCGGCGAGCCAGCCCTGGTCGCGGCCCATGGTGGACGCGATGCGCAGCGCGAAGCACTTCTTGCCCAGCAGCGCGTTGCCGCCGTAGCCGGAGCCATAGGACCAGATCTCGCGGCTTTCGGGATAGTGGACGATGTACTTGGTCTTGTTGCACGGCCAGGCCACGTCCTGCTGGCCCGGCTGCAGCGGCGCGCCGACGGTGTGCACGCAGGGCACGAAGGCGCCTTCGAGGCCCAGCACGTCGAACACGGTCCGGCCCATGCGGGTCATGGTCTTCATGCTCACCGCGACGTACGGGCTGTCGGACAGTTCCACGCCGATGTGCGAGATGTGCGAGCCGATGGGGCCCATCGAGAACGGGATCACGTACATGGTGCGGCCGCGCATGCAGCCGCGAAACAGCGGCTGCAGCGTGGCACGCATGTCGGCCGGCGCCATCCAGTTGTTGGTGGGGCCCGCGTCTTCCTTGCGCTGCGAGCAGATGTACGTGCGGTCTTCCACGCGCGCGACGTCGCTCGGGTCCGACCAGGCGATGTACGAGTTGGGACGCTTGACGGGGTCGAGCCGGCGCATGGTGCCGGCGGCCACCAGCTGTTCGCACAGGCGGTCGTATTCGTCCTGGCTGCCATCGCACCAGTGGATGGCGTCGGGCTCGCACAGGGCCGCCATGTCGGCGACCCAGGCGATCAGGCGCGCGTTCCTGACGTACGCCGGGGTGTTCAAATTCAACCCCTGCATCATGGGAGAGTTCATCAAAGCTCCTGGAAGTGAAAAACGATTTCCAAAGGGAGCTCGGAACGGGGAGCAGCCTTTGGAAATCGGGCTTTGCTCAGCCGTTCGGACGGTGGGGTCGCGGGGTCGGCAACGGGCAGGCGCGTCAGGGTTTCACGCTCCGCCGGTCGGCTGGGAACGGGGATTTTGTCAGCTGGCATGGCGCCCTGGTCATGCAAAAAATGCATGACTTTATGCGAACAAATATCAACTACCGGGTCGGGAGAATCAGCCGCCGCAAAGCGGTTGCCGCGCTGCTGGGCGCCGCAAGCGCCGCAGCCATGGGCGCCGAGGTGGCCGCGACGGCGCCGATCCGGGTGGCGGCGGCGAGCGACCTGAAGTTCGCCCTGGACGAGCTCGCCGCGCTGTACCGGCAACAGTCCGGGCGCGCCGTGCAAGTCAGCGTGGGCTCTTCCGGGCAGTTCGCCCAGCAGATCCGGCAAGGGTTGCCGGTGGACCTGTATCTTTCCGCCGACGAGTCCTATGTCTTCCAGCTCGCCGACGCCGGCCTTGCGCAGGGCCGGGGCGTCGTCTACGCCGCCGGCCGACTCGCGCTGATCGTCCCGAAAGCGTCGCCGATCGCATTGGAGCCCGGCTTCGCGTCGCTGCGCGCGGCCTTGCCGGGGCTGCGCGCCTTCGCCATCGCCAACCCGGAACATGCCCCGTACGGGCGCGCCGCGCGGCAGGCGCTCGAACGGCTGGGCTTCTGGCCCGAGGTCAGCGCCCGGCTCGTGCTGGGTGAAAACGTGGCCCAGGCCACCCAGTACGTGAGCAGCGGCGCAGCCCAGGCAGGCGTCACCGCCCTGTCGCTGGCGCTGGCGCCGGAGGTGGCGCGGCTGGTCCGGTCCATCGGCCTGCCGCCCGAGCTGCACGAGCCGATGCGCCAGCGAATGGTGCTGCTGCGCAGGGCCTCGGCCGACGCGGCGCTGTTCTATGAGTTCCTCCAGGGCGCGGCCGCGCGCGCGGCGCTGCAGCGCCACGGCTTCGGGCCGGCCTGACGGCTGGGTCACAATCGCCGCATGGACTGGCATGCCGCCCGCGTTTCCCTGCTGCTGGCCGGGCTGACCGCGGCGCTGCTGTTGCCACTGGGCATCGCGCTGGCGCGCTGGCTGGCGCTGACGCGCTGGCGCGGCAAGCCGCTGGCCGAGGCGCTGCTCATGCTGCCGCTGCTGCTGCCGCCGACGGTGATCGGCTTCTACCTGCTGGCGGCGCTGGGACAGGGGTCCTGGCTCGGCGGCTGGCTGGCCGCTTCGCTCGGTGTGCAGCTGGTGTTCAGCTTCGAAGGCCTGTTGCTGGCCAGCGTGCTCGTCAACCTGCCGTTCATGGTGCAGCCCATCCAGCGGGCCTTCGCCGCCATCCCCCACTCGCTGCGCGAGGCCGCGTGGGTCTGCGGGCTCGGCCACTGGCGGACCTTCCTGCGCATCGAACTGCCGCTGGCATGGCCGGGCCTGGTCTCGGGCGTGGCACTGACGGCCGCCCACACGCTGGGCGAATTCGGCGTGGTCCTGATGGTCGGCGGCAGCATCCCGGGCGAGACGCGCACGCTCAGCATCGCGATCTACGACCGGGTGCAGGCGTTCGACCTCGGCGCGGCGCATGTCATGGCGCTGGCGCTGGTGGCGACTTCGCTGGTGGCGGTGGCGCTGGTGTTCGCGGCCGACCGCCGCCGGCCCTTGCAGGAGCGCTAGTGTCCAGGCTCGAGGCGGTGATCCACAACGAGAGCCCCATGCGGCTGCAAGCGCGGTTCGAGTGCGCCGCCGGGGAGTTGGTGGCCCTGGTCGGACCGTCCGGCAGCGGCAAGACGAGCCTGCTGCGCGCGGTCGCCGGGCTGCTGAGGAGCCGCAGCCTGCACGGCCGGATCGCCGTCGGCGACGAGGTGTGGTTCGACAGCGACCGGGGCATCGACCGGCCGCCGCAGCAGCGGCGCACCGGCCTCGTGTTCCAGCAGTACGCCCTGTTCCCGCACCTGAGCGCGCTCGAGAACGTCGCGATCGCGTGCCGGCAGGCGGATCCACGCGATTGCGGCGCATTGTTCCAGCGGCTCGGACTCGCAGGGATGGAGCGGCGCCGTCCAGCCCAGTTGTCGGGCGGCCAGCAGCAACGCGTCGCCCTGGCCCGGGCGCTGGCCGGAGGGCCGAGGGTGCTGCTGCTGGACGAGCCGTTTTCCGCCGTGGACGCGCCGGCGCGGCAGCGGCTCTATCACGAACTGGCGGCCTTGCGGCAGGAGCTGTCGACGCCGATGGTCCTGGTCACGCACGACCTGGCCGAGGCGCGCAGGCTGGCGGACCGGGTGGTGATCCTCGACGCGGGCGAGACGCTGCAATCCGGCCCGCCGGCCCAGGTGTTCGCCAGCCCCCGCAACGCGAGGGTGGCCGAGCTGGTGGGAATCCAGAACCACTTCAAGGGGCGGTTCCACCGGCAGCAACCCGGCTGGGGCCGGCTCGCCTGGGGTGAACGCGGCGAAGTGTCGCTGCGCGTCGCCGACAAGAATCGCATTCCGGACGGCGCGTCGGTGACCTGGGTCTTCGCGGGCGAAGGCGCGGACCTGCTGGCGGACGGCGCCGGGCAGGCCAACACGCTGCGGTGCGAGGTGGTGGAACAACTGGCGCTGGGCGAGACCAGCCTGTGCAGCCTGCGCCCGGCGGCGCTGCCGGACCAGCAGGTGACGCTCAATCCGGCGACGGCGCACTTGCGCTCCCTGGGAGCGGCCGTGGGCGGTTCGCTCTGGCTGCGGATCGCGCCCTCGGCGATCCACATCATGCCGGTGCGGCAGGAGAAGGAGGCTGAACCCCCGAGGGGCTGAGGGCTGCGGCTCCGGCCCTGCCTCTGGCAGCGCCGCGGCCTGCAAGGCCAGCGAACGGCAGTGAGCGTGGGGGCTCCTGTCAGCCGACGTAGATGGCGATGAAGGCCAGCAGGAACATCAGCAGGCCACCCATCACCGGCAGCACGACCGGCATCGCGTGCACGATGTTCTCGACCGGGTCGTGCTCTTCGTGCTCGGCGGCGTGACTCTCGGGCGCGTGGGTGGTGGACATGCTCTCCTCGGTGGCGGTGCGTGGAAACGGGCGATTCTAGTGCCGGGTGCCGGATCGTGCTGGCCCGCGGGTTCTACTGCGCCACGGACGGGAAGCCCCCCTGGTGCAGGGCCTCGAGCACGGCGCGGATGTGGTCCGGCCCGCGCGTCTGCACCACCAGCTCGATCTCGACGTTCTGCGCCGCCAACAGCGTGAAGGCGCGCTGGTGGTGTACCTCGTCGATGTTGGCACCCGCTTCGCTGACCAGCGCCGTGATCCGCGCCAGCGAGCCCGGCACGTCGCGCGCGCTGACGCGGATGCGCGCCAGCCGGCCGCCGCGCACCAGCCCGCGCTCGATGATCGCGGCCAGCAGCATCGGATCGATGTTGCCGCCGCCCAGTACCAGCCCGACCTGCCGGCCGCGGAAGCGCTCCGGATCCTTGAGCATGGCCGCCAGCGGCGCCGCCCCGGCGCCCTCGACCAGCGTCTTCTCGATCTCCAGCAGCATCACCAGCGCCTGCTCGATGTCGCCCTCGTCGACCAGCACCATGTCGTCGACGCAGGCGGCGACGATCTCCTGCGGCACCCGGCCGGGGGTCCCGACCGCGATGCCCTCGGCGATGGTGCTGACTCCCTGGGGCAGGGCGGCGTGCTTGACCGCGTTGAACATGTTGGGGAAGCGCAGCGTCTGCACGCCGATCACCTCGATGCCCGGCTTCAGCGCCTTGGCCGCCACGGCGATGCCGGCGATCAGGCCGCCGCCGCCGACCGCGACCACCAGCGTGTCCAGGGTCGGTACCGCCTCCATCATTTCCAGCCCGACGGTGCCTTGGCCGGCGACGATCGCCTCGTCGTCATAGGGATGGACGAACACCAGCTGCTGCTCGGCCGCGAGCTTGAGCGCATGGTTGCGCGATTCGTCCAGCGTGTCACCGTAGAGCACGATCTCGGCCCCGAAGCTGCGGGTGCGCTCGATCTTCACGCCCGGCGTGAAGCAGGGCATCACGATCACAGCGCGCAGCCCGAGCCGCTGGGCGTGGTAGGCCACTCCCTGCGCGTGGTTTCCGGCGCTCATGGCGATGACGCCCCGGCGGCGCTCCTCGGGCGTGAGCTGGGTGAGCTTGTTGCAGGCCCCCCGCTCCTTGAAGGATGCAGTGAACTGCAGGTTCTCGAACTTCAGGTACACCTGGGCGCCCAGCAGCTGCGAGATGGTGCGCGACTCCACGCAGGGCGTGTTGAGCACCTGTCCTTGCAGGCGGGCGGCCGCGGCGCGGATGTCGGCGATCTGGATCATGACTGAATTGTCCATGGTAGCGCTGGTCCGGCTGGCCGGTCGGACAGCCGGGATCTTCCACGGACCCGGAACTCGCGTTATCGTCTGGACGCCGGCGGCCCCTTGTCGGCACCGGGAGCTCTGAACAAAATGGTCAAGCGTTCCGTCGATGCGCAACTCCTCCCGTCACCGGGGCTGAAAGACGCGCCCGTGCTGGACCTCATGTGCTCGCACTTCGTCCTGACCCTGGCCGCCAAGCAGGGCAGCAAGTTCAACGTGCGGCGCGACCTGAACGGCCTGCTGTCCCTGGCCGGGCGCCACCTGGTCTGGCCGGCGACCGCGCTGGGCCGCCTGCGCGAATTCCTCGGCCGCCGCTGCAAGGACAACGAGTTCTGGCGCGGTCACGAACTGCTCTCCACCCGCGAGTTCCTGGAGCGCCACGGACTGTGGCGCGGCCCGTACGAGGAAGGCACGCTGTTCTTCTACCTGGACGAATACGCCAAGGACCAGCCGCGCGACCTGCTGTCGGTGCTCACCGTCACCGGCGACTGGCTGACGCAGGCGCTCAAGAAGCAGTCCACGCTGGTGGAGAAGAACATCGACGCGTTGTCGGGGCTGCTGCAGTTGAACAAGGCCGAACGCGCGCTGCTGCTGTACGGCACCCTGGCGCGCTACCAGCGGGACTTGCGCAGCCTGCTGGTGGAGTTCAAGGTCAACAACGCGCCGGAGGCTTACGCCGCCATCGCGGAGATCGCCGGCGTGAACGCCGCCGAGGTCGGCGAGGCGCTGCGCGCCGGCTCCCGGCTGGAGCGCATCGGGCTGGTCGAGAACCTCATCTCCGAGCACAACATCACCGACCTCGCCGACCTGATGAAGGTCAGCGAGAAGCTGCCCCCGGTGCTGATGCGCGAATACCGCGACCGCAGCGAGCTGATGGCGGTGTTCACCCGCCCGTCGGCCAGGAGCGAACTGGGCCCGTCCGACTTCGCTTTCGTGCAGGAGGACGCGCAGGTGCTGTCCGCGTTGCTGCGCAACGCCGTGACGCGCAAGGAAGCCGGCGTCAACGTGCTGCTGTACGGACCGCCGGGCACCGGCAAGACGGAGCTGGCCAAGGTCGTGGCGCAGGCCGCGGGCCTGGATCTGTTCGAGGTGGAATACGCCGACCGCGACGGCAACTCGCTCTCCGGGCGCGACCGCTACCGCTCGCTGCAGATCGCGCAGGTGTTCCTGAAGGGGAGCGCGCAGGCCGCGCTGCTGTTCGACGAGGTGGAAGACGTGTTCCCGCCCATTTCCAGCGAGGCGGCGCAATTGATGGCGCGGGCCGAGCAGGTAGTCGCGCCGCCGCAGGGCAGCGTGAGCGGCAAGGCCTGGGTCAACCAGATCCTCGAGTCGAACCCGGTGCCGACGATCTGGGTCACCAACCGCATCGAGCAGATCGATCCCGCGTTCCGGCGCCGCTTCGCGTACCACCTGGAGCTGAAGTCGCCGCCGCCGGGCGCGCGTGAGGGCCTGGTGCGCAAGACGCTGGAAGGCGTGGCGGTCTCGGAAGCCTTCGTCGGCAAGCTCACCGAGCGCAAGGGCCTGACGCCGGCGCAGATCCGCACCGCGGTGCGCTTCGCCGGCCTCGCCAGCGGCGAGGGCGAGCCGGTCGAGGCGCTGATCGAGCGGCAGCTGCGCAACTCGGACCAGGCGCTGGGCAACCGGCCGCACGACGACGGCATGCGCCGCAGCGTCACGACCTGGGACCTCGACATGCTCAACGTCGAGAGCCGCTTCGAGATCGGCCGCATCGTGCACGCCCTGAAGGCGCGCGGCCACGGGACGCTGTGCTTCTACGGCGCCCCGGGCACCGGCAAGACCGCGCTGGCCGAGCACATCGCGCGCGCGCTCGACAAGCCGCTGCTGGTGAAGCAGGCGAGCGACCTCATGAGCAAGTTCGTCGGCGAGACCGAACAGAACATGGCGGGGATGTTCCGCGAGGCCGAGAACGAGAAAGCGGTGCTGCTGCTCGACGAGGCCGACAGCTTCCTGCAGGACCGCCGCGGCGCGCAGCGCACCTACGAGGTCACCGAGGTCAACGAGATGTTGCAGGGCATGGAGCGCTTTCCGGGCATCTTCGTGTGCACCACGAACCTGCTCGACCGCATCGACCAGGCGGCGCTGCGGCGCTTCACGTTCAAGATCAGGTTCAAGCCGCTGACGGCGGCCCAGCGCGAGAAGATGTTCGTGAACGAGGCGCTGGACGGTGATGCCTCGCAGCTCACGCCCGAGGCCCAGGCCCGGCTGGCCCGGCTGGACCAGCTGTGTCCGGGCGACTTCGCGGCCGTGAAGCGCCAGGTCGACATCCTCGCCGCCAGCCTCGATGTCGCCGAATTCCTCGAACAGCTGGAGGCGGAGCACCGCATCAAGCCCGAGGTGCGCGAGGCGCGCAACATCGGCTTCCTGCAGTAGCGGGCGAGCGAAGCGGGTCGCGGCATGGCGTCGGCGCCAGTCTTTGAGCTGGCACAAGTCCCTGCCGCCGGCGAGCCTGTAAGGTGCGTCTCCCGCAAGGAGGGACGAAGAGATGAGCCAGTTCATCTGGGACACGAAATACAGCTTGAACATCACCGAACTCGACCGCCAGCACCAGAGGCTGTTCGCGCTGTTCAACGAGCTGTTCGATGCCATCCAGGACGGCCATGGCAACGACGTCGTCGGCAAGGTGCTCACCGGCCTGGTGGACTACACCGTGTACCACTTCGAAACCGAGGAGAAGCTGTTCCTCCAGCACGGGTACGTCGAGGAAGCCGCCCATCGGGCCGAGCACGCGAAACTCGCGGAGCAGGCCAAGGAGCTGGTGCGCAGGCACCAGGCCGGCGAGGCCAAGGTAACCCTGGCCACGCTCAAGTTCCTGTTCGACTGGCTGAACAACCACATCCTCGTCTCCGACAAGAAGTTCGCGCCGTTCCTCGTCGAGCGGGGCGTTCGCTGAGGCTGGCCGCCCGCCGTCGCTAGTCGCCGGCGGTCCCGCCGGCGCCGGCCACCACCTGCAACACGTCGGCGCCGTAGGTGTCGAGCTTGCGCTCGCCGATGCCGCTGACGTTCTGCAGCTCCCGCAGCGTCGACGGCGCGAGCGCGGCGATCGCCGCCAGCGTCGCGTCGTGGAAGATGACGTATGCCGGCAGGTTGTGTTCGCGGGCGACCTGCGCGCGCCATGCCTTCAGGGCCTCGAACCGCGCCAGCCCGCCGGCCGTCAGGCCGGCCGCGGCGGCGGCCGGCGCCTTGCGGCCGCCGCCGCGCTTGCGCGACGCCGCCGGTTGCGACACCGACTCGCGCAGCAGCACGGCGGTCTCGCCGCGCAACACCGCGCGGGAAGCCCCGGTGAGCTGCAGCGTGTTGTAGGCCTGCGCATCGACGGTGAGCGCGCCGGTGGCGATCAACTGCCGCAGCACGCCGCGCAACTGCGTTTCGCTGAACGCCGCGCCGAGACCGAAGGTGCTGAGGCTGTCGTGGCCGAACTGCGCCACCTTCTCGGTCCTCTTGCCGCGCAGGATGTCCATGACGTGCCCCGCCCCGAAGGCGATGCCGCTGGCCTGCTGCACGCGGTAGATGGTCGACAGGAGCTTGCGCGCGGCGTCGGTGCCGTCCCAGACCGCCGGCGGGTGCAGGCAGTTGTCGCAGTTGCCGCATGCGAGCCCCACGGTCGGCCCTGGGGGGCCTGCCTGCCCGCCGAGGGGCGGACCCTCTCCGAGCACTTCCCCGAAATACGCCAGCAGCCGCACGCGCCGGCAGTCGGTCGCTTCGGCGAGCGCCAGCAGCGCGTCGAGCTTGCCGCGCATGACCTGCTTGAAGTCGTCGCCGGCGGGGCTCTCGTCGATCATGCGGCGCTGGTTCACCACGTCCTGCAGCCCGTAGGCCATCCAGGCCTGCGCCGGCAGCCCGTCGCGGCCGGCGCGCCCGGTCTCCTGGTAATAGCCCTCGATGTTCTTGGGCAGGTCCAGGTGCGCGACGAAGCGCACGTCCGGCTTGTCGATGCCCATGCCGAAGGCGATGGTGGCGACCATCACGATGCCGTCCTCGCGCAGGAATCGGTCCTGGTTGGTCTGCCGCACGCCCGCGTCCAGTCCCGCGTGGTACGGCAGCGCCTCGACGCCGCGGCCCTGCAGCAGCTGCGCGACCTCCTCGACCCGCTTGCGCGACTGGCAGTAGACGATGCCCGCTTCGCCGGCATGCTCGTTCTCGATGAAGCGCAGCAGCTGCGCCGCCGGCTCCTTCTTCTCCACGATCGCGTAGGCGATGTTCGGGCGGTCGAAGCTGCTGATGAAGCGGCGCGCCTGCTGCAGCTGCAGGCGCTCGACGATGTCGTCGCGCGTGATCGCGTCGGCCGTCGCTGTGAGCGCGATGCGCGGTACGGACGCATAGCGCTCGTGCAGGATCGCGAGCGCCCGGTACTCCGGCCGGAAGTCATGTCCCCACTGGCTGACGCAGTGCGCCTCGTCGATGGCGAACAGCCCGAGCTGGCCGCGTTCGTGCAGCGAGTCCAGCTGCGCGAGGAAGCGCGGCGTGGTGACGCGCTCGGGCGCCGCGTACAGCAGCGTGATCTCGCCCCGCATGAGCCGCTTCTCGACGGCGTTCGCCTGTTCGCCGGTCAGCGTCGAATTGAGGAACTCGGCCTCGACGCCGGCTTCGTGGAGCGCGCCCACCTGGTCGTGCATCAGGGCGATCAGCGGCGAGACGACGATGGTCACGCCCTGGCCGGCGCGGTGCCGCGCGATGGCCGGGATCTGGTAGCACAGCGACTTGCCGCCGCCGGTGGGCATCAGCACCAGCGCGTCGCCGCCGCCGATGACATGGTCGACGATGGCGGCCTGCGGGCCGCGGAAGCGCTCGTAGCCGAAGACGTCGTGGAGGATGGCGGCGGGTGCCGCGGGAGGTGCCAGCAAGATGGCCGGTATTGTCGAGGGAAAACACCCGCTCCCTACAATCCGGGGGATGAAACCGATCGTGTACACCCGTGGGCAGGCGCTGCCGGACTTGCTGGCGCAGCGCATCGTCATCCTCGATGGCGCCATGGGCACCATGATCCAGCGGCTGCGCCTGACCGAGGCCGATTACCGCGGCGACCGGTTCCGCGACCATCCCAAGGACCTGAAGAACAACGGCGAGCTGCTCAGCCTCACGCGGCCCGATGTCATTCGCGACGTCCACGAGGGGTATCTTGCCGCGGGCGCCGACATCATCGAGACCAACACCTTCGGCGCCACCCGCATCGCGCAGGACGATTACGGCCTGGGCGACCTGGCGGCGGAGATGAACCTGGCCTCCGCGCGCATCGCCCGCGAGGCGGCGGACAAGTTCTCGAAACCGGGCCAGCCGCGGTTCGTGGCCGGCGCCCTGGGCCCGACGCCGAAGACGGCCAGCATCAGCCCGGACGTGAACGATCCGGCGGCGCGCAACGTGGACTTCGAGGCGCTGCGGGCCGCGTACCATGAGCAGGTCGAGGCGCTGGTGCAAGGCGGTGTGGACCTGCTGCTGGTCGAGACCATCTTCGACACGCTCAACGCCAAGGCGGCGCTGTTCGCGATCGACGAGTACTTCGAACAATCCGGCCAGCGGCTGCCCCTGATCATCAGCGGCACCGTCACCGACGCGTCCGGCCGCATCCTGAGCGGGCAGACCGTCACCGCATTCTGGTACAGCGTCCGCCACGCGCGGCCGCTCGCCGTGGGCCTGAACTGCGCCCTGGGCGCCGCGCTCATGCGCCCCTACCTGCAGGAGCTGGCGCGCGCGGCGCCGGACACGTTCATCAGCTGCTACCCGAATGCCGGCCTGCCCAATCCCATGAGCGACACCGGCTTCGACGAGACCCCCGAGGTCACTTCGCGGCTGTTGCACGAGTTCGCGGCGCAGGGACTGGTCAACATCGTGGGCGGCTGCTGCGGCACGACCCCGGACCATATCGGCGCCATCACCCAGGCGCTGCGGCCGCTGCCGGCGCGCGCGCTGCAGCGCGTGCCGTTCTACCGCGAAGCGGCCTGAGCCGCTCTGCGTGGGCGTTTCCCACGGATGAGTTGGAGCGAAAAGACCCTATGATCGGCGGGTGATCGATAGCACGACGACCGCACCGACGGTGCGAGCGGACCTCGGCCCCGGGCCGCTGGTCCTGGCGGACTACCGCGCCGAACTGAAGATCGCCAGCCTGGGCATCGCGGGCTGCGCGCTGGCGTTGCTGGCGCTCGTCGCGTGGCCCGCGATCCGGCTGCATTGGCCCGTGCGGCTCGACGTGCCCACCCACACGCTGCTGGAGACCGTGTCGATCGTGGTGGCCGCGCTGGTCTTCTCGGTCGGCTGGTACACCTGGGGTCGGCACCGCGCCAGCAGCGTGGCGCTGCTGTGCAATGCCTTCCTGGCGGCGGCCGTGCTGCAGTTCGTGCACGTGCTCTCGTTCGAGGGCATGCCGGTGTTCGTCACCGCCAGCGGCCCCGGCAAGGCCATCGTGTTCTCGCTGGCCGCTCGCCTGCTGGTGGCCGGCGCGCTGCTGGCGCTGGCGCTCATGCCCTGGCGCTGTTCCATGAGCGCCGCCGCTCGCGGCTGGCTGGTGGCGCTGTCGCTGGTCTTCGCCGTCGCGGTGGCCCTGGCGGGGCTGTACGACCAGCGCGTCCCGCGCTTGCTCCTCGATCCGGTGAGCGGCCCGACGCCGCTGAAGGTCGGCGCCGGCTACGTCATCGTGCTGCTGGACCTGGCGGCGGCGGCGGGGTTCCTGGCACTGCTGCGCCAGCCGCGGCGCACCTCGGCGGTCAGCCTGTTCGCCGCCGCGACCATGGCGGCCCTGGCGGAACTGTGCTTTGGCCTCTACACCGACCCGCGCGACGCCTTCGGCCTGCTGGGCCACGTCTATCAGCTGGCCGCCTACCTGCTGGTGTACCGGGCGCTGTTCGTCAACCTGGTGCGGGTGCCGTACCAGCGGCTGGAGTCGGCGCGGCGCGCGCTGCAGGCCAGCGAGGAGCAGTACCGCCGGCTGTTCGAGCACGCCCAGGGACTCAACGCCAGCCTGGAGCTGCGGGTGCGCCAGCGAACCGCCGAACTGGAGGCGGCCAACGAGGAGCTGGAGCACTTCGCCCACGCCATCGCGCACGACCTGCGCGCGCCTCTGGCGGCCACCGCCGCTTTCGGCGCGGCGCTGGCCCGCGAACTCGGCCCCCCGAGCGCGCGCGCGCAGCACCTGCTGGGACGCATCGCCGCGAGCGTGGCGCGCATGGAGGAGATGATCCAGGCGATGCTGGAGCTGTCCCAGCTCTCCCGGTGCGTGCCCCGGCGCGAGCTGCTGGACCTGTCGGCGCTGGCACGCCAGGTGCTGGCGGCCTGCCGGGAGCGCGAGCCGGCCCGCCGGGTCGAGTTCGAGGTCGAGGAGGGCATCCACGTCCGGGGCGACCGGCGCCTGCTCACGCTGGCCCTGGAAAACCTGCTGGGCAATGCATGGAAGTTCACGTCGGGCCGGCCCGATGCGCGGATCAGCTTCGGCAAGGAATGGCACAACGGCGAACTCGTCTGCGTGGTGCAGGACAACGGCGCCGGGTTCGACATGGCCTATGCCGGCAAGCTGTTCGTGATGTTCCAGCGGCTGCACTCGGTGACCGAATTCCCTGGGCACGGGATCGGCCTGGCCAACGTGCAGCGCATCGTCGCGCGGCACGGCGGCCGCATCTGGGCGGAGGCGGCGCCGGGCGCCGGCGCCACCTTCCGCTTCACCCTCGGCGGCACGCCCGCCGGGTAAGCATCACTGGGGCTGGAAGCCGCTGGCGCGGATGATGCGCGCCCAGGTCTGGGAATAGGCGCGCTCGCGGCTGGCCAGCTGCTGCTGCGGCATGAAGCCGACGGTCAGGCCCAGGTTGGTGAGGTGGTCGCGCACGTCCGGCAGGGCCACGACCTTGGCCAGGGCGGCGGCGAAGCGGTCGATCGCGGGCTGCGGCGTGCCGGCCGGTGCGAAGAAGCCGTAGTACGGCACGTCCTCGAATCCGGCCAGGCCGAGTTCGGCGAAGGTGGGGGCCTCGGGCATGGCCGCCTGGCGTGCCGTGCCCATCACCGCCACCACCCGGATCTTGCCGGCCTTGTGGTTCTCGACGAAATCGGGAATCGAGCCGACGCCGGCGCCGATCTGGTTGCCCAGCATGTCCCCCATCATCGGCGCGCTGCCCCGGTACGGCGCGGCGGCCAGGTCCAGGTTGTACTTCTGGCCGATCAGCTTGACCAGGAATTCCGGAACCGACGCGGGAGCGGGCACGCCGACGTTGCCCTTGCCGCCGCGCTGGGTGCGCACCCAGGTGATGTACTCGGACATGGAGCGGGCGGGCGTGCCGCCCGACACGGCGAAGGCGTTGACGAAGGTGGCGAACCCGGCCACCGGCAGGAAATCCCGGGCCGGATCGAATCCCGGATTCTTCGTCACCAGCGGCAGGATCGAGATGGTGTGGTCGTGGCTGATGAAGAAGGTGGTGCCGTCGGGAGGGGCCGCCTTGAGGAACTGCGCCGCGATCTGGCCACCCGCCCCGGCCTTGTTCTCGACCACGACCGGCTGGCCGAGCTGGTCCTTCAGCTTGTCCGCCAGGGTGCGGGCGATGGCGTCCGTGCCGCCGCCGGGGGGGAAGCCGACCAGGATGCGGATGGGGGTGCCGCTGCCTTGGGCCTGGGCGGTCGCGCCCAGCAGCGAGGCACCCAGTGCCAGGCCCAGGGCCAGGGTACGCAGGACGCGTCGACGGGGGAAGGGAACCATGCGGAAGACTCCTGCGTGAGAAGGGGCAAAGGCGACATTGTTGCAAAGACCGGACGGATTTGCGCGGGAACGTAGAATCGCGGCTTGCTCAAGGAGCGCTGCAGCGGACGGGCCGGCCCGCCGCCAGGCTTGAGGACACAACGGCGCTCACCTCCATCCACCGCCGGTGCGCCGCACCGGCCCCATGCAGGACGAGCCATGTCGCAGGCAGCACCCATCCCCCCCATGAGGCTCGCCGGCCTGGAGCCGGTCACCATCGGCGCCGCGCGGTCAGCGGGTGACGGCGTCGCGGACCAGGCTCCGATCGCTTCGTTCGTGAACGTCGGCGAGCGCACCAACGTCACCGGCTCCAAGGCCTTTGCCCGCATGATCCTGAACGGCCGCTTCGAGGAGGCGCTGGCCGTCGCGCGCCAGCAGGTCGAGAACGGCGCCCAGGTCATCGACATCAACATGGACGAGGCGATGCTGGACAGCAAGGCCGCCATGGTGCGCTTCCTGAACCTGATCGCCAGCGAGCCCGACATCGCGCGGGTGCCGATCATGGTCGACTCCTCCAAGTGGGAGGTGATCGAGGCCGGCCTGCGCTGCATCCAGGGCAAGGCGATCGTCAATTCGATCTCGATGAAGGAAGGCGTCGAGGCCTTCAAGCGCCAGGCCAGGCTGGTCAAGCGCTACGGGGCGGCCGCGGTCGTGATGGCGTTCGACGAGCAGGGCCAGGCCGACACCTTCCGGCGCAAGATCGAGATCTGCGAGCGCGCCTGGCGCATCCTGGTCGACGAGGTGGACTTCCCGCCCGAGGACATCATCTTCGACCCCAACATCTTCGCGATCGCCACCGGCATCGAGGAGCACGACAACTACGCGGTCGACTTCATCAACGCGACCCGCTGGATCAAGGAGCACCTGCCGGGCGCGAAGGTCAGCGGCGGCGTCTCCAACGTGAGCTTCTCGTTCCGCGGCAACGACCCGGTGCGCGAGGCGATCCACACCGTGTTCCTGTACCACGCCATCAAGGCCGGCATGGACATGGGCATCGTCAACGCGGGCATGGTCGGCGTGTACGACGAGCTCGATCCGCTCCTGCGCGAGCGGGTGGAGGACGTCGTGCTCAATCGCCGCCCCGACGCCGGCGAGCGGCTGGTGGAGATCGCCGAGTCCGCCAGGGGCGCGTCCAGGGACGACGCGAAGAAGAACGAGTGGCGCCAGGGCACCGTGGAGCAGCGGCTGTCGCATGCACTGGTCACGGGGACCACCGACTTCATCGTGCCCGACACCGAGGAGGCGTACCGGGCCGTGATCGCGCGCGGCGGCCGGGCCCTGGCGGTGATCGAGGGGCCGCTGATGGACGGCATGAACATCGTCGGCGACCTGTTCGGGCAGGGCAAGATGTTCCTGCCGCAGGTGGTGAAGTCGGCGCGCGTGATGAAACAGGCCGTGGCCCACCTCATTCCCTACATCGAGGAGGAGAAGCGGCTGCAGGCGGCCGCCGGCCAGGAGGTCCGCACCAAGGGCAAGATCGTCATCGCCACCGTCAAGGGCGATGTGCACGACATCGGCAAGAACATCGTCACCGTCGTGCTCCAGTGCAACAACTTCGAGGTGGTGAACATGGGCGTGATGGTCCCGTGCCACGAGATCCTGGCCCGGGCCAAGGTCGAGGGCGCGGACATCGTCGGGCTGTCGGGGCTGATCACGCCCTCGCTGGAGGAGATGCAGTACGTCGCCGGCGAAATGCAGAAGGACGACCACTTCCGGCTGCGCAAGATTCCGCTGCTGATCGGCGGCGCGACCACCAGCCGGGTCCACACGGCCGTCAAGATCGCTCCGCACTACGACGGGCCGGTGGTCTACGTGCCGGACGCCTCGCGCAGCGTCAACGTGGCGCAGGGCCTGTTGTCGGAGCAGGCGACGAAGTTCATCGCCGACGTCCAGGGCGACTACGAGAAGGTGCGCACCCAGCATGCGAACCGCAAGCAGGTGCCGCTGTGGCCGCTGGCGAAGGCGCGGGCCAACAAGACGCCGATCGACTGGTCCGGCTACCGGCCGCCCAGGCCCAAGTTCATCGGCCGCCGCCAGTTCCGCAATTTCGACCTCGCGGAACTGGCGAACTACATCGACTGGGGCCCGTTCTTCCAGACCTGGGACCTGGCCGGCGCGTTCCCGGGCATCCTCAAGGACGAGGTGGTGGGCCCCGAGGCCGTGCGCGTCCATGCCGACGGCCAGCGCATGCTCAAGCGCCTGGTCGAGGGCCGCTGGCTCACGGCCAACGCGGTGCTGGGCTTCTGGCCCGCCAACACGGTGCGCGACGACGACATCGAGCTGTACACCGACGAGTCGCGGCGGCAGGTGGCGATGACCTGGTACGGGCTGCGCCAGCAGGCCGAGAAGGAGGTCGTCGAAGGCCGGCAGCGTCCCAGCCGCTGCCTCGCGGACTTCATCGCGCCCAGGGGCATCGCCGACGACTACATCGGCATGTTTGCCGTGACGGCGGGCCTGGGCGCGGAGAACAGGGAGCGCTATTTCCTCGAGGACCACGACGACTATTCGGCGATCACCCTGAAGGCGCTGGCTGACCGGCTGGCCGAGGCCTTCGCCGAAGCGCTGCACGAACGCGTGCGGCGCGACCTGTGGGGCTATGCGCCGGACGAGGCGCTGTCGCTGCAGGACGAGATCGCCGAGAAATACCGCGGCATCCGCCCGGCGCCGGGATACCCGGCCTGCCCCGACCACAGCGTCAAGCGCGACCTGTTCGAGCTGCTGCAGGCGCGTGACGTCGGCATCGAGCTGACGGAGAGCATGGCGATGACGCCGGCGGCCAGCGTGAGCGGCTTCTACTTCAGCCACCCGCAGAGCCAGTACTTCAGCGTCGGTCGCATCGGCGCCGACCAGGTGCAGGATCTCGCGCAGCGGCGCGGCGCGGACGTGGCGCAGGTGCAGCGCCTGCTGGCGCCGAATCTGTAGGCCGTGGCGCGGCGACGAGGCCGCGTCCGGGTCAGGGCGCCAGCGGCACCAGCGACCGGCGCTGCGCGAGCTGCAGCGCCAGCACCGCGGCCACGCCCATCGCGAGCAGCAGCCACAGGCCCGCCGTGTAGCCGCCGGCGGGGCTCCACAGCACGCCCAGCACCAGCGGCGCGAGCGCGCGCGCGATGGCGGTGGGCAACCCGAGGGCGCCGTTGAGCGATGCGACGTGGTCGCGATTGACGTACTGCGCGATCGCCGTGCCCTTGACGATGGTGAGCATGCCGTTGCCCAGCCCGTAGAGCAGCACGAAGAGCAGCGCCACCCAGGCCTGCCCGGCGCCAGCGAGCAGGGCGGCCAGGCCCAGCGGAATCAGCACCGGGATCAGCCGGTTGGCGACGTGGATGTCGAAGCGGTGCTCGAAGAAGAACAGCAGCAGCCGGCCCAGCACCTGGAGCACGCCGATGCTGGCCGGGATCGCGATCACCCACGCTTCGGCCAGTCCGGCGCCGCGCAACAGGCTGATCATGTGCGGCGGCAGGGCCGCGGCGACGGCCATCGTGCACACGACGAACACGCCGATCAGCAGGAACGGCGCGCTGCGCAGATACTGGGAAGGCGATCGCGCCGCCGGACCCGCCGCGGCGGCCGGCCGGCGCGGCGCGTCCCGCAGCAGCACCGCGTGCAGCGGGACGCACACCAGCAGGTTGATCGCGGCGAGCACCCACAGCGCGTGGCGCCAGCCGAGCGACCCGATCAGCCACGCGGTGAGCGGAATGAACACGGTGCTGGCCAGCCCGCCGAGAAAGGTGAGCGTGATGATCGCCCGCCGGAAATCCAGCGGGAAGCGGCGCGTGACCACGGCGAACACCGGGTTGTACAAGGTGGCCGCCATGGCGGCGCCGAGCAGGGTCCAGACGGCGTAGAAGCCAGCGATGCCGCCGATCGCGCTGTGCGCTGCCAGGCAGGCCGCTACCAGCACCGAACCGAGCGTCATCACGGCGCGCTCGTGGCCGGCATCGATCCAACGGCCGACCGGATAGGCGAACAGGCCTTCGGCGAGCAGCGCCAGGCTGAAGGCCAGCGACGCCTGTGCCCGCGTGAGCCCCAGCTCGCGCTCGACGGGTTCCAGCAGCAGGGCGAAGGTGTAGAAGGCGCTGCCCCAGGTGATCAGCTGCGCCAGCGACAGCCAGGCGATCAGGCGGCGATCATGGTTCGGCGGCGGGCTCGTCGGCATGGGGCGATTGTGCCGGTGGCTGCAGGCCCGCCGAAAGCGCCTGGCCGTCCGCTGGCGCCGTCATCGAGGCGGTCGGCCGCCTCCGCCCCCGCCGCCGGCACCACCCCCGCCGCCAGCACCGCCACCGCCAGCACCGCCACCGCCGCCGCCACCACCTCCCGCGCCGGCTCCGCCGCCACCACCACCGCCGCCACCGCCGCCACCACCACCTCCCGCGCCAGCACCGCCACCGCCACCGCCACCGCCACCGCCACCGTTGCCGTTGACGCCACCGGTAGCCGGACAGGACTGCCCGGCGCCGGCGGAAAACAGCTGTCCCACGCGGGCGTGCAACTCGCAAAAGCCGGAATCGAACTGGCGCAGTCCGACGACCAGCGTGACCGAGACGACCGCGATCAGCAGCGCGTACTCGACGCCCTGGGCGCCGGCCTCGGCAAGCAGGAATGAGTCGACCGGCTGCACGGGGCGCTCCTGGCGGTCTGGCGCGAGGGTCATGGCCGCAAACTCTACCGGCGGCGCGGCCGATCCAGGCACGCGGCAGGGAAATGTCCCGTGAACGCGGGACAAAGCTCCTCGTCGGTGCCGGCGCGCGCCGGGTCTTCAGGGCGCGGCGACCAGCCCCCGGCGGTACTGCACCGCCTCGGCGACGTGCTCCACCTGGGTGTGCGCCGCGCCGGCCAGATCGGCGATGGTGCGCGCCACCTTGAGCGCGCGATGCACGGAGCGGGCGCTCCACCCGAGCCGCGCCGCGGCGAGGTGGAGGAAGCGGGTGCCGGCGGCGTCGAGGCTCGCATGCAGGTCGATCTCCTTGCCGTGCAGGGCGTGGTTCGGCTTGCCCTGGCGCGCGAGGGCGCGTTCACGGGCGGCGGCCGACCGGTTGCGGATCGCCCCGGTCGATTCGCCCGCCGGCGCGGTCAGCAGGTCTTCGGCCGGCAATGCGGGGACCTCGACGTGCAGGTCGATGCGGTCCAGCAGCGGCCCGCTCAACTTGCCCTGGTAGCGGGCGACCTGGTCCGGCGTGCAGCGGCACGCCTTGTGGCTGGCACCCAGCCAGCCGCAGGGACAGGGGTTCATGGCGCCGATGAACTGGAACTGCGCCGGGAACTCGGCCCGCTGGGCGGCTCGCGCGATCGTGATGCGGCCCGTTTCCAGCGGCTCGCGCAAGGCCTCGAGGGCGGACCGTGGAAACTCCGGCAGCTCGTCCATGAACAGCACGCCATGGTGGGCCAGCGAGATCTCGCCTGGCCGCGGCGGCGACCCGCCGCCGACCAGCGCGACCGCGCTCGCCGTGTGGTGCGGACTGCACGTGGGCCGCACGCCCCAGCGCTCCAGCGCGAACTGGCCGGCGAGGCTGGCGATGGCGGCGCTTTGCAGGGCCTCGTCCACCGTCATCGGCGGCAGCAACCCGGCCAGCCGCTGCGCCAGCATCGACTTGCCCGAACCCGGCGGCCCCAGCATCAGGACGCTGTGCGACCCCGCCGCCGCGATCTCCAGCACGCGCTTGGCGCCGGCCTGGCCCTTGACGTCGGCCAGGTCGGGGTAGCTGGCGACCGTGCCGGCGGGCTGCACCAGCAGCGGCGACCACGGCGGCGCGCCGCCGGCGTTCTCCTGCGCGCCGGGGAGGAACTGCCGCACCACTTCCAGCAGATGGTTCGCACTGTAGACCTGGGCCCGCGGCACCAGCGCTGCCTCCTGCGCGCTGCCCGGCGGCAGCACCAGCTTCGCGCTGGCCCCCGCAGCATGCAGCGCCAGGCTCATGGCGAGCGCGCCGCGCACCGGCCGCAGCTCGCCGGACAGCGACAGTTCGCCGGCGAACTCGTAGCCGGCCAGTCGCCGCGCGTCCAACTGGCCGCTGGCCGCCAGGATGCCGACGGCGATCGGCAGGTCCAGGCGACCCGAATCCTTCGGCAAGTCCGCCGGCGCGAGGTTCACCGTGATGCGCTTGTTGTGCGGGAAGTCCAGCCCGCAGTTCAGGATCGCGGAGCGCACGCGCTCGCGCGCCTCTTTCACCTCGGTGTCGGCGAGGCCCACCAGCGTGAAACTCGGCAGTCCGTTCGCCAGATGCACCTCGACAGTGACGGCGGCCGCGTGAAGCCCCACGAGGGCGCGGCTCTGCACCAAAGACAAGCTCATCATTGGTCCCCATCGGGGTGCACATGCGGGTCCCGATGCCATGAAATGAACCGAACGGCACCAGTGCGGTGCGGATCGGGCCGTCCTGCCCGTCTTCAACGCGGCAGCGCGGCAGGCCGTGGACGGCCGCGCACCGCTGAAACATCCTGGCACGGTCCATGCGATTGCTCCCGGCAAACCCTCTCAACTCAGGAGCTATCAGTGCACTTCACGCGTACAACGACCATGGTCCTCGTCCTCCTCGGCCTCGGCGGCGGGGCCTGGGCGCAAACCAAGGCGGAGCCCGACTACACCCTCTCGTACAACGTCGGCGCGGTCACCGACTACCGCTATCGCGGCATTTCGCAGACGCGGCTGAAGCCGGCGCTGCAGGGCGGCGTGGACTTCGCGCACAAGAGCGGCTTCTATCTCGGCGCCTGGGGCTCGACCATCAAGTGGATCAAGGACGCGGGCGGCGACGCGCCGGTGGAGCTGGATCTGTACGGCGGCTACAAGGGCAGCGCCGGCGCCGTCGGCTACGACGTGGGCGTGCTGCGCTACCAGTACCCGGGGCACGATCTCGCGATCAGCCCCAACACGACCGAACTGTATGCGGCCGGCACCTTCGGCCCGGCGACGCTGAAGTATTCGCACTCGGTGACCAATCTCTTCGGCTTCGCCGACAGCAAGAACAGCGGCTACCTCGACCTGAGCGCGACCTTCGACCTCGGCAACGGGTACTCGGTGGTGCCGCACGTCGGGCGCCAGAAGGTCAAGAACAACTCCGCCTTCTCCTACACCGACTACTCGGTGACGCTCGGCAAGGATCTGGGCAACGGCTTCTCCGTCAGCGTGGCGGCCGTCGGCACCGATGCCGAGCGCTCGCTCTATGTCACCCCCGCCGGCAAGTTCACGGGCAAGAACGGCCTGGCGCTGGGTGCCAAGTACGCCTTCTGACCGTCACTCGAAGGAGCAGCCATGAAACTCGTCACGGCCATCATCAAGCCGTTCAAGCTCGACGAAGTGCGAGAGGCCCTGTCCGCGATCGGCGTGCAAGGCATCACCGTCACCGAAGTCAAGGGCTTCGGCCGGCAGAAGGGCCACACCGAGCTGTACCGCGGCGCGGAGTACGTCGTCGACTTCCTGCCGAAAGTCAAGATCGAGGCCGCCATCGACGATGCGCTCGTCGAGCAGGTGATCGAAGCGATGGAAGGGGCGGCCCGCACCGGCAAGATCGGCGACGGAAAGATCTTCGTCTACGACCTCGAGCAGGTGATCCGCATCCGCACCGGCGAGACCGGCAAGGAAGCCCTATGAGCGACCGCATGACATCACGTGGAGGAAACAGGATGATGAACGTCCTTGCATCGCTGGCCCTGGGGCTGGCGCTGTTCACCGGCGGCACGGCCCTGGCGCAGGCGCCGGCCGCCCCCGCGCCGGCTGCCGCACCGGCCGCCGAGAGTGCCGCGCCCGCGGCCGCTGCCCCTGCGGCTGCTGGTGCGGCCACCGCTGCGCCGGCCGCTGCCGCCGCGCCGGCAGCCGCACCCGTGCCGAACAAGGGCGACACGGCGTGGATGACGGTGGCGACGCTGCTGGTCATCCTGATGACGCTGCCGGGCCTGGCCCTGTTCTACGGCGGCCTGGTGCGCAGCAAGAACATGCTGTCGGTGCTGATGCAGGTGTTCGTGGTCTCGTCGCTGATCTACGTGCTGTGGATCCTCTATGGCTACAGCGCGGCGTTCACGGCGGGCAACCCGTTCATCGGCGGCCTCGACAAGCTGTTCCTGAAGGGCGTGACGCCCGACTCGATCGCGGCCACCTTCAGCAAGGGCGTCGTGATTCCGGAACTCAGCTTCGCCGCGTTCCAGGCGACGTTCGCCGCCATCACCTGCGCGCTGATCGTCGGCGCGTTCGCCGAGCGGATCCGCTTCGCGTCGGTGCTGATGTTCATGGTGCTGTGGTTCACGTTCAGCTACCTGCCGGTAGCCCACATGGTGTGGTACTGGGACGGCCCGGACGCGATCACCGACGCGGCCTCGCTGGAGAAGGTGACCGCGGCGGCCGGCTGGCTGTGGGCCAAGGGGGCGCTGGACTTCGCCGGCGGCACCGTGGTGCACATCAACGCGGGCGTCGCCGGCCTGGTCGGCGCGTACGTGCTCGGCAAGCGCATCGGCTACGGCCGCGAGTCGCTGGCGCCGCACAGCCTGACGCTCACGATGGTCGGCGCCTCGCTGCTGTGGGTAGGCTGGTTCGGCTTCAACGCGGGGTCGAACCTGGAAGCGAACGGCGTCGCCGCCCTCGCCTTCATCAACACGCTGGTGGCCACCGCCGCGGCGACGCTGTCCTGGATCACGGGCGAAGCACTGACCAAGGGCAAGGCCTCGATGCTGGGCGCCGCGTCCGGCGCCGTGGCCGGCCTGGTGGCCGTCACGCCTGCCTGCGGCTTCGTCGGCCCGATGGGCGCGGTGGCGATCGGCCTGGTCGCCGGCCTGCTGTGCCTGTGGGGCGTCAACGGCCTGAAGCGCATGCTCGGCGCGGACGATGCGCTGGACGTGTTCGGCGTGCACGGCGTCGGCGGCATCGCCGGCGCGCTGCTCACCGGCGTCTTCGCGTCGCCCGCACTCGGCGGCACCGGCATCTACGACTATGTCGCCAACAAGGTCGGCGCCGAGTACTCGATCGCCAGCCAGGTGTGGATCCAGTTCCAGGCCGTCCTGACCACGATCGTCTGGTCGGCGGTCGTCTCCTTCGTCGCGTACAAGCTGGTCGACCTGGTCCTTGGCCTGCGGGTCACGGAAGAGGAAGAGCGCGAAGGCCTCGACATTTCGGCGCACGGCGAAGCGGCCTACAGCCGTTGAGCGCTGCCCACTGCTTGCTGCAAGTCTCCTCGTAGACCTTCACCCGCCGCGCGCCTTGCGCCGGCGGGTTTTTTTGCGCCCCGCGGCGGCGGCACAATGGCGCGAGGAGGCATCCGATGAACCGATTCGACGTGGAGGCGCATCGATGAACACCTGGACCGTCGCCGTGCAGCAGCCGGACCAGCTCGGCGAGTCGCCGTTCTGGCACCCGCGCGAGGGTCGCCTGTACTGGGTCGACATCCAGGGCCGGGCGCTGAACCGCCTGGACCCGGCGAGCGGCGCGCTGGACCGCTGGCCCATGCCCGCGGAGCCGGGGTGCATTGCCCCCGCGGAGAGCGGTGGCCTGGTCATCGCGTTGCGCGACGGCGTCTATCGCGCGCCGCAATGGGGTGGGCCGTTGCGGCTGCTGGCGGGCGCTCCGTACGACCCGGCGACCACCCGCTTCAACGACGGCAAGGCCGATCCGGCGGGGCGCTTCTGGGCCGGCAGCCTCTACGACCCGCGTGATGCGCGGGCCGCCGCCCTGTATTGCCTCGACCCGGCCGCCGGAGCGATGGAGCGCAAGGCCGGCGACGCCACGGTGGCCAACGGCCTCGCCTGGTCGCCCGATGCCCGCACCATGTACTGGGCCGACACCAACCAGCACCTGGTGTGGGCGTGGGATTGGGACGCCCGCGCCAACGCGATGGCGAACCAGCGGGCGTTCCTGCGGTTTCCCGGCAAGCCGGCCGGCTGGCAACCGCAGGACGGCGGGTATGGCGGGCGCCCCGACGGCGCGGCGATCGATGCGCAAGGCAATTACTGGTGCGCGATGTACGAAGGTGGCCGCGTCCTGCAGTTCGCGCCGTCCGGCACCTTGTTGCGCGAGATCGCGGCGCCGGTGCGCTGTCCCACCATGCCCTGCTTCGGTGGCCCCGACCTCAGGACCCTGTACCTGACCAGCGCCCGGCACTCGCGAACCCCGCAGGAATTGCGGGAACAGCCGCAGGCGGGTTGCGTCTTCTCGATGCCGGTCGACGTCCCCGGGCTGCCGGTGCATTTCGTGCGCGACTGACGGTCTTGCCGGGGGCCCGGCCGGTCGGGCTACCATGCTGCCCATGGAGACCATCGTCGATCCGCTCATCGAGCGCATCCGGGCCGCGGCCGAACGCGGGACGCCCCTGCGCATCCGCGGCGGGGGCAGCAAGGATTTCTACGGCGAACGGCTCGAAGGCGAGCTGCTCGAGACGGCCCGGTTGGCCGGCATCACCAGTTACGAGCCGACCGAGCTGGTCGTCACGGCGCTGGCCGGCACGCCGCTGGCCCAGGTGGAGGCGGCGCTGGCCGAGCGCGGCCAGTGTCTGCCGTTCGAGCCGCCGCACTTCGGTGGCGGCGCCACCATCGGCGGTATGGTGGCCGCGGGCCTGAGCGGTCCGGCGCGCGCCAGCGCCGGCTCGGTGCGCGACTACGTCCTGGGCCTCACGCTGGTCAACGGCCGGGGCGAGCTCCTCACGTTCGGCGGGCAGGTGATGAAGAACGTGGCCGGCTACGACGTGTCCCGCCTCATCGCGGGCTCGCTCGGCACGCTGGGCCTGATCGTCGAGGTGAGCCTCAAGGTGCTGCCGGTGGCGCCCCGGCAGGCGACGCTGAAATTCGAACTGGCGCAGCAGGAGGCGCTGCGGCGGCTCAATGCGTGGGGCGGGCAGCCGCTGCCGCTCAACGCCAGTTGCTGGGTGCGCGACAACGGCGTGGACACGCTGTTCCTGCGCTTGCGCGGCGCGGCGGCGGCCGTGGAATCGGCGTGCCTGTCCCTGGGCGGCGAGCGCCAGGACGAGGCCCGGGTCGCGGGCGACTGGGACGCGTGCCGCGACCAGCGGCTGCCGTGGTTTGCCGAGCGCGGCGCGCGCGACCTGTGGCGCCTGTCGGTGCCGCAGACCGCGCCGGTGCTCGACCTGCCCGAGCCGCCGCTGGTCGAATGGCATGGCGGCCAGCGCTGGGTGCGCGCGGAACCCGGCGCGGCGGCGTTGCTGCGGCGCGCGGCGGCGCAGGCCGGCGGCCACGCCACCTTGTTCGCGCCGGCCGCCGGCCGGGCCGAGCCGGCGTCCGGCCGGCTCGCGCCGCTGGCGCCGGCCCTGGCCCGGATCCACCGCGAACTGAAACGGCAATTCGATCCGGCCGGCATCCTCAACCGCGGCCGCCTGTATCCCGATTTCTGACCCCCGCATGCAAACCCACCTCAGTCCTGAATTCGCGAACACGCCGCAGGGGCGGGAGGCCGAGGCCATCCTGCGGCGTTGCGTGCACTGCGGGTTCTGCACCGCCACCTGTCCCACCTACCAGCTGCTCGGGGACGAGCTCGACGGCCCGCGCGGCCGCATCTACCTGATCAAGCAGGTGCTGGAAGGCGAGCAGCCCACGCGCCGCACGCAGCTGCACCTGGACCGCTGCCTGACCTGCCGCAACTGCGAGAGCACCTGCCCGAGCGGCGTGGAATACGGCCACCTGGTCGACATCGGCCGGCGCATCGTCGAGGAGAAGGTGCCGCGCGACTCCGGTGAAAACGCGGTGCGCTGGGCGCTCAAGGAAGGCCTGGGTTCGTCGCTGTTCGCGCCCGCGATGAAGCTGGGGCAGGCGCTGCGTCCGCTGCTGCCGGCGGTGCTGAAGAACAAGGTGCCCGCGCCGCGCGACGCCGGCCGCTGGCCGGCACGCGAGCATCCGCGCAAGGTGCTATTGCTGGCCGGCTGCGTGCAGCCGGCGATGGCGCCCAACATCAACAGCGCCACGGCCCGCGTGCTCGACGCCGCCGGCATCCAGACCATCGTGGAGCCGCGGGCCGGGTGCTGCGGCGCGGTCAAGTTCCACCTGAACGACCAGGAGGGCGGCCTGGCGCAGATGCGCGCCAACGTCGACGCCTGGTGGCCGTGGGTCGAGGACGGCAAGGTGGAGGCGATCGTGATGAACGCCTCGGGCTGCGGCGTGACGGTCGCCGAATACGGTCACCACCTGAAGCACGATCCGGCCTATGCGGCCAAGGCCAGGCGCATCAGCGAGCTCACCCGCGACCTGAGCGAGCTGCTGCCGGGGCTGGTGTCGTCGCTGCGCGGCAAGGTCCGGCCGCCCGAAGGCATGCTGGCATTCCATCCGCCCTGCAGCCTGCAGCACGGCATGAAATTGCGCGGCGGCGTGGAGAAGCACCTGGGCGAACTGGGCTTCCAGGTCCGGGTGGCGAACGCCGAATCGCATCTGTGCTGCGGCTCGGCGGGGACCTACTCGGTGCTGCAGCCGAAGATCGCGGGCGAGCTGCGCGACCGCAAGCTGGGCGTTCTCGGCGAGCTGCAGCCGCAGGCGATCATCTCGGCCAACATGGGATGCATCACCCACCTGCAAGGCGGCACCGCGACGCCGGTGCGGCACTGGGTGGAGGTGCTGGACGAGGCGCTGGCGCCTGCGTGAGGGGCCAGCGCCGGGAACCCAACAGCCGAACGCAGAGGCCGCAGAGGTTCTTTTCTTCATCGAATTCTTCTGCGTCCCTTGCGTGTTCTTGCGACCTCTGCGTTCGGCTGTTGGGTCTTCTCCGGCCACGCCGACCACGCCGCCGCTGCGAAGATCAGGAACCCGCCGACCGCGACCTGCTGCGTCAGTTCCGCCGCGCCGAGCGCGACCGAGGACAGGCTGGCGAACACCACCTCCGACAACATGATCAGCGCCGTCGTGTGGGCCGTGAGCCTTGCCGCGCCATATTGCAGCGCCATGTTGCTGCCGAGAAAACCCAGGCTCAGCGCAAGCCCGATCACCCAGCCGCTGCGCAGCACCGCGGGCGCCTCGACGAAGCCGCCGGCCAGGCCGATCGCGGCGGCCCCGCCGGCCATGGTGGCGCCGCCGACGAACATGGCCAGCACGCGCCCCGCGGCGTCGACGTGGTGGAGCTTGCGCAGCAGCACGTTGTTCAGGGCGAAGCTGACGCCGCCGGCGAGCGCCAGCCAGTCGGCCAGGCTGCCCGGCACGGGCCAGGGCGTGTCGGCGGTCTTGAGGACGATCGCGACGCCGGCCATCGCCAGCCCCATGCGCAGCAGCGCCGGCAGGGTGGGCTTTTCGCCCAGCACCAGCCAGGCGAGCAGCACCGCCCAGGCCGGCATCAGATAGAACAGGAGGACGACGCGGACCACGTCGCCGACGGTCACCGCCCAGTTGAAGCCCACGTTGGTCATGCCCGCGGCGCCGGCCAGCAGCCACAGCGCCGGGTAGCGGGCCAGGGTGCCCGCGGCGCCGGGACGAACCGCGACCAGCAGCGCCACCGAGAGCAGGTACACGAAAGCGGTCGCCAGCAAGGGATGCAGCCCCTGCTGCTGCAGCTGGCGGAAGGGCCACCAGGAGATGCCCCAGATGAACCCGTTGAGAACCAGGGCCAGGGCCGGCAGCACGGTGTGCCGGCGCGGCCCCGCGGCGGGGCCGACCGGTGCGTCAGCCATGCGGGTTGTCGTGCCGCGCGATCTTGAGCAGGTGCTCGACCTCGTCCCGGTAATTGACGCAGTTGTTGCGGTGCCAGCGCTGGATCACCCACATCACGCCGGCCACCACGACGCCGAAGGCGGTGATCGCGCCGAAGGCGGACAGGCCCATGCCGGTCGAGAGGCTGTAGAACGCGCCCAGCCCCAGGATGCAGGCCTGCTCGTTGAAGTTCTGCACGGCGATGGAGCGGCCGGCCCCCATCAGGTTGTGGCCGCGGTGCTGCAGCAGCGCGTTCATCGGCACGACCATGAAGCCGCCGATGGCGCCCAGCAGGATCAGGAACGGCGCGGCGACCCAGACATTGGTGATGAAATTCATCAGGATCACCAGCAGGCCCATGGCGATGCCCATGGGCATGACGCTGGTGGCCATGTCCAGCCGCATCCGCACGGAGGCGACCACCGCGCCCACCGCCGTGCCCAGCGCCACCACGCCCGAGAGTGCCGAGGCCTGCGTGGTGCTGTAGCTCAGTGCCGCGGCGCTCCACGCGAGGATGATGTAGCGCAGGTTGCCGCTGACGCCCCAGATCAGGGTGGTCGTGGCCAGGGAGATCTGGCCCAGCTTGTCGTGCCACAGGCGCGAGTTGCAGGTCCAGAAGTCCGGCACCAGGTGCAGCGTGTTGGCGGGCATCGGCCGCATTTCCACGCCCGTGTGCGGGATGCGGGTGTTGAACCACGCCGCCAGCGCGTAGATGAAGATCAGCACGAAGATCGCCGCTTCCGGCGCCGTGTCGATGCCGGTGTCGAAGATCGGCAGGTCGATGCTCAGCATCCGGCTGGCGATTGCCTGTCCGACCAGCTGGCCCCCGAGCAGGATGCCCAGGATGATCGAGGCGATGGTGAGGCCCTCGATCCAGCCGTTGGCCTTCACCAGCTGCGAGGCCGGCAGCAGTTCCGTCAGGATGCCGTACTTGGCCGGCGAGTAGGCCGCCGCGCCGAGTCCCACCACCGCGTACGCCAGCAGCGGATGGAGCCCGGCGAGCATCATCACGCAGCCCACGACCTTGATCGCGTTGCTGATGAACATCACCTTGCCCTTGGGCATCGAGTCGGCGAAGGCGCCGACGAAGGGCGCCAGCACGACGTAGAACAGGGCGAACATCGGCACCAGGGCCGCCCGCTGCCACTCGGCGGCGCCGCCGGTGCGAAGCAGTTCCACCGCGGCCACGAACAACGCGTTGTCGGCCAACGACGAAAAGAACTGGGCCGACATGATCGTGTAAAAACCGCGCTTCATTGGCTGCTGTGGCCGCGCATCAGCCTCCTGATGGCGAGAGTTGAGGGGACGTCTCCAGATCGCCAAAGGTTATATCACGCGGCCGAGTGCGAAAATCGCGGCTTCGCCCGCCCCCGAACCCGCCCCCTCCGCCATGCCACGCCCGATCCAGGCCACCATCCACAGCGCCGCGCTGCGCCACAACCTCGACCGCATGCGCCGCGCCGCTCCGGATGCCAAGGTCTGGGCGGTCGTCAAGGCCAACGCCTACGGCCACGGGATCGAACGCGTGTTTGAAGGGCTGCGCGGGGCCGACGGCTTCGCGCTCCTCGACCTCGAGGAGGCGCAGCGGGTGCGGGCACTGGGCTGGCGCGGCCCGATCCTGCTGCTGGAGGGCGTGTTCGAGGCGCGCGACCTCGAGCTGTGTTCGCGCCTGCATCTGTGGCACACCATCCATTGCGACGAGCAGATCGACATGCTGGCGATGCACAAGACCCATGTGCCGCATCGTGTGTTCCTGAAGCTCAATTCGGGGATGAACCGCCTCGGGTTCGCCCCGCAGCGCTATCGCGCGGCGTGGACGCGGCTCGCCGCCCTGCCCCAGGTGGACGAGATATCGTTCGTCACCCATTTCAGCGACGCCGACGTGCCGGGCGGCATTGCCGCGCAACTGGCGGTCTTCCACGCGGCCACCAGGGACCTGCCCGGGGAACGTTCGCTGTCCAACAGCGCCGCCTCGTTGCGCCACGGCAGCGACGCGGCGGCGCGGGCCGACTGGATCCGCCCCGGGATCGCCGTGTACGGCAGCGCCCCCGACTACCCCGAGCACGACGCCGCGCACTGGGAGCTGCAGCCGACGATGACCCTGGCCACCCGCGTCATCGCAGTGCAGCAATTGCAGCGCGGCGACACCGTGGGCTACGGCTCGAGCTTCAGCGCCGACGGGCCGCTGCGCATCGGCGTCGCGGCCTGCGGTTACGCCGACGGATATCCGCGGCATTGCGGCACCGGCGCGCCGGTGCTGGTCGACGGCGTGCGCACCCGGTTGATCGGCCGCGTCAGCATGGACATGATCGCCGTCGACCTCGGTCCGGTGCCCGGCGCCGGCTTCGGCAGCGAGGTGACGCTGTGGGGCCGGGCCAGCCAGGGTGCGGTGCTGGCGATCGACGAGCCGGCCGCGGCGGCGGGGACCCTGGGCTACGAGCTGATGTGCGCGCTGGCGCAGCGGGTGCCGGTGATGGTGGAGTAGGCGGAAGAAAACCCAACAGCCGGACGCGGAGGGCGCGAAGGGTACGCAGAGGACGCGAAAAAGAAATTGAAGGTGGGGTCTTCACGCACGCCTGTGCCGTGGCATTCGGCCGGGCGGCCGCCTTGATCATTCCTTCGGCTGTTCTTTTGCGTCTTCTGCGTATCCTTCGCGTCCTCTGCGTCCGGCTGTCCGCTCCCGGCTTCACACCCGCTTGCGCATTCCCAGCGCCATCACGGCGCCGACGACGACCAGCGCGCCGACCACCTGCGGCGGCGCGATCGCCTGGCCGAGCAGCAACCAGCCCAGCACCAGCGCGAACACCGGCTCGACGTTCATGATCGCGGAATTGCCGACGACCCCGAGCTTGGGCAGCACGGTGAACATGATCGTGAACGCGGTGCCGTAGAGGATGGTCAGCGTGGCCAGGCCCCACCATCCGGGTGCCGCGGCCGGCAGGTGGAAGCCGCCTTGCAGCGCCACGGTGGCCAGCGCCACGGCGCCGGCCACGCTCATGGTGGCGGCCGTGCGCACCCGGCCGTCGATGTCGGCCGCCTCGTGCTGCGTGATGACCATGGCGATGCCGAAGGTGGCCGCCGCCGCCAGGGCGAAGGCGACGCCGGCGCCGATGCGGGACCACTGCCCCGACGCGCCGAGGCCGGATGTGGCGCCGAATACGTCCAGCGCCAGTGCCAGCCCGATCAGGATCACCGGCATCGCGATCAGCATGGGCCGGTCGGGCGGGTGGCGGTAGATCGCCCAGGCCCAGAAGGCGATCCAGATCGGGTAGGTGTTGAACGCCAGCAGCGCCAGCGCCACCGGCAACCGGGCGACGGCGGAATACAGGAACAGGCTCTGGAAGCCGATCAGCAGTCCGATGACGGGCAGGAAGCGCTTGTGGCGAGCCGTGAAGCGCACCGGCACCTGCTGCACGCCGATCAGCACCATCAGCGCGATGGCGGTGATCACGCTGCGGAACACCACCGCCGTGGCGACGTCGACGCCGTCGTTGAAGGCGAAGCGCGCCGCCACGTGGTTCGCGCCCATCATCAGCGCGATCAGCAGCAGCGTCGCGAACGCCGTCGTCGTGAGGGCACGGCCCTGCATCAGTACAGGCCGCGCACGCGGGCGTGCAGCCGCGCCAGGCCGAACAGGGCATCGGTGAACGGCGTCGCCACGCCGGCCAGTTCGCCGAGCTCCCTGACGACGCCGACCAGCGCGTCCAGCTCCACCGGCTTGCCGGCTTCGACGTCCTGCAGCATCGAGGTCTTGAAGGCGCCGAGCTTGAGCGTGACCTGGTGCCGGTCCTGTGGCTGCTGCTCGATCGGCAGGCCGATTCGCCCACCGATCTCCCTGGCTTCCAGCATGACGCTGCTGACGAAGTCGCGCACGAGATCGTCCTTCAGGATCAGGTCGCTGGTGGCGCCGGTGAGGGCGCTGACCGGGTTGATGGTCATGTTGCCCCACAGCTTGAACCAGATGTCCTTCTGGATCTGTTCCGACAGCACGGTCTCGAAACCGGCCCGCTCCAGCAGGGTCGCCAGTCGCCGCACGCGCTCCGTCTTGCCGCCGGCCGGCTCGCCGACGATCAGCTTGCCGCCGAAATGGTGCCGCGCCACGCCCGGCGCGTCGAGCGAGCAGCTCGCGTGCACGACGCAGCCGACCACGTGGTGCGCGGGGATGGCCCGCCCGATGCCGCCGTCGCGGTCCACCGCCTCCAGCCGCGTGCCGGCCAGGCGGCCGCCGAACCCTTCGAAGAACCACCACGGCACGCCGTTCATGGCGGTGAGCACGATCGTCGAGGGCCCGAGCAGCGGCCCGATGGCGGCCGCGACGGCCGCCATCGCCGGCACCTTGACCGCGATGATGACGAGGTCCTGCGCGCCGAGTTCGCGCGCATCGGCGCCGGCGTGCGCCGGCACGGTGGCCGTGCCGTCCGGCGCGTGCAGGGTGAGCCCGCGTTCGCGCAGCGCCTGCAGCGTGGCGCCGCGCGCCAGCACGCCCAGTTCGCAGCCGGCCTGTGCCAGCTTCACGCCCATCCACCCGCCGATCGCGCCGGCCCCGACGACGGCCACCTTCATCGGCGGGCTCCGGCGGCCTTGAAGCGCGTCGCCAGTTGCGCCGTGGCGCGCCGCTCGCGCAGCGCCTGCTTGAAGCGGTTCACGGGTGTCTGCATGGGAGGCGTGCGCCTATCGCGCGAAGAGCGGGTTGATGTTGTTGTGCTTGCCGTCGTACTGCGCCGGCGCGTCGTCGATCTGCAGCGTCAGGCCGAGCAGGCGGCGCTCGAAGAGCGGCCCGAAGTGCGCCTTCGCGCCGGCGAGCAGCGCATCGCCCACCTGCTTCCTGATCGCGTCGGAGCGGCCCGGCGCCATGCGCAGGTTCAGGTACACGAAGGCGTAGTCGCGCTCGCTGTCGGCCACGGCGAAGTGCGGTGCCGGGCAGGCGTACACGCGGGTACCGCCGGGCGGGAACAGCTGCTCGCCGGCGTCGTTGCGCACGGCCAGCATGGTGTCCGCGAGCGTGCGGCACAGCGCCGTCATGTCGGTCTCGGCTTCGAGGTTGTGCGTGTAGAGGATGACGAGGTGCGGCATGGTTCGATGGAAGTATCGGCGCGAAGCTTACCCCTGGTCGGCGGCCCCGCCGCGCGCCAGGGTGACCGCGTGCTGCGGCGCGGTGTTGACCTGCAGCGCGAAGACGTCGGGCCGCGCGTAGTGGCCGACCGGGTCGAAGTCCATCTGCGCCATCGGGATCAGCGACAGGTCGAGTTCGGCCGTGAGCAGTGCATCCTCGTTGTAGACCGGCCCGGCGAGCACCTTGCCGAGCGGATCGATGATGATGCTGCCGCCGCGCATCAGCACCGTGTCGGGCGCCTGCGCCAGCCGGTTGTTCATGAGGTCCGCCGGGAACTGCCGGCGCCGCAGGTGCTGGCACGCGGAGAGCACGAAGCAGCGCCCTTCCAGCGCGATGTGCTGCATCGTGCAGGCCCAGCTGTCGCGGTCGTCGGCCGTCGGCGCGCAGTACAGGGCCACCCGCTGCTGGTACATCGCCATGCGCAACGCCGGCATGTAGTTCTCCCAGCAGATCACGGCCCCGAGCCTGCCGAACGGCGTGTCCACGGCCGCGAGCGTCGAGCCGTCCCCGAAGCCCCACACCAGCCGTTCCAGCGCCGTCGGCATCAGCTTGCGGTGCTTGCCCAGGATGCCCCCGGGCCCCAGGTAGACCGCCGTGCAGTACAGCGTACCGCCGTCGCGCTCGATGATGCCCACCACCGTGTACAGCTTGTGGCGCGCGGCGGCCTTGGCCAGTTGCGCGATCTCCGGTCCGTCCACCGTGACGGCGGCGTCGAAATAGCGCTTGAACTCGGCGCGGCCTTGCGGCGTGCGCGCCCCGAGGTAGATGTGGAAGTCGGCTCCTTTCGGGTAGCCGCCGATGAAGGCTTCTGGGAATACCAGCAGCTGCGCGCCGCGCCTGGCGGCGTCGGCCATGAGGCCGATCGCGCGCTCCACGGTGGCGGGGGTGTCGAGCAGGACGGTGGCGGTCTGGGCGACCGCCGCGGTGAGGGTATTGCTCATGGAACGCTCCAGGCAGAGGCGACGCGACAGGGTAAATCAAGCGGCCCCGGGCGGACACGAGCGCTTTCCCGGGCCGGGGCGCTTATAGTCGGCGCGCGATGGCCAAGGAAAAGACCAGTTACACCTGCACCGAGTGCGGCGGCTCGAGCCCGCGCTGGCTCGGCAAGTGTCCGCACTGCGAGGCCTGGAACACGCTGATCGAGACCGTGCCCGAAACCGGCGCGGGCGGACGCAACCGCTTTGCCTCGCTGGCCAAGACCGCCGCCGTCGCGGCCCTGGCCGACATCGAGGCGAGCGAGGTCGAGCGCGCGCCCACCGGCATCGGCGAGCTGGACCGGGTGCTGGGCGGCGGCATCGTCGAAGGCGGCGTGGTGCTGATCGGCGGCGATCCCGGGATCGGCAAGTCGACGCTGCTGCTGCAGGCGCTGGACGCGCTGCAGCGGGCGAACATCCCCACGCTGTACGTCACCGGCGAGGAGAGCGGCGCCCAGGTGGCACTGCGCTCGCGCCGCCTCGGCCTGGACAACTCGCAGGTCAAGGTGCTGGCCGAGATCCAGCTGGAGAAGATCCTGGCGACGATCGCCGCGACCCGGCCCGCGGTGGCGGTGATCGACTCGATCCAGACCGTGTACTCGGACCAGCTCACGTCCGCGCCCGGCTCGGTGGCCCAGGTGCGCGAATGCGCCGCGCACCTCACGCGCGCGGCCAAGGCCGGCGGCACCGCCATCGTGCTGGTGGGGCACGTGACCAAGGAAGGCGCCCTGGCCGGCCCGCGCGTGCTGGAGCACATGGTGGACACGGTGCTCTATTTCGAGGGCGACACGCATTCCAGCTTCCGGCTGGTGCGCGCGATCAAGAACCGGTTCGGCGCCGTCAACGAGATCGGCGTCTTCGCGATGACCGAGCGCGGCCTCAAGGGCGTGGCCAACCCCAGCGCGATCTTCCTGTCGCAGCACAGCGAGCCGGTGCCCGGCAGCTGCGTGCTGGTCACGCTGGAAGGCACGCGGCCGATGCTGGTGGAGATCCAGGCGCTGGTGGACAGCGGGGGCCCCAGTCCGCGCCGGCTGTCCGTGGGGCTGGACCGGGACCGGCTGGCGATGCTGCTGGCGGTGCTGCACCGGCACGCGGGCGTGGCCTGCATGGACCAGGACGTGTTCGTCAACGCCGTGGGCGGCGTGCGCATCAGCGAACCGGCGGCCGACCTGGCGGTGATGCTGGCGATCACGTCCAGCCTGCGCGGCCGGGCCTTGCCGAAGGGCTTCATCGCCTTCGGCGAGGTCGGGCTGGCCGGCGAGGTGCGGCCGGCGCCGCGCGGCCAGGAGCGGCTGCGCGAAGCGGCGAAACTGGGTTTTTCGGTGGCCGTCGTGCCCAGGGCCAACGCCCCGCGCAAGGGCGGCCGCGAACTGGAAGGCCTCACGCTCCATCCGGTGGATCGCATCGATGAGGCGATGGAAGTGGTGCGCAGCCTCGGTTGAGCCGCATACGCAGTGCCCGCAACCCGCCGCCCCCGCTGCCGCACGACAATCACGCCATGAACTTCCAGAAGATCCTCATGTCCGTGGCGGGCGTGGTGCTGGTGGCCGCCGCCTGGCGCGCCTGGGGCTGGGGCGGCGTCGCGGTCGCCGTGAGCGGCGTCGTGATGTGGATGCTGCTGCACTTCACGCGCCTGACGCGGGTGCTGGGCAAGACCTCGGAGCGGCCGATGGGCTACGTGGCCAGTGCCGTGATGCTCAACGCCAAGCTCAAGCCGGGCGTGAACCTGCTGCACGTGATCGCCATGACCCAGGCCCTGGGCGAGCGGCTGTCGCCCGAAGGCGAGGACCCCGAGGTCTACCGCTGGACCGATGGCGGCGCCTCCAGCGTCACCTGCGAATTCGCCCGTGGCAAGCTGGTGAAGTGGACCTTGTTCCGCCCGCCGGCGGCCGAGGAGTCCTAGCCCTGGAAAGCGGACTTCCGGACGCAGAGGCCGCGAAAGACACGCAGAGGGCGCAAAAAGACCACTAGCGCGCTTCCCGCGCCGCGTCCTGGGCGAAGTCGGCGCCCTCGTCCGGCGCCTTGGCCCACCCGGGGTACATCGCGGCGAAATCGGCCGCGATCCGCGTCACCGGCACGTCGTCGAAGCTGCCGCGCTGGCTGACGTACTCCATGTGGCGCCGCCCTTCGCGGTCGTACGGGTGGTACAGCGAGTCGTCGCGGCCATCCCAGTTCAGCGGGTGGATGCCGAAGCGCTCGCACAGCGCCAGGTTGAACGCGGGCGTGGCCTTGACCCAGCCGTCCTCCAGCCACAGTTCGGTGTACCCGTGCCAGATGTACAGGTCGGTCTTCAGGATGTTGCGCAGCCGCTCGGTCGAGAGATGGTTGCGCACGTCCGCATACCCGACGCGCGCGGGGATGCCGGACGCGCGGGCGGCGGCCGCCAGCAGCGCCGCCTTCGGCACGCACCAGCCGTAGCCGCATTCCAGCACCCGGCTGGCGCGCAGCCCCTCGACGCTCAGGTCGACCCGGTACGGGTCGTAGCGGAAGCCGTCGCGCACCATGTAATAGAGCTCGACCGCCCGCTCGCGCGCGTCGGCGGCCGTGGCGCGGCGCGCGAACTCGATCACGGCCGGATGGTCGCTGTCGATCAGCGCCGTCGGCGCCAGGGTGGCCGGGCTCGGGGCTGCGGTCATGGTGATGGTCTCCTCCGGCGCACTATACGGCCCGCGTCGGATCCGGCGTCCATAATCCCCTGGCGATATCCAGAAAAAGGAGACAAGGGCATGCCCTGCTACGCGATCGACGGCGTCGTGCCGGTCGTGGACCCCAGCGCCTCCGTCCACCCGACGGCGGTGCTGATCGGCGACGTGATCGTCGGCCCCGGCTGTTACGTGGGGCCTTGCGCCGTGCTGCGCGGCGACTTCGGCCGCATCGTTCTGGAACGGGGCTCGAACGTGCAGGACACCTGCGTCGTCCACGGGCATCCCAGGGCCGACACGGTGGTGGAGGAAAACGGCCACGTCGGCCACGGCGCCGTGCTGCACTGCTGCACCGTCCGGCGCGACGCGCTGGTCGGCATGAACGCCGTGGTGCTGGACGAGGCCGAGATCGGCGAGCAGGCGATCGTGGCGGCCTGCGCCTTCGTGCCCGCCGGCATGAAAGTGCCGCCCCGCAGCCTGGTGGCCGGGATTCCCGCGAAGGTGCGGCGCGAACTGAACGCGCAGGAGGTGGCGGGCAAGCGCGCCGGCACCGAGGTCTACCAGGAACTCACCACGCGGGCGCTGGCGTCGATGCGCGAAGTGGCGCCGCTGCCCGCCCTCACGCCCGATCGTCCGCGGCTGCCCGTCACCAAGGCGGACGCCCTCATGGCCGGCCGCGGCGGCCCCGACCGGGAAGCTTAAAATCACCGGGTTTTACCCCCGACGGAAAAGGACAAGGCTCATGATCGCACCCCCCTCGATGGCCGACCGCGACGGCAAGATCTGGATGGACGGCGAGATGGTGGACTGGCGCGACGCCAAGATCCATGTGCTGACCCATACCCTGCACTACGGCTGCGGCGTCTTCGAGGGCGTGCGGGCCTACAACACCGTCAACGGCACCGCCATCTTCCGCCTGCAGGAGCACACCGACCGTCTGTTCAACAGCGCCAAGATCCTGCGCATGCAGATTCCATTCAGCAAGGAGCAGGTCAACGAGGCACAGCGCGACGTGGTGCGCGCCAACAAGCTGGAAAGCTGCTACCTGCGCCCGCTGGTCTGGATCGGTTCGCAGAAGCTGGGCGTCAGCCCCAAGGGCAACCAGATCCACATCATGGTCGCGGCCTGGCCCTGGGGCGCCTACCTGGGCGAGGAGGGCATGAAGCGCGGCATCCGCGTGAAGACCTCCAGCTACACCCGGCACCACGTCAACATCACGATGACGCAGGCCAAGGCGGTGAGCAACTACACCAATTCGATCCTGGCCAACATGGAAGCGCTGGACGACGGCTACGACGAGGCGATGCTGCTGGACAGCTCCGGCTTCGTCAGCGAAGGCGCCGGCGAGAACGTGTTCGTGGTGAAGAACGGCGTGATCTACACGCCGGACCTGTCGGCCGGCGCGCTGAACGGCATCACCCGCAACACCGTGTTCGCGATCTGCAAGGACTTGGGGCTGGAGATCGTGCAGAAGCGCATCACGCGCGACGAGATCTACATCGCCGACGAGGCGTTCTTCACCGGCACCGCTGCCGAGGTGACGCCGATCCGCGAACTCGATCGCGTGGAGATCGGCGCCGGCTCGCGCGGTCCGGTCACCGAGAAGATCCAGAGCGCATTCTTCGACATCGTCAACGGCCGCAACGCCAAGTACGCAAACTGGCTGACCAAGGTGTGACCATGGACCAACCCGTGAAGAAACAAGCCGTGGTGGAGCTGCTCGCTTCCGACCTCAATGCGAACGGCGGCGTCTTCTGCCCGAGCCCCAAGGCGGACATGAAGCTGTGGAACACCCATCCGCGCATCTACCTGGACGTCGCCCACACCGGCGAGGCCATGTGCGCCTATTGCGGCACCGTCTACAAGCTGAAGGCGGGCGAGCATTTCGGCGGCGGGCACTAGCGGTTTCCCGCGCATTCCGGCCGGAGCACCCCTCGTTCCGGCGCGAGCGCCGGAACGCGATCGTTCAATCGGGGTCAGAGCCCGATTTCGTTGAAGGCTTTTGCGCTCCGTATGCCGCCTCGTCCTGAATTTGGATCCGACCCCCGGTCTCTCGTTATCGCCCCCCAGTGGATCGGTGACGCGGTCATGACCGAGCCGCTGCTCGCGCGGCTGCACGCGCGCGGCGAGCGGCTCACCGTGGGGGCCCTGCCCTGGGTGGCGCCGGTGTATCGGGCCATGCCGCAGGTGCAGGAGGTGATCGAATTCCCGTTCCGGCACGGCGGCCTGCAGTGGCGGGCGCGGCGCACGCTGGGCCGGCAGCTGCACGGCCGCTTCGACGTGGCCTACGTGCTGCCCAATTCCCTCAAGAGCGCGCTGCTGCCATTCCTGTCCGGCATCCCGAAGCGGGTCGGCTACCTGGGCGAGGCGCGGGTCGGGCTGCTGACGCACCGGCTGAAGAATCCCAAGGACAAGCCGCCGATGGTGGCGTTCTATTCGGCGCTGAGCGGCGAGACGCAGGGGCTGGAGCAGGACCGCCCGCAACTGCAGCTGGACGCGGCGCAGGTCGCGCAGGCGCTGGCGACGCACGGGCTGCGCCCGCAGTCGTATGTCGTGTTCGCGCCCGGCGCCGAGTACGGCCCGGCCAAGCGCTGGCCGGCGGCGCATTTCGCGGCGCTGGCGCGTTCGCTGGACCGGCCGGCTGTCCTGCTCGGCTCCGCCAAGGAAGCGCCCCTGTGCGAGGAGATCGCGCAGGCGGCGGGCGGCGGCCATTGCGTCAACCTTGCCGGCCGTACCAGCCTGCTCGAGGCGTTCGCGCTCATCGCCGCCGCCGGCACCGTCGTCAGCAATGACTCCGGCCTGATGCACGTGGCGGCGGCGTTCGGCGTGGACCAGGCGGCGCTGTTCGGCTCGTCGAGCCCGCTGCACACGCCGCCCTTGAACGACCGCGCGCAGGTGGTCTGGCTGAAAGAGGACCCCGCCTACCAACCCCCGCTGGATTGCTCGCCCTGCTTCCAGCGCGAGTGCCCGCTGGGCCACACGCGGTGCCTGGTGGACATCACGCCGGAGCGGGTGCGTCGGTTGCTCGGGGGTTAGGGTCTTTCTCCCCTTGCTACCGCTCGCGCGCAGGCAGCCGCAGCACGAAACAGGCGCCGCCGCCCTCCTGATCCACGCACGCCGCGCTGCCGCGGTGCCGCTGCGCGATCGAGCGCACGAGGGACAGCCCGAGGCCGACGCCGCCGTGCTGCTCGCTGGCGCCCGGCAGGCGGTAGAACGGCTCGAAGATGCGTTCGCGTTCGGCCGGCGGGACTCCGGGGCCGCGGTCGCGCACGCGCAGGGCGACCAGCTCGCCCTCGCGCGCCAGTTCCACGCGCACCGGGCCATGGCTGTAGCGCCGGGCATTCTCCAGGAGGTTGCGCACGGCGCGCCGCAACAGCTTCGCCACGCCTTGGACCACCAGCGGCTGCCCGTCCTGCGGCGGGAGCAGCTCGGCATCGGCGTGGGCGCATTCCTCGGCCGCCAGCCCCGTCAGGTCCACCGCTTCGAAACTGCCGATGTCGGTCTCCCTGGCATCGAGCCGGCTGGCGAGCAGGATCTCGTCGATCAACTGGTCCAATTCGGCGATGTTGCGCCGGATTTCCTCCTGGAACGCGGGCGACGCCTCGGGGCCCAGCAGCTCGACGCCCATGCGGATGCGGGCCAGGGGCGAACGCAACTCGTGCGAGGCATTGGCCAGCAGCGATCGGTGCGACGTCAGCAGCGCCTGCAGGCGCTCGGCGGCATGGTTGAAGCGCTGCGCTACGAAGGCCAGCTCGTCGGATCCGTGTTCGTCGACCCGCACCGACAGGTCGCCCTCGCCCCAGCGCTCGACGCCGCGGCGCAGGCCGTCGAGGCGCTGCGTCAGCCGCCGCACGATCGGATAGGCGCCGATCGCGACCGCCAGCGCCGTGATGCCCAGGATCCAGAACAAGGTATCCGACGCGCGCACCCATGGCCGCGTGGACGGCCCTTCGCCCGCCCGGCGCTGGCGCGGCGGCAGCTGCACAATCAGCGTCGTGCCGTCGTTCATCGCGACCTGGAACTCCAGGCCCTGCCCCGGCACCCAGGCCGCGCGCTGGTTCACGCGGCCGACGATGTCGCCCGCCTGGTCGCGGATGATCACCTCGCGCGCCGGCGCCTGCTGCGCGGTGGCGCGCCACAGGTAGCCGAACGCGAGCGTCAGCAGCACCACGGCCAGCACCACGGCCAGCCACAGGCGCAGGTAAAGGGGAAAGCGGAACCGGCCGCCCCAGGGCGCCATCAGAGCTTCTTCAGTCCTGCTGCTTGGCGAACACGTAGCCGACGCCGCGCACCGTCAGGATGCGCTTCGGGTTCTTGGGGTCGGCCTCGATCGCCGCCCGGATGCGGCCCATGTGGACGTCGATGGAGCGGTCGAAGGCTTCCAGCTCGCGGCCGCGCACGGCTTCCATGATCTGGTCGCGCGTGAGCACGCGACCGGCCCGCTCGGCCAGGGTGATCAGCAGGTCGAACTGGTAGGAGGTCAGCTCGCTCGGCTTGCCGCCGACGGTGACCGTGCGCGCGTCGCGGTCGATCTCGAGCGAACCGAAGCGCATGACCTTGGCCGCCGGCTGGGCGCCGCCGCCGCGCCGGCGCAGCACGGCGCGGATGCGCGCCAGCAGCTCGCGCGGCTCGAACGGCTTGGGCACGTAGTCGTCGGCGCCGAGCTCCAGGCCCACGATCCGGTCCATCGGGTCGCCCTTGGCGGTCAGCATCAGCACCGGGACCTGTCCGCGCTCGCCCGGCAGCGAGCGCACGCGCCGGCACACCTCGAGGCCGTCCATGTCCGGCAGCATCAGGTCCAGGATCACCAGATCCGGCGCCGGCCCGGCGCCCGGCTCCTGCAGCAGGGCGAGCCCCGCCTTGGCGTCGATCGCGTGCGTGACGCCGAAGCCGGAGCGCTCCAGGTACTCGCCCACCATCTGCGCGAGGCGCGCGTCATCCTCGATGATCAACAGGTGCTGCATGTCAGGCATGGTAATGACTTCGCCGGGCCGCGGGGAACGTGCCCATCAGGCCGCATGGTGGCGGTCCCGGTCCGCGCCCGCGCGAACGGGGGGTAAAGTTAGGTAAACGGCGAGCCGCCCGCTACGCGGCGGGCCTGGCCGCCGTCACCCTCGAAGCCAGCCACACCAGTGCCAGCACCGGCACGCCGAGCGCCGCCGTCGTGGTGAAGAAATTGGTGTAGCCGAACCTGTCGACGTAGACCCCGGAGAACCCGGCCAGGTACTTGGGCAGCAGCAGCATCATCGAGCTGAACAGCGCGTACTGGGTCGCCGAGTAGCTGACGTTCGTCAGGCTCGACAGGTAGGCGATGAAGGCGGCGGAGGCGATGCCGGACGAGAGGTTGTCGGCGGAGATCACGAACACCAGCGCCTGCAGGTCGTGCCCCAGCCCGCCCAGCCAGGCGAACAGCAGGTTGCTGGCCGCGCTCAGGATGGCGCCCAGCATCAGCACCCGCATCACGCCGAAGCGCACCGCCAGCGCGCCGCCGACGAACGCGCCGACCAGCGTCATGATCACGCCGAAGACCTTGGTGACCGCGGCCACTTCGTCCTTCGTGTACCCCATGTCGACGTAGAAGGGGTTGGCCATGATGCCCATCACCACGTCGCTGATGCGGTAGACGGCGATCAGCGCCAGGATCAGCACGGCCTGCCAGCGGTAGCGGCGCAGGAATTCGGCGAACGGCTCCACCAGCACCTCGCGCAGCCAGGCGGCGGCATTGCGGGACGGTGGCAGCACGCGCCGCGCCGGCTCCGGCGAGAGCAGCACGGTCGCGACGCCGACCGCCATCGAGGCGGCCATGACGAAGTACGCGGTCTGCCACGCCGCATGCTGGTAGGCGGCCGTGCCGGCCACCTCGGCCCGCGCCGCGATCCACAGCACGCCGGCGCCGGCCCAGATCATGGCCAGCCGGTACCCGGTCTGGTAGGCGGCGGCGAGGGCGGCCTGGCGGCTGGTGTCCGCGGATTCGATGCGGAACGCGTCGAGCGCGATGTCCTGGGTCGCCGAGCCGAACGCCACCAGCAGCGCGCACCACACGATGGGCTCGAGCGCGCGTTGCGGATCGTTCAGCGCCATGCCGGCCAGGCCGGCGACGATCAGCCCTTGCGCGAGCAACAGCCAGGCGCGGCGCCGTCCCAGCGCGCGCGAGAGCAGCGGGATGGGCAGGCGGTCGACCAGCGGCGCCCAGGCCCACTTGAAGGCGTAGGCGAGCCCGACCCAGCTGAGGAAGCCGATCGTGGCGCGGTCCACGCCCGCTTCGCGCAGCCGGAAACTCAGGGTGCCCAGCACCAGCAGCAGCGGCAGCCCGGCGGAGAACCCCAGGAACAGCATGCGCAAGGTGGCCGGTTCCAGGTAGACCCTCAGGGTCTGGCCCCAGCTTGGACGCTCTGCGGTCTGAGGGGCGGTGGGGGCGTTGTCCGACATGGGGGCAATGGTGCGTCATTATCATGGCGGGCATGTGCCAGCAGTGCTACGCCCGCTCCTCGTGGATGCCGCGCCGCGGCTTTCTCGCCGCCCTGGGCGCGGCCGCCGCGGCGCCGGCGCTGGCGCAGGTGAACGTCGGCGAGGCCTCGCGGCTGCGCGCGCTGGTGCCGGCCGACCAGCTCGAGCTGGCGGCCACGCAGGAATACGGCAAGCTGCTCGCGCAGGCCCGCCAGCAAGGCGCGCTGGCGCCGGAGAGCCACCCGCAGCTGCAGGGGCTGCGCGCCATCTCGTCGCGCCTGATCGCGCAGAGCTCGCGCTGGAACGACCGCGCCCGGCAGTGGCGCTGGGAGGTCAACCTCATCGGCAGCAAGCAGGTCAACGCCTTCTGCATGCCCGGCGGCAAGATCGCGGTGTTCACCGGCCTGTTGAGCGGCTTGCGCCTGACGGAGGACGAGACGGCGATGGTGGTGGGCCACGAAATGGCCCACGCCCTGCGCGAACACGCGCGCGAGCGCATCGCCAAGACCCAGGGCACCGGGACGCTGCTGTCGCTGGGCGCGCAGATCCTGGGACTCGGGCAGCTCGGGGAGGTCGCGGCCAACATCGGCACCCAGTTGCTCACGCTGCGCTTCAGCCGCGACGACGAGATCGAGGCCGACCTGGTCGGGCTGGAGCTGGCGGCCCGCGCCGGCTTCGATCCGCAGGCATCGCTCAGCCTGTGGCAGAAGATGGGTCAGGCCACGGGCGCCGGCAATGGGCCGGCGTTCCTGTCGACCCACCCCACGGGGCCGGACCGCATGCGCCGGCTCGAGGAAAACATCCCACGCGTGCGCGGCCTGTACCAGCAGGCCGTGGCGCGCACCGAGCGGCCGCGCCAGGGCTGGTAGTCGCGGCCCGCGCGCCACCGGCGATTCAGCGCTCGGGCTACAGCGGGATCGGGACGGTCGCGCCGTAGGCGTCGGCCGTGACGGGCTGCCTGGCGGCTTGCCCATGCGAGCGCGTGAGGCGCGCGCAGACATGCGCGTAGGTGTCCAGCACGGATGCATCATGCGGCACCGCGGCGACGTGGAAATCGGGCAGCAGCACGAGTTCGTCGCGGCCGCATTCATAGTCGATGGCACCGGCGTCGCCGAACGCGGCGTGCAAGGCGCTGCGCGCCGCCGCCGGTTCCATGCCAGGCAGCAGGACGGAAAACTGGGTCGGGCTGGTGCGTTCCGCCAGGCCGTGGTCGGCGGCGACGGCCTGCAGCCTCACGGCAACCCGCCGGGCAACCTGCTCGGCCAGCGTGGCGCCGAACAAGGCATGTACTTCGGGCAGGTCGCTCAGTTCCACCACGGCCACGCTGAGCGGGTGGCGCCGCGCGCGGCATGCCTCCAGCATCCGCTCGCCGGCGGCGACCACCGCCTGGCGACTGAACAGCTGGACGTTCATCGGGGGCGCCGCGTTGCCGGGCCGCTGGCCGCCGCGCATCGCGAGCCGTCGCCGGGCGCAGACGCCGGCCAGGGCCAGCAGGGCTGCGCCGCCAAGCAGCTGGGGCAGCGGCCAGTGCGGCCATGCCAGGGCCATGGCGCACAGGACCGCACCCGGCAGCAACAGCCATGCTCCTCTTCCGGTCCGTTGGGGCCTCATCGTGGTTCCATTCCCGCCAGGTGACAATACCGGGCACCTTGGCATGACACCACGCGAAGGGGGTTGCGGGCCTAAGGCGTTCGCCGCGTGTGCCTTCAGTCGATTCCCTACAGGGTTGGTCGGGGATTGACAGCCGCCGGCGGTGGCCGTCGACCGCCGGCGCGCGGCGTGCCGCAGGGAGCGCGCACGACGGGTGACGGCTCGTTGACCCACATCAATGGCCAGCGGTGGCGCAGCGGAAGAATCGCTTCACACAGATTGTGGAAAGCGATTTCACATGTCGCAACCTTGTATCCGCAGACAGACAGCAGAGACGGCGCCCGCCGGCCCCGGCCGACTGTTTTCCGGCGCTTTCGCGTCACAACCTTCCTCCCGGAGACCGCCATGCTGATCTCCCCCTCGTCCGGCCCCCAGGCCGCGAGCCCGCAATCCGCAGCCCCCGTGTCGCTGCCGCAGCCCGATGAGTATTTCGAGGTCCGCTTCGAATCCATCGGCGGCCTGGGCGCCCATGCCGCCGGCCAGGTGCTGGCCACGGCGTCGGTGGTCCGCATGGGCCTGAACGGCGCCCACTTCTCGTCGTACGGGTCGGAGAAGAAGGGCTCGCTGATCCGCTCCTACGTGCGGCTCGCCGAGGGTGACCGCCCGATCCGCACCAGCGCGCCGATCGACCGGCCCGATGTGGTGGTGGTGTTCCACGCCGCGCTGCTGCGCAGCGCCTCGACCTTCTCCGGCCTCAAGGCGCAGGGCGTCCTGATCTATAACGCGCCCGCCGGCGTGGTGCCCACGGAACTCGCCGCGCTGCCGAAGACGGCCCGCGTGATCCGCGTCGACGCCACCGGGATCGCGATGCAGCAGCATTCCCGGCCCAACGCGGTGTTCCTCGGCACCTTGTGCGCCGTCTGCCCGTGGCTGGACCGGCAAAGCGTGCTCGACGCCCTGTCGGAGGAATTCGCCGGCAAGCATCCGGAAGCGGTGGCGTCCAACGAGCGCGCGTTCGAGGCGGGCGCGGCGCAGTTCGAACAGCTCGCCGGCGTCGGCACGGCGCAGGGCGACCTGAGCCCGCTGCAGGGCGAGGCGCTCTGGGGCTACGAAACGCAGCCGGCCGGTGGCCTGTTGCCGGCGCCGGGCAACACCGTGTGGAACGACCTCACGACCTCGCGCACCGGCTGGATGCCGGTGCTCGATGCGACGAAATGCATCCATTGCGGCGTGTGCGACCTGGTCTGCCCCGACTATTGCCTGGCCTGGGGCGAAGCCGACGACGGCGACAAGTTCGTCCGCAAGCTCAAGGGCGTGGACTATCGCTATTGCAAGGGCTGCCTGCGCTGCGTCGAGTCCTGCCCCACCGGGGCGCTGGCCAAGACCACGGAAACCCCGGGGCTGGCCGACAAGCTGCGCGTGCCGCTGTTCCCGGAACTGATTGCCTGAGGCCCACACCATGAACACACAAGCTATCGCGCAGGCGCCCGACGTCACGCCAGCCGCGGGACCGGTGCGGCAACGCATCGAATTCCGCAGCGGCAACGAGGCGGCCGCGCTCGCGGCGCGCGACATCGGCTACCACGTGATGGGGTTCTTCCCGATCACGCCGTCGACCGAGGTCGCGGAGAACCTCTCCAAGATGCAGGCCGAGGGACAGCATGACATCGCCATGATCGCCGGCGACGGCGAGCACGGCGCGGCGGGCATCTGCTACGGCGCCGCGCTGGGCGGCGGCCGCGTGCTCAACGCCACCAGCTCGCAGGGCCTGCTGTACGCGCTGGAGCAGCTGCCGGTGCAGGCCGGCACGCGCGTGCCGATGGTGTTGAACGTCGCGGCGCGGGCGGTGTCGGGCCCGCTGGACATCCGCGGCGACCACTCGGACTTCTATTACGCGCTGAACACCGGCTGGATCGTGCTGTGCGCGCGCGACCCGCAGGCCGCCTACGACCTGAACTTCGCGGCGATCCGCATCGGCGAGCACCCCGACGTGCGGCTGCCGGTGATGGTGGTCTACGACGGCTTCTTCACCAGCCACCAGAAGCGCCGCATCCAGGTGTTCGACGACCCGGCCGCGGTGCAGCGCTTCCTGGGCGAGCGCCCCGTATGGCCGTCGCCGCTGGACACCGAGCATCCGGCCACGTTCGGCGCGTACATGAACGACCCGGATCTGATCAACAACAAGGTGCAGCTCTCCCAGGCGATGGAAGCGGCCCGGGGCGTCATTCCGCAGGTCTTCGCCGAACTCGAGCAGTTCACCGGCCGGCCCTACGCGGTGCTCGACTCGTACCGGATGGAAGACGCCCAGGTGGCGCAGATCCTGATCAACTCGGCCGCCGAAACCGCCAAGGAAGTGGCCGACACGCTGCGCGAACAGGGCCGCAAGGTCGGCGTGCTGTCGCCCAACGTGATGCGGCCGTTCCCCTCCGAGGAATTCCGTCGCGCGCTCAAGGGCGTCAAGGCCGCCACGATCGGCGACCGCGCAGACTCCTACGGCGCCGGCGGCGGCAACCTGTCGCTGGAAGTGCGGGCCTCGCTGCAGCTCGACCGCGACAACGACACGCTGGTGCTCTCGCGCATCTACGGCCTGGGCGGCAAGGACTTCGTCGGCGCCGACGCCAAGGTGTTCTTCGACGAGGCGGCGCAGGCCGCGGCCAGCCAGCAGGCCGCGCCGCCGGTCTTCGCCTACCACGGCGCCACCGCCGGCCGGGCGGGCCAAGGGGCGAAGCCCGGCCTGCCGCCGATCCGTGTCGAGGAGGTCTCGCGCGGCAACGCCAAGGTGACCACCGACGCGGCCACGGGACGCCTCAACGTCGAACTGGCGCCGCTGTGGAAGATGACCGAGACCCCCGGGCGCATCGCCCCCGGGCACGGCGCCTGCCCCGGCTGCGGCGCGTTCCCGACGCTGCACCAGATCGACCGCGTGCTCGAAGGCGACGTGGTGGTGCTGTTCCAGACCGGCTGCGCGATGGTGGTGACCACCGGCTACCCGACCACCGCGCACCGCATCAACTACATCCACAACCTGTTCCAGAACGGCGCCGCGACGCTGTCGGGCCTGGTCGAGATGTACCACGAGAAGGTGCGCCGCGGCGAGCTGCAGCGGCTGGACGACCCCACCTTCGTGATGATCACCGGCGACGGCGGGATGGACATCGGCATGGGCGCGGCGCTGGGCGCCGCCCACCGCAACCACCGCATGATGATCCTGGAGTACGACAACCAGGGCTACATGAACACCGGCGCGCAATTGTCGTACTCGACGCCGTTCGCGCACCGCACGTCCACCAGCGAGGTCGGCGGCGCGCTGCCCGGCAAGCGCTACCACCACAAGGACACGGCGCAGATCTTCGCGTCCTGCCATCTGCCGTACGTGTTCACGGCCAGCGAGGGCTATCCCGAGGACCTGATGCGCAAGGTCGCCAAGGCGCAGTACTACGCCAAGCGCGAAGGGCTGGTGTACGGGAAGATCCTCTCGTTCTGCCCGCTCAACTGGCGCACCGCGGACGACGCGGCGGAGCCGGTGCTGCAGGCGGCCATCGACTCGTGCTTCTTCCCGCTGTACGAGGTGGAGCACGGCCACACCACCCTCAACTACGACCCGGAAACCGCGGGGCGGCGCAAGCCGGTCGGCGACTGGCTGAAGATGATGGGCAAGACCAGGCACATCGTCACGCCGGCCAACGCGCCGGTGCTGGAAGGGATCCAGGGCGAGGTGGACCGCCGCTGGAGCCGCATCAAGGCAATGCACGAGCATCCGCTGCTGTAACGCCAGGAGATCCCGCAATGACCCGCATCCTCGAGACCCGGCGGCTGACTCCCGTCACCAAGTACTTCCGGCTGGACGCGCCGCTGATCGCCCGCTCCGCCATGCCCGGCCAGTTCGTGATGCTGCGCGTGCGCGAAGGCGGCGAGCGCATCCCGATCACCATAGCCGACTACGATCGGAAAGCCGGGACCATTTCGCTGGTGATCCAGCAGGTGGGCGCGACCACGACGCTGATCTCCGCGCTGGAAGCCGGCGACGACCTGCTCGACGTGGCCGGCCCGCTCGGCAGCCCGATCGAAGTGGCGGCCGGCGCGCATGTCTGCGGCGTCGGCGGCGGCTTCGGTTCCGCCGTGCTGCTGGGCCTGATGCGCGAGCTGAAGGCCAAGGGCCACCGCACCACGGCGATCATCGGCGCGCGCAACAAGGACCTGCTGATCCTGGCCGACGAGCTCAAGCCCAATTGCGACCATCTCGCGATCTGCACCGACGACGGTTCGGCCGGCTTCAAGGGCTTCGTTTCGCAGCAGCTGGAACGCTTCATCGGGGGCGAAGGCCCGGGACGCCCGGACTGCGTGGTGGCGATCGGGCCGATGGCCATGATGCGCGCCGTCGCCGAGACCACGCGCGCACCGAAGGTGAAGACGCTGGTTTCGATGGACCCGCTCATGGTGGACGGCACCGGCATGTGCGGCGGCTGCCGCGTCATGGTCGGCGGCAAGGCGCAGTTCGCCTGCGTGGAAGGGCCGGCCTTCGACGGGCACGAGGTGGACTTTGACGTGGCGATGCGCCGCAACAAGGCCTACGTCAACGAGGAAAAGCTCTCCCTCGAGCGGGTGAGCAAATGCACGCGCACAGCAGCCAAGGAGGTGCACTGATGCCAGTCAAGCGCTCTGACAAGACCCCGATGCCGGTGCACGACGCGCAGCTGCGCGCGCACGACTTCGTCGAGGTCAACACCGGCTACACGCCGGCCCACGCCGCCTTCGAGGCCGAGCGGTGCCTGCGCTGCCAGGACGCTGCCTGTGTCGACGGCTGCCCGGTGAACATCCCGATCCCGGACTTCATCCACGCCGTGGCCGCGGGCGACATGCCCAAGGCCGCCCAGATCCTGCGCGGCGCCAATCCGCTGCCGTCGATCTGCGGCCGCGTGTGCCCGCAGGAGAACCAGTGCGAGGCGCAGTGCCACATGCTCAAGCGCTTCAACCCGGTGGCCATCGGGCACCTCGAGCGCTTCGTGGCCGACTGGGAACGCACCCAGCCGGTCACGGCCAAGCCGAACGTCACGCGCAAGGAAAAGATCGCCGTCATCGGCGCCGGCCCGTCCGGCCTGGTCTGCGCCGGGGAGCTGGCGCGCCTGGGCTACTCGGTGACCGTGTACGAGGCGCTGCATGCGCCTGGCGGCGTGCTGCGCTACGGCATCCCCGAGTTCCGCCTGCCCAAGTCGGTCCTCGACTGGGAGATCGGCGTGCTCAAGGCGATGGGCGTGGAGATCGTCTGCAACGTCGTGATCGGCCGCACCATCAAGATGGACGACCTGTTCGAGAACATGGGATACGCGGCGGTGTTCATCGGCACCGGCGCGGGGCTGCCGCAGTTCCTGGGCATCCCCGGCGAGAACCTCAACGGCGTGATGTCGGCCAACGAGTTCCTCACCCGCATGAACCTGATGGGCGGCTACAAGTTCCCCGACAACGACACCCCGATGAAGGTCGGCAAGCGCGTGGCCGTCATCGGCGCCGGCAACACGGCGATGGACGCGGTGCGCTCGTCGCTGCGGCTGGGGGCCGAAGCGGCCTACATCGTGTACCGGCGCAGCGAGAAGGAAATGGGCGCGCGGGTCGAGGAATACCACCACGCGATCGAGGAAGGCGTCGACTTCCGCTGGCTGACCAACCCGCTGGAAGTCGTCGACGACGGCAACGGCTGGGTGAGCGGCCTGAAGTGCCAGCAGATGAAACTGGGCGAGCCGGACGCGTCCGGCCGCGCGCGGCCGATCCCGATCGAAGGCAGCGAGTTCGTGTTGCCCGTCGACAACGTCGTGCTGGCGATCGGCACCACGCCGAACCCGCTGCTCACGCGCACGACGGCCGGCCTGCTCACCAACAAGAAGGGCTGCCTGGTTGCCGACGAGAGCACCGGGCTGACGTCGAAGGCGCTGGTGTTCGCCGGCGGCGACGCGGTGACCGGCGCGGCGACGGTGATCCTGGCGGCCGGCGCGGGCAAGCGCTCCGCCGTGGCCATCCACGAGGCGCTGCAGCAGGCGCCCGTCGCGGCCCATTGAGCTGCCAAGCGGGAACGACTTTTTATAACAGCCGGACGCAGAGGACGCAAAAGATACGCAGAGTGCGCAAAAGAATTCCAAATGGTCTTTTTTGCGTCTTCTGCGTACCCTTCGCGTCCTCTGCGTCCGGCTGTCCGCTCCCGCTTTGAGGGCCCCCGATGAAGGTCGCATTGTTCGTTCCCTGCTACGTCGACGCGTTTTTCCCGGAGGTCGGCATTGCCACCCTGGAATTGCTGGAGCGCCTCGGCTGCCAGGTGGAATACCCGCTGGAGCAGACCTGCTGCGGCCAGCCGATGGCCAACGCGGGTTGCCATGACGACGCGCGCGCGGCCGAGGCCCTGTTCGCGAAGAACTTCGCCGGCTACGACCACATCGTCACGCCGTCCGGCAGCTGCTGCCACCACGTGCGCGACCATCTCACGGCGATCGACCAGACGCCGTCGGTTCACGCCGTGCGGCGCAATACGCTCGAACTGGTCGAATTCCTGCACGACGTGCTGCAGGTGCGCGAGTTTCCGTGGGCCGGGTTCCCGCACAAGGTGGGGCTGCACATCGGTTGCGCCACGCTGCGCGGGCTGGGCGAGGCGAGCACCTCCGAGATGGCCGGCCCCGCGTTCAACAAGCCGCGCGCGCTGCTCGCGGCGGTGAAGGGCATCGAGTTCGTGGCGCCGCAGCGGGTGGACGAATGCTGCGGCTTCGGCGGCACCTTCTCGGTGTTCGAGGAGCCGGTGTCGGCGCGCATGGGCCAGGACAAGGTGCGCGACCACGCGGGGGCCGGCGCCGAGTACATCGTCTCGCCCGACATGTCGTGCCTGATGCACCAACAGGGGTGCGCCCGTCGCCTCGGGCTGCCGGTGAAGTTCCTGCACATCGCGCAGGTCCTGAACGGAGCGCGCGAGTGACGGTGCCGGCCGGCGCCACCGCCAACCGCGTCGATCACGCCGGCGCGGCCTCGGAGTTCATCGCCGCGCCGCAGCACGTCGAGTTCCACGACCGGCGGCTGTGGGAGATCCGGCGCAAGCGCGACCAGGAATGCCTGGCGATCCCGGAGTGGGAGGAATTGCGCCGGCTGGCCTCCGCGATCAAGGAGCACACGCTCACGCACCTGTCCGACTACCTGGAGCAGTTCGAGCGCAACGCCGCCGCCAACGGCATGGTGGTGCACTGGGCGCGCGACGCGGCCGAGCACAACCAGATCGTCCACCAGCTGCTCGCGTCGCGCGGCATGACGACGCTCGTCAAGAGCAAGTCGATGCTGACCGACGAGTGCGAGCTGCGTCCCTTTCTCGCGCGGCGCGGCATCGAGGTGGTGGAGACCGACCTGGGCGAACGCATCCAGCAGCTCGACGGCGAGCCGCCCAGCCATATCGTGATGCCGGCGGTGCACAAGCTGCGCGGCGACGTCGCCCAGGTGTTCGGCCGCACCATCGGCACCGACCCGCAGCGCACCGACGTCCCTTATCTCGCGGAAAGCCAGCGCCGGCACACCCGTCCGTACTACCTCCGGGACAAGGTCGCCGGGATGACCGGCGCCAATTTCGCGGTCGCGGAAACCGGCTCGTTCGTGGTGTGCACCAACGAAGGCAACGCGGACCTGAGCGCCAACGTGCCGCGGCTGCACATCGCCTCGATCGGCATCGAGAAGCTCATTCCGCGCGTCGAGCACCTGGGCGTCTTCATCCGCATGCTGTCGCGCAGCGCGCTCGGCTCGCCGATCACGCAGATCACTTCGCATTTCCGCGCGCCGCGCGCCGGCGCCGAGCTGCACGTGGTGCTGGTCGACAACGGGCGCTCGGAACGGCTGGGCATGGAGGATTTCTGGACCTCGCTCAAATGCATCCGCTGCGGCGCCTGCATGAACACCTGCCCGGTCTACCGGCGCAGCGGCGGGCTGAGCTACGGCGCCACCTATTCGGGGCCGATCGGTGTCATCGTCGACCCCACGTTCAATCTGCACAAATACAGCGCCCTGCCTTACGCGTCGACCATGAACGGCAGTTGCAGCATGGTGTGCCCGGTGAAGATCGACATTCACCAGCAGATCTTTCGCTGGCGGCAGGTGATCGCCGAGCGCCGCCAGCTGCCGCTGGCCAAGAAGGAGGCCATGCGCGTGGCCGGCCGCATCCTGGGCAGCCCGGTCCTGTACCGGGCCGCGGTGCAGGCCGCCGCCACCGGCATCGAGCGGCTGCCACGGTTCATGGTCTACAACCCCTTCAATGCCTGGGGCAAGCAGCGCGAATTGCCCGCCACCCCCCCGCTTACCTTCCGCGAGTGGTACCTGCGCAACCGCGGGGGCAAGCCATGACAGCCGGCAGAGGCGCTGTCTCCGGCAGCGCCGCGGCCTGCAAGGCCAGCGACCCACACGCAGTGGGGAGGAGCGTGGGGGCACCATGAGCTCGCGCGAATTCGTCCTGGCCAACGTGCGACGCAACCAGCCGGCGGCCGTGGAACTGCCCGTGCTGCCGGTCTTCGAGCGCGCGCCGACGGACCTGCCCGCCGCGTTCGGCGATGCGCTGGAGCGAATGGGCGGGCAGCTGGCGGTGCCTCCGGCGGAGGTCTCGCTCGATGATTTCATCCGCGGCCGGTTTCCGCAGGCGAGCGTGATCTGCTCGGCCGCGCCCGAGGTGCGCGGCACGTTCTCGGTGCACGACGTGCGCGAGCCGCGCGAGCTGCAGGGCGTCGACGTCGGGGTCGTGCGCGCCGCCTTCGGGGTCGCGGAAACCGGCTCCGTGGCCCTCGGCGAGCGCGAGTTCGGCGTCAACGCGCTCGGGTTCCTGTCGCAGCACCTCGTGGTGCTGCTCGACCCTGCCGCGATCGTGCCGGACCTGCATGCCGCGTACTGGCAGCCGTGGTTCCGCGAGGCGCGCTATGCGGCGCTGCTGACGGGGCCGTCGGCCACGGCCGATATCGAAGGCGTGCTGGTTCGCGGCGCGCAGGGGATCCGCAGCCTGACGGTGGTCCTCGCCGCCGAGCCGGTCTGACCTTCAGCGCTGCAGGTTGCCGCGCATCAGCCACACGCGGCTGCGCACGCCGGCCTGGAAACTGCTGTTCACCACGGCGATGGCTCCTTGTTCACCGAGCGCCAGCTTCTTCATCAGGAGCCCCTGGCGGCTGCCGTTGACGCCGCCTCGCGGGTCGGCGCTCTGCGGCACCAGCGCGGGCGGGGTGAAACTGCCGCCGCCGTCGCGCGACACCGTGATCGCAAGGCCGCGCGGCTGTTGGCGCATCGCATGCGACAGTTCCCATGTGACCACGACGTTGCCGCGCGCGTCGAGCGCCAGCGACGGATAGGACGCGCCCATCGCGCCGCCGGGCATGGGCGCGGAAATCGCGCGCGGCGCCGCGAAGGTGCGGCCGCCGTCCGGCGAGCGGGCGTAGCGCACGTGCGCAAGGCCGGCCGGACCGTCCGGCGACTCCGCGTACACGAGATGCACCACGCCGCGCTGGTCCACGGCGAGCTTGGGCGCGTCGGACCAGCCCCGGCTCGGACCCACCACGCGCGGCGCGCCGAATGTCGCTCCGCCGTCGCGGGACGTCGCAAGCCGGATGTCGGCGCCGGGATCGTCACCGACCGTCCAGGCGAGGAGCAGCGTCCCGTCGCGCCCCACCGCCAGCGCGGGCCCGCGCGCGGGGACGCGATCGCCGCCGGCCACGCGCCGCGGCGGCGAAAAGCTCCTGCCGCCGTCGACCGAGCGGCTGTGCCACAGCGCTCCGCCGTATTCGGTCCATGCCGCATGGACCGCGCCGTCAGGACCGGCGACGAGGTCGAAGCTGCCGTTGTGCCAGATGTCGCGGTCGATCCGGCCCTTGCCGTCGCCGCCCTTCGACCGGGAGAGATTCAGCGGCGCCGCGAACGTCCGCCCGCCGTCATCGGAGCGAGCGAACAGGATTTCGCCGCCGTGCGAGCCGCCGGAAAAGACGATCTCCTGCCACGCAACGTACAAATGGCCAGGCGCGTCCGGCGCGAAGGCCAGGCGCGGCAACCACGAGAACGTGGCCGGCTGGCGCGAGACGTCGACCGGCTGCGTGAATCGCGGCCCGCCGCCAGCGGTGAAACGCTGCAACAGCACCGTCTTGCGCGCCTGGTCCACCCAGGCCACTGCCAGGCCGCCGTCACCGTCGATCGCCACAGTGCCGTCGTCGACATAGTCGTAGCGCGACCCACTCTGGCGCCAGGGGCCTTGTTCGGCAGGTCCGTGGGCAACTTCGACGACTGGATGCCAGACCAGCCCCGGGTCAGGCGCGGCCACGGCCGCCGCGGCGAACACGATCGCCGCCGCGCCCGCCAGGTGCTGCGCCAGCCACCGCCCCATGGCCGTCTCACTTCGATGCGGCAGCCGGTTCGGAGCGGGCCGGCCACAGCACCGAGGCGATTGCCACGACCATCAGCACCACCGCCGCCCAGTCCTGCCAGTGCAACACTTCGCCCAGCCACGACGCGCCGACGAACACGCCCAGCACCGGGATGAACATCACGCTCAGCGTGGAGGCGATCGGCGGCAGTCCGCGTGCCAGCGACAGCCAGGCGGCCTGCGAGAAGCCGAAGATCAGGATCGCGTTGTAGGCGATCGCGCCCCAGGCGGCAGCCGGCGGTGCCTGCCACTGCTGTCGCTCGAAGGACAGCGCCAGCACCGTGGCGACGACGCCGGCCAGCGCGGTCATCCAGAACGACAGGGTCAGCGTATGAGCCTCGATCTTGCTGCGCCGCATCATGTGCGTGCCCAGGCCCCAGACGGCGGCCGAGAACAGGGCCAGCGCGACGCCGAGCGGCCGGCCGGCCAGCACCGTGAACTCGTGCCACAGCAGCAGCGTCACGCCCAGGGCCGCCGCGCCGACGCCGAGCCAGCCGCGCAGGCCCAACCGGGTCTTGAACAGGGCAGCGCCGATCATGGCCGAGAAGATCGGCATGGTGTACGCAAGGATCGCCGCGCGGCCGCTGGTCAGCGTGCGCAGCGCCAGGATCATGCAGATGTTCCACACCACCATGTTGGTCATGGACAGCCAGAACAGTTCGCCCCAGGCGGCGCGCGGCACCCGGAACGGCACCTTCATCGCCAGCAGCACCGCCGCGAGCACCGGCAGTCCCAGCAGCACGGTGACGGCGCGAAAGCTCAGGGCCGGAAAGTTGCTGACCCCCAGCTTCATCACGGGCCAGTTCAGGCCCCAGACCAGGGTGAGGATGACGAGGGTGGCGAGCTGCTGTCGGCTCAGGCGCTGCATGGTGGGGGATTGTCCGCGATGCGCGGACCGCTCACTACAATCGAACGCCATGACGTTCATCCAGATGCTCCAGGAGGCGCAGCGGCGCAACCGCTCGATGCTGTGCGTGGGGCTCGATCCGGAGCCGGCGCGCTTTCCCGGGACCATGCGCGGCGACGCCGGCAAGATCTACGACTTCTGCGCCCGCATCGTCGATGCGACCGCCGAGCTCGTGGTCGCGTTCAAGCCGCAGATCGCCTACTTCGCGGCGCATCGCGCCGAGTGCCAGCTGGAACAGCTGATGCAGCACATGCGCCGCGTGGCGCCGCAGGTGCCGGTGATCCTCGACGCCAAGCGCGGCGACATCGGTTCGACCGCGGAGCAGTACGCGCTGGAGGCCTTCGAGCGGTACGGCGCCGATGCCGTGACGCTGTCGCCCTTCATGGGGTTCGACTCGATCGAGCCGTACCTGCGGCGCGAGGGCAAGGGCGCGTTCCTGCTGTGCCGCACGTCCAACAAGGGCGGCGACGACCTGCAGAGCCAGCGGCTGGCCTCCGTGGACGGCCAGCCGCTGCTGTACGAGCACGTGGCGCGGCTGGCGCAGGGCCCCTGGAACCTCAATGGCCAGTTGGGCCTGGTCGTGGGCGCGACCTATCCGGCCGAAATCGAGCGGGTGCGCCAGGTGGCGCCGACGCTGCCGCTGCTCATTCCGGGCGTTGGCGCGCAGGGCGGAGATGCCGCCGCCACGGTGAAGGCCGGCTGGCGGCCCGATGCGCCGATCGTCGTGAACTCGTCGCGGGCCATCCTGTATGCGTCGGCCGGCGAGGACTTTGCCGCCGCCGCGGCGCGCGAAGCCGCGAGGACCCGCGCGGCGCTGGAAGCAGCGCGCGGCTGAGATCCGGCCGGCGAGCTGCCGCCGTCAGCGGCAGTGGTAGACGCGGATTACCGGATCATGGTCGTGGACGAAGGCGAACGCGTCGACGCAACCGGTGGCCGGATCGACGGCGTACACCGCCGCGAAGCCGGCCGGACTGCCGCCTCCAGGGATCTGCAAGATGAGCCTGGGCTCGCCCAGCGCCATTCTCAGGTCCGACAGCCGCCGGTTCTGCCAGCGCCGGTTCATGGCGACCTCTCGCGCCATGCCCGGCGCCCCCGAGGCCAGCGCCTGCTGCTCGGTCGGACCCTCGCGCCATTCTCGTTCCACCGTCTCGCAGCCGCCGGAAAGCACCGCGACACAGAGGAATGGAAGTCGTCCTTGCCGCAACATGGTGGGCCAGAAACGACGCTGGGCTGCTGATGACTTCATGGCGCTGACTGGACTGGCGCGAACAATTTCACGGGTCGACCGGGGAATTGAAACATATGGGCCCCGCCGTGGCGCCACGTTCTTCTGACTTTCCGGTCAGTCTCAAGGGGCGGTTCCCGATCGCAGGAATGAGCTGCCGCCGCCGTTCCCTGATGCGGGATGCCGGCGCCCGGCAGGGGCCGCCGCCGGGACGAATGCCGCAGGCACGGTGCTTGCATTCCGAAGTGCTGTTTTTTCAACCTGATGGAGTGCATCCAGATGAAGTGGGCAGCAGCCGGCCTCGTGGCCGTCGTTTCGATGGGTTTTGCCTCGGTGGCCACGGCCGCCGACGGCAAGGCCGTGTATGAGAAGACCTGCGTCGCGTGCCACGCGGCCGGCGTCGCCAACGCGCCGAAGCTGGGCGACAAGGCCGCCTGGGCGCCCCGCGTCGGCGGCGGCAAGGCCGCGCTCGTGGCCTCGGTGAAGACCGGCAAGGGCGCGATGCCGCCCAAGGCCGGCAATGCCGCGCTGACCGATGACGAGATCGGCGCCGCCGTGGACTACATGCTGGCCTCGGTGAAGTGAGCCCGGGCGGCGCGCTGGGCGCCGCCGGCACGAAACGGAAACGCCGCGCAATGCGCGGCGTTTTTCATGGACGGCTTCCGATCAGGAGCCGCGCACGCCCGCAATCGGATGGAAAGCGCGGGAGATGTAGGCGATCAGCGCGTCGATGTCGCCCTCTTGAAGCACTTCCTTCCAGGCCGGCATCGAGGTGCCCGGCAGTCCCTCCGAGATCGATCTCGCCGCGCGCTCGCGCGTCATCCCACGCATGGCCTCGCGGCTGGTCAGGTCGCGCGGATGCGGCTCCAGGAAGCTGCCGATCCAGCCCTTGGACGTGCCGTCGCCGGCATGGCAGAACGCGCAGTTCTTCTGGAACAGGTGCTCGCCGCGCTTTTCCAGCGGCGTGGCGTTCGCCAGCACCGGCGGCTTGTCATGGACCAGATAGGCCGCGCCCACGCGCGGATCGCCCTGCTGCGGCTGCCGCATCGGCACGCTGCCGTCACGCTGCGCGAATGTGTGGGTGGCGGCCCGCTGCGGGTGATCGACGCCCTGCGGCTCGGATCGCGGTGTATCGGTATGGCAACTGGTGCAGTAGGCGTCGCGTGGGAACGAAACCGGCCGCGACTCCCACGGCGTGCCCGGATCCTTCACGTGGCCGTGGTCGTGGCAGGTGATGCAGGCGGAAAGGAACAGGCGCTTGCCGCGCTGCTGCTCCTCGGTCAACTGCTCCCACGGCGTGTCGATGGCGATGTCGCCGCGGGCGAAGGGGAACGCGACCTGGTTGCGCTCGTGCTCCGGCCAGCCATTCTCCAGGATGTGATAGCGCGTATTGACCGCCCGCTTGACCATGAACTCCTGGCGCACGAAGTCGGTGACGGCTTCCATCTCGCGCGGCGTGATGATGCCGGTGAATCCCTTCATGGCCGTGCCCGCCTTGCCTTCGCGCACGACGGCCAGCATCAGCTCACGCGGCAGCGCCGCCACCGGCGTATTGGAGAAGTCTCGGGGTTTCGGGTCCAGGTATGTCGTCGCCAGCGTCTTTGCATCCCCGGAATAGCCATGGCAAAAATAGCAACGATAGTTGTAGATCTTGCGTCCGAGCTCCAGCGTTTCAGCGCTGGCCGCCTGCGGCGCGGATGCGGTGGCGACCGGCGCCTGCGAAGCGCTTGCCGTTGGCGGCTGCCGGCCGCACCCGCTCAGGAGGGCCAGGCCGGCCAGCAGGGCCGCCGCCGCCAGCCGGCGCAGCCCCCGGTCCGGTTCACTTCTTCGTGGCGACATCTTTCCCTGGCTGGATGAATGCGCGGAACACGTATTCGGACACGTCGGCGATTTCCTGCGGGCTGAGCACCTTGTTCCAGGCCGGCATCTCGCTGCCGAGGCGGCCCGTCGCCACGCCATCGTAAATCACGGGACGGTTCATGGAGGCGCGTGTCTTCGCGTCGGTGAACACCGCAGGCTTCGGGTTGATGAAATAGGCGCGCGGACCCTGGCCATCGCCCTTCGCACCGTGGCAGGTCGCGCAATTGGCATCATAGAACTTCTGGCCGGCGACCGGATCGCCGCGCAGCCCGTTGGCAAACGGCTTCCTCATGTCGATCTTGCCGTCCTTGCCCATCGCGTGCCCGCCGCCGTGGCCGTGCGCCGCGTGGTCGTTGGCGTCGCCGTGGCCGGCATGGTCCCCGTGGTCATCGGCGGCGTCCTTCTTGCCGCCCTTCTTGACCGGTGCATCCTGCACCCGCATGATCGACGCGCGGATGTAGTCGACCACCGCCTCCAGATCTTCCTGGCTGAAGCGGGACGCGTACGCCTGCATGGCGGTATTGGGCCGTCCCTGGGAGACCGCCGCCAGCATCCGGTCGCGGGTGAGTTCGTCCTTGGCACCCTGCGAGCTGAAATCCCGTGGCGCCGGCCGAAGGTTTGCGCTGGCAAACATGGACCCCTTGCCCTGCTCGCCGTGGCAGACGGAACACACGCGCGCATAGATGCGGCGTCCCTTGCTCGACTCGGCGGAAATGTTGGGACGCATGAAGGTCTCGCGCACGTGGTCGACGACGGCGGCGATCTGGGCGTCGCTCAGTTGCTTCTTCAGGCCCACCATCGCGGTGCCCGGCACGCCGTTCTTCACCGCGGCGATCATGCGGTCGCGCGTCAGTTCCTGGGTCGCCTGCGGCGTCGTGAAATCGCGCGGTGGCGGGTCCATGCGCTTCTGGGCCCGGCTGCGACCGTCGGCATCAGCGCCATGGCAGCCGGCGCAATGGGTCCGGTACAGCCCCGCGGCGCTCTGCTGCTCGTCGGCGCTGCGCCTGGCCGCGTGCACCGGTGCGGCCAGCCAGGTCGCTGCCAGCAACAACACCGCGCTCAGCCAGAGGCGCGTGCGGTGCGACGATCCTGAATTCTTCGACATTTCGACTCCCAAGGGGCAACCGGCCCACTGGTGCAACTTCGATGCCACCCCAACGCGAAGATGGCATGGCCCTTGCGTTTTCGCAGGATCCGCCGGCGGGCACCCCGCCACCCTCTTCAAAGGCAGGACATCGATGAAAGCCAGATTCTCGAAAGCGCGACTCGCTTGCGCAGCGTTGGGAATGGCGGCGGCGCTCTTCGTCGTCGGCTGTGCCCAGGCGCCGCTCAACGAGACGGCCAAGGCGCCGGAAATCCCCGTGTTTCCCCCGCCGCCCGAGCCGGCCCGGATCATCTGGGAGCGCACGCTGCACAGCAGCGCCGACGTGGTGCCGGACGACAGCGACGGCAGCTTGCGCCGCCTGGTGACGGGCGAGTCGCGTTCGGGAGAGGGTCTGAACAAGCCTTACGGCGTGGCCGTGCGCAACGGCCGCGTCTATGTGGGCGACACCGTCGCCCGCCACGTGGTGCTGTTCGACCTGAACGCGAAGAAGCACAAGCGCATCGGCGCCGACGAGCCCGGCGGGCTGCGCATGCCCTTCGGCATCGACCTGGACGCGGCCGGCAACCTGTACGTGCTGGATGGCAGCGTCAAGCTGATCCAGGTCTACGACGGCGACGGCAAGTTCCTGCGCACGCTGGGCAAGGACATCAAGTGGAGCCGTCCCGTCGGCCTGGCGATCGACCCGGCGCGCAAGCGCCTCTACGTCGTCGACGTCGGGGGCGTTGACAGCGAGGAGCACAAGGTGCGGGTCCTCGACCTCGAGACCGGCAAGCTGCTGTTCGACATCGGCAAGCGCGGCAACGGTCCCGGCGAACTGAATCTGCCCCGGGACGCGGCCGTGGGGGCGGACGGTTTGCTGTACGTCGTCGACGGCGGCAACTTCCGCGTCCAGGTCTACGACGCCGACGGCAAGTTCCTCAAGACCTTCGGCGGGGTCGGCGTGCGGCTCGGGCAGTTCTCGCGACCGAAGGAGATCGCGGCGGACCTCGAAGGCCGGCTCTACGTGGTCGACACCGGGTTCGGCAACTTCCAGATCTTCGATCGCGAAGGCGTGCTCCTGCTTAATGTCGGGTCTCGTGGCGACGCCGATGCGCCCGCCAAGTTCTCGCTGCCTTCCGGGATCGCCGTCGACGTGGACGGCCGCATCTACATGGTGGACCAGTTCTTCCGGAAAGTGGAAGTGTTCCGCCCGGCGGAACTGCCCGCGGGCAGTCCCTACGGGCGGTCCGCGGCGGCGAACAGATGAGCGCACCGTGACGCAGCCTTACCTGATTCGGGAAACGCGGGAGGCCGATTCCAGGAAGCGGGAAGCCATTGTGCCGCGACGGCCGGGAAAGATTGACGCAGATCAAACAGCGGCGGTGCCCGAGGATCGAGAGGCCCTGGCCGGCGCTGGCACACAAGATGCAACGGAAAGTGCGGGTCTGCGGGTTTCGCGGAGCTCGCGTTTCAACTTCAAAGGAGATCGACATGGGCTGGAGGGATTTGATAGGCCGGAGCTTCGCGGGCCGCAGGCGTGCAGCCTCGCTGGTGGCGGGCCTGGCCGTGGGGGTGGGATTGGTGGTGAGCTTGCCCACCGGTGCGCAAACCACCGGGCTGGCGGCGGCGAAGTCCAGCGGCGTTTCGGCGACAAAGCACAACCTGGGTTCCAGCGGCACGGGCAACAACCGCATAGCGTCGGGCACCAACTCGACCGAAATCTGCGTGTTCTGCCACACGCCGCACGCGGGTGAACCTTCGCGTGGGCCGCTGTGGAACCGCCTGGCCGGCACCGCCACCATCGTGCCGTACACCAGCGCCACGCTGACCGGCGGCACGGTCTCGGCTGGCATGGGCACCGCGCTCGCGCCCGGGTCGGTCTCGCTCGCCTGCCTCTCCTGCCACGACGGCACCCAGGCCATGAACACCCTGATCAACGCGCCGGGATCGAACGGTTACACCGCGGGCGGCGCGGCGTTCGGCACGCTCGTCAGCGGCACCGGCCAGATCACCGGCGTGGCCAAGATCGACGGCGATCTGACCAACGACCACCCGATCGGGATGAAGTACGCCGGCGGTCGGGCCGTGGCGGACCAGAACGACGGCGGCTACGTGCAGTTCACCCCGGGGACGATCAACGGAGCGTCGGCATGGTGGGTCGATACCGAAACCATCGGCCGCGTCGGTTCACCGGTCGCGAACAGCACCCGCCAGAAGACCGACATGTGGCTGTATGCCCGCGGCTCGGATGCCTACGTCGAATGCGCGAGCTGCCACGATCCGCACACGGACAACGCCCTGTTCCTGCGGATTCCGAACACCTACAGCTCGGTGTGCCTGTCGTGCCACATCAAGTGAGTTGACTGAAGGGCCGGCGCCGGGCGCCGGTCCGATGCGAAGCAGTCCCGGGGCACGCGTGCCCCGTTTTTTCGAGCGGCCAGGGAGAAACAATGAGCATCGATCGACACGCCCTCAGGAAAGCAATCGCACTCGCGGTCTTCGCCGCCGCCAGTGGCTGGGTGCCGGCCTTGGCCGCCGACAGCGCGGGACCGAAGCCGGCCTCGGCGCCGACGGAGGTCTTCGCCCGGGTCGGCGAGGTTGTCGTCACGCATGACCAGTTCCAGGCGGCCTTCGGCCAGGCGGCGCGCGGCAAGTTCTATCACGGCAAGGCCCCCGACGGCGCCGTGGCAGCGCTGCAGCGCGAAGTCGGGCAGGGCATCGTGGACGAAATCCTGCTGTCCGCCGAGGCGCGGCGCCGCAACATCGAGCCCGACCAGGAGGCGGTGCAGCGGACCATCGATTCCTATGACGAGCGCTATCGGGCCAATCCCCAATGGCGGGCCGACCGGGATCTGGTGCTGCCGGCCCTGAAAGCCAAGCTCGAACGCGACAGCCTGCTGGACCGCCTCGCCAAGGCGGTGAAGAGCGTCGCCGACCCCTCCGAACAGGAGCTCCAGCAGTACTGGGAAGCGCATCAGGACAAGTTCACCGCGCCGGAGCGGGTGCGCCTGTCGGTGATCCTGCTGCGGGTCGACCCCTCGTCGCTGCAGGCGACGTGGGACGAACGGCAGGCCGAGGGCAAGGCGATCGTCAAGCAGTTGCGCGACGGAGCCGACTTCAAGGAGCTGGCGCAACGGCACTCGGGCGATCCGTCGGCCGCCAATGGCGGCGACATGGGTTACATGCACAAGAGCGCATTGCCGGAGCCGGCGCAGGTGGCACTGGACAAGCTCGGCCCGGGCGAGTTCACTGACGCGCTCGTGCTCCTGGAAGGCGTGGCCGTGCTGCGGCTGGAAGACCGCAAGGCGTCCCGGCTGAACCCGCTCGAGGCGGTGCGGGAGCGCGCCCGTGACCTGTGGAAGCGCGACAAGGGGGAGGAGGCCTGGAAAGCGCTGGCCGCCAGGTTGCGGGCCGACACCACCGTGGAACTTGATGAATCCCGGTTCCTGCCGTTGGCCACGGCCGCACCCGCGGGCAACAAGGCCGAGCCCCGCTGAATTGGCGGAGGCGGAGCGGTGAATGCAGTCCCGGTGCCGATCCTGGGTCCCGCTGCTTGCCATGGTCGTGGCGACCGGCGCGCCGGCCGCGGGGGCCGACTCGACGGATGCCGCCGCGGCGCAGGATCAGGCCGACCAGGGCATCCTCTCCGGGCTGGGACTCAAGCTGCGGAGCGCGCCGGTCTTCACGTCCGGCATCCTCTCCTATGACCTGCGCGCCACCCGCGGCGAGGGGGAGGGCAAGAGCGTCGCGCACCTGGTCACCGCCCGGCTGACGGCCGACAGCTACATCTACCAGCCATGGTTCGCGACCGTCTCCGGCGCCTTCGGCTTCACGACGTCGCGCACGATCGACACCATGAGCGGCGAAAGCTTGCCATTGGCGGTCGCGGCGCACGATCGGCTGGTCTCGGGTGACCGTTTCATCACGGGCAGCGGGCGCGTCTCGCTGTTTCCGAAGAGTCGCTTCCCGTTCCAGCTCGAAGTCGAGCGCAGCGACAGCCGCGTCGACGGCGCGCAGGCCTCATCGCTGGACTTCCAGACACAGAGCATCGGCTTGACGCAGCGGTATCAGCCGGCCAAGGGCGACTACAACCTGGGCGGCAGCTTCAGCCGGCGCGACCAGTGGGCGCAGAACGTGCGCGATACCCAGTACACCGTGACCGGGGATTTCAGCACCCGATGGAAGCATCACGACGCGACGCTGGGCGCCTCGTGGAGCCAGGCCGACCGCCGCGTCACGGGCGATCGATCGGAATTCCGGACGCTGATCGGCCGGCACAACTACTCGCCGAGCCCCGAGCTGTCGCTGAACACGACCGCGAACTGGTCGCAGGCGCTGGATCGCCTGGTTCCGTCGCAGACCGATCTGGCCGCCTTGCAGTGGTCCACCGTGGGCGTCTGGCAGCGCGAAAAGACACCCTGGACGCTGACCGGGTCGGTACGCGGCCTGATCATGCGTGATCGCGCGGGCAACCACGACATCGGCAACCTCGGCATGACGCTGGGCGCCGCGTACGAGCTGAACAAGAACGCCCGCGGCACGGCGAACGGGAGCGTCAGTTACCACACCGCGGACGGCGCGACGTCGCGCGGGTTCAATGGCACGCTCGGGGCGAACTGGCAAGCCGATACGGTCGAGTTCAAGGGGCTGCGTTACGACTGGTTTGCCAGCGGCATGGCCGGCGCGTCGGTCAGCGACGCCAGCGGAATGCTTCTGGCCAACGCCGGCAGCCGGCAGAGCCAGGAACTGGTCAGCCTTCAGCTGGGGCATACGCTGGCCCGCACCTTCCCGCTCACCACGCGGTCCGGGCTGGCGCTGAATGCGGGCCAGATCGTCTCGGTGAACGCGAACCGCAGCAGCGGCGACGCCGCGGTGCCGGATGAAAGCCAGGTGGTTCGCACGCTGCAGCACAACATGGCGGCCACCTGGAACGTCAGCGCGGACAGCCAGAGTGCCTACGCGCGCGCCAGCTACAACGATTCCGCGGAACTCGGCGGCGGTCGCACCCGATTTCAGTTACTCAATTTCCAGCTTTCCGGAAACTACGGCATCGATCGCAACCGCAGCCTCAACGGCGACCTGACCTGGCAGCGGGCGCAGCAGCGGTCGGCCGAGGCACTCACCTCGCCCGGCGACGGCAGGGGCCGCGAAATCTCGCGCAACGCAGGCGGCGAGATCAGCTATCGCCACCAGCGGCTGTTCGGCATGCCGCGCCTGCGTTTCACGACGCGCCTGAAGCTGGCCCAGGATGTGCTCCGTCAACCAGGGGCATTGCCCACCATTCCCGATCGTGAGACGCGGTTGTGGGAGAACCGGCTGGACTGGTCGATCGGACGGCTCGAGTCGCAGTTGGTGTTCCGCATTTCGGAAGTGGAGGGCCGGCGACGGGAGTTCCTGACATGGCGGATCCAGCGCAATTTCGGGGATTGAGGCGGCGAGGGGCCGCGGGAAGCAAGAGGAGTTCGATGATGTTCGAGACGACGGGAGCAAGGTCCTGGCGCCACCGGTGGCGGCTGGTGCTGGCCATGCTCGCATGTGTGGGCGCCCTCATGGGGTTGTCGCCCAACGCCCGTGCCGAGTACGGCGACGTGGTGATCAACAACTATTCCGACGCATCCGGAATGCGCCCGGTGGTGTTCCCGCACTGGTTCCACCGCATCCGCTACCGCTGCAAGGTCTGCCACGCGGACCTGGGCTTCAAGTTCAAGGCCGGCGGCAACGAGATCAACATGGTCAAGGTGATCGACGGCCAGTTCTGTGGCGCCTGCCACAACGGCGACGTGGCCTGGAGCATCGAGAACTGCAACATGTGCCACTCCGGCAAGCCCAGCACGCCGACGCAGGTGCACGAGAGCACGATCAACTCGCTGGTCATCCCGGCCGGCGCCCAGAAGGAGAAGCGGCCATGAAGCGCGGCACCTGGATGGTGGCCGCGCTCCTCGCCGCGGCGGGCTGGCTTGCCGGCAACGCGGCGGCGCAGGATTCCGCGGGCAAGGCGGTGTACGAGGCCAGTTGCATCGGCTGCCATGGCACCGGCGTGCTCGGCGCGCCCAAGACGGGCGATTCGGCCGCGTGGAAGGCGCGCGCCGGGGGCAGCCTGTCCGCCCTCGTGAGCAGCGCCAAGGCCGGCAAGGGCGCCATGCCGCCCAAGGGCGGCAACGCCGCGCTGACCGACGCCCAGTTGGCGGCGGCCATCGCGTACATGATGGGCATGGCCGACGGGTCGACCGCGGCGAAGCCGGCGGCGGCGCCCGCCGCGTTCAAGGCCGCGGCGCCCGTGGCCGCGGCGCCCGCCGTCGCCGCGCCCGCCGCCACCCTGCCGCCAGCGGCCGCGCCGGTCGTGGCAACCGCTGCGTCCAATGTGAACTCGTTCAACCGGTTGCTGCGGGCGCCCAACCAGCGCAATCGTCCACCGGCCGAGGACGGCATCCACGACGCGACCAACGACGGCACGCTGGCCCTGCAGCCGCCGCTGACCTCGTTCCAGGATCTGCCGCGCAGCAACGCCGGCAACCGCGTCGACTGGGTGAAGTCGATCCGCGAGAGCAGGATCGCGCCGCGCGCGGACCGCCTCGACGAGAAGGTGCAGCCGATGATCATGGACCTGAACATCGTGCGCGAGGTCAAGGGCTCGATGCCGGACGTCGTGTATCCGCACAAGCAGCACACGGAGTGGCTGGACTGCTCCAACTGCCACCCCGCGATCTTCAAGCCGCAGAAGGGCGCCAACCAGATCAGCATGGCGAGCATCCTGCTTGGCGAGGCCTGCGGCGTTTGCCACGGCAAGGTGGCCTTCCCGGTGTCGGAATGCCGCCTGTGCCATTCCAAGGCGAAGCCGGCCACCGCTGCGGCCACGGCCGCGCCGGCCCAGGCGGCGGCCAAGTAGGCAGCCAGGGAGCCACCGTCGATGAGCACCGTAACCGCCTGGTGGACGAAGGCCGCCCTGGTGCTCACGCTCGCCCAGCTGGCGCAGGACGGAACGGCCCAGCCGAACGCCGTGGCGCGCCGCGCCGTCTCGCAGCAGACGATCGAGCACAAGATCACCATGCTCGAGAAGCTCCTGAGCCAGTCGCCGGTGGCGGCGCGGGTGCAGGCCAGCGGCAGCGCGCAGGCGCAACGCCACCTCAGCACCGCCCGCGAGCTCGCGGCGCGCGCCCGCTCGCTTGCGGCCACGGGCCAGTTGCCGGGCGCCGACGCACTGCTGAACGAGGCGATCTGGGAGATCAGCCGCGCACAGCAGCTGGTGCCCGACTCCGGCGTGCGCCTGGCGGGTGACCGTGCCCGGTACGTGCAGCTCGAGGACAGCGTCGCGGCCCTGCGCCGGACGGCGCAGATCGCGGCCGCCGGCGCCCCGGCCGGGGGCGAACCGCCGGAGCGCGTCGTCGCGCGCGCGGACCTGCATGTGCAGCAGGCCGTCGCCCTGGCCGCGGCGGAGCGGTACGCGGAGGCCAACCAGCAGCTGGACCAGGCGCTGCTGCTGCTGATGAAGGATGCCTCCTCGCGGCTGGCGGGCCAGACGCTGGTGTACGGCACCCGCTTTGCGAACCGCCGCGAGGAATTCGATCACGAGCTCGAGCGCCACCGCAGCTTCGAGCGGCTGGTGCCGCTCGCGCTGTCGGAGCTCAGGCCTGCACCGGAGGCCGTCGCCCTGGTGCAGCGCCACGTGGCGCGAGCCCGGGAACTGCGCGAGCGCGGCGAGGCACTGGCCGGCCACGACATCGCCGGCGCGATCGGGCATGTCGTCGATGGCACCGACGCGCTGCGCCGCGCGCTGCAGGCGAGCGGGCTCGTCGTGCCGCAAACCATGGGGGGCCAGTGATGGCACGCCTGTCTGACCTGTCGATCCGCTGCGCCTTCCTGGCGTTCGCCCTCTGCGCGGCCGCTGCCGGCGCGACCCAGACCCTGCCGCTGGACCGCAGCCAGCTCGAACGCAAGCTGACGTCGACCCGGACGCTGATCGAGACTTCCTCGGGCGCCAAGCAGATCGAGGCCAGCGGCGACCCGGACGCCGCCACGCAGCGCGCGCGCGCGAGAGAGCTGCACGCCAAGGCCGGCGATGCCCTGCGCAGCGACCAGCTCGAGAGCGCCAGCAAGCTGCTGGACGAAGCGTCGCGGGCCATGTTCGCCGGCGTGCGCAAGGCCTCGGCCGACCAGGTCTCCGGTCGCAAGGAGCGTGCCGACTTCGACGCCCGCATGCTGTCGACCCGAGCCTTGCTCGAGGCGCAGAAGCGGGTGGCGGCCGAGAAGAATTCCGGCCAGCCGGCGCGCGAGGTGTCGACCCGCGTCGAGAGGCTGCTGGGAGAAGCCAGCGATCAGGCCCGCAGCGGGCTCCTGGGCGACGCGCGCCGCACGCTGGACCAGGCCTACATGGCCGTGAAGGCGTCGGCGATCGGCCTGCGCGACGGCGACACCGTGGTGCGCTCGCTCAACTTCGCGACCAAGGCCGAGGAATACCACTACGAGATCGACCGCAACGACACCCACCGCATGCTGGTGGACATGCTGCTGAAGGAAAAGCGCGGCATGGCGAGCGTGGGCGCGATGGTCGACCAGGCGCTGTCGGCGGCCGCCAGCCTGCGCACGCAGGCCGAGTCCGAGGCGGCGCGGCGCGACCACGACGCGGCCGTGAAGACGCTGGAGCAGTCGACGCGCGAACTGGTCAAGGCGATCCGCGGCGCCGGCGTCTACATCCCGGGGTGATGATGCGCTCCGGTCACGCAGCAAGCGGTCGCGCGAGCCGCATGGCGGGACGGCTGCGGCTGGCGCTCCTGGTGCTGCTGGCGTTGGTGGCGGCCGTGGCGACCGCTTCCGGGTCGAAGTGGGCGACCGTGGCCAGCGACGGCGTGCACGATCCGGCCAGCCCCGCGGTGGGCGTGCTGCAGGAGCCCGGCGAAGCGCTGGCCAACTTCCCGCGCGACACCGCAGGCAATCAGGTGCGGTGGGTGCAGGCGCTCGACGAGGGCCTGATCCAGCCCCGCACCAACATCCACCCGGAAACCAAGGTCAACCTGCGCACGACCGAAGTGTTGCTGATGAACACCAGCGTGCAGCCGCTCGTGCGATTTCCGCATCGCCAGCACACCGCCTGGCTCGATTGCTCGAACTGCCACAACGGGCTGTTCGAGGAGAAGGCTGGCGCGACCCGCATCGGAATGATGTCGATCCTGATGGGCGAGAAGTGCGGCGTCTGCCACGGGGCCGTCGCCTTTCCGCTGACGGAGTGCAACCGTTGCCACAGCGTCGTCCGCGACAGCGCCGAACACCTCCAGTTCGGCGGTGCACTGGTGCGGGAAACGGCCGCAAAATGAAGTGGCGGACGGTCCTGCTGGTCCTGCTGGCGTGGTTTGCGATCACCGTGCCGGCGCACGCCGAGTACGCGGACGTGGTGCTCAACAGGCTGTCCGAGAAATCGGGCATGCGGCCAGTGGTCTTTCCCCACTGGTTCCACCGGATCCGATTCCGCTGCAAGGTCTGTCACAGCGAACTCGGGTTCAAGATGCGGGCCGGGTCCAACATCGTGCAGATGAACGATATCATCAACGGCAAGTTCTGCGGCATGTGCCACAACGGGCAGGTGGCGTGGTCAGCGGACCGCTGCGACCTCTGCCACTCCGGCAAGCGGGGTCTGCCGAGCGGCATCTACGGCGGCAGCGAAACAGGAGGTCCCGGCCGATGGTGAAGCAATCGATGGTTCGCCGCGCCCTTGCCTTCGGCGGCGGCGCCCTGGCGCTCGGCCTCGGCGCCTGTGCCGGCACCGACAACGACGAGCGCGCGGTTCCTGCCCCTGCTCCCGCCGGCAACCGGCTGCTCACGCCCTGGCTGAGCCTGAAGGGCGGCTGGCGTGCCGACGCCCGGCGGCTGCCGTCGGGCGTTGCGACCGGACCCCGGCTCTCCTTCGTCCGACCGGTGGGGGTCGCCGCCCAAGGCGATGTCGTGATCGTGGCCGACGCCGGCGCGCGCATGCTGTGGCGCCTGAATCGCGCTCGCGACACCATCGAGCCGTTCGCGCCGTTCACCGGCGCCAGCGCGCAATACGGCGGCTCGCTGCAGCTGGGCAATGACCTGGCGGTGTGGGTGGCGCTTCCCGGCGAGCACGAGGTCGTCCAGTTCGACGTTCGCGGGCAACTGGTGCGGCGCTGGCGCGACGATGCAAATGTGCCGCAGCCGGTGGCGGTGGCCGTCCCCGATGACCGCAGCGAAGTGCTGGTCGCCGATGGCGCCAGCGGGCGGATCGCGGCGTACAACCCGCTGGGAGGCCTCATCGCGCTGCTCGGCCCGGCAACGCCGGCGCTCCTGCAAAGCGTCGCGGCAATGAGCATCGGACCTCGCGGCCTCTATGTGCTGGACGGTGCGGCGCAGCAGGTCGTGGTCTTCGGCCGCCGCGGCGAAGTGGTGGAGGTGATCGGCGAACACCACCTGGTTCGACCGCGCGCGCTCGCCGTCGACCGCAGCGGCCGCGTGTTCGTCGCCGACGACCTGGACCAGCAGATCAAGGTATTCCGCGGTGGCACCCTGCTGGCGGTCGCGGGAGGGCTGGGCGGCGGGCCCGGGCGCTTCGCGCGCATCGAGGCGCTGGCCGTGGACGGCAATATGCTGTACGCGGCGGACAGCGGCAATTCGCGGGTCGAGGTGATGCTGATCGCGCCGCCGTCGATGGAAGGCGCAGGAGCGGGCCGATGAGCCGCGCCCGGCGGCTGCTGGTCGCGATCTCGGCCGCCATCGTGCTGGCGGGGTGTGCCAGCGAGCCTCTGGTGATGCGGCTGCAGGCGACGCCGCAGGAGACGGCGCAGGTCTTCCCGCCAGCTGAGACGCAGGAGATTCCGCGGTACCGCTACCTCGGCCAGCTGGTCGGCGAGCACAACTTCCGCCCCGCCGACGGTGGCGCGCGACGTAATGCCGCCCGTCAATTTCTGGCGTGGGTGGCGGGGCTGGACGATGGCGCAGATCAGCCGGTGGTGCTGCAGCGGCCGCAGACGGGCCTCGTGGACGAGCTGGGCCGCATCGTGGTCACCGACGTGAGCCGCAACGCGGTGTTCGTGTTCGACGAATCGGCCGGGCGCCTCGACGTGTGGGACGAGGCCGCGCGCGGACAACGCTTCGTGGCGCCGGTGGGCATCGCGCTGGGCCGTGATCGCGAGCTGCTGGTGACCGACGCGGAACTGGGTCGGGTGTTCCGGCTCGGCCCGGACGGCCGGCCGCGCGGCGAGTTCGGCGCCGGCGAGCTCCAGCGGCCCACCGGCGTCGCGCGCGATCCGAAGACGGGGCGCGTCTTCGTGGCAGACGCCAGGGCGCACGACATCAAGGTGTTCGACGACGACGGGCGCCTGCTGCAGACATGGGGGCGCCGCGGCGAGGAGCCAGGGGAGCTCAACTTCCCGACGCACGTGACTTTTGTCAACGGGACCCTGATGGTCGCGGATACGATGAATGCGCGGGTGCAGGGCTTCGACCGCGAAGGCCGTCCCGTGCTCCGGCTCGGCCAGCGGGGCCGTTACGTGGGCAACCTTGTCCGGCCCAAGGGCGTGGCCGCCGATGACGAGGGCAACATCTACGTCATTGAATCGATGTACGACACCTTGCTGGTCTTCGACCGTGAAGGGCGCTTCCTGTTGTCGCTGGGGGGAACGGGCGCGGCCGGCGGCCGCTTCTTTCTGCCCGCCGGCGTCTGGGTCGACGGGCGCAATCGTGTCTTCGTGGCCGACATGTTCAACGGCCGCGTCGCCGTCTTCCAGTTCCTGGGCGGCAACTGATGGCGCGCGGAGTGTCCTGGCTGGTGGGCTGCCTGCTGGCGCTGATCGCCCTGTTGCTGGTCGATCCCGCCGGCGCCGCCCGGGTGGCCGATATCCGGAACACCAAGCACAACCTGTCCGCCGTCGGCACGGGCGCGGTCAAGGCCACCAGCGAAAACCAGGTCTGCGTGTTCTGCCACACCCCGCATGGGGCGGAGAGCATCCCCAACGCGCCGATCTGGAACCGCAAGCTCTCGGCCGCCACCTACACCGTCGACAACACCTACAGCTCGTCCTCGATGGAAGCCAGCGCGGCCGAACTCGCAGCCGGTCCGGGTGGCTCCTCGAGGTTGTGCCTGTCGTGCCACGACGGAACGATGGCCATCGGCAGCGTGAACGTGCTGAACGGCCAGGCGAACGTGAGCATTCCCCTCACCGGCACGGCCACCGGCGGGCTCATGCCGACGACCGGATCGACGACCGGCTTCACGCGCAACCTGGGCGTCGACCTCAAGAACGACCATCCGATCTCGTTCACCTACGACTCGACGCTCGCCACCAATGACGGCGAATTGCGTGCTCCCGATGGGGCCCTCGTCGGGACGCGGTCGCCCGCGGTCAAGCCCACACTGCCGCTGCAGGACGGAAAGGTGCAGTGCACCACCTGCCACGATCCCCACGTCCGCGAGACCGATGCCACCGTGGGCGCCGGCAAGTTCCTGCGACTGAACCGGCTGCAGCAGGCCGCGCCGACCGGTGGCGCCTTCTCGGCGGCCAGCGACATCATCTGTCTGGCGTGCCACGACAAGGGCGGGCAGCTCTGGGCGTTCTCGGCGCATGCCCATCCGACGGTCGCCGACGAGGTCTATACGAGCACGGCCGCGACCCAGCGCGAGTTTCCCACGGCCGCGCCGGGCTTGCCCGTGTGGAAGGCGGCCTGCCTGAACTGCCACGACACCCATACGGTCCCCGGTGCGCGCCGCCTGCTGCGGGAGGGCACGGACAACACCAGCAGCCCCAAGCAGGGCGGCAACTCCGCGATCGAGGAAACCTGCTACCAGTGCCATGCCGGCTTGACGGACACCTTGACCAACGTGGCGTCGGTGCCCAACATCAAGGGCGATTTCACGCTGGCGCGGCGCATGCCCATCACCGACACCGACCAGCAGACCAGCGGTGCCGAGGCGCACGACATCGGCACCGGCACGGGAACCCAGCGCGGCAAGGACTTCCTGGAGTCGCCGGCCAAGCTCGGCAAGGGCGTGCCGACCAACCGGCACGTCGAGTGCACCGACTGCCACAACCCGCACCGGGTCACGCGAAACCGCCTGTTCAATGCGAACGCGGCGACGCCGGATGCCAGCGGCACGCACAACCATGCCGCCGGCCACACCAACCTTGCCTCGGGGGTGCTGCGCGGCAGCTTCGGCGTGGAACCGGTCTACGGCGGCGTTCCATTCGGCAGCGTGCCGACCAGTTTCGACATCAAGCGTGGCGCGCCCAGCACCAGCACGGCGGTGAGCAGCACCTATGTGACGCGCGAATACCAGGTCTGCCTGAAGTGCCATTCCAATTATGCCTACGACACGCCGCCGGCGCTGGGCGACAGCGGCGGCGGCACTCCGTCGGGCACCAACGGCATGTCGCAGTACACCAATCAGGCCATGGAGTTCCAGGCGCCGGCGTCGCACGCCGGCTCGCCCGGCTCGACCACCAACAGCGGCGCGGCGGCCGGCTGGTCGACCAGGAACCACCGCAGCTGGCATCCGGTGATGGCCCCGACCGGCCGCACCCACACCTTGCGCACCACCAACACCAGTTCCTGGCGCGCGCCATGGAACGCCACCGCCGACGTCGGCAGCCAGACCATGTACTGTTCGGACTGCCACGGCTCGAGCACGGCGGCCGACACGGTGGTGCCGACCAGTCCCGGTCCCAACGGGCCGCACGGTTCGGGCAACAACTTCATCCTCAAGGGCGAATGGAGCAGCAGCACCGGAACGGCCTCGCGCGACGGCGGGCAGACCGCCAACGCGCTGTGCTTCAAGTGCCACCACCCGGGCACCTATCTGAACAACGTCAGCGGCGGCGGCAGCACCGGATTCACCGGCGGCGGCCGGGGCAACCTGCACACGTACCACAACGACAAGATCCAGAAGCTGCGCTGCACCTGGTGCCATGTGGCCGTGCCCCATGGCTGGAAGAACCGGTCGCTGCTGGTCAACCTCAACGACGTGGGCCCGGAGGTCACGTGCCGCCAGCAGGATGCTGACGACCTGCCCACGGGCTCCAAGTGCACCGTGGGCCAGCCCATGCCGGCCGGTACCCAGATGCGCAACGGGCCCTCTGGCAGCGGCGCGACCAGCACCACCAACTGGGGCAGCACCGGTTACACGAACGGGCCGTATTACCTCAACGCGATGCTCAAGATCCGCAGCTTCGCCACCAGCGGCAACTGGTCCGATACCGATTGCGGTTCGTCCGGCGCGCCCGGCAACGGCAGCTCCGGCAAGACGTGGATGCGCGATTCGAACGAGAACTGCGTGAGCCCGCCATGAAGCGGTTCCTGCCACGGCTGGCGTCGAACCGGCTCATGATCGCGGGCTTCGCCCTGCTGGCGGCAGGCACGCTGGTGTCCTACAACCGGCAGGACGCGGGCGCGGCCGCCGTGGTGCTGCCGCTGGCGCTGCTGGCGGTCAACCTGGCGGCCGCAATCGCGGTGCGGCCGGCGCTGCGGCGCGGCGGCCTGGGCCTGTTCCATGCCTGCCTGCTCGGCCTGCTGCTGCTGGCCGGCTGGGGCCGGCTCACGCACCTGGACGGCCGGGTGGAGGTCACCGAAGGCACGTCGTTCGACGCGCAGCAGGTCCAGGTCACGGCCCAGGGCCCGTGGCACGGCACCGGCTGGCAGCGCCTGGCCTTCCGGCAGGGCCCGTGGGAGGTCGATTACGCGCCGGGCGTGCGGCGCGCCCATACCCGCAGCCAGACCTGGCTGCCAGGCGAGACCGCGCCCCGCATGGTCGGCGACGACAGCCCCCTGGTGCTGGACGGCTACCGCTTCTACACGACTCACAACAAGGGCTTTGCGCCGATCCTCAGCTGGCAGGCCGATGGCGGCGAGCCGGTGCTCGGCGCGCTGCACCTGCCTTCCTACCCGCTGTTCGATTACCAGCAGGAAAACAGCTGGACGGCGCCGGACGGCGCCCCCCTGCGCTTCTGGCTGCGCCTCGAGCGGCCGCTGCCCGAGGACGCCGCATGGACGCTGCGGCCGCAGGAAGTGCCGGCGGTCCTGGTGGTGGAGGCCGAGGGCCAGCGGCGGGAACTCAGGGCCGGCGAATCGGTCAAGCTGCGAGGCGCGATGTTGCGCTACGAACGCCTGGCGGGCTGGATGGGCTACAAGATCTTCTACGACCCGACGCTGGTCCCGATGCTGGTGGTTTCCCTGCTCGGCATCGCCGCCCTCGGCTGGCACATCTGGGGCCGCACCGCCCGGCTGTTGCCGCTGCGCGAAGGAGCCGCAGCATGAATTTCGCCGCGCAGCCGCCCGATTACTGGTGGCTTTGCGGGGGCGCGCTGGCGATCGGCGGCGCGGCGCTGCTGGCGTGGCTGCGCCTGGCGGCGCTGGCCGGGGCGCCGGCGAGCCGCACCGCAGTGCCGGTCGCGCTGCTGCTCGACATCGGCATCGCGGCCCTGGCGATCGGCATCGCGCTGCGCTGGGCGCGCATCGGCCATGGACCGTTCCTGAGCATGTTCGAGGTGCTCGCCAGCAGCCTGGTCAGCCTGGGGCTGGCCTGGCGCATCGCGGCCTCGCGGGTGGCGATGCTCGCCGACGGCACGCCCATCGCGCTGTCGCTGCTGGGCGTGATGGCCGCCTGGATGCTGACGGTGAATCCGGCCGATACCCACCTGCCGGCCACCTACGAGATGTCGGTGATGTGGTTCCACATCCTGCTCGGAAAGGTCTTCCTGGGCTGCGCGCTGGTGGCCACCGGGCTGGCCGGCGTCGTGCTGGGGCGGCTCGGCGCGCGCGGCCGCCGCTGGTTCGCACGGATGCCGGCCGACGCCCGGCTGGACGCGCTGGCCTGGCGTTTCATGCTGGCGGCGCTGGTGTTCGAGAGCCTGATGCTGGTCGCCGGCGCCGTGTGGGCGCAGGACGCCTGGGGCCGCTACTGGGCCTGGGATCCGCTGGAGACCTGGGCGTTCATCACCTGGCTGGCTCTGGTGGCGGCGGTCCACGCGCGCCTCACCTGGCGCGTGACGCCGCGGCAGGGCGCCCTGATGATCGTCGGCGTGTTCGTCATCGCGTTCCTCACCTTCTTCGGCGTGCCATTCGTTACGCTGGCACCGCATAAAGGGGCGGTATGACCGCAATCAAGCAGGTATGGCGACATAACCCCGGGCTGGCCTGGGCTGGCTTGGCGGTCCTGGTCGCGATTGTCGCGTCATTCGGATGGGCGCAGTTCGGGCCGCAGCAGGTGTCACGCCTGGACCACCAGCGCCAGATGACCGACGCCGAAGTGCGGCAGCGCTTCGAACAGGCGGTGGTGATGCTTCACGCGAAGCAGTACGACCACGCCGTCACCGCCTTGCACCGGGTGCTGGAACTGGCCCCCAAGATGCCGGAGGCCCATGTCAACATGGGCTATGCGCTGCTGGGGCGTGCCCAGCCCGACGCGGCGCGCGGTTTCTTCCACGGCGCCATCGACCTGCGGCCGCAGCAGGCGAATGCGTATTACGGGCTCGCACTGGCCGAAGAAATGCGCCAGGACTACGAATCGGCGCTGGGTGCCATGCGCAGTTATCTGCACCTGTCGCCCGCCGACGATCCGCACCGCGCCAAGGCGCGCGCCGCCTTGTGGGAGTGGGAGCAGAGGCTCGGGCGGCTGCCGCCCTCGCCGCCGCCCGGCAACGCTCCCGTCCCGGCGCGCTGAGTCCTTCCCGAATCCGGGAACGCCGGGGCGGGCGCTCCTGCCGCCGGGAAGGCGGCGAGGCGCCGCTGGCGCGGGGCCAGACGAGGCCCGGGTCCCGGCGACGCTGGCACGTTCCGTGCGAAGGCCTGCCCCATGCGTGCGGTTGTCCCATTCCTCGCCCGGTTCGCCCAGGACCGGCTCGGCTCCCCTGGACGCTTCTACCGGTGGGCCGGTCGCCTGGTGCCGTGGTGCGCCGCAGGGGCCCTGGCGCTGACCTTGCTGGCCCTCGCCCTGGGCCTGCTGGTGGCACCGGTCGACACCGCTCGCGGCGACGCCTCGCGCATCGTCTTCGTCCACGTGCCGGCGGCCTGGACCTCCCTGCTGCTCTATTTCGGGATGGCCGCCTGGGCGGCCCTGGCCCTTGCGTCCGGCACCCGCGTGCCCGCGCTGATGATGTCCGCGCTGGCGCCCACCGGCATCCTCTTCACCTGCATGGCGCTGTGGACCGGCTGGCTGCTGGGCAAACCAGCCTGGCGCGCGAGCTGGGTCTGGGACGCGCAACTGGCCTGCGAGATGATCCTGTTCGCGCTGTTCGCCGCCGCGCTGGCGCTGCGGTCGCTCATCGCCGACCCGAAACGGGCCGACCGCGCGATCGCCGTGCTGGTCCTGGTGGGCGCGTTGAACTTGCCGTTCATCTACTTTTCGCTGAGCTGGTGGGACGGCCTGCACCGCAGCGCCGCCAGCGTGGCCGGCTCGCCCGCCATGGCGCACAGCATGCTGGCCGGCATGCTGGCCCTGGCGCTCGCCTTCTGCATGTACGCCAAGACGGTGGCGCTGGCGCGCGTGCGCTTCCTGATGCTGGAGCGCGCCGCCTGGCGCCGCTGGCTCGGCCGGGAGGGTGCGGCATGAGCCGGCCGGGGACGGCACGGCGCCACGCCACCGGATGCACGCCCGGGGCGGCGACGCCGCGCATCCACGAGGACGCCCGATGATCGGAGAGATCGGCCATTTCTGCCTCATCGTCGCGCTGCTGCTGGCGTTGACGCAGGGCCTCCTGCCGCTGGCCGGCGCCGCGCGCGGCGAGCCGGCCTGGATGGCGGTCGCACCGGCGGCAGCCCAGGCCCAGTTCCTGTTCGTCGCCATCGCGTTCGGCGCGCTGACGATGGCGTTCGTCGACAACGATTTCACGCTGCTGGTGGTCGCGCAGCACTCCAACACCGCGCTGCCGCTGCCTTACCGGGTGGCGGCGGTGTGGGGCGGGCACGAGGGCTCCATGCTCCTGTGGGTGCTGATGCTCGCGCTCTGGAGCGTCGCTGTCTCGGTCTTCAGCCGGCGGCTGCCGGCGGAATTCGTCGCCCGGGTGCTCGGCGTGCTGGGCCTGCTCGGCACGGGGTTCCTCGGCTTCCTGCTGTTCACGTCCAATCCCTTCGCCCGGCTGCTGCCGGCGGCGGTCGAAGGGCGCGACCTCAATCCGCTGCTGCAGGACCCGGGCATGGTGTTCCATCCGCCGATGCTGTACATGGGGTATGTCGGGTTCTCGGTCGCGTTCGCGTTCGCTGTCGCCGCGCTGCTCTCGGGCCGCCTCGACGCCAGCTGGGCCCGCTGGTCGCGTCCCTGGACGACGATCGCCTGGATGTTCCTCACGCTGGGCATCGCCCTGGGCAGCGGCTGGGCGTATTACGAGCTGGGCTGGGGCGGCTGGTGGTTCTGGGACCCGGTGGAAAACGCGTCCTTCCTGCCCTGGCTGGTGGGCACGGCCTTGATCCACTCGCTGGCCGTCACCGAAAAACGCGGCGCCTTCCGCAGCTGGACGGTGCTGCTGGCGATCTTCGCGTTCTCGTTCAGCCTGCTCGGCACCTTCCTGGTCCGCTCCGGCGTGCTCACTTCGGTGCACGCCTTCGCCACCGACCCCAAGCGGGGTGTCTACATCCTCGTGTTCCTGGCCGCGGTGATCGGCAGTTCGTTGCTGCTGTTTGCCTGGCGCGCCCCGAAGGTCGGCCTCGGCGGCGCGTTCGAGGCGGTGTCGCGCGAGTCGATGCTGCTGGTCAACAACGTGCTGCTGGCGGTCGCGGCCGCGTCGGTGCTGCTCGGCACGCTGTATCCGCTGCTGCTCGACGCCCTCGGCCTGGGCAAGATTTCGGTCGGCCCGCCGTACTTCGATGCCGTGTTCGTGCCGCTGATGGCGCCCGCGGTGTTCCTGATGGGGATCGGCCCGCTCGCCCGCTGGCGCGAAGCGAAACTGCCGGACCTCGCGCGCCGGCTGCGCTGGGCGTTGGCCGCCGGCGTGCTGGCCGCCGGCGTCTCCATGGCCGCCGGCAGCTCGGTTGCCAGCGCCCTGGGCGTGCTGCTCGCCGCCTGGATCGGGGCAACGACGCTGGTGGCGGTGCGGGAGCGCGCGCGCCACCTGGCGGGCTCGTGGTGCGAGCGCCTCGCGCGCCTGCCGGGGCTGCTGCCGCGCGGCGAGTGGGGCATGTTGCTCGCGCACCTGGGCGTCGGCGTGTTCATCTTCGGCGTGACCATGGTGAAGACCTGGGAAGTCGAGCGCGACGTGCGGATGGCAGCCGGCGACACGGCGACGCTGGGTCGCTACACGTTCGAATTCCAGGAGGCGGGCGAGTACGCCGGCCCGAACTTCCGCGGATTGCGCGCCACGGTGCAGGTGTCCCGCGACGGCGCCCCGGTGGCGACGCTGCATCCCGAGAAGCGGCTGTACCAGTCGCAAGGCATGCCGATGACCGAGGCCGCCATCGACGCCGGCTGGACCCGCGACCTGTACGTGTCGCTGGCCGAGGCGGTGGGCGAGGGCGCCTGGGCCGTGCGCCTGCAGGTCAAGCCGTTCGTCCAGTGGATCTGGGGCGGTGCCCTGCTGATGGCCCTGGGCGGCCTGCTGGCGGCGACCGACCGCCGCTATCGCCTGGCACGGCGCGATGCGCGCACGGCGGCCTCCAAGGCCGTGGCGGAAGGCAGCCCGGCATGATCGGCGCCATTCGCTCGCGGCTCGTCCGGGCCGCCGCCGCCGGCCTGCTCGCGGCTGCCATGCCCTGCGCAATGGCCGGCGAAGCCGCGCCGCTGGCGGCCGACCCCGGGCTGGAAGCACGCGTGATGCGCTTGTCCGCGGAATTGCGCTGCCTGGTGTGCCAGAACCAGACCATCGCCGACTCGCACGCGCCGCTGGCGGTGGACCTGAAGAACCAGATCCGCGAGCAAGTCGGCGCCGGCCGCAGCGACGCCGACATCCTGCAGTACATGGTGGACCGCTACGGCGACTTCGTGCTCTACCGCCCGCCGGTCAAGGCGAGCACCGCCATGCTCTGGTACGGCCCGTTCGCCCTGCTCGCCCTGGGTGCCGCCGCCACGGCCGTGGTGGTGCGCCGCCGCCGCCCGCGCGGCGTGGCGCAGGTGTTCACCGACGCGCAGCGGCAGCGTGCCGCCGCGCTGCTCGCCGACACGGAGCCTCGGACATGACCATCGCGTTCTGGAGCACCGCGATCCTGCTGCTGGCGGGCGCGCTGCTGTTCGTCCTGCCGCCCTTGTGGCGTCCGCCGGTACGCATGCAGGCGGGTCCTTCGCCGCTGGCCGTCTATCGCGAGCAGCGGGCGCAGCTCGATGCCGAGCTGGGTCAGGGTGCGCTCACGGCCGCGCAGCACGCCGGCGCGATCGAGGAACTGCAGGGCCGCGTCATCGAAGAGGTCGGCGAACCGGTCGCCCCGGCCGTCGCCGCGCCGCGCGCCCATCAGCTGGCGGCGCTGATCGCGGTCGCCCTGCTGCTGCCCGCCGGCGCGCTGGCGCTGTACGCGCTGCTCGGCAAGCCGGCGGCGCTGGAGTCCGCCCGCCAGCCGGCGGCGGCCTCGGGCAGCGCGCCGCACACCATGTCGCGCGAGCAGATGGACGCGATGGTCGAGCAGTTGGCCGCCCGGATGCAGCAGTCGCCGCAGGACGCGGAAGGTTGGCACATGCTGGCGCGCTCGTACGTTGCCATCGGGCGGCTGCCGGAGGCGGGCCAGGCTTATGATCGCGCCGCAACGCTCGACCCGAAGAACCCCACTGTGCTCGCCGACTACGCCGACACGCTCGCGATGGTGAACGGCCGCAGCCTGGACGGCCGCCCGACCGAGCTCGTCCAGGCGGCGTTGCAGGCCGACCCGAAGCATGCGAAGTCGCTGTCGCTGGCAGGCACGGCGGCCTTCCACCGCGGCGACTTCCCGGCGGCCGTGGCCTTCTGGCAGCGCCTGCAGGCGGTGTTGCCGCCGCAGTCGCCGCAGGCCGACTCGATCGCCGCCAGCATCGCCCAGGCGCAGGCCGCGGCCGCCAAGGTGCCGGTGCCGCCCGCGGTAGCGGCCCGGGCCGCCCATCCGGCCGGCGGCGCGAGCGTCCAGGGGACCGTGACCATGGCCGATGCGCTCAAACACCGGCTCGCGCCTGGCGCGACCCTGTATGTCTTTGCCCGCACCGCCGAGGGCCCGCGCCTGCCGCTGGCGATCGTGAAGACCGACGCCGATCTGCCGTACCGCTTCACGCTCGACGACTCGCAGGCCATGACGGCGCAGGCGAAGCTGTCCGGCCAGAACCGGGTGGTGCTCGGCGCGCGCATCTCCCGCACCGGCAATGCCACGCCGCAGCCGGGCGACCTCATGGGCACGCTCGGCCCGGTGAAAGTGGGCGCCCGCGATCTCAGGCTGGTCATCGACGAGGTGGTGCGGTGAGCACGGAGGGCCGCGCGTGAAGCGCCGTCACGCGCTCGCCGCCCTGGCGGCTGCCACACTGGCCGGCTGCGGCAACAGCCGGCCGGACGCCGGCGCGCGCTGGCCGGCACTGTCGGTGCGCGACCTCGCCGGGCAGCCGCTGACCTTGCCGACGGCCAGCGGCGGCGCGCGCGTGATCAACCTGTGGGCCTTGTGGTGCCCGCCATGCCGGCGCGAACTGCCCAGCCTGGACCGGCTGGCCGCCGCGCTGGCGCCGCGCGGCATCGAGGTGTCCACCATCGCCGTCGCCGACGACGGCTTCGCCATCCGCGAATACCTCGCGCAGCACGGCCTTGGGCTGCGCAGCGTCGTCATCCCGGCGCGCCTGCCGGGCCTGGAACCGCTGCGCGTGCAGACCCTGCCCCAGACCTTCGTGGTCGCCGCCGACGGTGCCGTGCTGGCACGCTGGATCGGCGAGCGCGAATGGGACGCGCCGGCGGTGCGCCGCGAACTCGACCGAACCTTGCAGACGGCCCGATCATGAGCACCACTTCGCAACAACTCGATTCACTGCTCGCTGCCGCGCCGGCGCGCGTGCCGCCCGCGCCGCCGCTGCGGCGGCTGCCGCTGCGCGCCACCGGCCTGCTGGGCATCCTCGGCGTGATGGTGCTGGCGATGCTGCTGGTCGCGGCCGCGCTGGTCTTCCGCGGCGCCGTCCGCGGCCACCTGGACGCGGTCGAACGGGCGGACGTGCGTTTCGCCGTCCTGCTGCAGGAGCGCGGGTCGGCCGCAGCCGCCGTGGGCGACGGCGAGCGCCTGCGCGAGATCGACCGCGAACTGCAGCACCTGGGCGCCGATCGGGCCGGGCACCTGGAGGAGTCGCGCCACCTGGTCGACGGCGGGACGGTGGTCATGGCCTGCATCGCCTGGCTGGGCATCACCTGCATCGGCGCGTTGGCCCTCCTGTTCTTCTCGCGCCTGGCCTCCGACATCGCGGCGGTGCGCGGCCGCGCACTGGCGATCCTGACCGGCGAGCGCGGCTGCGGCCGGCCGCTGCAGCGCAACGACGAGTTGAGCGACCTGGCGCAGGCGCTGGACAGCCTGGCCGAGGCGCTGGCCCGGCGCGAGCGGGACCTGAACGTCGAGCGGCGCAATGTCATGCACCAGGAGAAGCTGGCGGCGATCGGCTCGATGGCCACCGGCGTGCTGCGCGAGATCGGCAACCCGGTCGCGGCCATCGACGGGCTGGCGCGGGCCATGGTCGAGGCGCAGCGCAGCGGCGACATGCCACCGCCGCCGGCGCCCTGGTGCGACCCGGCGCAGATCCTGCACGAAACGGCGCGGCTGACCACCATCACCCACGAGATCGCCGAGCTGGCGGCGCCGCCGGCGTCGCAATGGCAGCTGGCCAGCCTCAACGAGGTGGTGGGAAAGTCGCTGGCCTTGCTGCGCTACGAGCCGCGCCTGGAGGGCGTTGCCCTCTCGCCGGCGCTCGATGCGCAACTGCCGGCGGTCATGGGCATCGCCGACCGGCTGGTCCAGCTCGTGATGAACCTCGTCGTCAACGCCGCCGACGCGGTGGCGGCGCTGCCGCCGCGCACGCGCCGGATCGAGGTCATGACCCGCCGGGCCGAGGGCGGGATGGAATTGTGCGTCTCGGACAACGGCACCGGGATGAACGAGGCGGTGCAGGCGCGAGCGTTCGAGCCGCTGTTCACGACCAAGCCGGCCGGGTGCGGCACCGGCCTGGGCCTGCCGTTGTGCCGCTCGGTGGCGCTGGAGCACGGCGGCCGCATCGACGTGCAATCGGCGCCGGGCCAGGGCACCACGGTGCGGGTCTGGCTGCCCGGGGATGCGGCCCGGGCCGTACAATAGGCAGCGTCGCAGCAAGCGGCGCCAGGCACCGATTTTCGCCCCGGCGCACCGGCCGCCGGCCGGCTCCCACTCCTTCCGCGCGCAGGCATGTCCCCGCTGTCCGGGCGGCCATTCCGCGGAAACGGTGCCCAGGCCGTGCTTCGTTCACACTGCGGCAGTCCGGCCCGGGGGCGTCCCGGGTGAAACAGGAGTCGGCCAGCACCAAGGCAGTTGAATGATGCGCTATCGCCGATTCGAATCCCGCCGGGCGCAAGCCAGCACCCGGCCCGCCCGATGAGCTCCAGCCTCCAGATCCTGGTCATCGACGACGAGCCCGCCATCCGGCAGATCCTGGCGGCGAGCATGACCCGCGCCGGCCATTCGGTCGAGGTGGCGGCCAGCGGCCGCGAAGCCCTGATGCGGCTGGCCAAGGGCGACGTCGAGGCGGCGCTGTGCGACATCAACATGCCGGACCTGACCGGCATCGAGGTCGTGCGCGAGGCCCGCGCCAGCGGCATCGACACCACCTTCATCATGATGACGGCCTTCTCGTCCGTCGACACCGCCATCGAGGCGATGAAGGCCGGCGCGATCGACTACATGATCAAGCCGCTGCGCTCCGAGGAGCTGGTGCAGCGGCTCAAGCAGGTGGCCGACCTGCGCGGCCTGAGGGGCGAGAACGAGGCCCTGCGCAAGCTGGTCGTGGGCCGCCGGCAGGACCACTGCCCGGCCGTCTCGCTGGCGATGAAGACGCTCGACCGGCTGGTCGCGAAGGTGGCGCCCACCGACAGCACGGTGCTGATCACGGGCGAAAGCGGCACCGGCAAGGGCGTCACGGCGCGCGCGATCCACCAATCGAGCCAGCGCGCCAACGAGCCGTTCATCCCCGTCAACTGCGGCGCGATTCCGGAAAACCTGCTGGAGAGCGAGTTCTTCGGCCACACCAAGGGCGCGTTCACCGGTGCCGACCGGGCCCGCAAGGGCCTGTTCCTGGAAGCCGACCGCGGCACGATCTTCCTCGACGAGATCGGCGAGTTGCCCCTGGAACTGCAGGTCAAGCTGCTGCACGTGCTGGAGGCGCGCGAGATCCGCCCGCTGGGCAGCGAGCAGGTGCGCAAGATCAACGTGCGGATTGTCGCCGCCACCAACCGCGACCTGCGCGACATGGTTGCCACCGGGCGGTTCCGGGAGGACCTGTTCTTCCGCCTCAGCGGCTTTCACGTGACGGTGCCGCCACTGCGCGAGCGCCGCGAGGACATTCCGGCCCTGATCCGCTACCTGCTGGCGCGCGGCTCCGAGCGGTTCGGGGTCAGCGGCTCGCTGGCCATCGAGCCGGATGCCGAGGAGATCCTGATCGCCTACGACTGGCCGGGCAACGTGCGCGAGCTGGAGAACGTGCTGCAGCGCGCGACCATCCTGGCCGAGGGCGGCCGGATCACTGTGGCGGACCTGCCGCCGCACATCACGCCGGCCGCGCCGGCCGGCGTGTCGCCCGAGGCGCCGCGGCCCGGTTCCGGCACGTTGCGCGAACAGGTGCGCGAGTACGAACACAGCCTGATCATGCGGGCGATCGACGAATGCGGCGGCGACCGCCGGGCAGCCGCGCAGCGCCTGGGCATCGGCCTGTCGAGCCTGTATCGCAAGCTCGAGGAGCAGGAACAGGCACGGGCTGCGGCTGCGTCGGACGCCGAGACCGCGTGATGACGGCCAGCGGCGCTTGCGCGTAAAAGGTGCGGCTGGTCTGCTTCTTGCACTTGGCCGGGAATGAAGCCCACCCACCGCACCTCCATCGTGGTTCGCTGCGTCCTGGCGCTGGCGGCGCTTTGCGCCGTCGGGGTCCAGGCGGGTCCGGTCGAAGACACCGCACAGGCGGAAACCGCGATCCGCAGCGGCGATTTCGTTACCGCCATGAACCTGCTGCGAAAAGCAGCGGACCTGAACCATCCGCCGGCCCAGGCCCGGCTGGCCGACCTGCTGCTGGCGGCCGACTTCCGCGCCGATGCCCTGGCGCTGTACCAGAAGGCGGCGGACCAGGGCGATGCGGCCGGGGAGTTCGGACTCGGCCGCATGTTCGCGGACGGGCTTGGCGTGGCGCGCGACCATGCGGCGGCGCTGCAGTGGTATCGAAAGGCGGAGGCGAAGAACCACGCCCCGGCGATCGACGCCCTGGCCCGTGCATACCGGGACGGGTATCTGGGGCTGCCGAAAGACCCCGAAAAGTCGCGTGAGCTCCAGGCACGCGCCAAGGCATTGTTCGATGCCGCGGCAGGGACCGCCAAGTGATCTCGATTCTGATGTCGATGGCCGCACGTTTCCCACGATCGGGAATGGTGCCGGCCCTCGCCTTGGCGGCGTTCGCGGGCGGCGCGTCGGCGGCCGACATCCAGCGCGGCACCAGCCTCTACAGCACGCACTGCGCGGTGTGCCACGGCAGCAACGGTGCACCGGTGATGCCCGGAGCACCGAATTTCCGCCGGCTGGAGGGCCTGCTGCGGCCTGACGCGCAGTTGATGACCGCGATTCGCAATGGCAAGGGAGCCATGCCCGCGTACTACGGCATCCTGCGAGATCGCGAGATTCTCGACGTTGTTGCCTATTTGAGGACCCTGAGTTGATGAACTGGAATCTTTCCCGCCGCAGCCTGCTGCTGGCGCTCTTCGCCTCCGCCTTGTCCGCGCAGGCCCAGCCTGGCGGTGCCGGGCGCGAGGCGCCCGGCACCTGGCGGGTGATCGAGCGGGTCGAGGTCGGCGAGCGCGTGTACGTGCGCGCCCTGAAAGTGGAGAAGGAGCGAGGCGCCATCTGGGTCGGCACCTCCGCCGGGGTCCATGAAGTCGACCTGAAGACGCTCAAGCCCCGGGCGACCTTCACCCGCAAGGAAGGCCTCGCCAACGAGTACGTGTTCTCGGTGGGGATCGACCACCAGGGCCAGAAGTGGTTCGGCACCAACGCCGGCGGCGTCTCGCGCTACAAGGACGGCAAGTGGAAGACCTTCTTCCCGATGCACGGCCTGGCCGATTACTGGGTGTACTGCTTTGCGTCGCAGAAGGACGGCACGCTGTGGATCGGCACCTGGGCCGGCGCCAACAAGGTCGATCCGAAGACCGGCAAGTTCACGACCTATGTGCGCGAGCTGATCAATGAATGGGTCTATGGACTTGGCGTCGACGCGAAGGACCGCGTGTGGTTCGGCACCGAAGGCGGCGTGTCCATGTTCGACGGCAAGACCTGGAAGAGCTGGACGCACAAGGACGGGCTCGGCGCGCCGAACGTCGACCAGCTTCCCTACAGCACCAACACCGGACTGGGCACCCGGTCCCGTCACGACCTGGCGACCATGACCGAAGGGCGGGCCACGTACAACCCGAACTACGTGTTCTCGATCCACGTGGACCACCAGGACAACGTCTGGGCCGGTACCTGGGGCGGCGGCGTCGCACGCTTCGACGGCAAGCGCTGGACCAACATGAATTCAAAGGACGGGCTGGCCGGCAACATCGTCTATTCCATCGCGCAGCACCCGGATGGCGCCTTCTGGTTCGGAACGAACGCGGGCGTCTCGCGCTGGGACGGCAAACGATGGCAGAACTTCGGCAAGGCGCAGGGGCTGCTGGAAGATAACGTCTATGCCTTGGCGGTCACGCCGCAGGGCGAGGTGTGGGCCGGCACGCGCCGTGGTGTGACCCGCTTCGGCCGCTGACCGCCCGGACAGAATCTGAATCAGGAGAGAAGCAGTGCAACTTGGACACAAATCGATCGCGGTGCTGGTCATCGTCCTGGCCGGAGCGATTGCCGGCGCCTACACCATGGGCAAGAAGGCGAATCCGGACAGCCCCGTCCAGTTGCCGCCGACCGTGGCCGGCGGCGAGCCGATGCCGGCCGGCGCCACTACCGCGGCGCCCGGCAACGTGCAGGCACCCGCTGGGCATCCCCCGGTGGTGGACGGCGGCGCGCCGCCGACCGAAGGCAAGGTGCAGGTCGACCCGAAGGCCAAGTTCGTGCACTTCCGCGTCGGCAACCGCAACGTGAAGGACATCCTGGCGGAAGGCGACGTCGTCTGGGTCGGCACCTCCGGCGGCGTGATCCGCTACAACACCAGGACCGACGAATACAAGTTGTTCGACACGCGTGCCGGCCTGGTGTCCAACGGCGTGTTCCACGTCAGCCGCCTCGACGGCAAGCTGGCCGTGGGCACCTATGGCGGCGGGCTCTCGTTGCTCGACGAGAAGACGGGCAAGTGGGAGACCTACAACATTCCCGACGGGCTGGGCGACGCCTTCGTGTACGACGTACTCAAGACCAAGGCGGGCGACGTCTGGATCGCCACATGGTCGGGCGTGAACCGCGTCAGGGGCGGCAAGCTGAGCGATCGCTCCAGCTGGGAATTGCACACCGTGGAGAGCACCAAGGGCGGCCTGCCGAACGACTGGGTCTACGGCCTCGCGGAAGGCAAGGACGGCACCGTGTGGCTGGCCACCGAAGGCGGGCTGGCCCGCTGGGTCGGCGGCAAGTGGGACAACTGGAACCATGCCAAGGGCCAGGGCGCGCCCTACGAGTTGGTCAAGGACGACCTCGCGTTCAAGAACGACCCGTCCAAGGTGTCCAGCCACCACGCGCGGCAGAAACAGGAAATGGGCCTGCAGGGCATCGACACCGCCTACAACCCGAATTACATCGTCTCGATCGTGGCGGACCCGGACGGCACCGTGTGGGTCGGCACCTGGGGCGGCGGCCTCGCGCATTTCGACGGCAAGCAGTTCCGCAACTACACGACGAAGGATGGCCTGCCCGGCAATCACGTCTTCATGCTGCACCGGGCGCGCAACGGCGACATGTGGGTGGGCACCAACAACGGCCTCGGCCGGCGCGTGGGCAGCAAGTTCGTCGAGCACATCACGACCAACGATGGGCTGTTCTCGAACACCATCTTCTCGATGGATACCGGCAGCGATGGCTCGCTGTGGGTCGGCAGCTTCGGCGGCGTGACGCACCTCTCGCGCAAGTAAGGTGTGGGCACGAGGGGCCGCGCTCCTTGAGGCGCGGCGCCCCGACGAGTCAAGGCCGGGGCCAGCCCGGCCTTTTTGCTGGACGCCATCCACCGCCGGCACCCGGCTGTAGATTCCGTCCTACAGACGCAGCCGACCGGTACGGTAGGCTCTGCGGGATTCGACGGGAGTGTGACAGTGAACAACGCAGTACCGGTGCAGAGCGGCCGCAGCGCGCAGGCCTTGGGGCATTGCCGTGCCTGACCGCCTGCTGGAAGATCCGACCATTCCGCCGCCCGGGCGCCGCAACGGCGAGGGCAGCGCGAGCATCCTTCCCTATCTGGTCAGGACGCTGGCGGCCAAACCGATGGCGCCGTCGGGTCCGGCGGCGCAGTCCGAGCGCGGCCCGGCGGACGACGCGGCGCGGCCGGCTTCGCGCGCCTGACGCCGGGCCTACGTGCCCAGCCCTTCGACGACCTTGTGGAAGGCGGCCCGGGTGCGGGCAAAACGCATTTCGAGCTCGTCGACCAGCGCCGGCACGCCTTCGAGTCGGTCTTCGCCGACCTGCTGCTCGATGCGGCGGCACACTTCCGCCACACCGCTGGCGCCCAGGCTGGCGCTGGTGCCGGCCAGCCGGTGGGCCCGTGCCGCCAGCGCCTGGCCGTCGGCCTGCTGCAGGTGCTGCTTGATGGCGCTCACGACGGCCGGGGTCTCGTTCAGGTAGTCGGTGACCAGCCCGCGCAACAGGGACGGCGCACCCGGCTCCCCCAGCGACGCCAGTTCGCGGACGATGGTCTCGTCGATCAGGACGGCTTCGGCCGCGACCTCCGGCGGCGCTGCGCTGCGCTGCCCGCCCCAGCGCTCGATCAGCGCCTGCACGGCTCCGGGCAGGATCGGCTTGGCGATGTAGTCGTCCATGCCGGCGTCCAGGCAGCGCTGCCGGTCGGCCGGCAGCGCATTGGCGGTCATCGCGATGATCCGCGGCCGCCGCTGCGGCGGCACCGTGGCGATGATGGTGCGCGTCGCCTCCAGCCCGTCCATCACCGGCATCTGCAGGTCCATGAACACCAGGTCGTAGCGGCTCATCGCCACCAGCTGCACCGCTTCCGCGCCGTCCCGGGCCACGTCGCTCGAATAGCCGAACTTGCGCAACATGCCCACGGTGAGCTTCTGGTTGATCACGCTGTCCTCGACCACCAGGATCCGCATCGGCACCCGCTCGGCCAGGCCGCCGTCGATGCGCTGCGTCGCCGTGGGCGGCGCGGCCGCCCGCCCCGCATGGATCACCTGGCTGAGCACCGAGAACAGCTGCGAATGCTTGACCGGCTTGGACAGCCGGGCGGCAAACAGCTCCAGCGCGCCCGGGTCCCGGTCGCGCGGCGCCGAGGAGGACAGCAGGACCAGGCGCGGCGCCCGTTTGCCGCACTGCGCGGCGATGGCGCGGGCCAGTTGCAGCCCGTCCATGCCCGGCATGTGGAAATCCAGCACCGCGACGTCGAACTGCGGCTCGGCCTCCAGGGTGGCGAGGGCGAAGGCGCCCCGGGTGGCGCAGACCACCTCCATTCCCCAGCGCGTGCACTGGGTCTTCAGGATGTTGAGGTTGGTCGGGTTGTCGTCCACCAGCAGCACGCGGCGGCCGGCCAGTTCGGGCGCCCGGCCGCTGTGGTAGCGGGCCGTCGGAACGTTCGGCGCCACCCCGGCCTGCATGGTGAAGGAGAAGACCGAACCCTTGTTCTCCTCGCTTTCCACGCGGATTTCGCCGCCCATCAGCCGCACCAGGCGGGCGCAGATCGCCAGGCCGAGGCCGGTGCCGCCGTATTTGCGCGTGGTCGAGGAATCTGCCTGCGAGAAGGCCTTGAACAGGTGCTCGCGCTGCGCCGGCGCGATGCCGATGCCGGTGTCGCGCACGGCGAACCGCAGCTGCACCCGGTCCGGATCGCGGCGCAGGACGCCCACCGTCAGGCAGACCTCGCCCTCGTCGGTGAACTTCACGGCATTCGACAACAGGTTCACGAGCACCTGGCGCAGCCGGGTCGAGTCGCCCATCAGCCAGTTCGGCACGTTGTCCATCAGCTCGTACAGCAGGTCGATGCCCTTCTCGGCCGCGCGCGGCGCCAGCATGTCGAACGCTTCCTCGACGCAGGTGCCCAGTTCGAAGGGCCGCTGCTCCAGCTCCAGCATTCCCGACTCCACCTTGGAGAAGTCGAGGATGTCGTTGATCGTGGCCAGCAGGGCGTCGCCGCTGGTGCGGATGGTTTCCACGTAGCTGCGCTGCTCGGGATCGAGGGCGGTGTCGCCCAGCAGCGCGGTCATGCCGATCACCGCGTTCATCGGCGTGCGGATCTCGTGGCTCATGTTGGCCAGGAACGCCGCCTTCGCCTCGGCCGCATCGAGCGCCTGCTTGCGCGCCGCCACCAGTTCGCCCTCGATCTTCTTGCGCTCGACGATTTCTTCCTGCAGCGCGGCATTGGTGCGCGTCAGCACCTCGGTGCGCTCGGCCACCCGGTCTTCCAGCAGTTCGCGCTCCAGCTGCAGCGCCTGTTCCATCAGGCGCCGCCGGGTCACGTCCCGCATGATGCCCAGGTAGCGCCCGGCGCCGATGTCGACGGCACGGATGTCCGCGATCACCTTCTCCCCGTTCTTGCGCCGCAGCGCGACCTCGCCCTCGCTGCGGCCCTCGGTCGAGACGTTCCTGAAATGCGACTCGCCCGCCAGCCGGTCCGCCTCTTCCGGCCAGATCAGTTCGAACAGGCGCATCTGGAGCAGTTCCTGCTCCTCGTACCCGAGCATCCGGGCGGCCGCCGGGTTCACTTCCAGGTAGCGGCCCTGCGCGTCGACCACCATCACGCCGTCCAGCGCCAGTTCGATGTACGAGCGCAGCTTGCGCTCGCTGGTGCGCAACGCCGCTTCGGCGGCCAGCCGCTCCGTGATGTCGCGGACGATCCCGCAGAACAGCCGCTGGGTGCCCACCAGCATCTCGCTCACGGCCAGGTCGAGCGGAACATGGGTGCCGTCCTTGCGCATGCCGGTGACCAGGCGGCCGATGCCGATGATCCTGGGCGGCCCCCCGCCCATGTACGAGGCCAGATATGAGTCGTGCTGCTCGTGGTCCGGCGAAGGCATCAGCATGTTGATGTTGCGGCCGATCACCTCGCGCTCGTTCCAGCCGAAGATGCGTTCGGCGGCCGGATTGAAGGTCTGGACGATGCCGCGCGGATCGATCGTGATGATCGCGTCCAGCGCGTGGTCGAAGATGGCGCGCAGCCGCGCCTCGCTCTCGGCGTGCTGTTCCAGCGCCGAGCGCAGCGCACGGGTGCGCTGGTCCACCAGCGCCATCGCCTGCGAGCGCAGGCTGGCGAGAACGCCCATCAGTCCCGCCAGGAGCAGGCTGATCACGAGCCCGCCGGCGAGGATGACCCACGACTGGTCGGGTGCGGTGGCCGCGTGGAAGGGCGGCAGCGCGACGAATTCGACGGTCCAGCGGTCCTGCCCGAACTCGAAGTCCACGGACTTCTTCAACCGCGGCTGGAAGCCGTTGCCCAGTTCCTTGCGCAACTGCTGCGACGAGAACAATGGAATATCACGGTCGCGCACGGTCATGCCGACCAGCATCGCGTCGGCGCCGACGGCGTGCTCGCCGAGCTCTACCGCGTCCAGGGCCTCGACCAGGAAGCCGGCCAGGGCGCCCGGCCGCTCGCCGGGAGCGGCCGGCATCTTGCCGCCCGCATACACCGGCACGAACAATCCCCAGACCGGGAGGTCGGGGACGCCGGCCGCCGCCAGCGGGCCGGCCAGGACCGTGGCGCCCGAACGGGCGGCGGACTCCATGGCGTCGCGGGCGACCGGGTCGTCCTGGAGGTCCAGTCCCACGGGCCGGCGGTCGAAGGTGTCGAACGAGCGGAAATAGGCCAGCGGGAAATACTGCGCCCGCCGCTGCGTCGCCCGAACCTCATAGCCGGCCATGCCGTCGGCGCGGGCATGTTGCTCGTGGGCGGCCCGTTCCGCCTCGGTCACCCGCGGCGCATACGCCACCCAGAGCCGGCCCGGCGAGCGCCAGCCGGCATCCGTCTCCTGGCCGCTGAAGTAGTGGCGCCACTGGGTGCGCGACACGCTGCCGGTGACGCCGAACAGCCCGCCCACCGAGCGCAGCAGGATCTCCTTGGCCGCCATCTCGTGCTGCAGGACGGACACGATGCGGCTGGTGCGGTAATCGAAGCGGCGGCCGGCGCTCTCGGCGGCAATGCCCCGGCCCTGCTGCCACAGGAGCACGGTGACGGCCAGTCCGGCCAGGAGCGCCGCCAGCGCCAGCATCTCGGCCCGCCAGAAGCCTTTCCCGTGCCGCGGGGGCTCCTCGGTTGCGGTGCCGATGGCAGGCGCCGTGGGCACGTCAGGGGCGGTCGGGGACTGCATGACAACTCGTGGTGGGGGTGTATGCAGGAGGGTAGCACTGGTGGAGCGGCCAGCGCATCGGCAGTTCCCGTCCGCCCGCCGGGCGGAGCCTGCTCAGGCGAGCTTGCGCAGGTCTTGCGGCGGGTTGCTGGCGCCCGCCCGGCTCACGCCGTCCTTCTCCAGCTTCATCAGCACCTTGAGCCGCGCGCCGGTGGCCTGGTCCGACTGGACCTGGGCCGCCCATTCGTCGCGCAGCGCCTGGTTGATGTTGTGCAGGGTCTCGATCTTGTTGTTGGCGGCGCGCAACCGCCGCGTGACATGCGCCAGCATCGCCCGCAGCAGGGCGAACGTCAGGTTCGCGTCGCGCTCCGTGATCTGCTGCAGCGCCGAGTCGTCCAGGGTGGCCAGGAAGACGTCCGAGGTGGCGCGAACGACGACCGAGCGGCCCATGCTGTCCATGGCGCCGAGCTCGCCGAACAGGCTGCCGGGCACCAGGCTGCGCAGCGTCATCCACTGGTTGCCGCCGGTGAGCTGGCCCTCGACCACCGCATCGCCCTCCATCAGCATGACCAGGAACTGGTCGCCCGGGCCGCCGGCGCGGAACAGGACGGCGTCGCGCGGCGCATGCGCCAGCTTCATGAACGGCGCGAGCCGCAGCGCCTGGGCCGGAGCCAGCTCCGGCAGGGCGAGGTCGCTGATCAGCAACTTGGCGGCGTCGGTGACGCTGAATTCTTCCATCGGCGGTATCCGTCGGCTGGGCGCGATCGAGTCAGCCCCCGCTTCAGGCGCGCTGCGCCAGGACCAGGTAGCCCCTGGGGTCGTTCTGCGCGTCCAGCAGCACCGAGACCTGGAAGTCGGTCTTGCCGCTGCCGGTGGCCACCACGTAATGGCGCGCGCCGCGGCCGACGCTCTCCTCGCTCAGCGAGTGCTCCGCCGAGTGCCAGCCGACGCGCTTGAGGGTGTCGCGGATGTCCGCGCCGCCCACCTCATCCATGCGCAGGCCCAGGACCTCGGCCACCGAGGGCGTCGCGTAGGAGATGCGGTAGTCCAGGTCGGAGGCGAGCACGGCGGTGCCGGTCACCGAACGCAGGATGTTCGCGAACAGCAGCTTCTCGTCGATGGCCTGGGCCGCCTGCTGCAGGTGGCGCGCCTGGAGCTCGACGATCTCCTTCAGGTAGGTGACGTAGTCGCCTTCGAGGCCGCGCGCGATCTCGTGGTGGGTGAGCAGCCCGCAGGCTACGCCGTGCTCGTCCACGATCACCAGCCGGCGGACGTGGGCGTCTTCCATCATCTTCACGGCCGCGTGCAGCCGCTTGCCCGGCTTGGCGGTCATCACCGGCGCGTGCATGGCCTCGGACAGCAGCAGCTGTTGCGGGTGCGGGCGCTCGTTGGACAGGCGCACGACGTCGCGCTCGGTCAGCACCCCGGCTGGATGGCCCTGCGGGTCGACCACCACCACGCAGCTCTGGTGCTGCTCCACCATGTCGCGCAGCGCGTCGCCCACGGTGGCCGTGGGCGGCAGCTTGCAGAACACCTTGCTCATGACGTGAGCGATGTCCTTGAAATTCATGTAGTACTCGATGCCGAAGTTGCGCATCACGTCGCCTTCGCTGGCGATGCCCAGCACATGGCCGGCCTCGTCGGTCACCGCCAGGTGCCGGATGCCGCGGCCCGCCATCAGGTGGTAGGCGTCCAGGCAGCGGGTCTTGGCGCCCACCGACAGCACCGGCGCCTGCATCAGGTCGGCGCAATTGAACTCCCGCAGCTGGCGGCTATCGGTATGCAGGGCGCGCACGATGTCGCGCTCGGTGATGATTCCCAGGATCAGGTCATTCTCAATAACGAGGACGGAGCTGACGTGGTGGGACTGCATGAGATCCAGGGCGTCGCTCGCCGGCTGGTCGACGCGGACCTGGCAGACCTGCTTGGTCATGACGGCGGAAATCAGCTTGCGGTGGATGTTCATCCTCGGTCCTTCTGCGGGTACGGTTGGGGGTCAATGCAAGCCGTGTGCCACGGAACCGCGCCCAAGCCGATCCATTGACCTGTCTCAATCCTGGGAAGCGGCGCCTGCCCGGCGATTTCCCGGGATGCGCCGCCGCGGGCGGCTACACCAGTCGCCGCAGGTACCGGCCGGTATGGCTGGCTGGATGGGCCGCGATGGCCTCGGGCGTGCCCAGACCGACCACCTCGCCGCCGCCGGCGCCGCCTTCCGGGCCCATGTCGACGATCCAGTCCGCGGTCTTGATCACGTCCAGGTTGTGCTCGATGACGACGATGGTGTTGCCGGCGTCGCGCAACTGGTGCAGTACCTTCAGCAGCAGGTCGATGTCGGCGAAATGCAGGCCGGTGGTCGGCTCGTCCAGGATGTAGAGCGTGCGGCCGGTGTCGCGCTTGGACAGCTCCAGCGCCAGCTTGACCCGCTGGGCCTCGCCGCCGGACAAGGTGGTGGCCGACTGCCCCAGCTTGACGTAGGACAGGCCCACGTCCAGCAGCGTCTGCAGCTTGCGGGCGATCGCCGGCACCGGCTTGAGGAACAGGTGCGCATCCTCCACCGTCATGTCCAGGATCTGCGCGATGTTGCGCCCCTTCCAATGCACTTCGAGCGTCTCGCGGTTGTAGCGCTGGCCGCGGCAGACGTCGCACGGCACGTACACGTCGGGCAGGAAGTGCATTTCCACCTTCACCACGCCGTCGCCCTGGCAGGCCTCGCAGCGGCCGCCGGCCACGTTGAAGCTGAACCGTCCCGGGCCGTAGCCGCGCTCCTTGGCCGTGGTGGTGTCGGCCATCAGTTCGCGGATCGGCGTGAACAGGCCGGTGTAGGTCGCCGGATTGCTGCGCGGCGTGCGCCCGATCGGCGACTGGTCGACGTTGATCACCTTGTCGAAATGTTCCAGCCCCTCGATCGCCTCGTGCGGCGCCGGCTCGTCGTGGGCCCGGTACAGCGTCCGCGCCACGGCCGCATACAAGGTGTCGTTCACCAGCGTCGACTTGCCCGAGCCGGACACGCCGGTGACGCAGGTCAGCAGCCCGACGGGGAAGGACACGCTCACCCGCTTGAGGTTGTTGCCGCTCGCGCCGACGACGCGCAGTTCCTGCACCGGCCCGCCGCGCCCGTCGGCGGCCGCGGCCGAGCCCGCCGCCGGCAACCAGGGTGTGCGCCGGCGCGGCACCGGAATCGACTTCGTCCCGGCAAGGTACTGGCCGGTGAGCGAGTCCGGCGCCGCCCTGACCTCCTCGTAGGTGCCCTGCGCCATCACCCGGCCGCCGTGGATGCCGGCGCCGGGCCCGAGGTCGATCACCTGGTCGGCGGCCCGGATCATGTCCTCGTCGTGCTCGACCACGATCACGCTGTTGCCGATGTCGCGCAAGTGCTTCAAGGTCTCGATCAGCCGGTCGTTGTCGCGCTGGTGCAGCCCGATGCTGGGCTCGTCGAGCACGTACATGACGCCGGTGAGCCCCGAGCCGATCTGCGATGCGAGGCGGATGCGCTGCGCCTCGCCGCCCGACAGCGTCTCCGCGCTGCGGTCCAGGCTCAGGTAATTGAGGCCCACGTCGTTGAGGAACTTCAGGCGCAGCCCGATCTCGCGGACCACCTTGTCGGCGATCTCGCCCTTGGCGCCGTGCAGCTTCAGGCGCGAGAAGTAGTCCAGGCCCTCGCCGAGCGTGACATGGCTGATCTCGTAGATCGCCCGGGCCTGCCCGCCTTCGCCCACTTTCACGTGCCGCGCCGCGCTGCGCAGCCGCGTCCCCCGACACTCGGGGCAGGGCTGCAGGCTGCGCCAGCGCGCGAGCTCCTCGCGCACCGCGGCCGAGTCGGTGTCGCGGTAGCGCCGCTCCATGTTCGGAATGACGCCTTCGAACGGGTGCTTCTTCGTGACCTTGCGCCCCGCCGAGGCGCCCGACTCGAGCGAGTAGGTGAAGCGGATGTCCTCGTCGCCGGAGCCGTGCAGGATCGCCCCGCGCACCGTGGGCGGCAGGTCCTCGAACGGCGCATCGACGTCGAATCCGTAATGCCTGGCGAGGCTCTCCAGCAGCGCGAAGGAATGTGCGTTGCGCCGGTCCCAGCCCTTGATCGCGCCGCTGGCCAGCGACAGCGACGGAAACGCGACGACCCGTGCCGGGTCGAAGAACTCGCGATGGCCGAGACCGTCGCACGACGGGCAGGCGCCCACCGGCGAGTTGAACGAGAACAGGCGCGGCTCGAGTTCGGCGATCGAGTGATTGCAGATCGGGCACGCGAACCGGGCGTTGAACCAGTGCTCGCCCGCGGGCGCATGGGAGCCGGCTGGCCGCTCCGGCGGCGCGTCCATCTCCACGGCGATCGCGCGGCCGTCCGCCAGCCGCAACGCCGCCTCGAAGCTTTCGGCCAGCCGCTGCTGCATGTCGGGGCGCACGCGCAGGCGGTCGACGACGACGTCGATGTCGTGCTTTTCCGCCTTCTTCAGCTTCGGCAGGGCGTCGAACTCGTACGCCTGGCCGTCGACGCGGAAGCGCACGTATCCGTGCGACTGCATCTCCGCGAACAGCTCGACGAACTCGCCCTTGCGGTCGCGCACGACCGGCGCGACGATCATCAGCCGGGATTCGGCCGGCAGCGCGAGCACGGCGTCGACCATCTGCGCCACGGTCTGCGACTGCAGCGGGATCTCGTGGGCGGGGCAGTACGGCGTGCCGGCGCGGGCGAACAGCAGCCGCAGGTAATCGTGGATCTCGGTCACCGTGCCGACGGTGGATCGCGGGTTGTGCGACGTGGCCTTCTGTTCGATCGAGATGGCGGGAGACAGGCCCTCGATCACGTCCACGTCGGGCTTGTCCATCAGCTGCAGGAACTGGCGGGCATAGGCGGAGAGGCTTTCCACGTAGCGCCGCTGGCCCTCGGCATACAGCGTGTCGAACGCCAGCGAGGACTTGCCCGAGCCCGACAGCCCGGTGATCACCACGAGCTGGTTGCGCGGGATGTCCAGGTCCACGTTCTTGAGGTTGTGGGTGCGGGCCCCGCGGATGCTGATCCGCTGGGCGGGCGCCGGGGCGCTCGCGCCCGGCTGCTCGGGGGGATGGCCGTCGGTCGGGGTGGTCAAGGTCTGGTGCGCCAGCAAAGCCAAACATGATAGTTCGGTCGGCCTGGCCAGCGCGCCAGCCGCTGACGGCGGCAATAGCGCCCGGCGGCCGCGCATGCAGGACAATCGGCGCTTTGCCGGGCGGCGTCCGCCCGATCCCGCACAGCCCGATCCGTGACTTCTCCCACCGCCACCGCGCCGTCCGGCCGCATGACCGCCGACGAGCGCCGCGCCAGCGGCTCGCTGGCCATGATCTTCGCCGCCCGCATGCTGGGCCTGTTCCTGGTCCTGCCGGTCTTCGCCCTGGAGGCCGCCCGCTATCCGGGCGGCGACGACCCGGCCCGCGTCGGCATGGCGATGGGCATCTACGGCCTGACGCAGGGCATCCTGCAGTACCCGTACGGCATGGCGTCGGACCGGTTCGGCCGCAAGCGCGTGATCGTCATCGGGCTGCTGGTGTTCGCGCTCGGCAGTTTCCTGGCCGCGGCGGCGCCCACCCTGGACTGGCTGGTCGCCGGCCGCTCGCTGCAGGGCGCCGGCGCGGTCTCGGCGGCGGTGACGGCGCTGCTGGCCGACCAGACCCGCGACGAGGTGCGCACCAAGGCCATGGCGCTGGTCGGCGCGAGCATCGGCCTGATGTTCGCGCTGTCGCTGGTGGCCGCACCGGCGCTCGGCGGCCTCATCGGCCTGGCCGGCCTGTTCGCGCTGACCGGCGTGCTGGCGCTGGCCTGCATCGCGATCGTCGCCTGGTGGACGCCGCCGGAGCCCAGGCAGCACAAGGACCAGCCGCGCGGGCGCCTGTCGGAGGTGCTGGGCCATGCCGGCCTGCTGCGGCTGGACGTCGGCGTCTTCATCCTGCATGCGGTGCAGCTGGCGATGTGGGTCGCGGTGCCCGCCATGCTGGTGGCGGCCGGGCTGCCCAAGGACCAGCACTGGCACGTCTACCTGCCGGCGGTGCTCGGGTCCTTCGTCCTGATGGGCGGGCTGTTCGCGCTGGAGCGGCGCGGCTACCTGCGGGCGGTGTTCCTGGCCGCCATCGGCCTGATCGCGCTGGTGCAACTCGGGCTGCTGCTGGCCGGCGCCCAGCCGCCGCTGCTGGCGCTGGGGGTGCTGCTGTTCCTGTTCTTCTGCGGGTTCAACGTGCTCGAAGCCACCCAGCCCAGCCTGGCGTCGCGGATGGCGCCGCCGCATGCCCGAGGCGCGGCGCTGGGCGTGTACAACACGCTGCAGTCCCTGGGTTTCTTCGCGGGCGGCGCGGTCGGCGGCTGGCTGGTCAAGAACGTTGGGTCGGCAGGGCTGTTCGCCACCTGCGGCGCGTTGATGCTGGTCTGGCTGGTGGCGGCCTGGCCCATGCGGGCGCCCAGGTCCCCGAAATCGGCCGAGGAGGTGTTGGCCGACGAAGCCCAGGCGACATAATCGACTGCAACCTCTCAAGGAACAGCGCAATGGCATCCGTCAACAAAGTCATCCTCGTCGGCAACTGCGGCCGCGACCCCGAAATCCGCTACCTGCCGTCCGGGCAGGCGGTGGCCAACGTCAGCCTCGCCACCACCAGCAAGCGCAAGGACAAGAATTCCGGCGAACTGGTCGAGGAAACGCAGTGGCACCGTGTGACGTTCTTCGACCGGCTGGCCGAGATCGCCGGCGAGTACGTCAAGAAGGGCCGCCCGATCTACGTCGAGGGACGCCTGGTGTACCGCAAGTACACCGACAAGGACGGCGTCGAGAAGAGCGCGACCGACATCATCGCCACCGAGATGCAGCTGCTGGGCAGCCGCGAAGGCATGGGCGGCCCCTCGGACGAGGAGGGCGGGGGCGGCCAGCGCCGGGCCGCGCCGCCGCAGCGACCGGCCGCCGCGCCCCAGCAGCGCCAGGCGCCTGCGGCCAAGCCGTCCACCGGCTTCGACGACATGGACGACGACATTCCGTTCTGACGGACCGGCCCGGACCGGCGGCCGCGCTCAGCGCGTGACCGCGTCCGGCACCTGCGAGCGCCGCCGCTGCCGCGGGGGCCTCAGCGCTGGGTCGCGCCCTGGGCCAGCGCAGCGGCGCTTTCGCGCGCCGCCGCCAGGTGCGACAGGATCGCGCGCCAGGCGCCCGAGCGATCGGCCGCGGGATGCTCGCGGCGACCGCTCTCGCGCTCGGCGGCCACCTGGGCGCAGGCCTCGCCGTAGCGCGTCACCAGAGCCAGCATTTCATCTTGCCAATGGGCGTTCATGGCTACCCCTCGTACTGTCCGTGGCGCCATGGTGCGCCGGGACGGCGCGCAAGACCATGATCTGGGACAGGAAGGCTGCAAGTCAGTCGAAGGAAGCGATCACTCCGCCGCCCAGGCAGACCTCGCCGTCGTAGAGCACGGCCGACTGCCCTGGAGTGACGGCCCACTGCGGCTCCTGAAAGTCCAGGTGGAACCCGTGCGCCGACGGCCGGGCCAGGGTGCACGGCGCGTCGGCCTGCCGGTAGCGGGTCTTGGCCGCATAGGCGCCCGGCGCCGGCGGCTCGCCCGCGGTCCAGCTGGCGTCGCCGGCGTCCAGGCTGGCCGACTGCAGCCAGGGGTGGTCGTGTCCCTGCACCACCCACAGCGTGTTGTGCTCCAGGTCCTTGCGGGCGACGAACCAGGGCGCATGTTCGCCGCCGCCACGCTGCGCGCCCTTTTCCTTGACCCCGCCGATGCCCAGGCCCTGGCGCTGGCCGAGCGTGTAGAAGCTCAGCCCCTGGTGGCGGCCGATGACGCGCCCGCGCGGGTCCTTGATCGGTCCCGGCTCCTTCGAGATGTAGCGGTTGAGGAACTCCCGGAACGGCCGCTCGCCGATGAAGCAGATCCCGGTGGAGTCCTTCTTCTTCGCGTTCGGCAGGCCGATCTCCTCGGCGATGCGGCGCACTTCGGTCTTGCGCAGCTCGCCGACGGGGAACAGCGTCTTCGACAATTGCGCCTGATTGAGCCGGTGCAGGAAATAACTCTGGTCCTTGGCCGGATCGAGCCCCTTGAGCAGCTCGAAGCGGCCATCGGCCTCGCGCACCTGCGCACCGTCGCGCGCGATCGCCTGCGGCGTCCCATCCTGCCCTATGGGCTCGCCCGGGTCCGCAGGCTGCCACCGGACCCGGGCGTAATGTCCGGTGCCGATCTTGTCCGCGCCCAGCCGCAAGGCATGGTCGAGGAAGGCCTTGAACTTGATCTCGGCGTTGCACAGCACGTCCGGATTCGGCGTGCGGCCGGCCTGGTACTCGCGCAGGAACTCGGCGAACACGCGGTCCTTGTACTCGGCCGCGAAGTTCACGTGCTCGATCTCGATGCCGATCACGTCGGCAACGCTCGCCGCGTCGACGAAGTCCTCGTTGGAGGAGCAGTACTCGCTGTCGTCGTCGTCTTCCCAGTTCTTCATGAAGATGCCGACGACGTCCCATCCCTGCTGTTTCAGCAGGTACGCGCTCACCGCGGAGTCGACGCCCCCGCTCAGACCGACCACCACACGCGGCTTGCGACTCATGCGCCGATTATCCCAACCCCGCGCCGGACGCGCCCGGATGGGGGCTGCCGGACCGGATCAGCCGCCGCGCCAGACGCTGTCGTCGACGTGCAGCAGCGCCAGCGGGTGGCGCGCTCCGGCGAGGTAATCCTCCATGCAGCGCAGCACCAGCGGACTGCGGTGGCGCTGGGCGCTCGCGCGCACTTCCTGCGCCGTCAGCCACACCGTGCGGACGATGCCGTCGTCCAGGCGCCGCAGCGGGTCGCGCTCGCCCAGTTCGCCGCAGAACGCCATCCGCAGGTAGGTGACGTCGTGGCCCGATGGCCGCTGGAAGCGCGAGAGGTAGACGCCCACCAGCGCCGTGGGCCGGAACGCGTGCGCCGTTTCCTCGAGCATCTCGCGCACGCAGGCCTGCTGCGGCGACTCGCGCGGCTCGAGGTGGCCGGCCGGGTTGTTCAGGCGCAGCCCCTCGCTCGTTTCCTCCTCGACCAGCAGGAACCGCCCGCCCTGCTCCACCACCGCCGCCACCGTGACGCTGGGCTTCCATCGTGTCTGCATCGCCCGATTATTGCAACGGCGCAGCGCGCGCCGGACGGGCCCCGCGCTACGACTCGTACTCGGGCGAGCCCTGGACCCAGATGAAGGACTGCAGGTCGATCATGTCGCGCGGCTGGAAGCCGGGCTTGCGCTCGAGGTCGCGCCGCACGATCGCCGCGAAGGTGAGCAGGGAGCGGTACACCGGCCACGAGGGCCCCGGCGCGTACTCGAAGTCGAAGCCGTAATGGCGCGCCGCGCGCCGGGTGACCATCGGCTTGAGGAAGAGATGCCGGTCGGGCCGCGCGAGAAAGCCGAATACCGTGACGATGGGCCAGGTCAGCACGCGGGTCTGGCGGCGCGGCAGGTCGGCCACGGCCTGCACCCAGTCCTCGAACTTGCGTTGCGGCGAGCCGCGGCCCCACAGGAAGGCGTACAGCTCGGTCGCGAACAACCGTGCGCCGGCGGGCGTCTTCACCGCATCGCGCAGAGCCATCTTCTCGAACGAGAACAGCAGGTTGGTCCGGGCTTCCACGCGCACCGCGATGTCGGCGATGCGCCGGAATTCGCCGCGCGCGAGCAGCTTGCGGAACTCGACGGCGCCGAGCTCGGCCTGCCACTCGAGGTGGGCGCGCTCCTTGTGCGCCCGCTCGGCGACGAGGTAGGTTTCATCGGCGAAGCCATCGGGATAGAACAGCTCGAAATTGCGGCGGCAGCGGTGCGCGCCCAGGTAGTTCACGTTGCTGGCGCGCGCGCCGGTGACGGGAAAGGAGAGGGATGCGAGACGTGCCATACCGGGCAGTTTTTGGCCTCGGCCAACCTCAGCCATGTCGGACAACGACCCGCCTCGCTGTAGGACGGCGCGGGAGCGGTCCGGGGGCTTGCGCCGCCAGCGGTCCCGTGCTGCCGGGCTGCTCGGGCGCGGGCGCGCGCCGGGTCATTTCGCATTCCGGGAACCTGATTCACGAGAACATGCGGTGCATCAAATGCCCGTATTTTTGTTCGGGGTACTGTTGCGCTCGGGACGGCCAGAGGGGTCCGTTCATCGAACCGTGCAGGGCTTCAGGTAAGCTCGAGTCGACCCATCCGTTGCAATTTTTCATCGAGGAGAGACGTCCATGCTGATAGGCGTTCCCGCCGAAACCACGGCGGGTGAAACCCGTGTTGCCGTCGCGCCCGAGACGGCCAAGAGACCTTTGGTCATCGGAGTTCCGAAGGAAACGGCGGCCGGCGAGAAGCGCGTCGCCACCGTACCCGAGGTGGTGGAAAAGCTCATCAAGCTGGGCTTCTCGGTGGCGGTCGAATCCGGCGCCGGCGATGCCGCGAACTGCAGCGACGACAGCTATCGCGCGGCGGGCGCCCAGGTCATCGACGGCGCGGCCAAGCTGTTCGCGGCCTCCGACATGGTGTTCAAGATCGGCGTGCCGACGCCTGAGGAAGTCGGCCTGATGCATGCCGGGCAGACCTTGATCACCTTCATCTGGCCGGCGCAGAACCCGGAATTGATGAAACAGCTGGCCGACAAGAAGGTCACCGTGCTGGCCATCGACTCGCTGCCGCGTACGCTCTCCCGCGCCCAGAAGATGGACGCCCTGACGTCCCAGGCCGGCGTCGCCGGCTATCGCGCCGTGATCGAGGCCGCCAATGCCTTCGGCCGGTTCTTCGCCGGCCAGATCACCGCCGCGGGCAAGGTCCCGCCGGCCAAGGTCTTCATCGCCGGTGCCGGCGTCGCCGGCCTGGCCGCGATCGGCACTGCCGTCGGGCTCGGCGCCATCGTGCGCGCCAACGACACCCGCGCCGAAGTGGCCGACCAGGTCGTGTCCATGGGCGGCGAATTCGTCAAGGTCGATTACGAGGAAGAAGGCTCGGGCGGCGGCGGCTACGCCAAGGTCATGAGCGAGGGCTTCCAGAAGGCCCAGCGCGAGATGTATGCCAAGCAGGCCCGCGAGGTGGACATCATCATCACCACGGCGCTGATTCCGGGCAAGCCGGCGCCGCGGCTGATCACCGCCGAGATGGTCAAGACGATGAAGCCGGGCAGCGTGATCGTCGACATGGCGGCCGAGCGCGGCGGCAACTGCGAACTGACGGAGCCCGGCAAGGCGGTGGTCAAGCACGGCGTGACCATCGTCGGCTACACCGACCTGGCGTCGCGGCTCGCCAAGCAGTCGTCGACCCTCTACGCGACCAACCTGTTCCGCCTCACCGAGGAACTGTGCAAGACCAAGGACGGCATCATCGACGTCAACATGGAGGACGAGGCGATCCGCGGCCTGACGGTGGTCAAGGAAGGCAGCATCACCTGGCCGCCACCGCCGCCGAAGGTCACCGCTGCGTCGCCAGCGGCCAAGCCGGCCGCCGCGGTGGCCGCGCCCGCCAAGAAGGGGCACGGCCATGGCGCCGCCAGCGAGCCGATGGCTCCTGGCAAGCTCGCCATCATGTTCGGCGTGGCCGCCGCGCTGTTCTGGTTCGTCGGCGCCAACGCGCCGACGGCCTTCCTGGCCCACTTCACGGTGTTCGTGCTGGCCTGCTTCGTCGGCTACATGGTGGTGTGGAACGTGACGCCGGCGCTGCACACGCCGCTGATGAGCGTGACCAACGCCATCTCGAGCATCATCGCCATCGGCGCGCTGGTGCAGATCGCGCCGCCGCTGGCGGGCGGCGCGGCGCCGGACAACTGGATCCGCTGGCTGGCGGTGGGCGGCATCGTGCTCACCGCCGTCAACATGTTCGGCGGCTTCGCCGTAACCCAGCGCATGCTGGCCATGTTCCGCAAGTAGGAGACACATGATGTCTGGAAATCTGGCAAGCGTCTCCTACATCGGAGCCACCATCCTCTTCGTCCTCAGCCTGGGCGGGCTGTCCAATCCCGAGACCTCGCGGCGCGGCAACCTGTTCGGCATGATCGGCATGACCCTCGCCGTGCTGGCCACGGTGTTCGGCCCGCGCGTGACGGCGGCCGGCATCCCCTGGATCATCGCTTCCATGGTGGTCGGCGGCGCCATCGGCCTGTACGCGGCGAAGGTCGTCAAGATGACGCAGATGCCCGAGCTGGTCGCGCTGATGCACAGCCTGGTCGGCCTCGCCGCGTGCCTGGTCGGCTTCGCTTCCTACATCGACACCTCGCATCCACTCACCGGGGCCGAGAAGACCATCCACGAGATGGAGATTTACATCGGCGTCCTGATCGGCGCGGTGACCTTCTCCGGTTCGCTGATCGCCTTCGGCAAGCTCAACGGCAAGATCGGCGGCGCGCCGCTGCTGCTGCCGGCGCGCCATTGGCTCAATCTGGTCGGGCTGCTGGTGGTGATCTGGTTCGGCCGTGAGTTCATCAACGCACCCAGCATCGCCGCGGGCATGACGCCGCTGCTGGTGATGACCGTGATCGCGTTGCTGTTCGGCATCCACATGGTGATGGCGATCGGCGGCGCGGACATGCCGGTGGTGGTCTCGATGCTCAACAGCTACTCCGGGTGGGCGGCGGCGGCGACCGGCTTCATGCTGTCGAATGACCTGCTGATCGTGGTCGGGGCGCTGGTCGGTTCTTCCGGCGCGATCCTGTCCTACATCATGTGCCGCGCCATGAACCGCAACTTCATCAGCGTGATTGCCGGCGGCTTCGGCACCGGTGGCGGAACCCCGGCACCGAAGGGCGATGCGGCGCAACCGGCCGGCGAGGTGGTGCCTGTCAGCGCCCTCGAAACCGCCGAACTGCTCAAGGATGCCAAGAGCGTGATCATCGTTCCCGGCTACGGCATGGCGGTGGCCCAGGCGCAGCACACGGTGTACGAGATCACGAAGCACCTGCGCGAGAAGGGCGTCAACATCCGCTTCGGCATCCACCCGGTGGCGGGCCGCATGCCCGGCCACATGAACGTGCTGCTGGCCGAAGCCAAGGTGCCGTACGACATCGTCCTGGAGATGGACGAACTGAACGACGACTTCCCGCAGACGGACGTCGCCATCGTGTGCGGCGCCAACGACATCGTGAACCCGGCCGCGCAGGACGACCCGGCGAGCCCGATCGCCGGCATGCCGGTGCTCGAAGTGTGGAAGGCCAAGACCTCCATCGTGATGAAGCGCTCCATGGCCTCCGGCTACGCCGGCGTCGACAATCCGCTGTTCTACAAGGAGAACAACCGGATGCTGTTCGGCGACGCCAAGAAGATGCTCGACGAAGTCCTGGTCGCGCTCAAGGCCTGACCGGGCAGGGGTTCGCCCCACGCGCGAACGCGGCCTGCGGGCCGCGTTCTGCTTTGCGGGAGCGCGGACCGTGGACAATAGGGCGCCGGCCCGGCGCCGGCGCGACAACAACCGCCAGGGCACTGCCTGGCCCGAGGAGCAGAAGAAATGAGCGATACCACTCGTCCATGGCTGGCCGGCTACCCGGCCGGGGTGCCAGCCGACATCGATGCCTCCCAGTACACCTCGCTGGTGCAGCTGATGGAGGAGAGCTTCCGCCAGCATGCGGACCGGACGGCCTACAGCTTCATGGGCCGGGACGTGAGCTTCGCCGAGACCGACCGCCTCAGCCGCGCGTTCGCGGCCTACCTGCAGGGCCTCGGGCTGGCCAAGGGCGAGCGCGTCGCGATCATGATGCCCAACGTGCCGCAGTACCCGGTGGCCGTGGCGGCCATCCTGCGGGCCGGGCTGGTGGTGGTCAACGTGAATCCGCTGTACACGGCGCGCGAGCTCGAACACCAGCTGAAGGACTCGGGGGCCAAGGCCATCGTCATCATCGAGAACTTCGCCAGCACCCTGCAGCAGTGCATCGCCAGGACGCAGGTGCAGCACGTGGTGCTGGCCGCGATGGGCGATCAGCTCGGCGCGCTGAAGGGCGCGCTCGTGAACTACGTGGTGCGCAAGGTCAAGAAGATGGTGCCCGCGTTCGACCTGCCGGGCGCCGTCCGCTTCAACCAGGCGGTTGCCGACGGCGGCAAGGGCACCTTCCGCAAGCCGGACCTCAAGGCCGACGACATCGCGGTGCTGCAGTACACCGGCGGCACGACCGGGGTGTCCAAGGGCGCCGTGCTGCTGCACCGCAACATCATCGCCAACCTGCTGCAGTCCGAGGCCTGGAACCAGCCGGTGATGGACAAGGTGCCGGCCGGGGAACAGCCCACGGCGATCTGCGCACTGCCCCTGTACCACATCTTCGCCTTCACGGTCGGGATGATGCTGAACATGCGCACCGGCGGAAAGCTGATCCTCATCCCCAATCCGCGCGACCTGCCGGCGGTGTTGACCGAGCTGTCGAAGCACACGTTCCACAGCTTCCCCGCGGTCAACACGCTGTTCAACGGCCTGGCCCACCATCCCGACTTCGGCAAGGTCAACTGGAAGAACCTGAAGGTGTCCGTCGGCGGCGGCATGGCGGTGCAGGGCGCGGTCGCGAAACTCTGGCTGGAGAAGACGGGTTGCCCGATCTGCGAGGGCTACGGCCTGTCCGAGACCTCGCCGTCGGTCAGCTGCAACCCGACCACCAGCACCGAGTTCACCGGCACCATCGGGCTGCCGCTGCCGTCGACCTGGATGAAGTGCATCGACGACGCGGGCAACGAAGTGCCGCTCGGCACGCCGGGCGAGATCGCGATCAAGGGGCCCCAGGTGATGGCCGGCTACTGGCAGCGGCCCGACGAGACGGCCAAGGTCATGACGGCTGACGGCTACTTCAAGAGCGGCGACATCGGCACCATGGACGAGCGTGGCTACTTCAAGATCGTGGACCGCAAGAAGGACATGGTCCTGGTCTCGGGCTTCAACGTCTATCCGAACGAGGTCGAGGACGTGGTGGCCATGCTCGACGGCGTGCTCGAGTGCGCCGTGGTCGGCGTGCCGGACGAGAAGACCGGCGAGGCGGTGAAGCTCGTGATCGTGAAGAGGGACCAGTCCCTCACGGAAGAGAAGGTGCGCGAGTTCTGCAAGGCCAACCTCACCGGCTACAAGCAGCCGAAGGTGGTCGAGTTCCGCACCGAATTGCCCAAGACCCCGGTCGGCAAGATCCTGCGGCGCGAACTGCGCGACGCGAAATAGCCGAATACGGACAGCCGGACGCAGAGGACGCGCAGGGCCGCAAAAGACGCAAGAGATTCAGAGATCAATGTGGATTTCTCTGCGGCCTCTGCACGCTTTCGCGGCCTCTGCGTCCGGTATTCCTTTCTCCCGATCGCGGTTCCCGCGAGTAGGCAACAGTACTGATTCCGCATGCTCCGTTTTCTGCTGACGCGCGTCGCACTGATCATCCCGACCTTCATCGGGATGACCCTGCTCGCCTTCTTCCTCATCCGGCTGGTGCCGGGCGACCCGATCGAGACGCTGGCCGGCGAGCGCGGCATCGACGCCGCCCGCCACGCCCAATTGCTCAAGGAGTTCGGCCTTGACCGGCCGCTGATGGTGCAGTACGGCATCTACATCGGCCGCGTGCTGCAAGGCGACCTGGGCAAGTCGATCATCACGCAGGAGCCGGTGATCCGCGAGTTCGCCGCGCTGTTCCCGGCCACGATCGAACTGGCGCTGTGCGCGATCCTGTTCGCGCTGCTGCTGGGCATCCCGGCCGGGATCGTTGCCGCGGTGCGCCGCAATTCGGTGTTCGACCACGGCGTCATGGCGACGTCGCTCACCGGCTACTCGATGCCGATCTTCTGGTGGGGCCTGCTGCTGATCCTGTTCTTTTCGGTGCAGCTGGGCTGGACGCCCGTGTCGGGGCGGATCTCGGTGGAGCATTTCATCGAGCCGACCACCGGCTTCCTGCTGGTCGACTCGCTGCTCACGGGCGAGAAGGGCGCGTTCTGGTCGTCCTTGAAGCACCTGATCCTGCCCATGATCGTGCTCGGCACCAACCCGCTGGCGGTCGTGGCGCGGATGACGCGCTCGGCCATGCTCGAGGTGCTGGGCGAGGACTACATCCGCACCGCGCGCGCCAAGGGCCTGCCGCCGCTCAAGGTGGTGGGCGTGCACGCGCTGCGCAACGCGCTGATTCCGGTGGTCACCGTCATCGGCCTGCAGGTGGGCGTGCTCTTCACCGGCGCGATCCTGACCGAGACCATCTTTTCCTGGCCCGGCGTGGGCAAATGGCTGATCGAGGCGATCAACCGCCGCGACTACCCGGTGCTGCAGGGCGGCATGCTGCTGCTCGGCGGCGTCGTGATGGTCGTGAACCTGCTGGTCGACGTCACCTACGGCATCATCAACCCCCGCATCCGGCAGGCCCGCTGACAGCATGAGCACCACCGCTTCTTCCCCCGCGCTGGCGGGGTCCGCCACGCCCCCGGGTCCGCTGCGCGAGTTCTGGCTCTCCTTCTGCGCGAACAAGGGGGCCCTGGGCGGCCTGATCGTCGTCGTCGCGCTGCTGCTGCTGGCGCTGTTCGCGCCGCTGGTGGCGCCGCATGCCCCGGACGCCACCAATCCCGCCGCGTTCCTCAAGCCGCCGGTCTGGCAGGCTGGCGGCTCCACGCAATACCTGCTCGGCACCGACGCGATCGGCCGCGACATCCTCTCGCGCCTGGTCCACGGTGCGCGGCTGTCGCTGTCGATCGGCCTGGCCGTGGTGCTGATGTCGGTGGCCGCTGGCATCGTGCTGGGCCTGGTGGCCGGGTTCGCGCGCGGCATCGTCGAGATCGCGATCATGCGGCTGATGGACATCATCCTGACGCTGCCGAGCCTGCTGCTGGCGATCGTGATCGTCGCCATCCTCGGCCCGGGCCTGATGAACGCGATGCTGGCGGTGGCGGTGGTGGTGCTGCCGCATTACGTGCGCATCACGCGGGCCGCGGTGATCGCTGAGGTGGCGAAGGACTATGTGACGGCGGCGCGCATCAGCGGCGCCGGCACGGCCCGGCTGATGTTCAGCGAGGTGCTGCCCAACTGCGCGGCGCCGCTGATCGTGCAGGCCTCCCTCGGCGTCTCCACGGCGATCCTCGACGCCGCCGCGCTCGGCTTCCTGGGGCTGGGCGCCCAGCCGCCCTCGCCGGAGTGGGGAACGATGCTGGCCGACGCGCGCGAGTTCGTGCTGCGCGCCTGGTGGGTGGTGACCTTCCCCGGCCTGGCGATCCTGATCGCCGTGCTGGCGTTCAACCTGATGGGCGACGGGTTGCGCGATGCGCTCGATCCGAAGCTGAAGCGATGAAGAAGCCATGCCACTTCTAGAAATCGAAGACCTCCACGTCGAATTCCCCACCCAGGGCAGCGTCATGCACGCGGTCGAAGGGGTCGACCTCACGATCGAAGAAGGCGAGGTGCTGGGCATCGTCGGCGAATCGGGCTCGGGCAAGAGCGTCGCCATGATGGCCGTCATGGGCTTGATCGCCGCCCCCGGCAAGGTGCGCGCAAGGAAGCTGCGCTTCGCCGGCCACGACCTGCTGGGCATCTCCGACCAGGAGCGCCGCCGGCTGGTGGGCAAGGACATGGCGATGATCTTCCAGGAGCCGACCACCAGCCTCAATCCCTGCTTCACCATCGGCTACCAGCTGGTCGAGGCGCTGCGCCTGCATTCGCCGCTCGGCAAGGAAGCGGCGAAGCACCGCGCGATCGAGCTGCTCGAGCAGGTGGGCATCCCGGCCGCGGCGAGCCGCCTGGGCGAGTACCCGCACCAGATGTCCGGCGGCATGAACCAGCGCGTGATGATCGCGATGGCGATCTCGTGCAACCCGCGCCTGCTGATCGCCGACGAGCCGACCACGGCGCTGGACGTCACTATCCAGGCGCAGATCCTCGACCTGCTGCGCAATCTGCAGCGCGAGCGCGGCATGGCACTGGTGCTGATCACGCACAACATGGGCGTGGTGAGCGAGATGGCGCGGCGCGTGGCCGTCATGTACGCGGGCCAGGTGATGGAGCAGCGGCCCGTGGCCGACCTGTTCGCCGATCCGCAGCACCCGTACACCGAGGCGCTGCTGGCGGCGCTGCCCGAGCGCGGCCCGGCGGGCCACCGCCTCGCCACCATTCCCGGGGTGGTGCCCGGCGTCTTCGATCGGCCGGCCGGCTGCCTGTTCGCGCCGCGCTGCGCCTATGCGACCGCGCATTCGATGGCCGTGCGGCCCGAGCTGCGGTCCTGGCAGGAAGGGCAGGTGCGCTGCCACTATCCGCTGGGCGATGCGCAGCGGCAGGCGGCGATCGAGCGCGACCAGCCGGTGCGCGCGGAGGCCGCGGCATGAGCGCGGTGGTGGAAGCGAAGGACCTGCGGCAGGTCTACACCATCCGGCGCGGGCTGCTCAGGGCACCGGGCCGGCTGCAGGCGGTCGGCGGCGTGTCGTTCGCGATCGAGCCGGGGCGCACGCTGGCCGTGGTGGGCGAGTCCGGCTGCGGCAAGTCGACGCTGGCGCGCATGGTCTCCCTGATCGAGAAGCCGGTCGCCGGTACGCTGGTGCTCGACGGCACCGACGCGGTGGCCACGCCGCCGACCGAACGGCGGCGCCTGCGCCAGGCCGTGCAACTGGTGTTCCAGAACCCCTACGGCTCGCTCAACCCGCGCAAGAAGATCAGCGCGGTGCTGGAGGCGCCGCTGGAGATCAACACCACGCTCGGCAGGGCCGAGCGCGCCGAGCGGGCCCAGGCGATGCTGGCGCAGGTCGGGCTGCGCCCCGAGTACGCCAACCGCTACCCGCACATGTTCTCGGGCGGGCAGCGCCAGCGCATCGCCATCGCCCGCGCGCTGATGCTCAGCCCCAAGCTGCTGGTGGCGGACGAGCCGGTGTCGGCGCTCGACGTATCGATCCAGGCGCAGGTGCTCAACCTGCTGGCCGACCTCCAGCAGCAGCTGCAACTGGCCTACCTCTTCATCTCGCACGACCTCGCCGTGGTGCGGCACATCGCGCACGAGGTGCTGGTGATGTACCTCGGCCACGTGATGGAGCAGGGGCCCAAGACGCTGATCTTCGAGCGGCCCTCGCACCCGTATACGCAGGCGCTGCTCGCGTCCACGCCCGGCGTCGGGCCGCGCGACGTGCAGCGCATCGTGCTCAAGGGCGAGCTGCCGTCGCCGCTGAACCCGCCCAGCGGCTGCGTCTTCTCCAGCCGCTGCCCCTACGCGGTGGAGCGCTGCCGGGCCGAACGCCCCTTGCCGCTGCCGGTGGACGGCCGCATCAGCGCCTGCCACTTCGCCGGGCAGTTCCTGGAGTCGGGTTTCCCCGCATCGGCGGCTGCAGATAATCGACAGGTTTTTCCCAGCCGGCCACAAGCCGGAACAACAACCGCAAAGGAGCTTCCATGAGACTGTCCCCGAACCGCATCCAGCTGGCCACCGCCGCGCTGGTGCTCGCCACCGCCGGCGCCGCCGGCGCCAAGACCCTGGTGTTCTGCTCGGAAGGCAGCCCGGAGAACTTTTACCCGGGCGTCAACACCACGGGCACGTCGTTCGACGGCAACGAGCCGATCTACAACCGCATCGTCGAGTTCGAGCGCGGCGGCACCAAGGTCGTGCCGGGACTGGCGGAAAAGTGGGACATCTCGGCCGACGGCAAGACCTATACCTTCCAGCTGCGCAAGGGCGTGAAGTGGCACAACCACCGCGCGTTCAAGCCGACCCGCGACGTCAACGCCGACGACATCATCTTCGGCTTCGAGCGCCAGTGGAAGGAAAGCAACCCCTATTACAAGGTCACCAGCCCCAACCACTCGTACTTCAACGACATGGGCCTGCCCAAGCTGCTGAAGTCGGTGGAGAAGGTGGATGACCTCACCGTGCGCATCACGCTGGAAAGGCCCGAGGCGCCGTTCCTGGCGAACCTCGCGATGCCCTACGCCGCCATTCAGTCGAAGGAATACGCCGACGCCATGCTCAAGGCCGGCACGCCCGAGAAGATCGACCAGGAGCCGATCGGCACCGGTCCCTTCTACCTGGTCCAGTACCAGAAGGACGCGGTGATCCGCTACAAGGCGTTCCCGCAGTACTGGGGCGGCAAGGCCAAGATCGACGACCTGGTCTACTCGATCACGCCGGACGCGTCGGTGCGCTGGGCCAAGCTGCAGAAGGGCGAGTGCCACGTGATGCCGTACCCGAACCCGGCCGACCTGGAGGCGATCCGCAAGGACCCGAACGTTCAGGTGCTGGAGCAGCCGGGGCTGAACGTCGGCTACCTCGCCTACAACACGCAGAAGAAGCCGTTCGACGACGTGCGCGTGCGCAAGGCCATCAACATGGCCATCAACAAGAAGGCGATCATCGACGGCGTCTACCTGGGCACCGGCGTGGCCGCCAAGAACCCGCTGCCGCCCTCGATGGCGGCCTACAACGACGCGATCAAGGACGATCCCTACGATCCGGAAGGTGCCAGGAAGCTGCTGGCGCAGGCCGGCTTCCCGAACGGGATGACCACCGACCTGTGGGCGATGCCGGTGCAGCGTCCCTACAACCCCAACGCCAAGCGCATCGCCGAGCTGATGCAGGCCGACCTGGCCAAGATCGGCGTGAAGGCCGAGATCAAGACCTTCGAGTGGGGCGAGTACCGCAAGCGCATGCAGGCTGGCGAACACCAGATGGGCATGCTGGGCTGGACCGGCGACAACGGCGACCCGGACAACTTCCTGCACACCCTGCTGGGCTGCGACTCGGCCAAGAGCGTCAGCGGCTCCAACGTCGCCAAGTTCTGCCACGCGCCGTTCGACGAACTGGTGGTGAAGGCCAAGACGGTCACCAAGCCCGCCGACCGCGACGCGCTGTACAAGCGGGCGCAGGTGATCTTCAAGGAGCAGGCGCCCTGGTTCACCATCGCCCACGCGGTGCAGCTCAAGCCGATCAGCAAGAAGGTCGTCGACTTCAAGCTCAGCCCGTTCGGCCGCCACAACTTCTACGGCGTGGACCTCAAGGACTGAGGGCCGGCGGCCGGGTTCGGCGAGGACCCGGCTTCAGTCCCTGGCCAGCGCCTCGATCCGTTCGCGGTTGGGCTGGTGGACGACGCCGCGCTCCGTGATGAGCGCGGAGACCAGCTCGGCCGGCGTGACGTCGAAGGACGGATTGCGCACCGCCACGCCGGCGGCCGCCCACTGGCAATCGCGAAAGCCGGTGACCTCCCCGGCGGCCCGTTCCTCGATCGGAATCGCCGCGCCGTCGGCGATCGCCATGTCGATGGTCGAGATCGGGCAGGCGACGTAGAACGGGATGCGGTGGCGCTGCGCGAGCACCGCCACCATGTAGGTGCCGATCTTGTTGGCGACGTCGCCGTTGGCGGCGACCCGGTCGGTGCCGACGATCACGGCGTCGACCTCGCCGCGGCTCATCATGAAGCCGGCCATGTTGTCGGTGATCAGGGTGACCGGAATGCCTTCCTGCACCATCTCCCAGGCCGTGAGCCGCGCACCCTGCAGGAAGGGCCGGGTCTCGTCGGCGATCACCGAGATGCGCTTGCCGGCCTCGACGGCCGAGCGGATCACGCCCAGGGCGGTGCCGTGGCCGGCGGTGGCCAGCGCGCCGGCGTTGCAGTGCGTGAGCACGCGCGCGCCGTCGGCCAGGAGCGCGGCGCCGTGTGCGCCCATCGCGCGATTCACCCGGATGTCCTCGGCCAGGATTTCGTGGGCTTCGGCCAGCAGGGCATCGGCCTGCGCCGCCACGGACTGCCGCGCCAGCGAACGCCAGCGCGCGCGCATGCGCGCCAGTGCCCAGAACAGGTTGATCGCGGTCGGCCGGCTCGCCGCCAGGACATCGAAGGCGCGCTCCATCCGGCCGGCGAAGTCCGAAGCCGGGGCCGCGCGCTGGCGCAGCGCTTCCAGTGCGATGCCGTAGGCGGCGGCACATCCGATCGCGGGCGCGCCGCGCACCACCATGTCGCGGATGCCCGTCGCCACCGACTCGGCGCTGTCGCAGGACAGGTAGCGGAACTGAGCCGGCAGCACGCGCTGGTCGATCATCTCGAGCTGCCCGCCTTGCCAGCGCAGGGTCTCGATTCGGTTGTCTGGCGATGCGGTCATGGCTGGCGCGGCTCCGGTTCGGCCTGCCGGCCGTAGGTCTTGAATTTCTCGATCACCTCGGCCATCTGCGCCGGCGACAGGTGGCGGGGCTCGGCGATCTGCCGGGCGCGCCAATACTGCTCGCACAGGCTCTCGACCTCGACGCACAGCGCGAGCGCCTGATCCAGGCCGGGGCCGGCGGCGATCATCCCGTGGTTGGCCAGCAGGCAGGCGCGGCGATCCCGCAGGGCGGCCAGCGCGTGGTCGGACAGCTCCTGGGTGCCGAACAGGGCATACGGCGCGCAGCGGATCGTGGTGCCGCCGGCCGCGGCGATCATGTAGTGGAAGGGCGGGATGTCCAGGCCGAGGCAGGCCAGCGTCGTCGCGAACGGCGAATGCACGTGCACGACGGCGTGCAGTTCGGGCCGTGCCCGCAGGATGTCGCGATGGAAACGCCATTCGCTGGAGGGACGCCCGGGGCCGACCGCGTCGCCGCCCGCCGACAGCAGCACAATGGACTGCGCGGTCAGTTCGCGCGCCGGCACGCCCGAGGGCGTCACCAGCAGGCCGTCGCCGCAGCGCACGCCCACGTTGCCGGAAGTCCCGCGGTTCAGGCCGCGCGCGTCCAGTTCGCGGGCCGCCTCGACCATGGCGCGGCGCAGCGTGGCTTCGTCCGGCATGTCAGCGTCTTCTCATCGCCGCAGCACGCGGCCGGCCACCGCATCGAGCCGTGCCAGCACGGCCGGGTCGCGCACCTCGGGCGCCGTGATCAGGGCGTGGTCGAGCGCATGCCGGCAGCCGCAGGCCGGGGCCTCGCCGTCGGCAGCGATGCGGGGCGCCGCATGGTGCAGCATCGAGCGGGCCTTGTCGGCGTTCGCCAGCAGCACCTTGATGATCTGCTGCACGGTCACCGCGTCGTGCCCCGGATGCCAGCAGTCGAAGTCCGTCACCATCGCCACCGTGGCGTAGCACATCTCGGCCTCGCGGGCGAGCTTGGCCTCGGGCATGTTGGTCATGCCGATGACGTGGCAGCCCCAGGATCGATAGAGCTCGGATTCGGCCTTGGTCGAGAACTGCGGACCTTCCATGACCAGGTAGGTCCCGCCGCGCACGGTCCTGATGCCCGAGTCCGCGGCGGCCGCCTCGAGGTGGTCGCCCAGCCGCCGGCACACCGGATGGGCGAGCGAGACATGCGCCACCATTCCGCTGCCGAAGAAGCTCTTGCTGCGCGCGATGGTGCGGTCGATGAACTGGTCGACCAGCACGAAGGTGCCGGGCGGCAGTTCCTCCTTGAGCGAGCCCACGGCGCTCACCGAGATCAGGTCGGTGACGCCGCTGCGCTTGAGCGCATCGATGTTGGCGCGGAAGTTGATCTCGTTCGGCGCGATCCGGTGGCCACGGCCGTGCCGCGGCAGGAACACCATCGGCTGGCCGTCCAGGTCGCCGAACAGCAGCTCGTCCGAGGGCACGCCGAACGGGGAGTCGACCTTTACCCAGCGCTTGTTGGCCAGGCCGTCGATGTCGTAGACGCCGCTGCCCCCGAGCACCCCGATGACCGGCGCGGCGGCCGTGGCCGCGCTCATCGCCGCCACCCGGCGCACGGCAGGAGGCGCCCCGGCGGCGTGGCGCCGCCGGTGATGGAGATGGGATGCGGGCGCAAGCCGCGCGGCAGCGACGGTTCGGGCATGGGCGTGCTCCGGTTCTTGTGGAATGAGGCCGCCGGCCCCGGCGCTGGAAATCGCGCCGGCCGCCGCGCGACGGTCTTGGGATTCTAGATTGGCGCTGCGCCGCGCCTCAGCGCGGGAACTGCCAGATCGCCCCCAGCGTCCAGTTCGATTCGCCCGGTCCGCGCAGGCGCTGCGCCCGGCTCAGATCGACGCTCCAGCCCTGCGCGACCGCCCAGCGCACGCCGGCACGCGCATAGTGAGTGTGGTCGGCCAGGAAGCGCTCCGCCACCAGCGACCAGCCGGCCACGGGCGCCCACTCGGCCGCCGCGCCGGAACGGTTCTGGTCCGCGGCGCGGTGCAGGAAATCGCGCCCGAGGTTCAGATGGAACGCGAGGTCGTCGCGCGCGGTCCAGGTGAACAAGGTGGTGAGCGTGCTGCCCTGGTAGCGTGGCCGCACGTGGGTCAGCGAACTGGCCGCCAGCGACAGGCCGGCCTTGAATCCCGGCGCGACTTCGGTGGCCCACTTGGTCTGCAGTCCATAACCGGTCTGGCTGGCGCCGCCGTCCCGGGCGTGGTCCACGGCGCCGTTGAGCTCCACCGGCCCGACCCGGCAGCCCGTGCCCAGGTGCAGCAGCCGCTCGCCGCCGCCGCGCGAGTACCAGCTCTCCACCTTGCAGTCGCCCTCGTCCAGGATGGAGGCGTCGTCCACGGCATGGTGTCCGCCGGCCGCCCAGGCGCCGGTGCATGCCGCCAGGGCGGCCGCGCCAGCCAGCCCGCGCAGTGCCATGGCGCGGGGATGCGTCGTCGTTGCGCGCAAAAGCATCAGGAGCCCCACCGTTGTTGGTGAAACCACTATAAATGGACGGCTCAACCGTTTGCGGCGAACGATGCCCGCCGTTGTCCCAGATCAATGACGTCCGGCTAGTGTGTCGAGTTAGAAATTCATTGAACTATTAGGCGCATTGCCGAGTCAATCGTGTACCGTGTGCACACGACGAGGCAACGATGCGTGGAAGACCGAAGGCAGAACTGGTGTTGAGCCAAGCCGAGCATGAACAGCTCACGGCGCTGACGCTGCGGCGCAAGACCGCGCAAGCGTTGGCGCTGCGCGCTCGCATTGTTCTGGCATGTGCCGACGGCGTTGACAACAAGGTGGTGGCCAGCCGCCAGCGCGTGACACCGCAGACCGTCTCGAAGTGGCGGGCCCGATTCGTGGAGCATCGATTGGACGGGCTGCTCGATGCCCCCCGGCCCGGTGCGCCGCGCACGATCGACGACGCGCGCGTCGATGCCGTGATTGCCAAGACCCTGGAGAGCGTTCCCACGGCTGCCACGCATTGGAGCACGCGCACCATGGCGCGCGAGACCGGCTTGTCACAGACCGCGGTGTCGCGCATCTGGCGCGCCTTCGGTCTGCAGCCGCACCGGCTGGACACCTTCAAGCTGTCCAGCGACCCGCTGTTTGTCGAGAAGGTGCGCGACATCGTGGGGCTGTATCTGGACCCGCCGCTGAAGGCCATGGTCTTGTGCGTGGACGAGAAGAGCCAGATCCAGGCACTGGACCGCACGCAGCCGTTGCTTGCCTTGGCCCCGGGCATCCCCGAGCGGCGCACCCACGATTACGAGCGGCACGGCACGACCACGCTGTTCGCGGCGCTGGACATCGCCACCGGCTCTGTCATCGGGGATCTGCACCGGCGGCACCGCAGCAGCGAGTTCCTGCAGTTCTTGCGTACGATTGAAGCCAGCGTGCCTGCGGCGCTGGACATCCACCTTGTGATGGACAACTACGGCACGCATAAAACGCCGGCCATCAAGAACTGGCTCGCGCGGCACCCCCGGTTCCAGGTGCACTTCACGCCCACCTCTGCGTCTTGGCTCAACCAGGTCGAACGCTGGTTCGCCACACTGACCGAGAAGTACATCCGCCGCGGCACACACCGCTCCACGCGCCAGCTCGAGCAGGCGATCAGGCACTACATCAAGATCAACAACGACAACCCGAAGCCGTTCGTCTGGTCAAAGACAGCCGATGAAATCCTCGCCAGCGTTGAGAGATTTTGTCTGCGAACTTCTAACTCACTACACTAGCGCAGCCAGCCGCGTTTGCGGAAGTACCACATCGGCACCAGCGCGCTGGCGACCATGAGCACCAGGGCGAACGGGTAACCCCAGGGCTGGTGCAGCTCCGGCATGTACTGGAAGTTCATGCCGTACAGGCTCGCGACCAGTGTCGGCGGCAGCAGCGCGACGCTGGCCACCGAGAAGATCTTGATGATCTTGTTCTGGTTGATGTTGATGAAGCCCACGGTGGCGTCCATCAGGAAGTTGATCTTGTCGAACAGGAACGCGGTGTGGTTGTCGAGCGACTCGATGTCGCGCAGGATCTGGCGCGCCTCCTCGAACTGGCCGGCGCTGAGCATGCGGCTGCGCATCATGAAGCTCACGGCGCGGCGGGTGTCCATCACGTTGCGCCGGATCCGGCCGTTCAGGTCCTCCTGGCGCGCGATCTCGCCCAGCACCTCGCCGGCCAGCGTGTCGGTCACCTCGCCGGCGAGCACCTGGCGGCTCACTTTTTCGAGTTCGTCGTAGATGCCCTCCAGCGCGTCGGCGGAATATTCCGCGTCGGCGTCGAACAGCTTCAGCAGCACTTCCCTGGCATCCTCGATCAGTCCGGGGGCGCGGCGCGCGCGCAGGCGCAGCAGCCGGAACACCGGCACGTCCTCGTCGTGGATCGAGAACAGGACGCCCTTGCTCTTGAGGGCGTCGTTCATCAGGTTCAGGATGAAGGCGACCCGGACGGTGCGCGGCTCCTCGTCGTCGGCGATCAGGAAGTCGCTGCGGATATGCAGCTCGCCGTTGTCTTCCTCGTAGAAGCGCGCGGACTCCTCGATGTCCTCGTCCATCGCGTCTTCCGGGATCGACAGGCCGAAGTACTGCTTGATCCAGCGCTTTTCCTCGACGCTGGGCGCCTCCAGGTCGACCCAGATCGGCTGGAACCTGGAGAGCTCCTCCAGCGACTCGATCTCTTCCTGGAAGAGGCGGCCGTTGGCGAGCGTGAAGACATTCAGCATTGGCCGACGATTATGCCGTCACAACTTCGAAGTGGGCGAGCAGTTCTTCCTTGCGCGCGTAGGCATCCTGCGCGCCGAGCTGCATCAGCGACTGGACGAAGCGCGGCTCGAACAGCAGGTAGCTGGCCATGCCGCCGCCGCCGCGCAGCGCGCCCAGCGCGCGCAGCGCCCGCCGCAGCGGCAGCGGCAGCTCGCCCACCGCGGCCTGCGCCAGCGCGTCGAGCGACCGGGACGGCTGGATCGAGACCACGTCCACGCTGCGGTACGGCAGGGCGCCGGCGACCTCGCGCGGCAGCTGCCGCAGCGTGCGGGTCACGCGCTGGGCCTGCTCGACGTCCGCCTGCAAGGTGTCGTGGAACACGCTCGCCATCGCATGGCCGGCGATGTTGCCGAAGGTCGGCTGCCGGGCGGGTCCCTGCGCGGCGGCGTCGCCGAACCCGGAGCGCTGCGGCTGCCCGACGCCGACCACGAACACCCGCTGCGCGCCCAGGTGCAGCGCCGAGGACAGCGGCGAGATCTGGCGCATCGAGCCGTCGCCGAAGTATTCCCGCCGCCCGTCGACCCACAGCGGGGTCGCGGGAAACAGAAATGGGATGGCGCTCGAGGCCATCAGGTGCTCGATGGTCAGGGGCTGGAATTCGGCCCGGCGGCCCGGGCGGTTCCAGATGTCGCCGCTGCGGTCGCGCGCGGCGTGGCAGAAGGTCCAGTGCACGCCCGTGGTGTAACTGGAAGCCGTCACGGCCACCGCGTCGATCGCGCCCGACTGCAGCGACTCGTCGATGCCGCCCAGCGAGATCGCGCGGTGCAAGGTGTCCACCAGCGGCATCGTGTCGAGGATGGCGCCGTGGCCCTGGGCCCGCCGCCACAGCGCCAGGGCGGCTGCCACCCGGCTCATGCGCACCCACGCCGGCAGGCGCAGGTCGTAGACGTGCGGCGAACGCAGGGACCGCCAGAACTGCGCCAGATGCTCGAATGCGTGTACGCCGGTGGTGGCGGCGCTGGCAAGATAGGCCGCGTTGAGCGCGCCGGCCGAGGTGCCGACCAGCACCTGGAACGGGAAGCGGGCGGCGCCGCCGTTCTGCAGGCGCAGCATCGAGGCCACGGCCTGCAGCACGCCGACCTGATACGCGGTGCGGGCGCCGCCCCCCATCAGGACCAGGGCGTGCACCGGCCGTCCGGGCCGCGTCAGGCCCGCGTGAATGATGGTTTCCAGGCTCACTGGTGCACCCTTGGGCCTGCGGCCCTGTCCCTCCGAGAGGGCATTCGCCCGTTCGGGCGGCCGGGCCCCATGCCCCGCGCCGGCGGCTCGCGCGCCACCGCCCTCCTCGGCGCAATGGTAGAGGAAGAACCCGCTGCGCGGAACAGTCCTCAGCCGAAGGGCTGTTTCTTTCTGGCCGGTTCCGGGGTGGCCCCGCCATCGCGCCGGACCACGCTGATCTGCCCGTCGTTTTCCATCGTGGCTGCCTTGACGTCGTGCAGCGACTCGATGCCGTGCTGCCGCAACTGCGCCATCAGCTCGTCGACGGTGATGAACTCGCGCCGCATGTTCCGGCGCAGCAGCCGGCCCTCGCGCACCAGCGGCAGGGGCTGGGGCTCGAGCACGCGCCGCACGGCGGCGAAGCGCCAGGTCGCGAAGTCCACCAGCCAGTTCCAGCCGGCGATGGTGGCCACCAGGATGCAGCCTTCGGTAATCGATTGATAGCTGCCGGCCATCGCGTTCTGGGCGGCATCCGCGATCAGCACCAGCAGGAGCACGTCGGCGATCCCGATCGATCCGACGTCGCGCCGCAGCACGAAGCGCAGCAGCAGGAACAGGAACCAGTACATCGCCGAGCCGCGGACGACGAGCTCCAGCGGATCGACCGTGATGGAGAAGAGGACGGCAAGGTCAGGCATGCGCGCTCCGGGCGGCCCGCCGCGGCGGCGCCGTCGAGGCGGCGGTGTCGCACTTGAGCACGCGGGCCATGTACGCCAGGCTGGCGGCCTTCGCCTCCTCGGACTCCGCCGCGGTGCAGTCGGCCGGCACCCACACCTGGAACTCGCGCAGGAACGCGTCCCCGGCGGTGAGCTGCACGCACATGTCCGTGGCCAGCCCGCAGATCACCAGCTCGCGCGTACGCATCTCGCGCAGCAGCAACTCCAGCGGCGAGGCGTAGAACGCCGAGTGGCGGGGCTTGAGGATCGTGAGGTCGTCCGCCTGCGGGTAGAGCAGGCGGACGACCTCGCCCGCGGGCCCCTGCATGCCCAGGCAGGAGGACACCAGGCTGTGGAAGTCCGACTGCCAGACCCCGTAGTTGTCATTGGCGAAGATGGTCGCCACTCCCTGCGCAGCCAGCCGCTCCTTGAGCGCGGCGGCCGCGCGCGCCGCCGCCACTGCGCCCCGCGCCAGGTCCTGCGCCCCGGGGAAGGCCAGCGGGTTGATGAAATCGACCAGGAGGAGGACGCGTTCGCTGCGCGGCAGCCGTGCCGGCTGCAAGCCGGAGGTGGAAACGGGGGCTGGGCCTGACATGCGGCCCATTCTGGTGCGCTCCCAGCAGCCGCGGGAGCCGGCAACCCGACAGATGCCGCAGGACAAATCCTACAGCTGAGCGCCGACCTGTCCGACATACCGGTTGAGGCGCGGGCCCTAAATTCGAACTGTCCACCCGTCCCCGGACAGGGGGCGGGGCACCCCAAGGAGTTTTTCCATGATCCAGCTGGCGAACGAACCGACGGCAAGCCGAACGGGCTACCGCCCTGTCCAGAGCGAAGGCAAGGGATCGACATTCGAGGCGCGCGGTGGCCGCACGGGCCATGCGTGGCCGTTCCCCAGCCGGTACGCGGTGCGCCCGACCCAGCCGCAGAGCCAGAAACCCACTGCCCGCGACAGCGGCAGCTGATCGCCGGAAACGGAGAGCATCATGAACAAGGAACCGAAATCCCCCAACCGCATCGTGGACACGCCGCGCGACAAGCCCATGAGCGAGCGCACCGAACATGCCAACCTCGAGCGCCCGGGCGCTCAGGCCCATCCCCGGGCGCGCCGCGGGTGGGCTCATCCTGATCCGGTCATGGCCTGGCGCCTGCGCTGAACCGGCGCCACACCAGGCAGACAAAAGCGGCCCCTCGAGGGCCGCTTTTCATTGTTGGGGGCGCCGCCGGCAAGACTTCCTGCCGCCACCCTTCACTCCGCATCCTACAAGGCCTTGGGGCGATCCACAAAGGGTTTCAGTTGGGCCCTCGGGGCCGACGGGATTGCGTTGCTTTTCAATGCGGCGGCGCGCATAGTGGATTGACCTTCAACGATTCCAGGTTCCAGCGCGCGGCCCTTGCGGGCCGGGCAGTTCAACCAGAGAGAGCGCAACAAGGAGGCTACTCATGAACTTGACGATCAGCGGTCACCATCTCGCAGTCACTCCCGCACTGAGGAACTACGTGACCACCAAGCTTGATCGGATCACTCGCCACTTCGACCAGGTCGTGGGCATCAAGGTCCTGCTCACGGTCGAGAAGCAGAAGGAGAAAGAAGGACGCCAACGGGCTGAATGCAAGATTCACGTCAAGGGCAACGACATGTTCGCCGAGAGTTCGCATCAAGACCTGTACGCCGCGCTGGACGAACTGGTCGACAAGCTGGACCGTCAGGTGTGGAAGCACAAGAGCCGGATGCAGGATCACCACCACGATACCCAGAAGCGTCTGAGTTGAGCCTCCCGGGTCCACGCCAGGCCGCCTCGACAGGCGGCTTTTTTGTGCCCATCCGTGGCACAGGCGCTGTACACCGCACTGCCGGGGCGGGCGTTGTGATGCAGCGCACCCCCGCAGTGCATAATGGAAAACCCGACACCATGAACCGCCTCGCGTCCATCCTGCCTGCCGCCCAAGTGCTCGCGAGCGTCGACGCGACAAGCAAGAAGCGCGCCTTCGAAGAAGCGGGCCTGCTGTTCGAGAACCTCCATGGCCTGTCGCGGGCACTGATCACCGACAGCCTGTTCGCGCGCGAGCGCCTGGGCTCGACCGGCCTGGGGCACGGCGTGGCGATCCCGCACGGCCGGATCAAGGGGCTCAAGGCACCGATGGCGGCATTGTTCCGGCTGGCCCAGCCGATCGGCTTCGACGCGCCCGACGAGAAGCCGGTCAACCTCCTGATCTTCCTGCTGGTGCCGGAAGCCGCGACCCAGAAGCACCTGGAAATCCTGTCCGAAATCGCCGAGCTCCTCAGCGACGCGCCCTTGCGCGAGAAGATCAAGGCCTGCACCGACGCGGGCGAACTCCACCAGTTGATCGCCACCTGGCAATCCGCCCAGCCATCATGACCATCCCCGACGGAAACGGGCAAGCTCGACGCGCCGGTTCCGGACGGACGCTGCGCGCCGGCGCGCGACCCGGCGGCACTCCCACGTGAAGCCGACCGTCGTCAGCGCCGACGTTCTCTTCGAAGACCACCGCGCCCAGCTGAAGTGGGAGTGGGTGGCCGGACTCGGCGCGTCCGAGCGGCGCTTCGACGAGGTGGCAGTGCGCGCGGCCCGTTCCGGGGCCGACCTGGTCGGCTACCTCAATTACATCCATCCCTACCGGGTCCAGATCCTCGGGCAGCGCGAGGTCGCCTACCTGACCAACGGCAGCGCGGAGGATTGCGCGCGCCGCATCGCCCGCATCGTGACGCTCGAGCCGCCGGTGCTGGTGCTCACTGACAACCAGACGGCCCCGGACGCGCTGCTGTCGATGTGCGAGCGGGCGCAGATCCCGATGTTCGCGACCCACGAGCCCTCCGCGTTCGTGATCGACGTGTTGCGGGCGTACCTGTCCAAGCACTTCGCCGAGCGCACCTCGATGCACGGGGTGTTCATGGACATCCTGGGCCTGGGCGTGATGATCACCGGCGAATCGGGCCTGGGCAAGAGCGAACTCGGGCTGGAGCTGATCTCCCGCGGCAACGGCCTGGTGGCCGACGACGCGGTCGATCTCTACCGGATCAACCAGACCACGATCGAAGGCCGCTGCCCGGAGTTGCTGCAGAACCTGCTGGAGGTGCGCGGAATCGGCCTGCTGGACATCCGGGGCATCTTCGGCGAAACGGCGGTGCGCCGGAAGATGCGGCTGAAGCTGATCGTCCACCTGGTGCGGCGCGAGACGATGGAGCGGGAGTACGAACGCCTGCCGTACGAGCCGCTGACCCAGGACGTCCTGGGCGTGCCGGTGCGCAAGGTGGTCATCCAGGTGGTGGCGGGCCGCAACATCGCCGTGCTGGTGGAAGCGGCGGTGCGCAACACCATCCTGCAACTGCGCGGGGTCGATACCTACCAGGAGTTCGTCGAGCGGCACCGCCGGGCGATGGAGCAGGACAAGTGACCGGCCGGCGTCGCCGGCCCTCATTGCAGGGCTGACCCGGGACCGCGCGGTTCAGCCGTCCTCGCCGGGCGTTTCCGCGGGAGCGCTGCCGAGCGGCGGCGCGGCGGGCCGGTTCGGGCACGGGTTCTTGGTGCAGTGCGCGTACAGGCTGAGGGCGTGGTCGGCGATGGCGAATCCCTTGCCCCGGGCCACCTCGTGCTGGCGCTTCTCGATCTCGGCGTCGTAGAACTCCTCGACGCGCCCGCAATCGAGGCAGACCATGTGGTCGTGGTGGGTGCCTTCGTTGAGTTCGTACACCGCCTTGCCGCTCTCGAAATGGCTGCGGCTCAGGATGCCGGCCTGCTCGAACTGCGTCAGCACCCGGTAGACGGTGGCCAGGCCGATGTCCGAGCGCTCCTGGAGCAGCACCCGGAACACGTCTTCGGCCGTCAGGTGGCGCTGCGCGCTCTTCTGGAAGATCTCGAGGATCTTCAGCCGGGGCAGCGTGGCCTTCAGGCCGGTGCTCTTGAGTTCGTCGATATTGGACATGGCTCGTGGCGAGGCGGGCCGTGCAGGGCCTGCCGCTACAATCGTTTGATCATATCGCTACGGCTTCGCCCATGTCCGCATCCCTTTCTCGCGGCTTCCGCTGCGGCGTGCTCCTCGTGACCGCGGCCGCAGCCAGCGCCTGCGGCTCCTTCGACTCGATGAGCCAGCGCGTGGCGGGCTCGATCGCCCCCTACAAAGTGGAGGTGGTGCAAGGCAACTTCGTTTCGCGCGAGCAGGTGACGGCGCTGCGACCCGGCATGACCCGGCTGCAGGTGCGCGACATCCTCGGCACGCCGCTGGTCACCAGCGTGTTCCACGCCGACCGCTGGGACTACGTCTTCACGATCAGGCGCCAGGGCGTGCAGTCGCAGATGCGCCGCCTGGCGGTCTTCTTCAAGGGCGACCTGCTCGACCGGTTCGAGGGCGACGAGATGCCCACCGAGGCCGAGTTCGTGGCCACGCTGGACAACAAGCGCAAGGGTGCCAAGGTGCCGGCGCTGGAAGCGACCGAGGAGCAGCTGAAGAAGTTCTCCGCGGCGCAGCCGGCGGCGCGCGCGGCCAGCGCGCCGGCCGAGGCGCCGGCGGCGGCGAGCTACCCGCCGCTCGAGCCCGCTTCCCGCTGAAGGCGCGGCATGGCTGATCCGCAACGCAAGCACCAGGTCGCCGTCGCCGGCGCCGGCGGGCGCATGGGCCGCATGCTGATCGAGGCGCTGCGCGCGTCCGACGACTGCCAGCTCGCCGGGGCGCTCGACGTCGCCTCCAGCACCGCCATCGGCAACGACGCGGCGGCGTTCCTCGGACTCGCCAGCGGCGTTCCGGTCGTCCCGGACGTCCGGACCGCGCTGGCCCGGTCGCAGGTGCTGATCGACTTCACCCGGCCCGAGGGGACCATGGCGCACCTGCGGGCGTGCCGGGAGCTGGGCATCAAGCTGGTGATCGGCACCACCGGCTTCAGCGACGGCCAGAAGGAGCAGATCGCCGATGCGGCGCGCGACATCGCGATCGTCATGGCGCCCAACATGAGCGTCGGCGTCAACGTGACGATGAAGCTGCTGGCCATGGCCGCGCAGGCGCTGGCCACCGGCTACGACATCGAAGTGATCGAGGCCCACCACCGCCACAAGGTGGACGCGCCCTCGGGCACGGCGCTCAAGATGGGCGAGGTCGTCGCGCAGGCGCTCGGCCGCGATCTCAAGGACTGCGCGGTCTACGAGCGCCATGGCGTCACCGGCGAGCGCGACCCGTCGACCATCGGCTTCGCCACGATCCGCGGCGGCGACATCGTCGGCGACCACACCGTGCTGTTCGCGGGCACCGGCGAGCGCATCGAGATCACGCACAAGTCGTCGAGCCGCGCGACCTACGCGCAAGGCAGCCTGCGCGCCGTCCGGTTCCTGGCCGACCGGCGCAGCGGCCTGTTCGACATGTTCGACGTCCTCGGACTGCGGTGAGGCGGCGCTCCGGCGAAGGCGGGGCGGGCACGGAGTGAGGCGATGACCCTGCTGCAACTGTTCGGTCAAGGCGATGCGGTCACGCGACTGGTGGCGGCCCTGCTGCTGGCCATGTCGGTCGCCAGCTGGGTGGTGATCCTGTGGAAGGCCTGGCTGCTGCGCCGGGCCACGCGCGACGTGGGGCGCAGCACCGCCGCCTTCTGGCAGGCGCCTTCCCTGGAGCAGGCGCGCCAGCAGGTCGGCGCGTTCGACCGCGACGCGCTGGTCTCGCCGCTGATCGCCGCCACCGGCGGCGAGGCGCCCGGCTCGCTGGCGGCCGCCGGCGACCGGGCCCAGCAGCTCACCCGGCGGCTGCGCGACGCGCTCCACCTCATCCTCGACAAGCTCCAGTTCGGCCAGGTGCTGCTGGCGACCGTGGGCTCCACCGCGCCCTTCATCGGGCTGCTGGGCACCGTCTGGGGCATCTACCACGCGCTGACGGGCATCGCCGCGGCCGGCCAGATCACGATCGAGAAGGTGGCCGGGCCGGTCGGCGAGGCGCTCATCATGACGGCCGCCGGACTGGCGGTCGCCATCCCGGCCGTGCTCGGCTACAACATCTACGGGCGCCTGATCGGGCGCATCGAAGCCGACCTGGAAGGCTTTGCCCGCGACCTGCGCGAGCTGCTGACCCATCCGCGACCGGCCGCGAGCCGCGACTGAAAGCCGGCCGATGAGCTTCGGACGCCTCGAACGCCGCCAGGGCCCGCAGCCGATGAGCGACATCAACGTGACGCCGCTGGTCGACGTGATGCTGGTGCTGGTGGTGATCTTCATCATCACGGCGCCGCTGCTGGCCAGCTCGATCCGACTGGACCTGCCGCGCACCGACGCGGCCACGCCCACCGAGGCGCCGGCCTTCGTGACGGTGGCGCTCGACAAGTCCGGCGGCCTGTTCCTGGACGACAAGGCGGTGCAGCCCGCGGAGCTGGCCGCGCTGCTGGCGCAAGCCGCCCGCCGCAACCCGGACACCGAAGTGCAGCTGCGCGCCGACCAGGCGATCCCGTACGGACGGGTGGTCGAGGTCATGGGGGCGGCGCAGGCTGCGGGGCTGAATCGCATCGGATTCGTCGCCGAACCGCCGGCGCCCCGCTGAAGCGGACCGTAAAATCGCCCGCAGGCCGGCCTCTTCGCGCCGGCACTCTTCCTATGCAAGAAAAATACATCCCTTCCGACGTCGAGCGCGCGGCGCAGGCGGCGTGGAATGCCGCCGATGCCTACCGCGTGACCGAGGATGCCGGCAAGAAGAAGTTCTACGCCTGCTCGATGCTGCCGTACCCCAGCGGCAAGCTGCACATGGGGCACGTGCGCAACTACACCATCAACGACATGCTCACGCGCTACCTGCGCATGAACGGCCACAACGTGCTGATGCCGATGGGGTGGGATGCATTCGGCCTGCCGGCCGAGAACGCGGCGCTGAAGAACGGCGTGCCGCCGGCCAAGTGGACCTACGACAACATCGCCTACATGAAGAAGCAGATGCAGGCGATGGGGCTGGCGATCGACTGGTCGCGCGAAATCGCCACCTGCGACCCCTCGTACTACAAGTGGAACCAGTGGCTGTTCCTGAAGATGCTGGAGAAGGGCATTGCCTACCGCAAGACCCAGGTCGTCAACTGGGACCCGGTGGACCAGACGGTGCTGGCCAACGAGCAGGTGATCGACGGCAAGGGCTGGCGCACCGGCGCGGTGGTGGAAAAGCGCGAGATCCCGGGCTACTACCTCAAGATCACCGATTACGCCGAGGAACTGCTGGACCACGTCCAGAACAAGCTGCCGGGCTGGCCGGAACGGGTCAAGCTGATGCAGGAGAACTGGATCGGCAAGAGCGAGGGCGTGCGCTTCGCGTTCACCCACGGGATCCGCGATTTCGACGGACACCTGATCGGCGACGGCCGGATGCACGTCTTCACGACGCGCGCCGACACCATCATGGGCGTGACCTTCGTCGCGGTGGCGCCGGAGCATCCGCTGGCCGCGCACGCCGCGCGCACCAACGCGAAGCTGGCGAGCTTCATCGAGGAGTGCAAGAAGGGCGGCACCACCGAAGCCGAGCTGGCGCTGCGCGAGAAGGAAGGCATGCCGACGGGGCTGGTCGTGTTCCACCCGGTCACCGAGGAGCCGATCGACGTGTGGGTCGGCAACTACGTGCTCATGGGCTACGGCGACGGCGCCGTGATGGGCGTGCCGGGCCACGACGAGCGCGACTTCGCGTTCGCCCTCAAGTACAACCTGCCGATCATGGAGGTGGTGCACGTCGACGGCGAGCACTACGACTACCAGCAGTGGCACGACTGGTACGCCGACAAGGAAAACGGCGTCACCGTCAACTCCGACATCTTCAGCGGCTTCAACTACGAGGACGCCGTCAATGCGGTGGCCCACCACCTGCAGCAGAGGGGCCTGGGCGAGAAGAAGACCACCTGGCGGCTGCGCGACTGGGGCATCAGCCGCCAGCGCTACTGGGGCACGCCGATTCCGATCATCCACTGCGACGAGCACGGCGCCGTGCCGGTACCCGAAAAGGACCTGCCCGTGGTGCTGCCGCAGGACTGCGTGCCGGACGGCTCGGGCAATCCGCTGAACAAGCGCGAGGACTTCCTGGCCTGCACCTGCCCGGTCTGCGGCAAGCCTGCGCGGCGCGAGACCGACACCATGGACACCTTCGTGGACTCGTCCTGGTACTACATGCGTTACTGCGATCCGAAGAACGGCGGTGCGATGGTGGCCGAGGGCGCCCGGTACTGGATGCCGATGGACCAGTACATCGGCGGCATCGAGCACGCGATCCTGCACCTGCTGTACGCGCGCTTCTGGACCAAGGTGATGCGCGATCTGGGCCTGGTCGAGGTCGACGAGCCGTTCACGCGCCTGCTGACGCAGGGGATGGTGCTCAACGAGGCGTTCGTGCGCACGGGCGAGAAGGCGGGCAAGCAGTACTACTGGGCGAGCGACCTGGACATCGTGCGCGACGAGCACGCCAACGTGATCTCGGCCACCGCCAAGGCCGACGGCCTGCCGGTCACGTACGAGGGCTGGACCACCATGTCCAAGTCCAAGAACAACGGCGTCGATCCGCAGGACCTGATCGACAAGTACGGGGCCGACACCGCGCGCCTGTACACCATGTTCACGGCGCCTCCGGAAGCGACGCTGGAATGGAACGACGCCGCGCTGGAGGGCTCGTTCCGCTTCCTGCGCCGCCTGTGGAACTTCGGCGTGAAGGTGGCCGGCCAGCCGGCCGGCGCGGCCGGAGCGGCACCGGGCAAGCAGGCCAAGGCGCTGCGCTACGAGGTTCACACCGTGCTCAGGCAGGTGGACTACGACTACCAGCGCATGCAGTACAACACCGTCGTCTCCGGCGCGATGAAGCTGCTCAACGCGCTGGAGGACTTCAAGGGCGGGGCCGAGCCGGGCGCCGATGCGGCCGTGCGCGAATGTTTCGGCATCCTGCTGCGCACCCTCTATCCCGTCACGCCGCATGTCACGCAGGCGCTGTGGACCGAACTCGGCTACGCGAAGGCGCATGGCGAGCTGCTGGACGCACCGTGGCCGAAGGTCGACGAGCAGGCGCTGGTGCAGGACGAGATCGAACTGGTGCTGCAGGTGAACGGGAAGACCCGCGGCACGGTGCGCGTACCGGCGGGCGCCAGCCGCGAGGAGATCGAACGGATCGCCACCGCGAGCCCGGATTTCGCCAAGTTCGCCGCCGGCGCCACGCCGCGCAAGGTGATCGTGGTGCCCGGGCGCCTGGTCAACGTGGTGGTTTAGAGAATGGCGCCCCCACGCTCCCCCACTGCGTGTGGGTCGCTGCCCCCCGAGGGGGCTGCCATGTCTCGGGGCGGCCCGTCGACATGGCGCAGCCGGCGCATGCTGCTCCTCGCGACGGCGGCCGCCGCACTGGCCGGTTGCGGCTTCCAGCTGCGCCAGGCGCCGCACTTCGCCTTCAGCTCGATCTACGTGGCGGCGGCGCCCAATTCCTCGCTGGGCAAGGAGCTCAAGCGCAGCATCGCCTCGGCGGACAACATCCGGGTCTTCGACGATCTGGCCTCGCTGAACGCCGCGCAGGTGGTGCTCGACGTGCTGGCGGACCAGCGCGAAAAGGTGGTGGTGGGGCTGGGCGCGACCGGCCAGGTGCGCGAGTTCCAGCTGCGCACCCGGTTCCGTTTCCGCCTGCGCACGCCGCTGGGCAAGGAGCTGATCCCCGAGACGGAGCTGCTGCAGCAGCGCGACATCAGCTTCAGCGAATCGGCCGTGCTGGCGAAGGAAGCGGAGGAGAACCTCCTGTACCGCGACATGCAGACCGACATCGTGCAGCAGCTGCTGCGGCGGCTGGCCGCCGTCAAGACCATCTGATGGAACTGGATCGCGCCGACCTCACGCTGCTGGACGCGTTGCAGCGCGATGGCCGGGCCACCATCCAGTCGCTGTCCGAGGCCATCCACCTGTCGGCGCGCGCCACCCTCAACCGGGTGCGCAAGCTGGAGTCCGAAGGCATCATCGAAGGCTATCGCGCGATGGTCAGCCGGCGCGCCATCGGCGAGCCGATCTGCGTCTTCGCCGAGGTGGCGCTGAAGGACCAGCGCCAGCCCGTGGTGCAGCGCTTCGAAAAGAAGATGGCGACCGCGCCCGAGGTGGTCTCGTGCCACGTGATCAGCGGCCGCTACGACTACCTGGTGCGCATCTCGTGCCCCCACCTGGACGAGTACCACCGCCTGATCAGCGCGTGGCTGGACGACCCGGCGCTGGGGATCGAGAAGATCGTCACCAACATCGAGCTGCAGACCATCCGGGAATTTGCCGGATTCCCGGTGCCCCGGCCCCCGCGGCGGCATTGACGCGAACCGGCGGCGCCCGCGCCCGGCGCCGCAGCGGCGCGGCATCCGAGCCGGCAGCGGGACCGTCGGGCGTCCTACAACGCTTCCGTTTCGGAAGTGCGATACCTCCAGGTGTGCCGCCACCGCTGCGCGCCACCCCCCGGATTCACCACGATCGCAGCGGGTCGCGGCCTAGACTGTCCTGCAAGTCACCGAGGAAGCAGCCATGGATGCCACGACCAGTACCGCGACCCAGGGGTTCATCGCCAAGGAAGCGCGCTGGGGCGCGCGCAACTACCAGCCGGTGCCGGTGGTGGTCGACCACGCGCGCGACTGCCTGGTGTGGGACGTCGAAGGCCGCGAATACATCGACATGATGAGCGCGTACTCGGCAGTGAGCCACGGCCACCTGCATCCGCGGCTGGTCGCCGCCGTCCATCGCCAGCTCGAACGGGTGGCCGTCACGTCGCGGGCGTACCACGGCACGACGCTGGGCCCGTTCCTCGAAAAGCTGTGCGGCATCGCCGGCTTCGAGCGCGCGTTGCCGATGAACACTGGCGCCGAAGCGGTGGAGACGGCGATCAAGTGCGCGCGGCGCTGGGGCAACTTCGTCAAGGGCATCGCCGACGGCGAGCAGGAGATCCTGGTGGCGCGCGGCAACTTCCATGGCCGCACCAGCACCATCATCGGCTTTTCCAGCGAGCCCGAGTACCGGGCCGGGTTCGGACCGTTCGCGCCGGGCTTTCGCCATTTCGATTTCGGCGACATGGCCAGCGTGCGCGCGGCCACCACGGCCAGGACCTGCGCGGTGCTGGTCGAGCCGATCCAGGGCGAGGCGGGCGTGATCCTGCCGCCGCCGGGCTTCTTCCGCGAGCTGCGGGAATGGTGCACGCGCAACGACATCCTGCTGATCGACGACGAGGTGCAGGCCGGCCTGGGCCGCACCGGCCGCTGGTTCGCGTTCCAGCACGAGGGCATCCGCCCGGACGCGCTGATCCTGGGCAAGGCCCTGGGCGGCGGCGTGCTGCCGGTGAGCGCCTTCCTGGCCGACCGGGCCGTGATGGACGTGTTCAATCCCGGCAGCCACGGCTCCACGTTCGGCGGCAACGCGCTGGCCGCCGCGGTCGGTCTGGAGGCCCTGGAGATCATCCAGGACGAGGACCTCGTCGCGCGCAGCGCGGCGATGGGCGAGCACCTGCTGGCGCGCCTGCGGGGCGTGATGGGCGCCGCCGCACCGCTGATCCGGGACGTGCGCGGCCGCGGGTTGTGGGCGGGTGTGGACATCGATCCGGCGCACGCCACCGCGCGGGACCTGGTGGAGCGGCTGGCCGCGCACGGCGTGCTGTCCAAGGAGACGCACGAGACGGTGATCCGGTTCGCGCCGCCGCTCACGATCACCCGCGACCTGATCGACCGCGCGGTGGACATCTTCGAGCAAGTCGTGATGCAAAAGCGCCGCGAGCTGGCGCTGGATGCCGGCGCCGCCGGGCGTGCGGACGCTCGCGAGGCAGCGAGCGTTCCTGCGTAGTCCTTGCGGGGGCGGAAACTGCCGGGCCGGCCTTCGCGTGCCAATCCAGCGGGCGGAACAGGCCGACGTAAACTGGCGGGATGCAGCTTTCCGCGGCCCAGCTCGGCCAGCATCTGAACAAGGGCCTGAAGTCCCTCTACACCCTCCACGGCGACGAGCCGCTGCTGATCCAGGAGGCCGCGGATGCGATCCGCGCCGCGGCCCGGGCGCAGGGCGCCACCGAACGCAGCGTGCATACCGTCGCCGGCGCCCATTTCGACTGGAGCGAAGTGCTGGCCGCGGGCGGCTCGCTGAGCCTCTTCGCCGAGCGCCAGCTGGTCGAGATCCGCATTCCTTCCGGCAAACCGGGCAAGGAAGGCAGCCCGGCGCTGCAGCAGATCGCGCAGAACGCCGCCGGCGACGACGGCACGCTGACGCTCGTGCTGCTGCCCAGGCTCGACCGCATGACGCGCAACAGTGCCTGGTTCACGGCGCTGGAGGGCGGCGGCGTCGCCATCCAGATCGATCCCGTCGAGCGGCACGCGCTGCCGCAATGGATCGCGCAGCGCCTGGCGCAGCAGGGCCAGCGCGTGGCCGGCGGCGAGGAAGGCCAGCGCACGCTGCAGTTCTTCGCCGACCGGGTGGAAGGCAATCTGCTGGCGGCGCACCAGGAAATCCAGAAGCTGGCGCTGCTGCATCCGCGCGGCGAGCTCAGCTTCGAGCAGGTCGAGGGCGCGGTGCTCGACGTCGCCCGGTACGACGTGTTCAAGCTGTCCGAAGCGGTCCTCGGCGGCCAGCCCGTGCGGGTACAGCGCATGCTCGACGGGCTGCGCGCCGAAGGGGTGGCCGAGGTGCTGGTGCATTACACCCTGGCCGAGGACATCCGCGCGCTGCGGCGGGTGAAGGAAGCCATGGCGGCCGGGCGGCCGCTGCCCGTGGCGCTGCGCGAGCAACGCGTGTGGGGCGTCAAGGAGCGCCTGTTCGAGCGCGTGCTGCCGCGCCTGACGGCCACCGCGCTGGACAACCTGCTGTACTCGGCGCACCTGGTGGACGGCATCGTCAAGGGGCTCAAGGCCCCGGACTGGCCCGCGGACGGCTGGCTGGCACTGCACCGGCTGGCCACCTCCCTGTGCCGCGAATGCGTAGTCGCCACCCCGAGCACCCAGCGCGTCCGGTGACCAGGGGCGGGGGATAATCGCGGCATGAACGCGCTGAACGTGGCCGAGTACATGCAGACGCTGGGCGTGCAGGCCCGGCAGGCCGCCGCGCGCATGGCCGCCGCCGACGCGGCGAGCCGCAACCGCGCGCTGCGCCTCCTGGCTCGGCTGCTGCGCGAGCAGGTGCAGCCGCTGCAGGCCGCCAACGCCAGCGACCTGGAACGTGCCGTGGCCGCCGGCCTGGCCGAGCCCATGGTGGACCGGCTGCGCCTCACGCCCAAGGTCGTCGAGACGGTGGCGCAAGGGTGCGAGCAACTTGCCGCGATGGCCGACATCGTGGGCGAGATCAGCGGCCTGCGCCAGCAGCCGAGCGGCATCCGGGTCGGCCAGATGCGTGTGCCGATCGGCGTCTTCGGCATGATCTTCGAGAGCCGGCCGAACGTGACGATCGAGGCGGCCAGCCTGTCGATCAAGAGCGGCAACGCGTGCATCCTGCGCGGCGGGTCCGAGGCGATCGATTCCAACAAGGCGCTCGCGCGGCTGGTGCAGCAGGCGCTGGCGCAGGCGGGTCTGCCGGCCGAGGCCGTGCAGCTGGTGCAGACCACCGACCGCGAGGCGGTGGGCCAGCTCATCGCCATGCCGCAGTTCGTCGACGTGATCATTCCGCGCGGCGGCAAGAGCCTGATCGAGCGGATCAGCCGCGACGCCCGCGTGCCGGTCATCAAGCACCTCGACGGCAATTGCCACACCTATGTCGACGACCCTTGCGACATCGAGATGGCCGTGGCGGTCGCGGACAACGCCAAGACGCAGAAGTACAGCCCGTGCAACGCGACCGAGGGCCTGCTGGTGGCGCGTGCCGTGGCGGCGGACTTCCTGCCGAGGATCGGCGCCGTCTACGCCGCCAAGGGCGTGGAGATGCGTTGCGATGCGCAGGCCGCGGCGATCCTGGCGGCCGTGTCCGGCGCCAAGGTCCGCCAGGCGACCGAGCAGGACTGGTTCGAGGAATACCTCGCGCCGATCATCAGCGTCAAGGTGGTGTCCGGCATCGGCGAAGCGATCGCACACATCAACCGCTACGGCAGCCATCACACGGACGCCATCCTCACGCGCGACCACATGCATGCCCAGCAGTTCCTGCGCGAAGTGGACTCCGCCAGCGTGATGGTCAATGCGAGTACTCGCTTCGCCGACGGATTCGAGTACGGGCTCGGCGCTGAAATCGGGATCAGCACCGACAAGTTCCATGCCCGCGGCCCGGTCGGCATCGAAGGCCTGACCTCGCTGAAATGGGTCGTGCTGGGCCAGGGCGAGGTGCGCTCGTGAAGCGCTGGGCACCGCGCTCGTGCTGAACCTCCACGGCCGGCGGGGGTCTGAGCGGTGAGGGGGCGTGCAGGCGTCCGGCAACCCTCATGTCCCTACAATTGCCGGGAGTGATCCCGAACACAAAAAGGCAGAAAAGGCCGCATGGTTCCGCACCTCATCACGGCCCTCACCGGGCCCATCAACGAGCTCGAACAGCGCATCCTGGATTCCACGCCGGCCATCGAGCGGTGGTTCCGCCTGGAATGGATGGAGCACACGCCGCCCTTCTACAGCTCGGTCGACATCCGCAACGCCGGCTTCAAGCTGGCGCCAGTGGACACCAACCTGTTTCCCGGCGGCTGGGCGCACCTGACGCCGGACATGCTGCCGCTGGCGGTGCAGTCGGCCATGGCGTCCATCGAGAAGATCTGCCCCGAGGCCAAGAACCTCCTGGTGGTTCCGGAGAACAACACCCGCGACACGTTCTACCTGGAGAACCTCGCCCAGCTCAAGCGCATCTTCTACATGGCCGGGCTGAACGTCCGCTTCGGCTCGATCGACCCCGAGGTGAACGAGCCCACCAGCGTCAGCCTGCCGGACGGCGACTCCGTGCTGATCGAGCCGGTGGTGCGCACCCGGCGCCGCCTGGGGCTGAAGAACTTCGATCCCTGCACCATCCTGCTCAACAATGATCTGTCTTCCGGCCTGCCCGGCATCCTGGAAGACATCCACGAGCAGTACCTGCTGCCGCCGCTGCACGCCGGCTGGTCGGTGCGGCGCAAGAGCAACCACTTCCAGAGCTACGAGGAGGTGGCCAAGCGCTTCGGCAAGCTGCTGGGCATCGACCCGTGGCTGATCACGCCGATGTTCAATAAGTGCGGCGCCGTGAACTTCGCGCAGGGCACCGGCATGGACTGCCTGGCGACCAACGTCGACGCCCTGCTCGGCAAGATCCGCAAGAAGTACAAGGAATACGGCATCGGCGAGAAGCCGTTCGTCGTGGTGAAGGCCGACAACGGCACCTCCGGGCTGGCGATCGTCACGGTGCGCGACGCCAGGGAACTGGAGGCGCTGACGGGCGGCCAGGGCAGCCAGCAGATGTCCGCCGTCAAGGGCGGCCAGGCGCAGGAGCGCGACGTGCTGGTGCAGGAGGGCGTGCTCACCAACGAGCGCATCGAGGACGCCGTCGCCGAGCCCGTGGTCTACATGATGGACCGATACGTGGTGGGAGGCTTCTATCGCGTGCACGGCGAGCGCGGCTCCGACGAGAACCTGAACGCGCCCGGGGCGGGTTACGTGCCCCTGGCATTCGCGGAAAGCACGCGGCTGCCGCAGCCAGGCGCCAAGCCGGGTGCCAGCGCGCCGAACCGGTTCTACATGTATGGCGTGATCGGCCGCCTGGCCATGCTGGCCGCCAGCTACGAACTGGAAGCGACCGATCCGGAGGCCGAGGTGTACGACTGAGCCCTGCGCGGACGGCGTTGTTGCGTCGCAACATGCACGACCGTTCCCGGCGCCCCCGACGCACAATAGCGCACCAAAAAACGATGTCCAACCCCGCAGGCCCTTCCGGGCCACCAAGACGGGGCAGCCCGTGACCCGCACCAAGTCATCACTTTCCGCCCTGACCATCGCGGCGATCGGCGTCGTCTACGGCGACATCGGCACCAGCGTGCTGTACGCCATGAAGGAGGTCTTCGGGTCCGGGCATGTGCCGTTCACCCCCGGCAACGTGTACGGCATCCTGTCGATCTTCTTCTGGACCCTCACCGTCATCGTTTCGCTGAAGTACGTGCTGCTGGTCCTGCGGGCCGACAACCACGGGGAGGGCGGGCTGATCGCCATGCTGGCGCTGGCCTCGACCTCGGTGAAGAACCGGCCCCGGTTGCGCAGCGGGCTGCTGGTGGTCGGCATCTTCGGCACCTGCCTGTTCTACGGCGACGGGGTGATCACCCCCGCGATCTCGGTCCTGTCGGCGATCGAGGGCCTGGAGGTGCTGTCGCCGCAGTTCAAGAACTACGTGGTGCCGCTGACGCTGATCGTCCTGTTCTGCCTCTTCGCCCTGCAGAAGCGGGGCACCGGCGGCGTGGGCCGGTTCTTCGGGCCGATCACCCTCGTGTGGTTCGCGGCCATCGCCGCCCTCGGCGTCCTCCACATCGTCGGCAACCCGGTTGTCCTGAAGGCGCTCAATCCGTACTACGCCCTGGCCTTCGCGTTCCACAATCCCGTCACCACCTTCATCGTCCTCGGCGCCGTGGTGCTGTGCGTGACGGGCGCCGAGGCGCTGTACGCCGACCTCGGGCACTTCGGCAAGAAACCGATCCGCCTCGCGTGGTTCACGGTCGTCATGCCGGCGCTCACGCTCAATTACTTCGGCCAGGGAGCGCTGCTGCTGAAGAACCCGGAGGCGGTCAAGAACCCTTTCTACATGATGGGCCCCGACTGGGCGGTCCTGCCGCTGGTGGGCCTGGCCACGATGGCCACGGTGATCGCGTCGCAGGCGATGATCACCGGTGCGTTCAGCGTCACCAAGCAGGCCGTCCAGCTCGGCTACCTGCCGCGGCTGCAGATGCGCCACACCAGCGTGCGCGAGACCGGGCAGATCTACATGCCTTTCATCAACTGGGGCCTGTTCGTCGCCATCGCGATGGCGGTGCTCATGTTCCGGTCGTCGAGCAACCTGGCGGCCGCCTACGGCATCGCCGTGACGTCGGACATGCTCATCACGACGGTCCTCACCTTCTTCGTGATCCGCTACGGCTGGCGCTACCCGCTGTGGCTGTGCATCCTGGCGACCGGCTTCTTCCTCATCATCGACCTCACGTTCTGGGCGTCGAACCTGCTGAAGCTGCCGCAAGGCGGCTGGTTCCCGGTGGTGATCGGCGCGGCCATGTTCACGCTGATGATGACGTGGAAGAGCGGGCGCGCGCTGCTCAACGAGAAGCTCAAGGCCGACTCGATCGACCTCAAGAGCTTCCTCGAAGCCGTGTTCGTCAGCCCGCCCACGCGCGTCGAAGGCACGGCCGTCTTCCTCACCGCGGAACCCGGCACGGTGCCCAACGCGATGCTGCACAACCTCAAGCACAACAAGGTCCTGCACGAGCAGAACCTGTTCGTCACCGTGCGCAACCACGAGGTGCCGTGGGTCGGCCTGAACAAGCGCGTCGAGATCGAGCCCCTTGGCCACAGCTGCTGGCAGGTGACGGTGCACTACGGCTTCAAGAACGACCCGGACGTGCCGCGCGCCCTGCAGCACATCCGCGGGCACGGCTGCGAGCTCGATCCGATGAAGACCAGTTACTTCCTCTCGCGCGACACGGTGGTGCCGAGCATCGGGCGCGGGATGGCGCCGTGGCGCGAGAAGCTGTTCGCGCAGATGCACCACAACGCCAGCGCCGCCGCCGACTTCCTGAACCTGCCCAACAACTCGGTGGTGGAGCTGGGGTCGAAGATCGAGATCTGACGCCGGGAACCCCGCGCATGGCCGCCGGCCCCGCGCGGGGCCGGGGCCGGCGTTTTGTGCAACAGTAGAGGCGACTCCCCTCCTGCCGACATGAACATCCTTTTCGTCGCCGATCCGCTGGAAGACTTCAAGACCTACAAGGACACCACCTTCGCCATGATGCGCGAGGCGCAGCGGCGCGGGCACCGCCTCGCGGCCTGCGAGCCGCGGCACCTGTCGTGGCGTTCGGGCGGCCTGGTGCAGGCCTGGGTGCGCGAGATCGCCCTGACCGGCACGCTCGACGACTGGTTCGCCGAGGAGCGCTCGGGCACGCGCGCGCTGCGCGAGTTCGACGCGGTGCTGATGCGCAAGGATCCGCCGTTCGACAGCGAGTACTTCTACGCGACCCACCTGCTGGAGCAGGCCGAGCGCGAAGGCGCGCGCGTCTTCAACAAGCCGGCGGCGCTGCGCGACCACCCGGAAAAGCTCGCGATCATGGAGTTCGCGCGGTTCACCAGCCCGACGCTGGTGACGCGTGACGAGGACGAGGTCAAGCGCTTCCACGCCGAGCACCGGGAGATCATCCTCAAGCCGCTCGACGGCATGGGCGGCATGGGCATCTTCCGCGTCGGCGCCGACGGCCTGAACCTCGGCTCGATCATCGAGACGCTCAACCGGCACGGCACGACGACCATCATGGTGCAGCGCTTCGTGCCGGAGATCGCCCAGGGCGACAAGCGGGTGCTGGTCATCGGCGGCAAGCCGGTCCCCTACTGCCTGGCGCGCATCCCTCAGGGCAGCGAGATCCGCGGCAACCTGGCGGCCGGCGGCAAGGGGGTGGCCCGCCCGTTGTCGGCGCGCGACCTGGAGATCGCCAACGCCATCGGGCCGGCGCTGGCGGCGCGCGGCCTGCTGCTGGTGGGCCTGGACGTGATCGGCGACTGGCTCACCGAAGTCAACGTCACCAGCCCGACCTGTTTCCAGGAGATCGCGCAGCAGGCCGGCTGCGACGTCGCGGCGCTGTTCGTCGATGCGCTGGAGGCGGCGCTCGCGCGCCAGCCGCGCTGAGCTTCAGCAGACCGCCGCGCCCTCCACGAACACGCGCAGCTCGCCGGGCTGCATCGCCGTCCACCGTTCGTTGGTGGTCAGCGGCGCCGTGACCACGACCGCCACCTTGTCCTGCGGTGTCGTCGTGGTGGCGAAGTCGATGCTGAGGTCCTCGTCCGCCAGTTGCGCATGGGCGAACGGGTGCCTGCGCTCGACGTAGAACAGCCGCGTGGAGCAGTGCGTCCACAGCGCCTCGCCGTTCGACAGCATGAAATTGAACGGCCCGTGTTTCGCGATCCGCGGCACCAGTTCGCGCAGCGTGAGCGTCATTTCGGCCACGCTCGGCACGCCGGCGTGCGACTTCGCGAACTCCTGCATCAGCCAGCAGAATGCGCGCTCGCTGTCGGTGGCGCCCACCGGCAGGAAGCTCGCGTGCAGCCGCGGATGGAAGTTCTCCAGGTTGCCGTTGTGCGCGAACACCCAGTAGCGGCCCCACAGCTCGCGCACGAACGGATGGCAGTTCTCCAGCGCCACCGCGCCCTGGGTCGCCTTGCGGATGTGCGCGACGACGTGCCGGCTCTTGATCGGGTAGCGCCGGATCAGCTCGGCCACCGGCGACTCGAACGCCGGCTGGTGATCGACGAAATGGCGCAACCCCCGCCCCTCGAAGAAGGCGATGCCCCAGCCGTCGCTGTGGTGGTCGGTACGCCCGCCGCGCTGCGCGAAGCCGCTGAAGCTGAAGGTCACGTCGGTGGGCGTGTTGCAGTTCATTCCGAGCAACTGGCACATGGTGGCTATTGTGGGGGTTCCGGCGCGTGTGCGGCGCCGGCGCGCCCGGATGCGGCGGTCGCCGTGGCGCCTGCCGGTCGAGCTTGTCGCGCTTGTCCTTGTCGGCGGCAGGGTCGCTGGCCATGATGGGAGCAGTTGGCAAACGGAGCCCGTCATGCATACCCATCCGAACGACCATGCGCCGCCCGGGACGCGCCGCAACAAGATCGCCACCGCCGCCGAAGCCGTGCGGCTGGTGCACGACGGCGACACCATCGCCACCGGTGGCTTCGTCGGCATCGGCTTCGCCGAGGAGATCGCGCTGGCGCTGGAGGCGCGCTTCCTGGCCACGCAGGCCGGGACGGGGACCGGCTCGCCCAACCGCCTGACACTGGTCTACGCGGCGGGGCAGGGCGACGGCAAGCACCGGGGCCTGAACCACCTGGGCCACCGCGGCATGGTCAAGCGCGTGGTCGGCGGCCACTGGGGCCTGGTGCCGGCGCTGCAGGAACTGGCGATCGCCAACGAGATCGAGGCCTACAACCTGCCGCAGGGCGTGCTCACCCATCTGTTCCGCGACATCGCCGCCGGCAAGCCGGGCACCCTGACGCATGTCGGGCTGGACACCTTCGTCGACCCGCGCCACGGCGGCGGGCGCGTCAACGAGCGCACCACCGAGGAACTGGTGCGGCTGATGGAGATCGACGGCCGCGAGTACCTGTTCTACAAGGCGTTCCCGATCTCGGTGGGCATCATCCGCGCCACCACGGCGGACCCGGACGGCAACCTCACCATGGAGCGGGAGGCGCTCACGCTGGAGGCGCTGGCGATCGCGATGGCCGCGCGCAACTCGGGCGGCATCGTGATCGCGCAGGTCGAGCGCGTCGCCGAGCGCGGCACCCTGCACCCGCGCCAGGTGAAGATCCCCGGCGTGCTGGTTGACGCGGTGGTGGTCGCCACCGACCCGGCGCATCACATGCAGACCTTCAGCGAGCAGTACAACCCGGCCTATTCGGGCGAGATCCGCGTGCCGCTCGACAGCCTCCCGCCGCTGCCGCTGAACGAGCGCAAGGTCATCGCCCGCCGTGCCGCTCTGGAGCTGAAGGCCAACAGCGTGGTCAACCTGGGCATTGGCATGCCGGAGGGCGTCGCCGGCGTGGTGGCGGAGGAGCGCGTGTTCGATCTCGTGACGCTGACGGCCGAGCCCGGCGTGATCGGCGGCATTCCGGCGAGCGGCCTGAGTTTCGGCGCCGCGGTCAACAGCCAGTGCGTGATCGACCAGCCGAACCAGTTCGATTTCTACGACGGTGGCGGCCTGGACCTGGCGGTGCTGGGCCTGGCGCAGGCGGACGCGCAAGGCAATCTCAACGTCAGCCGCTTCGGCCCGCGCCTGGCCGGCGCCGGCGGCTTCATCAACATCAGCCAGAACGCCAAGACCGTGGTGTTCGTCGGCACGTTCACGGCCGGGGGCCTGGAGGTGAAGGTCGAGGGCGGCAAGCTGCATCTGCTGCGCGAAGGGGCCAAGCGCAAGTTCGTGCGCGAGGTGGAGCACCGCACGTTCAGCGGGCGCGAGGCGCGGCGGCGCGGGCAGCGGGTGCTGTACGTCACCGAGCGCTGCGTGTTCCGGCTGGCCGACCGCGGCCTGGAGCTGATCGAGATCGCGCCGGGCATCGACCTGCAGCGCGACGTGCTGGCGCACATGGAGTTCGAGCCGGCCATCGCGCCGGACCTGCCGTCGATGCCCGCGGCGCTGTTCGGCGAGGCGGCCATGGCACTGCGCGAGCGGCTGCTGTCCAAGCCCTTGTCGGCCCGCTACCAGCTGGACCTGGCCCACCGGATGCTGTTCATCGACTTCGAGGGCCTTACCATCGACAGCCGCGAGGGTGTTGCCGCGATCGAGGACCACGTGACGCGCTTGCTCGCCCCGGTGGTGACCAGGCCGCAGGACCGGCTGACGGTGGTCGTCACCTACGACAACTTCAGCATCCTGCCAGGCCTGGTCGACGAGTACTCGGAGATGGTGACGCGCCTGACCGAGCGCTTCTACAGCCGCGTCACGCGCTACGGCACCGGGGGCTTTCTCAAGGCGCGGCTGGAGGGGCGCGCGGCGAGCTGAGCTGCTTCGCGGCGCAGGCGGCGCAGATGCACGCCTGGCGCCGGGCTGACGCAGGCACCTGCGCCAGCAGGTCGGCACTGAAGTCGACGCCGGTGCACCAGCAGGCACCTTGCTTCACGCCGGTCTCGCGCTCCACTTCCATGGCGCAGCGATTGGCTTGCCCGCAGATGGGGCAGCGGGTGGGGTCGAGGGTCATCGGCGGTTGAATGCGGGGTCAGGACGCAGAGGACGCGAAGGGTACGCAGAGGACGCAGAGGACGCAGAAGAATTCAAGAAGAATTTTTCTATTTTATTTTTTGCGCCTTCTGCGTACCCTTTGCGACCTCTGCGTCCGGCTGTTGGGTTTGGTGTTCCGACAGCTTACGAAGCCGTCTTCACCTTCAGCCGCCACGCATGCAGCAGCGGCTCGGTGTAGCCGGACGGCTGCTCCTTGCCCTTGAACACCAGGTCCAGCGCGGCGCGGTAGGCGAACGAGGTCTCCCAGTGGCCCGCCATCGGCTTGTAGAGCGGATCGCCGGCGTTCTGGGCATCGACCACGGCCGCCATGCGCTGGAACGTCTCGACCACCTGCTCCTTCGTCACCACGCCGTGGTGCAGCCAGTTGGCGATGTGCTGGCTGGAGATGCGCAGCGTCGCGCGGTCCTCCATCAGGCCGATGTCGTGGATGTCGGGCACCTTGGAGCAGCCCACGCCCTGGTCGACCCAGCGCACCACGTAGCCCAGGATGCCTTGCGCGTTGTTGTCGATCTCCTGCTGGCGCTCGGCGGCGCTCCAGTCGGCCTTGGCCGCGACCGGCACCGTCAGCAACCCGGTCAGGAGCGTCTCGCGCTGCGCGTCGGCGTCGATCTTCTCCAGCTCCTGCTGCACCTGCGCCACGCTGACCTGGTGATAGTGCAGCGCGTGCAGCGTGGCCGCGGTCGGCGACGGCACCCAGGCCGTGTTGGCGCCCGCCTTCGGGTGCCCGATCTTCTGCTCCAGCATCGCCGCCATCAGGTCCGGCATGGCCCACATGCCCTTGCCGATCTGGGCCCGGCCGCGCAGGCCGCAACCCAGGCCCACCAGCACGTTGTTCTTCTCGTATGCCTGGATCCAGGCACTGGTCTTCATGTCGCCCTTGCGGATCATCGGGCCGGCCAGCATCGCCGTGTGCATCTCGTCGCCGGTGCGGTCCAGGAAGCCGGTGTTGATGAATGCCACGCGCGAGGCCGCGGCGGCGATGCAGGCCTTGAGGTTGACGCTGGTGCGGCGCTCCTCGTCCATGATGCCCAGCTTGACGGTGTTCTCGGGCAGCCCCAGCACCGCCTCCACGCGCGAGAACAGCTCGGAGGCGAACCCCACTTCCTTCGGCCCGTGCATCTTCGGCTTGACGATGTAGACCGAGCCGGTGCGCGAGTTGCGCAGGCCGCCGGCGCCATGCCCCTGCAGGTCGTGCAGGGCGACGGCCGTGGTGATCATCGCGTCCATGATCCCTTCCGGAATCTCCTTGCCGCCGCCCCACAGGATGGCCGGGTTGGTCATCAGGTGGCCGACGTTGCGCACGAACAGCAGCGAGCGGCCGTGCAGCGTCACCTTGCCGGCGCCGTCGGGCGCGGTGTACTGGCGGTCCGGATTGAGCCCGCGGGTGAAGGTCTTGCCGCCCTTGGTGACCTCCTCGGTCAGCGTGCCGCGCAGGATGCCGAGCCAGTTGCGGTAGGCCAGCGTCTTGTCCTGGGCGTCGACGGCGGCGATCGAATCCTCCAGGTCGAGGATGGTCGAGAGGGCCGCTTCCAGCACCACGTCGGCGACGCCGGCGGCGTCGTCCTTGCCGATCGGCGAGCGGCGATCGATCCGGATGTCGATGTGGATGCCGTTGTTGCGCAGCAGGATGGACGAAGGCGAAGCCGCGTCGCCCTGGTAGCCGGCGAACCGGGCCGTGTCCTTCAGCGCCGCCGTGCCGCCGTTCTTCTGGGCGACCACCAGCTTGCCGTTCTCGACGCGGTAGCCGGCGGCGTCCTGGTGCGAACCGCCGGCCAGCGGCGCTGAAGCATCCAGGAAGCGGCGCGCATATTCGATCACGCGGGCGCCCCGGCCCGGGTTGTAGCCGGTGCCTTTTTCCGCGCCGCCGGTCTCGGGAAGCACGTCGGTGCCGTACAGCGCGTCGTACAGCGAGCCCCAGCGTGCGTTCGCCGCGTTCAGGGCGTAGCGGGCGTTCAGGATCGGCACCACCAGCTGCGGCCCGGCTTGCAACGCGAGTTCGGCGTCGACGTTGGCGGTCGTCGACTTCGCGCCGGCCGGCGGCGGCACCAGGTAGCCGATCTGCTCCAGGAAGCCGCGGTAGGCCGCCATGTCGCGGATCGGGCCGGGATTGGCCCGATGCCACTGGTCCAGCTCCGTCTGCAGCCGGTCGCGCTCGGCCAGCAGGGCGGCGTTCCTGGGCGCCAGGTCGGCGACGATCGAGTCGAAACCTTTCCAGAAGGCGGCGCTGGCGACGCCGGTGCCGGGCAGCAATTGCTCCTCGATGAAGCGGTGCAGCTCGGCGGCCACTTGCAGGCCATGGACGGTGATGCGGTCGGTCATGGTTCTCTCTTTCAGGGGAAGTCGGTCAATCAAGGAAGGCGAGCACGTCGCGCAGGCTGCTGCCGGTTCGGGTGGGTTGGGTGCCGAGCTCCTCGAACGGCAGCCCGCCGCGGTTGACCCACAGCGTGCGGTAGCCGTACCAGGTGGCGGCCAGCGCGTCCCAGGCGTTGCTGCTGACGAAGACGATCTGCTTGGCGGCGAGGCCGGTCGCGGCGGGACCCAGGCCGTAGGCGGCCGGGTGGGTCTTGTACTTGCGCACGGTGTCGACGCTCAGCACGTGATCGAGCAGTCCGTCCAGTCCGGCGCTGCGCACCGCGATGCCGAGCATCTGCGGATCGCCGTTGCTCAGGATGCCGGTCGCCACGCCGCGGTCCTTCAGCGCCTGCAGCACCTCCCGGTCCTCGGGAAACGCCGACAGGTGCCGGTACTCGTTCATCAACCGCTCTTCGGCGGCGGGGGACAGTTCGAGGTGCAGGCGCTTGCAGGCATGGCGCAGCGCGGCGCGCGTCAGGGCCCAGAAGGGCTGGTAGTGCTCGCCGTCACCGCTGCCGGTGACCAGGCGGGTGTATTCGATCTGCTTGTCGCGCCACAGCATGGCAAGGGCGCTGCCTTGCCCCGGAAACAGCTGCTCGGCGCTCAGCCCGACGCTGTAGACGTCGAAGAGCGTGCCGTAGGCGTCGAACAGGACCGCGCGGGGTTTTTCCATCCCGCCACTGTATTAGGGACTTGCGGCGCGATCGAGTCGCTCTGGCGGGAATGATTTGTGACTTTGATGGTGGTAATCGGCTTCAGACCCGCCCGCTCAGGCGCCTGGCACCTTCCAGCACCGGCTCGATGAACCGTTCCTGGTAGCGGTGGCTGGGCATGGTGAGCGTGAGGGCCGCGGCGATGTGGCCATCGGCGCGGAACACCGGTGCGGAAATGCCGGCGACCTCCGCCAACCGGTCACCGGTGGCGGCCACGAAGCCGCGTTCACGGATCGCCGCCAGCCGCTTTCGCTCCTTCGGGTCCTTGCCCTGCCCGAGTTCCGGGTCGAAGGCCGTGAGCACCCGCCCGCCGGTGCCCCGATCCATCGGCAACAGGTCGCCGGCCTTGATGTGGTCGCGCACCGGATGCGGCGAGTCGACCCGGTACAGGCACAGCCGCGCCGGGCCCTGGCGTACGTGGTACGCCGCGCTCTCGCCGGTGGCTGCCACCAGCTCGCGCAGCACCGGCAGCACCAAGCGATCGAGCGAGAACGACGCCGAGTACACGCTGCTGAGCCGGGCGATTTCGCTGCCGAGCGCATAAGACCCGTTGTCCAGCCGCTGCAGCAGGCGCGCGTGTTCCAGCGACGCCAGCAGCCGCAGCACCGTGCTCTTGTACAGCCGCGTGCGGGCCGACAGCTCGGCGAGCGTGAGCGAGGCGTCGCCGGCGCGAAATGCGCTCAGCAGGCTCAGCGCGCGATCGACGGCCGCGGCGCCGCCCGGCGCGGGATGGCTGTCGGCGACGGAGGCGGTCTGGGCTTTGCGCGGCATGCACTATTCTGTCTGACGGAACATCGTTCTGATATCGTACTGCAGGCGACGGAATGAATGAAGGCCCTCGATGAATGAAGTGCTGATCAGCGAAGTCGGGCCGCGCGACGGGCTGCAATCCGTGAAGCGGACCATGCCGACGGCCGACAAGTGCCGCTGGATCGGCGCGCTGCACGCCGCCGGCGTGCGCGAGATCGAGGTCGGCTCGTTCGTCCCGGCGAAGCTGCTGCCGCAGATGGCCGACGTGGCCGAGGTGGTGCGGCATGCGCTGACCTTGCCCGGCCTGACGGTGATGGCGCTGGTGCCCAACCTGCGCGGCGCCCAGGGGGCGATCGCGGCGGGCGTCCACAAGATCACGATTCCGGTCTCGGCGAGCGCCGCGCATTCGCTGGCCAACGTGCGCAAGACGCGCGAGGAGATGGTCGCCGAGGTGCGCGCCATCGTCGCGCTGCGCGACGAGGCGGCGCCGGCGGTGAAGATCGAGGCCGGCATCTCCACCGCCTTCGGCTGCACCATCCAGGGCGCGGTGCCGGAGGACGACGTGGTGTGGCTGGCGACGCAGGTGGCCGAAGCCGGCGTGGACGAAGCCGGCCTGTCGGATACCACCGGCATGGCCAATCCGGCGCAGGTGCGCCGCATCTTCAACCGGGTGCGCGCCGCGATCGGCGAGCGCACCGGCGCCGCCCATCTGCACAATACGCGCGGGCTGGGACTGGCCAACTGCCTGGCCGCCTACGATGTCGGCGTGCGCACGTTCGACGCCTCGCTGGGCGGGCTCGGCGGCTGTCCGTACGCGCCCGGCGCGTCGGGCAACGTCGTCACCGAGGACCTGGTCTTCATGTTCGAGGCGATGGGCGTGCGCACCGGCATCGACCTGCCGCGGCTGATCGCGGCCCGCGCGCCGCTGCAGGCCGGCCTGCCCGGCGAACCGCTGTACGGCATGACGCCCGAAGCCGGGCTGCCCAAGGGATTCACGTGAAGGAGCCGCGCTTGTCCGAGACGAAACAACTGCCCTACGAAGGCATCCGGGTGGTGGAGTTCACCCACATGGTGATGGGCCCCACCTGCGGCATGGTGCTGGCGGACCTGGGCGCGGAAGTGATCAAGATCGAGCCGATCGACGGCGACAAGACGCGCAAGCTGCTCGGCTCGGGCGCCGGCTTCTTTCCCCTCTTCAACCGCAACAAGAAGAGCATCGCGCTGGACCTGCGGCAGCCGCAGGGCCGCGAAGCCGCGCTGCGGCTGATCGCCGGCGCTGACATCGTCAGCGAGAACTTCAAGCCGGCGACGATGAGCAAGCTCGGCCTGGACTACGCGTCCCTGAGCAAACTGAACCCGCGCCTGATCTACGTCAGCCACAAGGGCTTCCTGCCCGGGCCCTACGACCACCGCACCGCGCTCGACGAGGTGGTGCAGATGATGGGCGGGCTGGCCTACATGACCGGCCGTCCCGGCGATCCGCTGCGTGCCGGCACCAGCGTCAACGACATCATGGGCGGCATGTTCGGCGCGATCGGCGCGATGGCCGCGCTCGCCCTGCGCGAGAAGACCGGCCAGGGGCAGGAAGTGCAGAGCGCACTCTACGAGAACAATGTGTTCCTGGTGGCGCAGCACATGATGCAGTACGCGGTGACCGGCAAGCCGGCCGCGCCGATGCCCGGGCGGATCTCGGCCTGGGCGGTGTACGACGTGTTCACCGTCAAGGACGGCGAGCAGATCTTCCTGGCGGCGGTGAGCGACACGCAGTGGAAGATCTTCTGCGACGCCTTCGGCTACGCCGACCTGTTCGCCGACGCTCGCCTCGCCACCAACAACGATCGCGTGCGCTCGCGCGACTGGCTGATCCCGCTGCTGCGCGAACGGCTCGCCTCGCACAGTGCCGCCGAGCTCACGCAGGTGTTCGAGAAGAACGGCCTGCCGTTCGCGCCGATCACCAGGCCCGAGGCGCTGTTCGAGGACCCGCACCTCAACGCCACGGGCGGGCTGGCGCCCCTGACGCTGCCGGACGGGCGCGCGACCAGGGTGCCGCTGTTTCCCTTCACGCTCGGCGGCGAGCGTCCCGGCCTGCGGCTGCAGCCGCCGCGGCTGGGCGAGCACACCGAGGAACTGCTGCGCGAAGCCGGCTACGGCGCGGACGACATCGCCCGCCTGCAGGCGCTGCACGTGGTCCGCACGGACGGCTGATCCGCTCGCACGCCGGGGCGCTCGCGTACGTTCTTGCGGCTACGCCGGGCCGTCGGCTTGCACCGGGGCGGCGCAATGCTGCCCGAGAGCGGGTGGATTGCGAACGTTCGTGCGCATAATCGGCCTGTGGACAAACTCAAGCAGCTGGAGTCCTTCGTTTCCGTGGCGACGCGCGGCAGCCTGACGGCGGCGGCGCGCGCCGAAGGGGTGGCGCCCGCCATCATGGGGCGGCGGCTGGACGCGCTGGAAGAGCGGCTCGGCGTGAAGCTGCTGGTGCGCACGACAAGGCGCATCAGCCTCACGCACGAAGGCAGCGCCTTCCTGGAGGACTGCCAGCGGGTGCTGGCGGACATCGCCAATGCCGAAGCCAGCGTCAGCGCGGGCGGCATCAAGGCCAGCGGGCACCTGCGCATCACGGCGCCGGCCGGCTTCGGGCGCCGGCACGTGGCGCCGCTGGTGCCGCGATTCCGCGAGGCGCACCGCGACGTCACGATCTCGCTCAACCTGAGCGACCGTGTCATGGACCTCGCCGCCGAGGGCTACGACTGCGCCGTGCGGGTCGGCGATCTGCGCGATTCGTCGCTGGTCAGCGTCCGGCTGGCCGAGAACCGGCGCCTGTGCGTCGCCACGCCCGCCTACCTGGAGCGCCACGGCACGCCGCAGCACCCGAGCGAGCTGGTCAAGTTCGACTGCCTCACCTTGTCGAGCGACGCTTCCCAGACGCGCGGCTGGGCGTTCCGCGTTCCCAAGGCGGACGGGGAGGAGGTGGTCCACCTGAAGCCCGGCGGGCCGCTCGACTGCTCGGACGGCCAGGTGCTGCACGACTGGTGCCTGGCCGGTTACGGCATCGCCTGGCGCAGCACCTGGGAGGTCGAGCACGACATCGCCGCCGGCCGCCTGACGGAGGTGCTGGCTTCGTTCGCGGCCCCGCCCAACGGCATTTACGCGGTCTTCCCGCAACGCAAGCACCTGCCCCTTCGGGTGCGCCTGTGGATCGATTTCCTGAAACACACCTACGGCCAGCCGGCGTTCTGGCTGGCCGCGCCCGACCAGCCATGACCCTCGAAGCCATCCTCGCCGCCGTTCACCTGCTGGCCATCCTCACCGCCGTGGTGTTCGTCACCAGCGAGACGGCGATCTGCCGCAGCGAGTGGATGAACGCCAAGGTGGTGCAGCGGCTGGTGACCGTCGACCGGATCTATCTGGTCGGGCTCGCTGCCGTGCTGCTCAGCGGGCTGGCCCGCATCTACTGGGGCATGAAGGGCGATGCCTGGTACTGGGGCAACTGGCTGCTGCACCTGAAGCTGACGCTGTTCGTGCTGGTCGCGCTGCTGGCGGTCAAGCCGGCCCGCATGTACCGGACCTGGGCGCGCGAGCTGGCAGCGACCGGCGCCTTGCCGGGCGAAGGCGAGGTGCGGTTCGCCCGCCGCCAGGTGATGATCGCCGCGCACCTGATCGCGCTGGTGCCGATCGCCGGGGCGTTCCTGGCGCGCGGCTTCGGCGCGCCAGGCTGAGGACACTCAGGCCCGCACGCGCGGGCCCTGGGTCAGGACTTCTTCAGGCACTCGCTCATGAACTTCTTGCGCTCGTCGCCCTTCTTGCCGGCGGCTTCCTTGTTGCAGGTCGTCATCTTCGACTGCTGCGTGGTTTCTGCCTTGGCGCTCAGGCATTCCTTCATGAAGGCCTTGCGCGCGTCGCCCTTCTTGTCCGCCGCTTCCTTGTTGCAGGTCGCCATCTTGGTCTGCTGGGCACTCTTGCCGGCGCCGGCGGCCGGCGCGGCACCGGTGTGGCTGGCGGCATAGGCGCCGCCCACGGACAGGGCCAGGCCCAGGGACACGAGGGAAATCAGCTTCTTCATGGCATCTCCTTGGAAGGATTGATGAGATCTGCAGGGGCCCCAGCATACCGTGCCTGCCGAGCGGCCCGGCGAAGGCTGCAGCGTCCGCCCCGTAAAATCGGTCAATGCTCCTCGTCAAACAAGAATTGCTCGGCAGCCTGGCCGCGGAGCTGGAACGGCTTTCCCCCGGCGCCGGCGAGAAGGCGCTGTTCGAGTCGCCCAAGGTGGCTACGCACGGCGACTTCGCCTGCACGGCCGCGATGCAGCTGGCCAAGCCGCTCAAGCGCAATCCGCGCCAGGTGGCCGAGGAACTGCGCGCCGCGCTGCAGCAGTGTGCGCCGTACGCGCAGTGGGTCGACGCGATCGAGATCGCCGGCCCGGGGTTCCTGAACATCCGGCTCAAGCGCGAGGCCAAGCAGCAGATCGTGCGCGAGGTGCTCGCCGCGGGGACCGGTTTCGGGCGCCAGCCGTCCAACGGCCGGCGGATGATGGTCGAGTTCGTCTCCGCCAACCCGACGGGGCCGTTGCACGTGGGTCACGGCCGCCAGGCCGCGCTGGGCGACGCGATCTGCAACCTGTACGCCACCCAGGGCTGGGAGGTGCACCGCGAGTTCTATTACAACGACGCCGGCGTGCAGATCGCCACGCTGGCCACCAGCGTGCAGCTGCGCGCGCGCGGCTTCAAGCCCGGCGACGCGCAGTGGCCGGAGGCCGCCTACAACGGCGAGTACATCGCCGACATCGCTGCCGACTTCATGGCGCGCAAGACGGTGCGCTCCGACGATCGCGAGTTCACCGCGTCGGGCGACGTCGAGGACCTGGATGGCATGCGGCTGTTCGCGGTCGCGTACCTGCGCCACGAGCAGGACCTGGACCTGCGCGCGTTCGACGTGCGCTTCGACCACTACTACCTGGAGTCGAGCCTGTACACCAGCGGCAAGGTCGACGCGGTCGTGCAGAAGCTGCGCGACGCCGGCAAGACCTACGAGCACGACGGCGCGCTGTGGCTGCGGACCACCGAGTACGGCGACGACAAGGACCGCGTCATGCGCAAGGGCGACGGCACGTACACCTATTTCGTGCCCGACGTCGCGTACCACGTCACCAAGTGGGAGCGCGGCTTCACCAAGGTCGTCAACATCCAGGGCACCGACCATCACGGCACCATCGCGCGCGTGCGCGCCGGGCTGCAGGCCGTGGGCGCCGGCATCCCGGCCGGGTACCCGGACTATGTGCTGCACACCATGGTGCGCGTGATGCGCGGCGGCCAGGAGGTCAAGATCTCCAAGCGCGCCGGCAGCTATGTGACGCTGCGCGACCTGATCGAGTGGACCAGCAAGGATGCGGTGCGCTTCTTCCTGCTCTCACGCAAGCCGGACACCGAGTACGTGTTCGACGTCGACCTGGCGCTGGCCCAGAACAACGACAACCCGGTCTACTACGTGCAGTACGCGCACGCCCGCATCTGCTCGGTGCTGGCGGCCTGGGGCGGCGATGCCGCCGGCCTGAAGGACGCCGACCTGGCGCCGCTCGAAAGCGCGCAGGCTCAGGCGCTGATGCTGCAGCTGGCGCGCTATCCGGACATGTTGCGCGAGGCGGCGGCGGACTTCGCCCCGCACGACGCGACGTTCTACCTGCGCGAGGTCGCGGCCGCCTACCACAGCTACTATGATGCCGAGCGCATCCTCGTCGACGACGAGCCGGTGCGCCGGGCCAGGCTGGCGCTGGTGGCGGCGACCGCACAGGTATTGCACAATGGCCTGGCGGTGCTCGGCGTCGGCGCCCCCAGCAAAATGTAAGGCCCTCCCGGGGCAGGAATCCAGCAGTGAAGAACAGTCAGCGCGGCTCCATGATCGTGGGGATCATCATCGGGGTGGTGATCGGCCTGGCCGCGGCCCTGGCGGTCGCCGTGTACGTGACCAAGGTGCCGGTGCCGTTCCTCAATCGCGGCACCAGCCGCTCGGCCGAGCAGGATGCCGCGGAGACGCGCAAGAACCGCGACTGGGACCCCAACGCGCCCCTGTACGGAAAGAACCCCGCCAAGCCGCTGCCGCCGGCGTCGGCCGTGGCCGGGCCCGCGGCCGGCGCGTCCGCGCCGGCCCCCGCCGCGCCGGTCGCCACCATCCCGGCGCCCGACACGGCGGCCGCCGCCAAGGGCAAGCCGGCCGACCCGCTCGGCGATTTCGCGGCGGCACGCACCGGCGCGGCCGGTGCCGACCCCTTCTTCTATTTCGTGCAGGCCGGTGCCTTCCGCACCCCCGAGGACGCCGAGGCGCAGCGCGCCAAGCTGTCGCTCATGGGCGTCGACGCGAAGGTGACCGAGCGCGAGCAGTCCGGCCGCCAGGTGTTCCGGGTGCGGGTCGGCCCGTTCGACCGCAAGGAAGACGCCGACCGCCAGAAGGAAAAGATCGAGGCCGGCGGCTTCGAGACGGCGCTGGTGCGGGTCCAGCGTTGACGATCCCCGCGGCTGCCGTCCGCCGTAGCGGAACCTTCCGGCCGGCCGCGCCTCAGAAATGGTCTGCAAGGAGTCAATGAGATGAATCGACGCGAGTCTTTCGTGGCCGTGGCCGGCGTGCTGGCGAGCGCGGCGGCCGGCGCGCCGGCCGCGCTGTTCGCGCAGGCGAGGCAGCCGCAGGAAGGCGTCGACTACGTCACGCTGGACAAGCGGGTCGGCGTCGAGGCGCCGCAGGGCAAGGTCGAAGTGCTGGAGTTCTTCTGGTACGCATGCAACCACTGCAACGCCTTCGAGCCGCGCTTCGACCCGTGGGCCAGGCGGCAACCGGCCGACGTGGTCGTCAAGCGGGTGCCGGTGGCCTTCCGCGACGATTTCGTGCCGTACCAGCGCCTGTACTACACGCTGGAGGCGCTGGGCAAGGTCGACGAGCTCCACAGCAAGGTGTACCACGCCGTGCACAACGGACACGAGCCGGTCAACCGGGAGGACCTGATCCTCGCCTGGGCCGGCAAGCAGGGGCTGGACGTGGCGAAGTTCAAGGAGCTGTACAACTCCTTCTCGGTCGCGAGCAAGGTGCGGCGCGCCACGCAGTTGCAGAACGCATACAAGGTGCAGGGCGTGCCCTCGATCGGGATCGCCGGCCGCTATTACACGGACGGCACCCTCGCCGGCAGCATGGACCGCCTGTTGCAGGTCGCCGACCACCTCATCGCGAACGTCCGCAAGGCCCCCTGAGGCCGCGGGGCATCGCGGGGCAAAAAATGCCCCGCGCCGGTGTCGGGCGAGGGTCCCGCTGGGTACAATGACAGCAAGATTCATGCCTTCGCGTGCCCCGGCACGCAACGGGGACCCGCCTGTGCCGACACCATCCCATCCGCCGTCCCGCTTCGCGCTGCTGCTGGCCGTGGGCCTCGCCGCGTGCGGCACGGCCGCGCAGGCCGAACGGGCGGACCGCAACAAGCCGATGAACGTCGAGGCCGACGCGCTGCGCTACGACGACCTGAAGCAGACCAGTGTCTTCACCGGCCGGGTGGTCATCACCAAAGGCACGATCGTCATCCGCGGCGCGCGTGTCGACGTGCGCCAGGATGCCGAGGGCTACCAGCACGGCTTCGTCACGGCCGAGCCCGGCAAGCTGGCCTTCTACCGCCAGAAGCGCGAGGGCGTCGACGAATTCATCGAGGGCGAAGGCGAGACCATCGAATACGACGGCAAGGCCGACCGGGTGAAGTTCGTCAAGCGCGCCGAACTGCGGCGCTTCCGCGGCGCGACCCTGAGCGACGAGATGGTCGGCAGCGTGATCACCTACGACAACGGCACCGACACCTTCTCGGTCGACGGCGGCCCGGCCAGCCCGGCGGCGGGCGGACGCGTGCGCGCCGTGTTGGCGCCGCGCGGCAGCGCCTCCGCGCCGGCCCCTGCGACCCCGGCGGCGCCCGCCCGGCTGCGCCCCAGCACCACCCTGGACGGGGGCGGCAAGTGACCCAAGTGCTGCCGGCGGCCCGCGATACGGCGCCGGCCACCACCGCCGCCAGCCGCCTCGAGGTGCGCCACCTGCAGAAGGCCTACGGCAGCCGCCGGGTGGTCAAGGACGTCTCGCTCGACGTCGCCAAGGGCGAGGTGGTCGGCCTGCTCGGCCCCAACGGCGCCGGCAAGACGACGTCCTTCTACATGATCGTGGGCCTGGTGCGCGCCGATGCGGGCGAGATCTCGATCGACGGCCGCTCGGTGGAGCACATGCCGATCCACCGCCGCTCCCGGCTGGGCCTGTCGTACCTGCCCCAGGAGGCCTCGATCTTCCGCAAGCTCAACGTCGAGGACAACGTGCGCGCGGTGCTGGAGCTGCAGCGCCACCCGGACGGCCGGCCGCTGGGTCGCGCCGAGATCGACCAGCGCCTGACGGCGCTGCTGCAGGACCTGCGGGTGGACCACCTGCGCGATTCGCCGGCGCTGGCGTTGTCGGGCGGCGAGCGCCGCCGGGTCGAGATCGCCCGCGCCCTGGCGACGCAGCCGCGCTTCATCCTGCTGGACGAGCCGTTCGCCGGCATCGACCCGATCGCCGTCATCGAGATCCAGCGCATCATCGGCTTCCTGAAGTCGCGCGGCATCGGCGTGCTGATCACCGACCACAACGTGCGCGAGACGCTCGGCATCTGCGACCACGCCTACATCATCAGCGAAGGCGAGGTGCTGGCCCAGGGCACGCCGTCCGAGATCGTCAACAACGCCGACGTCCGCCGGGTCTACCTCGGCGAGCATTTCCGCATGTGAGCATGACGCAGGTGTCCGTCGCATCCTGCCGGCCGGTCCGCGGCCCGGCGGCCGTCCTGCCATGAAGCAGGGCCTGTCGCTGCGCGTCTCGCAGCATCTGGCGCTCACGCCGCAGCTGCAGCAGTCGATCCGCCTGCTGCAGCTGTCCACGCTCGAACTGGCGCAGGAAGTCGAGCAGATGCTCGACGAGAACCCGTTCCTGGAACTGAACCAGGAAGAGCCCCTGCGCGAGGAGGCGCAGCAGGCGGCGATCGAGACCGCGCCGCGCGAACGCGACCGCGATGGCGAAGGGGCGGACGACGGCGGCGGCGCCGGCGACGACTTCGGTCCTGGCGAGGGCGAGGCCGTGTCGCCCGCGGAGGCCGAGGCGCCCGACTGGGGCGGCGACGGCGCCACCGACATGGTCGCCGACGACGGCGAATGGGGTGGCGACGCCGCGCCGCGCTCGAACAGCGGCTCCGGCGACGACGAGGCCGACGCCACCGAGCTCGCCGCCGGCGACGAGACGCTGCAGTCGCACCTGCTGCGTCAGGCCGCGTCGCTGCGACTCTCGCACGAGGATCGCTGCGCGCTGCGGTTCCTGATCGGCTCGCTGAACGAGGACGGCTACCTGGACGGAGCGCCCGAGGAACTCGCGGCGGAACTGGCCGGTCCCGACCTCGAACAGCACGAGGAGCTGGTGCACCGCTTCACGGTTGCCTTGCGGCTCCTGCAGAGCCTCGATCCCCCGGGCGTAGGCGCGCGCTCGCTGGCCGAGTGCATGACGCTGCAGCTGCAGGCGATGCGAGCCGCGGGCGCCGCCGTCGACGCCTGCGAGACCGCGCTGCGCATCTGCGCGCACCCGATGGAACTGCTGGCACGGCGCGACGTGAAGCGCCTGGCCCAGTTGTGCGGCGCCGGCGAGGCCGAGATCAAGGCCGCGATCGGTGTCATCGTCCGCCTGGAGCCGAAGCCGGGCCGGCGCTTCGGCAACACCGAGCGCAACATCGTGGTGCCGGACGTGCTGGTGACCAAGATCGCCCGCGCCGGCCAGCCGCGCTTTCGCGTGCAGCTCAATCCGGACGTGATGCCGCGGCTGCGGGTGCAGGAGGTCTACGCGAGCGCGCTGCGCAGCCATCGAGGCGAGGGCCACCAGGCGCTGCAGCAGCGGCTGCAGGAGGCGCGCTGGTTCATCAAGAACATCCAGCAGCGCTTCGACACCATCCTGCGCGTGGCCACGGCGATCGTCGAGCGGCAGAAGAACTTCTTCGTGCACGGCGAGCTGGCGATGCGCCCGCTGGTGCTGCGCGAGATCGCTGACGAACTCGGCCTGCACGAATCGACCATCAGCCGCGTGACGACGGCGAAGTACATGGCCACCCCGTACGGGACGTTCGAGCTGAAGTACTTCTTCGGCTCCGCGCTCGGGACCGAAACCGGCGGCAACGCCTCCAGCACCGCGGTGCGCGCCCTGATCAGGCAGTTCATCGCGGCCGAGAACCTCAAGAAGCCGCTGTCCGACAGCCAGATCTCCGACATGCTCAAGGAGCAGGGGATCGAATGCGCCCGGCGCACGGTGGCCAAGTACCGCGAGGCGCTGCGCATCGCGCCCGCGAGCCTGCGCAAGGCCCTGTAGGCCCGGATTCCCCATGAACCAGTTGCAACTGTTCCTGCCCTGCGCCGCCGGCGTGGAGGGTTTCCTCGCCGACGAGGTGCACCGCCTGACCGGGCTGGCGGGCGACGACCTGCTGGTGGGGCGCGGCGGCGTGGTGCTGCGCGCGTCCTGGCGCGATGCGCTGGCGCTCAACCTGCACAGCCGCCTGGCCCAGCGCGTCCTGGTGCAACTGTCCCACACGCCGTATCGCGGCGAGCAGGACGTGTACGAAGCGGCCGCCGCCGTGGCCTGGGAGCTCTGGTTCGGCCCCCGCCAGAGCTTCAAGGTCGAGGTGACGGCGCAGCACAGCCCGCTCAAGAGCCTGAACTTCGCCGGCCTCAGGATCAAGGACGCCGTCGCCGATCGCTTCCGCCACAAGGCGGGCGCGCGGCCCGACGTCGACACCGCCCATCCCGACGTGCGCGTGTACGCGCACCTGACGAGCGACATGGCCACGCTCTATATCGACACCTCGGGCGAGCCGCTGTTCAAGCGCGGCTGGCGCGAGGACAAGGGCGAGGCGCCGCTGAAGGAGACGCTGGCGGCCGCGATGATCGCGGCCAGCGGCTGGGACGCGACGGTGCCGCTGTACGACCCCTGCTGCGGCAGCGGCACCATCGCCATCGAAGCGGCGCAGGTGGCCTGCGCGATCGCACCGGGGCAATTGCGGCGCTTCGGCTTCGAGCAGCTGTTGCCGTTCCAGGCGCATGTCTGGACGGCGATGCGCGACGAGGCGCGCAGCCGGCAGCGCGCGCCTGCCGCGCCGGTGTTCGGCAGCGACGTCGCTTTCCGCATGGTCGACTTCGCGCAGCGCAACGCCGCCCGCGCCGGCGTCGAGCATGCGGTGCAACTGCGCGGCGGCGACGCGCTGCAGCGGATGCCGCCCACCGAGGCGCCGGGCGTCATGCTGGTCAACCCGCCCTATGGCGAGCGCATCGAGACGGCCGGCGTCGCCGGCCGCAGCCAGGGTGGGCGCGAACGGGCGCAGCAGGCAGACGACGGCGCCGATTTCTTCAACCAGCTCGCGGCGCACTGGAAGCGCCATTACGCCGGCTGGACGGCCTGGGTGCTGACGCCCGACTTCAAGCTGCCCACCCGCATGCGGCTGAAGGAGTCGCGCCGGGTGCCGATGTGGAACGGTCCCATCGAATGCCGGCTGTTCCGTTTCGACATGGTCCGGGGCTCGGCCCGCACGAGCGATGCGCACCCTGGTGATTGACACCAACGTCGTGCTGGACCTGCTGGTCTTTCGCGATCCGGCCGCCGCGCCGCTGCACGACGGCCTGGCCCAGGGACGGCTGCGCTGGCTGGCCACCGCGGCGATGCGCGGCGAGCTGGCGCGGGTGCTCGGCTACCCGGCGGTGGCACGGCGGATGGAAGCCGCAGGCTGCACGCCGCAGCAGGTGCTGCACGACTTCGATGGCCGCTCGCACCTGGTCGACGCGCCGGCGCGCTGCGGCGTGGAGTGCAGCGACCCGGACGACCAGTGCTTCATCGACCTCGCCGTGCACCACGGCTGCGCCCTGCTGAGCAAGGATGCGGCCGTGCTGTCGCTGAAGCAGCGCCTGGCCGCGCTGGGCGTTCACGCCACCGCGGCACTGTCCGGCCCGCCCGGCTGACCGCGCAGGCGGGCCACCAGGCCGTCGAGCGCATGCGCCACGGTCGCTTCGCGCACCGCCCGGCGGTCGCCGTCGAAACGCCGGCGCTCGCTGCTGACCTGGCCGTCGATCGCGAAGGCGAACCACACGGTGCCGACCGGCTTGTCCGCGCTGCCGCCCGCGGGGCCGGCCACGCCGGTCACCGCCACCGCCACCCGGGCCAGCGAACGCTGCCCGGCCCCCTGGGCCATCGCGCGCACGACCGGCTCGCTCACGGCGCCATGCTCGCGCAGCAGCGCCGCCGGCACGCCGAGCTGGTCGATCTTGGCCTCGTTCGAGTAGGTGACGAATCCGCGCTCGAACCACGAGCTGGAGCCGGCCAGGTCGGTGCAGGCGCCGGCGATCAGACCACCGGTGCAGCTCTCGGCGGTCGCGAGCATCCAGTGCCGGGCGAGCAGCAGCGCGGCCAGTTGTTCGACACTGGTCACCAGAACCTCCACGCCGCGATGAGCAGCAAGGTGCAGAAGGCGGCCACCAGGTCGTCGAAGAAGATGCCGAAACCGGCGCGCCAGCCGAAGCCATGGAACAGGCTGTCGGCCCAGGCGACGGGTCCCGGCTTCACCGAGTCGAGCAGGCGGAACAGCGCGAAGGCCCCCGCCTGGGCCCAGAACCCGGCGGGCGTGAGCAGCCACAGCACGATCCAGAACGCCACCACCTCGTCCCAGACGATGTTGCCGGGGTCGAGCACGCGCATGTCGCCGGCGGTCTTCGTGCACGCCCACACGCCGACGAGCGCCGAGGCGGCGATCACGTACCCGATCTGCATCGGGGTGAACCAGGCCTGCAGCATCAGATAGCTCGCCCAGCCGAAGGCCGTCCCGACCGTGCCCGGCGCCACCGGCGACAGCCCGGAGCCGAATCCCAGCGCGATCAGGTGCGCCGGATGGGCGAGCATGAAGCGCGCGGTCGGCCGCAGCACGGGCGGGCGTACCGGCGGGTTGAGCGGTGCCGGCCTCACGGCGCGGGAAGCAACAGGGTTGGCATGCGGCAATGGTAGCGAGCGCGGCGTCACCGGCGGCAGCTGCCGTGGCGCTGCCGGAAATCGCGCGGCGCCACGGCGCCGGGACTGCGCCAGATCCCGAGCCGCGCGGCGGCGGCCTGCGCCTGCTGCCGCGCGTACGGGCCGCCGCGGCCGCGCCATCCGTCGGACCAGGCATAGCCCTGCCCGACCAGCCAGTCTCCCAGGTCCAGGCGTCCCAGGCGCACTCGCGCGAGCACGCGCTCGTACCGGTCGCGCATGCGGGGGCGCACCGTCACCTGCCGGTGCAGCGCGAGCGCCGCGAGCGCCTCGCGCGCCTGGGGCCCGAACGGCTGGCAGATTTCCGGCGCATCGATGCCCTGCAGCCGGACCTCGACCGGTTCGCCGCCCGCCAGCGGACGGATCCACAGCGAGTCGCCGTCGGTGACGTACGTGACCACGCCCACGAACGCGGCGGCCTGCGCCGGCAGCCACAGGGCGAGAACGGCCGCGGCCAGCGCCCCGCGAAGACAGTGCAGAAGGACGGTCATCCCCTGGCAACGGTCCTCAGGGCGCGGCGGCCGACATGGAAGGCCTTCAGGCGAAGTGGTCGAACGAGGCGTAGCGCTGCGCGACCGGCAGTCCGCCGGCGTCGACCAGCCGCAGGCCCGGTTCCGATTCGATGCGGCCGATGCGCGTCACGGGCACCCCGGCGGCGGCAGCAGCAGCGGCCACCATGCCGGCTTGCGCGGGCGCCGCCGTGAACAACAGCTCGTAGTCGTCGCCCCCGGCCAGCACGCATTCGAGGCGTTGCTCGCGGGGCACGGCACTGGCCGGAGCGGCCATCAATGCCGGCAGGAGGTCGGCGTCGAGCGTCGCGCCGACCCGCGATTGCTGCAGCACATGGCCGAGGTCGCCGGCCAGCCCGTCGCTGATGTCGATCGCCGCGCTGGCGACGCCCCGCAGGGCCAGGCCCAGCGCCACGCGCGGCGTGGGCGTCTCCAGCCGCGCGCGCGCCGCGTCGAAGACCTCGCCCGGCAGCGACACGGTGCCGCGGAACACCTCCAGGGCCAGCCGGGCGTCGCCCAGCGTGCCGCTGACGTAGATGTCGTCGCCGGCGCGTGCACCGGAGCGCAGCAGCGCCGCGCCCGGAGGCACCTGGCCGAACACGGTCACGCAGATGTTCAGCGGGCCGCGCGTGGTGTCACCGCCCACCAGCTCGCAACCGTGCTGTTCCGCCAGCGCGAGCAGGCCGCGCGAGAACGGCTCGAGCCAGGCGTCGTCGGCCTGCGGCAGCGCCAGGGCCAGGGTGAAAGCCAGCGGCTCGGCCCCGCAGGCGCCCAGGTCGCTCAGGTTGACGGCCAGCGACTTGTGGCCCAGCTTGCGCGGGTCCATGGTCGAGAGAAAGTGGCGCCCTTCCACCAGCATGTCGCAGGACACGGCCAGCTGCATGCCGGGCGCCAGCCCGAGCAAGGCGCAGTCATCGCCGACGCCGAGCGGATGGCGCAGCGCCGGACGCTTGAAATAGCGGTCGATCAGATCGAATTCACCCACGCGACGAAACTCCCGGGAATTGCCGCGATTGTCGCTCGGTCACTCGGCGCGGAACCGATGCGCCGCCTGCCGCACCACTTCGGCCAGCAGCCGCTCGCGGGCGTGCTGGCCGCGCAGCCAGCAGGCGTCGTTGGTGGCGTTCTCGACGTCCTCGGCGAGGTATTGCAGCTGCTTGGTGGCGCCCAGCGGCCGCGCGTGCACCGCCAGCCGGTCCAGCGTCGCCAGGATGTGCTCGCGCAAAGGCAGGTGATCGCCGGTGGTCGGTTCGACGTACACCGCCTCCAGCCCGAAGCGGCAGGCCTGGAAGCGGTTGTACGTATAGACCATGTAGTCGTCCTCCTCCGGCAGGAACGGCTGGTCGTGCAGGAACCAGGCGGCCAGGCACTGCACGAAGGCGGCGAGCGCGACCGCGCGCTGCACGGTCAGCGGCGTGTCGAAGACGCGGATCTCGATCGTGCCGTATTCGGGCTTGGGCCGGATGTCCCAGTAGAAGTCCTTCATGCTCTTGACCACGCCGGTGCGGGTGGTCTTGGCGAAGAAGTGCTCGAATTCCTGCCAGCGCAGCGTGAACGGCGCCCGGCCCGACATCGGAAACGCGAACACGGAATTCAGGCGGGCCGAATCGAACTGCGTGTCCTGCGCCTGCACGAACGGCGAGGAGGCCGACAGGGCGATGAAGTGCGGGATGTAGCGCGACATCCGGTGCAGCATCAGCAGCGCGCTGTCGGCGTCGGGGCAACCCACGTGCACGTGCTGGCCGAAGATGGTGAACTGCTTGGACAGGTAGCCGTACAGCGCCGACAGCTCGCGAAAGCGCGGCTTGTCGTAGATGCGCCGCTCGTGCCATTGCTGGTACGGATGGGTGCCGCCGCCGACCACGGCGATGTTGAGCTTGTCGGCGCACCGGACGAGCGCGTCGCGGATGGCCGACAGCTCCTCCTGGACCTGCGCCGTGGACTGGCACACGCCGGTGGAGATCTCGATCATGCTCGAAGTCATCTCCGGCACGACCGAGCCCGGCAGCTTGTGGCCGGCCATGAGCCGCAGCATCTCGTCCGAATACGGCGCCAGGTCGTAGTCGTGCGTGTTGACGAGCTGGAGCTCGAGCTCCACCCCCAGCGACAGCGCCGCCGACTTCTGGAACGGCTCCAGGTTGGCGGCCGGCGCCACGCGCGCGACGTCCAGCGGTCTATCCACGCAGCGCTCCGGGTCCGCCCGCCTGGGGTTGGCGGACCTCGACCGGCGCCGTGCTCTCGCCGGCACGGTACAGGGCGAATGTGGCGATCACGGCCCCCAGGACCTCCATCAGCAGGATCGCCGGCAGCGCGATGCTGGCGATGCGCGGGCCGAGCGTCAGCGACGAGGCGAGGAACTGCGTCACGAGCAGCAGCGCCACGGCCGACATCGGCGCCATGGCGCAACCGGTCCAGAACGCCTGTCGCCAGTTGGTGCCGCTGCCCCAGTTGGCGAGTTCCACGCCGACCAGCTTGGCGCCGATGCGCACCAGCACCAGCGCGCCGACCAGGCCGGCCACCGCCGGGTTCCACGGCGCCTGCGCCGCGACCAGCGAGACCAGCACGAACATCAGCGTGATCAGGATCGACGCGGCGCTGCCGAGCTGGCGCGGCCAGGCCCAGGGCCGCGGGTTGAGCTGCTTGAGGATGATGCCTCCCAGCAGCGCCGCCAACGGAGCGGACCCGCCCAGGTGCGCGGCGATCGCGGCCGCCGCCGCGATCAGCGCGATCAGCAGCATGGAGGTGTTCTCGCTGGTGGGGATCATCACCCGCAACGCCATCCGCAGCACCAGCGCCAGGACGGCGCCCACGATGAACGAAACGCCGAGCACCACCAGCACCGGATAGAGGGTGTCCCATGCACCGGTGCGCGGCCGGTGCATCACGCCGGCCCGCGCGCTGACCAGCGTCAGCGCATACAGCGTGCTCAGGGTCGACAGCACCAGTGCGCGTTCGGTCACCGGGCCGGAAGCGCCGGTGTCCATGACCACCCGGCTCAGCACGGCGGGCGAGGCGGCCATGGCGATCAGGCCCAGCGCCTCGGCCACCGCGGACGACACGCCCATCCAGCGCAGCACGGTGCTGACGGCGTAGGCCGTGAGCAGCGCTTCCAGCAGGCTTTGCAGCAGCACCATCGGGTTGTGGCGGAACCATCGCAGCGCGACGCGGCCGCCGGCCTCGAACAGGACCACCGCGACGCCCAGCTCCAGCAGGAACAGGGCCAGGCCTTCCAGCGGCCAGCGGGTCCCGGAAAAGCCGGCCAGCCCGGCGAGCGCGCCGATGAACGAGTAGCCCACCACCTTGGGCACGCCCGTGTACCGCTGCAGCAGGTGGCCCGCTGCAGCCGCCAGCGCCACGAGCAGCGCCCATTGCACGGTCGGCAGGCCGGCCGAAGGTCTGAGCCAGTCGGCCCAGATCGCCATGAGTTCGGACATACCGGTTGTTCCCCCCGCGCGGACTGTACGCGGGCTCAGCGGTACGCCGTGTAGGACGGAGGCGTCAGTGCAGGACGCGGTGGCTGCCGTCGTCGAGCACGAACATCGGAATCTCCACGTCGAAGCGGGCTCCGTCCTCGGCCACGCAGAAATAGCTGCCCTGCATCGTGCCGGCCGGCGTGCGCAGGCGGCAGCCGCTGGTGTACTGGAACGCCTCGCCCGGCTTGAGCAGCGGCTGGTGGCCGACCACGCCCAGCCCCTTCACTTCCTCGGTGCCGCCGCCGGCGTCCGAGATGATCCAGTGGCGCGAAATCAGCTGGGCGGCAACCTCGCCGGTGTTGGTGATCGTGATGGTGTAGGCGAAGCTGTAGACGTCCCGGTCCGGTGCCGATTGTTCGGGCAGGAACTGGGGCTCGACTTCGACGCGGAAGCGGTACTTGGCCATCGTGGCGATGGTACTCGTTCGCCGATTTGCGAGAATCCGCCCATGACCAGCCACGCCCGCATCGCACCGTCCATCCTGTCGGCCGACTTCGCCCGCCTGGGCGAGGAAGTGAGAACCGTGATCGCGGCCGGCGCCGACTGGATCCACTTCGACGTGATGGACAACCATTACGTGCCGAACCTCACCTTCGGCCCCATGGTCTGCGCCGCACTGAAGCCGCACGCCGTGACGCCGCAGGGCGCCGCGGTCCCGGTGGACGTGCACCTGATGGTGCAGCCGGTCGACGCCATCGCGCAGGCGTTCGCCCAGGCCGGCGCCGACTACATCAGTTTCCACCCGGAAGCGTCGGGGCATGTGCACCGCAGCGTGCAGGCGATCAAGGCGGCGGGGTGCAAGGCGGGGCTGGTGTTCAATCCGGCGACGCCGCTGGATGTCCTGGACTGGATGATCGAGGACATCGACCTGATCCTGGTCATGAGCGTCAACCCCGGCTTCGGTGGCCAAGGCTTCATCGAGTCGGCGCTGCGCAAGGTGGGCGAGGCGCGAAGGCGCATCGACGCCTGCGGCAAGGACATCCGGCTCGAAGTCGACGGCGGCATCAAGGTCGACAACATCGCGCGCGTCGCCGCCGCGGGCGCCGACACCTTCGTGGCCGGCAGCGCGATCTTCGGCCAGCCCGACTACGCGCGCGTCGTCGCCGACATGCGTGCGGCGCTCAAGGGCTGAGCTTGCGGCCCGGTCCGGCCGGGTCGTCGCGCAGGCTTCGTCGGCCACCGGTGCCTGGTCGATGCCCACCGGCCCCGCGCCTGTGGGATGCGTCCTACCCGCGAAAGCGCAGCCGCCTCACAGCGCCCGCCGCCGCGACACTACGGTCGATCCGCATGAGCTTGCCTAAGCTGGCGGCACTCGCGCAGTCGCAGGGAGACGTGGTGATGGATCTGTTCGCTGTCATGCCGGAATGGCTGGTCTGGTGCGCCGCCGGCGTCGCGGGCATCGTCGCGCTGGCAGCGCTGGCGAGCATGCTCGAGGCCGCGTTCGAGCTGGACGCGGGTTGAACCGCGTGGCCCGCGCGTCCTGCGCCGCGGCGTAGCAGTCCGACAAGAACAATCAAGGGAGCAGTGCATGCCATCCTCCAAGCAGGAGGCCCAGCGCAAGTCGAAGGCGAGCGAGGCGCTCGCCGCCAAGCAGAAGCAGCTGGAGTCGTTCAGCCAGGGACCCGAGAGCCTCCTGACCACCAACCAGGGCGTGGTCATCCCGGACAACCACAATTCGCTGCGCGCCGGGGCCCGCGGACCGACGCTGCTGGAAGACTTCATCCTGCGCGAGAAGCTGCTGCATCTCGGGCGCGAGCGCATTCCCGAGCGCGTGGTGAATGCGCGCGGCGCCGGTGCCCACGGCTACTTCGAGCTCACCCGCTCGCTGGTCGAATACACCCGCGCCGACTTCCTGCAGGAGGCGGGGACCCGCACGCCGGTGTTCGCGCGGTTTTCCACCACCAGCGGCGCCCGCGGATCGGCCGACACGGTGCGCGACCTGCGCGGCTTCGCCGTGAAGTTCTATACCCGTGAAGGCAACTACGACCTGGTGGGCAGCAGCTTCCCGGTGTTCGCCATCCAGGACGCGATGAAGTTCCCGGACCTGCTGCACGCCTGGAAGCCGGAGCCGCACCACGGCATGCCCCAGGCATCGAGCGCGCACGACACCTTCTGGGACTTCGTGTCGCTCATGCCCGAGAGCTCGCACATGCTGATGTGGCTGATGTCCGACCGCGCGCTGCCGCGCAGCTGGCGCATGATGGAAGGCTTCGGCGTCCACACGTTCCGGCTCGTAAACGCCAAGGGCGTCTCCCACTTCGTCAAGTTCCACTGGCGCCCCAAGCTGGGCAAGCACGCGCTGCTGTGGGACGAGGCACAGAAGCTGGCCGGTCTCGACCCCGATTTCCACCGGCGCGACCTCTGGTCCGCGATCGAGCAGGGCCACTTTCCCGAGTGGGAGCTCGGCCTGCAGTTGATCGAGGAAGGCAAGGCCGACAGCCTGGGCTTCGACCTGCTCGATGCGACCAAGCTGGTGCCCGAGGAACTGGTGCCGGTGCTGCCGGTGGGCAAGCTGGTGCTCAACCGCAATCCGGACAATCATTTCGGCGAGGCCGAACAGGTCGCGTTCAATCCCGGCCATGTGGTGCCTGGCATCGACTTCAGCAGCGATCCGGTGTTGCAGGGACGCCTGTTTGCCTACAGCGACGCGCAATTGGCGCGGCTCGGCGGGCCGAATCTCCACGAACTGCCGATCAACCGCGGCGTGTGCCCCTTCCACAACTTCCAGCGCGACGGCGCGCACCGCATGCTGCTGAACAAGGGCCAGGTGGCGTACGAGCCGAACTCGCTGGCCAGCGGCGCGGAGTCGCGGGTCGACGGCGGACAGCAGGGCTTCCAGAGCGCGCCCGACGCGATCGAGCCGCCCAAGGTCCGCCGCCGCAGCTCCAGCTTCGACGACCATTTCGGCCACGCCAGCATGTTCTGGAACAGCCAGAGCGCCGTGGAGAAGGACCACATCGTCGCCGCGTTCCAGTTCGAGCTGTCGAAGGTGGAAGTGCCCGCGATCCGCCAGCGTGTCGTCGACAACCTCGCGCACGTGGACGCCAAGCTGGCGCGCAAGGTGGCCGAGTCGCTGGGCCTCACGCCCGATTCCCGTGCCGCCGCCGGACGCGCGGGCTTTCGCGACGTGCCCGCCAGGCTGCCGGTCGAAGCGTCGCCGGGGCTGAGCATGGAAGGCAACGGCGCCAGCATCGCCACGCGCCGCGTCGCCGTGCTGGTGGCGAGCGGCGTCGAGGTCGGCGCCCTGCGAGTGGTGCAACAGGCGCTGCAGGACGCGGGCGCGACCTGCAGCGTCATCGCTTCCAACCTGGGGAGCGTGGCCACCGCGTCCGGCCAGCAACTGGCGGTGGACCACACCTTCTGCACGGCGTCGTCGGTGATGTTCGATGCGGTGCTGGTGCCCGGCGGCGCGAGCGCGCAGGCGCTGGCCGCCTGCGGCGACGCGGTGCACTTCGTGCTCGAGGCCTACCGCCACTGCAAGACGATCGGCGTGATCGGCGAAGGCGTGCAACTGCTGCGCACACTCGGCATCGGCGCCGACGCCGACGCCGTGCCGGGGATCGTGCTCGGCCGCAACGACCCTCCGTCGCGCCCGCAACTGGCGCAGGAATTCACGGCGGCCCTGGCCAGGCACCGGCACTGGGGCCGCGCCAACCTCGAGGCCGTGCCGGCCTGAGGCGGCGGCGATTGCTCGGCAGTGGGGTTTTCGACGCGCGGCCTTGACGCGAGGCGGCGCGCGGCTCCAAATATCCGTCCTCGCCGCCCGCGGCGGGGACGTGAGCATCCTGCAGGAGGAAACGCCATGGTGACCAGCCAGACGCAGCGCAGCGGCGCCGCCCGGGCCTGGTGGGCCCACACCGGATCGACCAACCGCGGTTTCGTGTCGCTGGATCCGGAACGCCAGCGCGAAGTCGACAGCGGGCGACCGGCGCCCAGGCGGGCGACCGGCAGTGCATTCGCGTTCGACGTCAGCGCCGGCGGCACCCGGGGGCGGTCGGACGTGCCGGGCCGCCGCGCGCCGAAAGCGCCGGGCCCCGCGTCGCCGGCCGACGCTGCGCCGCGTCCCGCCAGTGCCGACGCCACGGACGACAACAAGACTGGCCGCCGGCGCTGAATCGCCTCGTGCCGGCGGCGCCATGCACAATCCGGTACCGATGCCGGATCTCCCGACCCAGAACCACCTGCTGGCTGCCTTGCCCGCGGCGGAGTACGAGCGCCTGGCGCCGCACCTGGAACCGGTCGAAATGCCGCTCGGGCAGGTGCTGTCCGAATCCGGGGGGCGGATGCAGCACGTCTATTTCCCCGCCACGTCGATCGTCTCGTTGCTCTACGTTCTGGAAGACGGCGCGTCGGCGGAGATCGCGGTGGTCGGGAACGAGGGCGTCGTCGGCATCTCGCTGTTCATGGGCGGGGACACGACACCCAGCCGCGCCGTGGTGCGCAGCGCCGGTCGGGGTTGCCGCCTGAAGGCGGCCCTGCTGCAGCAGGAATTCGGCCGCGCCGGGCCGGTGATGCGTCTCCTGCTGCGGTACACGCAGGCGCTCATCACCCAGATGACGCAGACTGCGGTGTGCAACCGGCACCATTCGGTCGAGCAGCAGCTGTGCCGCGTGCTGCTGCTCAGCCTGGACCGGCTGAGCGGCAGCTCGCTGACGATGACCCAGGAGCTGATCGCGAACGTGCTGGGCGTGCGCCGCGAAGGCGTCACGGAAGCGGCCGGCAAGCTGCAGCGCGCCGGCCTGATCCGCTACAGCCGGGGCCACATCGACGTCCTGGACCGGGCCGGGCTCGAGCGAGCCGTGTGCGAATGCTATGGCGTCGTCAAGGCCGAGTTCAACCGCCTGCTGTCCGACGTGCCGCGCGGTGACCCCTACGTGGCGCTGGCGCGCCCGGCAGCCAGGGCTGCTATGTGCCAGACCTCCGATGCCAAGCGGCCGCCGCCGGCCACGACGCCCCCGCGGCGGGCGCGCCGGCGCGCGGGCGCGATGCCGCCCTGAAGGGGGTCCGAGGCCGGGCCGTCCTACTGCCTCGGCTCGCCGTCGCGGTTCACCGCGATCGTGGTCCCTGGTGCCGCAGTGGTCTGCACCTGGTGTTCCTGTCCGCGGAAGTTGTAGGTCACGTCCCAATACGCCGGCGTGCCGCTGACGGTGTTTTCGCAACGCTGCACATTGCGACTGCCCATGACGTTGGCGTCGCCGTGGCCCACGTTCGAGCCGATCATGCCGCCCGCCACGGCGCCGCCGACGGTGGCGATGTCCTTGCCGCTGCCGCCCCCGACCTGGTGGCCCAGCACGCCGCCGATCAGTGCTCCGGCAATCGCGCCGCCGAGATTGCGGTCGCCACGCGCGGGCTCGGAGACCTGCTGCCGCTCCACCCAGCAATGCTGGGTCGCAGCGCCCATCACGGCCCGCACGGAGGTCACCGGTGCGTCGAACACGCGCTCGTTGGCGCGGCGGCGCCAGGCGTAGTCCGGCGTTTCCATCGGGGCGTGAGCCTCGTCGTCGTAGCGCTTGCGGTTGTCCGCCGGGCGCACCGAGGAGATCCGGTCCGCCAGCCCCATCTGTTCCAGCGAGCCGTAGCTGCCGCGACGCAGCACCACGCAGCGGCCGCGGAAGTTGGCATCCTCGCAAGCCTCCCAGCGGCCGCGCTCGACGACGACCGATGAACTGCGATCGTTGAAGCCGATCCGCGCGAAGTTGTTGACCTGCCTGGCGGTCGAGAACGCCCGGCCGCGGAAACCCTCGCCCTCATAGAAGGTGACCTGCGCCATCGCCTGCGTGGCCACGGCGACGGCGGAGACCGCCAGTGCGTATTTCAGTGTCGAGTTCATTCAAGTGACTCCGGTGTGCAGTTCCTGCCCCGCATTCGCTTCATGCGCTCGCCTTCAGGAAACATTGAGAGGAGCCGGGGCGCAACGCGCACGGCTGGCAGCCGGCGGCGAGGCGTCCCGGAGAAGGGGCCTGGGCGCAGGATGGCCGGCGGCGGCAGCAGCGTCTGTGCGATGGCGAACACAGCAGCGGAACGCGGCCTTCTCCTACATCCGCCAGGGCTCATCGGTACGCCACCGCACAGACCCGCGGCGGCGCGGCGCGCATCGTCCATTGGTTGACGCCGTCAATCCGCCTTGTGAGTTGCTCGCCGGGCTGTCCACCGCATCCCATGAGATCCACATGAACAAGTTCACCCGCACCTGCGTCCTGCTCGGCGCCGTCACGCTCACGGCGCTGGCCGGTTGCTCCGCCACGCCCAAGCACGAAAGCACCGGCCAGTACATCGACGACACGGGCATCACCACCGCGGTGAAGGCCGCGATCTTCAACGAGCCGACGCTCAAGTCCGCGGAGATCAACGTCGAAACCTTCAAGGGCCGTGTCCAGCTGAGCGGCTTCGTCTCCAGCCGCGCCAACATCGACCGCGCCGTCCAGGTCGCGCAAGGCGTCAACGGCGTCGCCTCGGTCGGCAACGACATGAGGCTCAAGTAACCGGCCGCGCGGCCGCAATCGAGAAAGCATGAAATGAAAACGACCTCAAGATTCGCCACGCCGGTCCTCGTGCTGGCGACCGTCCTGGCGCTCGGCGGCTGCGCCGGCATGTCGGCGCGCGACAGGAACATCGCCGGCGGTGCCGGCATCGGCGCCGCCGCTGGCGCCGTTCTCACCGGCGGCAGTGCCCTGGGCACCGTGGGTGGCGCCGCCGTGGGCGGCGTGATCGGCAACGAGATCGGAAAACGGTAATCGCCGGGTCGCTCCGCTGGCGCGGCCGGTGGCGGGCCCGGGGCTCCAGGGAGAACACGATGAGGACATGCACTCGAGCCATGACCGGATGCGTCGCCGCGTCCCTGCTGCTGGTCGCCGGCGCGGCGCTGGCCGCCAAGGCATCGGACGCGCAGCTGCGTTATCAGCAGGAGCGCAAGGTGTGCCTGAGCGGCAGCTCCAACCAGGACCGGGCGACCTGCCTGCGTGAAGCGGGCGCCGCACTGCAGGAGGCCCGGCGCGGCCGGCTCTCCGCGGGCAGCGGTGACCTTGGCGACAACGCGGTCGCGCGCTGCGCTGCCTTGCCGCAGGCGGATCGCGACGACTGCGTGCTGCGCATCCGGGAAGGCACGACGAGCGGCAGCGCCCAGCAAGGCGGCATCCTGCGCGAGCTGGTCCGTCCCGTCCCGGCGTCGCCGGGCCAATGAACTGACGCCGCGCCACGCACGGCGCGGCTGCGACGGCTTCAATCGCGCCGCACCGCGAGCCGCGGGGTGCCGGGACAGCGGCGGGTCGAGACAGGCGCGTGCGGCAGAATCGCGCATCGTGACCCTTTCGCACTCCATCGATCTTCGCCACCCCCTGCAGGCCGCCATCGTCGACCTCGACGGCACCATGGTCGACACGCTCGGCGACTTCGAGTTCGCCCTCAACCGGATGCTGGAGGAGCTCGACCTGGCGCCCATCCATGCCAGCGCGATCGCCCGCCTGGTGGGCAAGGGCTCCGAACACCTGATCCGCTCGGTGCTGGCGCAGGCCGGCGCCGAGCCATCACTGTTCGATGCTGCGTGGCAGTCGTACCAGCGGCATTACCTGGCCGTCAACGGCCGGCACTCGGTGGTCTACCCGGGCGTCGAAGCCGGCCTCGCCGCCCTGCGCGGCGCCGGCCTGCGCCTCGCGTGCCTGACCAACAAGCCGACCGGCTTCGCCAAGCCGCTGCTGGAGGCCAAGGGGCTGTCGGGGTTCTTCGAGGTGGTGTTCGGCGGCGACGCCTTCGAGCGCAAGAAGCCCGATCCGCTGCCGCTGCTCAAGGCCTGCGAAGCGCTGCAAGCGGCGCCGGCCCGGACGCTGGCGATCGGCGACTCGAGCAACGACGCGCAAGCGGCGCGCGCGGCCGGCTGTCCCGTGCTGCTGGTGACCTATGGCTACAACCACGGCGAACCGGTGCGCGCGGTGCCCGCGGACGGTTTTCTCGACTCGCTGGCGGATCTGCCGCGCTGGCTGGCACGCTGAAATGCCCCCGGCAAGGCCGGGGAGTATCTACCCTGCCTTGCCGAGCAGGGCTTCCTTCAGGCTGCGGTCCGCCGGGGCGGGACCGAGCCAGATGCGCAGCAGCGCCGGATAGAACTCAGGCTCGCGGATCGGCTCGCCCTGCGCCGCGCCCTTGACGCGGATCAGCGTGCCGGCGCCCGGCGTCCAGTCGATCGTGATGCCGTCGCCGGCCGCCAGCTTCCTGTGCTCCGCGAAGATCCGGTTCATGCGCTGGATGCTCGCGGCCAGCCGGGCCAGCGCGGCCGGATCGTTGTTCTCCTCGATGCCCTTGGAGAAGGCGGCGCCGAATTCGTCGGCGTCGACGTCGCGCAGCATCGTGAGGCTGATGCGCTTGGCGCCGGGCTGCGCCAGGACTTCCTCCGGCGTTGCGGCCTTCCGGGGCAGGTACAGCCCCGCCGTGTACACCTTGAAGATCACCTTGGTGCGAATGCCGGCGCCGTTGAGCGCCAGCCGCGTGCCGGCCAGCTCCGTGGCGTCCTCGTATTTCACGCCGGCCACCGTCAGGTCGGCCCAGGCCGCCGGCGCGACCGCCAGCGCGGCCAGCGCCAGCCAGCGTTTGACTGCGTTCATCTGCGTTCCCGTCAAAAAAGAATGGTCGTTCGATTCTTCGGCAGCCGTGCCTCGCCGGCAAGCGGTATTTCCGGGTTCGGCGCGCCGGCGAGGATCGTTTGCTACACTTTGTCCATGTTCATCCACCGAAATGCCGTCACGGGGCGCTCCAGCCGGGGAGCCTGGCCCTGGCGCCGCTGAAGCATTTCTGACCGCGCGGCGGCGTCGCCGCGTTTCGCGCCCCGCCCCGGGGCAATCGATTTGAACGTGCAGCGGCCGTCCCGGCCGCGCGAGCTTGTGGAGGCTCACCCTTGATCACCGAACTCGAATTCAAGAGCCTGGCGCTGCAGGGATACAACCGCATCCCGCTGATTGCCGAGGCCTTCGCCGACCTCGAAACCCCGCTCTCGCTCTATCTGAAGCTGGCCCACGCCAAGGACGGCGGCAGGCACAGCTTCCTGCTGGAGTCCGTGGTCGGCGGCGAGCGCTTCGGCCGCTACAGCTTCATCGGCCTGCCGGCGCGCACGCTGCTGCGCGCGAGCGGCTTCGGAGCCGAAGCGACGATCGAGGTGGTCCGCGACGGCCAGGTCGTCGAAACCGCCAGCGGCAACCCGCTCGACTTCATCGGCGAATACCAGAAGCGGTTCAAGGTGGCGCTGCGCCCCGGCCTGCCGCGCTTTTGCGGCGGGCTGGCAGGCTACTTCGGCTACGACACGGTGCGTTACATCGAGAAGAAGCTGGAGCGCAGCTGCCCTCCCGACACGCTGGGCTGCCCGGACATCCTGCTGCTGCAGTGCGAAGAGCTCGCCGTCATCGACAACCTGTCGGGCAAGCTGTACCTGATCGTCTATGCCGACCCGGGCCAGCCGGAAGCGTTCGCCAACGGCAAGAAGCGGCTGCGCGAGCTGCGCGAGCTGCTGAAGTATTCCGTCAGCGCGCCGGTCGTGCGGCAGACCCAGGGATTTGCGGCGGAGCGCGAGTTCGCGAAGGCCGATTACCTCAAGGCGGTGGAGCGCGCGAAGGAGCTGATCGCGGCGGGCGATTTCATGCAGGTGCAGGTGGGGCAGCGGATCAAGAAGCGCTACACCGAGTCGCCGCTGTCGCTGTACCGCGCGCTGCGTTCGCTCAATCCCAGCCCCTACATGTACTACTACCACTTCGGCGACTTCCACGTGGTGGGAGCTTCGCCGGAAATCCTGGTGCGGCAGGAGCAGACGGTGGACGGCAACAAGGTGACGATCCGGCCGCTGGCCGGCACCCGCCCGCGCGGCGCGACGCCGGAGCGCGACAAGGCGATCGAGCAGGAACTGCTGGCGGACCCGAAGGAGCGCGCCGAGCACGTGATGCTGATCGACCTGGCGCGCAACGACATCGGACGCATCGCGAAGACCGGCAGCGTGAAGGTGACCGAGGCCTTCGCGATCGAGCGCTACAGCCACGTGATGCACATCGTGAGCAACGTCGAGGGCATGCTCAACGAAGGCATGGACAGCATCGACGTGCTGAAGGCGACGTTCCCGGCCGGCACGCTGACCGGCGCGCCCAAGGTGCACGCGATGGAGCTGATCGACCAGCTCGAGCCGAGCAAGCGCGGCCTGTACGGCGGCGCGTGCGGGTATCTCAGCTATGCCGGCGACATGGACGTGGCGATCGCGATCCGCACCGGCATCGTGAAGGACCAGACGCTGTACGTGCAGGCCGCGGCGGGCGTGGTGGCCGACTCCGTGCCCGAACTGGAGTGGAAGGAAACGGAGGCGAAGGCTCGCGCCTTGCTGCGCGCCTCCGAACTGGTCGAGGAGGGGCTGGAATGAACAGCCAAACCCGCCAAACCCAACAGCCGGACGCAGAGGACGCAAAGGACGCAAAGGATACGCAGAGGACGCAAAAGGAACAACCGATCGAGAATGACTGTTCGCACGCGATCATCGGTGCCGCGGTGGAGGTCCAGCGTTGCCTCGGTGTCGGACTGCTGGAGAGCGCGTACGCTGCAGCCCTTGCCATTGAACTGACGCAACGTGGTCTTCGGTTCGAACGCGAGGTGCCGGTCTCGGGCAGGTACAAGGGCGCAGACATCGGCGTGATCTACCGCGCAGACTTCATTGTCGAAGGATCCGTGATCCTCGAATTGAAAGCCGTGGACGCGCTCCCCGACGTGCACAAGGCGCAGTTGATTTCCTATCTGCGCCTGTCTGGCTTGAAGCTGGGATTGCTGATCAACTTCCATGCTTTCCCGGTCGTCAAAGGCATTCAAAGGGTGGTGGCCAAACTATGAATTCTTCCTTTGTCTTCTTTTGCGTCCTCTGCGTATCCTTTGCGTCCTCTGCGTCCTCTGCGTCCTCTGCGTCCGGCTGTCCGCTTTCAAGGAGCCGCGCATGAAGCTGCTGATGGTCGACAACTACGACAGCTTCACCTACAACCTGGTGCAGTATTTCGGCGAGCTAGGGGCGCAGGTGGAGGTGTTCCGCAACGACGAGATCACCGTCGAAGGCATCCAGGAGCGCCGTCCCGATCGCCTCGTGATCTCGCCCGGCCCCTGTTCACCGGCCGAAGCGGGCATTTCCGTGGCCGCGATCCGGCACTTCGCCGGCAAGCTGCCGATCCTGGGTGTCTGCCTCGGCCACCAGTCCATCGGCGCCGCCTTCGGCGGGAAGATCATCCGCGCCCGCGAACTGATGCACGGCAAGACCAGCGTGATCACGACCACGGGCGAGGGCGTCTTCGCGGACCTGCCGAAGCAGTTCACCGTCAACCGCTATCACTCGCTGTCGATCGAGCGCGCGAGCTGTCCGCACGAGCTGGCGATCACCGCCTGGGCCGACGATGGCGAGATCATGGGCGTGCGCCACCGCGAACTGGCCGTGCAAGGGGTGCAGTTCCATCCGGAGTCGATCCTCACCGAGCATGGCCATGCCATGCTGCGCAACTTCCTGGAGCAGCGGCAATGACCGTCCCCGTCGACCTTCGCAGCGATACCGTCACCCGTCCGACGGCGGCCATGCGTGCCGCCATGGCCGCCGCGCCGCTGGGCGACGACGTCTTCGGCGACGACCCCAGCGTCAACGCGCTGCAGGACAGGATCGCCGGCACGCTGGGGTTCGAGGCGGCGTTGTTCGTGCCGACCGGCACGCAGAGCAACCTGTGCGCCGTGCTGGCGCATTGCCAGCGCGGCGATGAGTACATCGTCGGCCAGATGCAGCACTGCTATCGCTGGGAAGGCGGCGGGGCCGCGGTGTTCGGCAGCGTGCAGCCGCAGCCGATCGCCCACCAGCCCGACGGCACGCTGGCCCTGGCCGACATCGAGGCGGCGGTGAAGCCCGACGACCCGCACTACGCCCGCAGCCGCCTGCTCGCGCTGGAGAACACCCTGGGCGGCAAGCTGATCCCGATGGACTACATCGAACAGGCAACGGCGCTGGCCCGGCGCCTGGGCCTTTCGACCCACCTGGATGGCGCGCGGCTGTTCAATGCGGCGGTCGCGCAGGCGGCGGGCGCCGACCCGTATGCCGAGGCGAGACGCATCGCCGGCTGCTTCGACAGTGTCTCGGTCTGTTTCAGCAAGGGGCTGGGCGCGCCGGTCGGCTCGGCCCTGTGCGGCTCGCGCGACCTGGTCGGCCGGGCCCGGCGCATCCGCAAGATGGCCGGCGGCGGGATGCGCCAGTCGGGGGTGCTGGCGGCCGCGTGCAGCCATGCCCTGGACCATCATGTGGCGAGGCTGGCCGACGATCACGCGCTGGCCCGGCGGCTGGCCGAAGGGCTCTCGGGTCTCGACGGTGTGCAGGTCGAGCTGCCGCAGACCAACATGGTGTTCGTCGACCTCGTCGGCGCCGCCCGCGACCGGGCGCCGGCCCTGGTGCAGCACCTGGCCGGGCAAGGCATCCTTGCGCTGGGCCTGTACCGCCTGCGCCTGGTGACGCACCTGGACGTCACGGCCGAAGGAGTCGACCGCGCCGTCGCCGCCATCCGGCGGTTCTTCGCACGCTGAGGGCGCCGATGCCGGATGCGCACCAGCTGCTGCTGTTCGTCCTGGCGGGGTGGTTGTTGAACCTCACCCCGGGGCCGGACGTGCTCTACATCGTGACGAATTCGCTGCGCTCGGGCGTGCGCGCCGGGGTGCTGGCGGGGCTGGGCGTGGCGGCGGGCTGCATGGTGCACGTGGTCGCGGCCGCGGTCGGTCTCGGGGCCCTGCTCGCGGCCTCGGCCACCGCGTTCACCGTGCTCAAGTTCGCGGGCGCCGCCTACCTCGTCTGGCTGGGGGTGCGGACCCTGCTCGCCCGGCCGGCCGCGCCGGCGCCGGACGCCGGCGCCCAGCCCGCGGTGCCGCCGCGCCTGGCGGCGGTGTGGCGCGGCGGCTTCCTGACCAACGTGCTGAATCCGAAAGTGGCGCTGTTCTTCCTCGCCTTCGTGCCGCAGTTCATCCCGGCCCAGGCGCCGGACAAGGTGCTGGCCTTCCTGCTGCTCGGCCTGCTGTTCGCCGTCAACTCGATTCCCGTCAACGGCGGCTGGGCCCTGGCCGCCGCCTGGCTGGCGCGCCGCGGGGCGATCCGCCGTTCCATGCGGTGGCTCGACCGCGCCGCCGCCGTCATGTTCGTCGGCTTCGGCCTGAGCCTGGCTCTGTCCGACCATTCCCCACGTTCATCCACAGGAGGCTGACATGCCGATCACGCCGCAGGAAGCGCTGCAGCGCACCATCGAACACCGCGAGATCTTCCACGACGAGATGCTGAAGGTCGTGCGCATGATCATGAGCGGCGAACTCTCGCCCGTGATGACCGCGGCCCTGATCACGGGCCTGCGCGTCAAGAAGGAGACCATCGGCGAGATCACCGCCGCCGCGGAGGTGATGCGCGAGTTCTCCACCAAGGTGAACGTCGCCGACAAGAAGAACCTGGTGGACATCGTGGGCACGGGCGGCGACGGCTCGCACACCTTCAACATCTCCACCTGCTCGATGTTTGCCGCGGCCGCGGCGGGCGCGAAGGTCAGCAAGCACGGCGGGCGCAGCGTGTCCAGCAAGAGCGGCAGCGCCGACGTGCTCGAGAGCCTGGGGCTGAACCTCAACCTGCCGCCGGAGGCGATCGCGCGCTGCGTCGCGGAGGTCGGCATCGGCTTCATGTTCGCGCCCAACCACCACCCGGCGATGAAGAGCGTGGCGCCGGTGCGCAAGGAGCTGGGCGTGCGCACGATCTTCAACATCCTGGGGCCGCTGACCAACCCGGCCGACGCCCCCAACATCCTGATGGGCGTCTTCCATCCCGACCTCGTCGGCATCCAGGTGCGGGCCTTGCAGCGCCTCGGCGCGGAGCACGCGATGGTGGTGTACGGCCGCGACGGCATGGACGAAGTGAGCCTCGGGGCGGCCACCATGGTGGGCGAGCTGATCAACGGCGAAATCCACGAGTACGAGATCCATCCCGAGGACTTCGGGCTGCCGATGTCCAGCAACCGGTCGCTCAAGGTGGAGACGCCCGAGCAGTCGCGCGCCATGTTGCTGGGCGTGCTGGACAACCAGCCGGGGCCGGCGCGCGACATCGTGGTGTTCAACACCGGCGTGGCGCTGTACGCGGCCAACGTGGTCGACAGCATCCCCGCCGGCATCGCGAAGGCGCGCGAGGCGCTCGCCTCGCGCGCGGCCAGGGCCAAGCTGGATCAGCTGATCGCGGCGTCCAAGTCGCTGGCGGGCTGAACGTGGCGGACATCCTCAACCAGATCGTCGAGGTCAAGCGGCAGGAAGTCGCCGCCGCCAGGAAGCGCGTGCCGCTCGACGAGATCCGGGCGGACGCGCTCAGCCGCGTCCTCACGCGCGACTTCGAAGGCGCGTTGCGCCGCAAGATCGCGGCCGGCCGCAGCGCCGTGATCGCCGAGATCAAGAAGGCGAGCCCCAGCAAGGGGCTTTTGCGCGCGGACTTCATCCCCGCCGATATCGCGCAGAGCTACGCGGAATCCGGCGCCGCGTGCCTGTCGGTGCTGACCGACCGCCAGTTCTTCCAGGGCCAGAACGACTACCTCAAGCAGGCGCGCGCGTCGTGCGACCTGCCGGTGCTGCGCAAGGACTTCATGGTCGACCCCTACCAGATCTACGAGTCGCGGGTGGTCGGCGCGGACTGCATCCTGCTGATCGCCGCGTGCCTCGACGATGCGCAGCTGGCCGAGCTGGAGGCGATCGCGCACAGCCTCGACATGGCCGTGCTGGTCGAAGTGCACGACCGCCCGGAACTCGAACGGGCGCTGAAGCTGAAGACGCCGCTGCTGGGCATCAACAACCGCGACCTGCGCACCTTCGAGGTCAGGCTGGAGACGACGCTGTCCCTGATGGAACTGGTGCCGCCCGACAAGGTGCTGGTCACAGAGTCCGGCATCCTCGCCCCGGCCGACGTGAAGCGGATGCGCGATGCCGGCGTCCATGCCTTCCTGGTCGGCGAGGCGTTCATGCGCGCCGAGGACCCGGGCGCCGCCCTCACGGCGCTCTTCGGTGCCTGACCGGACCGTGGACCAGGGGCGACTGGACCTGGGCGAGACCGCGCCGGACCGCCTGCTGCGCTGGGATCCGCGCCACTGGCCGGTCGCCCCGGGGTGGCGGCCGATCATCGACGAGTTCCTGGACGGCGATGCGGGACGGCGCCTGGGTGCCTTTGTCACGGCCCGGCTCGAGGCCGGCGCCACGATCTTCCCGCCGCGGCCGTTCCGGGCGCTCCAGGAGACGCCGCTGCGCGGCGTGCGGGCCGTGGTGCTGGGCCAGGATCCGTACCATGGGCGCGGGCAGGCCGAGGGATTGGCCTTTTCGGTGCGGCCGGGGGTGGCCTTGCCGCCGTCCCTGCGCAACATCTTCCGGGAACTGGCCTGCGACGAGGTGCGCCCGGCGAACGGCTCGCTGGTGCCCTGGGCCCGGCAGGGCGTGCTGTTGCTGAACACCTGCCTGACGGTGGAGGAGGGCCAGCCCGCCAGCCATGCGAAAAAGGGCTGGGAGCAGCTCACGGACAGCCTGCTGCGCGAAGTGGCGAGCCGGGCTTCGCCGTGTGCGTATCTGTTGTGGGGCGCCCACGCCCAGGCGAAGGCAGCGCTGATCCGCGAGGCGGCCGGCCACAGCGGCTGCGACATCCTGCTGTTGCAGGCCAACCACCCGTCGCCGCTCTCGGCGCGCCGGCCCCCGGCGCCTTTTCTCGGGTGCGGCCACTTCGCCCAGGCCCGGGACTGGCTGGCCGAGCGGGGCGTTCCTGGCCTGTTCCAGATGCCCGGGCCGGCTGGAGATGTGCCCGCCGGCAACCCCTGCAACACGGAGGGCTGAAGCGGCCGTGGGCTGCTGACGAGCGTTTTGAACCGTGCTATAGTTCGAGGTTCGCCGGAGGGGTGCCCGAGTGGCTAAAGGGGGCAGACTGTAAATCTGTTGGCTTACGCCTACGCTGGTTCGAATCCAGCCTCCTCCACCAGCCTCGCTTGAGTCGAGGTCGGCGAATGGTTTGAAGTGGTTTGTGCGAGCGAAGAGAAGGACGGAACCCGCGGGGGTTCGGTGCCTGCCGGGGTCGTTGAAGTTCACCCGTCGCGGGAGTAGTTCAATGGTAGAACCTTAGCCTTCCAAGCTAATGACGCGGGTTCGATTCCCGTCTCCCGCTCCACGAACCGAGTGAATGATGCGCGCCGGAGACGGGCGCAACTGAAGAATTCAGCCCTTGTGGCTCAGTGGTAGAGCACTCCCTTGGTAAGGGAGAGGTCGCGGGTCCGATTCCCGCCAAGGGCACCAGTTACAGGCGTGGTCCATGAGACGGCGCCGCGTAGAGCGAGTGATCGTCTAGTTACTTTCGGAGTCGAAAATGGCAAAAGGAAAATTCGAGCGCACCAAGCCGCACGTCAACGTTGGCACGATCGGTCACGTGGACCACGGCAAGACCACGCTGACGGCGGCGATCACCTCGGTGCTGGCGGCCAAGTTCGGCGG